>ERZ773075.35-NODE-35-length-127111-cov-18.0147_pt1 | contig 127111 bp, 101 predicted proteins | sample MGYA00580614_ERZ773075 | MGnify/ENA primary metagenome ERZ773075 (study PRJEB29015, sample SAMEA2738021) | human oral metagenome | biome: human oral; feature: human-associated habitat; material: dental | place: China | collected 2043 ...
TGCGCATCAACGCCAGAAGGCAGCGGCCGGCGGGCATGGAGCGGCTGCTGGCCGCCGCTATTTGAGCCCGACCTGCGTTGCCCCGTGATCCTGGGCGTTGAGGATCGCGTTGAGGAGACCGGGGAACCGCTCGTCGAGCTCCTCGCGCCGCAGGTGCGCGTAGCATCTGGTTCCCTCGGAGCGCGCTCGGATGACCCCGGCCATGCGGAGAACCTTCATATGGTGGCTGAGCGTCGACTTGGAGACCGGCGTGTCGAGTTCGCCGCATTGCCTCTCGGCTCCGTCCGCGAGCAGCCGGACTATCCCCAGCCGCAACGGGTCGGCTAGGGCGGCGAGCACGCTGGTCAGGGGGACCTCGGCGAGGTCGGGGTGGACGCTCGTTGCCATGCCTCTAGTATTGCACTACAGTTTTGTTCTAAGTTTGACGAACATAGAACAAAGGATGTGGCGACGATGTCCGATCCCGACGCTCCCAGCAGCGAAACCAGTTCGGGTAAAGGGGACGGTCCTGCCGGCAGCGACGTCCACGCTGACGGGACCGCTCCCGGCGATCTGCCCGGCGAGGACCGCGGCGGCTATCCGACTGGCGCTGACGGTTCCGGCAGCAGCGCGCGAGGAGCGCGATCAGCCGTGATTCTGGGCGGGTCGATCGCCTTCCTCGTGGGCTGCGACTCCATGATCGTGGCGCCGATAGCACCCGAGATCCTGGAGAGCTGGGGCGCCTCCGCTTCGCTCTCCGCCCTTCTCGTGGCCGCCTATGCCCTCGCCTATGCGCTAACCAGCCCCTTCTTCGGCGCCCTGGCCGACTACCGCGGCCGTCGCTCCGTCGGCACTGCGGGTCTGATCGCCTTCGCGGCGGGCACGGCCCTGACCTTCGTCTCCTCGAACCTGGCGACGGGTCTGACTGTCCGTGCGCTCGCGGGACTCGGCGCCGGAATGGCGATCCCCGTGGTCTTCGGGGAGATCATCAGCCGCTCGACGCCACAGACCCGTGGCCCGAACGTCGGAATCGTCACGGGTATGCTGCTGTCGGCGACCGTCGTCGGCGTCCCGCTCGGCTCTCTCTTGGCCTCCGCCGTCGGCTGGCAGTGGACCTTCCTCCTCATCTCCATCCCCGGCTTCCTCGTGGTTTTCCCGGCGATTCGGATTTTCGACGCCACCGGAGGCCAGGACGTCGGAAGCCGCGCCTCGGCGGCCGTCGCCGGAATGCTGAAGACGGCGCTGACCCACCGGAGGCTGCTCTTGGTGCTGTTGAGCGCTGGCCTGTGGCACGCCGGATTCGCCGTCACGTACACGTCCATCGGGGCGTTTTATGAGAACCGCTACGGATTCGGATCCGCGCAGATGTCGGGAGTGATGCTGGCTGCGGGCGGTGCAGGGGCCCTCAGCTCCTTCGTCGGCGGGCGTCTTCTCTCCCGTTGGGACGCCGTTTCCTACGTGACCGTCGACTGCGGCATCGCCGCAGCCGGCGTTGCGCTCACCGTGTTCTCGCCTGGACCGGTGGCCGTGACGGTGCTCGGCCAGATGATGTGGAGCATCGGCGTCCTCGCGGCACAGCCTGCGTTCGTGACTCTCGCGGCCACCCTCAACCCCCGACTCCAGGGGACCGCACTCGCCCTCAATGGAGCGACGCAGTATTTCGCGCAGTTCGTCGCCTCATCCGCGGGCGCGGCGATCCTCACCGCCACGCGTAGTTTCGCCTGGCTCGCCGGAACGTCCGTAATCCTGACCCTGACCGTCGCCGTGGTGATCCGCGGCGTGAGCGCTCGGACAGCGGAGAGCGAAGCGGTTGGAGGATGAAGAGGCGCGAACGGAGCCGTCCATGGCGAGGGCGTTCGCAGCTTCCCGTGGCAGAAAGGCCTTCGCTCCGGGCTTACGCGCGGCGCCACATGCGCAGTGTCGACATGCGCAACTGCGTCCTCCACTTCGTGCGAGCCCACGCAGGGCGTCAGCTCGTGGCGCGGCCCGCGGCCGACTCGGCCACCCGGCGCGCGCTCTCGGTTTCGGAGATGTCCTCGACTCGCGACATGATCGACCAGCGCACCCCGAAGGGATCGAGAATCGAAGCGTGGCGGTCGCCCGAGGCGAAGGTGTTCGGCTCCTCCCGGAGGGCCGCGCCGGCGTCGATCGCCCGTGTGACGACGTCGTCGACGTTGGGGCAGTACAAGCCCATCGAATAGCAGGCGCCCTCCGAGGGAGGCGGAGCGAGGCCGTATTCGGGGTTGGGCTCGCCTAGTTGGAGCCTGCCGCTGCCGAAGTCCAGTTCGGCGTGGACGAGGACGCCGTCGAACTCGGTGACGTCGACTATCCGTGCGCCGAACACCGAACAGTAGAACTCGAGGGCTTCCCCTGCGCCGGGAATGGCGAGGAAAGGGGTGAGGCTCGTCGAACCGTGCGGTATGCCGTCGGTCGTGTGCTCTCCGGTGACTCCGACTTCCGCCATGCAGCCAAGCATACAGCTCGCGTTGGCTTCGCACAGGATGCGATTCGTTTTTTCTAAGCGAAAGCTCCGGCCAAGACGACGGGAGCCGCGCTCCCGCGCCCCACTCGGAAGCCTCACTTCGCCGCGTAGAAGAACGCTTACGCCCAGTGCAAGCGACCGGGACGCTGGCCGAGCACCCCGATGCGATGAAAGTGCGCGCGAGGCTTAGCCCGATCGCATCCCTGCCATCTCGTCACCCCGATGCGCAGAAGACGAGAAGGAGGCGCATGGTCACTTGGCCTTGGACGCCTCAAGTCGACGGGGGAACACGGGGCGCAGAGATAGCCAAGGCACGTGGAGGCAGCGGCGGGGCGCGGAGGTCGCCGGCGCGTCAAGCGGGCCACAGCCCCGACGAGCCGCGGCGATGGGACCCCATCAGATGGACGTCGACCAACCCGACGGCCGACATGAGCGCGAACATCGTCGTCGGCCCGACGAAGACGAAGCCTTCGCGCTTGAGCGCCGCCGCCAAAGCCTCCGACTCCGGCGATTTCGTCGGGATCTCCTCAGGAGTGCGCGGCATGGGAGTCGAGTCGGGCCGGAACGACCAGACGAAGGCAGCCAACCCGCCCTGCTCGCGCAACCGCACGGTGGCCGCCGCATTGGTGATGGCCGCCCGGATCTTCAGCCCGTTGCGCACGATCCCCTCGTTGGACATGAGGCGTCTGACGTCGGCCTCGCCGTAGAGGGCGACCGCCTCCGGATCGAAACCGTCGAAGGCATCGCGGAAGGCCGGGCGTTTGCGCAGGATCGTCGCCCATGACAGCCCCGATTGGAAGGCTTCGAGGCAGATGCGTTCGTAGAGCCCGCGCTCGTCGCGCACCGGCATCCCCCACTCGGTGTCGTAATACTCGCGCAGAAGCGGGTCATACGCCGCCCAAGCAGGGCGAGCCAGCCCGTCGTCACCCACCACGAGCCCCTGTTCGGCCATCTCGCGTCTCCTTGCCTCGCCCCCAGCATACCGCCTGCGCCGCTCCCGCCGTCTACGCCCGGCATCGGATTCCCGGCTCGGCGCCTCCACCGACGGCGCGTCCTCCGACGCCGCTGATACGGTTGGGACATGGCCGACCCCCATCCCGTCACCGGACAGCTCTTCGAGTCCCCGGTCTCGCCGGGCGCGGGCTGGCCGGAGGACCCCGCCACCGTCCGAACACCCGTCGCCCGAAGTCGCGACGACGTCGCCCGCCTATCCGCCGCGGCGCGCACCGCCTGCGAACTCGACGCCGTGATCAGCGTATGCCGCGCCTGCCCCCGCCTGGTGGCCTGGCGAGAGGAGGTCGCCCGGACGGGACGGCGCGCCTCCTTCGCCCACGAGCCCTACTGGGGTAGGCCGGCGCCCAGCACGGGCGACCCGGATGCGCCGATCCTCATCGTCGGCCTGGCTCCGGCGGCCAACGGAGCCAATCGCACCGGGCGCATGTTCACCGGCGACCGTTCGGGCGACTGGCTGTGGTCGGCGCTCCACCGGGCGGGCATGGCCCGCCGGGAGTGCTCCACGGCGACGGGCGACGGACAGGCGTTGCTGACAGCCCGCATGGGGGCGACCGTCCGCTGCGCCCCTCCCGCCAACAAACCGACTGCCGAAGAGCGTTCGACGTGCTCGGCCTACCTTGTGCGCGAAATCGAACTCATGAAGAACCTGAAGGTCTTCCTGGCGCTGGGCGGCATCGCCTGGAACGCCACACTTTCCGCGGTGAAAGCCGCGGGCTGGCGCGTTCCCCGGCCGAAGCCGCGGTTCGGCCACGGTGCCGAGGCGACGGTGGCGAGCCACGACGGCAGGGACGTCACCCTTCTAGGCTGCTACCACCCCAGCCAGCAGAACACCTTCACCGGCAGACTCACACGATCGATGCTTGACGACGTCTTGGCCGAAGCCCGCCGGCTGGCGGCGGGATAGCCACCCGAGTCGACGGCGAGGCGCCGTCCGCGGGGACCCCGCTCGTCTGCGGTCCCTACACCCGTCTGCTGGCCTTCCCCTCCGCGCACCATGCTCTGCACGGCGACGGTCGCCAGGTCGGCTCTCTTCCGTCCGTGCGCTGTGGGATCCTCACGCCAGAACGTCTATCGCCATGCGCACGACCCAGAGGGTCATGAGGGCATCGACGAGGACCCAGCTCGCCAGCCACATGCCCGCAGGCACGCGCGTGAGCTGCGCCAGCGTTCCATGATCCTGCGCGGGGTCGTGACTGCGGGCGACGTCGCGCAGAGACTCCCACGCGCCGAGCAGCAACAGGAGCCCGATGCCCGCCACGACCCCCGCACGGTACGGCCCGCCCCACCACCACGCGGCATAGCATGCCAGGCCGGTGACGAGGACGACCCCGGCCGTGAGCAGCGAGCGGGACATGACCAGCAGGATGGCGAGCATCAGGGTGACCGCCCCGAGAATCGGGCCCGACCAGGAGTTCAGAGCGCCTGCGACGAGCAGCGCACCGAACACGGCGGGCGCCGGGTATCCCGCCCAGGAGGTTAGAACCCTGCCAGGGCCCGTCGGCCTGCCGCTGGTGATCGCATGGCCGGACATGTCCTGGCGGACGACGAACCCCTGGAAACGCCGTCCGCAGGCGATCCCCACCGCCGCATGGCCGGCTTCGTGGACGATCGTGACCAGGGTTCGCCCCCATCGCCGAGCCGCCGGCACGGCGAAGGCTAAGGCGAGGATGACCAGGGCCGGCCACAGGGTGCGGGCCTGCGGTGACACGTCCACGGACAGCCGGGCCACGAACGAATCCGACCAGGACGACAAGTCGCTTCCAGACATGGGAAAAGTTTGCCACGTCAATATCCGAGAAATCTGAGACCCTTGCCGATCCCGTGCCGGGTTCTGCGACGACCCCTGCGCGGGCGCGGGGAAGGCCGCGAGCCGAGTGGACTCGAGGAGGAGCACCCGCTGCCCCTATGCAAGCGTGGGGAAGGCCGGAGATTCCGGCGACGCTACGCCGAGCTCCGCACGTCTCGAATGCGGCGTGCGGGCACCCCGCCGACTATCGCATTGGCCGGCACGTCCTTCGTGACGACGGCCCCCGCTGCGACGATCGCCCCTTCGCCGACGGCCACGCCGGCCAGGATCGTCGCATTCGAACCGATCCACACATTGGGGCCGATCGCGATCGGAGCGGGGTGGAGGGTGCCGCGCAGGGCGGGGTACTCGTCGTGATTGAGCGTGGCCAGCACGACGTTGTGGCCGATGAGGGCTCCGTCGCCGATCGTGACGCCGCCCTGGTCCTGGAAACGGCATCCGGAGTTTATGAAGACGCGGGCCCCGATGCGGGTGTTCAGGCCGAAGTCGGTGGTGAAGGGGAGATGGGCGGTGAAGCTCGGATCGATCTCCGTTCCCGTCAGCCGCGAGAAGTACTCGCGGATCTGATCGGGTGTGCGCACTGCGGCGTTCATCTCCTGATAGAGGAGGCATGTGCGAGCGCTGACTTCGTGCATGAACTGCAGCATCCGGCTGCCGGGCGTCAGAGGCCTGCGCGCGGCGACGTGAGCGCGGTATTCCTCGATCGTGACCATTTCAACCTCCGTCGGCCGTCGGATCACCTCTCCTACACTACGGCAGTCCGAACCCGCGCGCTACAGCGGCTCGAGCCTGCACTACTACGGCAGCCAGGGTTCCATGACAAACGCCTCTATTCCGGCCGACGCCCCGGCCGTTAGGCTGGAACGGACGCCGGGCGGCCGGCTCGATTCGACGTCGGCCGGCCGATCGAGATCCGACGAAGGAGTGGAAAATGCCCGATCTGAACGCCCTGATCGAAACCCACTTGGCGGAGGCGCGAGCCTCGGAGGAAGGCCGCAGCGCGGAACGCGTCGCCCACGACGGCGTCCTGCGCCAGACCGTCATCGCCCTCCGGGCCGGAGCCCGCCTCGGAGCCCACAACTCCCCGCCCGCCGCGTCCCTTCAAGTCCTCGTCGGGAAGGTGCGCGTTGAGATAGGGGACAGCCAGCAGGGAGAGTTCTCCGCCGGGGAACTGTGGGTGCTCACCCATGAAAGGCATTCGGTGCTGGGTTTGGAGGACAGCGTCTTCCTGCTGACGACCGTGACGTCGACGGGCGAGGCCTCGCATTCCTGAGCGGCCCGCCGCCGGTCTTCGTCGGTTCACGCGAATCGCCCCGCTTACACGAATCATCCGGTTCACCCTGATTCCGGTTCACCCTGAATCGCCCGCCCGCGGCGGGAGGCGTCACGCCATCGGCAGCACACGCGGGCGTAGGTGCGAATCCGCGCCCGGCTTCGAACTGCGCCTCACGGCAGCACACGCGGAATGGGGCCAGTCCGCGCGCGCAGATTGCATCACAGCAGCACGCGCGTGGAGAGCTCGACGGTGCGATCCTTGGGCAGTTTGTTGACCCATGACGGGGAGACCGAGGCCCGTGACAGCCCGATGAAGATCTTCTTGCGCCACCGCCACATGGAGCGCTGGCTGCCCTCGAGGATGTGAATGTGGGAGAGCATGAAGAACGCCTTGTCGAGCTTCCAGGAGGACAGGCCGAGCGTGCGCTGGCCGTAGCGGATCGTCTCGGTCAGGTCGCGCTCGTCCATGAAACCGTAGCGGACGGTCAGGTGTTTGACCCCGCGGATGGGCGTGCTCAGCTCGTCTTGGACTACTCTCTCCTTGCGTGGAACGTGAGGGGTCGGCAAGGTCTTGATCGAGACGATGACCACGTGGTCGTGAAGGGTATGGTTGACCGCCGTGTTCTTCTTCAGCGCCAGGGGAGTCGTCGTTATCATCGAATGCGGGTAGATCGCCGTCCCCGGAATGCGGCGGGCGGGAGAGGCGCTCAATCCCGCCAGGAAGTCCTTCAAAGCCCCCTCGTTTTCCAGGCGCGCCTCGGTCACCAGGCTCTCGCCGCGTCGCCACGTCGTCATGATGACCAGCATGAACGTGGCGATCGAGAGCGGAAGCCAGCCGCCGGTCGCGATCTTGGTGATGTTCGCGGCCAGCAGGGGAACTTCGATGGCCAGGAGAATCGTCGCGGCGAACGCAGTCGCCCATCCGGGCCATCGCCAGCCGACGTGGGTGAGCATGAGCAGCAGCGTCGTCGTCAGGAGGAAGTCCGTTGTGACCGCCAGGCCGTAGGCTGCCGAGAGCCGTTCCGAGTCCTGGAAGATGAGGACGATCGACGCCACTGAGACGAACAGCAGCATGTTGACGGCGGGCAGGTAGATCTGGCCGGACTCTGTGGCCGAGGTGTGGCGGACCTTCATGTGCGGCAGGTATCCGAGATTCGAGGCCTGCCGCGCAATCGAATACGCCCCCGAGATGACGGCCTGGGAAGCGATGAGGGTCGCCAGGGTCGCCATGATCACCAGCGGCACGGTCAGGCTCGCCGGAACCAGCATGAAGAATGGATTGTCCAGGGCATTCGGCTTCTCGATCAGGAGGGCCCCTTGGCCGAGGTAGTTGAGGACTAGGGAGGGAAGGACCACGGCGAGCCACGTTCCCTGGATCGGCCGCCTCCCGAAATGCGCGATGTCGGCGTACAGCGCCTCCGCCCCGGTCACCGACAGGACGATGGCCCCCAGGGCGATGAAGGTCGTGCCGGGATGCCGGACGATGAACGAGATCGTCTCGGTGGGGGAGAGGGCGATGAGGATGTCGGGATGCCTCAGGACGTGCGGCAGCCCCATGAAGGCGAGCAGGAGGAACCACGTGAGCATGATCGGGCCGAAGACCCTGCCCATTTTCGCGGTCCCGTTGCGCTGTGCGATGAAGAGCACGGTCAGAATCACCAAGGCGACGGGGACGACGAAGCGTTCCATGCTCGGGAAGGCGACTTCCAGGCCTTCCACGGCCGAGAGCACGGAGATCGCGGGGGTGATGACGGAGTCGCCGAAGAACAGAGCCGCTCCGAAGACGCCGAGAAGCGCCACGAGCACGGAGATTCGGCCGGGCGTGAGGCTGCGGCGCACCCGGGTCGCCAGGGCGAGGATGCCGCCTTCGCCGTCGTTGTCGGCTCGCAGCACGAAGCATACGTATTTGATGGTGACGATGAGGACGAGCACCCAGACGATGCAGGAGATGACGCCGGTGATGTCCTCTCGGTTGAGCGGGACCGCCCTGCCGTCCAGCATGAAGACGGTGCGCAGCACGTACAAAGGGCTGGTGCCGATGTCGCCGAAGACCACTCCGAGGGCCGAGAGCCCGAGCGCCATCGATCCGGTCTGCTTCGCAGTGCCGTGCCCGCGCAGAGAGGATTCAGAATCCATGCGCGATATCCTACGCCCGCCTGGGCCTCCGTCCAGCTGGGAGGGGTTCCTGTGAGGCGGTAGACGGGGACGATCGGCTTCCTGCTTCCTACGGAGATTCGATCGATGCCCGGCGGCCTGGCTCTCAGCGACCGCGGTGCTTCGCCTTCCTCTTGGCGATCCGCGCCTCGCGCCGGATTCGAGCCCGGGCGTCCTTGTCTGCGCGCCGGCGCACAATCCGTTCGGAGGCTCGTTTCTCGCGTGCGAGCGCCAAAGCCCGCTGGCTTGCGGTCGACGCCGGCAGGCGGCGCTGCTCGCGCGCAGCCTGCCGCGCGAGTCGCTTGGGATTGCGCGCGGCCGCTCGGGGGCGGCGCTCGGACGCCTCGACCGCAGGGGCCGCGAAAGCACGGTCGAAAAGCGAATTCGCGTAGGTCGCGATGAACTCCCACAGCTCAGCGTCGGAGGGCTCGGCCCCGAAGACATGACGAGCAGCGCGGACCGCCCCCGAATCGTCGGTGACCTCCAGAACTCCTATCCACAGTGAACCGTCGAAGAAGACGGTGAATGCCGATGCCATGGCAAACCTCCCGGGCGCAGAAAACCGACCCTGGCATTCACCGGTTTCCGCGTCGCGGACAACGAGCCCGAATCTTCGGACCGCCCGGACTACCAGCCGGGCTGTGAGGTTCGTGAAACCAGGCGTTCAGTATACACGGGTGCGGCACGGGGCAAGCAGCCGCCCCGCATGCGAATCAGGCATCGACGTCGCTGAACCACCCCGATCGGCGGCGGGGTTGACCGGCGGCGGGGCTGATCGGCGACAACCCAATCGGGGCGGCTCAGCCTAGGCGCTGAGCCGCCCTCGACGGCGGCGTCATGACGGGCATGCCCAAGGCTCCGCCGCTTAGACGCAGACCCGCCGCCTAGCAGCAGCCGGTGGGCGGATTGTCCTCGCGGAGGCGCGCACGGGCGCGCCAGAACTCGCGCTCGGTCATCGGGGCGTGGCCGGGGTGCTCCCGCCGATGGCGCTCGACGTACTTCTCGTAGGCCGATTCACCCGTGAAGTCCCGCCAGAGGGCTCGGAATGCAGCGAGCCGCTCCCGAACCGCGCCGAGGATTCCGCGGAGCTCGGGGGATTCACCGGACACCGCGGGCCTTCTTCGCCTCGGGTATCAGCGCGGGGTCGCCGACCGCGGCGTACTCTGCGACCAGCTTCTTGTCGAGCTTGGAGGCGAAGAGCCTTTCGGGTGCGAAGAAGTTCGACTCTTGGAACGGATCCTCCGACGTCGTGGTCTCTCCCGTGCGCAAGGTCTTGACGACCCTCAGGATCGCGCAGACGATCACGAAGGCGACCGCCACGAGGAACACGATCGAGAGCGTGCCTTGGATGAACGCGTTGCGGATGACGGCGTTCTGTTCGTCGATCTTCGCCGGGTCGGTGAGCGTGGGCAGCTTTGCGCGAGCCTGGCGCCACTGCTCCCAGTACCCGATGTTCACGTCGGTGGAGAAGATCTTCTGCCACGAGGCCGTGAACGTCACGGCGACGTCGAAGGCCAGGGGGATGAACGGGATCCACACCCACTTCGTGTGCCCCTTGCGGACCACCATCACGGTGGCCACCAGCAGGGCGACCGCGGCTATCAACTGGTTGGCGATGCCGAAGAGCGGATAGAGGGTCTTGATGCCGCCCCGGGGATCGGTGACGCCCATGAGCAGCAACGATCCCCAAGCGGCGACGATCACGCCGGTGGACAGGAGCGCCCCCGTCCGCCACGAGGGGTCCTTGAACTTCGGCATGACGTTGCCTAAGGCGTCGGAGAGCTGGAAGCGCGCCACGCGGGTGACCGCGTCGACGGCGGAGAGGATGAACAGAGCCTCGAACATGATGGCGAAGTGGTACCAGAAGCCCATCATCCCCCGGCCTCCTCCGACCTGGTGGAGGATGTGCGCAATGGCCACGGCGAGGGTCGGGGCGCCGCCCGTTCGCGAGACGACCGACGGCTCGCCGACGTCGTCGGCGACCTGCTTGAGGGCCTCGGCCCCCTCAAAAGTCTTCTCCTTGCCCTGCTTGTCCCACGACTCCCACCGGGGCTCGATCTTCTCGCCCTTCGTGGTGGTCACGCCGAGATTGCGCACGGCCTGGGATGTGATGACCTCGCGATCCTTGGTGGACTGTGTGACGGAAGTGCCCGCTAGCTGGTCGACGCTGGCCTCGGGAGTGTTCATGCCGAAATAGATCCCCTGGTTGAGGGAGGCCGCGGCCGCCAGCGCCATGATCGCCACGAAGGATTCCATGAGCATGCCCCCGTAGCCGATCATGCGGACCTGGGACTCCTTCTGCACCATCTTCGGGGTCGTTCCCGAGGAGACCATTGCGTGCATGCCCGAGAGGGCCCCGCAGGCGACGGTGATGAAGAGGAACGGGAAGAGCGTGCCGGCGAAGACGGGCCCCTTCGTATTGGAGGCGAACTCAGTGACGGCGGGCATCTCCACCAGGGGCCGGACGACGACGATCCCGAGCGCCAGAACCACGATCGTCCCGATCTTCATGAAGGTCGACAGGTAGTCCCGCGGCGTCAGCAGCACCCACACCGGAAGGACGGCGGCGAAGAAACCGTAGACGATCATCGCCCACACAAGCGTGGTCTGGGACAGGTGCAGGTACTCCTTGCCGAAATCGGATTCCGCGACCCAGCGGCCGGCGATGATCACGATGATGAGCATGGTGCAGCCGACGACCGAGACCTGCGTGATCTTGCCCGGTTGCACGTACCGTAGCCAGATGCCCATGAAGATGGCGATCGGGATGGTGCATCCCACGGAGAAGACGCCCCATGGGGAGGCCGCCAGCGCGTTGACGCACACCATGGCCAGTACCGCCAGGACGATCATGAGCATGACGAGCACGATGACGGTGGCCACCGTTCCGCCGATCTTCCCGATCTCGTCGGTGGCCATCTGCCCGAGTGAGCGTCCGCCGCGGCGCATGGAGAAGAAGAGGACGAGCATGTCCTGGATCGCCCCGGCCACGCATACGCCGAGGATGATCCACAGCGTGCTGGGGAGGTACCCCATCTGGGCGGCGAGTACGGGGCCGACGAGCGGGCCGGCGCCCGCGATGGCCGCGAAGTGGTGGCCGTAGAGGACGACGCGGTTGGTCGGGTCGAAGTCCTTGCCGTTGTTGATCCGTTCGGCGGGCGTGGCGTTGGAGTCGTCCGGGCGCATGATCCTGCGCTGCACGTACAGGGCGTAGAACCGGTAGGCGATCGTGTACGTGCACAGTGCGGTCACCACGAACCAGATCGTGTTGACCTCCTCGCCCCGGACGACGGCCAACATCGTCCAGCCGAGGACACCCAGAGCCGTGATGACGATCCAGAGGGCGACTTTCCGCGGCGTCCACTCGTTGCGCGGCTTGACGCCGACCGGGATTCCTCGCTTGTTCCGTATGATGAGCTTCTCCTCCTCGGGCGTGTAGGAAGGAAGCTCGCCGACGGATGTCTCTTCCATGAGGTGTTCACCTCGCATTCGATTGTCGATTGAGAAGCGGCGGCACTGCCGTCATTACCTCGAGTTTAAGGTCCGGCTTTCCCCTTGGACAGGGGCGAAAGTGCTCATCGTGGCTCATCGTCCGCATCGACGCTGAATTCGCCGAGTGCGGGGCTGGAGCCGGCCGCTGGGCGTCGAAATCGCCTGCCATCCCATCTCGGAGGTCTATTCTGGAGGAATGGAGTTCGTTGTCAAGAGAGTGTACGAACAGCCCGATCCGGACGACGGCTACAGGGCCTTGGTCGATAGGCTCTGGCCTCGCGGCATGCGGAAGGACAAGGCTGCGATCGACGAATGGGCCAAGGACCTCGCCCCCAGCGCTGAGCTGCGTTCCTGGTACCACCAGGACCTCGACGCCAGACGGGAGGAGTTCGCCGCCCGCTATCGCGAGGAACTGTCGGCGTCCGAGGCCGTTGAGGACTTTTTGCGCAGAACCGGGGGCCAGGAGCGCGTTACCCTCCTCTACGCTGCACGCGATACGCAACACAACCACGCTCTGGTGCTGCGCGACGTGCTGCAGGAGGCGGCCGCCAAGGGATGAGGGCATCTTGAGGAGGTTGGAGCGTCTCGGGAAAGCCCATCGGGGATGCCCGCGGCATCCACGGAAGAGAAAGTGATGGGGCCCGGGTGTCACGCATCACCCGGGCCCCAGTGTCGCATGTATACTCATTGAACATGCGCTCGGCAGGACGAAGACATCTGCTGGCGGTTTCACTCTATAGCCACCCGAGGGCAGTCCCATTTCCGGATCACTCCGGCGCTGAGGTGAGCGTTTTGCGAGTCTGAACCGACCAGAGGTTCACTACCTGTCTATTCAGTTGTCTTCGTCACGAACGTTTATTTGAAGAAGTAGAAGCGTCCACCGCATATTTTCCATGGAGCGAAGCCGTGATACTTAAAGAGGTAGCAATCAAATCTTTCTTTATCCGTCTGATCGCTATGAGCGACTCTCAGAGCCGACCCTTCGCTGGCGGATGAGGCGGAAAGCGAAAAGTTTGACGAAACATCGTCAGACGCCATCGCGTTAGGAAGAACCACCGCGCTCGCCGCCATGCTAACCGCAGCGACAAGTCCTAGTTTCTTCATCCGTGTAACCTCCTGTTTGGACAATGAATACATTAGCGAAGCCATCCCGAAATGAACTCCCCCAAAAGTAGGAGAATTCGGCGATCACTCGAAATGTGACGCCGATCATGTCGGTTGCGCTCCGTGACTCAAGGATACTCCGCCTTGGGGGCGTCAGCGCAGGACCTCTCCGGGCCTGAGACGAGGGGCTCGGCTCATTGAGCACGCGAGTGCGCCCCGGGACCCGGGGCGCACAGTGCGGAGCCGTTTAGGAGCGGACGAGGCCCAGCTCGTAGGCCCGCACAACCACCTTCAGTCGGCTGTTGACCTGGAGCTTGGACATGATCGAGGAGAGATGGGACTTCACCGTCGATTCCTGGACGTAGAGCTTCTGGGCGATCTCGGCGTTCGAATAGGCCTGGCACAGCAGTTCCAGCACGTCCATTTCGCGCTTGGAAAGCTGGATGTCCGGTGAGGGTTCGGGCGGCAGGGGAACGAGGTAGTTCTTCACGAGGCGTCCCGTCGGGCCCGGTGAGACGACGGTTCCGCCCGCCGCGACCTGCCGCAGGCCGCCCACGAGATCTTCCGGCGATGTGTTCTTCAAAAGGAAGCCCGAGGCGCCGGCCTGGAGGCCGGCGAGCATGGCCTCGTCATCGTCGAACGTGGTCAACAGGACTACCTTGACGTCGGGGGCCAGGAGCCTTACCTGCTCCACGGCGGAGATTCCGTCCATGATCGGCATTCTCACGTCGGTCATGAGGATGTCCGGATGGTGCTTGGTCGCCAGGCGCACCGCTTCGAAACCCGTTGTGCCCATGCCGACGAGCTTGATGTCCGGCGCGGTGGCGAGGTATGCCGTCAGGGACTGGAGAACGGCGTTGTCGTCATCGACAACGGCGATCCTGATCGGCCCGCCGCGCGCAGGGGCGCCCTGGCCGCTATCCGTTCCGCCCATCCAGGACGCGGACTTGCCGGAATGCTGCGGCTTGCCCCGTCCCGCTCTTGGGGTCTGCCTACGCTGATTCACCCTTATGCCCTTCTAGTCAGTGTTTCATCTGTGTACGGGGATCGACGCGCGGACGATCCACGTGTCTTCCCTCTGGGAAAACTCGATAGTGCCGCCCAGGGCTTCGACGCGCTCCCTCTGGCCGATGAGGCCCAGACCGAGGCCTGCCTGGGAGCCCTGCTCGACGGCGTCCGCCGCCGAGGCACTCTCCGATTCTAGAGAATCCTCCTCCGAAATGGCGTTGATGAAGATGGCGTCCACGCTCTCATCTTGGACTTCGACCATGATAGTCGCCGGAGCCTCATGCGCGGCGTGCTTGACGATGTTCGAGCACGATTCCGTCACCACACGGGAAAGTGTAACGGAAATGATCTCGGGCAGGGAGGAAAGGTCTCCCTCGATGGCCGCATTGACATCGATCCCGGCGGCGCGTACCTTGGCGATCTGCTCCTCGATCACCTTTTCAGGCGGCGAATCGATGATGGTGAAGCGGTCGGCGATCGACCCGGGAGCCGACAGTTCGACCTTGTCCGAGACCCGCAGGACTTCGAGCATGTTCCGCAGATGGGATGTGGCCGCGCGCCCCGTGCGGGCTATGAAGTCGAGATCCTCCGATAGATCCGCTCCCTTGCCCGTCTGCAGTTTGGCCGCCTCGGCCCGCATGACGAGCATCGTGGTGGAGTAGACGGCTGTGTCGTGAAGCTCCCTGGCGATCGCGCGGCGCTGCTCCGCAAGTTCCGCTTGGCGCCGGGCTTCGAGTGAATCGTTGGCCAGGCTCTGTCGCAGAAGGAGCTCCCCTAGTAGGAGGAAGAGAGTAAGGAAAGCGGTATTAATGATTGAATTTTGAATGACGACGCTGTCATCTATTATAACAGTTTTGAGAGTGTATATTTCGATTGAAATGTATAAAATTGCAAAAATACAACCTAGTAGACGGTGACCAGACCATATAATGATGATGGGAATGATACTAGTTGTTATCGATGCGATGTAAATAGATTTTCCGGGAGTTACGTTGATGAGTATGTCAGCAATAACGGCTAAGATGCCGGATAATATAGGTGATAGTCCTGATATGGTGAGTGCGAAGCACGCGAGCCCGGCGACCAATATCGCCGGTACAAGGCTGACGTCGGAAGGGACGTCCTCGATGGAGAGGATGTTTAAGAGGGCAAGGATGAAGATTCCGATCCCCAGTAGGACGCCGGTGATGATCCGGGACCGCCTGCCCCACACAGACCAAGAGGACCATGTCTCCTTCGGCTTGGACTTCTTCGGCTGGTCCGTGTGGCCTTGCTCCACCGGAGGGGATTGGGAGGTGCGTCGTTCCCGCCGGGAGGCCCTCCGCTTGCCGTCGGCCTTGCGGACCTTCCTCTTGCCGGATCGACGCCTGCTGGACGGCCGGCCTGTAGAACTGCGTCCGTCGTCAGCGATCTCGGAGAGGGCGGGTGCAGCCGCCTCGTTGACCGGAGGCGGCGCCGGTAGACCGTGCTTGCCGCGAGGGGCCGCCGGTTTCTCAGTGGCCGGAAGAGTCGGCGAAGTTCGCGTGTGGGGGATGGCGCCCTGATCCATGGTTCCTCCATATAGTGCTTGCGAACATAGGCATAGTATTCAGTGTCATTGCCTCCAACACAGAAGTCTACCCGGAACCACTATATGAACCGCCTCATTCCAGTAATGCTGCAGTATCACTATGACTGGGTTGCGGGGAATACCCCGCAACCCAGGAAACGGCCCACCGCCTCGAATGGGGCGAGCCTCACTTGATCGTCTTCCCGATCCGGTATGTGCCGAGCGCCGTGAAGACAACCGTCAGGCCGACGAAAGCGGCGAGGATCCAGGGCGTGGAGACACTCGTGCCGCCGATGTCCAGAGTGAAGCCGTAGTATTCGCCGATGCTTTCGCGGGCCTGCTGGACACCGCCGGTCAACCGGTCGAGGGCATCGCCGGCGAGTGGTTCGCGAAGAAGCACGACGGCCGGCGAATAGGGCAAGACGTTGATCCCGTTCACGACCGTGCCGGATAGCGCGCCTACCGGCAGGTACGCGCCCGCGAGGAACCCCAAAAGCGTCCCCACGATGGTCGAAAGGGCGGTGAAGCCATTGCGCGAGCTGATGAACGTGATGACGAACGACGAGATCGCCGAGAAGGCGAAGGCGAACAGGACCACGTAGCCCAAGGCCGTTAGGAAGCTCCCCCAGCCGGGGATGTCGCCGTAGACCAGTTTGACGACGGCCGCCCCGACTGCCGAGACGATGAGCGTCATGACGAAGGAGACCACGACCGCCGAGAGCTGGTAGCCGAGAATGAGCTGATGCCGCCGGATGGGGCAGACGCGGAACTCCTTGAAACGTCCGGTCGCCCGATCGTCCACATAGGCGCCGAGCGCCCCCAGACCCGTCGTCACGCATGTGATCATGACGATGCCCCCGAACACCCACGAGGCGACGAAGTAGCCCACGTCCTCCGAGGCAGCCGAGGGCAGTTTCGCCTTGAGGCTGTCGGCCTGGATCGCGCCGAGGAACAGGGCGTAGATGAGCAGGAGCATCAACGCCGCCAGGAGGGAGAGGAGGACTCCCGCCCTGTCGCGGCGGTATATCCGAAGATTCCGCTTCACCAGGGAGAGGACGATTCTCACTTGCCCTTCCTTTCGCTCATGAGGTTCAGGAACACGTCGTCCATCGATCCCTGGATCACCTGGAAGTCCTCGACGGCGTCGCCCAGGCTCATGAGGATGTCCAGCCCCGCCGCCGAATCGGGGATCGCTGCGTGAACGGCGCCTCCCCTGTCATACGGCCGGGCTTCCGGAAGGCGACTGCGGATCGCCGAAACGACCTCGCTGCGGCGGCCGTCGCGCGGTTTGACGAGCAGCCGGGGAGTGGAGTGGCGAGCTCGAAGCTCGATGGGGGTTCCATCGGCGATCGGGACGCCGCGATCGATGACCAGGACACGATCGGCGGACTCCGTCTCCTGCATGTAGTGAGTCGTCAGGACGACGGTGAGGCCGAGATCGTCTCGCAGGCCACTGATCGTGTTCCACACCTGTTCGCGGCTGTGCGGGTCCAAGCCCGTGGTCGGCTCGTCCAGGAAGAGCGTCTTCGGATGGTTGAGCAGCGCCCGGGCGATGTCCACGCGGCGCTTCTCGCCGCCGGAGAGCACGCCGTAATGCCGGTCGCGGAAATCCGTCAGGTCGACGAGCTCGGCGAGTTCGTCGATGCGCGATCGGGGGATGCCGTAGACGTCGGCCTTGAGTTCGAGGTTCTCGTCCACGCTCAGGCGGGGGTCGAGAAGCGATTGCTGGAAGACGACGCCGATCCGCGAGCGGATGCGGTACGCGTCGGCGCGCACGTCCAGACCGTCGAGGGCGATGTCGCCCTCCTCGAAGGGCAGAAGGGTGATCATACAGGAGATGGTCGTCGTCTTGCCCGCGCCGTTCGTTCCCAGGAAGGCGAAGAGCTCGCCGTCTGTGACCGCGAAGGAAAGCCCGTCGACGGCCGTCACTTTCCCATACCTCTTGGTTAGACCGGATACCTCGATCATCCCGACCTCCTGGCCTTTCCCGGCCGATGGGCGCCATGACGTTTGAATTCTAGGCGTGAAGGCGGGAGACGCCCGGCGGACCGCACGGGCATTCATCCCCTCGGGGCGGAATCGGCACGTCGGCAACCCCACGGTGAACACGTCGGCAACCCCACGGTGAACACGTCGGCAACCCCGCGGTGAAATGGGCGGCGTTTACGCCGGAGGTGGCGCGCGGGCCGATCGGGATCGTGAGGGATTCAGGGGCGGTCGATCACGGCCTGCACGCGCCCGGCCGCCCACCGCCCGGCCGCCGCCGCAGAGTCGGACCACGGCCACGCCAGGCAGTCGCCCGCCAGAACGATGCGCTGGGTCTGCGCGCGTTCACGGTAGGCGTCGATCGCGGCGAGCCGCCCTGGCGGCGTGGTCGGCATGGCATGGGGAATCCTGACGACGGCCGAGGCCTCCGGGGCCGGTGCGAAAGCGCCGGAAAGCCGCGGCTCCCAGACGAGCAGGGCTCGGCGGGCCGCATCCACGATCTCGGAGTCGGCTCCGCCGGACAGGGCGCGGGCGTCCTTCCCGGCGAACATGCACGTCACGACGTCCCCGCGCCCGCGGGCGTGGCCCGCGCGGCTCGCCACGCAGAGCGCCGCGAGCGGTCCGTCGTCCGGATGCATGAGAACGCCGTAAGCGCCGGCGAGTTCGTCCTCGTGCAAACGCCGCGCCATCCCCAGGCAGACGAGCAGTCCCGTGCTGTAAGCCACTGCAGACACCGCTTCCTCCTGGGCGGTGAGATCCATGACGGCGGGCAGATCCGGGGCGGGGACGGCCACGATCGCGGCCTCGGCGCGGAAGACCCCGGAATCGGTGTGCGCCGCCACCCCGAAGGCGTCCTCCTCCACGAAGGCGACGGTGGTGCCGGTCCGCACGTCCAACCGGGAGGCCAGGGCGTCGGTGAGCCTGGAGAGCCCTCCGGGAATGGTGAGTGTCCGGCTGCTGAAGCCGTGGGCGGCCATGGCGCCGATCGCCGCTGCCGAGACGGTGCGAGCGTCCTGGAAGTAGAAGCCGTGGAATGCGGGGTATATGCTGCGCTCGGCGAGTTGGGCGAGGCCGATTCCCCTGGTCCAGTCTTCGGCTGTCATCCGGTCGAGGTCCAGCCAGTCGAGCGGGTCGAGTGTGCCGCGCCCCCGAGAACGCGCTGTGAAACGAAGGAGACCGGGCAGCTGCCCGAGTGACGTTCCGATGGGCAGGAGGCCTGACCTGACCGCGGACGTCGGCCTGTCGGTGCGGAAGCCGTAGATCTCGCCGCCGTAGGCGATCGCGGATTTCGCAGAGACCGCCTGCAGAGGAACGGCCAGCTCTCCAGCCAGGAAGGGAACGACCCGGTAGGCCGCCGAGAGGAAGTTCGCGCCGGCCTCCACTCTGCAGCCGTTGAGCTCGATGGAGTGGAATCGTCCGCCGATCCGGTCCGATCTCTCCAGCACGGTCACCCGCACGCCGGCTTTCCGAAGCTGCCAGGCTGCCGTGAGCCCGCTGATCCCCGCACCGATCACGACGACGCCGGATCCACGGCCGGGAGCAGCCGGCACGGAGCGCCCGTCAGACGCTTGAAACTGCGGCGAATTCGAAGGAGGAGGCTGCTGCGGCGTCATGGTGAGAACCTATACGGCCGAATGCTCGGCGATGATTCAATCCGCGGATTCAAGCGCCTCACGGAGTTCGGCCAGCTCGACCATGTCGCTGGCGGTGCCGATCAGGCGCATCCCCAGCGGGGCGACCACGTTTTCCACGGACGCCACGGCCGACTCGACCGTCAACGGCTTGGGGCCGTAGCTCTGGATGAAGAACGCGAAGCGCCTGCCTGCCAGGGCGTCGTCCTGTGGGCGGGTCTCCAGGCGCTCGAGGAGGAGACGCGCAGCCGCGCTCATCGTCTCCGAATAGACGGGCGAACCGAGGACGATCGTGTCGGATTCCACCATCTTCTGGAAGACTTCCTCGAACTGGTCGTCGGCGAAATCCTGGCCGAAGAACCCCATCCTGTAGTCGACGAGGTCGATGCGTTCGAAGTCGAGGCCATCCAAGAGCTCCTGCGCGTACTCGACTGTGTTCCCGTCACGCTTCTGGCTGGCGTTGATGAAAAGAATGCGACCGTGTGCCATAATCGCTCGTCCCTTCCCGTCGGTCATCGTGCACCCCACACACTATAGCGGGAATGGAACGGGGCGGCCGGATTTTCCGGCCGCCCCGCGTGGGTATCGTCGTGACCGGGATGCGCCCGGCCGCCCTCGGCGATCCGTCAGTTCACGCTCGACTCGCCGAGCTTCACCTTCACGTCCGTCTGCGAGCCGTCCGACTTGACGATCGTGAGGGTCACCTCCTCGCCTATCTTGTGATTCTGCACCTTGTCCGAGAGATCGGAGGCCTTGCTGACCTTCTCGCCGTTGATGTGGGTGATGACGTCGCCGACCTCGATCCCGGCCTTCTCGGCGCCGGAACCCGAGATCACTTCCCGCACGGTGACGCCCTTCGAGATGCCCTGGTCGTTGGACGCCCTGTTCGTGGTGATCGAGACGCCCAACGCCGCGTTGCGGCCGATGACGGTGCCGTCGCCGCCCTTGCCCGACTTCACCTTGTTGACGATGTCCATCGCGTCTTTGATGGGAATCGCGTAGCCGTTGACTTCGGCCGAGCTCTTGCCCGTCGAAGCGGCGGTCGTCAGGCCGATCACCTCGCCCTTGGAGTTCATCAGCGGCCCTCCGGAGTAGCCTTGGACGACGTCGGCGTCGGTCTGGATGAGGCCCGTCAGCTTGTCGACGTTCTCGCTGTTGAGGCTGTCCTGGGCGTTGATCGTCACGTTGGTGCCCGTCACCTTGCCGTCGAGCGCGGTCAGGTACCCCTGGCCGGAGCCGTTTCCGATGGCCGTGACCGAATCGTCCTTCTTGATCTGCTTCGAAGAGATCTTGACGGTTTCGAGCTTCTTGGGCGGATCGTCGATCTTCAGAACGGCCACATCGCGTGCGGCGTTGTGCCCGACGACCGTCGCCGTGTACTTGGCTCCACTGTTAGGATCGGTGACCTTGACTTTGCTCGAGCCGTGCACGACATGGTAGTTGGTCAGCACGATCCCCGATTTGTCGACGACCATCCCGGTTCCGGCGCCTTCGCCGTTGTCGAAGCGCGAGTTGATCAGCATGACGCCTGGAGCCGATTTGACCGGTTTGCCCTGCTGCACCGCGGTGTTCTGCCCCGGGGTCTTCTGCGAGTCCGGAGCGTTGGGCGCTGAGGGAATCGTCGCCTCGGGCGTTCCCTTCTGCTCTTGCACGGAGGCGCTATGGTCTTGGTCGCCAAGCGCGAAGCCGGTCACGCCGCCGATCAGGCTGCCCAGGAGCATGCCCGCCATCGTGGCGGCCGCGAGGGCGGCGGTGGTCCACGACCTCTTCTGCTTTCCCGGTTTGACGCCGGCGTTGGCGTCGAAGGCGAAACCGGAGTGCGCCCCCGAGGGGAACGGATCTGCATAGGGCCCGCCTTGCGACTGCCCCGACGTCAGCGTCTGCCCACCGGTGTGCCCTGCCGCCTCCTGGGCGGTCGATTCCGCGGGCATGAACGACGCCGTGGGGCTGCCTGAGGCGTACGCACTCGTGCTGTCCGGCCTGGCGGCGAACGGGGAGAAGGGACTTAACGCCTCCGTTCCGCCGGGGCGCGCCTGACCTCTCTCGCTGCCGTCTGCCTGGCCCGGCCAGCTCGGCCGCCGCCCGTCGGGATCGTTCCCCCTCTGACCGCTTCCCTCCGAGTTCTGGCCGGTCGGGTAGTAGGGGAAGGAAGAGGAGGGCAGGGGCTCCGTGGGCTGTGTTCCGGGCGTATCGCCGAGCCCGGATTCGTGCCCGTTCCCCACCCCGTTCCGGGGGTTGTAGCTATCAGTCACCTTGTCCTCCTGGGACGTTTCAATGTCGAAGTCGATATGTAGATTCCACGCGTGCAATCAGAACGGAAACCTGAACTTTCCTGGGAAAGCCCGGAGAGCCTTTCGATACCGCATCCCGCTCACAACCCACGACGGTATCGCATTCCCGCGCCATGCGGTGGCGTATTTATCGAAAGTCACGGGCGGGTTTCCGTCTGCCGCGCGGTCGGACGCGGGCCGTCCGCCTGACGGCGCGTCCGGAGTATGGGGGCTATGCGATCCTTCGGGCCGCCTCGATGAGCGCCGTCGCGCAGGCGCCGCTCATCGAAGCGCGGCCGGGCAGCCCACCGGGCCGCGATCGGATCAGTTCGCCGTCGAATTGGAGGCGTTGGAATCCGACTGGTCGTTTCCCGACCCGCTGTTGCTCTGGCCCGAGCCGTTTCCGCTCTGACCGGAATTGTTGTTCTGGTTCGAGTTGCCATTCTGATTCGAACTGTTCTTGTTCGATCCGTTGTTGTTCTGGTTTGAGCCGTTCTTGCCCGAATTGCCGTCAGGATTGTTTCCGGACCGGTCCGACGGCGCCTGGGGCATCCTGCCGTCGCCGTTCCCCGGCATCCTGCCCGACGGAGGCTGCGGCATTCTGCCGTCGCCGAAGTCATAGTGACCGTGGCCCGGCCCGCAATGGGAATGCCCGCCGTGGTCGTCGCCGACTGCCATAGAGATCCCGCCGCCCAGGAGGCCTCCGAGCACGACACCCGCAGCGCCGGTTGCCGCCACTATGCGGGTGGACCACTTGCGCGGCTGTTTCCCCGTGCCCGTCATCGGCGCACCCGTCATCGGCGCTCCCGGTGGAACGGCCGGGCCGGGGGCCGTGGCCGGAGCCGTCCGGGAGGCCGCGGCGTCGGCGGCAGCGGTGGGTTGGGAAGCGGCGGTGCTCAGCTCCTCCGTTGCCGGAACGCCTGAGGCGTGCACTGCACCGTCGGCGTTTCCGGGAGCGCCGTGCCCTGCGGAGACGGCTCCTGCCGCCGGTTGAGGCTGTTCCTGCCCGTTGCGGCCGTCGGTCTGCTGATTGTTGTCGTTCACGTTGTCCTCCGAAGTGAGATCACTACTGGATCCTTGCATCCTCTATGGAACAGAGGGAAACGGGACGCAGACGGTGAAATGCCTGGGAACGGCTTGTAAGTGGAATCGGGTGGAGGAGGCAGTGCGAGGGGCTGGGCTCGGGGCGGGAAAGGCGGTGGAAGGCTCCGAGGGCGGCCGTAGAGCCTAGATCCAGCTTCCGAACCACATGTGGAGCCGCCAGAAGTCGTAGGTGATGGTGCGCCCCGTCCACAGCGGATACCAGAAAACGGCGGCGGCGACGATGACGCCCGTGACCACTCCGAGCACGATCCACGACGCCAGCCGCGGTTTCCTCGGCATCCACCATGCGGAGCCGCCTGCCTCCTCTTCCGCGCCAGTCTGGCCGCCGAGGGCTTGAGAAGCGGGCACAGGGGGAGGGAAACCGCTGGGTGCGGAGAGCTGGAGACTGCCGGGCGTGGCGACGGGCGAGCTTCCAGGCACGGGGGCCTGTGGGAAGGCTGACTCCGCAGGGATGGGATCGGCCGCGGCGCCTTCGGACACGGAGGTTTGCGGGTCGCCGGATGCGGGAGCCGGCAGGTGACTCGGGGCAGGGACCTGGAAATCGCCGGGAACCGGCGGGTCACTCGGCGACGAAGCCTCGGCCCGGTCGCCCGCTGACTGGAATGGCCCTTCGGCTTCCCTCCTCTCCGCTTGCCTCGTTTCCCCCTCTTCTGCGGGAGCGGACTCCTTCGATTCTTCTGCGGGAGCGGACGCGGACTCCTCTTCAGGAGCGGACGAGGAAGCCTCGTCAGACGCCGGCTCGACATCCTCTCCCTCAGATCCCTCGGAGGTCTGCCCTTCGAAGGCCTCCTCTTCTCCCTCGGATGCCTCCGCGGCAGCCTGGACGGCGGAGGATTCGCCGGCCAGCGCCTCGAACGACGGAGAGGGAGGCGGCGGTGTCTGCGAGGCCTGTGACGACGCGGCTTCCGGCTCGGGAGTGGAGTCGGACTGGGGAGCCGAGCTGTTGCCGTTCGGGCCGTCGTCGAAGAGGTTGTCGAGGAAACGATGGAAATTGGGGAAACGCCTGGTGAATCCCGAGTCGTCGGTGGGGTCTCCCATGGTGTGCTCCAAGAGCTCGGGAGCGTGATCGGCCGGGCCCGGCGGCACGGCGTTTTCCCGCGTGCGGCCCGGCTGCTCCCTCGTGGGCTCCTTCTGCCGCGCCAGCTCTCTGGAGTCTTGCCGCGCCAGCTCTTTGGAGGCGACCCGCAGCGGCTCGGGGACGAAGGAGGCCGCGCCCTTGAGGGCCGACTGCGGCTGCAGACGCGTTCGCGCCGGCCCGAGGAGTTGGGATGCTGCCGCCACGCCGAACGTCAGCGCGAGCACGGTGTAGGGGAGGAAGGCGACGGCGTAGAACTGGAAGATCGTCCGATTCGTGTAGAGAAGCCAAGGCATCCACAGCCCGGCGTACCCGGCGAGTATGGCCCAGGACCGCCAATCGGCCCGGAATATCGCGGCGATGAGAACGATGACCAGGCCGACGATCGCCAACCACCAGACACCGACGTTGCCGATGGACGTGATGGCCTGAACGCACTTGGATGCGCCGCAGGTGCGGGGAGCGCCTTTCTCCTCCCAGTAGAAATTGACGGGACGCCCCTGGAAGATCCACTCCCACGCCTGCGACTGGTAGGTGTGCGTCTCCGACAGGGAGTGGTGGAACGACCACATGTCCTGGTGGTAGTGGATGAAGGAGTTGACGATGTCGGGGGCCCACGAGAGCGGCAGATCCTCTCCCGTCTTCCTGGCCTCGGCGACCCAGTTGCGCCCCCACGAATGCGGGTTGAGGAACCAGGAGGTCCATCCTGCCAGATAGGCGACGAGCGCGACGGGCACCAGCTGGATGAATGCGGGGATGCCGTCGCGGAAGGTCGCCCCGCCGAACCACAGCGGGACTCCGGCGATCTTGCGGGATACGGCCCCCAAAGCCAGCGTGAGGAGGCCGAAGACCGCGAGCGCGTAGATCCCCGACCACTTCACGGCGCACGTCAGGCCGAGCAGGACTCCGGCCAGGACCAGCCACGGGCGCGCGAAGTGGCCGGGCCCCCACGGGTCGACCGTCGGCAGGGCGCGTCCGTCGAAACGACCCGAGGCGGTGACCGTCCGCGTGTGCTCGGTGTCCCTGAACCGGCCGTGCGCCACCCTGTGGGCGAGTTGCCCGGCGTGTCGTTCTCGGTCCATGAGAATGGCCCAGAATCCCATAAGCGCGAAGAATCCCAGGATGTTGTCGAGGATCCCCGTGCGCGACAGGACGATCCCCATCCCGTCGAGGGCGATCGCGATGCCCGCGAAGCCGGTCAGGATCGGGGAGCGGAACATGCGCATGGCTATACGGGCGACGAGGATCACCGTGAGCACGCCGATGAAGGCTGTGGAGAAGCGCCAGCCCACCCCGTTGTCGGTTCCGAACAGGCGCTGCCCGATCGCCATGATCCACTTGCCGAACGGGGGGTGGACGACTCTGTCGGGATCGCTCGTGAGCACTGAATAGTCGCCCTTGACGAAGAGGTCGTTGGTCTTGTCGCCGCCCGTCCATCGGCCCTCGTATCCTCTGGTCAGGAGTGAGAACGCCCCTTTGACGTAATAGGTTTCGTCGAAGACGATGGCCCGCGGATGATTGAGGTTCCAGAAGCGGGCGACGAAGGCGATGACCGCCGCGATAGCGGTGGCGATCCAGCCGCGCCGCCGGATCCGCACGGGCAATTTGACGCCCTTGGGCAGCAGCCCGAGTCTTCCGCGCAGGGTCTCCTCGTAGACGTCGGCCTGCGCCTCGGACAGCTGGAGGGAAGGTCTGTCCTTCCGCCGCCGGGTGCGTGATGGCGAGGCTTGTGCGAGCGTCGGACCGCCATTCGCGAGAGAGCGCTCGGGCGTATCCGCGAGGCCGGCGGCGCTGGCGTTTCCGGGAACGGTCAATGGATCCGGGTTTTGCTGGTTGCCACTCACGGGGGCGAGTCTACCTGCCGAATGCGGGTTGCTGCCTTCGGACGCCGTGGGCAGTAGTCTGGCATAGTGGGATTATGCACCCGCGGATCGTTCTCGCCGCCACTCCCATCGGCAACGACGACGACGCCTCGCCGCGCTTGAGGGAGGAACTCGAGAAGGCCGACGTGATAGCCGCCGAGGACACGCGTCGCCTTCGCGCCCTGGCCGGCCGCCTCGGCTTGAGCCTGCGAGGCAGGGTCCTCTCCTATCACGAGCACAACGAGGATCAGCGGGTCCCCTACCTTCTGGAACTGGCCGCGACGGGGCGGAAGGTGATCGTCGTCACGGACGCGGGAATGCCCTCGGTGTCGGATCCGGGGTACAGGCTCGTCGTTAGAGCCGCCGAAGCGGGAATCGCCGTGACGGTGGTTCCCGGACCGTCGGCCGTGCTGACGGCTCTCGTGGCTTCCGGCCTGGCCAGCGACCGCTTCTGCTTCGAAGGATTCCTCCCCCGCAGACCCGGCGACCTCCGCCGGGCGATCGGGGAGCTGGTCGGGGAGACCCGGACGATGGTCTTCTTCGAGTCGCCCCGGCGACTGGGCGCCTCCCTGCGGGCGCTGCGCGAGGGCCTCGGCTCCGCACGCCGCGCCTGCGTATGCAGGGAGCTCACGAAAACCCACGAGGATGTCGTGCGAGGCACCCTGGGAGAGCTCGCCGAACGCTTCGACGGCGAAGTCCTCGGGGAGGTCGTCGTGGTCGTCGCAGGCGGGCGGCGGCCGGAAGCGGACGCCGACGCCGCTGCGGCTGAGGTCCTCGCCCTGGCCGACGCCGGACTCCGCCTCAAAGACGCCGCTGCGCATGTGGCCGGACGGACCGGCACGCGAACCAAAGACCTCTACGAGGCCGCCGTGCGGAGAAGGGACGTTCGGGATGCCGAGGCTTCGGGTGCGCGCGGCCGGCCGCGCTGACGGGCGGCTGCGGTGGCGCGGCCGGCCGCCTTGTGCGGCATGAGGAGGCGAACCGCATGAGGGCCGCTTGCGGTCGATTCGCCGCAGGGACTTCACAAAGACGGTTCAGTGAGGATACCCTAACCGCATTGGACCTATACGTGGAGGGCATCGACTGTGAACCCTGATCTATCGCTCTACCCCAATCGCGAGGCGATCGCGGCCCAGACCTGGCAGGCGCGCAGCCGTTCCTGCGTCCACCGTCTGCTGGCCGGCGCGGGGCAGGCGGGTCTCGTCGCGTATCGAGAGGATCCCATGCTGACGCTCGCCGCGCTCGCCCATGGGCTGACCTCCGAAGGCGAAATAGTCGTCGCGACCGCGGAAGGCGAACTGAGCGAACACCTGGCCCCCGGGGAGGCGAGGGGCATGGACGCCCGGTTGTCCATAGAGAAGGAGGCCCCCGATCCGGCGATTCAGATCGTCGCTTCGGCCGTGCACGCGCTCGGAAGGCTCGAATGGCTCGGCGCCGCCGAGACCGCCGAGCTCCTGGTGTCCGGCAGCCTGCCGGAGCGGGTCGCCGAGGTAGCCGTCGCGCCCGGAGGCCGGCTCGCCCGCTACTCCACCGGTAGAATCCTCCTGCACGACGCCGCCGGCGTCACCCCGGTGATGTTCGACGACGTCCGCGAACAGCACGGCATGGCGATGTGGCAGGCCGAATCGGGGGCCGACCTCTACGAGGCGCCTGGCGGCGAACTGCTCGCGATGGACATCTTGAACGGGCATCCGCCGTGCAGGCTGGACTCGCTCTTCGGCAGAGTCCTCGGGGGAGCGGTCCCAGGGGCGCTGCTGTCCCGCCAGGCCGTTCGGATGGGATGCGAGCACATGACGGCGGCGGTTCTATGCCTCGACGTGGACAGGACCGGGCTCACCCTGATGAAGGTCAGCCACGACGACGCCACCACGGCGTACGTCCCCTTCGAACGGCCCGTGGCGTCCGGCGCGCAACTGGCCCTCGAACTGTCCGCGCTGTTCGACGCCGGAGGGTGAGGCTCCGCGCCCGGCAGCGGGCTTCCGGCCCCGGCCGGATGGAAGAGCTCCGGCGTGCAAGTGCGGACTCGCGCCGGAATCGACGACGTGGGCCCCGAATCGGGGCCCACGTTTCGCGGGATGCCGTCCCACGGCCCGACGGCCGGGCGGCGCTCCCGTCAGCGAGCGGTGAACGAGGCGCACTCGGCCGTGTCGCCGGCGACATCGATGGCCGGCGCGGTGCACAGCAGATCCTTGTTGTGCACGCACTCCAGGCGCTGGCACGCGCCGACGCGGCCATTGGCGACCGGAAGGCCGCCGCGGGCGTCGAGCTTGACGAAAGTGGCGCAGGTCGGCCTGGCGCCGGTGCCGCCGATGGTGACGGCCAAGGCCGTGCAGCCTCCGTTGTTGTAGGCGCAGGCGGTGGTCGCACACGTCGAGACGAGAGTTTGGTTGGTCATGATGGAAACCTCCGTGCGATGGATGCGTATTCGATGATGGTCTGGGGCGGAGCCGCGAGCCGCGCTCCGAATGTCATACAGCCACGGTATGCCCGAATGGATGGCCGGTATAGGAAGGCAGGCAGGCCTGACTCCGCGGCGGCCCTTCGATGTGAGGACGGCCTTATCGGCAGCGATCCGCGCGGGTGCGCGCTTTGCCGGAGACGTTGCGAAAATGGCGGGATTTGTGCGCGGAACGTGTTTCGTTAAAGGTCACAACGTCGGGACTTTTCCTTGAGGCCGCGCGGATAATTGAGCACCGGACGGCTTGCGTAATGTGCGGGCCGCGGGCCTTGCGAAAATCATCCCCGCGCGAGCAGCCTGCCGATTGCGTCGACCACGTCCTGGCCGCACGAGGGGATGCGGCACTGCGCGACGGCGAGGATCTGCGGGTGGGCGTCGGCCACGGCGAAGGAACGTCCGGCCGCTTGGAGCATCTCCATGTCGTTGAGGTAGTCGCCGAAGGCGGCCGTCTGCTCCGGCGGGACGGCGAGCCGGTCCTGCAGCCTGCGCAGGGCCGCGCCCTTATTCGTCCCCTTCGCCGCGATGTCCAGCCAGTACCGGCCCGACGTCGCCGCGTGGTGGCTGCCCGCCAGATCGGCGATGAGGGGCTCTGCGAACCTCGTGACGCTCTCGGGATCGAAGAGGGCGAGTTTGAGGACTTCGTCGTCGAAGTCGAGCAAGTCGGGCAGGATCTCCAGACGCGAATAGTACTTGCGGCACTCGGCCAGGAAAGCTTCGTCGGCGCATTCGACGTAGGCGCAGCGCTTCCCGCTGACCGTCAGGACGAGCTGCCTGCGGCCGGCGGCCCGGACCCTGTGGACGAGATCCACGGCCACGTCCCGTTCCAGCGTGGTGGAGTGCAGCTCCTGACCGTCGAGGACGACGTAGCTGCCGTTGTCGGCGATGATCGGCATCCCGTCGATCGCCCGCTCGAACATCCGCGCCAGCCTGGCGTGCTGCCGCCCGCTGGCGGGGACGAACACCACGCCGCGTTCGCGCATCCGATCCAGCAGCGGCCATAACCCCTCGGGGATGCGACCGCCGGAGTCGAGCAGGGTCCCGTCCATGTCGGCGACGACCAGCCGCACGCCGGGCCGGCGCGCATCTGGCCGGGGATCCGGCTGGGGCGGGGTGACGGCGTCCTGCGCCGGCGGCCTGCGAGCGGACGGTGGAGGCGTTGTCGTCATCGAGGTACTCCGTTCTTCGACGCTCAGCCTATCGGATCTTTCCGTCCTATCGCGCCGCCGATGCCCATGCCTGCGATGCCCGCCGCAGGCGTGGGCGCCTCGCCTCGGCGCTCCGCAACGCGAAGGGCGGGAGACGATCCACGTGTCGTCTCCCGCCCGCCACCGGAAACCGGGCGATGAAGGGAAGCCGCCCGGACGGCGGTGCGTCCGTTCGTCGTGCACGTATCACCCCCTTCGGCCGCCCCCGCGGGCGGAGAGATGGCGGACACGGTCACGTACACACATGGGCTCACCCTATCGGCGTGTCCGCTTCATTCGGTTGACGACCACCATGGAACCTCCCCGACCTTGAGCGGGCCTGTGGCGAGCCTGAGAAAGTCCGGAACACTCGGGCCGGAATCGGCGAAGTCTCGCCCTCCCGATCCGCAGCGCAACGTCTCAATCTGCGGCCTCTATTGTGTTCCGAGCTCGACACTGCAAGACTCGATTCGGGTTCCACCTGCGCCGTACAGCCGATCCGAAGCGCCCTCGAACCCAGCACGGCTTCTGCCCCGCCGTACCCGGCTCCCCAAGCGCTCTCCGACCCGCGCCCGACGCGTCAGGCCGACGCCCCGCCCGCTATCCAGATAATCGAAAGGACCCGCAATGGCCCGCCTGCGCCGCTCCATCGACGCCTACGGCATCACGACACGGACCCTGGAAGTCCTGCGCGTGGCCGACGTGACCCCGGGGATGAGACGAGTGACGATGGGCGGCCCCCAGCTCGCCGCGCACATCGCCCCGAACGGCAATCCCGTGGCGGCATTCCGCTCCGACGGATTCGACGACGCGATCGAGGTCGTCCTCGACCGGCCCGATCAGCCCGGGACCGACCGGCCCACCCAGGGCAGAGGCGTCGTCCGCTGGCCCCGCGACGGCGCGCACATCCTCTCCAGGGCCTACACTGTGCGCCGGTGGGATGCCGAAGCCGGGGAGATCGACGTCGACGTCGTTCGCCGCGTTGGCGGGCCCGGAACCGCGTGGGTGCAGCGCGTGCGCCCGGGAGACGAGATCCAGATCGTCGGGCCGAAGGCCTCGGCCGGCCACCCCGAAGGCGTCGCGTGGACCCTGGCCGCCGGAGACGAAACAGCCCTGCCCGCCATCGGACGCTGGCTGGAGGAATGGCCGGAGGGCGCTCGCGGACGGGTCTTCGTGGAGATCGGGGAGGACTCGCACCGCCAGGACCTGCCCATCCCCGAAGGCGTCGAACTGACGTGGCTCAGCAGGCGAGGAGCCGCGCCCGGCACCGCCCCGCTGCTCCTCGACGCCATCCGCTCCGCCGAATGGTGGGACGGGACGCCGTACGTCTGGGTCGCCGGCGAAGCCGCCGCCCTCGCGTCGATCCGCAGATGGCTGCGCAACGACGCCGGACTGCCCCGGGACTGCGTCGAAGTGTCGCGATACTGGCGACGCTCCGCATCCGAAGGGGAATCGGATCGGGGCGCACAGACCCGAGGCCGGTCCGGGACGCTGGGCCAGCCCGGCGTGTGGGGCCCGGATGCGGCGAACGGCCGACTCGAAGCCATCTACCGCAAGGCCGACATCTTCCCAGGCTTCGCCCTGCGCGTGGCAGCCACCATCGGACTGGCCGACGCGCTCGCGGACGGCCCGCGAACCGCCCGCCAGATCGCCGAACGGCTGGGCATCGACAGGGCCGGGGCGCCCAAGCTCCTGCGCTATCTCGAGAGCATCGGGATCGTGAAGGCAAGGCCGGGAGGGGCAGTCGAGGCGGGAGCCGCGGACGGGACGGAGACGACCGGCACCTCGGACGCCGCGCCGGGCATGGTCGCCTACACTCTGACGGAGCTGGGCCGCGAACTGGAGGACGAACGAATCGCCGAGGCACTGGGCCTGAGCAATCCGGATGTGGTCAAGGAGATCGGCGGCATGCTCTCCCTGGCCCCCGCCGTGGCGGGCAAGCGCAGCGACGATGACGTCGAACACTGGTTCAGCGCGCCCTTCAGCGACGGCGCCAAGCATCACCCCGGGATCTTGGCCGAGAAAGTCGCTCAGGAGGCCGAGCAGGCCTCCTACAACGCCGGCTCCCTGGCAGCCGATCCCGTCTTCGAAGGCGACTCGTACGTCATCGTCGGGGGAACGGGAGGGATCGAATACGCCACGGCCCTCGTCGAGGTGTACGAGGACATGCTGGTGGTCGTCATGGTGTCGGAGTACGAACAGGACGAAAAGCAGCGCAGCGGATCCCACCCGCGCATCGTCTTCGTGGACGACCCCGTGGAGGCCGTCAAAGCGGTGTTCACGCATTCGATGCTGACAACCGGCGAGCCGTCGAAACCGGACGCGATCTTCTTCACGAACCTCAGCTCGCCGAACGACGACGAGTCGCTCGCGATGGTCCTGGGCTCGGCCGCCTCCACCCTGGCCGAGGGCGGCCATCTGCTCCTCCTCGAAGACGTGCTCGACCCGACCGCCGCCACCGGCTGCGACTACGAGGCCGACCTCGTCGAATTCTCCCTGGGCGGCGGGGGCATCCGCACAGACGACGAATTCCTCGCGGTCTTCCAGCAGGCGGGCCTCAGACTCCGGGGCCGCCACGCGATCGGGTGGGGGCGCACGCTCTTCGAACTGGAGCACGTGAAGAAACCGGACCGATCCGAGGAACCCGACCAGACCGCGGACGCATGATCCGGCGGGCCCGCGCGGCCTGCAGTCGCGGCTCCGCTCGACTGGGGTCCGGCAGGCGAGATCGGCTTCGAGACGATGGACACGCGGCTCCACTTGGCTGAGCTCGGCAGGCGAGACCCACCGGGCTGACGACTCGCCGGCGACGGACGCCCAGACTCCTCAGGGAGGACTGGGCTACTCAGAGAGGACCGGGCTACTCAGGCGGACTATCTCTCAGGCTGCCCAGGCCCGTTAGGCCGGAGGCCGGCGGCTGCCCGGAGCCCCAGGGTCGAAGTCGATGTCGGAGAAGTCGAAGTCCGCCTCGTCGACCTCGTCGGAGAAGTCGACGTCCTCCTCAAGGTCGTCGAGCTCCTCCAGGACGTCGAGCTCCTCGAGCAGGTCGTCGGCGTCCAGGTCGGCCAAACCGTCGACATCCGCGAAGAGGCCGGCGGCGCCCGCCTCGCCTCCGCTTGGGACGTCCAGGTTGTCGTCTAAGCCGTCGAAGTCATCCAGGTTATTGGAGTCGTCAAGGTCGCCGAGGTCGTCCAGTTCGCCCCCAGCGAAGCCGGATCCGTCGCCGTGCGGTTCGTCCGCGAAGTCGCCGGGGATCGGAGCGTCCTCGCCCTCCTCGTAGAATCCGAAGGCCGACGCCGTGGGGATCTGCTCGACTCCCGCCTCGTCCATCTCGCGGCGCGCGTCCTCGCCGGTTTCGGGACTCACGGGGACGGTGAGGTCCGAGAGCACCCGAGTGCGCCAGCCCAGGCGCAGAGCGTCGAGGGCGGTTTCCTTCACGCAGTGGGATTCCGCCAGGCCCACCACGTCGATGGCCTGGATCCCGGCGGCGCGCAGGATCTCCTCGAGGGTTCGCCCCTCCGCGTCCTTTCCCTCGAAGCCGGAGTAGGCCGCCGAGTACTCTCCCTTCTTCACCGAGGCGTCCAGGGGGAGCGAGGCGATCGCCTCGTGCAGTTCGGCCTCGGCCGTTCCCGCCACCCCGTGCTCGGGCCAGGTGTCCACGAAGTCGGGCGTGTCCGAGAAGTGGGAGCCGGGGTTGACGTGCCAGTCCTGGGTGGTGACGAGGAGCTCGTACTCGTCCGCGTTCTCCGTGACGAAATCGGCGATCCGCTCGGCAACGGCATTGCCGCCTTCGACGCCCAGGGCACCGCCTTCGCAGAAGGTGGGCTGAACGTCGACGATGATCAGGGCACGTGTGTCTTCTTCCATGGGATTCCTCCTGCCTGGCGGGTGGAATGTGGTTGAATACCTTGGAAAGATCGTAGCGCGTCCGGTCCGTGGACGCCGCAAAGCCGAGGAGTCCGAGCAGCGGGGCCGTCACAGCGGGCGGACCCGCCGGGCGGCCCCCGTCTTCCCCTTCACCCACTGGGAGACGGACTCCTCGGTCGAGGAGAAGTTCGCTTGTGCCCCCAGCACCCCGTGCTGGTAGATGGCGATCCGCTTGGAGAAGAGCATGCGCATCTTCTCCAAGGCGTCGGCTGCGCGTTCCGCGGGGGCGCCCAGATCAGCGCCTATGAGCTTGTCATTGGAGGAGCGCACTTTTTCGGCGCTCGCCATTCTGTGGAGAAGATCAGCCGCGTTCTCACTGGTGAGTTCGAGCTTTCTGGCGGTGGAATCCGAAAAAGACAAGGTTGACATGTTTTCTCCTATTTTCGCGTGTTTTTATGTGATGGTGGCGTGTATGGTTTAGTCTGTTGTTGAGGCAGGGGCGGGAGTGCCGGTGGCGTGTTGGGGTCGGGGGCTTGGTCTGGCCAAATCTCGTGGTCCATGGTGTAGAGGGCGCGCCCTGAACCGCGGAGGCGTTGGGGGACGACTTCCGCTCCTTCAGGCCAATTCTCGAAGAGCTGCGTCCCCTTCGCACATCCAGAGCCTACGTCCACGGAAGTTGAATTGTTATAGCCAAGACGAATCTCAGCACCCGTATTGGGATTGTAGTAACTGACTGCCTGACCGTGACTCGGTTCTTCCTTGGGTGGGCCGAAGCCATAGGGTTTGACGATCTCGTAGACGCGTTTGACGGCGGCCTCCCACTTGTCCTTCCCGAGCGGGGCGGCGGCTCCCAGGGAGTAGGACTCGGCGGCGTAGCCGTCGGGACAGTCAAGAGGTTCATCATGTATTTGCTCTCCGCCTTCGAAGCGGGTCCACTCGCCGAGGCCGAACTCCTTGGTGAGAACGTCGTAGAGATAGACCAAGAGAGTCAGCGCCTCACGGCGTGCTTGGGCGATGGGAACGGCTCGAGGGCTGTTCGGCGTGGCCCGCTCGCCGAAGTACTTTTCACTGTCGTTGCCGCACGCCGTGAACACGATGGTGCCCAGGACCAGTGCCACGGCGATGCGCATTCGCTGCGAGAATCCGAAACGCATGAATGTTACCCTTCAGGATCTGGGGGAAGCCATGCCCTTACCGACCAGTATGCTGGCGATATTGTAGGTAGACGTCTTGTTGGGGCTCATGTACTCGGAATGCCCACTGGAGCCTTCGTATATGTGGTTGTCAGGTCCACGCCACCTACCTAGATTGAAGTGCTTGAAAAATGGATTCAAGGACGGATCGTCCCCAAACCAGCTACTGCCTGCGACTATATCTCCCGGCGCACTGCCAATGTATACATGTCCGGGAAACATATTGAGCTTACTACTGCTGTTCGTTCCCAAACCGGGAGATCCGACGCCGATCGCTTCGTCGGGAGCCGTTGAACCACTCAACCCGTTGCCCATAGTAGTGGATCCATAGGAATGGCCTGTTGCAACTAAGTGCGGATCTTTTCTGTGCACGGCTTGTATGCCGTCGTAAAGAGAGGACATATGCTTCCCGCCTTTTTCCGCTTGCTCTTCCGATAATACCGAATGAGTAGGCGTGTGGATATTATCCCATTGTGGAGCGTCGTAGTCTAATGTGACAATAGCAGCCACACTTTTGCGCTTTATAGGTTTTCCATATTCGTCAAATCGCCTCTGATTTTCTTTGAAATCCTTATCAAGGAGCTTGTTAGATATATCAAGGACATTTTCGGCGTTTTTGGTTTCCTTACCCCATTCTGTGCCTTTTCCGATAATGCTATCAGAGACTGTGGACGTCATTCCCGGGGTGTAAACCATCACATGATCCGCATTGTCTACATCCCCTATGCCGATTGAAGCCTGTAATTGATCCCCACGGTGAAGATAGAAGCTTGTCAGTGAATGCCTTCCATCTGAAGGACCTGAAAATCGCTTCAAAAACGGTTCCAATTTCTTTTCGTCTTTCTTCACCCTTTCCAATTCATTAGCCAGTTCAGCTGCTTTTGACTTCGTTTCAGACGACGGATCGCGAAAGCGATTGCCCTTCTTGTACTCGCTGACGTCCTCTTCGAGCAATCTCCTACGAGAACCCAAACTCTCCTTCATAAGGAGGAGCCTCTTGCGATTCGCTCGATCGCGATCCTTGAACGGTATGCCATCGAGATTGCCAACCCAATCAGGATAATTGTTTATCATATTCTCTTGCTCCTTATGTGAACGTGAAGTCCACCAATCATTGGCTTGCTCAGCGTTCCATTCACCTTTCGGTGCCTGATCAGATTTGGAATGAATAATCGCTTGCTTAGTTGAACTAAGCCAATCAGCCGTGTTTTTCAAACGCTCTATACTTTCATAAACATTTTTCAATGTGGACACAATTTCTTTACCTTTTCTAATGCATAAATCGACTAGTATTTCGATTGAAAGTTTTATGGTTTTTCTTTCGCTTTCATCTTGCATGCCATGGTATTCCACTTCTCCTGAATAGCTAATGCTGTATTCTTGTCGGGCAGCACGTGAGGACACTTCCGATGCTTTTCTGGCCACGTCCTCCACTGCGCTGGCGCCGGTGAGAAGGTCATTGCCAGCCTGGGTCATGTCGCGGAACAAGTCCGAGGCGTCATCCACCAGAGCGCGACGCTCCCTAGCTTCAGACTCCGCATAGGCTCCTAGAAGGTCCTCGGTGTTGACGCGAGCGAAATCCTCGGCGATCACATCGAATTTCTTTGCGTCCCATCGAAGTTCCTCACCCGCTGCGCGAAGCTCTGAGGCATCCCACTTCAGTATATCTCCGAATTCGAGCATGATTTCACTTTCCTTTTACATGCGAGATGGTGATATCAATCAGTATGGCACGTTCTATGCGCAAAGAACAGGGGTTCTCTGAGAATGGGGAACCGGCGAATGCCCCGCCGTTCTCGCCGCATTCTGGCCTGGGCGGAACTGCGGCCCTCCCGAAAAACCGGCTGACGCTCCCGGGTGCGGCTGCGGGCGCGTGCCTTGAGGTGAACTGCTCCGCCGCTGAGACGTACCCTTGTGTCTATGTCGAACGTTCTCTCAGCAGTTGCGTGGCCCTATGCCAACGGCCCGCGCCACATCGGGCACGTCGCCGGATTCGGCGTCCCCTCCGACGTCTTCTCCCGGTACATGCGGATGCGCGGCGAGGACGTGCTCATGGTCTCCGGCACGGACGAACACGGCACGCCCATCCTCGTGGCGGCCGAAGCCGCCGGCAAGACGCCCAAGCAGCTCGCCGACGAGAACAACCGGATCATCGTCGAGGACCTCGTGGCCCTCGGCCTGTCCTACGACCTGTTCACCCGGACCACCACCGTCAACCACGAGCGCGTGGTCCAGCAGATGTTCGACGTCTGCCGCGACAACGGGTACATGATCGTCCAGCAGCAGAGCGTCGCCATCGACCCGGTCACCGGCAACACCCTGCCTGACCGCTACATCGAGGGGACCTGCCCGATCTGCGGCTCGCCCGGCGCGCGCGGCGACCAGTGCGACACCTGCGGGAACCAACTCGACCCGCAGGACCTCGTCGACCCGATCTCCACGGTCTCCGGGCGGGCGCCGCGCTTCGAGGTCACCGACCACTACTTCCTCGACATCCCCGCGCTGGCCGGGACCCTGGGGGAGTGGCTCGACGGCGTCGAGGCGACCGGCGAATGGCGCCCCAACGTCATCGCCTTTTCCAAACACCTGCTCGAAGACGTGCGCCCGCGGGCCATGAGCCGCGACATCTCCTGGGGGATCCCGATCCCCGGCTGGGAGGACCAGCCCAACAAGCGCCTGTACGTGTGGTTCGACGCCGTCATCGGCTACCTCTCGGCCTCCGTCGAATGGGCGCGCCGCCGCGCCGCCGCCGGGGAGGGAAGCGCCGAGGACTGGCGGCGATGGTGGAACGACCCCGACGCACTCTCCTACTACTTCATGGGCAAGGACAACATCGTCTTCCACTCCCAGATCTGGCCGGCCGAACTGCTCGCCTACAACGGCGAGGGCTCGCACGGCGGAGAGCCGGGCAGCCTGGGAGCCCTCAACCTGCCGACCCAGGTGGTCGCCTCCGAGTTCCTCACAATGGAGGGGAAGAAGTTCTCCTCCTCGAAGAACGTGGTCATCTACGTGCGCGACGTCCTCTCCCGCTACCAGCCCGACGCCCTGCGCTACTTCATCTCGATCGCCGGGCCCGAGAACTCGGACGCCGACTTCACCTGGGCCGAGTTCGTGCGGCGCAACAACTCGGAGCTCGTCGCCGGCTGGGGCAACCTCGTCAACCGCACAGCCGCCATGATCGCCAAGAACTTCGGCGAGATCCCCGCACCCGGGGGCCTCGAGCCCGTCGACGAGGAGCTCCTCGCCGCGGTGCGGCGCGGATTCGACGCGGTCGGCGACCACATCGCCAACCACCGGCAGCGCGCCGCCCTGGCCGAGGCCATGCGGCTGGTGGGCGAGGCGAACGCCTACGTCGCCCGGACCGAGCCCTTCAAACTCAAGGCGCCCGAACAGCGCGAACGCCTGGCGACCGTCCTGCACACCCTCGTCCAGTCGGTGTGGGACCTCAATACGATGATGTCCGTGTTCCTGCCGCACTCCTCGAATGCGATCGACCGCGTACTCGGCGGTCAGGGAGACATCGCCCCCATGCCGCGGCTCGTCGACGTCGACGACCTCGACGGAGGCGACCCGTACCCGATCATCACCGGCGACTACTCGCACGTGCGTCCGTGGGAATCGAGCGCCGTCGTCCCCGGCACGCCGATCGCCAAGCCGCGGCCCGTCTTCGCCAAGCTGGACGAATCCGTTGTGGACGAGGAACTGCAGCGCCTGGGGCTGACGGAGTGACGCCCCGACGCGCCTCGCCCGGCCCCAGCCGGAGGGCCGGTGCGCTGCGAGGAGGCGACGCCCGCGCCCGACGCGCGGAAAACCGCAGGCGCTTGCGAACGGTCCGAAGCGATAGGTAGGGAACCATGACTAGGAAGAAGAGGAGCGTCTACCCCGACGTCCCCGCGCCGCTCGCCCACCCGATCGTCGACGACCACACGCATCTGCCGGTGCCGGGCGACCGAGACTACCCGGCGGCTGTCGACGAAGGCGAAACCGGCCCCGCCGAGACGGAGAGCCCCGCGCGAGCCGGGAAACCGGAGGCCGCGGGAGGCCTGCACGCCCCGGCCGCAGACGCAGGACGGGACGAACGGGACGGAACCGGGCCGCCCGATCCGCCCACCGAGCCGGTCAAGGGCAGCATCCCGTGGCATCTGGCCCGCATGGAGCAGGCGGGAGTCCGGCACGCCGTCACGTGCGGCTGCGAGGTCCCAACGCTCGCCCCGACCGTGGCTCTGGCCGAGGCGCACCCCCGGCTCTCCGCGGCGATAGCGATCCACCCCAACGACGCGCCGCTGCACTGCGGCGTCACCGAGACCGGCCCCGACGGGCTCGCGCACGGCCTGGACCCCTGGCACCGCGACTACTCGCTCGCCGACGCCGTGGCCTTGGTCGAAGAGCTGGCCCGCAGCGAGGCCGTCGTGGCGATAGGGGAGAGCGGACTCGACTACTTCCGCACGGCCGATGCCGGGAAGGCCGCCCAGGAGGAGTCGTTCAAGATGCACGTCGAACTCGCCAAGGCCCTTGGCCTTCCACTCCAGATCCACGACCGCGAAGCCCACGCCGACTGCCTGCGCATCCTGACCGAGTGCGGCGCGCCCGACAGGACCGTCTTCCACTGCTTCTCAGGCGACCGCGAGATGGCGGAAGTCTGCGCCGACAACGGCTGGTACGCGAGTTTCGCCGGCCCCCTCACCTACCCGGCCAACGACTCCCTGCGCGAGGCATTCCTCGCCGTGCCCGACCGTCTCGTGCTCGTCGAAACCGACGCCCCCTACCTGACGCCCGCTCCATGGAGAGGCCATCCGAACGCCCCCTACGCAGCCGCCTACACGGCGCGGTTCATGGCGGAGCTGCGGGGACGGGACGAAGCCTCCTGGTGCGAGCAGCTCGAGGCCAACACCCGGGAGGTCTACGGGATCTGAGGCACGGCTTCGGGTGCCGAGGCACCGCCCCGTACGGCCTTGGCTTGCGCCGCCCCGTCCGCCTCTTCCTCCTCCGTGTCCGTGAGCGGAAAGCAGCGGGCGCCGCCGCGCGGCCGACGAACCTCGCACGAGCCGACGGTGCGAAGGCCTGCGCCCACAGGTCCGTGACGGCTTCGCACCGCGGGACTTCCGATAGCCGGCCGTCCGCGCGGTGCGATGAGCGATTGATCGGGTCGGTCACTGGAGGGGTGACTGAAAACCCTGCTGAGAGGCGGGAGGAGCGCCGCTGCTCCCGGGACGGCCGGCCGGCGGCTGCTGACCGGGACCGTAGGGAGAGGCAGGCTGGCCGGGATAGGGTGACTGGCCGGGATAGGGTGACTGGCCGGGTGCGTAGGGCGGCTGGCCGGCGGGCGGTTGCCGGCCGGGGCCGTAGGACGGGGCGGGCGATCCGCCCGGTCCGGGAGCCGCAGCCACCGCGGGCGCCTTGGAAGCCAGCAGCGACAGGAGGATTGCTCCGGCGGCGATCAAGATGCCGCTCAGGGCGTAGAGCCAGTACCCCAGGCCGCGTTCCGCATTCACCGACGGGATTTTGGACAGGCTGCCGACGTCGATGTTGACGACGAAGTTGCGGATGATGACGACGGCGCCGATGCCCACCGCCGTGCCCGCGGAGAGGAGGTACTGCCGACGAAGGTGCTTGCTGAAGAGGAAGACGATTCCTCCCGCCATCGCCACCGCGGTCGCGACGATGGAGAGATTGTAGGGGCCGTGGCCGGCCCTTCCCGCGTCGGCGAGGGAGAGGGAGATGGATTGCCCGTAGCCTTCGACCGTCACCCAGGGCGTGTAGAAGCTGATGAAGGCGATGATCACGCCCGCGGCCGTGATGGAGAGATACAGTAGACGTTTCTTCGGATCGAGGACCACGTAGTCCTTCGAGTTCGACGGCTTCCCCCTGCCAGGGCCCCGCCGCCACCGACTGGAGGCGCCCGCGGGGTTGTGCTGATTGCTCATGGGGAAACTAAAGCACGAACTCCGGAATTATGCGACCGGCGAACAGTTGGAGCATTCCCCATGGCGCATTCGCGATGGACGCGGACGTCATGTGCGCGGGGGAGGCCACTGGACTGCGCCGGAACGGGCCGTTCCAGCGCTGGACGTCGACGGAGCCGATGGTTGGCTTTCGGTTCGCTGGGAGGCCGGCTGGGCGAAACGCTCGGGAGGCTCCTGCGCGGGTGCCTCCCCGTAGGGGGCTGCGGTGGGGTCGGAGGAGCGCCCCGCGGTGGGCGACGTCGCAGTGAAGAGCAGCGTGGCCGCGCCCGCCAGGGTCACGAGAATCGCTGCAGCGCCGATGACCCAGAAACCCACACCTCGCGAGACGTCCGCGCCGAGGCCGCCGGGGGAGAAGTTGACGATCCAGTTGGCCAGCACTGTGCCCCCCGCCGCCGTCAGCGCCAGACCTGCGAGGCTCCCCCTCACCCGTCGAGCCCGCTTGCCGAAATGCGGCAGAAGCGACACGAGGGCGCCGAGGGTCAAAGCGACGAGAGAGGAGAGGAAAGGCGCCGAAGAGCCACCGTGGTCTCCCGCTGATGCCCACGAGAGAGATGCTCCCCCCTTGGCGAAGTAGGGGAGGAAGAGCCCGATGGCGGCGAGTATCCCCGCGGTGGTCCCGATTCCCGCGAAGACCGCGGGTTTGCTGGAGGCTTTCCGAGAGGAGGCGCCGACGTCAGCTGCTGCAAGCTGCCGGCGCTGTGAGGCCGTAGCCGGCGCCGTGGTGGGACGGCCGCTGTAGGCGGACTGATCGGTTCGGTAGACGTAGGGATCGCTCCCATAAGGGGGCTGGCTCGATCCGTAGGCGTAAGGCTCGCCTCCGTAGGCGGGGCTCCCGTAAGGGGGTTGCGGCTCGGATCCATAGGGATACTGGTCGGACCCGTAGGGAAGCCGGCCGGTTCCGTAGGCGGAGTGGCCAGAGGGGGCTCCGGAGTCCGCGGGCTGGCCGGAGCGCCCGTTCGCCTCCGGGGAGCGACCGGGGCCTTGGCCCTCCGATGTGTTTCGTGGCTGGTGCGGACTGCTCATACCCCCAGAGTAGGTGCCGTGAAGCTGAAATGCACCGTCGACCACCCGGTGTCAGGCGAACGCCGATTCCACGGGTCAGGGCTGACCGTCGGGGTCCTTCGGCGGGGGAGCGAAACGGCTGGTGTCCCCGGGGGCGTCCGGGCCGGAGGCATCGTCCCTCGGCGCGGGCCCGGTGGGTTCGGCCCGAGGACGGGGCGGAGGAGAGGGGACGGGAGCGGGTTGGCCGTCGCGCGTCGGGTGCGAGGGCGCCTGGCGGGACGCCGGATCGCCCTGCGACTGGGGAGGCCCGGGAAACCGTTGCGAGTAGGCGGGAAACGGACGTGGGTTCCCCGCTGGCTGCGGATAGTTCCACGGATCGCCGCCCAACGGCTGGGCGGGCTGTCCGTATGGCGGCGGCGTGTGGGCCTGCGGCACGGGGATTTCCGGCGGGAAGCGCCGGCCGTCGATATCGCGGATGAAGCGGGCCGCGAACGCGCCCGCGAGGAGGAACGCCAATCCGGCTCCGACGAAGAGCCAGAAGCCGGGACCCGTACGACTGCCCGACAACGCGCTGTCGGCGGAGCGCCAGTAGCGCACGATGATCCATTGCTCCAAACCGGTGACCTCGGCGAACGCTCCGAAGGATAACGGCAGGACTGCGAACGCGGCCAGCATTCGCCGACGAAGCCACGTCGCCCTGCCGGCGGCGAGCGCGAGGAAGACGCAGGAGAGGACGGCCAGCGCCAGCGAGGTCAGGAGTATGCCGACGTATCTGGTGAGTATGCTCGCGCTTTCCAGCCCGGAATACTGGGGGCTGGTGGTGAAGAGCGGGAAGGCCGATGCGATCGTCAGGGCGCTGCCCAGGCCGCTGAGGGCTCCTAGGGCGATCCGCCTGCGCGCGGAGAGAGGGGAGGGCCACGCAATGACGGCGAAAAACCTCGCCCGCCGGGCGGCCAGCAGTACGCCCGCGATCCCGGCGGCGAGGAACAGGAGCCCGCCCACGCCGATAAGCCAGAAACCGACGGAGAATCCGGCGTCGAGGCGACCCCCGTCGTTGCTCCGCATCCTGATGACCCCCTGCCACAGGTCGGCGAGCCGGCCGATCATGACGATCCCGCTGGCCAGGAAGGCGAATTCCGCAAGGAGGGTGGCGTCCTCTTCCCCTTTTCTGATCGCGCGGGTCAGGTAAACCAGCGAGAAGTAACAGAATATACTGACTATTAACAGAAAATAAGGGTCTGATTCGAAAGGTGTGTACTTGTATCCATCTCCGTCATCGTGGTTGATGAAGGTCACCGGTACGAATACGCTGACGATGACTAGAAGACTCCCTGCTCCCGCGAGGCAGGCGACCGCGGGATGCATCCGAGGAGGCAGAAGCGGCGATGCGGCGCGCGATGCCCCGCCGCCGGCGGTCGGCGATTCCGGTTCCCGGGAGGCGGCGGGAGCCGCTCTGCCGCGCGCCGCGTCGGCGGATCCCCGGTCGGCGGCGGTTCGCACCGCGAGGAAGGCCGCGAGGATGCCCGCGAAGACGAGGAGCAGCGAGCAAGCGATGTAACACCATGTGCCCGGTCCCCGTCGGGCGGTGAAGCTGGACAGCAGAACGGCGCCCCCGGGCTGTTCGAAGTCCCGGAAGAAGTCGATGGCGATGACCGTTCCGTAGGCGAGCGGCACGCTCGCCAAGGCGACGAGCGGCCCCGGCCGCGCCCTGCCGAGCCGTGAGCTCACCGCGGTCAGGCTGGTCGCGGAGAAGAAGAGCCCCGTCAGGAGGATGGCGACCGATATCGACGAGGTCAGGAGGGGAAGCGACCTCTTCCCGCCTCCTTCCCGATCCCCCACGTAAGGCAGGACGAGGGCGAGGATCCCCAGAGCCAGGATGGCCGCCGTGAGGAGTCGCAGGACCGCCGCGCCTTGAATTCCCTTACCCCGAGCCGGAGGGGCCGACTCGGCGATCGGGGGGGCGGAGGGAAACACGGGGCGGGGCAGACTGCAGGCCATCGCGACGGCCCCGCCCAGGACGAAGAACAGCGCGGAGAACCCGCAGAGCCACAGACCCACGCCGCCCGAGACGGCGCTGTCGCTGTAATCGTCGTGTCGGCGTAAGTCGGGCAGGCAGGCGCGGTGGGCCATCCAGGTCGCGAAGAGGACGATGCCGGTGAGCAGGGGGGCGACGCTGCCCCAGGCGAAGAAGGGACCGGGGCGCGCGCCCGGCCTGATCCGGAGGAAGAGGAGGCCGAGGACGGCCAGAGCGATGACGAGCACCGTCCGGATGAAGGACGGAAGCTCCCATTGGAGCAGGAAGAAGGCCTTGGATCCCTTCTCGCCGGTTCTGTACGCCACGTAGGGGGTGGCGCAGGCTGCCACGCCCAGGGTGGCCGCTATGGCGAAGCACGTCAGGATCGCCCTTCGCCATCCGGGTGTCGGACCGGTGGCATAGGCGGGGCGTTCGAAGCGGTCCTGCCTCCACTGCGCGTACGCGCTGGCCGTGGCCCACATGCCGCCGACGGCCAGCAGGGCGCTGGACAGGAGGAACAGCCAGAAGCCGAGTTTGAGCTCGCCGACGTTCTCGCCGTCGGACCGCGATGCGCGGATGGTCGAGAAGACCCTGACCGCGGTGAGGATCGAGTTCACTGCTGCGAAGATCACGGTGGCCGCGAACGCCGAGGAGAGATAGGGCCGCAGGCGCCGGTGCAGCCACGGCGTGACGAGGCCCAGCCCGGACAGGGCCAGGAGGATCAGGGAGATCGCGAAGGCGCCGGGAATCCACTGCCTGAACGTCTCGCGGATCTGCTCGAGAGTTCCGATCTCATCCCCGGCATTGCGAATCGTGCCCGGCGGCTTGACGAACGGCAGGAGCGTCGACACCACCCCGAGCAGCACCGCCAGCCCGACGAGAGCGACGGCTCCGTGCCAATTGCCGGGAGCGTCGGACGGCCCTCTCCCCTCCGGCGGCCGTTGGCGCCATGGCGGTGCCTGCTGGCCTTCCATCAGCGGCGATTGCCGTTCCGCCGGTAGACGGGGGATCTCCTGTGGTATGCGTTGATTCCTCGGCGGCATGTCGCTCATGGCGTAGAGGCTACTTGCCTGTGGCCGTAGAATCCAGAGCGGTCCGGAGTATGAAAAATGGAATGTGTGGTCGACGGCGGGCGCGACCACGGTCGATGATGGGAAAGGAAGGAATTTACGTGTTTTCTCCGCTTTTCTTGGGGGCGAAGCGGTTGAACGGATCGGTTTGCGGCCGCGCGCCCCGCGAGCGCTCGGCGGCTGCGCCTCCGCCGGCGCGTGCGTGCTTCGCTCTTCCCGGAGTCATGGATTCCGGCCAGTCGGGAGGCGGCGGGGCGCCCGGCTCCCATCGGGGTACGGGTTGGGGTGCAGGCGGGGCGCTCGGGACACCGGACGGCTCCTCGGCCTTCGCCCGGCTCCTCGCGGCCGCTTCCCGCTCCTTCCGGGCGATCCGGGCGCGCAGGGCGGCTATGTCGTCTTTCGCGTCGTGCGCGTCGTTGCGCGCGAAGGGTCGGCGCTGAGGCTCCTGGGCAGCGGTCGGCTCCATCTCGGTCACGGCCCGCGTCCCGGTCGCCCCGCCGAGGATGAGGGAGAAGGAGCAGGCTAGGAGAAGCCAGAAGCCGGCCTCGGCGCGGAAGGCTGAGAGGGAGGAGTCGGCTTCCTCCGGCCCCATGACCGCGAACGCCAGTGACACCCACAGCTCCAGGAGCGTGATGCCCGACAGCAGGGGAACGCCCCCGACGGCGAACAACGCCCGCTCTCTAGCCTCCCTGGTGCCGAGCTTAACCGTCTGGCTCAGCCCGCTCATGGCGAGCAGGGCGATCAGCACAACGACGCTGCCCTTGGAGATCGTCTCCAGGGACATGCCCTGCCGAGTGGAGCGTAAGCGGAGTACGGGGGTCGCGGCCGCGATCAAGCCGCAGGCGATCCCGAACCAGGTCCACAGCAGGACGTATCGCCTGGCCCGCCGGGAGAGCGCCCTCTCGGGGGTCCGCCTGGCGCTCCCCCTGCAAGGAGGGGCCGGTCCGCCCATCACGGACGCGACCCCGCGGGCGCCGCATACGATGAGGCATCCGGCTGAGACGACATAGCACCAGAAGCCTGTGCTGAGCTCGACGGAAACGCTGTAACCGCCCTCCCCCAGAGCGCCGCGGACGGCGTTGGCGTCGAGCGCCTCCTTCAGAGCGAACAGAGCGAAGACGATTCCCGCGAACAGGGGGATTCCACCGACGGCGACGGCGGGCATCCGCGAGCGGTGGTTGCAGAGCAGCCTGAGGCAGAAGGCCGTCAGGAGGATGAAGAAGAGCGTCAGGAGCGCCTGGGGTGCATTGTCGCTCCACAGAGGTCCCGAGGCGCTGCGGTAGAGCGGTTCCGCCGTGCTCGAGAGGAACAATCCGCGGGTGTGGGGGAGGAACAGCGCGAGGACTGCGCAGACGATCCCGACGCCGCTCCACACGAGGAGCTCGTCGCGTCGGGGGCTGTCGAGCACCGGCGGCTTGGGCGTGCCGGCCTTGAGGCGTCGCGACGGACGGTTCCGGCCTCGGGGCGGAGGATCGCGCGGGGTGCGCGTCGTATCTGGCATGGCGAGCCTCGGGGATATCGAAGTCGAGCGCGGTATGCGCCTGGGCGAAGCGCTCACGGATAGCCTATAGGCTCGAAGGCTCCGATTCCGCGCTTTCGGGTTGCGGACGCCGAATTGCGGAGGCCGGAAGGTGCGGGCGTATGCGAAGGGGAGAGGCCGCAACGGCCCCTCCCCTTGCAGAGTCGAACCCGGAGCGGCGTGGGACGATGGGACGGATCTGCGCAGATCCTCCCGAAGCTGCCCAGCGGCCCTCCGGATATGCGATTGCGCTATTGCCTCGGATACTGGTCCGGGTTGTTCGGCGTGATCGGACTGACGTAGCCGGTGGCGGAAGGCTGGCCCGGCGTGGCGGGGCCTGCGCCCGGTGCCTGGCCGGGGTGGCCGTAGCCGGGTTGCGCCCCGGGAGCCGGTGCCGAAGGTGCGGACGATCTGTAGCGGGGTTGGCCCGGCCCGTAGCCGGGTTGCGCTCCGGGAGCCGAGGGCGCGGACGGCCCGTAGCCGGGTTGGCCCGGTGCCTGGCCGGGGTAGCCGTAGCCGGGTTGCGCTCCGGGAGCCGAGGGCGCGGACGGCCCGTAGCCGGGTCGGGGGGTATAGCCCGTGGCCGGCCCTCCGTCCATGGGCGCGCCGAAGTTCGGAGAGAAGGAATTGCGCGGTTTCGGGGCTGTCGCGGCGAAGATGATCGCGAGGACCCCGGCGACGATCAAGAGGATTGTGGCCACCAGCAGGAACCAGAACCCTATGCCGAAGCTGATCGCGCTGGAGCTCGAGCCGCCGTATCCGCTGTACTTCTTGGCGACGTCGTTGACGTCGTTGACTTTGCCGAGGTGGCGGAACCAGAAGATGGCGTCGATTCCCGCCGAGACCAAGGGAACGCCGCCCGACACGAAGAGGAGGGCGGGCGGCACCCTGCGATAGTCCAGGAACAGGGGGACGAGGGCAGCGGCCGCGGCGATCGTGGCGATGAGGACCAGTACGAAGCTCGGGTCTTTGAATCCGTCTGCCACATCGGAGAGGGTGGCCGTCTTCTTCCGTCCGCCCGATGCCGTCAGGTAGGGCAGGAAGAGGACGAGCAGGCTGAGGATGACCCCCGCCCCGAGGAGGCCGGCGACGAGGAACCGCTTGTTGTTCGCCAGGCCCGGGCCGTGAGGCCTGAGAGGGACTCCAGGGCCCGGAGGCGGGAACCCGGCGGGAGGCTGCTGGGCGAATTGAGGCTGCCCGAAAGGCTGACTCTGAGGCATGCCTTGCGGCGGGTAGTGATTACTCATGTGACCCAGCATATCCGTGCGGGATGCCACGGTGGGCGGGCGGCCTGTGATCGAACTCCCCTTTCTGCGACCGGACTCCCTCTCGCACCGCTTCCCCGCGGCCGCCGCTCCGCCGCGCCTCGGAGCCTCCGCGGCGGGCGAACGGCGGAAAGACGGGCATCGATCCCCACCCGTCCGCGCTGCCCTCCTGCTACCCGCGCAGTCGTGCGCATACCTCATGCCGGGGGACGGAAGGGTGTGAATTCGACGACGAACGGGTGGCGGACCAGATAACGATTTGGTTACACTCAATTCCAGGTTTCGAACTCGAGCGCGTGGGCGAACGCCCCGCGGCGAACACAGGAGGCAACGCAGTGGGTCGACATACCGCACCCCAGGGCGAGGCGATCGAATTCCAATTCGACCTCGCGAAGTCGCCGGCGCCCGGCTCGCGCCGAGCCGCGCGCATGGCGGAGCGCGGAGTGGGCGGCCACGGCGCTTTCGGGCACGTGGGCACCCTGGCGGACGAGGCGCCTTATCCTCTTCTCACCACCGACGACACATCGGACGCCATCCCGGTGTACATGGGCGATGCGGTCGACGACCGCGGGGACGTCCCCGAGGACGTCGTCGCCTCCAAGCGCGGGCGCTTCGCCCTGTTCCGCCGTTCCCGCGCGGCGGTGGCCGCCGTCGTCGCGGCGGCTTCCGGCGTGGGCGCCGTGGCGTCCGCCATGCTGGTGCATCCGGGGACGGCCGAGGCGCACACCCTCACGCCGGGCACCGACCCGGTCAAGTCCAAGTCCGCCCACGCCATCGCGCGCGTGACGTTCACGGTGAACGTCGACGGCCAGAACCGCACGATCACCACCGACAAGCCGACGCTCCACCAGGCCCTCAAGGACGCCGGGATCGTCGTCAACGCGAACGACAAGGTCTCTCAGGAGATGGCCTCGCGCGTGGAGAACGGCTCCGAGGTCAAGGTGACCCGCGTCGAGCTCAAGACCGTGAGCGAGGACGTCGGGATCCCCCATCAGACCTCCGAGGTACAGGACGGCACGCTCGCCAAGGGCGAACGCGTCGTCCAGACCAAGGGCGAGGACGGCGTCGCGTCGAACGTGTACGAAGTCGCCTACGTGGGCGGCAAAGAGGTCGGACGCAACAACGTGCTGAGCGCCCAGAAGAAGCAGCCCGTCAAGGAGGTCGTGCGCGTGGGCACGCGCGAGGCCCCGGCCAAGCCGGCCGCGCCGAGCACCCCGGCCACCCCCTCCGGGAACGGGGGCAACGCCAACCCTGCGCCTTCCACGCCGGCTCCCTCGGCGCCGTCGACTCAGGCCCCGTCCGGGAACCCGCAGCAGATCGCGCGTTCGATGCTCTCCTCCTACGGATGGAACGACAGCCAGTTCTCCTGCCTGGTTTCCCTGTGGAACAAAGAGTCCGAGTGGAACCCCTCGGCCGTGAACAAGTCCTCCGGCGCCTACGGGATCCCGCAGTCGCTGCCCGGGTCGAAGATGGCCTCGGCCGGAGCCGACTGGCGCACGAACCCCGCCACGCAGATCCGCTGGGGTCTGGGCTACATCCAGGGACGCTACGGCACTCCCTGCGCCGCCTGGGGCCATTCGCAGGCCACGGGCTGGTACTGACGAGAGGCCGCCGCTGACCGGCAGCCCGGACGCGGCCGCGGGGCGGCTCCTGACCCCCGGCCGCATCCGCGACATCGCCCGCGCCCTCGGCGTGCGGCCCAGCAAGGCCCGAGGGCAGAACTTCGTCCACGATCCGGGAACCGTCCGCCGTATCGTCCGCGACGCGGGCGTGCGGCCGGGCGACGCCGTGGTTGAGATCGGCCCCGGCCTCGGATCCCTGACGCTGGCCCTCTTGGAGGCCGGAGCCTTCGTCTCCGCCGTCGAAGTCGACCCGCGCCTGGCGGCCGCCCTCCTGCCGACCGTCCGGGCGCGCATGCCCGAAGCCGCCGGACGGGCCGCCGTGGCCGCAATGGACGCCATGCGGATCGCCGGAGCGCAGGACCTGGCGGTCCCACCGGCCTTCGAGAGTCCGCTTGGCCCCACGGGCCCGTTCCTGCCCGCCAAGCTGGTGGCGAACCTGCCCTACAACCTCGCGGTGCCCCTCCTTCTGACCCTGTTCGACGCCCTGCCGTGCGCCGAGACCGCCACCGTCATGGTCCAGGCCGAAGTGGCGGACAGACTCGCCGCCGCTCCGGGATCTCGGACGTACGGGGCCCCCTCCGCCAAGGTCGCGTGGTACTCGGACGCCAGGCGCGGCGCGAAGATCGGACGGTCCGTGTTCTGGCCTGTCCCCAACGTGGACAGCGCACTCGTCTCCTTCATCCGGCATCCGCCTCCAAGCTGCGTCTCCCGCGACGAGGTCTTCGCCGTCGTCGACGCGGCCTTCGCTCAGCGGCGCAAGACGCTGCGGTCGGCCCTCGCCGCCTGGGCGGGATCGCCGGCCCGGGCCGAAGGCGCCCTCCGATCGGCCGGGATCGACCCGGCCCTGCGCGGCGAGAGGCTGCGGATCGAGGACTTCGCCGCCATCGCCGCCGCCGGCCGCGGCGAAGCGATGAAGCTCACGGCCTCACGGGACGACGGCATGCCGGTAAACTAACGGCGTGCATGAAGTCCGAGTCATCGCTCCCGCCAAAGTCAATCTGGCTTTGAGAGTCGGAGCCACCCGCCCCGACGGATACCACCCTCTGGAAACGGTCTTCGAAGCCCTCGACCTCTCCGACGAGATCGTCGCACGCGAAGCGGAGGGACTCTCCCTGACGATAGAGGGAATCGGCGCGGACACGCTGACGACCGGCCCGGAGAACCTCGTCCTGCGGGCGGCCGAAGCGCTTCGCGCCGCCACGGGCCGGCCCGGGCTCGGAGCGGCCCTCGCCGTGCGCAAGGCGATCCCCGTTGCGGGGGGGATGGCGGGAGGATCGGCCGACGCCGCCGGAACGCTCCTCGCGCTCAACGAGCTCTGGGGGCTCGGACTCGGCGTCGACGACCTGTACCGGCTGGCCGCCGACCTGGGATCCGACGTGCCTTTCGCCCTGCACGGCGGAGTGGCGCGCGGACGCGGACGCGGCGAGGAGCTGACCGAGCTGCACTCGGCGAGGGCGCATTCGTGGGTGTTCGTGACCAACCCCGTGGGGCTGTCCACGCCGGAGGTCTTCCGGGAATACGACAAGCTGGCCGAGGACATCATGCCGGGCGTGGGAGTCGACCTGGCGACGGTCCTGGACGGGGCCAAGGTGTGCGTCGCGGGCAGGGCAGGCGCGAGCACGCTGCTCGTCGAGGCGCCGCTCCCGCTTCCCGACAGACCGGCCTCGACCGAGGCCCTGCGCCGAGGGCTGGAAAGCGCCGACCTGGCGGACATCGCGCCCCACATGGTCAACGACCTGGAGTTCCCCGCTCTGAACCTGCGGCCCGACCTGGCCGAGCTCTTCCAGAGGATCGGGCACGTGGGTGTGGCGAGGATCCTCGCCGGGTCCGGGCCGACCATCGCCGTCCTCGCCGCAGACGCCGAGGAAGCCGACGCGCTGGCGGACGGCTTCGCCCGCCGGTTGCCGCACTTGGGCGTCGTACGGGCCAACGGCCCCGCGCCGGGGGCGCGCATCGTGCAGGCCGGCTGATGGCCCACCTGCTCGGAGCCGAGGGGCTCGGCCTCGAATACCCGACCAAAGTCGTCTTCGATTCGCTGACGCTCGGCGTGGGCGAAGGCGACCGCATCGGGATCGTCGGACGCAACGGCGACGGCAAATCCTCCCTGCTCGGAATGCTCTCGGGGCGGATCGACCCCGACTCCGGGCGAGTCACCCGCAGGAGCGGACTGCGCGTGGGCGTCCTCGACCAGGCGGACGCCCTCGACGACTCCCTCACCGTCGGCCGCGCGATCGCAGGCGAACGGCGGGAACACGAATGGGCCGGCGACAGGAGGACCCGCGACGTCATCGCCGGCCTCGTCCCCGACCTCGACTGGCAGGCCGGCCTGTCCGCGCTCTCGGGAGGGCAGCGCAGGCGCGTCGCGCTCGCGGCGCTGCTCGTGGGCGACTGGGACGTTCTCATGCTCGACGAGCCCACCAACCATCTGGACGTCCAAGGCATCGCCTGGCTGGCCCGACACCTGGGCGGCCGATGGCCGGCCGGCGCCGGCGGGCTGCTGGTGGTCACCCACGACCGCTGGTTCCTCGACGAAGTGGCCACCTCGATGTGGGAGGTGCACGATCGGACCGTCGAGCCCTTCGAGGGAGGGTACGCCGCCTACGTGCTCCAACGGCTCGAGCGCGACCGGATCGCGGCCGCCGCGCAGGCCAAACGCCAGAACCTCATGCGCAAGGAGCTCGCCTGGTTGCGCCGCGGAGCCCCGGCGCGCACGGCGAAACCGCGCTTCCGCGTCGAAGCCGCCAACCGGCTCATCGCCGACGTCCCGCCGCCGCGCGACTCCCTCGCCCTGGAGCGCATGGCCGTGGCCCGGCTGGGAAAGGACGTGGTCGACCTCCTGGACGCGGGGGTCGACTACGGCGGCGGCGAGGTCCTGCACGACGTGACGTGGCGGATCGCGCCCGGCGAGCGTACGGCGATCCTCGGCGCCAACGGAGCGGGGAAGTCCACCCTCCTCGGGCTCGTCGCCGGGACGGTCGCTCCGACGAGCGGACGGGTCAGGCGCGGCAAAACCGTCCGCACGGCCGTCCTCGACCAGCGATTCGCCCAACTGGAGGAGATCGGGGACGAACGCGTGCGCGACGTGCTGGCGCGATACCGCACGGCGTACGTCGTGGACGGCAGGGAGCTCACGCCCGGACAGCTCCTGGAGAGGCTGGGATTCTCCCGCGCCCACCTCTCGGCGCGCGTCGGCGAGCTGTCGGGCGGGCAGAAGCGCAGACTCCAGCTCCTCCTCGTCCTGCTCGCCGAACCGAACGTCCTCATCCTCGACGAGCCCTCCAACGACCTCGACACCGACGTGCTCGCCGCGATGGAGGACCTGCTCGACGCATGGCCCGGCACGCTCGTCGTCGTCTCCCACGACCGATACTTCGTCGAACGGGTGACCGACCGGCAGTACGCGATCCTCGGCGGCCGCCTGCGGCACGTTCCCGGCGGGGTCGACGAGTACCTGCGGCTGGCGGCCGCGGGGGAGGACGGCGTCGGGGACGATGGAGCCGGGGACGCGACGGGGGATCCGGGAGCGCCCGGCTCCGGCGCTCCGACCGACGCGGCCGCCGAGGCCTCTGCGGCGGGGAGTCCGGCGGCCCGGCCCGCTCTGTCGGGCGCCGAACGCCGTGCGGTCGAGAAGGAGATCGCCTCGACCGAGCGGCGCCTGGACAAGTTGAGCGCGGGGGTGGACGACATCCACCGGCGGATGGCCGCCCACGACCAGAGCGACTACGAGGGCTTGCGAAGGCTCACCGAGCGGCTGCGGGAGCTCGAAGGCGAGACGGCCCGCCTCGAAGAGCGCTGGTTGGAGTTGTCGGAGCTTGTAGGGTAGGGGCGTGACCGTATCCGACGCCCTCGGCGCGTTCACGCCGGCCGTGCGCGACTGGTTCGAGTCCGCGTTCGCAGGCCCCACGCCGGTGCAGGTCGAGGCGTGGGCGGCGATCGACTCCGGTGACAACGCGCTGGTCATCGCCCCGACCGGATCGGGCAAGACCCTGGCGGCGTTCATGCACGCCATCGACGGCCTGTACCGGGAGCGCGACGCCGCACAGGCCGGGGGCGCCGGCCGCGCCCCGGACGGAGATGACGGCCGCGCCCGCGGAAAGAGGGCCGGTAAGGCCCTGTCGGCCGCCGGACCGGACGCCGCCGGCGCACGCCTCCGCGACGCCTCCGCCCCGCCCACGCGCGTCCTCTACGTCTCGCCGCTCAAGGCGCTGGGAGCCGACGTGCAGCGCAACCTGCGAGCCCCGCTGCAGGGGATAGCGGCCCGGCGCAGCCGGAGGGGCGACCCGGAGGCGCGCATCGACGTGGGGATGCGCACCGGCGACACACCCGGCGGAGAGCGGGCGCGGCTTCTGCGACGCCCGCCGCAGATCCTGATCACCACGCCCGAATCCCTCTTCCTCATGCTCACATCCCGGGCCCGCGAAACCCTGCAGGGCGTGCGTACGGTCATCGTCGACGAAGTCCACGCGGTGGCCGGGACGAAGCGGGGAGCCCACCTCGCCGTCAGCCTGGAGCGCCTGGACGCCTTGCTGCCCCGTCCGGCGCAGCGCGTGGGACTGTCAGCAACCGTCCGACCCGTCGATGAGGTCGCCGCATTCCTCGGCGGCGCGTCGCCGGTGACGGTCGTCAACCCGCCCTCCTCCCGCCGGCTCGACTTGCGAGTCGCGGTCCCGGTCGAGGACATGACGCTCATCCCCGTCCCCCAGGCCGCGGCGGCGGACGGACGGGACGGGGATCCGCCGTCGGCGGGGAGGCGGCCGCCGGGCGGCCCCGGGTCGGACGGCGGCCGGGGCGCGCTCGACGGCCCCGACCGGAGCCCGGCCGCGGGCCAGACCACGGCCGCGGGCTCGATCTGGCCGCATGTCGAGGCGAGCATCCTCGACCGGATCCTCGCCCACCGTTCCACGATCGTGTTCGTCAATTCCCGCGGACTGGCGGAGAGGCTGACCGCCCGTCTCAACGGCCTGTACTCCGCGCGCTTCGGCGACCCGGATGACCCGGCTGGCGATGGTCCGGCTGCCGGCCCTGGCACCCCGGCCGCCCAGGCCTACGATTCGTGGTCCGGCGGAACGCAGGGGAGGGCCTCCGACCCCGCCCGGAGGATCGCCCGCGCCCACCACGGGTCGGTGTCCAAGGAGCGGCGCGCCTCGACGGAGCGCGACCTGAAATCGGGTGCTCTGCGATGCGTCGTGGCCACCTCCAGCCTCGAGCTGGGAATCGACATGGGCCTGGTGGACGAAGTGATCCAGGTCGGCGTGCCCCCGTCGGCGGCCAGCGGACTGCAGCGCGTCGGACGCGCGGGCCACGCGGTCGGCGGCATCCCGTCGGGGGTCGTCTACCCGCGCACGCGCCGGGACCTGCTGGACGCCGCGGTCGTCGTCGACCGCATGCGCGCCGGCCTCATCGAGGCGCTGCAGATGCCGGACGACCCCCTGGACGTCCTCGCCCAGCAGACCGTGGCCGCCGTTGCGATGGAGCCGCTGGAAACCGAGGCCTGGTACCGGCTCGTGCGTCGCAGCCGCCCCTTCCGCCGCCTGCCCAGGAGCGCCTTCGACGCGACCCTCGACATGCTCGCGGGGCGGTATCCCTCCACCGACTTCGCCGAACTCCGCCCGCGCATCGTGTGGGACAGGCAGAAGGGGACGCTGATCGCCCGGCCCGGCGCGCAGCGCCTGGCCGTGACCAGCGGCGGGACGATCCCCGACCGGGGAGCCTACAGCGTGATCCTGCCCGAGGGGGAGGAAGCCGCGGGCGCGCGCCGCGTCGGCGAACTCGACGAGGAGATGGTCTACGAGTCCCGGGTGGGGGACGTCGTCGCCCTGGGGGCCACGACGTGGCGGATCCTGGAGATCACCGACGACCGGGTCGTCGTCTCCCCGGCACCGGGACGCTCCGCGCGCCTCCCGTTCTGGCGCGGGGACGGCGCCGGGCGACCCGCCGAACTCGGCGCGGCGATCGGAGGGTTCCTGGCCGACCTGGACGCGGCCGTCGCAGACGGGGACCCGGACGGCCGGTTCGCCGGGCGCCTGGCCGCATCGGGGCTGGACGGCAACGCAGTCTCCAACCTGCTGGCCCTTGCCCTCCAGCAGCGCCAGGCGACCGGAGCCCTGCCCACGGACCGCCGGCTCGTCGTCGAACGGGTGCGCGACGAAGCGGGCGACTGGCGGATCATCCTGCACTCGCCCCACGGCCGCCGCGTCCACGAGCCGTGGGCCTTGATAGTCGCCGAGCGGATCAGGCGGCGATGGAAGGTCGACCCGTCCGTCGTCGCCGGCGACGACGGGATCGTCGCGCGCGTGCCCGACGCGGACGGCAGAGTCCCCGGAGCGGACGCGTTCGAATTCGACCCGGCCGACGTGCGGCGGCTGGTCGGCGACGCGGTGAGCGGATCGGCCTTGTTCGCCTCGCGGTTCCGCGAATGCGCGGCACGTGCCCTCCTGCTGCCCAAGCGGAACCCCGGCAGGCGGTCCCCGCTGTGGCAGCAGAGGCTGCGCGCCGGTCAGCTCCTCCAGGTCGCCGGAGAGCACCCCGGATTCCCCGTCCTCGTCGAGACCGCGCGCGAATGCCTCCACGACGTCTACGACGTCGAGGCCCTCACGGCGCTCATGGAGCGCATCCGGGACGGGCGGGTCCGCTTCGCCGAGGCCACCACCGCGGTCCCCTCTCCCTTCGCCGCCGATCTGCTGTTCGGTTACGTGGCCGAGTTCGTCTACGAGAGCGACGCGCCCTTGGCCGAGCGCCGCACGTCCCTGCTGTCCCTGGACAGCGGGCTGCTCGCCGACCTGCTCGGAGGCGAGGGATTCGCCGACGTTCTGGATCCAGCCGTCGCCGATCTGCTCGGCCGGGAGCTCCAACACCTGACCGCGGGCCGCCGCGTCCGCGGCCGGGAGGGGGTGGCCGACCTGCTGCGCCGGCTCGGCCCGCTGACCGACGAAGGCGTCCTCGCCCGCGCGGAGGCCGGACCGCGCGACGTGGCCGCATGGCTGTCGCGCCTGGAGCAGGAGCGCCGGATCGTCCAGGCGACCATCGCCGGGGAACGCCGGTGGGCCGCGATCGAAGACTCGGCCGCGCTGCGCGACGCCCTGGCCGCGGACCTGCCGGACGCGATCCCCGAGGCCTTCCTTGAGCCGACCCGCCACCCCCTGCGGGACCTCGCCGCCCGATACGCTCGCACCCACACGGCGTTCACGTCCGCCGAGCTCGCCGCGCACTTCGGGCTGGGCGTGGCCGTCGTGGACGCCGCCCTCGCCGACCTGCGCCAGAGCGGCAGGCTCTTCACCGGAGTCTTCGACCCCCGCCGGCAGGCACCGCAGCGGCCCACAGGCCCGGGGCAGTGGATCGACGCCGACGTCCTCTCCCGGCTGCGCTCCCGCTCGCTGAAGGCCGCCCGCGACGCGACCGAGCCGGCGCCCCCGTGGGCCTATGCGCGCCTCCTGCTCGAACACCACGGTCTCCTGCACGCCCCGGCGGGCGATCCCCTCCATGCGGGGCCCGCTGAGGCGCAGCCGGCCGGGACGGGACAGCCCGCTGGTACGGGAGCGGCCGGCGCGGCAGCGTGGACGGCCGGCGGGGCCCTCCGGGGCGTGGACGGCCTCCTCCGCGCGGTCGAACAGCTCGCCGGAGTGCCGCTACCGGCGTCCCTGTGGGAGACCCAGATCCTGCCGGCGCGCGTGCGCGACTACGCTCCCGCGATGCTCGACGAACTGATCTCCACCGGCGCCGTCGTGTGGTCCGGCCACGGGCGGCTCGGGGACCGCGACGGCTTGATCGCCCTCCACCTCGCCGAGTACGCCGCGGAAACGCTCCCCGAGCCGTCCGGCCGGGAGACGGTGAGCCACTCGGGGGAGGGGGAGCGGACGGAAGGCGAGTCGCATGGCGCACCCGCCGTCCCTCCCGCCGGGCCGTCGAACTCCGCCTCCGGCGGTACCCCGGACCTCCACGCAGTGCGGCGGGCCATCGTGGAGGTCCTCGCCGACGGCGGCGCCTACTTCCCAGACCAACTCGCGACGCTGGCCGGCCGGAGGATCTGCGCCGATCCGGCCGCGTCGGCGCCGCGCCCGGGCGCCGGGATCCCGCCCGCCGACGTCTCCGCCGCGCTGTGGGACCTCGCCTGGTCCGGCCGGGTCACCACCGACACATGGGCGGCCCCGCGCTCGCTGACCGCTGCGCCCCCGCCTCGGCGCCGCACCCCCGCCTCGCCGCGCCGCAGACGCCGCGCTCGGATCGCGCCGGGCCGAACGCCTGCGCCTGTCCGCGCCGACGGAGCGAGCGGGCTGGGCAGGTGGTCCTTGTTGCGCCGCGACCGCCTCGACGGCCGCGAACCCCCCGACGAGGCGACCCGCGCCCTCGACCTTGCCGAGGGGCTCCTGGACCGCTACGCGATCCTCACCCGCGACGCCGTCGCCTCCGACGGCGTCCCCGGCGGCTTCGCCTCCCTCCGGCGCCTGCTGCGCGGCATGGAGGAGGCCGGACGCGTCCTGCGGGGCCGGTTCGTCGACGGCCTGGGAGCCGCTCAATTCGCTGAGCGCGCCACCGTCGACCGGCTCCGGGACCTCGCCGACGCGCCGGCCGGGCCCCCGGCCCCGATCGCCCTCTCCGCAGCAGACCCGGCGAATCCGTACGGCGCCGTCCTGCCCTGGCCGCCGCATCCGGCCGCGATCCGTCCGGCCCGCCGCCCCGGCGCGTTCGTCGTCATCGACCGCGGGGAACTCGTGCTCTACCTTCCGCAAGGAGGCAGAGCCCTCCTCACCTACGGCCGAGGCTCGGCCGAGACCGGCATCCCGTCCGAAGACGTCGGAGGCTTCGATGGCCCGAGCGGCGCCGGGGACATCGACGAGTCGCGGAACCCAGCCGACGGCGACCTGACAGCCGGGGATCCGGCTCACGGAAACCCCGCCGAGGGAGATCCGGCCGCCGGAGCCGGCGGAGATCCAACCGCCGGCGATCCGGATGGCGACGCCTCCGTGGGCGCCGCCCTGCAGGCCCTCGCCGTCGCGCTCAGACGCGGCGCCGTCACGTTCACCGTCGAAACCGTCGACGCGCGCCCCGCCACCGCCAGCCCGATCGCGGCCCGGCTGCGCGAGGCCGGATTCGCGGCCGTGCCCAGAGGATTCCGGTGGCGGGGGTAGGCCGCCCGCAGCAGGCCGCCCGCGCCGCCAGCAGACATCTCGTATAGTCGTATTGCAAAATATTTATACATATGGGAGGATGGACCGGTGATCGATGAGAAGACCTTGGCTGGAACCGCCCGGCTCTTCAAAGTCCTCGGCAACGGGTCGCGGCTCCGGCTGCTCCTTCTGCTCGTGGACGAGGAGCGGTCGGTCTCTGCGCTGGCGGAGGCCGCCGGGCTCTCGCAGCCTCTCGTTTCTCAGCATCTGAAGGTTCTGCGCGGGGCCGGGCTGGTCGCGGCCACCCGGCGCGGCAGGGAGATGATCTACAGGGTGTCGGACCATCACGTCTCGCACATGGCGGCCGACGCCATCGCACACGCTCAAGAGCACGACCGGAAGGAATTACCATGAGCGACGATCTGCACGCCGAGCACACCCTTGCCGAGCACACCCATGGTGAGGGGTGCGGGCATGAGGGCGTTCAGCACGGCGATCACGTCGACTATATCCACGGGACGCACCGCCATGCCCTGCACGGAGACCACTACGACGAACACGAGTCGCCCGCCGAGCACACTCTCGCCGAGCACACCCATGGTGAGGGGTGCGGGCATGAGGCCGTTCAGCACGGCGATCACGTCGACTATATCCACGGGACGCACCGCCATGCCCTGCACGGGGACCACTACGACGAACACTGAGCCCACCGGCCGCCGGGGGGACTCGCGTCGCCCCGAAGCCCGCGGAGGCCTCCGGGCCGACGCGTCTGCGTGAAAGCCGGCGAGAAGGCTCGCACGGGAAGGGTCCGGTTCGCGATCGAACCGGACCCTTTTTCACGCCCTCCGTCTCAGCGGCCGCGGAGCGCCTGCCTGAGCTTGAGGCGCTCGCCCGTGTGCAGGATCGAACGCTCGTAGACCTTGCCCGCCAGCAGCGAGAGCAGGCAGATCGTCGCGATCTGGACCGCGAATGCGAGGAGCTGCTCCCAGACGCCGACGGCCCCGAGCGCCATCCGCATCGGCATCATGAACGGGGACAGAAACGGGCAGCACGAGAGAATGTGCGTGACCGTCGTGTCCGGCGCGTAGGGGACGAGGTAGAGGGCCACGTACATGGGGATCATCGCCCCGAAGATCACCGGCGTCTGGACGGCGCCGAGGTCCTCCTGGCGGGAGACCGTGGAGGCCAGCGCGCCGCTCAGGCCCCCGAAGGTGAAGTACCCGACGGCCAGCCACACGAGGACGGCCGGGGCGAACGTCCAAGGGTTCAGGTGCGCGGCGGCCAGGTTCCCCATGGAGGGGAGCACCCCCGCCAGACCCGCTCCCGCGACGATGCCCGCCAGATAGCAGGCGATGAAGACCAGCATGGCCGAACCGATCCCGAGGAGCTTGGCGAGCAGGAGAGTGCGCGGCTTGACCGTCGTCAGGATGATCTCCACGACCCGGCTCGTCTTCTCCTCCACGACTCCGGAGTTCAAGGCGCCCATGCCCATGAAGATGGGGATGGCGACGAACATGACCGCGACCATCCCCACGATGAAGCCGAGCGGATTGGTCTGGGCGGTGTGGCCCGTCGCCGGGGGTATCGATAGGTCTGCGCCGTTCTCCTGGAGGAGGAACCCGGCGACGCCGCCGCCGATGAGCATGAGCGCGACGACGATCGCCGTGGAAACGCGCATCGCCTTCGACTTCAAAAGCGCGGTGAATTCGCGGCTGACGATGAGACCGAGCATCAGGCCGCCCTCCTGCGTCCGAACAGGCCCCGCCTGGCGGGCCGGGGCTCCTCCTGCGGCGCCACCACCACGACGTCCTTGAACAGATCGGCCAGATGGGGGCGGCGCGGGCCGAATTCGCGCACGGGCCCGGCCGCGAGGGCCGCCCGCAGGATCGCCTGGTCGTCGGCGCCCTCCGCGACGTCGACGACGACGCGCGCCAGGCCCCGCCGCCTCGGCGCGTCGGAGGTGCCTTCGAGAGGATCGGGGCGGGCCGTGACGCCCGCGGCTGCCAGCGCCCGCTCGAGCGCGTCGGCGGGGGCTGTGACGGCCAGGGCGAGCTGGGGATCGGCCGAGCCCCTCAGCTCCTCGATGGTGCCCTCGGCCACGACGCTCCCCTGCGAGACGATGCCGACCCTGTCGCACAGCCGTTCGACCAGATCGAGCTGATGGGACGAGAAGACGACCGGCACTCCCGCGGAGGCCTTCTCCTTGAGGACGTCGCTCATCACGTCGACCGCGACGGGGTCCAGGCCGGAGAACGGCTCGTCGAGCACGAGCAGGTCGGGGTCGTGGACCAGCGCCGCCCCCAGCTGGACGCGCTGCTGGTTGCCCAGGGAGAGCTTCTGGACGTTGTCGCCGCGGCGCCCCGCCACGCCCAGGCGCTCGGTCCATCGCTCCATGGCCGCCGTCGCATCCGCCTTGGGCACGCCGTGCAGGCGGGCGAAGTATTCGAGCTGAGCCCCCGCGGCCATGCGCGGATAGAGACCGCGCTCCTCGGGCATGTATCCGATTCTGCGGCGGACTTCCATGTCGAGCGGGCGGCCGTTCCACGTCACGGTCCCCGAGTCCGCCGCCATCACGCCGAGCATGATGCGCATGGCCGTCGTCTTGCCCGCGCCATTGGAGCCGACGAATCCGAAGATCTCCCCTCGGCCGACGTGAAAGCTCAGATTCCGCAGGGCTTGCAGGCTCCCGAAGGATTTATTGAGACTGCCTACCTCTAGCATGACGCCATCATGGCACAGGGCCGCGGTCCGGTCCACGGGCGGGCGTTATTCATCGTCGGGAACCCGGAGAGCGGTGAACGTCCTTCCCCGGTCCGCGGGCGGGCGCCAGGATCCGCCGTTCGCGAGCAGAAGTCGGCGGCGTCGGGCGGCTTGCATCCGCGGAAACCCGAAACCCGCCGTCCGCGGCGGAAACCCGAAACCCGCCGTCCGCGGCGGAAGCCCGCCGTCATCCCCGGCTGCCGGACGCCGTCCCGTCGGTCGGCGCCGAGTGCCCGCGAGTGACCAGACGGGGCTCGCGCTCCATGTTCCGCAGGCCGAACCACAGGAGGTTTGTGACGTGCGCCGCGGTGTCCTCCTTCGAATAGCCGCGGTTCTCCGACCACCACTGTCCGATCTGCCCGACTCCGCCGGCCAGGATCTGGCCGTAGATCGGCGCGGTCGAAGCGTCCAGGCCGCGTTGGTCCATGAGCGGGGCCAGGTGGTTCGTCACCTGCTCGGCGACGTCGGCTATCACCGTGGCGAACGTTTCGCTCCTGACGGCGGTGGGGGACTGGTGGGCGAGGAGGTGGAAGCCGTCGGGATTCTCCTCGATGTAGTCCAGGAGGCTGACGACGATTCCCTCCAGGACCTCCCGCGGAGCGAGTTCGGGACGCATGCGGGAGGAGAGGATTCCCGAGAGCTCCGTCACCTCACGGTCGACGATCACCTGGTAGAGGCCTTCTTTACCGCCGAAATGCTCGTACACGACCGGTTTGGACACGTCGGCGGCACTCGCGATTTCCTCGACGGAGACGGCGTCGTACCCGCGGGCGCCGAAAAGCTGACGTGCGACTCTGATGAGCTGCTCGCGCCGCTCGGAACGGGACATGCGGATGCGACGGCCCTGGGGCGGTGGATTTTCGGTCATGACGCCATTATTGCAGTTGAAAATGTTTAAATCTTCAGTCTTGGGGCGGACGTCGTGGACATGCCCATGCGCCCGGGTGGCGGCGGAGCGTCGCCTTTGACGGGAGACGCGGGTTGGCCGCGAGCTGCGCTGAGGCGGGGGCCCTGGGCGCGGGCGGGATTCGGGCCGACGACACCGGCGCGTCGGCGGTGTGGCGAGCCGGGCTCGAACCCGAGCGGGGTCGGGGTTGCCGGGCTTTCGTCGCCGTTGATTTCCGCCCGAGTCCGGGTGTGTGCGAACCGGTTGCGGGGTGGGCGGCGTGCCGGATCGTGAGCGAGTCATTATGCGCGCGCCTGCCGATGCCATAGAATCGTCACGGTCGATCCGCCCTGGTGTAATGGCAGCACAGAGGTCTTTGGAACCTTTTGTCCGGGTTCGAATCCTGGGGGCGGAGCGGGAGCCGGACGCGTCCGATTGGTCAGACGGGCGGTGCGCGGCCGGCTCACGGGTGAGGCTGTACCCAACAGGAAGGGGCTCCCGTGAACACAACGCGTCCGGCCGCCGTCGTGGTTCTCGCCGCAGGCCAGGGCACCCGCATGAAGACGTCCATTCCCAAAGTCCTCCAGCCGATGTGCGGCCGCTCCCTCCTGGAGCACGCCATCGCGGCCGCCCGGGGGCTCGACCCGAGCCACCTCGTCGTCGTCGTCCGGCACGAACGGGACAAGGTGGCGGCCCACGCGCTCGCCTTCGACCCGGATGTCGTCGTCGCCGACCAGGACGACGTCAAAGGCACCGGCCGGGCGGTGTGGTGCGCCCTGCGAGAGCTTCCCGCCGACCTGGAGGGGCCCGTCCTCGTCATGGCGGGCGACACGCCGCTCCTATCCGCGGACGTGCTCGCCGGTCTCCTCGCCGAACACGAGGGCAGCGCCGTGACGGTGCTGACGGCATCCGTCCCGGACGCCGCCGGCTACGGGCGCATCCTCCGCGACGAGGCGGGGGAGATCCGCGGCATCGTCGAACACGGGGACGCCACGGCGGAACAGCGCGACATCGGCGAGATCAACACGTCCACCTACGTCTTCGACGCGGCCTTCCTGCGCGGGGCCATCGCGGACCTCGACGCGGCCAACGCCCAGGGCGAGCTCTACCTGACCGACGTCGTGGCCGCCGCCTACCGGGCCGGGGCCGGAGTCGCGGGACTGCTCGTCGAGGATTCGGTCCTGGTCGAGGGATGCAACGACCTCGTCCAGCTCGCCGCTCTGCGCGCAGAGATGAACCGGCGCCTCCTGGAGGGCTGGATGCGCCGGGGCGCGGCCGTCGTGGACCCCGGCACGACCTCGATCGACGTGACCGTCACCCTCGCACCGGACTGCCGCGTCCTTCCGGGAACGGGGCTGTACGGGACGACCGCCGTCGCGTCGCGCGCAGTCGTGGGCCCCGGCGAGTTCACCGACACGAGCGTCGGAGAGGGAGCGGTCGCCGGCCACGTGGTGGCCAGAGGGGCGACGATTCAGGCGGGCGCCGAGCTCGCACCCTACACCGTGCTCACCGGGCCGTCCGAGCGCGTCGCCGGTTCCGCGGCGGGCGTCGAGCCGGCCGACGGGCGCACATCCACCGTCCCGGCGGGCAGGACAGGCCCGGCGGGCAAGCACAGCGAGGATCAGGCATGACGGGATTCAAAGTATCGAACGACAAGCGCCTCGTCCTCATCTCCGGACGGGCCCATCCGGTTCTGGCCCAGGCGGTGGCCGAAGAACTGAGCATCGACCTGCTGCCGATCATCGCCTACGACTTCGCCAACTCCGAGATCTACGTGCGCTTCGAGGAATCCGTTCGCGGCGCCGACGTCTTCATCCTCCAATCACATCCCGACCCGATCAACAAGTGGGTGATGGAGCAGCTCATCATGGTCGACGCCGCCAAGCGAGCCTCGGCCAAGCGCATCACGGCCGTCGCCCCCTCGTATCCTTATGCGCGCCAGGACAAGAAGCACAAGGGCCGCGAGCCGATCTCGGCGCGCCTGCTCGCCGACCTGTTCAAGACGGCCGGGGCGGACCGGATCATGAGCGTGGACCTGCACGCCTCCCAATCCCAGGGGTTCTTCGACGGGCCCGTCGACCACCTCTGGGCGATGCCGACCCTCGTCGAGTATGTGCGCGGACGCGTGGACGCCACGAACGCCGTCGTCGTCTCGCCCGACGCCGGACGCATCAAAGTCGCCGAGCAGTGGGGCAACCGCCTGGGCGGCGTGCCGCTCGCCTTCGTCCATAAGACCAGGGACCTGACCCGCCCGAACCAGGCGACGGCAAACAGGGTGGTCGGCGACGTGGCCGGGCGGACCGCCATCATCGTCGACGACCTCATCGACACCGCCGGAACGATCTGCGGGGCCGTGCGGGTCGTGCTCGAAGCCGGGGCGAAGGACGTCATCGTGGCCGCCACCCACGGCGTGCTCTCCGATCCGGCGACTAAGCGCCTCCAGGAGTCCGGCCTGCGCGAGCTCGTCATCACCGACACGCTGCCGATCGGCCCCGAGAAGCGCTTCCCGGGGATGACCGTGCTGTCGATCGCCCCCGTCCTGGCGCGGGCCATCGACGAAGTCTTCGAGGACGGCTCGGTCACGAGCCTGTTCGCCGGGGCCTACTAGACCCGCCCCTGACGGCGCCGGTCCGCCGACCTCCTGACGGCGCCGGTCCGCCGAGGCCGCCGGGGAGGTATAGCCTTGCGGCGATGTGCATTCTCCTTTTCGCCGCGGGCGCCGGCGCCGGAATGATCGGCTACCTCGTCGGCCTCGCCTCCCTCATCAGCTATCCTGCGCTCATCGCAGCGGGCGTGCCGCCGGTGCTGGCCAACACGTCGAACACGGTCGGGTTGCTCGGGGCGGGGGTGGGGTCGATCGCCAACGCGTGGAGGCGGATGGCCGCGGTCAGGATCTACCCGCACTGGGTCCAGCTAGCAGTCTCGGCGGCCGGAGGGCTCGCGGGAGGCGCGCTCCTCGTCGTGGCCGACCCGGACGTCTTCGAGGCGGTCGTCCCCTGGCTCGTGCTCTCCGGCGCCGTGCTCGTCGCGCTCAGCCCCCGCATCAACGGCGCGCGGACGCGGCGGCGCCTGCCTTTGCCGGTCTACCTGACCTTCCTCGTGCTCATCACGATCTATGGGGGCTACTTCGGAGCGGGGGCGGGAGTGCTCTTCTTCGCGCTGTGCATGCTCGGCACGCCCATGACCGCCCACGAGGCCGTCCTCATGAAGACTCCGATGCTCTTCGTCTCCAACCTGACGGCGGCGATCCTGTTCATCGCCCGCGGCGACGTCGACTGGGGCGCGGCGGTCGCCGTGGGCGCGGGGGCCTTCGCGGGCGGATACGCCGCGCCGGCGCTCCAGCGCTTCATCCCCGAGCCGCTCATGCGCTGGCTCGTCGTGGCCGGCGGGTGCGTCATGACCGCCTGGCTGCTGCTGCGTTGAGCCGGGACGGCCCACGGTCCCGGCCGCGTTTGAGCCCGGCTGGCCCATAGTTTCGCCCCGGTCGCGTTGAACCGGGCCGACGGGCCTCCGACCGTCCGCGGCCGGCCGTCGACGCCTGGACATCCGCGACCCGCGCCGACCGCGTTCCCCGTCTGGGAGAGCCCGCGCCTCGCCCGCACCCGGGCGCCTTGCCCTCCGGAGTGGCCCACTTTACAATCGCGTCTCGCCCCCGTATTATTTCGTTATGTCGCGAAATAACGAATCAAGCGTGTTCTCCGCGCTCGGCCACCCCACCCGGAGGGCCGTGCTCGCCTACCTGCGGGATCGCGACTACGTGAAGGTGGGCGACATAGCCGAGGCCGTCGGAGTGGCGGGCTCGACGCTGTCCGGCCATCTGCGCGTCCTGCGCGAGGCGGACCTGGTGGTCTCCCGGCAACGCGGCACGCAGGTCCAGTACCGCATCAACCTCACCGTGATCGACGAGGCGATGCTCCTGCTCGCCTCCCTCGGCGGCGCCCTGCGCAAGCCCAGGCCCGGCGCCGCGAAGGCCGGCACCCCCGCTCCGTCCAGCCCCGGCCCTCCCGCCCCGTGGGAGGCCGATGGGGAATCAGACGACAAGACAACCGAGGAGGAGACATGATCCCCAAGAATCCCGATCATCGCCTCTCGAAAGGCCCTTTGATCTTCGCAGCCCTGGCCATCGTCTTCATGGCGGTGTGGAGCATCGTCCACTGGTCGCAGATGGCGCCCTCGATCGTGACCCGGCAGGCCGCGGGCAACCACGGCGCCAGCAGGGTCTCGCGGGAGGTCACCGCCGTCGCCGCGCCCGCGGCCCTCCTGCTCCTGACGGCGCTCAGCGCCGCGGCCCCCGCACTGCAAGCCAGGCTCGACAAGCGCCTCTTCTCCGCCTCCGGCACCCCCGGCCGCGGATCGGCGCGCGTCCTGGGAGCCGCACTGGTCGGCTTGAGCATCCTGAGCAGCACGCTCCACGTCGCGTTCGTCGGCATGCACACCGGCGCGGACCTCCCCGTGGAGAAGCTCGTCGGCGTCGCCGTGGGCGTCATGCTGACGATCCTCGGGGTCTACCTTCCGCTCGCCAGGCCCGACGGCGCGTTCACGAGCCGTCGGATGGAGGCCTTCCGCGCCGCCCAGGGCCCCGCCTACCGCGTCGCCGGATTCGCTATGGCCGCCCTCGGGGTGGCGACGGTCGTGGTGGCGCTCCTCTGGCCCTGGCTCACGATCGTCGTCGCCCCCGCGGGGGTGCTCGTCATCTGCGCCGGGATCTTCGTGAAGGCGCTCATAGCCGCTTTCCGCTCATGAGCCCGCGGACAGCCGGACGCCCAGGCGGTCGGCTATCCAGACGTACTCGAGCGCCTGCTCGCGCAGCCCGTCGTCGATCGTCGAATTCCCGACGTGGCCGCCGGAGCGGACCCGGAGCAGGAACGGCCCTCCCGTGGCGTCGTGGCGCAGGCGGTTGATCCACTTGAGCGGCTCGACCGCCGAGACCCGGCTGTCGTCGCTGCCGCACGTGGCCAGGACGGGCGGGTATTCGACCGGCCGGACGTTGTGGTAGGGCGAATAGGAGCGGATGCACCGCGCGATGTCGGGGTCCTCCAGGGGGTCCCCCCATTCCTTCCGGTCGCTGATCGTCAGCGGGAGCTCGGGTTTCATCATCGTCGTGAGGGGATCGACGAAGGGGACGTCGGCGACGACTCCGCAGAAGGCCGCGGGGTCCGCGTTCAGGCTGGCTGCGACGAGCAGGCCTCCGGCGCTTCCCCCCATCGCCACGATCCGCGCGGGATCGGCCAGCCCCCGCGCCACCAGCTCGTCCCGGCACGCGAGGAAGTCCGTGAAGCTGCGCGGCTTGCCCAGGCCGCGCGCGGCCTCGTGCCACCCGGATCCCTTCTCCCCGCCGCCGCGCACGTGCGCGAACGCGTAGACGACTCCGGCGTCGACCAGGCGCAGGAGCATGGGGTTGTAGCGCCGCCCGACGTTCGCATCGTAGGCGCCGTACCCGCAGAGCAGCACGGGGGCCTTGGGCGGGCCGTCCGCTCTGCGCACGACGGTGATCGGCACGTCCTGCCCGTCCTCGGCCTTCGCGTGGATCTGCTCCTCGACGTAGGGCACCGGGGACTCGGGGGGCTGCGGGCCGATCCTGTGGGCGGCCGTCGGCTCGTCGATCCTCACCCGGTACAGGGAGAGTTTCTGGACGAGCGACGTGCGGGCTACGAGGATCTCCTCCGCGTCCCACTCGGGGGTCATGGCGAGGTTGATGTCCGCATCTCCCCACGGGTCGATCGCGGTGAAGCGCGCGCCCCCAGAGCCCAGGTCGGCGCATCGGGCGGTCAGCACGACGTTGCGGCCGTTGTGGCGGACGCCCACCAGGAGGTGGTCCCTCAAGGCGAGGGCGGAGGCCAGCCGGCGGTCCTCCGAGTGCGCGAGGAGCGTGAGCCACTCCTCCCTGGGCGCCGGAGTCCGGTCCTCCCGCAGAGGCGCCAGCAGCAGCGCGCCGTCGGGGCAGGAGGGCGAGGTGACGGTGAGGGCCAGGAAGTGGCCGTCCCCGCACGAGACGTGCGCGCAGGTCGCCGATTCGTCGTCGGCTATCCCGTCGATTCCGATCAGGCGGTTCGACGGATCGTCGGCGACGAGGTAGAAGTTCTTCGTCACCCCGCGCGACGCCGCGGTGACGAAGACGAGCTCGCCGGAGGAGGAACGCGACACGCGGACTCGGAAGCGCTCGTCTTCCTCCTGGAACACGCTGACGGAGTCCCGCGGAGACTCCGTCCGGTGGCGGGTGACCTCGCAGGGGCGGTTCTTGGAGTCGAGGTGGACGGCGAAGAAGGAGTCGCCGTCCTGGCTGAACACGATCGACGAGGAGACTCCGTCCAGGCCCGTGTCGATCTCCCGCCCGGTCGAGAGCTCGCGGAGCCGGACCGCATACGATTCCCCGCCGGTCGAATCCTCGGTCCAGGCGACGTACCTCTCGCAGGGGCTCAGGTGCACGGAGCCGACGCCGACGTACGAGCCCGGGAGGACATCGTCGAAGTCGATCAGCACCTGCGCGTCCCCGGCGTCGATGCGATCCCGGCCCGGAGGCTCCATCCCCTCGGCCCGGATGCGCAGGATGCGGGGATGGCGCGCTCCGGGCGCGAGATCGGGGACGAACCACCAGTCGCCTTGGCGCTGCGGGATGCCGAACTCGCTCTCCACGACGTCGTCCTTCACGGCCTCCGCCAATCGGCGGGCCGCATCCTCGTACCGCTCCAGGTGCCTGCTGGCATACTCCTCCTCGAGGCGCAGCGCCTCCTCCGTCTCGCCGCGCACCCACTCGTACGGGTCGGTCCATTCGTCTCCGTGAAGCCGGAATTCCATATCCTTTCGGGGCAGCGTGGGAACGCTCTCATGCATGCTGACTTCCTCCGTGGTTTCCTATGCGGGGTGTGGCCATTCCAGTGGCGAACGCCCAGATGGCGATCTGGACGCGATTGTGGACGCCGAGTTTCGAGACGATCTTGCCGACGTGCGCCTTCACCGTGCTGATCTCCAGGTAGAGCTCGTCGGCGATGTCCCGATTGCTCCTCCCCTCGGCGAGCAGCTTGATCACCTCGGCCTCGCGATCGGTGAGCCCGTGTTCGCGGTGGTCCGCCGCCTTCTGCTCCGAGGGCTGGCCCTTGCGCCGGGAGAGCTCGGAGACCAGGCGTCCGACGAGGGAGTCGGAGACGACGCATCCGCCCTTGGCCACCGTGTGGATCGCGCTGACGAGCCGGTCGGGGTCGCTGTCCTTGAGGAGGAAGCCGGACGTTCCCAGGTCGAGGGCTTCGAAGAGGTAGGAGTCCAGATCGAAGGTCGTCATGACGATGATCCGGACGTCCGGGCGCTGGGCGAGGATCCTCTTCGACGCCCAGAGCCCGCTGCCTCTGGGCATGCGCACGTCCATGAGCACGACGTCGGCCCTCAGAGCCAGTGCGCGCTCCACCGCCTCCTCCCCGGTCGAGGCCTCCCCGACCACCGCGATGTCCGGGTCGGCCCGGAGGAAGAGGCCGAAGCCCTTGCGCACCACAGGCTGGTCGTCGGCGATCAACACCTTGATAGTCACTGATCCTGCTCCTTTCCGCAGATGCGCCCGCACACCTGCCATCCGCCCTCGGCAGTGGGGCCGGTGCGCAGGGTGCCTCCCAGGAGGTCGACGCGCTCGGCCATGCCGACGAGCCCGAAACCCCCGCCGCTGCCCTCCACGGTGGCTTGCGGAGGGCTGTTCACTATGTCGAAGGCGATGGCGCCGCCGGACGACGCGAGGGAGATCGTGACGGAAGCATTCGGAGCGTGTTTCACCACATTCGACAGCGATTCCTCGACTATACGATAGCATGTTAGCTGAATAGCCGTGCTCAGGTGATCGAAGTTCCCTTTTTCCTCCAGTTCTATGCTTTCGATTCTCTTCCGAAAATCATCGATGAGTTCGTGAATGTTGTCCATTGTCGGCTGCGGGGCGATGTCGAATCCGCCGTCCAAGCGGAGGATTCCCACGATCTGCCTCAAACTCTCCAGGGAATTCTTCGCCTCCGAAGATATCGAGGTGAGCAAATCGCGGACCTCGGCGGGCTTTTTCTCGTAGAGCTTCGAGGCGACCTCGCTCTGAATGACTATTCCCGTGAGGTGATGCGCTGTTATGTCATGGAGTTCGCGTGCCATTTGGCGACGTTCATGAACTATGATTTCCTTAGTATGCCTTCTATGTTCGTCTTGCAATGTAGAGAAGCGACGATGGAACTGAAATATCTTCGATCGATAATTTGAGGCGATTTTTCCTATTGAAACATATATAATATAAGTAAATATCACATTAATTATAATATTAGCTGTTTCTAATGTTAGATTTTCTCTCGAGGAAGGCTCCGATTCCGTCATCAGCGCTAGCTGGCAGACGATGTCCAAAAGGATCGCAGCGGTGAGGGACGTCGCGAACCTCCGTCCCTTGACGTGGATGCTCAGGGATATGACGGAGAAGATGTACAGCGGAGTGTGGGCGAACGTGCGGCTGTTCAAGAGCAGCATAACGACCCCCATCGTCGCCGCCATGGCGAGGAACGAGCTCACCGGATGCCTCTCCCGGTGAGCGAGGATGAACGTCTGGGCGACGATGACGCACAGGCTGATCGCGACGAACAGGGCTTGCCGGTCCACCGCCTCGGCCGGCGGCTTGGTGTATGCGCCCGCGAGGATGTGGCCGACGCTGGTGTAGATCGCGGAGGCGATGCCAACGGCGAGCACGAGGGGGGTGGGGAAGATCGGGCCTGTTCGCTGCTTATCGGAGTTTTGGAGGGAGGATTCCACAACTAGCGTCCTCATATCGATGATGTTGTGTCCCGTAGCGCGAATGGAAATCCCCGTCCAGTATTGCAGGTCGGTCGCTGGAATGCATTCAACCAAGGTCTAATGCCCATGGTGGACTTAAGTTCACAGTTCCATGCGAATGGCTGCCGTGTCGGGGGTCACAGAAATCGCGGCATTCCGCGGTTTCGGAGCGGTAACCCTGCCGTGTTCCGACTTAGGTCGGGCGTTGACCGCCCGTTCGCGGCTCTGCTGTCATGGACTCAACCCGCTTAGAAGCGGCGAATTGAAAATGACCAGCAGATTGGAGCGGTAAAATGGATATGACATATGTTGAGTACTGTTATGCGGATCCATATTTCTATGAAACGATCCATGGGGCGAAGAACGCATCATTGGGACGGAACAGTAAGTACAGGATCGACTCCGCTTCAGATTGGTCGGATTGGAGGCAGGTCGAGTCCAACGGATGGCTCCACGTCATGCCCTTGGACTCGACCCTGCCTGACCAGGGCTGGAAGATACACTGCTCGGCCACGAAGGAGAACGCCCAAGAGATCCTCCAGGCGGTCTCAGCCTATTGCTTCAGCAGGAGAATCCACTTCAAATTCCTCCCGTCGGCTACGGATCTCTTCCGCTCGAACGTGAAGTACGCGCCGCGCGGAGGCAGTGGAAAGTTCATCACGATATACCCGGTCGATTCTAAGGATACGGAGCGGATCCTCCACGACCTCGACCGAGAGATCGGCGGGTACAAAGGCCCCTACATCCTCAGCGATCTGAGATACAACGAAGGGCCGCTCTACGTTCGTTACGGAGCCTACAAGCAGGATTTCGTCCGCAACGAGTTCGACGAACTCGTCCCCGCGATTCGCCGGCCGGACGGCGAGCTCGAACCGGATCACCGGCTTCCCACCTTCTCGCCGCCCGAGTGGGTCGAGCTGCCCGAGTTCGTCGTCCGCATGAAGGAAGCGCTGGGATCGGGGGAGCGCCCCGACGAATTCGCTTACGAAATCACCGAATCCCTTCATTTCTCCAACGGCGGCGGCATCTACAAGGGGCGTTCCCTGGCGACCGGACGCCAGGCGGTGCTCAAAGAGGCCCGCCCGCACGCCGGGCTGACCCCCGACGGAAGGGACGCCGTCAGCCGCCTCGAGCAGGAAGCGGATTTCCTGCGGAAGTTCGGGGATCTCGACCAAGTCGTGAACCTTCAGGATCAGTTCGTCGTCTCGGGGCATCACTTCCTCGTGGAGGACTACGTGCCGGGCATAACGCTCAACAAGGCGATGGTCGCCCGCAACCCGCTCATCCGCGCCGACCAGACCCGCGAGGATCGGCTCGCCTACCGCGACTGGGCTCTGGGGATCATGGCCGAAGTCGAAGAGGCCCTGCGATCCTTCCATCGCGAAGGCGTCGTCTTCGGCGACCTGCACCCCAACAACATCATCGTCACCGACGAAGGCAGGCCCGTGTTCATCGACTTCGAGATGGCCTACCCCGTCGACGAAGTGAACGTCATCCCGACGGGCGCCCCGGGATACATGGCCGGCGACGGACGCACAGGGATCCCGGCGGATCTGTACGCCCTGGGGTGCACCAAGCTCTCGCTGTTCTTCCCCCTGACGGTCCTCATCCCGCTCGACCCGCTGAAGCTCCGCCAACTCGTCGACGCGGCGCAGCGCGCGTTCGAACTGCCCGACGAATACTGCCGCGAGATCCTCCGCGACATCGGAATCGAGGCCGAGGAGGACGCCAACTGCCTGGTCCAGGCGACGCGCTCCGTGGTCAACCGCTGGAACATGTCGAGCCCGGAAGGCGTCGAGGAAGTCTTGACGGGCATCGCCTCGGGCATATGGGAGAGCGCCGACTTCTCGCGCGCCGATCGCGTCTTCCCCGGCGACCCCCATCAGTTCATCGAGAACGGAGTGGGAATCGCATACGGCGCGTGCGGCAATCTGCTGGCGAACCCGGGCACGGACGCGCAGAGGGAGCGGACGCTCGACTGGATCGAGTACGCGGCGAAACGCTTGACGAAGCCCAGTTACGGATTCTATGACGGACTCGCCGGCATCGCCTATACGCTCCGCACGTTCGGCCGAGAGGATGCCGCCGACGCGATTCTCAGCCAACTCCTGAAGCTGGACTTCGCACTGCTGACCTCGGATCTCTACGGAGGCCTCGCGGGCATCGGCATCTACCTCATGGACGAAGCCGAGCGGCGCCCCACGGCTGAGATCCAACAGGCGATCGCGTCCATACGGGACGTCATGGCCCGGCGGCTGGACGAACCCGTCGAATACGTCCGATACGTGGACGGAACCCCCACATCCGCGACGGACAAGGGCGGGCTGATGAGGGGAATGGCCGGGCACGCGGTCTACTGGGTGCGCAGCTTCGAATACTCGGGTGAAGAGACGGACCTCGACCGCGCGGAGAAGGCGCTGGACGTCGATCTCGCCTTGTGCATAGAGGCCGGAGACGGCTCGATCCAGCTCAACGAAGGATGGCGCACACTGCCGTACCTCGCGAGCGGATCCATGGGCGTCGGGCTCGCGATGCTTCGATTCCGAGAGTATCGCAAGCGCCCTGGTGACAAGGAGGCCCTCCGCCGCATCGTCCGATGCGCGGATCCCGAGTTCGCGATCCAGTCGACCCTGTTCAACGGGCGGGCCGGATTCGTCTACTTCCTCACCCAGCTGGCGGAGTCGAACGACGCCGACCTGGTCACCTCAGCCGACATGGAACGGCACGCAAACCTCCTGGGAACCTACGCGGTGCTCAACCGGACGGGAATCCACTTTCCCGGCGACCAGATCATGCGTCTGTCCACCGACTGGTCGACGGGATCGGCGGGAGTCTACGCCGCCCTGGAACGCTACAAGCGGGTTCGGTTCGGAGAGGATGGACGGCGTTCCACGGCCCTCCCGTTCCTGGGAATCGAGCGGGTCAGCCGCTCATACGATATGGCCGTGTCACTATAACAGAGAAGAAAATAATGATTAGTGCTACATTACATCGTTATCTTTGTGTTATAGTAATATAAGTATTACATTTTGCTTAAGGCAACATAATCAATTTTTAGAAAGGAGGTGAATATAGCATGGGTTACATTCTTGATCTCCAGGAGGAGACGTCGCAGACTACTGATGTGCGTAGTTGGAGTTCCTGCTCTATCTGGTCGTGTCACAGTACGTCAAGTTGGTCGTGCTGCTAAGTGAAATATTATTGGTTTATAGAAGGGAGGTGAATATAGCATGGGTTACATTCTTGATCTTCAGGAGGAGACGTCGCAGACTACTGATGTGCGTAGTTGGAGTTCCTGCTCTATCTGGTCGTGTCACAGTACGTCAAGTTGGTCGTGCTGCTAAGTGAAATATTATTGGTTTATAGAAGGGAGGTGAATATAGCATGGGTTACATTCTTGATCTTCAGGAGGAGACGTCGCAGACTACTGATGTGCGTAGTTGGAGTTCCTGCTCTATCTGGTCGTGTCACAGTACGTCAAGTTGGTCGTGCTGCTAAGTGAAATATTATTGGTTTATAGAAGGGAGGTGAATATAGCATGGGTTACATTCTTGATCTTCAGGAGGAGACGTCGCAGACTACTGATGTGCGCGGATGGAGTTCCTGCTCCAACTGGTCGTGTTACAGCACGTCAAGCTGGTCTTTCTGCTAAATAAAATACTATGTATTATTGAAAGGAAACACTCAATGTATATCCTCGAACTCCAGTCCATGGATGGAAATAAAGAAAACGCAACTAAGTTCATCAGCTCAAATAGTTGGGCATTTTGTTTTAGCACAGCCAGCACTATAGTGTGCTGATGAATTTAACTAAAATTAACGAAAGGGTATAAAATGCTTTATGTGATTGAGCTGCAAAATTCTGTCACTGAAAATGACGATCGCATGCCTAGTACATGGAGTCTTGTAGGTTGCGCGAGTACTATAAGCATTGGGCTGTGTTAGGAATGAAATGAGTTTTATTCTTTCATTGCAGTCGAATGCTGAAGCTCATGTATTGAAAAATGAACAGAAGTATAGAAGCATTACTTCTCAATGCATTTGCTTAAGTACAGTCAGTATATGGTTCTGTTGACAAAATTTTAAACGAAAGGACATTTTATGTCGTTTGTCATTGATCTTCAATCTCTAAACGATTCTGATGATAAGATCAACCGTTTGGGAAGTATTACAAGTATAGCATTATGTGGAAGCAGTGTAAGTGCTTTCTGGTGCTAAATAAATTATTTTGATTGAAAGAAATGGATTATGAATTTTATTCTTCAACTTCAAGAGAATGATAATGATGTAGCATTGCAGGAGAGCGGAAAAACGGGAACTATCGTTAGTACCGTCAGTGCTTCTGTTTGTTCCGTTAGTCTTGCTAGCGTTTTTGCTTGCTTGGGGTAATAAATAATCGCTTAAACTATAATATAGTTGAGCATATTCACATGTTGCGGGAGCGTATACCCGCGCTCCCGCAACATGCAGTCGATATTCTGCCGAAGGAGTTGAAAGTGTCGTTCAAAAGTGCGAATCGTTCGAATCCAAAGCATGTTTCACGTTCTGCCGCAGCATCGGAGAACACGGGCAGCCCGAAGTCTGAGCATGCTTCGCGCTTCGCCGAAATGACCAGGGGATGCCGCATCGTTCTCTCGATCGGCCTAGTGCTGTCCGTCGTCGCTTCACTCCTTTCGGTCGTCCAGCCGCGAGTCCTCCAGAATCTCGTCAACGGAATCGCCGCAGGCCGTTCCACGCTGCGCGCCGCCACTCTGCTGACCCTCCTCGCCCTCGGGACGGCCGCGGTGCAGGGGCTCCAGGGCTACCTCGTCCAGCGAGGAGCCGAGTCCATCGCCCGGGGCATGCGCGACCGCCTCGTCAGCCGCTACCTGAGCCGGACGGTGGCGGCGCACGACCGCGCGAACAGCGCAGACCTCCTCTCCAGGGCCAGCGTCGACGTCAACGTGGTGAAGAACATGGTCTCCGCCGGCCTGATTCCGATCGTGGGCGCGATCGTCATGCTGGTCGGCATATCCGGTTTCATGATCCTCTTGGATCCGATACTTTTCCTCACCATTCTCGTGGCCTTCCTCATCGGCCTGGCGATCGTCGTGAGCAAGGGGCGCTCGGTCCGCAAGATGTCCCTGGATCTGCAGACCAGCCTGGGGTCGTTCGCGGCGTCCGTCGAACGCCTCCTCGCGGGGATCCGCACCGTCAAAGCCTCCGGCGCCGAGGACTCCGAACGGGAGAAGGTCGGCGTCCAGTCCGTTCACGTCTGGACGGAGGGAGTCCGCCTGGCGCGCCTCGTCTCGCTCATCCAGCCCCTGGTCAACCTGTGCCTGCAGGGCGCCCTGCTCGTGGTCGTCATCCTGGGAGCCATGAGGCTGAGCAGCGGCAGGATGGACGTCGGCGAGCTCCTCGCCTTCCTCGTCTACCTGTTCATGCTGATAACCCCCATATCCACCCTCAGCCAGTCCTACGCCCAGCTGCAGATGGGATTCGGCGCGCTGGACAGGATCATGGAGGTCGACGGCCTCGACGAAGAGGACTTCGGCCTGGACGCCTCCACGGGGAGGCGACGGGGGGTCTCCATAGAGTTCTCCGGGGTCGACTTCGGCTACCTCGAAGGCGAACCCGTGCTGCGAGACTGCTCCTTCGCCATCCGCCCGGGCGAGAAAGTCGCCATCGTCGGGCGCTCGGGCTCGGGGAAGTCCACCATCGTCGAACTCATCGAGCGCTTCTACGAGGCCGACCGCGGCGAGATCTTCGTCGGCGGCAGGAACGTCTCCTCGATGCCCGTCAGCGAACTGCGCTCCCACATCGCGCTCGTCTCCCAGGAGACCGAGACGCTGACCGGCACGGTGCGCGACAACCTCGCCCCGGGCACACACGCCGTCAGCGACGACCGCATGCGAACCGTACTCAGGCAGGTCGGGCTGTGCGGCCCGGACGGACGCCTCGACCTGGACCTCGACACGGATCTCGGCCAGGGGGGCATCTCCCTGTCCGGCGGGCAGCGGCAGCGGCTGGCCTGGGCCCGGCTGCTGCTCGGCGACGCCGACATCCTGCTCCTCGACGAGGCGACGTCGCACCTGGACCCGCAGACCGAGGCCGCCATATTCGCGCTTCTCAACGCCCACGCCCGCGGACGGCATGCGCGCGGACGCCATGCCCGCGGCAGGACCGTCGTCATGGTCACCCACAGCGAAACCGCGGCCGCGATCGCCGACCGCGTGCTGCTCATCAGCGGCGGAGGCGTCCGCAAGGAAGGCACCCACCGCCAACTTCTGCGCGAAAGCGTGGAATACCGCCAACTGCGGGCCGAATCCCGCCGTAGCGAGGAAAGCCCCATCAGCCTCGAAATAGCCTGAGAGAAAGACTTGGAAGAAAGGGATCATCGTGCTGGAGTTCTCACACGTTACGAAACACTACGATAGCCGCACGGTGCTCGACGACGTGACCTTCGACGTCAAAGCGGGCTGGGTGACCGGCCTCGTGGGGCCGAACGGGTCGGGGAAGACGACTCTTGCCCGCATCCTCCTCGGCCTGGCCGCAGCCGATTCCGGCTCGGTCCGCATCGACGGCCTGCCGTACACGGCGCTCGACCGCCCGGGGCACACGGTCGGGACCCTGTTCGAATCCGTCGGCCTGCACCCGAACATGACGGCCTACAGGCATCTGAGGATCCAGGCCCTCGCGGTGGACGCCTCCGAAAAGCGGGTGGCAGATGTCCTGGCCGACGTCGGGCTCGGCGCCGCTGCCACCCGGAAGATCCGGGGATTCTCGCTGGGCATGCGCCAGCGCCTAGGGCTCGCGACGGCTCTGCTCGGCAGACCGCAGATCCTCGTCCTGGACGAGCCCGCCAACGGGCTCGACCCCGAAGGCATCCGGTGGCTGCGGAACTTCCTCCGCTCCTTCGCCGACCTGGGGGGAACCGTCCTCGTGACGAGCCATCAGCTGGCCGAACTCGCCCGCTTCGCCGACGACGTGGTCGTCATCTCGCAGGGGCGCGTGGTGGACGCCCGCCCGATAGCGGGCCTGGGCGGCGACGAACTCGAGGACATCTACAGGAAGGCGGTCGGATCGATCGCGGACCTGGACGCCATGCGAACGCGAAACGAGGTGCGGCATGCTACGAAGTGAGCTTCTGCGGATCCGCACCTCGCGGGCGACCGCCGCCATCGCCGCGGTCGTCTTCGCCGAGGCCGTCGTGGGGGGCCTGGTGGTGTCCTTCCTCCCCGGCATCCTCAAGGCCCTGATCCGCTTGAACGACGTGATCCCGAACGCGACGCAGGCGGACCGGATGTCTCCTGAGACCATCGACGCGCTGAGACTCGGACACGAGAACGTGCAGGCGACCGTGGCCGACCCCGCCGGAGGCTTCGGGCTGGGATTCTCCGCCGCGGTGATCGGCGCTGTCGTGCTGGGCGCCTTCTACGTGACGAACGGATACCGGCACGGCTCCATCGCCCTGAACGCGCTCGTGCAGCCCTCCCGCATCCGCCTCCTGGGCGTCAAGGCGGCGGCCCTGACGATCACGGTCCTCGCCGCCTGCCTCCCCCTCGTGATAGTGCGGGCAGGCATCCTGGCCTTCGCCGCCGCCGCGCAGGACGTCGGCGGAACGCTGGGCATGGCCGACCTGGCCGGCATATGGCTGCGCGGCGCCGGCTCGCTCGTCCTCTTCGGCTTGATCGGCCTGGGGGTGGGATTCGCCGTCCGCAGCCCCGTCGCCTCCCTGACCATGATCTTCACCGTCCTGCTCGTCGAATCGAGCCTTCGCCCCATCGCCGCCCTCATCGCCGGAGGGGTCACCCCGGCCAACTACCTGCCGTTCGGGCTGTCCGCCGACGCCGTCCGCGGTCCGGGGCTGTTCAGCGGCATGTCCTTCGACTCCTCCGTCGGGACGCTCGCCGCCGGGATCGTCCTCGCGGCCTGGACCGGCGCCCTCCTCTTCCTGGGGGCGAGGCGCTTCGTCAGGGACGACATCCCGGTCTCCACCTCCGGCTGACCGGTCTCCTCTTCGACTCGCCAGCTGACAGGCGGGCTCGAACCCCTGACTGGCAGATTCGGCCGCTCCCTCGGCGGGCGGGTCCACGTGTGGGAAGCCGACGCGCGGCTTCGCAGCGGGTTCAGCCCGGCTGGAACATCGCGGGACGTCGCGGTCGGCGGCGTGCGCCTCGCAGCGGGCTTGGCCCTTCGCCCCGCCGGCGCTAGGATGAGACGGCTGCCTCGGCGAGGGAGGCGCGCCCAGCCGGGCGCTCGCTCCGTTATCGACGCGGTGGGTGCGCTCCGTGCACGGCCGTCGTGGAAGAGGCCGCGATGCGCGGCGCCGGCCCGCGCACTGACACGAAGGGAGAGCCCACCATGGCAGACAAACTCGAAGCCGCCTCGCGGTCCCATTTCGGCAAGGGCGCCTCGCGCCGACTGCGCCGCGACGGCCGCGTCCCCGCCGTCATCTACGGCCACGGCGCCGACCCCGTGCACGTCTCGGTCGACGCGCACGAGATCTTCCTGGCCACCAAGGGGCAGGCCAACCCCATCCTCACGGTCGTCGTGGACGACAGGGACCAGCTGGTGCTCGTCAAAGAACTCCAGCGCAACCCTCTCTCGCGGGCCATCGAGCACCTCGACCTGCTCCGCGTGGCCTCCGGCGAGAAAGTCGAAGTCGAAGTGCCCATCGAGGTGACCGGAGAATCCGCGCCCGGAACCATTCACACGATCGAACTCATGCACGTGCTCGTCAAAGCGCCCGCCACGCACATCCCCGAGGCGGTCGTCGTCGACGTCGAAGGCCGCGAAGACGGCAGCCACGTCACCGTCGCCGACCTCGCTCTCCCCACGGGAGTCGAGTCCGAGGCCGACCCCGAGACCATCGTGGTGGTCGTTTCCACCCCGCAGGCCACAGACCTGCCCGAGGAGGCCCCGGTCGAGGCCGAGGCGGCCGAGGCCCCGGCCCCCTCCGCCGAGGGCTGAGCGGCGCGGGGCAGGGCGCCGTGCACGCCGTCATCGGCCTGGGCAACCCCGGGCCGTCATACGCCGCCACCCGGCACAACGTCGGGCAGATGGTCGTCGGCCTCCTCGCCGAGCGCGCCGGCGGCAGGCTGTCTTCTGTCAAGAACACGGGCGCCCTGGCCCTCACCGCGCACATCGGCCCGCCGCCGTCGGCCAAGGCGCTCCTCGGCGTCTCGACCGGGTACATGAACGTCTCCGGCGGACCGATCAAGGCCCTCCTCGCCTACTTCTCCATCGACCCGGACGAGCTCATGGTGGTCCACGACGACCTCGACCTCCCCTTCGGCGCCCTCCGGCTCAAATGCGGCGGGGGAGAGGGCGGCCACAACGGGCTGAAGTCGATCAGCCAGGCGCTCGGCACGCGGGACTACATCCGGCTGCGCTGCGGCATCGGGCGCCCGCCCGGACGCCAGGACCCCGCCGACTTCGTCCTGTCGCCGTTCTCCGCGCGGGAGCGCGCCGACCTCGGGGCCGTGATCGAGGAGGCCGCCGACGCGGCCGTGGACGTCCTCGCCCGCGGCCTGACCGCCGCGCAGATGCGCCTCCACACCGACCGCGGGTAGGCGGCCGGCGGGCCGGGCCGGCGGCGAACCAATACGGCAGACGACAATAGACAGGTGGAGACGGCCGGAATGCTACGTTCAATCCTTCCCATCGTCGGAGCCGACCCGGCTCTCGCCCAGGCGCTCTCGCAGACCGGAAACCGCGACATCGCCATGCCCCGCGGCCTCGTGCCCCCGGCCCTCGCGCTCCTGGCCGGCGCCGGAGCCGCGGCTGGAGGGCCCGCCGCAGGGCCCGGTGCTCCGGGCGGGGCCGAAGCCGAGGCCGGCGAGGGCGACTCCGCCGCGCACTCCGGGCCCGGCGGGGAGCAGGCGCGGCCGCTCGCCGTCGCCGTCACCGCGACGGGCCGCGGCGCCGAAGAGCTCGCCGCCGCCCTGGGCTCCTATCTGCCCGGCGAGGCCGTCGACGTCTTCCCCGCATGGGAGACCCTGCCCCACGAGCGGCTCTCCCCGCGCTCCGACACCGTCGCGCGGCGTCTGCGCGTCCAGCGCCGCCTCGCCCACCCCGCGGAATTCCCTCCCCTGAGGATCCTGGCCATGCCGGTGCGCGCCCTCCTGCAGCCCATCGCCGCCGGGCTGGGCGATCTCGCGCCGGTTCGCGTGCGCCTCGGCGACGCCGTCGACCTCGAAGCGCTCGAACGCGACCTGGCCGGCGCCGCCTACTCGCGAGTGGACATGGTCGAACGCCGCGGAGAGTTCGCCGTGCGCGGCGGGATCCTCGACGTCTTCCCGCCCACCGACCCGCGTCCGTCGCGCATCGAGCTGTTCGGCGACGAAGTCGAGGAGATCCGGACCTTCTCCGTGGCCGACCAGCGCTCGCTCGAGCCGGTCGGGGAGGTCTACGCGCCGCCGTGCCGCGAAATCCTGGTCGACGAACGCGTCCGAGCCCGCGCCCGCGGCCTGGTCAAGGACCTGCCCGGAGCCGTCGACATGCTCGACCGGATCGCCGCCGGCTCCGCCCCGGAGGGCATGGAGTCCCTCGCCCCCGCCCTCGTGGACATGGTCCCCGTCCTCGACACCCTCCCGGCGGACGCCAGGATCGCGCTCGTCGAACCCGAACGCGTCGCCCAGCGCGCGGACTCGCTCATCGCCACGACCGAGGAGTTCCTCGCCGCGGCGTGGTCGTCGGCGGCGGCGGGAGGCGTGGTCCCCATCGACGTCGACCAGGCGTCCTTCGCCAGCCTCGCGCACACCCGCGCCCGCGCGGACGCCCGCGGCATGGGATGGTGGACCCTCGCGGGATTCGCGCGCGAAGGCGCCGAGGCCGTCCGGGCGGGCGAACCCCAGAGGTTCATGGGTCGAGTCGACGCAGCCATCGCCGGCATCGGCGAGAGAGCCCGCTCCTCCTGGCGGCAGGTGATCGCGGTCGAAGGCCCGGGAATCGGCCGCAGGATGCGCGAACAGCTGGAGGAGGCCGACGTCCCGGCCGTCTTCGCCGACGACCTGCCGGCCGCGCTCGAACCGGCCGTCTGCTACGTGACCGCCGCCCCCGCCGCCTCCGGCTTCGTCATGGACGAGCAGAGGTTCGCCCTCGTCGCCGCCGCCGACATCACCGGCCGCGGCGGATCCTCGACGCGCGAGATGAGGAGGCTCCCCGCCCGCCGCAAGGCCTCCGTGGACCCGCTCGCCCTCAAGCCGGGGGACTTCGTCGTCCACGAGCAGCACGGCGTCGGCCGCTTCGTGAAGATGGCCAAGCGGTCCATCGGCGCCAACCGCGAGACCCAGCGCGAATACGTCGTCATCGAGTACGCCTCGACCCGGCGCGGCGCCCCGCCCGACCAGCTGTGGGTGCCGACCGACGCCCTCGACCAGGTCTCGCGCTACTCCGGCGGGGAAGCCCCCGCCCTCAACAAGATGGGAGGCGCCGACTGGGCCAAGACCAAGGCGCGGGCCCGGGCCGCCACCCGCCAGATCGCCTCCGAGCTCGTCCGCCTCTACGCCTCCCGCCAGGCCGCGAAGGGCTTCGCCTTCTCACCCGACACGCCCTGGCAGCGCGAACTAGAGGATTCCTTCGCCTACGTCGAGACTCCCGACCAGCTCCACACCATCGACGAGGTCAAGGCCGACATGGAGAAACCCGTCCCCATGGACCGGCTCGTCTCCGGGGACGTCGGCTACGGCAAGACCGAGATCGCCCTGCGCGCCGCCTTCAAAGCCGTCCAGGACGGCAAACAAGTGGCGATCCTCGTGCCCACCACGCTGCTCGTCTCCCAGCACTACGAGACCTTCCAGGAGCGCTTCTCCGGGTTCCCCGTGCGCCTGGCCGAGCTCTCGCGCTTCCAGAGCGAGAAGGAGTCGCAGGAGACGATCGCGGGACTGGCCGCCGGCACGGTCGACGTCGTCATCGGAACCCACCGGCTCCTGACCGGGAACGTCAGGTTCAAAGACCTGGGGCTCGTGGTCGTCGACGAGGAGCAGCGCTTCGGCGTCGAGCACAAGGAAACCCTCAAGCAGCTCTACCCCGACGTCGACGTCCTGTCGATGTCGGCCACCCCGATCCCGCGGACCCTGGAGATGGCCGTGACGGGCGTGCGCGAGATGTCCACCCTGGCCACCCCTCCCGAGGAGCGCCATCCCGTCCTCACCTACGTGGGGGCGCGCGAGGACAAGCAGATCGTCGCGGCCATCCGGCGCGAACTGCTGCGCGACGGGCAGGTCTTCTACGTCCACAACCGAGTCGGCGACATGGAGCGCGTCTCGGCCCGCCTGGCCGAGCTCGTCCCCGAGGCGCGCGTCGGCGTCGCCCACGGGAAGATGAGCGAACACCAGCTCGAACTGGTCATCCAGGCCTTCTGGGACAAGGAGATCGACGTGCTCGTGTGCACGACGATCGTCGAGACCGGCCTGGACATCTCCAACGCCAACACGCTCATCGTCGAGGACTCCGAACGCCTGGGCCTGTCCCAGCTCCACCAGCTGCGCGGGAGGGTGGGCCGCGGCCGCGAACGCGCCTACGCCTACTTCCTCTACGACCCCGCCAAGGCGATGACCGAGACCGCCCTGGAGCGCCTGCGCACGATCGCGGCCAACACCGAGCTGGGCTCGGGCATCCAGGTGGCCATGCGAGACCTGGAGATCCGGGGCGCGGGGAACATGCTCGGAGGCGAGCAGTCCGGCCACATCGCGGGAGTGGGATTCGACCTGTACGTGCGCATGGTCTCCGAAGCCGTGGCGAAGATGCGCGGGCAGAAGGCCGACGAGGAGGAGACCGAGGCCGACGTGCGCATCGAACTGCCCGTCGACGCCTACCTGCCCGAGGACTACGTCCCCTCCGAGCGGCTGCGCCTGGAGGCCTACGCGAAGATCGCGGCGGCCGGGACAGAGGAGGCGCGCGAGGCCGTGCGCACCGAACTCGTCGACCGGTATGGGCCGGTCCCGGTCCAAGCCGAGAGGCTCTTCCGCCTGGCGGCCCTGCGCGAGCTGTGCAGGCAGGCGGGCCTGACGGAGGTGACGATGGCCGGGCGCAACGTCCGCCTCGCCCCCGTCAACCTCCCCGACTCCCGCCAGGCGCGCCTGAAGAGGCTCTACCCGGGCGCCCTGCTCAAGCCCGCCGTCCGCATCGCCATGGTGCCGCCGCCTGGAGGAAGCCGCCGCATGGGGGAGAGCGCGAACCTCGCCGGCGACGACCTGCTCGAGTGGGTCGCCATGCTCGTCCACTCCGTGTTCGTCGCCTCCCTCACCGGAGCCTAGTACCATGGGCCACGCGAAGCCGTCGCGCCGGCACCGTCCCCGCGCCGGGCTTCGCGCGTCCGAGCCGCACAGTCGCAAGCCGCAGGAAGGGCAGACATGATCCGCTCATTGAGGAAGGCCCACGCGGGCGCCGCCCTGGCGATCGCCGCCCTGGCGATCGCCGGATGCTCGGCGCATCCGGGGACCGCCGCGTTCGTCAACGGCAAGGAGATCACCGAGAAGCAGGTCGACAGGATCGCCGCGGCCATCGACGAAACCGGCTCCGAGGTCCCCGGGCGGGCCCAGATCGTGATACTCAAGATGAGGCTCGTTCTGGCCAAGCCCGTCCTCGACCGGGCGAGCGGGGTGCTGACCGAGGATCTCAAGTCGAAGATGCGCAGCGCCTGCTCCGCGCAGTACCGCTTCGTCGACCCGGCGGGCAGCCGCCTGCAGGACCTCGACGACTTCTGCTACCTCACCCTCCTCCCGCAAGCCGACCCCCAGAGCGCACGGGCGCTCTCCAGCGCCTTCGCGGACGCCCGGGTCAAACTGAACCCCCGATACGGGGAGCTCAAGCAGCAGCAGGGCAAGTGGAGGACGACCCTCCCGCCCTACCTGGAGATCCCGGAGAATGCCGCGAGCTGACGGCAGGGCGCCCCGGCCCTAGTCCTCAGGTCCCGGCAGGCCGATCGGACGCAACCTCGCGAACGTGAAATGAGACATGGGTAACGGGCGGCTGCTGCCGGAATGGCCCGTTCTGCGCGAGAATAGTCATCAGGGGTGCTTCCCCAGCCGCGGTGGCCGCCGCCGCCGCGCCGACAAACAGAAGGAGTGGCTGTGGCCATCATTGTTGATCTTTACGCCCGCGAAATTCTCGATTCCCGCGGAAACCCGACCGTCGAGGTCGAGGTCGAGCTCGAGGATGGCACGCGCGCCCGTGCCGGCGTGCCCTCCGGCGCGTCGACTGGCGCCTTCGAGGCCGTCGAACGCCGTGACGGCGACGCATCCCGCTACCTCGGCAAGGGTGTTGAGGGCGCCGTCCAGTCCGTCAACGAGGAAATCCGCCCGGAGATCGTCGAATCCTACGACGCCGAGGACCAGCGCGGCGTCGACACCTACCTCATCGCCCTCGACGGCACGTCCAACAAGGGCAAATTCGGCGCCAACGCCATCCTCGGCGTGTCGATCGCCGTCGCCAAGGCCGCCGCGAAATCCGCCGGCCTTCCCCTCTACCAGTACCTCGGCGGCCCGAACGCCCACGTTCTGCCCGTCCCGATGATGAACATCCTCAACGGCGGCTCCCACGCGGACTCCAACGTCGACATCCAGGAGTTCATGATCGCCCCCTTCGGCGCGCCGACGTTCAAGGAGTCGCTGCGCTGGGGCTCCGAGGTGTACCACACCCTCAAGGCCGTGCTCAAGGAGCGCGGACTGTCCACCGGCCTGGGCGACGAAGGCGGCTTCGCGCCGAACCTCGATTCCAACGCCGAGGCCCTCGACCTCATCTGCGAGGCCATCGAGAAGGCCGGATTCAAGCCCGGCGCCGACGTCGGCCTCGCCCTGGACGTCGCCTCCTCCGAGTTCTTCAAGAACGGCGTCTACACCTTCGAAGGAGGAGCCAAGGACACCGCCTTCATGGTCGAGTACTACGAGAAGCTCGTCGCCGAGTACCCGCTGGTCTCCATCGAGGACCCGCTCTCCGAAGACGAATGGGACGACTGGAAGAGCCTCACCGGCGAACTCGGCGGCAAAGTGCAGCTCGTCGGCGACGACTTCTTCGTCACCAACCCCGAGCGCCTGGCCAAGGGCATCGACCTCGGCGCCGCCAACGCCCTCCTCGTCAAGGTCAACCAGATCGGAACGATCACCGAGACCCTCGAGGCCGTCGAACTCGCCCACCGCCACGGCTACCACACGATGACCTCCCACCGCTCCGGCGAGACCGAGGACACGACGATCTCCGACCTGTCGGTGGCCACCAACGCCGGCCAGATCAAGACCGGCGCCCCCGCCCGCGGCGAGCGGATCAACAAGTACAACCAGCTCCTGCGCATCGAGGACCAGCTCGGCGACAACGCCGTCTTCGCCGGCCGCGGCGCCTTCCCGCGTTTCAAGGGCTGAGACCGACCCGACGACGGACCGGCTGCCCGGAGCCGGCCCGAACGTGTGCCGACCGTTACTGGTCGGCACACGTGTTCCTCGGGGGAGCGCCTCCCCGAGCCCCATACAATGGTCGCCATGAACGCCCGCAAGCCTTCGAGCCGACCAGGATCCCCCCGTCCCGGCAGGGGCAGGCGCACGCCGGCAGGCGGCCGCGCCGAGCCACGCGAGCAGACCGAAGCCGGCGGGCATGCCGGGCCCGGGCGGCAGCCTCGTTCCAGCCGTCCTGGACGCGTCGAACGCACCGGCGAGACGGGCCGCCGCGCTCGACCGGCCGCGCCGCAGGAGCCGGCCGAGCGCCGCCGCCCCGGCAAGAAGCTCCTCGGCCGCGAACGGGCCGTCTCGGGCGGGCAACCCGCAGGAGCCGGCCGAGGCGCCAGCCCGAGCGAACGCCACGGAACCCGCGCCGGCTCGCGCCGTAAGGAGAACCGCCGTCCGCGCACGGCCAGGCGGCGCTTCTCCACCCGCCGCGCCGTCGTCGTCGACGCCGCGGGCGGCCCCAAGCACATTTCGCTGCGCCTCATGTCCATCGTCCTCTTCGCCGTCATCGCGGTGATCGTCGTGACTCCCACGCTCTCGAACTACCTCGATAAGCAGCGCGAACTGCGCGACGTCAAAGCCCGACTGGGCTCCGTCCAACAGCACAACAAGGACCTCCAGCGCGAACTCGACCTGTGGAAGAACGACGACTACGTCCGCTCGCAGGCACGCGAACGCCTCGGCTACGTCTTGCCGGGGCAGACCCTCCACGTCGTCACCGACTCCTCCAAGGGAACCGCCCAGGAGCAGCTGGAGAGGAAGGTCGCCTCGGTCGACCGCGACAAGCGAGCGGCGACCCCCTGGTACTCGACCATGTGGGACTCGGTGAAGGTCGCCGGGCAGTCGGGGAAGGCCGGCGGCGGCTCCGACAAGGCGCCCATCGTCAGGGAGACCGCGAATGGACGGTAACCCCGTGGACGTCGGCGTGGACCTCACGCGCATCGCGGCCAACGCGACCCCGCTGCGCGACGGCGACGCGGAGACGATCCGCGCACAGATCGGACGCGAGCCGCGGGGCCTGGCGGCGGTCGGGGCCCGATGCGCCTGCGGCGCCCCCGCCGTCACGATCACCAGGCCCCGCCTGCCCGACGGGACGCCCTTCCCGACCCTCTTCTACCTCACCCACTCCCGCTTGGTGCGCGACATGTCCCGACTGGAGGCGACGGGCTTCATGGCCCGGCTCAACGCCCGCCTCGCCGAGGACGGCGAACTGGCGGCGGGGCACGCCGCCGCGCACGCCAGCTATCTGGCCAGGCGCGCGCTCCTGGGCAGGGTCCCCGAGATCGAGGCGGTCAGCGCCGGCGGAATGCCCGGCCGGGTCAAATGCCTGCACGCTCTGGCGGGCTTCGCGATGAGCGCCGGGCGGGGCGTGTGCCCCGTGGGGGACATCGCGCTCGCGGCCGTCTCCTGGGACCCGGACCGGTGCCGCTGCGACGAAAGGGCGAACGCGTGAGGGTCGCGGGAATCGACTGCGGGACGAATTCGATCCGACTCCTGATCGCCGACGTCGACGGCGGGACTGTGCGCGACGTCGTCCGGCGCATGGAGATCGTGCGCCTCGGGCAGGGAGTGGACAGGACGGGGAGGATCGCCGACGCCTCCCTGGCGCGGGCTTTCGCCCGCACGGAGGAGTACGCCGCGCTGTGCCGCCGGCACGCGGTCGAGTCGATCCGCTTCGCGGCGACCTCGGCCGCCCGGGACGCCCGCAACCGCGACGCCTTCGTCGACGGGATCGCCGCCAGGATCGGCGTCGCCCCCAGCATTCTCAGCGGGGGCGAGGAGGCCCGGATGAGCTTCGAGGGGGCGTCGTCGGCTCTGCCCGCCGGCGGGCCGGATCCCGTCCTCACCGTCGACTTGGGCGGCGGGTCGACCGAGATCGTCCTGGGAAGCGTCGGCGGCGGGATACTCGGCACCTGTTCGATGGACGTCGGCGCAGTGCGCATGTACGAACGCCACATGGCCGGCGATCCTCCCGCCTCGGAGCGGATCGCCGCCGCGAGGGCCGACGTCCGGGCGGCGCTCGACCTGGCCGAGCGGCGCGTCGACCTGTCCGCCGCCAACGGTCTCGTCGGGCTCGCGGGAACCGTCACCACGGTCACCGCGGCTGCGCTCGGCCTGGAAGCCTACGATCCGGCGCGCATCCACGGCGCAGTGCTCAGCGTCCGGCAGACGCTCGACGCTTGCGAGTGGTTCCTCGCCTCTCGCCACGCCGAGCGGGCGGCGCTGGGGTTCATCCATCCCGGCCGGATCGACGTCATCACCGCGGGCGCGTTGGTCTGGGGCGAAGTGGTGCGACGGGTCGAAGAGCGCATGGCCGCGGCGGGCAGGATGCTCGCGGGCATCACGACGTCCGAGCACGACATCCTCGACGGGCTCGCCCTGTGGGCCGCGCGCGAACCCCAGGCGCCGGCGACAAACCGTCGAGCCTAGCCGGAGCAGCCGGAGCCGAGAGGATTGACGGGCGGAAAACCGGGGGCCGACCTCACCGCCCGCGTCCCGTCTCGCCTCTCGGCTATCGCCCGCGCTTCAGACGTCGGTGTCGGAAGGTCGCCGCGGCCGTCGCCCGTGCCCGCCGGAGCCTGCCGGGCCGCGCTTGTCCGGCCCGTGGGGTGCGTCGCTCGGGCCGTCCGCATGGGGCGAGCCGTGCGGATCCGCCGCGCCGCGGGCCTCCCGCGGACCGGCCGAGCTGCGCGAGCCGTCGGGGTTGTGACGCCCGCGCATGTCGCCGTGGAAGCTGGAGCGGCGGCCCTGGTCGGGGGAGTGGCGCATCTGGTCGTCGTGGCGCATGCCGGGCTGCCCCTTCGGGCCGCGGACTGGATGACTCAGACGACGGCGCAGCGCGATCGCGCCCAATAGGATCGACAGCAGGGTGCCGAAGATGACGGCGACCCTGGAATGCGGCTCGTGCGGGCTGTCCGCCGGGAACGACAGTTGGGCGATGAGCAGCGAGACGGTGAAGCCGATGCCGGCCACCAACGAGATCGGGAAGATGTCGGCGAGGTCGACTCCCGCCCCCAAGCGCAGCCTGAGGAAGCGCGTCATGATCCACACGCCGCCGAAGATGCCGATGCACTTGCCTACGGGCAGGCCGAGGTAGATGCCCACCGAGACGGGGTCGGTGAGCATCTTCCCGAAACCGCCGGAGTCGACGATGTCCACGCCGGCCGCGAAGAACGCGAAGATCGGCAGGACGGCGCCGTTGCTGGCGAAGCTGAGCTTTTCGGTGAAACGGTGCGTCATCGGCTCGGGCTCGGACTTCCTCTGCCCGGTCGGCACGACCATGCCGAGGGCGACCCCGGCGATCGTGGCGTGGACGCCCGACATGTGCATGCAGTACCAGGCGAGGACGGCCAGAGGCCAGAGGAACCACCAGTGGGTGATTCTCTTGGCGGTCAGGAACCCGAAGGCGGCCACCAGGGCGATGGCTCCCCCCAGCCAGCCGAAGTTGACGCCTCCGGCGAAGAAGACGGCGATGACGATGATGCCGCCCAGATCGTCGGCCACCGCCAGGGTCATGAGGAAGGTGCGCGCCGCCGGCGGAAGGCCGCGTCCGAAGATCGCGAGGATCGCCAGCGCGAAGGCGATGTCCGTCGCCACGGGGACGGCCCAGCCGCCGTACTCGCCGGAACCGGTGGCGACCTGCGTCAGCGCGTAGAACGCCGAGGGACCCGCCATCCCGCAGGCGGCCGCGATGATCGGCACCGCCGCCTTGCGAGGATCGCGCAGGGAGCCGAGCGTGAACTCCTGTTTGAGTTCCAGCCCCACCACGAAGAAGAAGACCGTGAGGATCCCGTCGGACGCCCAGTGTTCGATCGGCAGGGCCAGGTGGACGGACCCGGGTCCGACGACCGTCGTCGCCAAGCGTTCGTAGGCCTCGCGCCACGGCGAATTCGACCACACGAGGGCGGCGGCCGCCGCGATCATCAGGACTATTCCGGCCGCGGCGTCGTTCTTGAGCACCCTGCGGTAGCGGGCGAGCAGTCCGGGGCGTTTCGTCATGTTCCTCCTTTTGGCTCTTCTTTTGCCTCTTCGATCGATCTCCATGGCACAGACCCTGTTCACTATACCGGGGCGGGTTCGGGCGGATACGCTGAAATCGGAAGATCCAGGGTCGGAGTCTCCAGAGCGAAGGCGCAGGCTCCGGGTCGGCGACTCCGCCAGCGGGGGAGCCGGGGTCGGCGTCCATCGCACGGCGGCCGAGGGAGCGCGCAGTAGGCAGTGAAACTGGCGGATTCCACCGGACGTTCCGGGTTAGAATCGAGGCGACCGCTCCGCTTCCACGGACCTGCTGGCCTCCGACGGCGGTCGGCGACCGCGCCCCCATAGCCCAATTGGCAGAGGCAGCCGACTTAAAATCGGCGCAGTGTCGGTTCGAGTCCGACTGGGGGCACCGCGAATGGATTCGCATTCTTCTGCGTCAGTCCGCCCGAACGGCTCGCCGTCGGCGCGCGCCAGGGTGGACAAACCCGAGTCCGAAGCATAAAAATAAGATAACGCCAACCCGATCACCGTTCTCAAGGATGAGGAAGCCCATGGTAAAACGCCAATTTCCCAAGCCCAGCGAAGTATTCGACCTTCTGAAGTTCAAGAAGCCCGAATTGAACCCCAAGCGCCGCCGCCTGGACGCCGCGCTGACGACCTGGGACCTGCGGGCCATCGCGAAACGCCGCACTCCGAAGGCCGCCTTCGACTACACCGACGGCGCAGCGGAGGGGGAGATCTCGCTCGGCCGGGCCCGGAAGGCCTTCGAGGACGTCGAGTTCCACCCCGACATCCTCCGGCCGGCCGAGGACGTGGACACATCCTGCCAGATCCTCGGCGGGCCGTCCGCGCTGCCCTTCGGCATCGCCCCCACGGGGTTCACCCGTCTCATGCAGACCGAGGGCGAGATCGCCGGAGCCGGGGCGGCCAATGCCGCCGGCATCCCCTTCACGCTCTCCACCCTGGGCACCGCGTCCATCGAGGACGTCCAAGCCGTCAACCCCACCGGGCGCAACTGGTTCCAGCTCTACGTCATGCGGCGTCGTGAAATCTCCTACAGGCTGGTCGAACGGGCCGCCGCCGCAGGTTTCGACACTCTGATGTTCACGGTGGACACGCCGGTGGCCGGCGCTCGGCTCCGCGACAAGCGCAACGGTTTCTCCATCCCTCCCCAGATCACCCTGGGGACCGTGCTCAACGCCATCCCACGCCCCTGGTGGTGGTTCGACTTCCTGACCACCCCCAAGCTCGAGTTCGCCTCCCTGCACTCCACCGGGGGAACCGTGGGCGAGCTGCTCGATGCGGCGATGGATCCGACCATCAGCCACGAGGACCTGGACGTCATCCGCTCCATGTGGAAGGGCAAGATCATCATCAAGGGGGTGCAGAATGTGACCGACGCCAAGCGCCTGGTCGATCTGGGCGTCGACGGCGTCCTCCTGTCCAATCACGGTGGGCGCCAGCTCGATCGGGCTCCCGTTCCCTTCCGCCTCCTGCCCGAGGTCCTCCGCGAAGTCGGCCGTGACACGACGGTGATGATCGACACCGGCATCATGAACGGGGCGGATATCGTGGCGTCGATGGCCCTCGGCGCTGACTTCACGCTGATCGGGCGGGCCTATCTCTACGGTTTGATGGCCGGCGGGCGTCAAGGCGTGGACAAGGTCATCGAGATCCTGTCCAGCGAGATCGTGCGTACCATGAAACTGCTCGGGGTCTCGAGCATCGAGGAGCTCGAACCCCGCCACGTCACGCAGCTGACGCGCCTCGTCCCGGTCTCCGGGAACGTCAAGGCCGCCTCCGACGCGCTGTCGCGCTGAGTCTGCCCCTCGGCTTTCCGGCTCCCCCGGTGGCGAGCCGGAAAGCCGAGGGTTCGGATTCGGGCCCAGTGTGTGCGCTAGCGGCTGAACGTCGCCGGTCTAGAGGGACGATCGGCGGCCTATCGCCCGTGGGCTCATTGCGATACCGCCCTCAAGCATCCGCTCTCTGTCGAATCTCCGTCGTACGGCGGGCCTGCGGGCGCGGATTCACTTCGCGTCGCACACGGTGAAGGCGAAGGACCGCAGCACGCCCACGGAGCCCGTGGAGATCTTTTCGATGTCGGGCAGCCCTTTGTTGGCGTCCACGTAGTTGATCGCGTAGACGGTGCCGTTCGGGGCGGTGAAGGTGAGGGCGGGGTCTCCCTTGCCATTCATCTTGCAGGTGACGGTTCCGTGGTCTACTTTCAGATTCCACGCATGCCCGAAGTCAGAGGCTTTGACCTGCGCAGGATTGCTGGTGGCTTTGAGAGACGGCCCGTCGGTGGGGAAGTCTTCGGGGTGCCGGAGCCCGTTGCAGGCGCTCAGCCCCAAGGCGAGCAGGCCCGCGGCCGCCGTCGCGGATGCGCGCCGACGCCGGTGAGCGGACGGGCGGTTCGCCGGCTCGTCGGCGTGGGCCGCGGCGTGAATCGTGGTCATGAATCCTCCTAGAGAGTCGCGAGAGCCATGTATCCGTCCTCGGGTCGGCGCGGGGCGCTTCCGGCGATGCCGGGCGCCCGGGAGAGGCTTCCGAGTTCGTCGCGCCGTATTGCCGGCGCCTTTCCGACGCGGCCGGAGAATTCGACCGTCGCCTTCACACAGTCTGTAGCGGGGACGGCGCCGTCGGTTCTGGGACCCCGCTGTTCCCGTTCCGGCGGGCGGCAGAAGGACGGCGGAAATGAGGCGAAGTCGGCGGCGCCGTGGGCAGGGCGGCCCCGAGGATGGACGATCCGATCCCAGCGGCTTTAGCGTTCTTGAGCGCTCGGTGCTCAGTGGAATTCCGGAGGCGGGCGATGCTCTCTTCTTCGCGGGTTCAGGGTTCCCGGTTCGCGGAAGTCGAACTCGGCGCGGAAGTCGAACTCGGCGCGGAAGTCGAACTCGGCGTGCGTGCGATCTCTTCGGCCAGGAGGTCGGTCGGCTCGGTGAGCGTCCGCTTGAGCACCGCGTAGGAGGCCAGGAGCCCGATGACGTAGGGCACGCCCGCGTACCAGACGACGGGCAGGAGCCAGTACAGCCCGACGAAGATCGCCAGCGTCGCGGCGATGACGATCCAGTCGACGTAGGGGCTTCCCGCCAGGCGCCGTCGCGGCAGGGGGAGCCCGGCGGCGGCGCGCTTCTTCCTGAAGGCCAGATGGGCGCACATCGTCACGCCCCACGTGACGAGCACGCCGATGGTCGCACAGCCGAAGAGGTACATGAAAGCGCGATCCTCGCTGACCAGGGCGAGCACTGCGGCGATCAGCATGCCGAGGGTGGCGATCGCCACCGCTCTGCGGGGCGAGCCGTGAGCGGACGTCCGGGCTGCGAACCGAGGGGCCATGCCGTCGATGGCCAACGAGTGGATCATGCGACTCGACGAGTAGAGGCAGCCGTTGGCGGCCGAGAGCGCCGCGACGATGAGGACCGCGTTCATGATATGCGCGCCGGCGGGGATGCCGGCGATGCTCAGCACTTTGACGAAGGGGGACTCGGTGGCCGAGTCGCCCGATTGGGCCGTGGCGGTCCACGGCTGGAGCGCGATGACGATGAACATCGCGAAGACGTAGAACAGGAGCAGGCGCCAGATCATGGTGCTGGCGGCCCGGGGGACGTCCCGCTCGGGGTTCTCGGACTCGGCGGCGCCCACCGAGACGTTCTCGACGCCGCCGAAGGAGAAGACGGCCATGCACGCGGCCGCCAGGATCCCGGTCACGCCGTTGGGCGCGAAGCCGCCGTGGGCAGTGAGGTTCGTCAGGCCGGTGGCGGGCCTGCCCGGCAGGCCGAAGAAGACGATCACGGCCCCCATGACGATGAAGACGACGATCGCCGTCACCTTGACCATGGAGAACCAGTACTCGCTGCTCCCGTAGAGGCGCACGGTCGCCAGGTTGAGCGACACGATGAACAGCGAGCACAGCGCGGTCCCGAGCCCCAGCCGCAGGCCGGGGAACCAGAAGCGCAGGTACGTGGCGGTGGCCGTGACCTCCGCGCCGACCGCGATGAGCATGGTGACGGCATAGTTCCACCGGGCGACGTACCCGCCCAGCCGCCCCAGGTACGAGGCGGTCACGGCCCCGTGCCCGCCGGGCACCGGGTGGGTCGAGACCATCTCGGCCAGCGCCCACACGACGGCGAGGGCGAGCAGGCCGGCGATCGCATAGGAGACGACCGTCGCCGGGCCGCCGAGCGCGATCGTCGAGCCCGACCCGAGGAACAGGCCCGTGCCCAGTGCGCCCGACAGGCCTATCATCGAGACCTGTGCACTGGTCAGACGCCGCATGAGTGCGGTTTCTTCATCCTTGTCGTGGTTCATGGCTTTCCCCCTGGCTGGCGGGAATGCAGCTGGGCGCTGTGGTCTGCCCGTTGGGCAGCGGCCGGGCGGAGGAAGGGGCGGCGCCCGGACCGTCTACGACGGCCCGGGCGCTACCTGATACTGGCACTCCCATAGAAGAATATTGCGGATGGCGTCGCCTAGATGTCACTCTTCCTGTAGCGGAACAGGCCGAGGAGGACGAGCACGACCAAATAGACGATCCACGTGATCAACGCGGCTCCATATGTAGGCGCGTCGAGGCCGTTAGCGCCGCTGTTCCCTGACGGGTAGGCCATCGTGGTGATCAGAGTGTTCGGGATGATCTTTTTGAAGGTGTGCTCGAAGAAATCGATCGGGAGGAGCGCGAGCAGCGGGGTGATCCACAGGAAGAAGACCATCGTTATGATCGAGCCCGCGGTGGACCGGATGGCGTACCCCACGCCGAGCCCCATGAGAGCCCAGGTCGTCGTCGCGAACCACGAGGAGAACAGGTGCCTGAAGTTGTTGCCGCCCATCTCGAGGCCGGAACTGGAGATCGTTTGGCCAAGTCCCATCAGCCACAGGAGGAGGAGGAAGGTCGCCGCTCCGATCATCAAGCAGACGGCAGTGGTCTTGGCTGTGAACGCGGTGATTCGGTTCGAAGTCGACAGCGCCGTGGTCCTCATCGTGTTCGACGAATACTCGCCGGTCACCGCTAGGACTCCGACCACGAGCATGAAGATCATGAAGAACGGCGTTTGCGCCGTGACGATCTGGGCGTCTGCGGACTTCCCCTTCCCCGAGGAGTCGGCCGCCACCGCCCACGTGACGAGGGTGGTGAATGCGGCGAGGACGACGAAGACGATCCATGTCGAGCGGAGGCTCGTCATCTTGCGCAGCTCGGATCGGACCGATCCTGCGAAGGTGCTGCGGTACCGGCGCGGGTCGAATACGCGCTGGGTGAATTCCCGTCCCTCTGGGCCCTGCGGTGCGGCAGGCGGGACCGTGCCGGCGGACGCTGGAGCCGTGCCGGCCGGCGGACGCTGGGAATGCGCCCCGGGAGTGCGGTTGCCGTTGTAGTCGTTGTCCATGCTCATCGTGCACCTCCGCGTACCTGGTCGGGCGATTGCGCCGGCAGCCCCGGGGCGGGCGCTCCTACGCCGTATTCGACTTCGTTCGCCGTCAGCTCCATGAAGACGTCCTCCAGGGATGAATGCGATTCGGAGAGCTCGTGGAGCTCGAGCCCGGCTGTGTGAAGGATGTGGCCGATCTGCGCTCGATCTCCGGCGGCGATGTCGACGACGCCGTGCGGATTGTTCTCCGAGCCGGGTTGGACTTGCGGCTGCATCCCGGCTTTGGCCAGGGTGTCGGCGATCGCTCTGACGTCGGGGCCGGAGACGTGAACGGTCTTGTGGGAGGCCGATTCGGTGAACTGCTTGATGTCGCCTTGGGCGAGCAGGCGCCCGCGTCCGATCACCACGAGGTCGTCGGCCGTGAGTGACATCTCGCTCATGAGATGCGAGGAGACGAGGATGGTCCGCCCCTGTGCGGCCAGGTCGCGCATGAGGTCGCGGACCCAGCGCACGCCGTCGGGATCCAGTCCGTTGACGGGTTCGTCGAAGAGCAGGACCTCCGGATCTCCGAGAAGGGCGTTGGCGATCCCCAGGCGCTGGCCCATGCCCAGGGAAAAGCCCTTGAGCCGTTTGTTCGCCACCGAAGCGATGCCTGTCAGCTCGAGCACTTCTTCGACGCGTCTCCTCGGAAAGCCGTGGGTGTCGGCGACAACTCGCAGATGCTGGCGGGCTGTGCGGTTGGGATGGAACGCGCGCCCGTCCAGAAGGGCGCCGACCTGCGTCAAGGGGGAGGGGAGCTTTCCATACTCGACTCCGCGAATGGTGCAGCGACCTCCCGTGGGACGGTCCAGGCCGACGATGCATCGCATGGTCGTCGACTTCCCCGAGCCGTTCGGACCGAGGAATCCGGTGACGCGCCCGGACCGGAGTTCGAAACTTAACTGGTTGACGGCGACTTTCGAGCCGTATCGCTTAGTCAGATTGTCGACTTTTATCATAGATACCCTTTCAACCCTTTAACCCCCTGCCCCAGTTTATTTCACGGATCCGACGTCCGCTGCTCGTGCGTTCCGCATGTTGGGACGCGAGCCGGCCCCGTCGGCCTCCTGGCCGGTAAGGCGTTCAGAGGCGGGATTCGGCTGCCTTGCTGCGATTCCGCCGAAATCGAGGGTCGCGTCGGGGATGCTCCGATGTAACTTCTCTTACGTATGAGGCTTCCCCGCCGCCTCGAGGGGAAGTTCTATCCTGCCTCTGCGCTGAGAGCGGAGCCACAAAGGCGAGTGGAGGCGTCGGAGTCGCATAGAATGGGCTCGACATGACAAGCGAATGCTTGCCCACAAGGAGGAAACGTGGCCAACAATCCGGTGATGGACCGTAATCCATATTTCAGGGGGCCGACGATGCCGAACGGCTACCCCTCGCAGACTCAATACGGACAGCAGTACGACGCCTACGGTCAGCCCGTGTACGGCCAGCAGCCCGGCGTGAACCAATTCGCCGGTCAGCAGGCCTACGCTCCTCAGGCTGCGGGCGGCGGGGTCTTCACCCCGGGATCGTCCGCTTCGGCGACCATGACCTACGACGATGCGATGGTCAAGACCACCGTACTGCTGGCGTTCACGATCATCACGGCGATGCTCGGCGCGTTCATGCCCAGCAAGGCGGCGATGCCGCTGGTGGCCCTGACGATCCCTGTAACCCTGGGCATCGCCATCTTCTGCGCCTTCCGCCCGATGGTCGGGCCGGGCCTGTCGATCGCCTACGCGACGGTCCAGGGTTTCGCCATGGGCGTGGTCACGGCCGCATTGGAGGACCTCTACCCGGGGATCGCCCTCCAGGCGATCATCGGCACTCTGGTAGTGGTCGCCGTGGCCGTGGGGTTGCACATGAGCGGGGCCGTCCGCACGACCAGCAAGGGAAACAAGATCGTCCTGACGATTCTCATCGCGGCTTTCGTCTACGGCATCGTGAACATCATCTTGGTCTCGACCAACGCCGTAGACGGCATGTTCGGACTCGATTCGATGAAAGTCGGCGGCATTCCGCTCGGGATCATCCTCGGCCTGCTCTTGATCTTCATCGGCGGATACATGCTGATCGGCGACCTCGAACTCGTGCACTACGCCGTGGCCAACGGCGCGCCCAAGAAGTTCGCGTGGATGACCGCTTTCGGCATCGTCTCCACGGTCATCTTCATCTACTGGCAGGTGCTGCGGATTCTCGCCGTCTTGGCCGGCGACCGCTGAGTCCGGTCTCCCGCACGGCCGGGGACGGGTGCGCGCGCGTTCTTCTCGGCGCGGCGCTCCAGTTCCCGGCTTTTCCGTGCGGACGGAGATGACGGCATGGCTCTCGGCGCTGTGCGCCGACCATCGCATCCTGTTCGGTAACCGAACGTCAGGGGTGTGAGCGGAACTTCACGGTTCCGTCCACGCCCCTCGTTCATGCTGCCGGCCGCTAGCGGACCGCTTCAGGGGCGCCGTTCCCCGTCCCTGATTCCCTTCGATCGTCGGCTTCCCGACCTTTCAACGAACCCCGAGGATGTCGACGACGAATACCAGGGTGTCCGTTCCGCGGATGCCCGCCCGTGGGTTTCCGGCCTTGCCGTAGCCCTTCTCCGGCGGGATCGATAGCAGAAGGCGGGAGCCGACGCTCTTGCCGACGATCGCCTGGTCCCATCCTTCCAGGACCATTCGGACCCCGATCGGGAAGGAAACCGAATGCCCGCGTCGGAAGGACGAGTCGAAGACCCTGCCGTTCCAGATCTGGCCGAGGTAGTCGACCTCGATTTCACGCCCGGCCTGAACGGCGGGGCCGGTCCCTTCTTCCAGCACGACCGCGTGAAGTCCGCGAGGCGCATCGGATTCGGGGAAGACGAGTTCGGGGGTCTCGCCGAAGCTTCCTACGACGGTGGGAAGGGTGACGTCCATGGTGTCCTCTCTGTCGCAATCATGCCGAGCCGTCATGGGGACCACGCCGTGGCACCGCTTCGACGGACGCGGCGACGTGCCGCCCGGGTCGGCGGCACCCGCCGTTCCCAGTCTAATGAGGTTCGACCCCTCCGGCACTGGGCAGAGGCGGGATCTCCATGGGCGCGACGCCATAGGCGAACGCGCCATTGCCCACGCGTGAACGGGAAGAGCGCACTCATGGGGGATAATTGAGGAGGGCTACGGCGCCACGGTCGGTCCCGAAACGTCGCGTCGGGGAATCGATGTTCACGCTGGGAAAGGGAGTGCGTTCGTGTCCGGTCTCGTCATGGTCTTGGGTCTCTTCGCGGTGACGATCCTTGCAGTGGTGGTGGGGGAGCGCACCCAACTTCCCTATCCCATCCTTCTGCTGCTGGCGGTCGCGGGCCTGTCCTTCCTTCCCGTGCTTCCCCGGTTCGCGATCGATCCGGAGATCATCCTCCCGCTCTTCCTGCCGCCTCTGCTTTTCGCGATGGCCAGGCGTGCCTCCTGGTCGGTGTTCCGGCGTCGCTGGCGTACCCTGCTCATCATGGCCTTCGTCCTGACCGCGGTGACCACCGTCTCGGCCGCGGGGGTCGTCCTCCTTCTCGTCCCGGGCATCGAAGTCCCCCTCGCCTTCGCGCTGGGGGCCATGGTCGCCCCTCCCGATCCGGTCGCGGTCGAATCGGTAGCCGAGCCGGCCAAGGTTCCGCGTGGAATCATGCGGACGCTGCAGACCGAAGGTCTCTTCAACGACGCCGTCGCCATCGTCGTCTTCTCCACGTCCATCAGATCCCTCGACGGGGAGGGCGAATTCAGCCACGTCTTCCTCAACTTCCTCGTCGGGGCGGTCCTCGCCGTCGCCATCGGCTACGTCATCGGCTGGCTGGCAAGCGCGGCGAGCAGAACCATTCGGAACGTGGCCGCCACCGGCGCCGTGACGATCATCGTCCCCTTCGTCGCCTACCTCGTGGCCGAGGAGGTGCACGCCTCCGGCGTGATCGCAGTCGTAGTCACCGCCCTGGAGATCAACCGCCGGATCGATCCCGAGGCGGTGCGCGACCGGCTCATGACGGCCTCGTTCTGGGAAGTGGTCGACTTGCTCGTCACCGGCACAGCGTTCGGCCTGATGGGTTTGGAGATCCGCAACATCGTCGACGCCGAGGGGTGGCGGCAGATCGCCGGCTACTTAGGCGTGGCGGCCGCCGTCGTCGCGGTGAGCATTCTCGTCCGCTTCGCCGCCACACTTCTCCTGCGCTTCGTAGAGATCAGGAGGCACAGCGGGGCCGTGCCGCGATCGTGGCGGGACTGCCTGGTCATCGCCTGGTGCGGCATGCGAGGTCTGGCGACACTCGCCCTCGCCCTGTCCCTGCCGACGTGGAGCGAGAGTCACATGGCCGAATACCGGAGACTGGTCGTCGTTGTGGCGGCACTCGTGCTCCTCGTCACCCTCGTCCCCACCGGTCTGCTCCTTCCCTGGCTCATCCGCACCCTCAGGCTGACCGAGGACGGGAGTGTGGAAGCCGAGGAGGTCTCCGAGCTCGCCGGCCGCGCACAGTACGCCGCATGCCACGCTCTTGAAGTCTACTTCGAGAATCTCGACCTTCCCGAGCCCGAACGCCACGAATTGCGTTCATGGGCCAAGCGCTTGAAGACGCGGCTCGAAGTGGACCACCACTGGGATCACATCGGCGGCACGGCTTTGACGGACACGGCGATCAGGAGGGCCTCCGACATCCACGACATGGTCGTCGGCGCACAGTCTGTGGCGTTGGAGGCCGCGCGCGGCGAAATACTGGAGGCCAGGCGCGATCCCATGGTGGACGTCGCGGTCGTCGATCAGGTGCTCCGACGCATCGACATGCGCGCGCTGTCGATGCCGCAGGCGCCGGACGCTGCGCCCCCCGTGCCGTCCCCTAGGCGCACGCGCAGGTCGCCGGTCAAGAAGGCGACGTCCAGCGGCACCTCCAATCTCGCCAACTGGAGAGGCCGGATAAGGCGCAGGTGAAGATCAGGCGTCGTCGCGGCCGCGGGACGGCGAATCGTCTGCGGGCCCGGGCCGGAGAGGGCCGGATTGCGGGAGCGGGCAGGCCATGCCGGTGCGCGCGTGGCATTGGTAGCCGCCTGGGTTCTTCGCCAAGTATTGCTGATGGTAGTCCTCTGCCGGATAGAAGGCTCCCGCGGCGGGGGCCGGGACGATCTCGGTGACGATATCGCCGTATCCGCCTTCGGTCAGGACCTTCTGGTACGTCTTGATCATCTCGCGTGCCAGAGACTCCTGGGCGGCCGTCGTCGGGAAGACGGCGGACCGGTACTGGGTGCCGACGTCGCCTCCCTGGCGGTTGAGACTCGTGGGGTCGTGCGATTCGAAGAAAGCCTGGAGGAGGCGTTCGGTGGGCAGCGCGACCGGCGAGTAGAGGACGCGGACCGTTTCGGCGTGCCCCGTCTGCCCGGTGCCCACCTCCTCGTAGGTGGGGTTCGGAGTGGAGCCCCCCATGTAGCCGACGGCCGTCGCATCGGCGCCCAGCTCCCACGCCGCCTTCTCCGCTCCCCAGAAGCATCCCGAGGCCAGATAGATGACCTCTTGGCCGTCGCCGGGCTCGCCGAGGATCGGCGTCCCCAGCACGGCGTGGGGCATGGGGTCGGCGAGTATCGGCTCGCTGCGTCCCGGAAGGGCTTGCGATGGGTCGACCACGGCCTGATCGCCGGAAGACTCCCAGATGAACATGCGGTACCCGCCTATCCTTGGAAGGGTTCGATGTCGAGGATCTCGACGCTGATCTTCCTGCCCGTGCGGGTGGCGAACGACGTCGTATCACCCTTCTTCAAGCCGAGGATCGCCTTGCCCAGGGGCGCATTCTCCGGATAGACCTCGATGCCGACCAGGTCCGCGGCCTCTCGCGAGCCCAGGAGGAAGCGCTCCTCTTCCCCGGAAATCAACGCCGTGACCACCGTGCCGGCGGCGACCTCGGCAGCCGTGGGAGGCTCGGAGACCGTCGCATTTTCCAGCAGATGCGTCAGCTCGGCGATACGGCCCTCCATCTTCGACTGCTCTTCGCGGGCGGCCTGGTATCCGCCGTTCTCGCGCAGGTCTCCTTCGGAGCGTGCGGCCTCGATCTTGCGGGCGATCTCCGCGCGTCCGGTTGTGGTCATCTCTTCGAGTTCGGATCTCAGGCGCTCGTAGCTTTCGGGGGACAGCCAGGCGCCTTTGCGCTCATCAGCCATGTTCATCTCCTTAGGGGACCGTGTGTGCGCGAGTAAAAAATCCATGCCCGCTGCCGCAGGCATGGTGTTTCTTCGGTAAGACTACCAGCGATGGGCGCACAATGCCCCATGCCGGCGTTTCCCCTCAAGGCAGCCATATGACCGTGAGCCACACGGCGATGGCCTGGCAGGTGTAGCCGATCAGCGTCCCCACGTGGAAGAACTCGTGGAAACCCCACACCCGCGGCCAGGGATTGGGCCAGCGCAGGCCGTAGAAGAGCGCCCCGACGGTGTAGGCGATGCCGCCGGTGAGGATCAGCGAGACGATGGCCGGCCCGCCCGTCTCCCAGAAGTAGGGGAGGTACCAGACGGAGAACCATCCCAGGGCCACGTACAGCCCCGTGGTGAGCCAACGCGGGGCGCCCGGCTTGGCGACTGCGAGGTATATGCCGCCCAGAGCGGCCACCCAGACGACGCTGAGGACGAAGATGGCCGTTCGGCCGGGCAGGAGCGAGACGGCCAGGGGAGTGTAAGTGCCCGCGATGAGCAAGAAGATGTTGGAATGGTCCAGCCGGCGCAGCACCGTCTCGACCTTCGGCGACCACGTGCCCAGGTGGTAGACCGCCGAATGGCCGAAGAGGACGACGGAGGAGATCCCGAAGACGAGGCAGGCGAGTTTGGCCTGCGCCGTCGGGGCGAGCACGAGGAGCACGATCGCATTGGCCAGCGCGAGGGGCGCCGTGGCGGCGTGGATCCAGCCTCGCGCCTTGGGCTTCGGCATTGCGTTGAGGCGCAGCTTGCGCTGGGATATCACTGTGGTCATTCGTCCTCCTTGTTCCCCACCGATTCTAGGTGCGAGGTCCACCGGCTCACAGGCCCCTGCGGCAGGTGGGATCGTTCTCACCGGGTTAACCTAGTATCCGAGACCCGAGGAGGTGTTCATTGGCCGCACCGGCATTCCTGTACAAGCTCTACGAGCGTCGCCTCATGCGAGAGCTCGGCGCCACAGCTCTGCCCCGGCACATAGGCGTCATGCTTGACGGCAATCGCCGCTGGGCTCGCGAACTCGGCCAGACGGCCTCCTTCGGGCATCGCAAGGGGGCCGACAAGATCAGCGAGTTCCTCGGATGGTGCGACGAAGTCGGGATCCAAGTCGTCACCCTCTGGCTGCTGTCGACGGACAACCTCAAGCGCTCCGCCGAGGAGATCGGGCAGCTCGCCGAGATCATCGCGGGCGCCGTCGAAACCCTTGCGGCGAGCGGATACTGGCGCCTGCGGATGGTCGGCAACCTCGACATGCTCCCGGAGAGTCTGTCCAGGCGGCTGCGCGCCGCCGAGGCCGCCACGGCGAAGGCCGGGGGCGTGGAAGTCAACATCGCCGTGGGCTACGGCGGACGCCAGGAGATAGCCGACGCGGTCCGCTCCCTTCTGAGGGAGGAGGCGGCCTGCGGCCGATCGCTCGAAGACGTCGCCCAGTCGATCAGCGTCGACGGCATCGCCAGGCACCTGTACACGAAAGGCCAGCCCGACCCCGACCTCGTCATCCGAACGTCGGGCGAACAGCGGATGAGCGGTTTCATGCTATGGCAGACGGTTCACACCGAGCTCTACTTCTGCGAAGCGTACTGGCCGGATTTCCGCCGCACCGACTTCCTGCGCGCGCTTCGCGACTACACCCAGCGCGAACGCCGGCTGGGACGGTGACGCCGGGCCTGGCGTAAGGCCGGGCACCGCCGTCGGCGCCATCTGAATCCATCTGAAAAGACGGCGTGGGCCACGAGGATGAAATCGTGACCCACGCCATGCGTGTGTGATATTCGGTTGCTCTGCGGTGCCCGCTCCTTCTCGGAGCGTCACCACGGGACGGGAGTGCCAGCTCAGGTCCCGCAGCGCAGATATTGAGTTGTCGCGCGGCGGCATTCGCGGCCGCCTCGACGGGGCGTCGGCAAGCGCACATCCCCTGGCGCAAAGGCAGTCGGAGCGACTACCATGGGAAGCCGAAGTGGCTTTCCTGCCATTGAGAGGCGCGACAACACCGTGGTTCCTTTCCGGTCAGCAGTCACAGGTCTTGTGACTGCAACCACATTGTTATCATATTGTTATTTTATCTTTCAGTCAATTCCCGGCGCCTCGGATTTTGGGGTCATATTCCCCATTGCATAATCGGAAAATCTGTAAAGCATTGATGCGGCAAGGAAAAGTCCAGACTCCACGCCGAATGGACAGGCCTTGCCTTCGTGTGTCCTTACCGTTTATACCAGGTGTAACCGAGCTGCCTGCCTCTTGACGGAGACGGTCAAGGCAGGCCGCTTCGCGCCGGTCACATGGCGCGGTACCTGCCGTTCACCGCGGCCAGCTCTTCCCGCGTGGGCGGAACGGCCCCTCTCCGCGAGGCCGTCAGGGAAGCGGCGGTGGACGCGTACGCCCCCAGGCTCTGCAGATGAGTGCGCGAGATATCGTTGAGGTTGTCGCGATGGGCGGCTCCGTCCAGTGAGATCCGCGTCAGCCCGTCGATGAGCGCCGCGAAGAACGAATCGCCCGCTCCGGCGGTGTCGATCACGTCGACCTGCTGGGACGGTATGCGGATGGGACTGCCGGAGCGGGGGTAGAGGAGCGTGTCTGCAGTGCCGCGAGTGACGATGACGAGGGACGGGCCCAGGCTGAGCCATCCGGCCGCGATGTCCCCGCTGTCCGCCCGCGCGCCGTACAAGCGGGCGACGTCCTCGTCGGAGGCCTTGACGATGTCGGCGAGTGCAACGAAGTCCTCGACCCTGTCGCGCGCATTCGCGCGGTCGTCGATCAGGCAGGCGCTGACGTTCGGATCGTAGACGATCGTCGCCGAGTCGCGCAGGTGGCTCACCCAGTTCCGGACTTTGCTCGCGCCCGGCTCGACGTGGCAGGCGGCCGAGCCGAAGGCGAGGCAGGTGGGTGCCAGGACTTGGAGGTCCAGCTTGCAGGCGCCCGATTCGGGGATGTCCTGGATGTCCCAGGTGAAGGTCAGAGACTGGGATGAGACGCCGTCCTCGCCGATGACCGTGCGGGATACGGACGTCGGGTTGGTCCGCTCGGCGTCGGCGCGAAGCCACAGTTCCAAACCGTTGCTGGCCGTGTACTCGGCGAGGATCTCTCCGTCGGGGTCCAGCCCGAAGTCGGTGACCAGACGGACCGTCCGGCCCAGTCGCCTCAACCCGATCGCCACGTTCAGCATGGAGCCTCCCGGTCCGCGCAGGCACGATCCGTCGGCGAAGGCGACTTCGTCGATGAGCGCTTCGCCGATGACGAGCGTACTCATGTCAGCTCCCCGAGGGCGTCCTCTTCCGGTTCCTCGCCGTCCGCCCGCGATCCGCCGCTCGGTCCGGACGCCCGGGTCTGAGACCGCTGGCCGTCCGTCTCCGCTTGGGCGGCGGCGAGGCGTTCGCGGGCGCCGTCCAGCCAGGCTTGGCAGTGCCGGGCCAGCCTTTCGCCCGCTTCCCACAGCCGCAGGGCCTCTTCCAAAGGGATGGACCCCTGTTCGAGCCGGGTGACGATTTCGACCAGGCGCGAACGCGCGTCCTCGTAGGAGAGGCCTTCCACGCCCGGGTCGACGTCATCCTCGTCCGTTGTTCTTCCTCCCACTCTCGCCTCCTCGTGGTGTTGGGGACGTCACCTCCAGGTCGAGCCGGCCGCGTGACAGGACTGCCCGAAGGCGCTTTCCGCGGCCGGTGTTCGAGGCGTCGGACAGGACGGCGCCATCGGCGTCGAGAAGAATCGAGTATCCGCGCTCGAGAGTCAGCTTGGGGGACAGCGCACTCAGGTTGGCCACGACGGTTGAGAGCGTCCCCTCCTCGCGGTCGAGAGCGCGCGACGCATGCGCGTGAAGCCACTGTGTCAGAGAGGCGAGGTTGGATTCGCGGACGTCGATCATGGTCGACGGGCGGGCCAGCGGGGGGCGGGCCAGCAGAGCCTCCAGGTCGGCTCGGGCGCGGTCGAGCATCGAGGAGACGGCCGCCCGTCCCCGTCGCAGGGCTTGCATGAGGCCCGCCTCCTCCTCGGCGACGTCGGGGACGATTCGCTTGGCCGCGTCCGTGGGCGTGGAGGCGCGCAGGTCGGCGACTAGGTCGAGAATCGGGCTGTCGCCTTCATGGCCGATGGCCGAGACGACGGGAGTGACGGCGTCCGCGACGGCGCGCACCAGCCGCTCATCGGAGAAGGGAAGGAGGTCCTCCACGCTGCCGCCTCCGCGAGCCAGCACGATCACGTCGACGCCGGGAGCCGCTTCGAGCTCGGACAGGGCCTGGAGCATGGCGTCGACGGCCCCCGAGCCCTGAACCTGCACCTCCCGTACATCGAAGCCCACAGCGGGCCAGCGGGTTCGCGCATTGACGACCACGTCCTCCTTGGCCTTCGTGTTGCGCCCGCAGATGAGCCCGATCGTCCGCGGAAGGAACGGAAGCCGCTTCTTGCGCTCCGCGGCGAACAGGCCCTCCGCCGCCAGCCGAGCCCTCAGCTGCTCCAGCCGTGCAAGGATGTCCCCGACTCCCACGGGGCGGACCTCGTCGGCCCACAGGGACAGGGAGCCGTTGGCCTCGTAGAAATCCGGCTTGGCGCAGACGACGACCCTCGTGCCCGGCTCGACTCCCAGGGGAAGCAGGTGCGTCGAGATCTTCACCGACATCGACGCCTTGGCCTCCAGATCGCGAAGGGTGAAGAACTGAACCCTCGCGCCTGGGCGGCGTTGCAGGGTGATGACTTCTCCCTCGACCCACAGACGCGACATGGCGGCCACGTATTCGCGGATCTTCATCGACAGGACCCGCAGCGGCCACGGCCGCTGCGGACTCGTCTGTGCCGCGAGTTGGGGCAGCTCCGGCGGCACCGGGATTTTCTGCGCCATGCGTACATGCTTCCACACGCGCTTTCCCGGGTGATGTGCCCTTTTACCTAGTGAGACGTGTCCTTTCCCCGGCAGGCCGTCGCGATTGCGCGCGTTTTCGCCCGGGACCGCGCGTTTGAGAGCCGTCGCCCGGGCGGGCGCGACGAGTGGGGCTGTCGAGGTCTTCGTCCGGCGTCCCGCGGTGCCCGGGGGAGTCCGGGCTCACTCTCGCGCGGCTGTGACCCGCCGACTAGGCTTGGAGGGTGACTGAAAGATCAAACGGGCCGGCCGCCTCCCTCGCCGGGGCTTCGGCGTTCCCGTCTGAGATCCCGTCGGCTCCCTCTCCCGACGGGCACAGGATCCTCGTGGCCACGCCGCGCGGGTACTGTGCGGGCGTGGATCGCGCGGTCGACGCCGTGGAGAAGGCCCTCGCGCTGTACGGGGCGCCCGTGTACGTGCGCAAAGAGATCGTCCACAACAAGTTCGTCGTCGAAACTCTGACGAGGCGCGGGGCGATCTTCGTCTCCGAAACCGAGGAAGTCCCCGAGGGCGCGCGAGTGGTGTTCTCCGCGCACGGCGTGTCGCCCGCCGTCCACGCCGAAGCGGCCGCCAGGAACCTGCTCACGATCGACGCGACCTGCCCCCTGGTGACGAAGGTGCACAAGCAGGCGGTGCGCTTCGCCAAGGGAGATTACGACATCCTCCTGATCGGGCACGCCGGGCACGAGGAAGTCGAGGGCACGCAGGGAGAGGCGCCCGAACACATCCAGGTCGTCAACGGCCCCGAGGAGATCGACGCGGTCCAGGTCCGCGATCCGAACAAGGTCGTGTGGATCTCCCAGACCACGCTCTCGGTCGACGAGACCCTCAAGATCGTCGAGCTGCTCAGGCAGCGGTTCCCGAACCTCATCGACCCGCCGTCCGACGACATCTGCTACGCGACTCAGAATCGCCAAGGCGCGGTCAAGACGATGGCTCCCGAGTGCGACGCCGTCATCGTGGTGGGATCGGCGAATTCGTCCAACTCGGTGCGCCTGGTCGAGGTCGCGCTGGAGGCCGGTGCGGGAGCCGCCTACCGGGTGGATCGCGCCGAGGAGGTCGACCCCGCCTGGCTGGAAGGCGTGACGACGGTGGGCCTGACCTCTGGCGCATCCGTGCCCGAGATCCTCGTTCGCGACGTCGTCGAACGTCTGAGGTCTTTCGGATACACGCAGGTTGAACGCGTCGAGACGGTGTCGGAGGACATCCGGTTCACCCTGCCGAAGAACCTCCGGGCGGACCTCAAGGCAACCGGGATCCAGCCTGACAGGCCCCACAAAGTCCGGGAACAAAAGGCCGGCGGGGCCGGCACGGCCGCGGAGAGGTCGCCTGGCAGGCGGGTGCGCAACGCCGGCGCCCGCAACAGGAGGGTATTCGACGGCGGCGCACAAGCCGAGCGCGCTGAGCCTGCCTCCGGCCGTCGGCGTGCGGACACCGCGTGAGGGCCCGATACAGGTCACCGCGTAAGATCCCGGTTAGGGCGCCGCGTGAGGATCCGGTTGTCATCCGGTTGAGCCTGAGGCGTCAGCCGGTGATTGGGATCGAGGGTCCAGCCGTCGATCTCAACCGGTGGTCGAGACTGGGGGCCCAGCCAGCTGAGCTCGAGGGGCTCCGGCAGGGGAAAGGGACTCCAGTCAGGGAAGGCGAGGAGGAAACATGATCGACGCGGATGCGCTCTTCCGCGATCTCCGTGAGGCGTCGGATCCCGGCAGGGCCGGGCCGATGTCCTCCTACATGCGCAATCAGTTTCCCTTCCTGGGGATCTCGGCCACGCGGAGGCGCGATGTGTGCAAGCCGCATTTCGCCGGGGTTAAGAAGGAGGGGCGCATCGACTGGCCGTTCGTCGATGCCTGTTGGCAGTGCGAGGAACGGGAGTTCCAGTACGTGGGCGCAGACTACCTGCGGATCGTGCGCAGGCATTTGGTCCCCGGCGACCTGCCGCGGCTGAAAGCCCTGGCGACGTCCAAATCGTGGTGGGACACCGTCGACTCCCTGGACCGTACCGTCGGCGACGTGATCCGCAGGTTTCCCGATGCGCGGCCGACCATTCTCGAATGGGCGCGCGATAAGAACATGTGGGTGCGCCGGATAGCGATCGACCATCAGCTGCTCCGCAAGGGCGACACCGACACGGAGCTGCTCGCCGACATCCTTCAAGCCAATTTCGGATCCGGGGAATTCTTCATCGACAAGGCCATAGGCTGGGCGCTCCGCGACTATTCGAAGACGTCTCCCGAATGGGTCCGCGGCTTCATCGAGGACCACCGCGGACGGATGTCGGCGCTGTCGATCCGCGAGGCGAGTAAATACCTCTAGGCGCACGCATCGCGCGTTCAAGGGCCGGGCTCAACCGGTCTCGAGACTCAGGCTCACTGGGCTCGTAATCAGCCGCGCTTGGGCTGGACTGGTCCATAGATTCAGGCTAAATCATTCGGGCTCGACTCGCCGCGCATCCGGCAAGGCCTCTCTACTCTCACACGAAAGGCGTCTTCGAACATCTCTCAAGGGATGCTTCTCTCTACAGGGGCTCCTGAGAGGCGTCGAACTGCAGCTGGGGCGCCGCGATCTTCCTGACCTGGGCGGCGTCGCCCTCGATCGGGCGGGGCGGATCCAGTTTGGCGTCGAGCGAGGTCAGGTCCCGGGCCGTCACGAGGACGCGCTTCTCCAGCGAGCCGACGGTCTTGTTGTACCGGTCGACCGTGGTCCGCAGCGACGAGCCGAGGCTGTCCAGGTGCTCGGCCACTTTCCCCAGCCGTTCGGCGAGCGTTCTGCCGAGCTCGAGAATCGCCTGGGCCTCCTGGGTGATCTGGGTCGAGGACCATACAGCGGCCACCGAGCGCAGGAGTGCGAGCAGAGAGCTCGGGGTGGCCAGGGCCACCTTCTGGCGGAGCGCGTCTTCCAGCAGGGAGGGGTCATTCGTCAAAGCCTCTGAGAGAAGGGACTCCGCGGGGAGGAAGAGGACGGTGATCTCCGGCGAACCGGCGAATTCACCGGGATAGTTACGTTTGGCGAGCTCCTTGACGTGGGTGCGCAAGGCGTCGGCGTGCTTTTGCACGAGTTCGCTGCGCTTGGCCAGATCCTGTTCGCCGATGCCTTCGATCTCGTAGGCTTCGAGCAGAGCGGACAACGGGACTTTCGCGTCCACGGCGATGTGCGCCCCGCCTGGAAGGTGGATCGTCAGATCGGGCCGCGAGGCGGAGTCGGATACGTGGGAGGACCCTCGTGTCGTGGTCGAAACCCGCTGCTGTTCGGAGAAGTCCACGTGGGGGAGCATGCCCGAGGCCTCGACGATCCGACGCAGCTCGACCTCCCCCCACGTGCCGCGGGCCGAGACGGATGTGAGCGCCCTGCTGAGCGAGGCCGTCTCGTGAGCGAGCTTCTCGCTGGTCTGCGCCGCGTGGGACAGTTGCTCGCGTATCGCGGCGTCGTGGGAGGCCTGCCGGGTCTGCATCGCCGTGACCTGTTCCGTCATACTCCTCAACTGGGCTGACAGCGGCGTGATCATCTGGGCCAGGGATTGATCCGAGCGGGCGCGTTCGGCCAACTCGGCGTTCTCGCGCTCGAGGACGTCCGCGCGGCCGGAGGCTTCGGCCGCCTTGGCCTGCCATTCGGCGGCCTGGGATTGGGCCTGCCCCGAGCGCTCGCGTTCGGTGGACCGCAGGATCGCCCTCGCGTACCCGAGGACGAAACCCACGAAGAGGCACAGAGCCAGCAGAATGAGCAGCAGAAGCGTCGGTATCTCCATGCCAACCATTGTCGTCCCGGCCTCCGACGGTTTTCGGGATCGGGGATCGTGCGTCGGGTGGAGGCCCGGCGCCCTCCGGTGTGGGCGTCGTCATCCCGCATGGAGCCGGCTCCGCGAGGCGCGCCTGTTTTCCGGGCGAATGCATCATCGCCGCGGTCGGGGCGGGTGCGATTAGGATGGCCCGGTGGTCACCTCGTTGTCGGCTCCGCCGCCCATGCACTCCGCCTTGCGGGCCCGGTTCGGCATCTCGCTGTTCTTCTTCACGAATGGGGCCGTCTTCGCGGGGATGGTCGCCCGCTATCCGGAGATCAAGCACCGCTTGGGCATGTCCGACGGGGCATTCGGCCTGACCGTCGTCGCCTTTTCGATAGGCGCGATGTCCGCGACGATCCTGCCTTCGCTCTTCATCCGGAGGCTGGGCGCTCGGGCGACGTCGCTGTGGTGGACCGCGGCCCTGGCGCTCGCCATGGGTGTGGCCGGTGTCGCCGCGAACGCCGGCTACACGCGGTTGTTCATGGTGGCCCTCTTTCTCGGCGGTGTGTGCGACGCGATCGTCGACACCGCGCAGAACTCCCATGCGATGCGAGTCCAGGAGGCCTGCGGACGTTCCATCATCAACTCCTTGCACGCCCTGTGGAGCGTCGGTTCGGTGGCCGGCGGCGCCGTCGGAGCTCTGGCCGCCACGCATGGGGTTCCGTTGGCTGTTCACCTTCCGGCGATGTCGGCGGTGTGCTTCGGCCTCGCCGCACTCGCCACACGCCTCTCGCGCCTGCCGGCGGCCGCCTCCCGGCCGCCACACGCGGAGGCATCGGGGAGTGCGGCGAATGGGGGCGGAACCGCCAGGCTCATCAGCCTTCTCCCGATCGCGATCGTCGGCATAGCGGGCATGCAGGTGGAGATCGTCGGCATGGACTGGAGCGCCAACTATCTCAACGACAGGGTTGGCTGGCCCAGCGCCGAGGCCGGGGTCGTCTACGTGGTGACCATGGTCGCGCAGGTCGTAGGCCGGATAGCCGGCGACTCGATGACGGACAGGCGAGGGAGAGGTCGGGTTGCGCGAGCGGGCATGGCCATGGCTGCCGCCGGCCTGTCCATCGCAGCGGCCTTCCCCTTCTCCTGGGCGGTCATCCCCGGGTTCGCCCTGGCGGGGTTCGGGAGTGCGACCATCGTTCCCGCCGCCTTCGCGGTGGCGGACGCCGCCCCAGGCTTCCGGGACGGCGCGGCGCTCACGGTGGTCGGCTGGATCATGAGAACGGGTGCGGTGGTCACGAGCCCGCTCATCGGGACGATCTCCGACGCCGTCGGCCTGCGCATCGGCATTCTCCTGCCGCTCGCTCTCGGCGGGGCGGCCTGTTTCTTCTTCTCGCGCTTCGACGCAGCGGAGGGGAAGCAAGCGGCAGAGGGGGAGTGAGGAAGCCCGACTGGCGGTAAAACTCAGGTCAATTCAAGATTTCACCGGGTATTTGACCGGTGAAATCTGGTTTCATCGAGGTTTCACCGGCTCGGCCAGCCTCCATTCGATCAGTACCCATTCAAGGCAGCAATGATTCAGGCAACGCCCATTCGGTCAGCACTGACTCAGGCTGCACCGGTTGAGACGCATCGCCGGGATGCGTCGGCCCAGGCGTACCTGTCCAGCACGGCCAGGCGCGCCCTCCCAGACGCCGGCTCAGATCCCCGATTCGGGCTCACAGAGACACACTGGTCAGGGCGCACTGGCTAGACTCGGATCAGCGACTCAACGAGGAGGAAGCATGAGCGAATTACTGGAAGGCCGCACAGCCCTGGTGACGGGCGGCACGAGCGGAATCGGGCGAGGCATCGCCGAGGTCCTGCGAATGCGCGGAGCGGCAGTCGCCGTCACCGGGGCGACCGAGGCTAGATGCGAGGACGCCCGCGCGGCCGGCTTCCCCGCCTATCGGCTGGACGTGCGGGACCGGCAGGCCTGCAACGAAGCCGTCGCACGCGCCGTGAGCGACCTGGGCGGGCTGTCCGTGCTCGCCTCCAACGCCGGCGTCTACCCCCAGACCCGCATCTCGGACATGGCCGACGAGGACATCGCCGCGATCTTCGGCGTCAACGTCACGGGCACGATCCACATGGTCCAAGCGGCGACGCCGGCTTTGAGGGAGTCCGGGCGCGGACGCGTGGTGGTGACTTCCTCGATCACGGGCAACGTCACGGGATACCCCGGCTGGTCGCACTACGGGGCGACGAAGGCCGCGCAGATGGGATTCGTGCGATCGGCGGCGATGGAGCTGGCCAAGGACGGCATCACGATCAACGCCGTCATGCCGGGCAATGTGGTCACGCCGGGGCTCACCGCGCTGGGAGAGGAGTACATGCGGAGGATGGCCGCCGCGGTTCCGCTCGGATGCCTCGGCGAGCCACGCGACATCGGCGAGGCCGTGGCCTTCCTCGCCTCCGACGGCGCCCGCTACATCACGGGCCAGGCGATCGTGGTGGACGGCGGCCAAATCCTGCCGGAGTCCCCGGAGGCCATCGCGGACATGTGAAGGCCACGAACCATTAGCGGACCTCTGCACTGGCCGAGGTCTGCCCGTTTACGCCTGGCGGAGGATGTGATGTCTGGGTAGTCGCCTCGCTGCCCGCCTACGCCTGGTGAAGGAGCGCCTCGGATCCCAGGGGCATGTGCGCACCGAGGAACGTCAGATACTTCTCACCGCCTTCGAAGACGTCCGTGCCGTTGATCATATAGGCGCTCATGAACGGGTCCACGGCCTCGGCGTGGCGGCCCGTCTCGAAACGGGCCTGGCCCAGCCGGTACCAGACGAGCGGATTGTCGGTGGCGCCCAGGGCGATCGCATGCTGCGCGCAGTTCTCCTCTGTGACCCAGTCGCCGAGTTCCCCGGCGCTGTCGGCGATGCACGAAAAATACCACCACGCCGTCTCGTCGTCCGCCGGAAGCATGTGGAGCGCACGGGACCACGCCTGGATGGCCTGCGGATGGTACCCGTGGTCGGCCAGGTATCCTCCGGCTTCGCCGAGTTCCCTGGGTGTGCGTGCTGTCGAGGGGTCTGTGTGCGTACGGGAACGGGAGAAGAATCCCATGGCGCCTTCCTGTCGGTCTGGATGTCCGCCGTTATTATCGGGGCGGTGCGTGCTAGATTTCCAACGGAATCGAGGGGTAACGTTCCCCCGTCCCCGGGTCGCTAGAATGGCAGTGTGTCACTCACTATCGGAATCGCAGGCCTGCCCAACGTCGGCAAGTCGACTCTGTTCAACGCTTTGACGCGCGCCACTGTGCTGGCCGAAAACTACCCGTTCGCCACGATCGAGCCGAATGTGGGTGTCGTTCCCCTACCTGATCCGCGCCTGGACGTGCTGGCACGGTTGTTCAACTCACGCAAGGTCGTCCCCGCAACCGTGAGCTTCGTGGACATCGCGGGAATAGTGCGCGGCGCCTCCCAAGGGGAGGGCCTGGGCAACCAGTTCCTGGCCAACATTCGCGAGGCGGACGCGATCTGCGTGGTCACCCGCGCGTTCTCCGACCCGGACATCGTGCACGTCGAAGGCCGCATCGATCCGAAGGGGGACATCGAAACCGTCACGACCGAGCTCATCCTGGCGGACATGCAGACGCTGGAGAAGCAGGTTCCGCGCCTGGTCAAGGAGGTGACGGGAAAGAAGACGCCCAAGGACGTCCTGGAGACCGCGCAGGCCGCGCTGACCCTCCTGGAGAAGGGCAGGGTGCTCTCCTCGGGCGGGGCGGACCTTGACCCGGCGGTCCTCAAGAGCTTCGGCCTGATGACCACGAAGCCCTTCATCTACGTCTTCAACACCGACGACGCCGGCCTGGCCGATGAGGCCATGCAGGCCGAGCTGCGCGATTTCGTGGCTCCGGCCGAGGCGATTTTCCTCGACGCGAAGTTCGAGGCCGAGCTCGCAGAGCTCGAGCCCGCCGAAGCCCGTGAGATGCTCGAGGCCTCCGGGCAGGACGAGGCCGGGCTCGACAAGTTGGCGCGGGTCGGCTTCGACACCCTCGGCCTGCAGACCTATTTGACGGCGGGGGAGAAGGAGGCGCGCGCCTGGACGATCCACAAGGGCTGGACCGCGCCGCAGGCCGCCGGCGTCATCCACACCGACTTTGAGCGCGGCTTCATCAAAGCCGAGATCGTCAGCTACGACGACCTGGTCGAGTACGGCAGCATCGCCGAGGCCCGCGCTCACGGCCGTGTCCGCATGGAGGGCAAGGACTACGTCATGACTGACGGCGACGTCGTGGAGTTCCGCACAGGGCTTACGTCTGGAGGTAAGAGGTGAGCCAAACACCGTTTAAGATAACTCGTCTCCTTTGATGTTGACGCTCTTAAGTTGTATCGGGTCGTTGAGCACAAATATCGAGTCATCGCAGTAGTCTGGATGATTAGTTGACGTTCCGCGGGTGGACATGCTCCAAGATCAAGGAGAGTATGTGATGGTTGATGGGGATGCAATCGTCAAGCAATTCCGTGAGCTGGCTCGAGGTACAAGCGACTCACTGCTTGCTTTCCTCCCGGCCTTTGCGGAGGCCGTCACAGTTCCCGGGACGTCGACTCTCGTGAGGACGCACTTTCTCGCGCATGATGCTAACGGAGTTCCTGCTGTGGAGTCCCTAGCAAAAGCTATGGCGGACGCAGCCCTTGACTTTTGTATACCTCGTGACAAGATTAAACAAGCGTTTGCCGATTATGGGAAAACAGGGTCAGCCGCAGCCGTGGTGAGCTTGAACGAGCAGGCTCGTGACTTATTTGTTAAATCGGAGAGCTCGGGTGAAGGTGGTGAGCTCCTTCTGTTCCTACTCCTGGAGCGGGTGCTGCAACGACCGCAACTGATTTCGAAGATGGCACTGAAGACGAATACCCAGGTGCATGTGCATGGCTCGGATGGAATTCATGGAAATCTTGCGGATGACGGCGTTCTTGACCTCTACTGGGGTGAGTCAAAGCTCTACCAGTCGAGCTCAGAAGCCTTTAAAGACTGCTTTGAAAGCATTGCTCCATACCTGCGGCCTGACGGAGGGGAACGCCGGAAGCAGGATCTGCTCCTGGTCCGAGATCATCTGAATGTTACCCAAAACGAGTTGCTTTCTCATCTGCTCGAGTACTTCGATGAGACGAAACCGAAGACGTTGAAGGTTCGATGGAACGGGGTTTGCCTAGTCGGTTTCGACCTTAACAACTACCCGAACATCGCTGCCCTCGATGAGACTCAGAAGGAGGAACTATCGAAGGCAGTCGGACGGTGGCACAACGCCGTTGGAAACCGTGTCAATGAGTTCAAGATTGTGGCCGTGAACATCGACCTCTTCTGTATCCCCATGCCTAGCGTCGCTGATCTGCGTGCTCACGTTCTGAAGCGGATGGGGGTCAAGTGACTAGCAGTATGACCTTGGAGGAAGTTGTATTCTCCTCGCAAAAGTTCAGAGATGCGTTAGAGGCTGCTCGCGAGCTTATGGTTCGTTCGGAGTTTCCAGCGGTGGAGTGGGATAGGGAGCCTCCTGCGATTGACTGGGGGTTCGCCTTGCTCTACGCCAGCGCGATTACATCGGTGCAATCCGAGCGCGCACAATCTGCGGTCCTCAGAATCGCAACGGCATGTATTCTCGCTTCTGATGCTGAGGAGGCTCACAAGGCGGCCGCTGCAGCGCTTCTCGAACGCTGTGGTAACCACATGGCCGTTGAGCTCGCGGAGTCTCGAGATCGACTTTCATCCGAGGCTTGGCAATGTCTGCCTGCTGCGCTCCGGCTGGAAGTCATTCGGAGCCGTATCGACTATTCAGTGCGTCTTTCCGGGGACCGACTGCTGGCCGTCAATCCATTTCAGGGCAAGTTTTGGGAAGCAGTGAGGGCAAACGACTGGCTGAGTGTGTCCGCGCCGACATCCGCTGGAAAGTCTCGCATCATCAGAGAGTACTTCTTGGAGATCGCACGCCAACCGGGTCCGTTCACACTGGTTTATCTCGTGCCGACACGTGCCCTCATCGAGGAAGTTTCGCGTGATTTGCGGCGGGAATTGCCTTCAGGCGTCGGGGTCTTCACGATGCCGTGGGATCCTGATCTCAAGGAGTCATCGAAGACGGTATTGGTCGTCACGCAGGAGAGGCTTCATCTGGCATTGGAACTCATTCCGTCGCTCAGAGTAAGCCTCTTGTTCGTCGATGAAGCGCAGTCCTTGACGAGTGGTGCGCGGGGAATTCTTCTTCAGTACGCGATCGAGCGCGCCATTAGGCGAAGTCCGGAGGCACAGGTGCTGTTCGCGAGTCCACTCACCTCCAATCCGGAATTGTTCGTCGAAGAAGCGCCTCCCGACCAGTGTTCCGACTCCTTCGTATCGGAGACGGTCACGGTGAATCAGAATCTCTTCTGGGTCGAGGATATCAGCCGGAAGCCTCAACGCAGAGCCGTGTTCCTGGTGTCGGGCGAAAACAAGCACAGAGTTGGTGAACTTGTGCTCGCGCGACGCGCGACAAATGTGCCTATGCGCATCGCGCTGGTGGCTCATACCCTGGTCGGAAATACTCCCGGAAACGTCATCTACGTCAACGGTCAGAGTGAGGCTGAGAAGGTTGCGAAGGCTGTATTCGAGCAGCTGCCACCCGTGACGAAAGTTGACATGGAGATCGAGGATTTACAGGACCTAATCAAGACAGCAGTTCACAGTAAGTACTTACTTGCCGACGTCTTAGACCGACGTGTAGCCTTCCACTACGGGAACATGCCGCTGGTAGTGCGTACGGAGATTGAACGTCTTTTCGGCGAAGGAAAGATCTACTACTTGATTTGCACGTCGACCTTGCTTGAGGGCGTAAATCTTCCATGCCGAACAATTTTTATGCGTAACCCCAAGAAGGGGACTGGTAATCCGTTAAGTGAGGGCGATTTCTGGAACTTGGCGGGACGTGCAGGGCGCTGGGGTAAGGAATTTGCAGGCAATGTCGTATGTATCGACACTGATGATGACAAACTCTGGCCTAACCTCCCCCAGGTGCGAAAGCGGTCGCAGATCACCCGAGCAGTTAGCAAAGGACTTGACGAAACGTTAGGGCTGATATCATTTGTGCGCGCAGCCGATGAAGTGTCCAATGACAGCGTCTCTGAAAGTCTCTTCGCATACTTATGCTCACGGTATCTCGCAGGCGAGTCCAATCAGGCGCTTCTCGATCGTGTTCCGCTCGAGTCAGAACGTAGCGAGATTGAGTCCGCGGTTAAACATGCGGCAACCGATCTTAAGATCCCTGTCGAGATTGTTACGCGACACACCGGTATTGCACCCATATCGATGGAACGCCTGCTTGACAATTTCCGTCAGTCTGGAAAGACGCCGACCGACCTCGAGCTGCCGCTGCCCGAGGAACCTGATGCGAAGGTGCGGTTTCAAGAGGCACTTGTGCGGATCGGCGCGACTATGACGAACGTCTTCGGAAAGCCCCAATCAGGTGATGATCGACGCAAGTGGCAGCTCGCCAACCTCATCGTCAACTGGATGAAGGGCATGCCCCTGGCACGGTTGATCGATCAACGGCTCAAGGCTAACAGCAGGCTCACTACTGCGACGGCAATCCGAGATGTCATGAGAGACATTGAGTCAATGGCACGGTTCCACGCGCCCAAGTACCTCGCCTGCTATGCCGATTTGCTTGAGGTCTACTCAGACGAGTTCGGGCTAAAAACTGCTGCACGGGCTGACTACGCGATGATGCTCGAGCTTGGCGTCTCCCGCTCGAGTGAGGTCGTGCTCATGTCGCTTGGCCTTTCCCGGACGGCTACCGTTGCTTTATCCGAATTCATCGGAGTCGACGAGTGGACGCGGGCTGAAGCTCTGGAATGGCTCGCGGCTCAGAACTTCGATGGGCTCGGAGTGCCAGTACTCCTGCAACGAGAGATAAACGACATGCTTGAGAACGCTACCACGCGCGACCGAACCGAACCGGAAACCAAATAGTCAGGTTGGACTCTACGAGTAAAGAAAGGATTCTACACCAAATGCGGTATGTCGACCACCCCTTGGGCAATACCATTCGTCTTCGTCCGAGATGGCGGGGGCTGATAGTAGGCGTAACGGAGTGAGCAAAGTCGAGTTCCGGTTCAATGCGTAGAGTTAAAGAAAGCTTTGCTTTTCTCCCCTACTGACGAAGGAAGTGCCGTGGGCACTTGTCCGCTATGTCTTGATATGTGCCATGAGTGGAAGGGATTCTGGTGGCTGCCGGATAACCCTGGCAAGCGGATCTCAGGAGTTCTCAAGTTCAACCCGAAAAACGGTTTGACACTTTCACTTAGTTTTCCTTCTGGTGATTCATTTTCATGCTTTTCTTTTCGCTGGGAGGTGCTTTATGGGGAGATTGATGGGCTAAAACTAACTCTTTTTGACTGTTTTCCTAACTCTCCTAAGCCAGAGGCCCTTGTGGGCTACATGGAGGGGAACGCTCTACAACTGAAGGTGAAGATTGGAAGGGCACTTATAAATTCTCACTGTGAAATCGATGCGAGTTTCCGTTTTGCTGAGTTTCCTGTTGCGCGTCTTGATGAATGGGTGGGTATGTTAGCGGCAGGAGGTGCTTCGCGACCTGCCGATTTTGCTGAAGTAGAGATTAGAGAAGAAGGTGAACAGGGTATTAAAGCTAATGATAAGCCTGTAGTTTACGACCTTTCTTTTCGTTGTACCTCTTCCCCAGGCGATCAGGACGGCGAAGGAGTATATTTACGGGCTTCGTCTTAAAAAGGTTTTACTCTCGAAGAAGTAATAGAAAATGTTCGCCTAATGCAAAAAATTATGACGTTCGCTCTGCAAAATACTCTTAATGTAATTTGGGTATGTTTAGGAACAGGCTCGTCATTGGATCGGAAATCATGTTCAAGGATTGATCTTCTCTATTCCTTTTCTCTGAATGAAAATGATGGTATTAAATGATTAAGAGGCGAAATGTCTTTCTTTATGTGTGAACACTTGTCGTTTGAACGTTTAGTATGGCAATAGTATGAAATACGTTATAGATTGAGTGAAGCTATTAATATAATAATGAGTCTGCATTATACACCGTCTCCTTATGTCGAAAGCAATCTTTTGATGGTAGTAGGTGCAGCCGAAGTTTTGCACAGACGGCTCGGAATCCACAATCGCATTATTCCCATATCCAACAGAAGATTCAAGAAAATGCGTAGGTTTATGCTCGGCAAAGTGTTTAAAGAATATGGGGAATATAAAGATAGACTCAGAGAATCTATATCTATACGCAATGAACCAATTTTTAAAGATCGGCTTCTCGATCTCGCCAAACGGCTTGACCAAAAAATGATTGACCTTCTCTGTCTGGATATTGGTCACTGGGCGCAGAGAACAACGAAGGCCCGCAATAACCTCACACATGAAGGTAAAGCGTGTGAGTTTTCACTCGAGGAACTTGACGCCATTGTTGAAGTGACGAGGGCCGTCGTGGTTCTTAACCTTTTAAAGGAGCTTGACCTGTCCCTCGATTGTCAGCAGGAGATTGTGCGCGAGCATCCGCAATTCGGTAGGACAGCTCGACTAGCAAAAGAATACTTGGCTGGCGGTTCAAAAAGTCGGACTGCAATTGAGGAGGGTGCTTGACTTTCTTGTTTTCGGACACTTTGATTCGAATTGCGCTGAGTCGGGGAGGAACGAAGGAATTTGTCGTGTAGAAAACTTTTCAGAGATTTTGCCTGTTAAGTGACAACTTATGCTTTTAGATGACTATTGGGGTGGCTATCAACTCTATCGTGCAGATCTGAGTGTGTGCGAGGTACTGCCAAGAAGATTGATATCGACTAGGGCGTGGTATGGATGTCGTGGTTTATTGGCGCTACCATCAATCGGATTGTCTTGGCTCTACTTGGAGAATGGCGCGTGCGGGGAAGGGTAATTGGGCTGTTGCTCGGGAGTACTGCGAAACCAGTTCTAGTTACTACTGCTTTGAACGTCTGTGGCGCGGTGTCGTTCTGGTGGACGGTACGGCCAAGCTCCTGGTTCCGTGTTACGCTTGTCCGTTGCCAAGCTATATCTCTATGACTGCTCAGTTCCCGTTGCACGTCGTTACAGCCTCAGAAAGATGTCGGTATCTGTCTGACTGTCAGTACGGCTCCCTTTCTGTTATTTGCCTGATTCAAATCCCGCTATTTGCCTGATTCAAACTCGGCAATCTGCATGATTGACTCATGGTTTACATGCGTCGGACCGCTGATTTGGAACTGGATGACCTGTTTCCTCATATCGCCGCAATAGCGCTTGACAGCCCTAAAGCCGTCGGCAAGACGACGACGGCTGCTCAACGGGCTATGATTGCCATGAGTCTGGACCGGACGGCGGAACGCGTGCCCTTTGAGGCGGATCCAGAGCTGCTCCTATCTCGTCCACGTCCGATACTCATAGACGAGTGGCAAAACGTGCCAGAGGTGTGGGACGTAGTCCGGCACGCCGTCGATTGGGATCTTTCTGGAGGCCAGTTCCTTTTGGCGGGAAGTGCGACGCCCCGGGCTGGTGCAACCGCGCACTCAGGCGCAGGCCGAATTGGCAGGCTTCGCATGCGCCCCATGACTCTTGAGGAAAGAGGGGTTGGGGAGCCAGCCGTGAGCCTGACGAACCTCTTTTGGAGGGCGGTCGCGAGCAGCTTCACGGGCAAACCGATGTGGGGCTGTCGAGGTATGTCGAGGAGATTCTGGCGTCCGGCTTTCCCGCTCTCCGCTCGCTCAGTGGCCGTGCTCGGCGTTTTCAGCTTGACTCTTACCTTCGCAATGCGGTTGACCGTGACGTGCCCGAGCAAGGACTCGCTGTTCGCAGACCGGATGCGCTGATGGCATGGCTGCGGTCTTACGCGGCAGCCACCTCCAGCACAGCTGGGTACTCACAGATTCTTGACGCTGCCACCCCGGGGCAGGCCGACAAGCCGGCTGGTTCTACGGCGGACGCGTACCGGCGAGTGCTGGAATCTCTATGGCTTCTCGACCCGGTGCCCGCCTGGGAGCTCGGCGGCAGCCAGTTCACGCGACTCAGCCGCTCCCCGAAGCATCACCTCGCTGATCCTGCGCTCGCCACTCGTCTTCTCGGTCTGAACGAAGCGAAGCTCCTGGAAACCGGAGGCGGTCCTGTCGGGCCCGAAGGGAGGACCGTGCTTGGAAGTATGTTCGAGTCGCTGGCGACATTGTGCATCCGCGTCGTGGCGCAAGCTGCCGAGGCCGACGTCGGGCACTTCCGCACACGCAACGGCGACCACGAGGTCGATCTGGTCGTCACTCGTGAAGATGGTGCCGTCCTGGCGATTGAGGTCAAGGCTGCCGGTGCAGCCGACGACGGCGACGCCAAGCACCTTCAATGGTTGCGCAGGTAAATCGGGCAACGGCTGATAGATTCGATCATCGTCAATACCGGAACCGCCGCCTACCGTCGCCCTGACGGCGTCGGTATTGTTCCTTTTGCTCCGATCGACGTGTGATTGTGCTAATGGTTTGCCTGATTATATTTTTGAGTCGGTTTTGACTGCATCATGGGAAGAGTCGTTAATCTTGTGTACAGGCGGGCTTCAGCGTCTAATGTGGGGCTGAGATAAAAGTTGCCGACTTGCGGGGTTTGTCTTGCATTCTATGCCGCAAGCCTGTAAACTAATATCAACATTCGGGCCCACTCGGTATAAGCCGGGTGGGCCCTTCGTTTTCAAGGGCGGCAGAATGAAGAAGTGGATAGACCTAAAGAGTCAGGTTCAGAAGCACGTTGAGCGAGGGCTGGATTTGGGCCCTGTATCATCTGATGACTTTGCTTTATTCCTCTATTCAAGCAACTACTATCGAGTGAGCGGCTATGCCAGGTGCTTCTATGAACGTGATGCTGACCGTTACGTTCCGGGCATGACTGCTACGAAATTGATGGAGGTTTACGATCTAGACCGTGCTGTGCGGAACAGTGTGCTTGACGGGGTTGGCGTTCTTGAGCCAACACTCCGTAGCCGAGTTGCCTACCATTTCGCGAAGTTAGCGGGCGGGGGAGGTGCTTACCTCGATGAGCATCTGTATCTCCCTGCGGGGCCGGAGCCAGATCCGGGTAATGGTCGTGCTCACGACCGTTGGCAGAAGGAAGTTGCAAACCGAGACAAAGTTTTGAAGAGCTTCAACCAAATTCAGAAACGTCATGAGATTTTCATCCAACATTACGTGAGGAAAGGAGATCCTATTCCTTTTTGGGCAGCAATTGAAGTGGTCTCCATTGGGACTTTCTCGCGGTTCTTACGCGCGCTTCGTGACAAGAGTGTCTTGGCCCCAGTCACGAAATCCCTCGAACTTGAAGATGAATCTAAGCTTCTTCAAGCCATTCAAAACATTACCTTCATGCGAAACATAGCGGCGCATCATGGACGCTTGTGGAATCGTCGGTTTGAAGGGCATGTGACTCTCCCGGCGGTGGCTCTTGATGTTAAACGAAAGTACCTTTCGACAACGACACCAGCAGCGGCACTTACCCTCCTGGCGGGACTAGTCGACCAAATCGAAAAGAGCAATAGTTACTCGGATAGCCTGCTCAACCTCATCCACTCGAATCCGAGTCTGGTCGATGGGTACTATCGCTCCATTCTTTAACTTGTTTAACGACAGACGTATAGGGAACCTCTCATCTGTCTCTCGGCCCTGCTTTAGTATTTGAGAGTTCCTTACGCGGATTCGCTCAGGAGCGACATCGTTCGCTCCCCCAGATTGGCCAAATCGTAACGGTATGCTGCTGCATTCAAGGCCGGAGCGCGTGCAGCGGGAAGGTGATCGTGCCGTCGGGCAGGGTTGCCGTGAAGCCGGTTCCTGTGATCACCGCTTTGAAAGCCGGGGGCGCGGCGTCGATCTGGGCGACGGCGGAGGTCAGGCTCCCGGCGCCTCGCTGCGCCTGCGCGCCGCCGAGCTTGACCTCGATCGCCGCCCAGTTTCCGTTGGGCATCGTCAGAACCGCATCGATCTCATGCCCGTTGGAGTCGCGGTAGTGGTACACATGCCCGCCCAGGGCCTCCGCGTAGACGAGCAGGTCGTGTACAACGGCGGACTCGAACAGGAAACCGAGCGTCGCCAGGTCCGTGCTTAGACGGTTGGCGTCGGCGTGCAGCGCCGCGGCGGCCAGCGCGGGATCCGCCAAATGGTATTTGGACGAACGGCGCAAGCGAGCCTTGGACCGCAGGGAAACGGCCCAGGGCTGGATCGTCTCAAGGAGGAAGACGCGCTCCAACAGCTCGAGGAGCTTAGCGGTTGTGCCCTCCGAAGGCGCAGGGAGCGTCCGCGACATGTCCTTGCGCAGCGTCGCCTGGGAAATCTCGCTCGCGGTGGAACGGGCCAGCGAGGCGATGAGCTGCTCGACGACTGCCGGTTCGGAGCGCAGGCTCGCGAGCCGGTTGAGATCGGTGGTCGCGATGTCTTTGATGTAGCTCTCCATGCTGCGGGCGGCGATGTCCGATGGGGCGCTCAGCAGGCCGGGGAAGCCGGGATGCAGAATGCCGTGGACGATCTGCTCAAGCGGAGCCGCGGACATCGAGGGTTGCGGTATGGCGCCGTCGAACAGCGCTCTCAGTGAGACCCCGTCGGCGTTGAGACAGCCGCTTTTCTCCGCCCAGGTCATGGTGCGCTGTCGGACTCGGATGAACCGCGCCGCGCCGGTGTGCCGGATGGGATCGGCGGTCGGCACGGCCGAGCCGGTGAGGATGAAACGTCCGGGCTCTGGAGAGAAGTCGACCTCCCTGCGTGCCAGGTTCCAGATTTGGGGGACGATCTGCCATTCGTCGAGGAGGCGAGGGCTCGCCCCGGCCAGCAGCAGACGCGGATCGACCTCGGCGGCCATTTGCGCCTCCGGCGTGTCGAGCAGCGTGTAGGACGATGCGTGCGCGAGACCCGTCATGGTCTTGCCGCAACCACGAGGGCCTTCCAGAATGGCTGCGCCGGTCGACTCGAGCACGCGAACCATGAGAGGGTCTACGGCGCGCGGAAGATAGCTGACGCCCGTGATCTCGCTGGTGTCCACGGGGCCAGTCTAGACGCATTCCGGGGCGCGCAGAGGCCTTGTTGGGGGATTTGCAGGGCTTGAAATGAGGGATTTGCAGGATCTGAAAAGGGGGATTTACAGGGCTCGAAGTGGGGGTTTTGCAGTTTTGGGGAGGGGCGGGGCCCTCCGCCGATTCTGATCGACGAAGCGCCCATGGAAGCGCCGATGGCGTTCGATTCCGGTGCACCGTTGACTTCGCCGTCGTCGCGCCATAGCCTCGCGACAGCGGACGGCGCGGCGACAATCCGCTGAACGACGTGCTGAAACCGCAGCCTGCCTAGCTAGATGGGCAGCCTACTAGACAAGATGGTGAGTTCGATAGCGCAGGTTTTCTAGACGGTCAACGTCCTTTCGCAGGCCATTGCGGCCGGTTTCGCCTTCTCCTACGTCGTCGTCTTCGGATCCTTCCTGCAATGGACTATCCGCCGGCGAAACTGGGAGTTCTTCACTGAGCAGTACGCGCCGTTCAGGCGGAAGCTGAAAGTCACGAGGACCTACTTCGCCTTCCTTCCGGTGGGGCCGTTGCTTGTGGCGGTGCTCTCCCTGATCGCCAACCACGGCCGGCATGCCCTGCTGCCGCAGGTGCTCGCCGTCGTCTTCTTTCCCCTCTACTTAGCCCTCGCCCACATACCCACCGGGTTTGCGAAGCTCGAGGAGCAGGTCAATTCGGGGCATCCTATCGACGACGAGCGCCAGATCGCCACATATCTCCGATGGAACCTGCCGCTCCACATCCTTCTGGGCTCCCTCTACGCTGTGGTCGCCGCCGCGCTGCTCCTCACATAGGAAGGCCAGCGCCGCGGGGCCCTGAGGGAATCGGCTAGTGTTCCGAACGCTTTTCTCGATTCTCTATCGCAGGCCGACGGCACAAGGTCCTTTCGAGCAACGGCGAAACCCCCGACGCCGAGCCGCCATCGATAGCCAGCGCTATGCCGTCTTAAGCCCGCATTTTGCTACACTGACTGCTCCACGCCTGTGGCGGGTTTACCCCGCACACCGTCGCCGATGGGCTGAAGCCGTGGGGCGGCCCCTCGCCAATGCCGATTTACCGCCCCTGCCGAGTCCTCCAGCGGTTTGTAAGGATTCTTCGAGACAATCGGCGGCATGGGATCGCCAGCGCGAGTTTCGAAAGGACCGATCGATGAACTTTGAAAGGACCGATGGCATGGACAATCGCGATCGCACGGGCGCCGAGCGGGCGCCCGAGGCTGCCAATCCCCTCATGCTCCAGGCCTTCGCCTGGGACCTGAACGCGGACTCCAGCCACTGGCGGCTTCTGGCGGAAAACGCCGCCTTCCTGGCCGCCTGCGGGGTGAGCTCCATGTGGCTCCCACCCGCCTATAAGGGGCAGGCGGGGGTCAAGGACGTGGGGTACGGCGTCTACGACACCTATGACCTGGGCGAATTCGACCAGAAGGGCACCGTGCCAACCAAGTACGGCACCAAGGACGAATACCTCGCCGCCATCGAGGCCCTGCACGCCGCGGGCATCGCCGTGGTTGCCGACATCGTTCTCAACCACCGGATGGGAGGCGAGGCCACCGAGACCGTGCGCGCAACCCCCGTCGACCCGGCGGACCGGCGCCGCCCCATCGGCGAGCCCGAGGAGATCACCGCCTGGACCCGCTTCACCTTCCCGGGCCGGGCGGGGGCGTACTCGGACTTCGCCTGGGACTGGACCTGCTTCCACGGCATCGACTGGGACGAGGCCCGCCAGCTCGCCGGCGTATGGCTCTTCGAGGGCAAGCAGTGGAATGAGAACGTCGACGACGAACTCGGCAACTACGACTACCTCATGGGCGCCGACGTCCACGCCACGGACCCCAAGGTGCGCGCCGAGCTCGACCGGTGGGGCCGCTGGTACGTCGAGACCACCGGGGTCGACGGCCTGCGCTTGGATGCCGTCAAGCACGTCGGCGCGGACTTCTTCGCCAGCTGGCTGCCCGAGCTGCGCCGCGCCACCGGGCGGGCCCTCCCCGCCGTCGGCGAATACTGGTCTCAGAACGTGGCCGAGCTGAAGGAATACCTCCAGGCCGTCCCCTCCACGAGCCTGTTCGACGTGCCCCTCCACTTCCACCTGCACGCCGCCTCGACCTCCAACGGCGACGTGGACCTCTCCCGCCTCTTCGAGGGCACCCTCGTCGAAGCCGATCCGGCACGCGCCGTCACCTTCGTCGAAAACCACGACACCCAGCCGGGCCAGTCGCTGGCCTCCACCATCCAGCCGTGGTTCAAGCCCTCGGCCTACGCCCTCATCCTCCTGCGAGACGCCGGAACGCCCTGCGTCTTCTGGGGCGACCTGTTCGGCACGCCCGAAACCGGCGACCTGCCGGCCGTTACCGAACTGCCGATGCTCATGACCATGCGCCGCGCCCTGGCGCACGGGCCGCAGCACGACGCCCTCGACGCGCCCGACGTCGTCGGCTTCGCACGCGAGGGGGACGCCGCCCACCCCGGCTCCGGGCTCGCGGTGGTGCTCTCCGACCGCCTAGCCGGAACCAAGCGCCTCCACGTCGGAGCGCGCCACGCGGGCGAGCGGTGGGTCTGCGTCCTGGGCGGCCACGAACCGGTCACCGTCGGCGACGACGGCACGGCCGAGCTTCCCGTGAGCGACGGCGGCCTGAGCGTCTATGTGCCCGAGGCGGCCAAGCCGATCCTCAACGGCTCCGAGGAATACCGGCTGCGGGTGGGAAGCGGGGACTGATCACGCCGAATACCGGGGTAGATTGGCGCCAACCGCCTGGCCGCGAGTGCTGATCGTCGAGAGGAGCAGGGTGACGCCTGAATCAACATGCAACATACTCGAAAACAAGAGCCAAGCTCCCTAGCGAGGCTCATGGTAGTGTTGCCAATGACTAATAAACACAACACGACGGGCTTGGCTGTGACCCGCGGAGACAGTCGCCCATTCGTCGGCGTGCAGACGCGGGAACCGCCCGAAACCTGAAAGGACAGACGATGGAGTACACACGGCTCGGCGCCACGGACATTGCCATTCCTCGACTGTGCATCGGGGGTATGAGCTTCGGGAAGGTCTTCCCGGACTTCCACCAGTGGGTCATCGACCAGGAGG
>ERZ773075.36-NODE-36-length-126439-cov-71.4904_pt1 | contig 126439 bp, 120 predicted proteins | sample MGYA00580614_ERZ773075 | MGnify/ENA primary metagenome ERZ773075 (study PRJEB29015, sample SAMEA2738021) | human oral metagenome | biome: human oral; feature: human-associated habitat; material: dental | place: China | collected 2043 ...
GCACCGGCGCGGACAAGACCACCCTGGTGGCCTACATGCACCAGGACCACCCGGGAGCCCTGCTGGAGATCCTGCAACAGTTCGCGGTGCGCGGGGTGAACCTGTGTCGCATCGAGTCGCGCCCCACCAAGACCATCCTCGGCAGTTACTGCTTCGCCATCGACGCGGAGGGCCACCTGGGTGATCGCCGCCTCGCCGAGGCCCTCCTCGGGTTGCGGCGGATCTGTCGTGACGTGCTTTTCCTCGGCTCCTACCCGCGCGCCGACGCCCAACCAGCCGACGTGCGCCGAGGCTTCGACGACGAGGCGTTCGAGGAGGCCTCCGAGTGGTTGCGGTCGCTCGATGCCACCTGAGGTGCTCCGTTGACGCGAGCCGGATGAGCCGGTGTGGGAAGGTGGGGCTGGGAATCGTGGTCCTGCGACCGGGTTTCGCACGACACCCGCGTAGAGTTCATCCCATGATCGATCCCAAGCTGCTGCGCACCGACCCCGACCTCGTCCGACGTTCGCAGGAGGTCCGCGGGGATTCCGTCGAACTCGTCGACGAACTGGTCTCGGCTGATGAGGCACGCCGCTCGGGGATCGCGACCTTCGACAGGCTGCGCGCCGAGCAGAAGGAACTCGGCAGGCTCATCCCCAAGGCTCAGGGCGAGGAGAAGGCCGCACTGCTGGCCCGCACCAAGCAGCTTGCAGCCGAGGTGAAGGCCGCGCAGGAGCAGTCGGAGGCCGCCGGGGACCGGTTCAACGAGCTGATCATGCAGCTCGGCAACATCGTCATCGATGGTGTGCCGCGCGGCGGTGAGGACGACGGCGTCGTGATCGAGACCGTCGGCGTCCCCCGCGACTTTGCCGCCGAGGGTTTCGAACCCAAGGACCATCTGGAGCTCGGCGAGGCGCTGGGCGCCATCGACATGGAACGCGGCACGAAGATCTCCGGGTCGCGGTTCTACGTGCTCACCGGCCTCGGCGCGCGCCTGGAGTTCGCGCTGCTGAACCTGGCCATGACCAAGGCCGTCGAGTGGGGATTCACCGCCATGATCCCCCCGGCGCTGGTGAAACCCGAGGCGATGGCTGGCACCGGTTTCCTCGGTCAGGCCGCCAAGGACGTCTACCACCTCCCCACCGATGATCTTTACCTCGTCGGCACCTCCGAGGTCGCCCTGGCGGCCTTCCACAGCGACGAGATCCTCGACGCCGATTCCCTGCCGCGCCAGTACGCCGCGTTCAGCCCCTGCTTCCGCCGCGAGGCCGGCTCCTACGGCAAGGACACCCGCGGTATCTTCCGGGTTCACTGGTTCGACAAGGTCGAGATGTTCATCCACTGCCTGCCCGAGGACGCCGAGGAGTGGCACCAGCGGCTCCTCGGTTTCGAGAAGGAGTTCCTCGAGGCACTGGAGATTCCCTTCCAGGTGCTCGATGTCGCCTCCGGGGACCTCGGTCTTAGCGCTGCCCGCAAGTACGACTGCTACGCTTGGCTGCCAACCCAGCAGCGCTACCGCGAGGTGACCTCCACCTCCAACTGCACCCAGTTCCAGGCCCGCCGCCTTGGGATCCGGTACCGCACGGAGAAGGGAACCGAGCACGTCGCCACCCTCAACGGCACGCTGTGCGCCATGACCCGGATCATCATCATGCTGCTCGAGAACCACCAGCAGGCCGACGGGTCGGTGCGCGTCCCCGAGGCGCTGCGCCCCCATCTCGGTGGCCTGGAGGTGCTCACGGCGGGCTGATCCTCCATTCCGCGAGCCATTTCCGGGGGTGCCTTGCGCTGGTCCGGTCGGCGAGCCCACGAATCCAGGAGAAACGATGACCTTCACACCCGCCCTGGTTGCCCTCGACATCGACGGCACCATCGTCAGCGTCAACGGCGACCTGCCCGGTGACGTGCACGATGCGGTGCGGCGCGTCGTCGCCGCTGGGGTGCCGGTGGTACTCACGACGGGACGGGCCTGGGCCGGAACGCAGAAGATTTTCGATGCCCTTGGTCTGCCGCCCGGTCCGTCGGTGTGCGCGAACGGTGCGATGATCGTGAACTATCCGCCCGTCGAGGTGCTTCACGAGGCCCGTTTCGATCCCGCCGATTCCATCTCCCGGGTGGCTAGACTGGCCCCGAACGCGGCGATCGCGGTCACCGATGGCATGCTGTGGCGGGTCTCGACACCCTTTCCCGAGGGGGAATTGAACGGCGACTTCGTCGTGGAGAGCGTTGAGGAGCTGGCCTCGCGCCCGGTTTCCCGCATCGTGGTGCACGATCCGGAAACCGACGACGACGTCTTCACCGAGATGGTCGAGGCGCTGGGGTTGCGGGAGGTGTCGTACTACATGGGCTGGTCGTCGTGGGTGGACATCGTCCCCAAGGACGTTGACAAGGCCCGGGGCTTGGAGCAGGTGTGCGGGGAACTCGGTGTCGCCGCCGCCGACGTGTTGGCTCTCGGCGACGGCTACAACGACATCGAGATGATCCGGTGGGCCGGTCGTGGGGTTGCGATGGGCGACGCCCCTCATGATGTGAGGGCCGCAGCAGATCACGTCACCGGCGACTTCGAATCCGGTGGGACCGTCCAGGAGTTGGAACGCTGGTTCTAGAACGCCGCCGAACCGGGACGAACAGGACGGTGAGGGGAAGATGTCCTGTGAATCCGGTTCGGCGGCGGTTCGTGTGGGAGGGGATCAGGCGACAGAGGAGGCGGGGCTCAGGACCTCGACGGCGGCCTCTAGCACCTCACGCTTGCTGGGCTTGCGCTTCTTGGCAATGGACTTCACGACCCCGCTGCGCGCTTCGGCCCGCCTGAGGTGGCGTTTGACCGTCGAGATGGAGCAGCCGACTCGCGCAGCGATGGCGGACAGCGGCTGGGTGGGGTTGGCCTGCCGCAGCCGGTGGATTTCCTCGTGGTCGAAACTGCGGCCTGAACAGACTCCGGCGAAGCTGTCCAGGTCTTCCGGCTCGACGGTGACGTCGAGGCGTGCGCGGATCTCGCGACGCTGGGTTTCGGTGGTGCCGGCCACGAAACCTGCGACGTCGTAGGAGACCACCGCGTCGGTGAGGCACTGGGCGCGCAGAGGGCATTCCCCGCAGAGCTTCGCGGCGTGGGCGGCGAGAGCCGCCTGGGTGCGGATGTCGGCGGCGGTCTCGACGCTGGTCTCGTCCTCCAGGAGAGGATTCTGGAAGAGTGAGGCGAACTTGACGCAAGGGGTGGCGTTGTCGAGAGCGATGGTCACGGTGTGGGTCCTCCTTGCCCTGTGGATGGGGGTCTTCTTGATGCCTGTCACACCAGAGTGGCGGATCTTCCAGAAGCTGATAAGCGCTTTTGGTAAGGGGAGCTACCTGACTTTTGTAGGTATCCGGCTTGCAGGCGGCTGAGTATTCCTACTCAGAAAAATTGCTTTCGCAAACCCGCGCTGACTGAGGTTTGCGTGAACAATTTGTCGTACTTTCGGCCAAAACCCCTAGTCGCGAATCATGGGTGGGTACTCAGGGGTTACCTACCGGGGCGGTATGAGTACTCAGGGATTTTCCGGAGAGTGGGAGGGGTACTCACCAGGCCCAACGAACCCCGTAGCCCCATCCGGGCTGCATGTTCCTGAAGGTGGCGACGGCCTTGTTGTGCATCACCTCGACGGGATGACCGGAAAGAGTGGGGGACATTATTTGGGCGGGCCAGGCGCGGTCGATGCGCTCGACGAGTCGTGGGAGGCGCGCCTCGAAGTGCAGTTCGATTCTTGCGGCGTGCATGGATGTGACGGGCGCCAAGCCGAAGACCGGCTCCAGGCAGTCGTGGTCGGGCAGACGCACGGACACCGAGAAGGTGTGGGATTCCCCGACGTTCAGGCGGCGGGGGAGCCGCAGCTGAACGGTCCATGAGTCGCCGTTTTCCCGAACATCTGACAGCTTGCAGCCCTCGAGGGCGTAGTACTTCAGCTCGGGATCGCGCAGCAGTGGCAGGAACAGGTGCTCGTCGAGGGCATTGATACCGTCGCGGAGGGCCATCACCGTGCGATTCAGCAGGATGGCGGGCGAGTCGTCGCGAAGATCCAGCCGGCAGTGGGTGCTCGTCGTGATGAAGTCGATGTTCTCCAGAGCGGGGGCGTGGTCGCTGGCGAGCAACAGGTGGGTGATCTCGTGGGCGGCTTTCTCGATGTGGCGGTACAGGGTGCGGCGCCCTATGTTCAATGCGGTGGCGGAGTGATTCACCCGCTCCCCGGGGGAGCCGGTGATGTTTCTGCAGAACCCGGCGGCGAACAGGAACGCGCTCCGGGTGCTCTCCTCCAGGTGCGCGGCGCACGACAACAGTGCCTTGGAGACCAGGTGCCTGGCGAAGGGGGAGCCCGGGGTGAGTCCCAGCGTCGTCAGCAAGGGTTCGGGTATCTGGAGATCGGGGTTCTGGATCCCATCGGAGCGTAGTTTCTTGACGGCATTGAACAGTTCGCTGGCCAAGGCCTCCGGATGTTTCGTGGAGGCAGCATCCTTTTCTGAGCTGTCCATGGCGAGATATTAGCTTTGGTCATCAGACTTCTGAACGCGTGGAGAAGAATCCGTTGTCCCGACCGTCTCCGGGGTAATGTCCGTCAATGGATGGTGACGGAAGGAGACTGATGTCCAAGTCCTTTGCGCAGTGGTGCGGGCAGTGGCTGGAGCGGCTGCCGACATGGCCACGGTACGCCCCCAGGGGGTGTGGCGTGACCGTGAACCTCGTTGTCAAACGCCTGTTGCACCCCCGCATCGCCAATGAACCCGCGTGGGTTGGTGTGGGTCGGGGGGAGAGAATCGACGACGAACGTGGCCGGGAGCTGTTGTCATGGCTCGAGGTGCGACGTGAGGTCGTGGAGAAACTGCTGGCCCTGCTGAGGAGCGGAGTCGATGACGCCATGGCTCGGGCGCGCCAGCAGAAGCTGGATGTGACCGTCAGTCGGATCGCCGAGGCGCTGGCCGTCGCCATCGGATCGACGTGGAGGCAGGACGTGGTGCTCACCGACATGGAGGTCGAGTCGGTGTGGGAGGCCTTCCTGTGCAACAGCGTCCCGTTGGGCAGGCGGATGGGCAGGCACGAGTTTGCCGGATACCAGGGACTCTACGATCTGCTTTGGGAGGACGAGGGACACGCCAGCCTGGCCGCCGAACCCTACGGGCGCTACGGGCTGGGTGAGAATGAACGCCCGCCGTTGGTGGTCGAGGAGAGGGAGAACGTCTTCCTCGGTCTGCAACGCTCGGTCTTTTCTCGGTTTTCGCTCGCGGCGCGAGAATCGTATGTGAAGGGGAGTGCCGATGAGATTGCGCGACGCGAAGTTTCCCGGGCGTGCGCCAGGCTTGGGCTGATCGACGAATCGGCCAGGATTGCGCTGAGAAGCCTGTACGTCGGATTGGTGAACGGGCCGTCGTGTCCCGGATGGAAGCCCCTGGGCACCACACCCGGGAAACGCGCCTGGGATGACGATCTTCTGCCGCTCGGGGAGGAGGCCGATCCGCAGGGCGATCCCACCCTGGAATGGGAGGGGATTCATGCCGGACTTGCGGCGCTGGCTCAGGCGATGATCGCCACCTTCACCGGTCGAACCCAGCAGGGGCAGTACCTGAAATGGGCCGAAAAGATGGAGGAGGCCCATCAGGACGCCATGCGTCGCGCCTGGCACGAGTGTTTCCGGCTGGACATGGCCGGCAGGCCCGTCACCGAGGCGATGGCGTCGAAAATCGTCAGGTGGGCCATCTACGGGGGCATCCCGAGCGGCCAGAAACAACGCAGGGATTCTCGTCGGTTGACGGGTGTCCACCAGGACGAAACCCCGCCGGAGGAAACAGGCGGGACGGTGGAACCCGACCGGCTGGTGATGTTCGGGCGCGCCCTCGAATGGCTGCGCGCCAATAAGGAACGCGCCCGGGCGGTTGTCCGCGGCGAGGAGGACGCGACCGCTGAGTATGCGCGTGCCGCCGCCGAGCTGGGGTTTCCGAGCATCGACGAGGTGTGTCATCACATGGATCAGGACTGGAAACAATGAGTGGAACCGACAAACAGATCGTCATCGAGGCGCTCGGTGGTGGCCCGGTGCAGATAGGAGCTGGAGGACCGGCGCCGGCGGGGAACGTCACGCTGCCCCTGGAAACCGTCGTCGTCGCGGTGAACCCCGCTGAACCCGAGGAGGCGCCCTGCTGCCTGGTGGCTGATGTCGAGGTGTCCCGTGAGGAGCTGGCCGACCTTTACGGAAATGCGGTGGCCGGGCTCGCGTCGCAGGCAGCCGGGTGGGATGGGCCGGGACGGGTCGGAAAACTGCCTCTCGCGCCCGACGACGAAGACATGTCCGAGGCGGTGGTGCGGCTCGGGATGGTGCGGTGGCTGCAGGAATGGTCGCCGCTGCCGCTTGACTGGCGGCTGTTGCGTCTGGAGGAACTGACGCTGGTGGCCTCGCTCACCGGGCATCTCGCGGACGAACCCGACCCGCTGCCCGAGCTGGTGGAGCTGTGCAGGTATTTCCACACCCACCATGACGAGGACGACTTCACGCCCCTGGTCGGGCTGCTCGGGGACGCGCTGGAGCAGGTCGCGAACCAGTCCCCGATGACCGGGGACTCGGGCGACTGGGCGCGCCAACTGCTGGCCACCTGGCCCGTCGGGGAGGCAACCGCACTACCCGGGCGGCTGGACGCTGAACTCATCGACCGGTTCAGGCCCGAATTTGCCCTGGCGGCGGGCGCAGGGGAGTGGGGGGCGCTCGTCGAATCCGTGACCGTCGACTGGGAGCAGGTGCCGCGCGGCTGGGTGGGAATGGACGAGAACAACGCTCGATGGGTGCTGGACCTCGACGTCGACGGTGCGGCCCACTGCGCGGTCGCGGTGGACGGGCCGCAGGAGGTGCGCTGGTTCGGTGGGTTGCCCTGGGGGAGGGAACCGGGTGAGGGCGACCGGCTTGATTTCGACCTGCTGTCCGGAGAGATCCCCGAACCTGTGCTGAGCGGCCAGCTCGACTACGACCCACAGGCCCGCAGCTGGGGTGGGTCGGTGACCGGGACGGCGGCGCAAACGGCCAGGTTGCACCGGGACCGCGACGCGGACGCCGGGATGTCGCTTCGGGTGTACCACGACACGACCCGGCTGGACATTCCGGAACCGGCGGCGGTAGCGCGCCGCTGGTCGGTGCGGGGGGTGAGTGCCCTGAGGCTCCTGACCGCTGCCAACGACCTGGATCTGCGTGCCGGAGCAGTCGCGTCCCTGACGGATGCGATTGCGTGCTGGGAGGTGGCCGGACGGAAACGTGACGCCGAGGCCTGCCGTGGTCTGCTGCGCACGGTGGGGTCGGACGAGTGGAAGAACTGGGTGGGCCTCACCGTCGCCGAACGATGGCTGCTCCACCCGAGGTCGTGAGAACGTGAAGGCGGGGTGCGCATCGCGCACCCCGCGGTTTGTTGATGTCACGGCCCGGGCCGTCCGGCTCATCACCAACTCCACAACATGAGCTTTCACCTCCTGAATCCTGAGGACGGGGCTTTCCCGCCACCCGACTTTCGGATCCAGCGGCACCCGGGAATGTGGTCGTGGGGCGAACCCTGAGGTTCGCCCCACGAACGATGAGATTGCGGTTCGCAGCCTCGGCTGCTCGTCATGTCACCAACGCCACAGCATGGTGCACCTCCTTCTGTGAAGCTGAGGGACCATCCCTCACAGCACATACGGATCCAGGGGTGTGGTGATGTCGCCCAGGCTTCGATTGCGCTCCCGAACGGGAAGAGATTTCTCCTCCATCGGCGAGGCAACGGCTGTCTCGTCCGTCAGTGATGAGTGATGCCACGAAAGGAGAACTGAAATGACGTCATCACGACCCCCGGTGCGGGGCACCGGCCCCGTTTTCATTTCCTACCATCAGGGGAGCGGGACCGTCGATGCCGAGTTCATCGAAACCTATCTGCGCGTCGGGGGGATCGTGCCGTGGCGTGACATCCGTGACCTCGAGACCGGAACGGTCGAACGCAACGTCACCCAGGCCTTCGAGGAGGGGCTGAGCGGTGGGATTCTGCTGCTCTCCAGCGGTATCTCCAAGAGTTGTTTCGTGCCCGAGACCGAGGTGCCGCTGCTGGTCGAGGCCCAGAAGAAAGACCCGGAGGGTTTCCAGCTGCACATCATCAACACCTTCCGGAAACCCGGTTCCCCGGACGAATGCGACATCGATGCTCCCAGCAAACAGCTAGGGGCGAAATACCCGGAAGCGGAACAGCTCAGAGACCATCTCCAGTGGCGGCTGCTGCGCTCCGATGACGAGGGTGGCACATCGGTCAGCGAACTGAATCAGGTCCTTGGCAGCCTACTGCGCAACCGCCTCAAGGTGCGCCGACCGGAGCTCGGCGACGGGGAGATCGAGATTGGTCTTCAGACCCGGCCCGAACCCAACCACCTGCCCGCGGACAGCCGCACCGTCCCGGAGGCCGACCTCCACATTCGGCTCCGGCAGGATTCCGCCACGCAGATCCCGGAGGAACTCGACTACCGCTGCCTGCAGCAGGCGCTGCCTGTTCTCATCGACGCACTCCACGCGGCCCAGATCAGGAGCGTCCTCTTCCGGGGAGGCTGTCATCCGAGCCTGGCATGGGCGCTCGGTTCTGCGCTACCGCACGCCCGTGAGATCGAACGCTTCACCTGGCGCGACACCTACGGCAAGGAGTGGACCTCCACGGACAAGCCCGCGGAATACAGCACCAGTATCTGCCTGGAAACCCTGAACCCCGACGGGACCAGACGCCCCCTCGGGTTCGCCCCCGACGAGATGCCCTCCAGCGCCAAGCTGCAACGGGCCCTCTGGGGGAATGCGCCCGCAAAGAACCTCGTCGTGCTGCTGGCCGCCGACGACCTGCGTCCCTCACCCCTGCTCGCTCTGGCCAAGAAGCTGGATGACGCGCCGGTGCTGGTCATCAACCTCCACACCCCCTCTGCCGATGGTGTCAAGAAATGGATGGACCACACGGAAGGGGCCGAGCTTGCCAGGCGCGTGGGCGGAATCCTCCGGAGCCTCGCGGACCTCGCCACCACTCTGCATCTCGCGGTCAGCGCACCCGTGGCCATGGCGGCCCTGACGGCCCGCTGGTGCAACACCCTGACGATCAATTTCTACGAACTCGGCAACACTGGCATGGGTGTTCGCGAATACATCCGGGTGTTGCGCACCGAATCCGGGAACAAATCCCCCATCACGGGGGTCTTCCCCCAGGGCGTGCCCCAGGTGGACGAGGTGAGGAAACTCATCAACCTCACCCCGCACGACGTCACCTACTATCCCGAGGCGGGGGAACCGTTCACGTGGGCGGCCCCCGAGGGGCCCGACCAGTGGGTGCGACGCCAGGAGCAGTCCGAAGAACTGCCGTCGCTCCGGGTGCAGGGACGCGAGATCCCTGTGACGAGGATCCGGCAGGGAGACATCGCCCCGAAGCCGGAGCTGAAGTCGGGGGTCGGATACATCGTGCCGCGGATCAGCGCCGAGACGGCCCGCAGACCCGATTTCTTCTTCCCGCACGGCGAGGTCCGCGGCCAGGGCGGCAGCATCATCGGATGTCGCAGACTCGGATGTTTCGAGGCGGTCTCGAACAAGGTGCGGCCCTACCTCGAATTCCTTGACCCCATCCCACAGGACTGAACGTGGAGTCGTCGAGACCCCTTCCCGCGGTGCGGGTCAGGACCTGGCAGGTTCTACTGCGGATGGAGACGGGGGACCATCACCTGGCCCCCACGCCCTCGGGAATCCACGCGATGGTCTCGTCGTGGCTGCACCGGTCGCCGGGCAGTGGCGGTGGGGAGTCGCATTCCGAAGAACACCGGTACGCGGTGCGGTGGCGGCAGGTCAGCGAGTTCGTCGTGCTCGTGGAGCTGCGGCTGTTCGACGACTTCCTGACCCCGTTGCTAGTGGACCGCGTCGCCTTCGGGAAACGGGAGCGGCTCGGCATGGTGACGCTGCGGGTCGAGGGGATCCAGGAGGTGGCCTCGGCGAACCTCGCCGAGATCGCGGGCAGGCCGTCGAAGGGGTGGCGGCTGCGATTCCCCGAGGGCGTCACCTTCAAACGCGGCGACGTCTTCATGCCCTGGCCCGATCCGTACCTGCTGCTGGGCAGCATCCAGCGGCGGCTCGCGCTGATCTGCGGCCGGGACCGGGACGAGCAGCGCCTGCCGCGGGAGGTGATGGCGTCGGTGTTTCCCACGCAGGTGGAGCTTCAGTCCGTGCGATGGAGCGAGGGAGATTCCCGGCAGGCCAGCCTTCGTGACGTCCGCGTCGCGATCGGGGAGGTCGATTGGCTCTGCACCGGCGACGCGGCCTCGTCGAGCCAGATCGACCGGCTCCTCCAGGTGGGGGAACTGATCGGCGTCGGGGCGAGAACGGCCTGGGGAACCGGTGTGGTGGAGATCGCGGACCGGATCCCGACGCGCGCGATCGCCGCGGGAAACAAACGCCACCCCCGGCGCGGCCCGTCTCGTCCGTCAGGAAGTGGTGAAGCCCGAAGAACCCCGTCCCCGCGGCGTGTGGAGACGGGGGAGTGGGGGTTCGACGACGAGCGGCCAGGCGGGTCGCGGGACAGGAGGTTTGGCAGTGAATGACTACGCCTATGTCGAGGAGATCGACGAGGACCACGTCCGGGTGTGGCCGCTGGTCGACTCGGAACTCACGTGGGATGGAAAACCGGTTCTGACGAGGCAGAATGATTTTACGTTCGAACCCGATGCCTGTGTCGATTACGAACCCGGAAATCCGGGGTATTACCGCCTGGCCGATATCGACAAAAGCGACCCGCCCGAGATGTGTCAGCTCGGTGAACGGATCTCCGTGGACATCGCGAAACCCAACAAGAAACGCCGGATCCGGGGGCATGAACTGGAGATACCCAAGGGTAAGGAGTGGACGCAAAGCCTCCGCGACATGGCCTACGGGCGCGAATTCGAGATCCTGGGAACCGATCCGGAGCGGTTGTGCTGGGGCAAAGAGGGAGTACGAGCCTGGGTCAAGGCGGCCACGGAGGAGAGTAAACGCAGAAATGCCGAGAAGAAGCGCAGAGAGGCTAAGAAAGAGGAGCGAGAAACCCGAGAGAAACTGAAAGAGTTCCACGACGGCGGGAACGCTTTCATCAATCCCTACACCTTCGTTCCGCTGCCCGAAAAGGTGAAACGGAACAAGCCCCACGGCCACGCGAGGGCAGTCGAGGGCGGGCTGACGGGGTATCTCGACGTGGAATTCGCTTTCCGTTCCCCGCTCATGATGCCGGTGGACTGGAACATCGCCGAGGAGACAACCGACACCGGCACCCGGATCGAGGAATGCGTCACGGTGCCGGGATCCTCCGTGCGGGGCGCCGTCCGGTCGCTGTTCGAGGTGATCAGCAGCAGCTGCCTGTCCGTCCTCGACCCCGACTACCTACCGGTGCATCGAGAACACCTGGGCATGCACCTCGAAAAAAAGTTGGCCGTGGTGGACGAGGTCGACTCCGACGGGAAAGTGATCTCGGTGCTGCCCACCAGCAAGGTGGTGTGGATCCGAGCCGAGGCACTGTGGCACCTGTTCGGCGGGGCGGAGGGGCTGCGCTCCGGGGTGCGGATCTCCTTTGATGATTTTGATAAAAAGTGCACCTGTCCGCGTAGCTTCGGTAACAAAGTGAACTTCGGTAGCGAAGCGAACCAGGTAACTCGTGACCAGCTCACATCAAAGGGGGAATCCACGCTCACGAAGGGCGGCGACTGGGTGGTGCACGTCGCCGACGCCGGGGCGAAGAGCAGCCATCCCGCCGACCACATCTATGTGGCCGCGGGGAAACTCGAAACCACCCCGATCAGGCTGGGCGAGAGGACCTGGGAGGACTACCGGGAGCTGTGCAGGCGCTCGGTGGACGTCACCGGCGGTGAGCTCGCCCCCAAGGCACCTGCGTGGGATGCCGAGGAGTGGTCGAAAGTGGCTGTGCTGGTCAAGCACAAGAGCGGCACCACGATTGGGAAACGACGTAAGAGCGACGGCGCCCTGGCCCCGGGCGATTCGGTGTGGATCACCATGAGCAAGGGTGGCGAGAGTGTGGTCACCGGGCTCACGATGTCGTCGAGCTGGCGGAAGCTCGGGGAGGGCCCGATCCGCGAGCGGCTTCCCGACGAGTCCCTGCTGCCGTGCCGAGATCCGGATGAGCTGTGCCCGGCCTGCGCGACCTTCGGTTTCATCGAGGCCCGCACCGAGGGTCAGCGAGGCGACCAGGCGGAACACAACGCCTACGCCTCCCATCTGCGGTTCGGGGCCTTCGAAACCGACGCGCCGGTGTCGCTGCGGCTGGTGCTTCCCCCGCCGACTCGCTCCCCGCGCCCAAGCGCTGGGGCGTTCTACCTGGAACACCTCACAGCGGAGGGTGAGAACCGGGAGGCGGGTGTGGCCGAGCGAGGGAAGCCGGCGTCCCACTGGGGCGGTCTGCGGAGCCGCTCCGGGATGCGGAGGATCGCTGGTCGCAAGTTCTACTGGCACGGCCAGGAGCCCGAGGACACGAGCCCCACGCCCCGCCAGGTGCGTCGCGCTCACTACCCGAAGGAAGGCGCCCCCGACTGCCAGGAGACCAGGCGCTGGATCACCGAGGGAACCCCCGTCCTGAAGGGACGGATCCACTTCGAGAACATCGACGCCCGCCAGCTCGGGTTCCTCATGCTCGCGCTGGAACCCCAGGAACTCGCACAACGTGCCGGTATCACCGTCAAAGGTGACCTTGCCATCCACCTCGGTGGCGGCAAGGGTCTGGGTTTCGGCACCGCCGTCGGTCGCATCACCGATACCTGCATCCAGGACGCCGCAGGCAGGTACCGGGCCGGCGCGGAGACGGTGGAGGTGGATCCGTGCAGCGCTGCCATGCAGGTTATCGACCCGGAGGCGCCGTGGATCACCGGGCTCGTCAGGGCGCTCGGCACCGCCAGCGTCCCCGCTGATCGCATCTGGTACCCGACCATGGGCAATTTCACACGACGGGGCAGCGACGCGCAGCAGGAGTTCGACAAGAGCTTCGAGTACTACGCCGAGTTCTCCGGAGGCAAGAACAACCAGATCAGGATGCGCACCCTCCCCAGGATCGACGACCCGATCCAGTACATGAGCAACGAGAACTGAAAGGACCGGAGATGACGTGTTTCGCATCCATCGGGGTCAGTCAAATCCAGGGGTATCTCGCCCGGTCCCGCCGCCTGTGGGGACGCCGCGGCGCCTCCGACATGCTGGCCTACCTCACCGACACCAGCGGGGCCGCCGACCGCATCGAGGAACGCAGTTTCGAGACCGCGGGGGAGATCCTGCAGGGTTTCCCCGGGGTGACGGTCAACGACGACGCCGTTGACGTCGACTCGGTGCTGAACATCCGGGGCGAGGATCCCGGCGAGGTCCGCAAAGCCGCCGAGGCCCTCGCGCTCAACATCAAACTGCACCTGCCCGCCGCACACGTCCACACCACCTTCCGGGAGGCTGCCGGGTACGGCGACGTCATCCGCGCCGAGGACGACGACATTCCTGCCGAAACCAGGCAGTACCCGCCGTCGATGATCGAGTTTCCCCTGGCCCATCACTGCGACGAATGCTCCTCGGGCATGGCCGCGGAGGAAACCTCGGTGGGGGACGAGACGACGCGGCTGTGCAGCGACTGCGCCTCCCGTGCTCCGCGGAAGGGCCGCAACAGGCTCCTGAACTGGTCTCTGCTGGGTGGGGTCCAGCAGGGATTCATGGTGGAGCAGGTCATGCTTCGCGAGCTCCGAAAGCAGGAGAAATTCGGACATCTCACACAGGTGGAGCATTTCAAGGAGTTGGCGCAGCTCGGTGATCTCGACTCCGAGGGGTCGCGCACCCACACCGGCAACCACGTCGCCACCATCTTCGCCGACGGCAACGGCTTCGGGAAGCTGTTTCGGGAGCTGAGGGCGGCTGCGGCGGATTCGGAGGATGGTCTGCAGGAGTTGCGGAGGGTGTCCAAGGCCGTCAAGGACGCCACGAAACAGGCGCTGCAAAAAGCCATCGAGGAGATCACAGACGACCGGGTCTCCGCGGCGAACCCCATGCCCGCCGTCCCGCACATCCTCGGCGGCGACGACGTGCTGGTGACCGTGCCCGCCACCAAGGCATGGCCCTTCCTCATCGCATTCCTGAAACACCTGGAACAGGAAGCGGGCAGCGACACCTTCGGACTGGGGGCGGGGAAGGTCAGCTTCTCCGCGGGCATGGTGATCTGCAAACTCGCCTACCCCATCGGCGACCAGGTGGAACTGGCCACCACCTTGCTGCGCACCGCCAAGGAAGCGGTGAGGGGCAACGACTGGTCATTCGCCTGGCTGGATGTCACCAACGAGGGCCCCACACCGTCGAGACGATTCCGCACCCTCGACGACTGGGGACGGATTGAGGAACTGCGAGACCTGGCGCGTCGACTCGGCGACGACGAACGCGGCAACGCGGCGCGCGCCACCCTGCGCCAGGAACTACGGATCAGGGACGAGAAGGACCGCACCCTGCACCTGAGACACCGGGCCAGCAGGCTGTCCGGGGCCGCGGACCTCCTGGACGCGGTGTTCGGAAGGAACTGGGAGCGGGCCACGAACCAGGGCACCGAGGAACTCTTGACGGTACTGAACATCATGAGGTGGTACGCATGACGACGACCAAGACCACGATCGAGCTGGACATCCGTTTCAACACCGCCTTCCGCATCTCCCAGGGATACGGGCAGGGGGAGGTCGACGACGTGATCGACGAGGAGAATCCGCTGCCAGCCACGTCGCTGAAAGGCGTCATGCGGGACGCCGCCCGCATGGTCCTGCCGGGAAAACGACGAGGCACGACATACGTCGACCATCACCTGGTGGATGCCGTGTTCGGGAAACGCGGCAGCGGCAGCTCTCCGTGGAACTTCTCGGACGGGAAACTTGACCACACGGATGAGCTTCGGGAACGGATCCGGGTGCGCTCCCGGGTGGCCATCGACGAGCGGCGCCGCGCCCGGGACGGGGCGTTGCTTTTCGCGGAGGAGCTGCACGCGGACCGGGCCACCGCGACGATCTCCCTGACCCAGCCCCTGCCCCCGGAGGAGCTGGACACACACGTCGCGCTGCTGCACGTCGCCGCGCGACTGGTCGATGGGATCGGCGCCGACCGGCGTCGCGGCCTGGGATGGGTGAGCATCACCACCGACACCGACGACATCGAGGCAATGGTCGACAGGATCGAGCGGGCCAGGAACGGGCAGGCCGGAAACGAGCAGGTCAGGAGCGCATCATGAGCTGGTGGCGGGTAACTGTGACAAGCGAACAGGCGATCGTCATCGGCACCGGGGCCACCCGGGCCTTCCACACCCCGAGCCTCGGATACATTCCCGGTTCCACGCTTCGCGGGGCACTGGCCACCGCCTGGCGGATCCGGTACGGCGACCCGAATTCCGTCTTCCAGGAAACCTTCGACCACTCGGTGCGGTTCGGGCCCCTGCTGGCCGTGACGGGGGACGTCGCCAACCAGTCCGTGCTGCGCCGCAAGTACGCCCCCGGCGACGGCGAATACGTCGACTGCGCCTTCGAGGATGCGGGGGATGCCGTGGGGGAACACCTCAAGGGCGATGTGATCTGGGGCGACAAGAACGCATTGAAGGTGGTGACCACCACCGCCATCGATCCCGAGAAACGCACCGCGCTCGACGGGAACCTGTTCTCCCGCGAGGCCCACCGTCGCCGGCAGACCTACCACGGCCTGATCCACGGCGACGAGAACCTGGTGGGGAGGTTGGCGGAGCTGGAATCCGCCAGCATCGGGGGTCGCAGAAGCGTCATGGGACGCGCCCGGATCCGGATCGAACCGACACCACCACCCGAGCTGCCCGCATCGGGGGATGTGGTGCTGCGCACCCTGTCGCCGACGATCCGCCTGAATGAGGCGGGCGCACCCACCCTCGAATGGAAAGGAATGAAAACCTTCGAGGGCTTTGAGGTCGTGGATGCCTGGGGTGGCAGGGTCGCAGGCGAGGGGATCAGCGGCTGGCACATGGCTTCCGGCACCCCGAAACCCGGGGACATCGCCATCGCACCCGGGGCCGTCGTGAAACTGCGGGAACCCGACCGGGACAAGGTGCTGAAACTGCTGGAACGCGGCCTCGGGACCCGCAGGGCCGAGGGATTTGGATGGCTCGAACAGGTGACGACACCTTGGCGGCCACCCGGCGGGAAACCCGACGAGGAACACACCGGGGAAGTCGCGACCCCGGATCTCGACGCCATGCTCAGCTGGCCGCTGGAGGACCGCAAAGCGGTGGCGGGCTGGCTGCAGGAACTGCGGGAGGGCGACGACACCAAGACCCTGGAGGGCAGGCGCGCCTGGCTGAACCTGACGGAGGGCCGGCGGACGGCGGCCCGGCGCGTGATCCGCGACACCCCACAGGCGCAGCGCAACCCGTGGGCATCGAGGCTACGAGAGGGACGGAACTGACATGATTCTCACCTACATTCGAGTGACGATCCGCCCGTTGGGACCGTGGCGCGTCGGAGCGGTCGGACAGGACCAGGCCGCGCTCGAAACGCTGCGCGATAACGCCGGAAGGCCGGCGCTGCCGCCGTCGAGCCTGGCCGGTTCCTTCCGGGCCGGCATCGACGAGGCAGCCCGGGAACTCCTCATGGGTCAGGAGAAAGCGAAGGACGGAAAACCGGACTTCCAGGCCTCGACGCTGTGGTTCCTCGGCACCCGGCTCACCGGAGGCGAGAACGGACAGCCCGAGATCAGACGCCGCACCGCCACCGCCGTCGACCGGAACCGTCGCGCGGCCCGCAACCACGGGTCGCACGACGTCGAGGAGGTCTACGACACCGAAACCATCCAGCTCTACCTGCGGCACGAGGGCGACCCCGCCAAGGCGCTACAGCTACTCGGACAGTGGCAGGTCACCATCGGAGGCGGAATCAGCACAGGCCTCGGGCACGCCAAGGTGACGGCCATCTCGTACCGCACCCTGGATCTGTCGCACCCCGCCGACCTGCTGGCCCGGGTCTCACTGCGAGACGCCGGACCGGACGCCCTCGACGCCCTGCTGCAAGGCGGCACCGACCACAAGGTGACCGCCGAGGAATCACCCACCCTCCTGGAAGCGACGATCCGCATCGACGGACTGAACCTTCCCACCCAAAACCTGAAGGATCAGCTGAGACCGGAGGACCATTGGTTCCACGGCACCCGATGGAAGGGAATCCTCCGGGGCCGGGTGGAATACATCGGACGCAGCCTCGGCCTGGACATCTGCGGCGCGGAGGACCAGCAGTGGCGCGGCTGCGGGAGGTGCGCCGTCTGCGAGGTCTTCGGGTCCGGGGAAACCGGGGCGGGCAGGTGGAGTTTCCACTTCACCCCACTGAAACCCGGCCACCCGGCGGGACGAACCCGCAACGCCATCGACCGTTTCACCGGAGGAGTAGCGGAGAAGAAACTCTTCCCCGAAAAGACGATGACCTGCCAGGCGCGGCTGGTGATCGGACAACTGCGCGACGTCGAGGAACACCACGCCTGGGTGCTGAAAGCCCTGCTGCTGGCGCTGCGAGACCTGCAGGAGGGATACCTCGGAATCGGAGGCCGGACCTCGACGGGGCTCGGTTCGGTGCAGTTCGAAAAGCTAAAGCTCGGCGAAGAATTCCAGCGTTTCGAGATAACCGCCCCCCTGGAGGCCGTCGAGGGCATCACCGAGGCGGACATCGAACTGGAAAGAACCCACCGGTCACTGAAAGAGAAAAAGGAGAAGGAGGAAATGCAGCATGCCTGAGCAGAAACGAACCACCGAGACCCGCTACCTTTCCGGACAGGGCGAGGTGGAATGGTCCCAGCTGCGGAAAGAAGCGAGCGGCCTCACCTGCGCCTGGGCCGACTACGACGGCTTCCACATCGGCCCCTGCCCCGACAAGGCGCCCCCGTACAGCCACATCTGGGGCTGGAGCCGCGACGGCGAGGTGCTGCTGCGCGGCAGGATCGACGCAGGCAGGGTGATAGCGGGATGGCTACGGAAAACCCCGAGCGGCGGGAAGAAAGAAAAGGAGGTGCCCACGGTAACCCGGCAGGTGATCACCTGGAAACCCGACCACGAACGCCTAAAAATTAACTTCGCAGGAGAGAAAGAACACTGGCCCGAAACAATGCAATCGGTGGAGGTCCTAGGAGAAAACCCGGTGACATTCATAAAAGAAGAAAACCCTTCCTAAACCCGGTTGAGCCAAGATGTGACGAAAACTCCCAGCTCCCTGCGACTGAGCATCGTGGAGACACCCTCGGGAAGGGGTGTTGGAGAACGATCAAAAACAGCCTCAGGTGTGTATGAAACGTAACGAGGGGTTGTACCCCATTGAGGATAGATCCTGTCCGCTACTCGGAGAGGGTAAGGAGGGGTGGTGTGTAAAATCGCCGCAACAGGGCTTGTCAGGGCAGCATGTCAAGAGGGTAGGGTCTGAAACCACCGCGAATCTTAAAGCGGATTGAAACTTGTCCCGAAACTAGTGATCATCATTCCGCCCGCCGTCTGAAACCACCGCGAACCTTAAAGCGGATTGAAACTAGATTGACAGCTCGCTTGCGGTCCCATACAGCCCACCAGTCTGAAACTGCCGCGAACCTTAAAGCGGATTGAAGCCTCAAGAAGAAAAGCTCAAAGCTAAAGGGCGGGTCTGAAGCCACCGCGAATCTTAAAGCGGATTGAAAAACTGGATTGACTCAGTTTGGCGAGCTGTTCCCGTGAGGAATCGTTGAGAACCTCGATGGGTTGTTTTTCGTCGTATTCGACCTCTTCTTGTGCAGGGCGAGTTGGGGATTTCGTACATGACGTGGAGGGGAAAATAATGACTGCTGGCAACCTTCTTCTCGATGAGGAGAAGGTGTTGGAGTGTTTCACCCTGCCCGCGCTTCGTTGCGCCTGGGAGAGGGTGTTGAAGAAGGACGCCCAGGACGGCGACATCTCCGATTCGGTGGAGCGGTTCGCCGAGGGGGTTCAAGAAAGACTGGATGAGCTCGCCGAGGAACTCCGGGCGGGGACGTACCGGCCCTCGGACCTAACTCGGGTGGTGATCCCCAAGAAGAACGGGGAACGTTTCCTCGACATCCCCTCGGTGCGGGACCGGATAGTGGAACGGGCAATCCTGGAACACATCAACCCGGCCATCGACCCGCTCTTCGGGGCCACCGCGTTCGGTTACCGCCCCGGACTGGGGGTGGCGGACGCCGCCCAGGAGGTGGTGCGACTCCGCGAGGAGGGCTACACCCACGTCCTGCGAACGGACGTGCACGACTGTTTCCCGTCGCTTCCCGTGGCCCTGCTGCGTCGCCAGCTGGAGTTCCTGATAGCCGAACCCGAGATCCTGGCCGTGGTTGACCTGCTGCTCGACCGCTGCACCCGGTTCCCCGGGAAGGGGCGGGGCGTTTTCCCCGGGCTGCCGCAGGGAAGCCCACTTTCACCGCTGCTCGCGAACCTGGCGCTGATCCCCCTGGACGAGGCACTGGTGGATGCGGGATTTCCGGTGGTGAGATACGCCGACGACCTCGTGATCGCCCTCGAAGAACCCGGGGACGCACCCGAGGCCCTGAGAACAGCAACAAAGGTGTTGAAGGAGCTGGGAATGGAACTTGGAGCGGAGAAAACGGCAGTCGCATCGTTCTTTGAGGGATTCGCCTTCCTGGGGGAGGACTTCGGCCCCCGCTACCCGCCGGCGGAAGGCGAGGGTCGCATCCGGGAACCGGACAAGAAAATCCTCTACGTGGCGAAACAGGGCAGCCGCATCCAGGTGAGAAAAGGACGGGTGCAGGTGATCCAGAACGACTTCCGCTCCACCCGACGAGGACACCTGTACCAACAGGCCCAGCGGCTACGCGCAGCCATCATGGACCCCAAACAGAAATGGACGGGACTGGCATGGCGATGATGCACCTGGCCGCCTACGACGTACACGAGGACCAGCGACGCGCCCAACTCTCCGCGCTCCTCCAGGCCTACGGGGACCGCATCCAGTACTCCGTGTTCCTGCTCGGCATCGCCCCGGAGGAGTTGGTGGAGATCCAGAGCCGAGCAGCTGGCATCATCGACGAGAACACGGACTCGCTGTGGATCGTGAGACAGTGCGCGGCCTGCTGGGAGGAGGCCCGGACCCTGGGCCAGGCCCACCCACCGGCCCGGGTGTTGCACTACGCAGTGATGTGAAGAAAGCCGCCGGATCCGCCGATGCCTGGCAGGGCGGGCCGGGAGGTGGCATGAGGGTAGAGTTGGAGGCAGTCGGCGGTCCCGGCTGCCTGAGGGGTTTTGGAGACACCCTCGGACAGGGGTGTTGGAGAACGACCCAAAACAGCCTCAGGTGTGTATGGCACTCGACTAGGAGTTTTGCCCCATTGAGGACAGATCCTGTCCGCTTGTTGGAGGAGGTGAGAAGGAGTGGTGTGTAAGAACACCGCAACAAGGCTTGCCAGGGCAGCATGCCAAGAGGGTAGGGTCTGAAACCGCCGCGAACCTTAAAGCGGATTGAAACACAGTAGTCCTCCCTTCAGGTCTACCCAGGGCATGGTCTGAAACCACCGCGAACCTTAAAGCGGATTGAAACCGCGCAGCGCCCCGGCTCGATACCAAGCTCAGGTCTGAAGCCACCGCGAACCTTAAAGCGGATTGAAACGACACGATTTCGGGGTACCCCCCGAGGTACCAGATGTCTGAAACCACCGCGAACCCTCAAGCTGCTCTTCGTAGTTGGGTGTGATGTCTTGGGTGGTCGGGTTGTGTTGCTGCGTCCGGTGGGTGTTCTTGACCCGCTGCCGAGGCCGGGCGGATGGCGGGCGTGACGCGACCCTGCAGTCGGGGTGGCCGGCGAGGGGCCTCGTCGCTTTCTACCATCATCCGTCGTCGATCAGTGCAGGCTGATCGCGTCAAAGTCGGACAAGTTGGTGCTCACACTCGCCACCGTGCACCGTGAACACGTAGACTTGACCACAGCTCGTGGCCCCTGCTTGAGGGGATGTCTCACACCACCCATCCCATCGCGGGGCCGCGAGCCCTTATGTCAACGACCCGCCACACTCACCTACGGATTGCCGGAAGGGGATGGCGTCTGGGTGCACCGGGCCGCAGCGCAGGAGCTGCCCGTGACAAGGGCTTTTACCGGGGCCGTGGCGTTGGGACATGCTAGGTATTCAGATCGGGTGAGAAGGGAACAGCGCGGTGATCGTTGATGATCGAGGTGTCGCGATGAGTAGGAAGGACTGGCCGTAGCGATGAAGGCGAGGACGTGGGTCTTGGTGGCAGGTGCCGTCGGGGTGGCGGCATTGGTGCTCTGGTGGGTGTGGAGTGTGGTGTTTGCTGTGGAACCACCTGTGTTGCGTGACGGGGAGACGCGGGCATCATCGTCGGGGCGGTACACATCAGAGTTTCTCTCGGAGGAGATCGACGGGAAGCGCAATGTGTATCCGGTGATCAAGAATTCGGCGGGCGAGGTGGTATGGAGCGACGATCAGCGCTATCTCCTGAGCGCGCATCCGGTGGGGGTGGTGTGGCAGGAGGGTGCCGACGTGCTGTGGTTGCTGTCTGGTGATATTGGCACATCCCGTGTGGTGGAAAAGGACGGGAAGTGGGTCAAGGAGTGGGACTGGGACACGCTGCCTCCCGACATCAAGAAAATCAAGGATCACTGATGACGGCGGCGCTGTGTGCGGATACCGGACGCCCAGATTCCTGGGAACTGTCACGCGTCGCCGCCCCGACTGGGTGTCACGCTGATGAGCCAAGAAGCCATCGGCAGAGGCCGTGAGTGTCGAAACCGATCATGGATCAGCTGTTCTCCTCGGTTTCCTGCAACCATTTCCTGGTCGCTTCCCAAGTGGCCTGGTAATCGGCCTTGCGCAAAGCCCTTCGCCACGGTTTGACGGCACACGCCGACGCCCAGAACACGACGAGAGCGGCCAGCCCCGACGGCAGCGCCAGTTCGGGTGCCTGCCACCCGCCGATACCGGCCCCAACGATGGGAGGAAAAACGAAAATCCAGACGGCATAGGCCCAACCGCCGGGCCTCGGATTCCGGGCCCGCACCACCGCCGGATGCTCCGCCAATGCGACAAGCACACTGCTCGTCGTTGTCGTCGCAAAGCCGATCAGGATCGCGGTCCCGAAACCAAGATCCAGGTGCAGCAGCCAACTGAGGAGATACAGCACGCCGACGAGAAACGGAACCCCGACCAGCGACGACAGCAGCCGACTGAGCACGCTCGCCCACAGCGGTATGTCCTCCTGGAAGTCATCGTGGCCCTGGTCATCCCTGCGAATCACCCAGCCGTCGCTGAGCTTGTCCTCTCCGAACGTTTCCGCGGTCATCTCTTTCGCGGCTTCCCACTTGGCGCGCACCTCGGCCTGGCTGTCGCCCCGTTCCCACGGCTGTGACCACAGACCAACGACCCAGAACACAATGAGAGCGGCGAGGGCCGTCGGCAACGCGACGCGGGGCGACTCCCACCACCCGACGGCGAACCCCACCAGCGGCGGCACCACGAAAATCCACATGGCATAGGCCCAGCCACCGGGAGCCGAATGCCGGGCGCGCACCACCGCAGGTCGCTCACCCAGAGCCATCAGGACCTCGCTGGCCACAGTCGTCACCAGCCCCAGCACCACAATGGCGCCGACGTCGGTTCCCGGCTGCATGATCAGGCCAAGCAGCCACAACACCCCCACGACCAGAGGTGCAATGACCACAGAGATCATCACATGCCCCGCCATGGCCTGCCCCAGAGTTGCGTATCCCGCCTCTTGCAGTTCTCGCCTTTCCTCCGCCATCGGATCACCTCCTTGGATCACGCCTCTCGGTGTTCTCGATACGCGAGAAACACCACGTTACGGCGCTCCATCTCGCGCACGTGAAGTCCTTCGCCACGGGCCTGACGACATCAGAATGCCGCAGCCCCCAGAATCGCACCTCCCTGGCGGAGAGTCAGCTCACTTTCGTCCAAGAAGTTGGTCAGTGGTGACGGCGCCGAGGGTCGGAAACAACGGTGATTCGCGTGATCCCGCTGCTCGGTGATGAGCCTGCGACATCAGAAATATAAATGGTTTTATCGCTTTAGAGCTGCGACAGATTCCGCGTGGGTGTCGTCTCTATTGACGCGCCCGAGGAGCCGAGTGGGGTGACGAATTTTCAAATGCGTCCAACGACCGGGCAAAAGGGCCAGTCAAACGGTGAATGGCCCGCGATGGCGTGTTTGTCAACCTCCGGGCCTGTCGTGCCAAAGCGCTGACGAGGCTCGCGATCGTGTGCTGGAGTGTTCCGCGGTCCAAATTCCTTCACCAAGAGAGGACTGCTTCATGAAGATGACGCGTTTGTTCGCGGGTGCCCTGCTGGCCGTCGTGCCGCTCGTCGCGGCTCCGGTAAGTCAGGCCTCCGCCGTATCGGATGCGCCTCAGGCCGCCGTGCAGGGTGCCCCCGCGGTGGTCGTGCAAAGCAGTGCCGCATACTCCCGCACCATCCTGGTCAAGGTCAATGAGCTGCGCGCCAGCCTCGGGCTGAAACCCGTGACGCGCTACGTCCAGCTGGACTCAATCGCCCAGGACTGGTCTCAGCAGATGGCATCGAGGAACTCGATGTCGCATCGGCCACAGTTCTCCAGCAAATACCCGCAAGGGTGGAGCACGGCCTCGGAGAACGTCGCCATGCGAGGCGGCTCCGGGGGCGGTGACATCGGCGCCCGGCTCTTCGGACAGTGGCGGAAATCGCCGGGCCACTACGCCAACATGGTCGCCCCCGACGCGAACGTGCTGGGCATCGGCCTGGCCTACAACTCGTCCACCAAGTCCTGGTACGGCACCCAGAACTTCGCCAACTACAAGAACCCGGGCGGTTCTGGTCTCGTCGCCTCCTGACGAGGTCGAATCAACGTCTGCGACATCGGGAGGCCCGGATCGGCTCAGCCGATCATCGGGCCGCCCCGATGCGTGGGTCATCGCGAGTGACCAGGCTCATCGCAGCTTCTTCTCGGTAGTCAAGAGGCCGACGATGGCCGCGACACGCCCGGAAAGCCGCACAATCTGAGAATTTTTCAGGTTGTGATTCAGATTAACGAAACCCCTAGTCAGATCACACTTAACCATAGTTAGTCGTCGTTCGGTAGGCGGGTGCCTGGCTCATCACGGCTCTGTGGGGCTCCGTGGTTGTGTTGTGGTGGAGGCAGTCCATTTTCCCTAGCCACGAGAGGACTGTTTCATGAAAATGACGCGTTTGTTCGCAGGTGCCCTACTGGCTGCCGTGCCCCTTGTCGCGGCCCCGGCTGCCCAGGGTGCTGTCAATGGATCGGATGTGCCTGTCCAGGTCATTGAAGCCCCTGCGGGAGTCACTCAAAGCAGTGCTGCGTATGCCCAGACCATCCTGACCAAGGTCAATGAGCTGCGTGCCAGCCATGGACTGAAACCCTTGACCCGTTACGTCCAGCTGGATGCGGTCGCCCAGGACTGGTCCGAGCAGATGGCAGCGAGGAACTTCATGTCCCACCGACCGGATCCTGGCAGCCATTACCCGGCAGGAGCGAGTGGCGCTGCGGAGAATGTCGCCATGCGCAGCGGCGATGCTCCCGGTGAGGACATCGGCACCAAGATCTTTGAGCAGTGGCTGCACTCGCCGCGCCATTACGACAACATGGTGAATCGGGATCTGAACGCCTTGGGAATCGGCCTGGCCTACAACTCCGCCACCAATTCCTGGTACGCAACCCAGAACTTCGCCACGTATCAGGATCCTGCCGGGGCGGGTCTCGTCGAATCCTGACGAGAGCAATCCGACGCTCGTGAATCGGGGCGGTCCCTGATCGGTTCAGCCGGTCATCGGGACCGCCCCGATGCTGTGGAGTCGCGACCGCTCGGGGAAGAGCGCCAAGGTGTCAGGGCCCTAGAAGAGCGAGTGGCACGACACCTATCCCATCCCTGCGACGATACGCGGCGGGCCCTGTGGTCACGACGAGCGTATCTGTGAGCCGACTGCCCAGCTTGCCGCGCAGCCAGTTCAGGTGACGAACATCGTCGTCGCCTATCGCAGAGGTGAGTTTCACCTCGATCGCGAGCAGCTCCCTCTCGGGGCCCTCGACGATCAGGTCGATCTCGTGATCACCACGTTTCGTCCTCAGATGTGAGACCACGGCATCTGAGACCTGTGCACACACGCGAACGGTCAGTGTCGTCAAAGCCTCGAACAAACGCCCGAACAAAGGAGCGCAGCCGGGGAAGATCACGTCGTCACGACCCTGCAGGAGGGCTCTCGCTGAACCATTCAGCAAACGCAACGACAATGCTGGATCTGCCAACTGGTGACGCGGGGAGGAAGCCAGCGCCCCGAGGTTGATTCCCAATGGCTGCCATGGGGGGACGGGGTCCAGGAGCCACATGCGCGTGAGCCAGTTGCGGTAACGAAGCGTGGTGGGCCGATTTGGAGGGGTGCCATCGCCGATTGCCGCGGTGTTGCGGATTTTCTCATACGTGGTCGTGGTGGATTCGGCTGACGCGTAGGAACGCAACCAGGACATGAGGGTTTCGGGGCGTCGCAGGACCGGATCGTCCTCCGTCCTCAATTCTCTCGAAGCCAGTCGCTGCAGGTAGCCGTCCAGCTGCATTCTGCGCAAGCGTTCCGGTAGGCCATGGATTCCAGGGAAGCCCGAGGCGGCTATTTCGTGGGCATAGTGATTTAGGTCGGCGGGGGTATCCCCGCTCAGTGCCCCAGCTTCTCCCCGCAATAAGGCGTTCAGGGAGACCGTGGGATGTGCACCCACCCGTTCACACAGGGCCATGGGTCTCATGCGAAGCGACACGATCCGGCCCGCCCCGGAGTGGATGGGGGCCCGGGGATTGGGGGTGGTACTTCCCGCCAGCAGGAAAGAGGCCGGCTGGGCGCCGTCGTCAACTGCCCGGCGAACCACGTCCCAGACGGTGGGCACGTGCTGCCATTCGTCGATGAACGTGGTGCCCGGCCCGGCCACTCGGGAGGGTTCGGCCGCGATTATTGCCCGCTGCGATTCGGAGTCCAGGGCCCAGGTGCGGCTTGGCGCGGCGGGAAGCGGTCGCAGTTTTGCCGACGCCCTTTGGGCCATCAAGGGCGATTGCAGGAAGCCCGGGCATCAAATCGTCCAGGACCATGTCAAGGACTCGCGGACGGTACTCCATGAAATCCTATGATACAGATGGAACATCTTTTATGATACAAAAAGTACAGTCTCTGTTCGGCTCTTTGGGCAGTGGTGGAACGTGCCGGGCGGCTACGCCAACGTGGTCGCCCGATGCTGTGAGCAATGAATGGTTGACTGGCCCCGAAAGGGTGAGCGATGAGTGATTTCCGAAGGAAACTGGCGGACTTCTTCGATGCGGAGAACCGGCGGGACTGGGACAGCTACCGGGAGTTCCTGCACCCACAGGTCGAATGGGTCCTGGGGGAAGACGTCATCAAAGGGCGTGAGTGCTACTGCGAAACCATCATCGCTGCCTATGCGCAGTCGGCCTCCCGTTTCAGGATGCACCAGATGCTTGAAGCCGAAGACCATAGACGCATTGCCACGCTACTCGTGGACACGGATGGCAGGCGCTCACTGGACATCTTCGAGTTCGAGGATGGTCTGATCCGCCGGGAATGGGAGTTCCTGCTGGGGCGTGGCGCCGACTGGAACGGCAGATCCCTCATCTGTAGGAGGGGACAGGAAGAGGCCGACGAAATAGTGCTTTGACAAGGGGGTGAGCGGCTGGTCGCGGTGTCCGCAGATGTTCCTGTGATGCAGATGGAACGCGCCCTGTGATACACAAAGTCCAGCCCCTGCGGTACAGATCGTGCAGGCTGTGGATGTGGAGAAGAAAGGGCGCGTGATGTGTGACGACGAGGTGAGCTACGACGCCGACCGGCTCCCGTCCCGCGACGAGACGCGGACGCTCTACGACTCCGTGGGATGGGCCGCCTACACCGACGACCTGGATGCGCTGATCCGCGGGCTGGAGAACTCAGCGGTCGTGGTCACCGCGCGATCGGGCGGCGAACTGATCGGCCTGGCGCGCATTGTCTCCGACCGGGCCACCATCGCCTACCTGCAGGACGTTCTCGTCCATCCCTCCTTCCAGCGTCGCGGAATCGCGACAGCGCTCGTCAACCGGGCCTTCGCTCCCTTCAGTCGGGTGCGCCAGCACGTGCTCCTGACCGACGCCGAGCCGGGACAGCGGGCGTTCTACGAGTCGATCGGTTTCACCGAGATCCGCGACCTCCCCGGGCAGGGGTGCAGGTCGTTCGTCCGTTTCATTCCGTGATGTGTCGAACCCGGCAACCAGGACCTCGTGGGTGATTCCTGGGTGCATGACGCGCAGCAATCGGATGTGGAGGGTTTCTCCGCGGAAACCGCGGGTTCGTGCGCTGGAAAATGCCATTTCCGCCTGTCAGCCTTTCGGCCAGATGAGCATCTCGGATGTTCAAAACACCCATATCCTGAGATTTTCTTGGGGCTTCTCAGGTGCCGGTTGGAGGGGTTAAAAGCCCATGTAAAGGGGGTTTGACGCTCGTTCCTGCCTGAAAGTTACGTATCGGAACCTGAAAAAAAATCAGGGAAGTGATTGGATGAATGGGTGTTTGCCCCCCAACTGAGAGGACTGCTGATGAAGCCGATGAAGATGGCTCGTCTGTCTCTGGTGGCGCTGCTGGCCGCTGTGATTTCGTTTTTCTCCTTGGCTGCTCACGCCGAGGCGACCTCACAACGGCCCGCCGTTCTCCCAGCGGACGTCAACAGCAAGGGCGCGGAGTACGCCGGGACAATCCTGAACAAGGTCAACGAACTGCGAACCGGCCTGGGGCTGAAGCCTGTGACCCGGATCGCTGAGCTGGATGCGGTCGCCCAGGACTGGTCCGAGCAGATGGCCTCCCGGAACTCGATGGAGCACCGTCCGAACTTCACCGACCACTACCCGCAGGGCTGGAAGGGAGGCTCCGAGAACGTCGCGTGGCGCAGCGACGGCGGTGACGTCGGCGCGCTGCTGTTCGAGCAGTGGCGGAACTCGCCGAGCCACTACACCAACATGACCGACCCCAATGCGGACTCCCTAGGGATCGGAATCGCCTACAGTGCGGGAAGTGGAAGCTGGTACGCCACCCAGAACTTCGCAACCTACGGTGACCCGCAGGCTGCAGGACTGACTGTGAGCGACGGGGGAGCTGGACGAGCAGGAGCAGAAAACGCGGAGAACGCCCGCGGTGTCAACGCTGTCTCGGCCAACGAGGCCGCCGACTCCGGTGAGAAGAGGACGTCCAGGGGTGGGGAGCGGAAGCCCGTTGAAGCGACGACGTCCGCCACTCCGACGAAGGAGACCCAAAGCGCCGAGGCCACGGAGGCCTCGACCCCTCGCAAGGCCGGACTGCCGAAGACCGGTGCTCAGGCCCTCATGTGAACGTGCGGGAAACCGGACCGCGTGCTTCCGGGCGGGTAGCCTCGAAGCTGGGAACCACCACCGCGGGGCAATCCCCTCGCTCCCGGTGGTGTGATTCCCTCGCGGTCCGGTTTTTCGTTTTCCTGCATGCGGTCGTAGTCGACTCGCTTCGGCTCAGCCCACTCGCTGAGATGCTCGCGCCGCGTTTCTATCCATTCCGGTGAGAAGTCCGGGCGGGTTCACTGCGGTGGGCTCAATCGATTCGGAGTTCACCCATGGCGCCCCAGTCATCACCGTCGACGGTGCGCGAGATGATCTTGGGGGTGGCGGTCAGGAAGGGGCGCATGGTGTCGAGTCCGGCCTTGAAGTGGTCGGATGTGACGTGGGCTTCGGCGGCGTCGTCGTTGAAGGCCTCGACGAGGACGAACTCGTTTGGGTCCTCCACGCTGCGGGACCACTCGAACCACTTGTTGCCGGGCTCGGCGCGGGTAGCGGAGGTGAACGGCCTCACCGCCTCGATGAAATCATCAGCTAGCTCGGGTTTCACGGGAAATTTCACGACGATCAGGATCATGCCGTCAACTCTATGTCCTGCCCGGGCAGGCTGGGGCGTGTAGCGGGTTGCTGTCCGGGCGTCAGAAGCGGCTTCGGCGCGGGTCGTTCGTTCCTAGCGTCGCGGATCAGCTGATGTCAACGATGCTCGTCGTCATCAGGCGTCGGCTTTCTCCCGTGTGAGGCGGCGTTCTTTCTTCCGCTTGGAGTATTGCCAGCTGTAGCTCACGCATCCAATGACAATGACGTAGAGGAGTGTTATTTCCACTGCTCCGATGTTGGCCCCTCCGAGGGAAATAAAGGAAGCGAGCAGGGGCGGAAGAAGAAGGCAGATCAGAATCGAGAGAATTGCTTGAATAATCACGCGCATTGCCTGTCGTCCTTCTTTCTGCTTGCGTCAATCCGAAATTGTTGAAATTTGTGCTGTTTCGTTTGTCGATGCCGCTGCTGTTCCGGCGGGTAGTAGATCTAAGTGCAGCGATATTTGAGGACGCAGTACTTGACCCTGAGCTGAACTCAAGAGCTGGAAGGCACATCGCCTCGATGGAGTCATTACCCTGCTCGGACATCGCGGGAAATTTCACGACGATCAGGATCATGCCGTCAACTCTATGTCCTGCCCGGGCAGGCTGGGGCGCGTGGCCGGGCTGCTGTCCGGGCGTCAGAAGCGGCTTCGGCGCGGGTCGTTCGTACCTTGCGTCGCCGATCAGCTGAGTTCAATGGGCGATTGATGCTCGTTGCCGTCAGACTGTGGTTTTCTCCTGTGAGTGGTCCTTCTTTCTCGTGCGATCGGTGCGCCGCCAGAAATAGATCACGCAGCCCAGCGTAACGATGTTGAGAAGTATGAGCTCGAATGGGCCGATTGCGGCCCCTCCCAGGGCGGAAAGAAGAATGACGAACAGCCCCAGGAGAAAAAAGTAGAGCAAAATCGAGAGTACCAGCCGAACAATCATGCGCATCCTTGTTGCCTTTCCAGTTGCTGCCCCCGGTTTGTTGTCACTATCACCGTACCCCGCCCTGCCGGGGCGCTCACGTGACAGTGGTCTCCCGGAATCCACCGGGAGACCCCTGAGGTCTGTTCGCTGACGACCGGTGCGGATCTTCAGATGCGCAGGTCGTCGGTCAGTGGCGTCGGGTGTCCGAAGCGATGGTTGGTCACCGACACCGCCTGCTCGTGCACGTAGGGCAGCAGCGCCAGGCGACCCGGGTAGAGGGTCGGGCCCGCGTGGACACTGACGTCGATGGAACCGCCCACCGCGGTCAGCAGGTCCCGCTCACCCAGGTGCCGCACCCGGCCCCGGACGTTCCGGTCGAACCGGTCGTCGCTCTTCACCTCGACCGTCAGGCCGAGACCGGTCAGCACCTCCGACAGCTCCCCCGACGGGGCATCGCGGAACGAGAAGGTCGCTGCGGAACCGGTAACCAGAGCCGCCGAGGCCTCCCGCAGCACACGCAGCGGGTCGTCGACCTCCACCCGGACCGTCACCGGCGTGGGACGGTACCGGAACGCGTTGATCTCCGCCTTCAGGGCCGACGGGTCGTGCGAGACCCCGAACAGGGTCCGCCAGGCCGCCTGATCCGAGGTAGCCGCGACGTTGAGCTGTTCGAGCTGCTGCTCGTCGAGCACCCGGGCGGCGGCCCGGAAGAGATGCACAAGTTTCGGATCGGTGAGGGCGCCGGAGGGGCCGAGGTCCTTCGGCTCCCAGGAACCGAAGCCCACCACGTAGTTTGGGCCACCGGCCTTGCCCCCGGTGCCGACCGCGGAACGCTTCCACCCGCCGAAGGGCTGACGCCGCACGATGGCCCCGGTGATCCCGCGGTTCACGTACAGGTTGCCGGCCTTCACGCGGTCCAGCCAGAACTGGATCTCCTCGGCATCGAGGGAGTGCAGACCAGCTGTCAGGCCGTACTCGGTGCCGTTTTGCCACTCCACGGCCTGTGCCAGGTCGCGGGCCGCCATCAAGCCGAGCACCGGCCCGAAGTACTCCACCTGGTGGAAGGCGCTGCCCGGTCGCACTCCGGTCCGGATGCCCGGACGCCACAGCCGGTCATCAATGCGTTGCGGTTTCAGCAACCACGTCTGTCCGTGTTCCAGTTCGGTGAGGCCGCGCCTCAGTTTCTCGCCCGGCACCTCCGTGAGCGGACCCATCTGGGCAGCCGGATCCTCCGGCCACGCCACCGTCAACGACGACGCGGCGTCGACGATCTGATCCAGGAGACGCCGTGACTTGGCCACCGATCCGACCAGGATGCCCAGCGACGCGGCGGAACACTTCTGCCCCGCGTGTCCGAAAGCGGACGCCACCAGGTCGGCGGCTGCCAGGTCCAGGTCAGCCGACGGGGTGATGATCAGGGCGTTCTTGCCGGAGGTTTCGGCCAGCAACGGCAGGTTGGGCCGCCAGGAACGGAACATCTCGGCGGTCTCCGCCGACCCGGTCAGCACGACCAGTTCGACGCGTTCGTCACGCACCAGCTTCTCGCCGAGCGCACGATCACCCATGACGACGTACTGCACCAGGTCGCGCGGCAGGCCCGCCCGCCAGCACGCCTCGGCCAGCAGCGCCGCGCAGCGACGCGACGGGGAGGCGGGCTTCAACAGCACCGCCGACCCCGCGGCCAGCGCGGAGGCAACCCCGCCCAGCGGAATCGCGATCGGGAAGTTCCACGGCGGAATGACCGCGGTGACCTGCGGGGGACGGTGCGTGGCGCCGTCGACCTCTTCCCCAGCGAGGGAGGCGTAGTAGTGGGCGAAGTCGCAGGCCTCGGAGACCTCGACGTCCGCCTGGTCGATGAGCTTGCCCACCTCGTCGGCGGCGACCGTGATCAGCTCGGTGCGCATCGCCTCCAGTTCGACACCCAGCCGGTGCAGCGCGGCGGCGCGTTCTGTAGCCGGGGTCGCGGCCCAGCGCTTCCCCGCGGCGGCGGCTGTTGTCAGCACCTCGTCGAGGGCTTTGGCGGATGTCAGGGTGCCCTTGGTCACGGTGTCGCCGCCGAGATCGGGGGCGGGCAGCGATTCGCGGATGGAATCGGCCCACCGCTGGTTGCTGAGCAGTGCGGGGTCGGTGTCGGAGGTGTTGGTGAACACGGACGTCGGTTCGCTGCGTTCCTGGACCGCCCAGGCGCTCGGGGTGGGGGAACCGATCAGCGCGACGGCGTCGCGGTAGCGTCCCTCCTCCTTGTCGAGGAAGGCGATGTCGTGGCCGAGGGAGGCCGCCCCGGACATGAAGTTCTCCGGTGCGGCGTTTTCCTCCAGGCGTCGCACCAGGTAGGTGATCGCGGAGTCGAACTCGCTGCGCGGCACCACGGGAACGTAGAGCCGCAGCGAACCCATTTCGTCGAGGATCACCCGCTGCAACGGCACTGCCATGCCTGCCAGCATCTCGATGTCGAAGCCCGACGTGATGCCGCGGGCCTTCGCTAGTTCGACGGCGGTGGCGAGGCTGTAGATGTTGTGGCTGGCTGAACCGACGTGGAGGGTCTTGATGGATTCGGGGGTCAGGAGCCGGTCGAGGGCGCTGAGGTAGCTGGCGTCGGTCTCGACCTTCGACGGCAGGATCGGGTTTGGCCAGCCGCGCAGCTCCGCCTGGGTGCGTTCCATCGCCAGGTTGGCGCCCTTGACCAGACGCACCCGCAGCGGAATGCCGCCCGCCTCGCAGCGGCGTCGTGCCAGCTTCTGGATGTGCTCGATCATCAGCGGCGACTCGCGCAGGTATGCCTGGACCGCCAGGCCCATCCTCAGCTTCGGCAGTTTCATGGCGAACCGCTCGAACACCTCAAGGGTGAGGTGGAGGTCGCGGTACTCCTCCATGTCGAGGTTGACGAGCTTGCCCGACCTGTTCGCGGCCTCCATGAGCGGACCGAGACGAACCACGGCCTCCTCCACCGTCGCGTCGTGGGCCCACGGCGAATGGGGACCCATCACCGAGGACACTTTGATGGAGACGTAGTCGACGTCGGGTCGGTTGAGCAGTTCAATGGTGCGGTTGAGTCGGGAGGACGCGTGCTCGTCGCCCAGCACGGCCTCACCGAGGAGGTTGATGTTCAGGCTCGCACCGCTCTTGCGCAACCTGGCCAACGCCGGCCCGAGATCGCGACCGATGTCGACGACGAGGTCGCCCAGCAGCAGGGAGAAGGCACGACGCACCGCGGGCAGCATCGTCCGGGGCGCGGGGGCGACGCCGAGACCGAGGCCGGCGCGCAGGTAGGGGGGCAGGAAGGGGACGGACTGCCGGGCCAGACGCGCCAGATTCTTGGCTGCCACCGCCGGGTCCTCGGGGCGCAGAACGCCGTCAACGAATTCAAGGGTGAAGCGGAGCCCATCTGGATGGTCGAGCGCGCTTGCCAGCAGCTTTGCTGCGCGGGGTTCCGGGTGGGCGAGGGAGCGCTGCGCCCAGCGTCGTGCGGTGCGCACAGCCTTGTCCGTCAATGCTTGGTTGGTCACGTTGCTCACAGGGATAATCTTGCCCCACGCGCCGGCCACGCGGGCAGGGAAGGTGGGATTTAGGACATCGTGCCGTAGCTTTTGGCTCTTTTCGGAGGTCGGGCCGACCGTCGCAGACCGCCCTGGAATTTCTTGGAAGTATCTTTGGCAGGAGAATCTTCGTGGCAGGGTGGGAGCGTTCGTGTCCCAGCGGGTTGTCAGAGAACCAGGAGGAGACCATGTCAGATTCCGTCCGTCGACGCTTCCGTCCGCTACTCGCGTCGGTGCTTGCCGGAGGTCTGCTGGCAGGTTGCGCGTCCTCCACGTCCTCTGAATCCGGATCGCCGAGTGCCCAGGATTCGGCGGCCATCGCCCTGCCCACGGCGCGCCCCTCCGCAGGTGCGGGGTCGCCGTCCGCGACGAGGTCGCCGGTATCGATTCCGGGGGCCTATTCGGGAGCGGGCGGACCGCGACCCGCGAATGCCACCCCGATCACCGCCGTCCATTCGGGGTACGCGGTGATCTTCACCCCGTCGAAGAACATCACCTGCGAGTTTTCGGACACGAGCGCGGGCTGCGGGATCATCAACTACACGGACAGCAAACCCTACGGTTCGGATGAGCTCGGCGCCAAGTGGTGGGTGAGGATGAAGAATTCCACGTCCGCGAGTCAGGCGGAGCCCGAGCTCGTGTCGAGAAGCGAATCTCCCATGTTCCAGAATCCGGGAACCCCCGGTCAGCAGGTGGAATATGGAACCGTCGTCTACCACGGGGACTACGTGTGTGCCTCCGAGAATGCGGGCCTGACCTGCTGGAACACCGCCACTGGTCACGGTGCGTTCATGAACCGCGACGAGACGAAGACGTTCTAATCTCCAGGCAGGTGGCCAGGGAGACGTCCCTGCTCCCGAAGTTTCTTCGCTGCCTGTTCCCGTACGGCGTTGTTGATCAGGTGCCCGAAACCCCGCGCGGTGATCCGTGCGACAAGCCCAGGAAGGTCGGTGCCGAGCGCCGCGGCGGCTTCGTGCAGGTTCCAGTCGTGCGTGGAGAGCTGGTGCAGCAGGTGGGCGCGCCGGGTCTGGGCCGAACTCAACCGCAGGGTGTTGACGTAGAGCAGCTCACCGTCGTCGCGGACCAGACGTTCCCCGATGTGGTTGGGGCGGCGCAGCTCCAGGTCGGTCACGAAGCGTTCCAAGCGCATGCTTCCGGGGCGATAGACCGTCTCGGTGAACAAGCAACGATCCTTCCAGTCGCCCAGGAGAATCTCGGTGGTGGTCTCGGACCAGTCGCGCCGCACGCGCTCCAACGCCCCACGCAGCCCATTGATGCTCGTGGCCTCGGCGAAGAGCGGGCCCGCATCCACCAGCCAGCGGGTGGGTTGGTTCAGGGCATAGGCCATCATCAGTTCGCCGTAGAGATCGTCGAGGAGGGTGCGGTGCAGCAGCTTGTAGTCCTCGGCGGTCGGCACGACGAAGGCCGCCATCAGTGCGTCGGAGGTGTGGACCAGCATCCCGACCTGACCGCGGTGGAGTTCGAAGGTCCGCAAGGCGGTGGCGTATCCGGGAATCTCCCGCCCGGAGAAGAAGGACTCCGACCGGTGGATCAGCCCGAGGTTCCTGAACCTCTGCGACAACTCCTGCCACGCGATCGTCGGGGGTTTGAAGTGCAGCTCAAGAAGACCCTCGATGGCCAGGTGCTGCGGCAGGAAACGCAGCGCGTCCTCACCGTCCTTCTTCCGCAGCCGATGCACCGATTCGAGGAACTGCCAGTCGTCGGGGGTGTCCTTCTTCTTCACCTGGGTGCCTGCGGCGGAGCCCCAGGTCAGGCGCAACCCGTGGGGGACGAAGGCGATGTAGCTTTTCCGACCGGGCAGGTCGACGATTTTCACGCCGGGCGGGATGGCTGCACGCGACAACCGAACGTCCTGGCAGGGGGTTTCGCGCAGCAACGGGATCAACCGGAATGCCCCGAAGGTTTGTGCGGGGGCGGGCCGCAGGCCCGTCAGGTCGAGGGGTGGTGCCATCTCACGCATGTGCTGATGCCTCCAGGAACTCCTGCACCCGGCGTTCAAGATAGGCCTCCAGCTCCGCCAGGTCGCCGTGGCCGGTGACGTAGCGTGCGAAACCGAGCGCCGTCGGCAGATCCTCGGCGTTGCGCAACCCGATGGAACGGGTCAGCGGGCTGAGGCTGCTCACCTGCAACTCCTGCGGGTCGAAGACGGGATTGACATGCAGCACGTACAGCTCCGGGACGATCCGCGACGCGCTGTCGAGGGCGGCGTGGAAAACCCCGGGAGGGTCGTTCTCGGCGCCATCGGAGACCACCAGCACCGTCGTCGCACCCCACTCGAGGGCGTCGATCAACCGTTCCGTGAGATTCGTCTGCCCTCGCGGTCGGGGCACCTCGCCGTCGGCGGTGGGATGCGTCCAGAAAGCCCGGTAGTCGTGGTCGGTGAGCCCTGCCCGCAGCAGCTGGTCCACACCCCAGGCGACGGCCAGCGGTCGGCGACGTTTCTCGCGGGACCCCGAAGAGGAGAACGAGTTGTCCAGCACGGCGGCCACCTTCCCGGTCAGGGGCAGGGCACCGGTGCGGGCCAGCACTGCGCGAGCGGAGGCGGCCAGCCAGTCGATCTCGTCGCGCGGCGTGTCGACTCCCAGGACGTAGCTGGCCAGTTCGGTCAGCGACAGCCTCTCGGGACGCACCTCGACGGTGTCGCTGCGACCGGCGACGCGGAGTCGTTCCCGTTCGGTGAGGCGGTGTCTCATGCTCGTCAGCAACTCGTCGGGGCTGATGCCGTGCTTGGCGGCCAGGCCTTGTGCGACGCTGAACGGCAGCTCGCGGAGCGCGCTCTTGCTGAACCGCGCCTGTCGGTAGCGCTCCAGGATCGGGGTGTCGAAGGGGGCCTTGTGGCTGCCGAACAGGAAATCGGCCAGTTCGCCGCCGGGATGCAGGTGCGCGTGACGCATCGTCCCCGACATCTTGCGGCGGTACTTCACCGCGTGGAAGGCGAGGTCGGGATGCTCGGCGATGTAGTCGCGGATCAGGGCGCGGGTACGACGATTGTTGACGCCCTCCCGGCGCAGCCGGGCCATCAGTTTCCAGGCCCGCTGCGGGGGCAGGGAACGCAGCCCCGCGCGCAGCAGGGCGTTCTCCTCGCTGCGGAAGTCGTCGGGGGTGTCGCGACCGCTGCTGAGCAGTCCGATGATGATCTGTGCGACATTGAAATGATTCACCCCGACCGCCAGCAGCCGGGCGTAGAGGCGACGATAGTTGCCGCGCACGTAGTCGTGGAGGAACCCGAGCCCCAGGCGTTGCTCGTCACCTCCGGTGAGGAATTCGGCCTGCCCGGTGGAGACGAATGCGGCGTTGAGAAAGGTCAACAGGTCCTCGCGTGCGACCTCGTCTGCGCTCAGCATCGACTCTCCAGGGGGCAGGGTGGGTGTGTCCGGGGAAGAGCGGTGTGATGTGGAAGTAATTCCTGTACAGGGAAGCTCGGAAATCACACCTGGGTCCCACGGACACGCGGTCATCGTAGCGACACGCATGTCGTCGCGACAGGCGGGGACGTCGTTTCTGCGGATGGGTAGGGCACGACATCGAGAAACCCGGGAGCGGAATCGGCAATCGTTCCCGCTCAGGAGTTCAGGGACGATCAAGACGGCTCATGTTCGAGAGGGACGGACTCGTGATCCTGCATCCCCGTCACGTCGTTTTCTCGTCCGCCACCGGCGCCATTCCGGACCCGCCCTGCCGACGAGAGACTCCGGGTCGGGAGTTTCCCCGGGCGACGCGTTCACGGAGGGTGCAGGTTGCGGTGGAGGCGTGCAGGCGGCCCCCCGGACATGGCGCCCGACCCGATCCCGTAGGGTATGGGTCCTGTCGCGGCAGGCCACGCCCGGATGCAGCATGCCGGATCGGGCGATCCGACGTCCCACCGTCGCGACCGGCACGGCTGGTGCAGGAACACGACGGCGGGTGAGCGATTCACCCCGCCCGGTGAGTCCTCGCCCGAGTGGCGTTTTTCGCAACAGGCCCCGGGGCTGGACGAGGAGGAGAAGATGAGCGATCGCGAGTTCGTCGCGCTGGGAACATCCAGCTTGGTGCCCACGAAGACGCGGAACCACAACGGCTACCTGCTGCGCTGGGGAGCCAGCGGCGTCCTGTTCGACTGCGGTGAGGGCACCCAGCGGCAGATGACCCGGGCCGGGGTCTCGGCGCGCAGCATCGACGTCATCTGCCTCACCCACCTCCACGGCGACCACTGCCTCGGGTTGCCCGGGGTGTTGCAGCGCATCTCCCTGGAGCAGGTGCCCCACCCGGTCACCGTGGTCTATCCGGCCCAGGGACAGGAGTACGTCGAGAGGCTCCACCGTGCCAGCATCTACCACGACCAGGCCGACATCCGGTTCCTGCCCGTCGACGCGGGCCCGGAGCCCGGCGAGGTGCTGCGGACCAAGGACTTCATCCTCTCGGCGGCCTGCCTCGACCACCGCGTCCCCGCCATCGGGTACCGGGTGGAGGACCTGCCCGGGGTCAGCTTCGACCCGGAGGCCCTGGCCGCCCGCGGCATCTGCGGCCCCGCCGTCGGGCAGCTGAACCGCGAAGGTCGGGTGGAGATCGACGGTGTGGTCACCCGGCTGGAGGAGGTGTCGCGTCCGCGACGGGGGAGGTCGTTCGCGTTCGTCATGGACACCCGGCCCTGCCCGGCAGCGGAGAAACTGGCCGAGAACGTCGACCTGCTGGTCATGGAGGCCACCTACACCAGCGACCTGCGGGAGCTGGCGGTCGAACACGGACACTGCACCGCCCTGGACACGGCCCGCATCGCCGCAGCAGCTGGGGCCCGCCGCCTGGCCATGACCCACTTCTCCACCCGGTACACCACCACCGACGACCACCTGCGGGAGGCGAACGGCATCCACGACGATGTCATCGCCCTGGAGGACCTCGACCGGGTGCCGGTGGATTCCGTCACCCGCTGAACGGTGCCGCGGTGGGGCAGGAACCGACGTTGTCCGGTGCGTGGAGCCGGGGATGCGGTTTGCCGGACGGTGGCAGGATCGACTCATGGATGCTCAAGCAGTTCTGATTGATTCGGTCAACCGGCCCGTCGAGACGGCCCGGACGGTGCTCAAGGAGATCTCCAAGGAAACCCTCCACGCGATGCCCGGCGGCCGGGCGAACTCGATCGCCTGGCTGGTGTGGCACGCCGCACGGCAGATGGACATCCAGGTGGCGTGGCTGGCCAATGCCGGGCAGATCTCGGAGCAGCTGTGGATCACCGATAGCTGGGGTGAGCGTCTCGGAATCGACCGCGGCCCGAAGTCGATCGGTTTCGGCGACACCGCCGAGGACGTCGCCGCGCTGCGCGTCGAGGACCCTGCCCTGCTGCTCGACTACCTCCAGGCCTGCACCGATGCGTTCAAGACCTACGTCTCGGGGCTGTCCGCCGACGACCTGGACGAGGTGATCGACACCAAGTGGAATCCGCCGGTCACCCGCGGGGTGCGGCTGGTCAGCATCATCGACGATGCGGTCACCCACCTGGGGCAGGCGGCCTATGCCCGCGGCCAGATCGAGGAATGGAGCATCGGCTTCTGACGTGGTTTCTCCTGAGGTCCGCGACGCGGGCCGTCGCGGCGTGCCGCCTTGGGGGCGGGGGTGTCGGATCGGCCTGTCGTCCGTGGGTTTGCTCACTGGCCCGCCCGATTCTTCGAGAAGTCCCTATCACCGGTTTGCTGGCCCTATTCGCGGTTTGCTGGCCTTGTTCACGTTTGCCTGCGCTGTGAGGCCAGCAAACATGAACAAGGCCAGCACACAAGGGGTAAGGCCAGCAAAAAGAAGAACTCCAGGGCTCGCCCCGACTTGTCGGAGGCCTTCGCCGCGCAGGTGCCACACACCCTGCGCGGGTAGCGCGGCAGGGTTTTCGTGGTGGCACCGCAGATGGGACACGAGATCTCGATCATGGGCATGTGCATTCTCCTCGCCTTTATCCCATCAACCATGCTGCCAGCGGCTCCCGGACGATGCCGCGACATCGTGAGACGCTTTCGTCGGTGGCCTGGCCGACTGCAACCCTTGGACATGGAAGTGGACGAGGACGACTAGGAGCCGACATGACATGTGACGTTTCGGACAACATGAGGGCCGGGTGGGCGCGGACAGTGCTGACGGTTGACGGGATCGGGTGTTTCGCGGCGGCTGGGGTGGTGCTGGCTTCCGACAAGATTCTCGGGATGGTCAACCCATCGCTGAAGTCGAGACTCCCGCTGGCGGGTGCGCTGCTCACTACGAGTGTCCTGCTGCTCCGGGGAGCGGCGAGGAAACGACCGAGACCCAAGGACCTGCGATGCGCTGCCGCGATCAATCTCGGCTGGGTGCTGGCGTGCACCACATCCCGTCGATCCACCCCGACCCGGGCGGGGCGACAACTTCTGGCCGCCACCGCCCTTCTCGATGGGGCCTGTGGTTGGCTGCAGTGGAAACTGGGTCGGGACGCATCCAGAGAAGAATGAGACCCACTCCGTCCAGAGCATTCACCCGGGGCGCCAGGGGAAGCCCCTACGGGTGTTCAGTACTGCCGGGTGGGAAATCGTGCCGGGGCCTGTGATCCGCCCGGCCCGCGAGGACGAACTGAGGGAGCTGGGCGTCATCGAGCAGGAAGCGGATGCGCTGTTCGCCGAGATCGGGATGAACGACATGGCTACGGCGGATCCGGAAACCCTTCTGCCCGCCCAGCGGGCCGGACGGGTACTGGTCGCGGTGACCCGAGCGGACGAGCCGGTGGGTTTCGTCCGGCTTGAAATCGTCGACTCGACCCCTCACGTCGAGCAGGTCAGTGTGCTTCCCGGGTATGCAGGGCATGGTCTCGGAGCCCGCCTGCTCGATGCCGCCGAGGAATGGGCCAGGAAGCGGGGGTATCGGCGCATGACTCTGATCACCTATCGGGATGTTCCGTGGAACGGTCCTTGGTATCGGCGAATGGGCTGGGAGGTCGTCGAGGAGGACCGGCTGACACCGGAGTTGAGGGCTCTCCGGAAACGTGAGGGGGCCGCCGGCCTGGATGTCCGACCCCGGCAGGCGATGGAGAAAAACCTGACCTGAGTGGGTCGTCGGGCCTGCAATCGCGAACAAGGCCAGCAAACCGTGAAGCAAGAGGAGCGGGGAGCGGTAGACCTTCCCGAACGGTTGGTTGGCTGACATCACCGCGGCGCCCAGAGGGATGGCGAGGAGTCGCCCAAAAGGATAGTAGTTTTCCGCCCAGAGGTATAGTTGACTGCGTGGGTTACCTTGCGAGGCTGGTTGATCAGGAGCTGGACGCCTTCATGCCGCACGTCGCCGCGGTCACGTTGGACGGGCCCAAGGGGGTGGGGAAGACATCAACCGCCTCCCGTCGGGCCGTCGACGAGCTGCGCCTGGATCTTGAGCAGCACTGGCGAATGGCCAGGGCGGATCCGGAACTGGTGACCCGGCTTCCCAAGCCGCTGCTCATCGACGAATGGCAGCGGGTCCCCGCGGTCTGGGATGCGGTGCGCAGAGCCGTGGACGACGCTGCCGACCCCGGGAGCTTCCTGCTGGCCGGTAGCGCATCGCCATGTCTGGACGCCCCGATCCACAGTGGAGCCGGGCGTATCCTTTCCCTGCGAATACGGCCCATGGCGCTTTGTGAACGTGATCTGGTCGAACCGTCGGTCAGCATGGCCGCCCTGCTCCGAGGGGGAGCAGAGGTGTCGGGAACGAGCCCGATGGGAGTGAGTGACTACCTGGAGGAGATTCTCGCGTCGGGTTTCCCGGGGCTGCGCGGGCTTCCTCCTCGCGTGCGGACGGCGCAGCTGCGCAGTTACACGACCCGGATCTTCGAACGCGAGCTCCCCGACGAACGCGGCGTCTCGATTCGTCGCCCTGCCTCTCTGATGGGGTGGTTGAGCGCCTATGCCTCGGCCGTGGGTACGACGGCAACCTGGGAGACCATCAGGACCGCGGCCACCCCGGGTGATGCCGATCCACCCACCAAAGCAACCGTCAGCCGCTACCGTGACTGGCTGACCTCCCTGTGGCTCCTGGACCCCGTGCCCGCGTGGCGTCCCCTCGGAACCTCGCTCCGCAACCTGGTACAGGCACCCAAACATCACCTGGCCGATCCCGCGCTCGCCGCCGTTCTCCTCCGCGCAACCCCGGAAATACTGGCCAAGGGGCAGGGACGGTGGCTCGGGTCGCGCGGATCGTTGGTCGGGGGACTCTTCGAGAATCTGGCGATGCTCACCGTTCGAGGCGCCGCTCAGGTGTCGGGGGGCGACGTGTTCCACCTGCGCACCAAACGCGGCGAGCAGGAGGTGGACCTGATCGTTGAGGGCGAGGACGGGCGGATCGTGGCTTTCGAGATCAAGCTGAACCGTGCCGCCTCGGACAGAGACGCGCGGCATCTCCTGTGGCTGAGGGAAAAACTGGGAGACCAGGTGGCTGACCTGGTGCTGCTCAACACCGGTGAACACGCCTACAGGCGCCCCGACGGGGTGGCTGTGGTTCCTTTGGCCCTTCTGGGTGCCTGAGGTTTTCGGTCCACACAAGCGGCGCCGGTTTGCTGGCCCTATTCGCGGTTTGCTGGGCTTGTTCACGTTTGCCTGTGCTGTGAGGCCAGCAAACGTGAACAAGCCCAGCAAATAGACGGCAAGGCCAGCGGACAAGGGGTAAGGCCAGCGAAATGCGAAACAGGCGCGTGAAATGGGTGGTCGCGTACAGGGCCTCGGACGCGGGGTGAACGGGGACCGTGAGTCACTACTCGGGCTGGTCGGTGAGCGTCTGTATGACGATTCCGCCGAAACGCGCCTCGTCGGCGTAGCAGCGGATGCCGTCGATGAAGCAGCGGTGGCTGGGGTAGATCTCGGTCTGGTTTGAGTCCGCGTAGTAGGCGATGAAACCACCCCCGATGGACGTGTTGAAGAACTCCAGGGCTCGCCCCGACTCGTCGGAGGCCTTCGCCGCGCAGGTGTCGCACACCTTGGGCGGGTAGCGCGGCAGGGTTTTCGTGGTGGCACCGCAGATGGGACACGGGACCTCGATCAAGGTCATTGCGTTCTCCTGCCTGCTCCGTCAATCATCCTGCGGTTCGGGGTCGTTCCGCCCACCGGACGTAGACTGCCCGGGTGCGGGAACTCGACTGGGGTGGCGTGCCAAACATTCGTGACCTCGGCGGGCTGACCGGTCGCTGGGGTGAGACGCGATACGGGAGGGTGGCGCGGGGGCCTCGCCGCGAGCTGATTCCGGAGCAGGGCTGGCGGGCCGCCCGCGACTGGGGGCTGCGGACCGTGGTGGACCTGCGCTGCCCCGAGGAGCAGGGCAGGCGCGACGGCGATCCCCGGGTGGGAGAAGAGACCCTGCGGGACGTGGTGATTCGCTGCGCACCCACCGAGGACCACGACAACACGGAGTTCCGGGAAACCTGTTTCCCGATCCTTGATTCCCCCGAATACTGGCCCCACAACCTGCGAATCCTCCCTGGCCTGGTGGCCGCCGCCCTGACGACGCTGGCGGCAGCAGAACCCGGGATCCTCGTGCACTGCAGCGCAGGGCGTGACCGCACCGGCATGGTGACCGCCATCCTGCTCGCCAATGCGGGGGTCGCGCCCGGTGTCGTCGCCGATGACTACGCGCAGTCCGTGCGGGCCATGGCGGGGGTCGCCAGTCACGCCCCGACCCACGACCGGCAGGCCGCGTGGAACGATGAGCAGGTGAAGGCGTGGATTCACAGGACGCGGCCCCTGGTCGAGCGGTTCGCGTCGGGAATCCCGGCTCATCTGGAGATGATCGGGCTTCCCGAAACCACCCGGAACCGGCTCCGGGCGCTCCTCCTGGATGCGTGAACCGCCTTGTCCGGTGCCGGTTGCACCGGGTTTCAACCAAGGAGCAGCTCTCCGATTGGCAGCCCCGGCCGCCAGTTGCCGGGCATCCTCGTCATGGTTTCGACTCGACCGGCTCGCGGGGCTCGCAGGTTGGCTCAACCAGCTTGGAGGGGGCGATGCCGGTTGCGGTGAAGAGGGGGTTGTGCCGAGCCCTTTTCTGGTACGGGGCGCAGGACATCTCGGTAGAGTCCCAGCATGCGGATCATCGAACCGGACGAAAGGTTCAGGGTTTCGTTCCTGGAGGCGTGGGACGAGTTCGACGCGGAGGACGGGCGGGGCGCAGAATGCACCGGCGCTTTCGGTTTCACCCGACAGCAGTGCGACTCCGCCGCCGGGTTTGCCGCGATGTGTGCCCGTCGACGCCTGGATAAAACCGATCCGCCGGAGGGTTTCGTCCCGGCGACGATGCTGTGGGCCGTCGACGGCGACCGATGGTTGGGGCGGGTTTCCGTCCGTCACGAACTGAACGACCACCTGATACGTTTCGGCGGCCACATCGGATACGCCGTTAGGCCCTCAGCGCGCCGCCGCGGCATCGCGACCACCCTGCTCCGCGTGGGCCTCGGGATGCTGAACGGAATCGGTGTGGGGGAGGCCCTGATCCTCTGCGCCGAGGACAACGAGGGATCCCGCCGGGTCATCGAAACGGCCGGAGGTGAACTGGAGAAAATCGCGGAAGGGCTCCGACACTACCGAGCGGCGACCAGACAGTGGGGCACCTGGCGCGGATGACGGTTGCGCAGCACTCAACTCGGTTTGTGCCGCCCGTGGGGTGTTTTTGGGTGTTGAGTGCTGCGTAACCGGGCAAGTGTCGGTCAACGGGTCCCGGGGGTGGTTGTGTCGTAGCATGGCTGAGACAACTGGGACAGCTCGAAGAGGAGGCCCCCATGACGGAGATCAACACCCTTGCCCTGAACCCCAACCCGCTCGTTCGTGTGCTCGGCAAACAGCCGCACGAGTTCACCCGCGCTGACATCATTCGGTTCGTCGCTGAGCAGGGCATCCCCATGCTCAACCTGCGATACCTCGGCGGCGACGGGCGGTTGAAGATGCTGAATTTCGCGATCCAGTCCGCTGACCATCTCGACAAGATCCTGACGATGGGGGAGAGGGTCGACGGGTCGTCGCTGTTCGATTTCGTCGACGCCGACAGCTCCGACCTCTACGTGGTGCCGCAGCTGCGCACCGCGTTCCTGAATCCCTTCTCGGAGCTGCCCACCCTCGACATCATGTGTGGCTTCTACGACGTGGAGGGCAACCCTCTCGCCAGCTCCCCGCAGCAGATCCTCCGCAAGGCCCAGCAGGCCCTCGAGGACGAGACCGGTTGCCGGCTGGAGGCCCTCGGTGAGTTGGAGTACTACCTGTTCTCGCCCGCCGAGGACCTGTTCCCTGTTGAGCCTCAGCGCGGCTACCACGAGGCTGGGCCGTTCTCGAAGTGGGAGGAGGTGCGCGTCGAGTCCCTGGCCCATCTGACGCGGATGGGCTGCTCGGTCAAATACGCCCACGCCGAGGTCGGAAACTTCATTGCCGACGACCTGCAGATGGTGCAGCAGGAGATCGAGTTCCTGCCCACCGACGTCAGCCGCGCCGCCGACGAGATGGCCCTGGCGAAATGGGTGGTGCGAGAGGTGGCGCATTCCTACGGCATCGAGGTGTCGTTCTCGCCGAAGATCGCCGTCGGGCAGGCCGGGTCGGGGATGCATTTCCACACCCGGTTGATGAAGGACGGCGTCAACCAGTTCTCGGAGGGAGCCGGGCTCACCGACGTGGCGCGCCGCGTCGTCGGTGGGTATCTTTCACACGCCGCTTCCCTCACGGCCTTCGGCAACCCGGTCCCCACGTCCTTCCTGCGACTCGTCCCGCACCAGGAGGCCCCCACCGCCATCTGTTGGGGGGACCGCAACCGTTCCGTGCTGGTGCGGGTGCCGCTCGGCTGGCAGAACCTCGACGACCGCATGTTCCGCGACGCCAACCCGCAGGAGGGACCCGTCGGGCAGCTTCCCAACGATTCCCAAACCGTCGAGCTCAGGTCCCCCGACGGCGCGGCCAACATTCATCTGTTGTTGGCTGGTCTCACCGTCGCCGCCAGGCTCGGGCTGAGCGACCCGTCGATGCTGGACTACGCGATGGCCCGCTACGTCAGCGGCGATGCGTCCACGAACGAGAGCCTTGATCAGCTGCCCTCCTCCTGCGCCCAGGCCGCCCGTTGTCTGCTGGAACAGCGGGCCGACTATGAGGCCTTGGGTGTCTTCCCACCCGGCCTGATCGACGCCTGGGCCGAGCAGCTGTTTGTGCTTGGGGACGAGAACCTGCGTGAGGACATCGCCGCCAACCGGATCCTGGTGGAGGACCTGGTGGCGCAGTACTTCCACATCGGCTGACGGTCTCCCCGCCGGGAGATCTCCCCGTGGGTCGGGACGGCGTGAAGCGGCGTATAGTCGTGCGGTTTCGGGGAAAGAGATCTCCCCGCGGGTCGGGACGGCGTGCGCATCGTCCCGGCCCGCGTTTTCCAGGACCTCCAGTAGGGTGAACCCATGACTCGGGACGGCCACCACACCCGCAACGCCGAACGCACCCGCGCCGCGGTACTCAAGGCCGCCGCCGAGGTGCTCGCTGAGCGGGGAACGGGTGCGTCGCTGGCGCGGATTGCCGAGGTGGCGGGGGTCTCCAAGAGCGGTCTGCTGCATCACTTCGCGAATCGGGAACAGCTCATCGTCGCCCTCCTGGAGGATGTGCTGACTGCCCTCCGCCAGGCCGTGATGCAGCAGGTCGATGCCTCGGATGAGCGTCCCGGTAGGTTGATGCGCGCCTACATCAGGGCGCTCTGCACGGGATCGCAGGACGTGCTGCGGTATTTCTCCCCGACCCCGGTGCGGGCGGGGGTGCTCGACTTTCCGGAGGCCATTGAGGTGGCGGAACGAGATTCCGCATGGTGGGCTGAGAATCTGGCGGCTGACGGTCTGTCTCCGCAGCGGGTTCTGGTGGTGCGCCGCGCCGCCGAGGGGCTCGCGATGGCCGCCTGCTTCGGCGAGGAGACGCAGGCCAGTCTTGCCGAGGGCAGGGAACTGCTGCTGTCGCTGACCGAGGGCGGCGAGCTACCGGAGTGAGTGTTCCATGTCGGCCCGGGGTGTCTCTGCGGGGGCGTTTTTCTCGCCCGTCGGGGCGGCGCGGGGGATGGTGATCCAGGCGAGGACGGCGGTTGCCGCCGCCAGGACCGCGGCCATCACCGAGGTCCACTGCATGGCCGTGGTGAAGGCGTGCCGCGCTCCGGGCAGGGCGGGATCGGCGGGATCCAGCAGGGAGACCGCGGAGGCCAGCGACTCGCGGATGACGGGATCGGTGCCTGACGGCAGGGCCGCGCGGTATAGGGCGGTGTGGATGGAACCGAGGAGCGCGATCCCCAGGGCCGTGCCGAGTTCATAGGCGGTTTCGGCTATCGACGACGCCGCCCCGGCGCGTTCTGTGGGCACCGCCCCGACGATGGCGTCGGTGTTGAGGGTCGTCGACAATCCGATACCGAAACCCACCAGCGCGAAGGCGACGACGATCCCTGCCAACCCCGTCGCGGATTCGGCGAACGCCAGGATCACCAGGCCGACGCTGCCCAACCCCAGCCCGGCGCTGATCGCACCGCCGGTCCCGAGTGTGCGGACGGCGATCCCCGTGAACGCGACCACCACGATCGCGGCCACCGTTCCCGAGAGCTCCAGCAGCCCGGTCTGGAACGGGCTGAGTCCGCGCACGAGCTGAAGGTACTGGGAGAAGAAGAACAGCAGCCCGACGAAGGCGAAGATGGTCACGGTGTCGGCGGTCACGGCTGCGGTGAAGGAGCGGTTGCGGAACAGGGAGATGTCGATTAGCGGGGTGGTGAGGGTGCGCTGTCGGCGCAGGAACCACCAGCCCGTCGCCGTCCCGAGGGCGAGGGCAAGGGCCGCGGTGACGGTGAAACCGGTGGAGAAGATCTCCTTGACGGCCTGTACCAGCGAGATGATGGCCACCATCGACAGCGCCGCCGACAGCAGGTCGATCCGTCCCTTCCCGGGGTTGCGGGACTCCGGCAGCAACCACAAGCCGCCCGCGACCACCGCGACCATGACGGGGACGTTGATGAGGAAGACGCTGCCCCACCAGAAGCGCTCCAGAAGGGCCCCACCGACGATCGGCCCGATGGCGGCGCCAGCCGTCGCGCCCGCCGACCAGATGGCGATGGCCCGCGTCCGTTGCTGCTGGTCGGGAAACACCGAACGGATGAGAGCCAGCGTTGACGGCATGATCGTCGCGCCGCTGATTCCCAGCAGGGCCCGGGCAGCGATCAGCAGCTCGGGGGAGGTGGCGAACGCCGCCAGCAGCGAGGACAGTCCGAAGCCGACCGACCCGATCATCAGGAGGCGTTTGCGACCGATGCGGTCGGCGAGGTTGCCCATCACCACGAGCAGTCCCGACAGGGTGAACGAGTAGATGTCGCCGATCCACAGGATCTGTGACGCGCTCGGCGCCAGGTCGGTGGTCAGGGCGGGAATGGCCAGGGTCAGCACGGTGCCGTCGATCGCCAGCAGCATGACGGCCAGGGTGAGGATGCCAAGGGCCACCCAGGAACGACCGGTCGCGAGGTGGGGGCTCCGGGAGGTGGTCATGCCGACACAGATTACCGACCAAATGGTCGGTAACAAAGCGGCGATGTGTCGATCGGGTGATCGGAGTGTGGGCCACGATGCCCCGGAGGTCGACCAACCGCCGGGGCATCGCCGTGTGGGAATCGGGTGGATCCGGTTTGAGCCGAACGGATCCGCCCAGGGTCGTTGTGGCCGACCCTCAGGTGCTCGGTCGGAGTGTGGGGAAGGCCTCGGGTGGCGTGGCACAGCAATTCCGATGCCCGGTTCCGAAAATTTCCTTCTCGTTATCCTCGTGGCGAGAACCTGATGCCCGATAGTCTATCCCTGGGAGGGGGCTGAATCATTTTTTGGTCTCCTCCTGAAGTTGAAAAACTAACATAGGGACTCTGGGGCTGAACTTTCGTTAACAAACGAAAGTTCTACGCGGCGTGATCCTTGGTGTATAGACGAGTCTTCGTGGCGGGTATGTACCTTGGTGAATGCACGTTTTTCGACGCGCAACGCGACTTAATTTAACAATCAACTAGTGTTCGTTGGGGTTTCTGACGGGCATGGTCCCGGGGTGGCGTCCCTGTGGGCCGATGTTCTAGACCGCCAACTGGCGGCGTGAGAGGAGGTGCGGTGACCCCGGAAGAGGAGCTGGCGATTGCGGAGTGGCTGAGCCGGGTTGTCCTGGCGGGGGTCATGATCTTCGCGGGATGGTTCATGTTCTATCTGGCACGTTATATCCGCGGTAGAAACTTCAAACGCGGGGAGAAGATTGGCATTCGGACGATCAGTACCATGGCCAGCCGAGAGGCGTGGCATGTGGCGCACGTCCGGGCTGCCAAGTATGTCCATATATCAGGGTTCATAGCCTGCTTCTCCTCCCTGTGGGTGTTGATTCCGTATTTTTCTTACCAAACCGCTTCAACGGGCTTCTACACGATTGTCATGGCCGTTGTCGGTACCGTCGCGTATGGTGCCTACCTCGGCGACCAGGCGGCGACGGAATATCTTCGCGATCAGGCGGATGAGCCGACGGAATGAGGTGTCACGCGTGATCCGACGAATTGAACGGCGCGTAGTCGCCCGCTCCCCGGGCTGGTGCTCCGCCGTCTCAGGGGCGGTGCGTGACCGATCAGTTGTGTGCGCGGCGTGATGTTCCCGTTCCCGGCGACGTTGCCCGGTTGCTGGCCGGTGTCCCGGAATGGTTCGGTCGCGAGGACGCGAATGCCGCATATGTCGTGGATGCCCGAGAGTTGGAAACCTGGACGGTCCATGACGCCAGGGGAGTGGTCGTCGGGGTGACCCTCGTGACTCGGCATTTCCCGCACGTCGCGGAGGTGCACCTGATGGTGGTTGAACGTGCTCATCACGGTCGCGGGGTCGGGAGCGCGATGCTCGAGGCCATCGAGCGCGATGCCCGGGAAGGGGGTGTCCGGTTGCTGGAGGTCAAAACCCTCGGCCCGTCGCATCCGGATCCTGGCTATGCCCGCACCCGTCGGTTCTACGAAAAAATGGGATTTCTGGCCCTGGAGGAAACCGACCTGTGGGGTGAGGACACCCCCTGCCTGATCATGGTCAAATCGCTCGCCGGGTGAATCACGCCTCGGGCGTGGACCGGGACGGGGGCGTGGACCGGGCCGGGGGCGCGTCGTCATGGTTCGCGAAGGGTCCGCAGCCGATGCGTGTCCCCAATCGTCGGGTGGGTTCAGTACGGATGCGTGCGTGGTTCCCGTGACACAGCACCGCCCCGCAGGACATCACCTGCGGGGCGGTGGAGATGCGAAGGACTCGGCTTCTGGACGTGATGTGCAGGTATGGCCGAGGCGCCGCGAATCGTGACGGCGGTGTGGCACAAGAACCCGTGCCGGCATCGGCCATGAGGGGGTGAGGCTGCATCGCGAGCATGGGCAGGACGCAAACCCGCTAAACCCAATGATGGGATCGAGTGGTGTCGCAGGGAACAACGAGCATCGCAGCCCCGTCCCGGAACCGATAAGAAACCGATAGCCGCACAGGAAGCCCGAGGCGTGATCTCCCAGAGATATCTCACCACCTCACCGTCTGAGCAGCTCAGCAGCAATACATACACCACGCTGAAAACCGGAGCATTAGAGTCCCGGATTCTGAGCCCGGAGGGGCTGATCGAGTCGCAAAGGAATCCGGCCCTAGAGACCGGAACAATTCGCCGAAGTTGGCCGCGGAATGGCCGAAGTCGTCAAGTCTCAATGAAGTCCGGTCTTGGAGACCGGAACAATGGTGGGGAGCCAACGTTCAATGTTGGGTTCCGGGCGTCTCAATGAAGTCCGGTCTTAGAGACCGGAACAATCTGGCTTACCTCGATCGTTGGCGGGACCGGTTCGGCATGTCTCAATGGAGTCCGGTCTTAGGGAGCGGAACAATTTGGTGTTGTGGGTTGATGAGATGTGCTCGGCTCACGCGGTGTCTCAATGAAGTCCGGTCTTGGAGACCGGCACAATCCCGGGGAAGCTGGCAAAGATCTATGACCAGATCCAGTCTCAATGAAGTCCGGTCTTGGAGACCGGAACAATGCCCGTAAGCTCAATGTGACCAAGAGCAAGTTGCTCGTGTCTCAATGAAGTCCGGTCTTAGAGACCGGAACAATGCGGCAGAACACTAATATGAGCGACGAGGCGCTAGCAGTCTCAATGAAGTCCGGTCTTGGAGACCGGAACAATGGCTCGCCTCGGAAGGCGGTCCTGACAAGGGACTTTATCAACGTCTGCGAGCGCTGCGTCTCGCAGGCCCCTGCGACACCACTCTGTTGAGTTGTCACGGGGTAAAACACCTAGTCAAACCCCTGCGAGCGCTCCCTAGGGGAAACGACACGACCACAGGTCTCGCAGCGGCTCACGCCACCACGGGTCCCTCGTCGGGCACTCTGCGCGGTACCCCAAGCATAACGGTGCTCGCCGGTGGGGTGGGGGCGTCCGGAAGCTTCATCTGTGTGCATGAGACGCGGGCTTCTTCGACTGGGTGCCGACGCTTCCCGCGGGGGTGGCATCGTATTGGTCAGAAAGTGGTGACTCCGTCGCGATTCATGAAGGCGCCGTGGCCGGTATCGCTGTTCCAGCAGGTCAGTCCGTTCTCCTCGGAGGCGCACACATAGCTCTCGTAGTAGACGACGGTGCCATAGGGAACAACCTGGGGTTCGCGATCGGGATTCGAGAACAGATGGTGGCGTACCGCCTCCACTTTCTCGACGGACCCATCAATGGGCACCCACCACCGTGGTATGCCATTTACGCTGCCATATGGCTGATCCGCTTTGTAGCTCTGGATTCCGCAACCAGCGTAATCCGGAGTGATCTCGCAGCCGATGTTTCCCGACGGGGTTTTGATGACAGCCATGATGGGGACGGATGCGACTCCTTCCACCGGGTAGACCGCTGTGATGAGAGTGGCGTGGGCTGGTCGGGGACCGCCGGCGCCGGGATAGATTCCTGGGTTGTTCGGCTTCGTCTCCTTGGCCGTGGGGGTCGCTGGTTTCTGGGTCCGAGGATCGCGGGCCTCGGGAATGTGGGTGTCGGGGTCCCCGATTCCTTCCGTGCTGGTGATCGTTCTGCGTCCCTCGGCGGTGGTTGTCGTCGCGGGTGGGGGAGCGGTGGTGTAGATCGTGCAACCGGTCAGTGGGAGAAAAGTCGATATCAGTGTCGCGACCAGCGCGGCAGTCCGTCGGGAAACGAATAAAATCCGAGACACCGTGTTCTCCTGTGATTCGTGATGGCCCACCTGGTGGTGTGAGCGCAGGATACTCCCGAATTGATTCGTGAATGCGGGTTTGAACAGGATGACTGAATAGCTGGAAAAGTCGGCGCGGTGCGCAGGGGAAACCGCGGGCTTGACGCGCGGAGTCGAACCGACCGGCAGGAATCCCGTGAACGCGCCGGATCACACGATGCGCAACTCCGGATACTCCGGTTTCCACATGCGCTCGTAGATGTCCTGGATCGGGTTGGTCAACGGACGCCTGGCCAGCCCCTGCGACTCGGCGGTTTCCGCCACCGCCTTCGCTACCGTCGCCGCCACCATCCGGAGGTCGCGCATGGTCGGCAGCAGCGACGCCCCCGGCTGGTGCTCGTTGACGAGCCCGGCCAACGCCTGAGCTGCCGCGTAAATCATCTCCTCGCTGACCAGCCTGGCCCGCGCCACCGACACCCCCAGCCCCAGGCCCGGGAAGATGAGGGCGTTGTTGGCCTGCGCGATCGTGTGATGCACGGAACCGCGCCGCACCGGCTCGAACGGGCTGCCCGTCGCTATCAGGGCCTTGCCGTCGGTCCAGTCGAGCAGATCCGAGGGGCGGGCCTCGCAGCGGTCGGTGGGATTAGACAGCGGCATGATCACCGGACGTTCGCAGTACGAGTGCATCTCCCGCACCACCTCCTCCGAGAACGCCCCGGCGCGCGCGGAGGCGCCGATGAGAATGGTGGGCTGGGCATTCCGGACGGTCTCCAGGAGGTTCACCCGATGCGGATCCGCGACGTCCCAGCCGTCAATCTCGGAGCGGGGCCGCGCGTAGGGCTTCTGAAACTCCCGCGTCCCGGAGCTGTCCTCGATGATCAACCCGTTGTGGTTGAAGGCGTAGAACTGACCCGGCTCACGGCCCGCCGCGCTGAGCGCGCCCTGGATCATGTCGGCGATCCCGATGCCCGCAGTCCCGGCGCCGTAGATCACGAACCGGTGCTTGCGCAGCGGGATCCCGGTGCGTCGCACAGCAGCAATCACAGCGGCCAGGACGACGGCGGCGGTGCCCTGGATGTCGTCGTTGAAGGTGCAGACCTCCGTGGCGTAGCGCTGCAGGATGCGGTGGGCGTTGGCGACACCGAAATCCTCCCAGTGGATCATCGCGTTGGGGAACACCTCGGTGACCACCCGGACGAAACGGTCGATGAACTCGTCGTACTGGTCACCACGGACCCGGGCGTGACGCTCCCCCAGATAGCGGTCGCTATGCAGCAGCCCCAAGTTGTCGGTGCCGACGTCCAAGACCACCGGAATGGCGCGCTGCGGATGAATGCCCGCGGCCGCCGTGTACAGCCCCAGCTTCCCGATGGCGATCTGAATGCCGCCGATCCCCTGATCACCGATGCCGAGGATCCCCTCGGAGTCGGTGACCACCACCAGATCGACGTTCTCGGGAGGCAGTTCGAAGTTGAGCAGCGACTCCTCGATCCGTTCAGGATGGTCAATGGACAAGAACACGCCCCGGGTGCCGACGTACTCGTGGCTGAACCTCTCGATGGCCTCCCCGATGGTGGGGGTGTAGACGATGGGGAGCATCTCCTCCAGGTGCTCGCTGACCAGACGGTAGTACAGCACCTCATTGCGGTCCCGCAGCTGCGACAGGTAGATGAACTTCGACAGCGGAGAAGGGCAGCGGCTGAACTGGCCGTAGGTGCGTTGCAGTTGCTCCTCGATGCTCGAGACCCGGTTGGTCAGCAGCCCCGCCAAGTTGAGCTGTTCCCGCTCGGCGTCGGTGAACGCGGTGCCACGGTTCGACACCGGGTTGGTGAGCACCAATCGACCGCGGGCGCTGATCTCCAGAACGGTTTTCCGAGAACCGGTGTCCAGTGTGAATCCCGACTGCTGCATGTCAACGCGCCTCTCGCCTCGTGTGGTTCCAAATGGCCACGAACCCGGGAAACGCTGAACGACATGTTCTCGCTGCAGACGGTCCTGCACCAGACAGGACAGGCTCCCGGCGTCCGTTTCCGGAAGTCGTGGCTACGACATGATCACTCAGGATTTCCCAGACACCAATCTACCGGGCGGAGGCTGCCGGTAAACGGCATGGGTGGAACGGGTGAGACCGTGCACATCAACCAGCATGAGCCCGCCGGGCGGTGACCTGCCACACTGTGCGACGGACAACAATCCCATCATCAACGCGACAAGGAGTAAGCAATGTCTGAGGCAATCCCGGATTTCGTGAAGTCCATCGATCTCGACGACGGCAGCCGTTCCGTGTTCTTCGATTGCGACGCACCCCCCACGTGGAAGGTCGTCGAGGCCCACGATCACGAACCCAACGGCTACTTCTGGGAGGGCGTGGCGAACTGGCTCATCTCTCAGGGGCTGGCGCCCGAGGTCAGCATGGACCCCGAGAGCAGCATGTTCTCGGCCCAGGGCACTCCAGCGGAGCTCGATGCCTTCCTGACCGCCCTCGCCCCGTACCTGGTGGAGGACGACACAATGGCCACCCTCATCGAGGAGGCGGAGGCCGCCGGCCACGAATTCGATGACTGACCACACCGTCGACACACAGGAATCGCTGCGGCGACTGGCCGTCCACAACGGGCGGCTAGTTGCCACAGCATTTTTTTGATTGTGAAACAATCTGATCGGTGTGGATGGTTCGAGTGGATGATTTTCTCCCGAACCGGCACCGCGTGACGGGGCTCGCTGGTTAACTGGGTCATGACCATCCCCGTGGGGAACAGGAGGATGAAATGCAGATCTCCAGTCCCGCCGAGCGTGCCGCGCTGGCGGAACGTATCGTGTGTGCCCGCAGCATCCGACGTCTCTGGGCGCTTCCCGGGACCCGACTCGGGGTGGTGTCCCACCCGGTGAAGCTGTCCCACCGGCTGTTCCTGGCGTGGCAATACTGGTGGCAGGCGCACCTGTTCGACTGCATCGTCGACGCCCAGATGCGTCACCCCGAAGAGCCCCGGGCCCGATTGGCGAGGAAAATGGTGCGCGCCAGTGTGATCCGCAACGGCTTCAAACGCACGAATAGCTACTACGACGACATGGCCTGGTGGGGGCTCGCCCTCCAGCGCGGCAACGACGTCCTCGGGACCTCGGTCAGCGTCGACTCCATCATCCGGGCCTGCCGCGGTGCGATCCGACCCGAGGGCGTGGTGCCCTGGCGGATCGGCGACGACTTCCTCAACGCCCCCGCCAACGGGCCGGTCGCCATCATGCTGGCCCGCGCCGGATACCGCGACGAAGCGATGCGGATCACCGATTGGATCGCCAAAAACCTGATGCTCGGCAGCGGGCTGGTGGCTGACGGGGTGGTGACCTCCCAGGAAGGAGCGCGCCTCGACGCCACCGTCTACACCTACTGTCAGGGAATCGTGCTGGGCGCTGAGCTGGAGGTGATGGGGCCGGACTCCCCGCGCCGGATCGCGGACCTGGTCTCCGCCACGTGGCGGCACCTCAGCGACTCCGACGGGGTGCTCACCGGTCAGGGAGGAGGCGACGGCGGCCTGTTCGCCGGGATCCTGGCCCGCTACCTGACTCTCGTGGCCAACCGATTCGAGGGCGGCGACGACACCCGTCAGCTCGCCGCCCACATGGTGCGCTCCTCCGCGGACGCGGCGTGGCGCAACGCGGCCAAGGATGCGGACGGGCTGCCGAGCTTCGGGCCCGAGTGGAACCAACCCGCGCAGCCGCCCGCTCGGAAGCAGTGGACCACGGAACGTGACCTGTCGGTGCAGCTCTCGGGATGGATGCTCATGGAGGCGGCAGCGGCCCTGCCCGCGTGAACCCTCGCCCTCACGGGTGCTCGTGGCGGTTCATGAAGTCGAGAACCGCAGCTCCGGCCTTCTCCGGTTCCTCCAGGGGCAGCGAGTGCGTGGCCCCCTCCCAGACGCTCGCCTCCACCGTGGGCACGAACTCCTCGGCGCGACGCACCGCACCCGGGGGATCGGCCAAAACCGTGCTGTTTCCCGCCATCGCCGCGTACACCGGGACGCTCAAGGAACCGAGTTGGGTGCTAGTGAACTGCTGCGGGAGGTCGCGGGCGGAGGAGTATCCCTTCGTTCCCGCGTCGATCAAGCGGGTCAGGGGGTCGCTGTGATCGATGGTCTCGTTGCCGCTGATCCTCGCCAGGGCGGCGTCGCGCCACGACTGCGGCAGCAGCGGAATCGAAGCGGGGATGGCCCACAGGTAAACCTCCCATGTCAAGGTGGAAAACGTCTGCACCGGGTCGAACAGGCTCAACGAGACCGCCTGCTCGGGATGGTGCAGGGCAAAATTGGTGGCCAGCCAGCCGCCGAAGGAATGCCCGACGACGTGCACGGGCGGGGCCTCGAGCGCAGTGAGGGTTTCGCTGATCCACCCGGCGTTGGCCTCGGGTTTTCCCAGCGGCACCGACTGGGTGCTGAGCCCCGCGTCTCCCAGCGCATCGACGGCGTAGACGGAACGTTCGCGGGTCAGGACCGGCAGCAGGTCGCGCCACATCGGGATGCCCGCGCCCCAGCCGGGAAGCAGCAGGATGGGAGCTTTGGTTGATCCTTCCGGCCCCGGGAACAGCGCGACGTGCACGGTGCCCCAGGAGGTCGTGATGTCCCGCTCCTGCGCCGCGAGCATGCTCGCCGCCACTTCCCGATAGGCGGCGAGATAGGTCTCGCGGGCCGATGTGCTGCGCCACTGCCCGACCTTCGGGCTGCCGCGCGTGGCCAGCAGGAGAGCGTTCGCGGCGAGCGAGACGATCAGGGTCAGGATCAGCAACCGGCGGCGTTTCCGACGAGGAGGACGTGACGTGGATTCGGGGGAAACTTCTGCGACCATGGCAATACATTTGCACTGTTTCCTTTGCAATGCAAGTGCATCGTAAAAGCTCTATGCTTGTCCTGTGCCGAAAGTGGTGGATCACGATGTGCGACGCCGAGAGATAGCGAAGGCGGTGTGGGCGGTTATCGCCGAGCGGGGGATCGAGGGCGTGACCCTGCGCTCCGTCGCTGCCGGGGCCGGGATCTCCGTGGGTCGCATCCAGCACTACCACGCCTCGCGGGAGGAACTCGTTCGCGACAGCTGCCGGGAGCTGCTGAAAATGGCGACCCAGCGGTTCGAGGCCGCCGACGACGCCACCCCCGCGGAAAGACTGCGCCGGCTCGTCCTGGGGCGGATCCCGACCACCCCCGAATCCGCGATCGGAACCTCGATCTGGCTGGCCTACGAAGCCAAAAGCGTCGACGACCCCGTCGTCGCCGAACTGGTGCAGCAGGGGCACGCGGGGGGTGTGCAGGAGGCGGCTGCGCTGCTCGACGAATGTGGAGTCGCTGACGCCCCCGCCGTCGCGCTGCGCCTCATGGCATTGGCCGAGGGGCTGGCCATCCGGGTGCTGGTCGGGGGACTGGGCTCCCGGGCGGCCATCGACCTCCTAGAGGACCTGATCGCAGAGACGCTGCCCGGCTGAGTCGACGGGGAGGCGCTCAGCTGAGGGGGTGGGCGGAAGGATTTTTACTCACACCACACGAAGCGACCCCGTCGTGTGCTTCGATCGTGGGCGGGGAGCCATTGCGTGCATCAGCTGATGCTACGTTTGATGCCGGAGAGGACGACTCATGAGAACCACCGTTACCATTGACGACGATCTGGTGGCGCGCGCCCAGGAACTGACCGGTGTCAAGGAACGCTCCGTCCTGCTTCGTGAAGGCCTGGAGACGTTGATCCGCGTGGAAAGCGCCCGCCGCCTGGCCGCCCTCGGCGGTACCGAACCGGACGCGCAGGCATCGTCACGGACCCGGGACATCGGGGACCTCGCGAAGTGATCCTCGTCGACACCTCCGTCTGGATCGACCACTTCCGTCGCAGCGACCTGCGCCTGGTGCGCCTGCTGCGCGGCGACGAGGCAGGCTGCCACGCCATGGTCATCGGGGAGCTGTCGCTGAGTTCCATGCCCGCCCGTTCGGTGCGCACGTCATACCTGTCCAATCTGTATCGATTCCCCAGCCTCCGTGACGATGAGCTGCTGCACCTCGTCGAGTCCAGGCGACTGTGGGGTCGAGGCCTGAGCCTGGTGGACGTCAGTCTCATCGGCTCCGTTCTCGTGGTTCCCGGGGCGTGCCTGTGGACCCGCGACAAGCGCCTCCACAAGGTCGCGGAGGAGCTGGAGATCGCCTTCGAGTGATCCCCCCTCACGGGCCCACTGAATCGGCCCTGGAACGAGAGCTCAGCCCTTCAAACCGGAGGTTGCGAGTCCCTCGATGACCTTGCGCTGCATGGAGAAGAACAACACGAAGATCGGCGCCATGGCCATGGCGGAGGCGGCCATCATGAGGTTCCAATCGGAGGTGTGCTGACCTGCGAAGGTCGCGATGCCGGCGCTGAGCGGCATGTTCGACTCGCGGGTGGTCACGATCAGCGGCCACAACAGGTCGTTCCAGCTCCACAGCACCGTCGTGATGGCGACGGCGAACAGGCTGGGCTTGACCAGCGGGAACATCACCTTCCAGAACACCTGCCAGGGGTTGCAGCCGTCCAGTCGTGCCGCCTCCTCCAGCTCCTTCGGCAGCGACATGAACGCCTGCCTCATCAGGAACGTCCCGAAGGCCGAGAACAAGCCCGGCAACACGATGCCCCACGGGGTCTCCAGCAGGTTGAGGCCCTTGATGATCTGGTACTGGGCGATCAGGAACGCCTGGCTGGGAATCATGAGGATCGCCAGCAGCAACCCGAACAGCACGTTGCGACCCTTGAACTGCATCCGGGCGAAGGCATAACCGGCCATCGAGCACAGGATCAGCTGGGCTCCCGTGCGGAGCGCGGTGATCAGGAACGACGTCCAGAACTGCGACAGGAAAGGAATCCTGGCAAGGACCTCCGCGTAGTTGCCCCACTGCGGTGAGGCCGGGAGGAACTGCGGGGGCACCGCCTGGATCTCGGCGTTCGTCGACAGCGACATCAGCACCTGCCACACGAACGGGAAGACCATGGTCAACCCGCCGAGGGTCAAAACGATGTGGGCGGGCAGAAGGCGGCTCTGCTTGTGCATGCCCTCGCGCGGTCGATCAGACATAGTGCACCCACTTCTTCTGTCCCCAGAACTGAATTGCTGTCACCACGCCGACGAGTGCGAGGATCAGGATAGAAACCGCGGCCCCGGCCCCCCGGTTGTTGTTGATGAAGGCCTCCTGGTAGAACAACGAGACCAGTGACCGCGACGAGTTGGCGGCGGGATTGCCTGCGCCCAGCATCGCGTAGAGGGCGTCGAACAGCTGGAACCCGCCGATGGCCTGCATGATCGTCAGGAAGAAGATCGACGGCGTCAGCAGCGGGACCGTGATGCTCTTGAACTGGTGCCAGGAACTGGCCCCGTCGATCTGAGCCGCCTCGTAGAGTTCCTTCGGGATTGCCTTCAGGCCCGCCGAGAGGATGATGACGTTGAACCCGATCGACCCCCAAATCCCGAAGATCGCGACGGCCAGCATGACCACCCCGGGGGTTGACAACCAGTAGGGCGGGTCCGATATCCCGATGGTCTTCAGCATCTGGTTCAACAACCCGAAGTTGCCGTTGTAGAAAAGCCGCCACACCTGCACGATCGCTACCGGCATCGCCAGGTAGGGCATGAAGAACAACACCCGGTAGACGGCGCGTCCCTTCAAGCCCGGAAGTTCCAGCAGCGACGCGATCACCACCGAGATCGGCACAGCCAACAGCACCACGGCTGTGTAGAAGAGGGTGTTGATCATCGCGGAGGGAAAATCAGGGCGGGAGAAAAGGGAGGAATAATTGTCCAGCCCGACGAACTTCTGATCGCCGCCGAAGGCATTGCTCCTGGTCAGCGACGTGTACAAATTTCCGATGATCGGAAAATAGTAGAAGATGAGGACGCCGAGCATCAGGGGCCCGATGAACGGCAGGGGCCAGGCCCCTGCCGACATCGGGTTGACGCGACGTCGCCGGGAGTACGATGCCTTCGCTCCGTCACTCCTGTCGACGGTCATTTTCGTTTACTCCTTCACTCCTGGCCAAGCGCCGTGTTCATCTCGGCGGCCAGTTTCTTGCAGCCCTCCTCGGCGGTCACCTTGCCGGTGAACACCTCGCTGAGGTTGGTTTCCTTGTCGGCCCAGGCGGAGGTGTTCTTCGAGACCGGGTAGGGCACCGCGTAGGTCTCTGCGGCCTTGGTGAACACGTCGATGTTCCAGCTGGGGGCCTGTTCCAGCCACTTGGCCTGGGTGCCGCTGAAAGCCGGGATCGCGGTGCCGTTGGCCGCTTCGGTCTCAGCCGCCGCCTGGCTGCTGAACGCCCTGACCACCGCCTTGGCGGCAGCGAGGTTCTTCGACTTCGCCGAGGCGACGTAGGCCAGACCATGGATGATGGTGGCCTGGGTTTCTTTCTTCGGCAGCGGGACCACGACGACCTCGTCGCCGGTGAACTGCCGACGCAGTTCCTTCACCATCCAGGAACCTGACCAGAAAATACCGGCTTGACCGTTGAGGAACTGCTGCTTCGCGGGGGTGTCGGCGAGAACCTGCATGTCAGGCATCGAGCCGTCCTTGACCAGATCCGCCCAGTACTGGACGCCCTCAATGCTCTTCGGATCGTCGAAGCCCGACTTGCCGTCCTTGATGACGTATCCACCGGCCTGGTGGATGGTGTTGTAGTAGCTGGACTGCGCGTCGTCGAGCCCCACGACCACACCAAACCCGGCCTGGGCATCAGCGATGGCCTTGGCTGCGGCGTGATGCTCTTCCCACGTCCACTCCCCGGTGGGCACCTGCACCCCGGCCTTGGCGAAGATCTCCTTGTTGATGAAGCAGGCGATGGTGTCGTAGTCCTTCGGGACGCCGTACTTCTTGCCCTCCACCGTGTAGAGATCCACCAGCGCCTTCGGGTACTTGTCCCAGGCGACGTCCTTGAGGTCGTCGATCTCGGCGAGCATCCCATTGGAGGCGTAGAGCTGGATGTTGGGTCCGTTCATCCAGAACACGTCGGGCAGCTGGTCGCCCTCGGCCTGGGTGCGCAGCTTGGTCCAGTAGTCCTTGTAGGCCGCCACCGAGGGGGTGATCGTGATGTTTGGGTGCTCCTTGGTGAAGGCCTGGATGTTGGCCTCGATGGTGGGGGCCTGGTTCTTGTCCCAGTAGAACAGGGTCAGCTCAGCTTTGGTGTCCTTGCTCAGCTCCTCGCCGGATTTCTCCTGTCCAGAACAGGCCGACAGGGTGGACGCCGCTCCGAGCACCGAGGCGGCTGCCAGAAAGGTGCGACGCTTCATCGGATTCTCTCCTTTTGATCAGTGGTCACTTGACCTGGTTGTTGGTGAAGTAGGTAACGATGCCCGGGTCCAGCTCCGGGATGTCCCGGGGAGAAGAGCCGTTGCGGAGGGAATCGGTGGCGGCGATGGCCGCGGCGACGGCATACCAGGCGCCCAGCGGGGACGTGTCGGTCGGGGTGCCGTCGGTGATGAAGGAGACGAACTCGCTGATCGTCAGGACGTCGGCGTCGTCGTGTCCCTTATCGTCGCCCTTGATCGGGAACCGGGCGTCGCCCTCAGGGTCGTAGAGGTGGCGCCGATTCCACAGCTTGATGTGACCGCCCTCGTAATCACCGAAGTTCTCGATGCGACCCTCCGTACCGATCACGGTGTAGTTGCGCCAGTAGTCGGGGGTGTAGTGGCACTGCTGGTAGGAGGCGAACAAGCCCGATTCCATCTGCATCAGCATCATCGAGATGTCCTCGACGTCCACCACCGGGTTGAGGCCCTTCTGCGACAGCGGCGGCCAGTTCTCCATGTCGAACCAGTCGCCCAGCAGCTGCCCGGAACGATCCTGGCGATCGGTGATGCGGTCGTAGAGGGTCAAGCCACCCATGGCGGTGACCTGTGTGGTGTGAGAATCGGCCAGCCAGTGCATCACGTCCAGGTCGTGGGCGGCCTTCTGCAGCAGCAGACCCGTGGCGTGCTCACGGGTGGCGTGCCAGTCCTTGAAGTAGTAGTCGCCGCCGTTGCCGACGAAGTGACGGCACCAGATCGCCTTCACCTCGCCAATGGCGCCGCGGCGGATCAGGTCTCGCATCGAACGCACCACGTCCATGTGCCGCATGTTGTGCCCCACGTAGAGCTTCGTTCCGGTCTCGTAGGCGGTGCGCAGGATCTCGATGGCGTCGTCCATGCGGGTCGCCAGGGGTTTTTCGACGTAGACGGGAATCCCGGCCCGGAGCAGCTCGCAGGTCACCTTCGCGTGGGTGTCGTCGGGGGAGGTGACCAGGGCCGCATCGATGCCCTCGGCGATCAGCTCCGTGACGTTGCGCGTCAGTTTGATATCGCTGCGACCGAGACGCTGTGGGAGACGTGTTTCCGCATTCGGGTGCGGATCAGCGGCGGCAGTGATGCGGCTGTTGAGCCTCGGGAGCTCGAAATGTTTGGCGATGTCGGCCCGGGCTCCCACCCCGACCACGCCGATACGCAGCGTGGCGCGCTCCGAGGCCGCCGGTTGTGCCATGGACATTGGCGAATGGATTCCTCTCGCTGTGATTCTCGTGATGTGGCCGATTTCCTTGGGAATCGGAATCAGCCGGGTGGACTCGCCGAAAAGAGCGGTCCTGGCCTCCCGGAGGGCGAGCGACAGAGCACCGACGATTGCGGCTCCCTGCCCGAGCCGGGAAACCTGGAGGTTCAGCTCGGCTGCACTCGACTCGCGGTTGATGCGCAGGTGATCGATGATCTCGGCGAGGATGCCCGGAGACTCGCGGTTCGGCAGGGACAAAACGATGCATGCGGGATCGAGGACCGCAGAGACGGTTCCGATGCTCTCCGCCGCGCGCGCCAGGTTCCCCGATGCCGGACCGGACTCGTCGATGATGCGCAACCCCACCTCGCCCGCGTTGTGTCGGTTTCCCCGGTGCAGCTCGCCTCCCATGACGAGGCCGGTGACGATGGCCCGCGACAGGGCGATCAGGAGGAGGTCATCGGTGGGCTGAAGGGAACCATCGCCGCAGCGCAGGGCGAATTCCCCGAAGGCGGAGGCGTTCACGTCGTTCTCGATCCGCACCGGCAGGTGCAGGCGTTGCGAGAGTTCGTGACCGAGGGCGAAACCCTCCCACTGGGGGACAGCGTCGCTACGCATCAGGCGACCGTCGAGATCCACGGTGCCGGTGGTGGACACGACAATCGCCAGCGGCGGGCCCGCGGTGCCCTCGGTGATGTGTTTGCTGATTAGGTCCAGCAGGGTGGTGAACCGGGCCGAGGAATCCACGCTGACATCGGACCTGTGGTCGGTATCGATGATCTCCCCGTCGAGGCGGGCGACCGCCAGCAGCGCGCTGCGGTGGAGGAGGTCGACGCCGATGACCACCCCGGCGTCCTTGCGGGGAGCCCAGGTTTCGGCGGGGCGACCGACGTTGCCCTCCGCTCCCTGGGGGGCGACCAGGCCCAGCTCCGTGAGGGAGTCGAGCAGGGTGGTGATGGTGGGACGCGACAGGCGGGTCCGTTTCATCAGCGAACTGACGGTGGCGTTCGGGTGTGCGACGAGGGCCTCGTAGACGCCGGCCAGGCGGCCTTGCCTACTGTGGTGAATGCTTGCGGGCATCAATGACCTCGTTTTCTCAAGATACTTTCGTAAGTATCAAGCTGAACAAATCGAGGGTAGAGGGGAGAGGGGTAGATAGTCAAGAAAACAATTAAAGTGAGGGTTTTCTCTGGATATGTCTCGACCGCTGGTGTTCGTTCCGCCTGCGTATTTTTCCCGTCAAATGGAAGTTTTCGTCGCGTTTCGTGGAAGATTCGGCGAATGGTGTGAGGTGTCCCTGACGCCTTGCAGTGAGTGGGCAGGGAGAGCGCGCCGTGGCTTTCTGGCCAGGGAAACAGGATCAGCGGCTTTGGTCGGGTGTCGTGATGGTGCGGTGTGACGGCGTAGCATGACCGCATGTCAAAGCGCCTGCCCGACGAGTATTTCCGGCAGACCAACTCTGAATCCTCTGACGTGCGTGCCACCGCGTCGGGTGACGGGTCATCCGCTTCCATGGGCAGCGGGGAACGCAGGCCCCACTGGGTCTCGTTGCGCCTGGTGATCGTGAGCTGCGTCGCGGCGGCGCTGGTCGGGGTCATAGGGACGCGGCTGATCATGCAACCGGAAAGCGAGAATTCCTTACCGAGCCCCAGTCCGTCGGTCACCAGCAATCTCGACCTGACCCCGTATGACGGGGCCGTGGTTTCCATCGCTGCCGCCCGAGCCACCGGGGAGTGCTCACAGGACCGACAGGACCGGGCCTCTGCGCTGGTGGACGCCCGGGCCGAGACCGCCTGGCGCTGCCCCGGTGGTGGGGTCGGGGAGGCGGTCACCTTCGGTTTCCTGCCCGGAACGGAACTGGTCGGGGTGCGCATCATCAACGGGGACACCACCGATGAGGCCTACCGGAGGGGTCGCAAGATCACGGCGGTGCGCTGGACCTTCTCCGACGGCTCCTGGACCGTGCAGCCGCTCGACATCAGCCAACCAGGGGCCCAGGAAGTGCGATTCCCTCCCAGCGTCACCGACGAGGTTCTCATGACAGTGTTGTCCACCACCGACCCCGAAGGTTCGGAAACCGAGGCCAACGCCGTCGTCGTCTCCCGCGTGGAGTTCCTGGGCCGCGGCTGAGGGGTCACGTCGACGGCTCCACCGGTCCAACTTTTCCCTGCCCCACCTGCCGGTTTGCTGGCCTTGTTCCTGTTTTGCTGGGCTTGTTCACGTTTGCCTGCGCTGTGAGGCCAGCGAACATGAACAAGCCCAGCAAACCGGTGTTAGGGCCAGCAAACCGGCGGTGGGGCCGGCAGCTGGGTCATTCCCAGTTCGCGGTGTCGATGAGGATGGTGACCGGGCCGTCATTGACCGAGGTCACCTGCATGTCGGCCCCGAATCGACCGCGTTCGACGGTGGCGCCGAGAGCCTCCAGCTCGCTGGCGAGGGTCTCGACGATCGGCTCGGAAACCGGCCCCGGGGCGGCCTTCGACCAGCCGGGACGGCGTCCCTTCCGGGTGCTGGCGAACAGCGTGAACTGGCTGACCACCAGAATCGGGGCGTCGACGTCGCTGGCCGAGAGCTCGTCGCGCAGGATCCGCAGCCCCCAGATCTTCGTGGCCAGGGTCTTCGCCGCCGCGGCGTCGTCGTCGCGACCGACGCCGGCCAGCACCAGCAAACCGGGGCGAGGTAGCTCGCCCACCACCTCCCCGTCGACGGAAACGCTGGCGGAGGACACCCGGGTGATGACAGCACGCATAGGTGCTGTCTACCACGTTGTTCGGTGAGCGACAGGTAGGGTTGCGGTTCGTGGGAATGATCACTGCGTGGGTGCTCGCGGTGGCCGCCGCCGGGATCGCGGTCGCCGCGCTGGCGTTGGCTGCAATCAAGCTGCTGCGCGGGTTCAAGGGACGAAAGGACTGAGCGTGGAGGGTTTCCAGAACATCGACATCGAAGTGCCAGAGGGTCTCAATCCGGAGCTGGTGGCGCTCGGATGGCTCGTCGGCCTGTGGGAGGGCTCCGGCAACGGCACCGACCACGAGGGCAACGATTTCACCTTCGAGCAGCGCATCGAGTTCACCCACAACGGCGATGCCTACCTGTTCTACGTCTCCCAGGTCTTCGGCATGGGCGAGGATGGGAAGTTCGATCAGCCGCTCGGCATGGAAACCGGTTTCTGGAGGCCGAAACGCGACGCATCCCTCGAGGTGACACTCACGAACTCCGACGGCTGGACCGAGGTGCTGGTCGGCAAGATTCAGGTGACCCGCATCGACCTGCTCACCGACGCTGTCGTGCGCACCGAGGGCGCCGCCGTCAGTCACACCTCCGGGCAGCGGCTCTACGGCAAGGTGGAGGGCGATCTGATGTACGCCCTCGACCGTTCCACCGCCGACCACGATCTGCGACCCCACATGTGGGCGCGCCTGGCGAAGCAGTGAGCGCGGTTCTCGTCGAGGACGGTGTGGATGCCGGTCTCGTCTGGCACCACGGCAACCCGGTCGCGGAGGCGCGCGCCATCGAGGCCGGGGAGGCGGTGGTGGACCTGTCCAACCGCGACGTCCTGGAGATCACCGGGGCGGACCGGCTCGGCTGGTTGCACTCGCTCACCTCGCAGCACCTCGAATCCCTCGAACCAGGCAGCTCCGTCGAGGCGCTGGTGCTCTCGCCGAACGGGCACGTCGAACACGTCCTGGCCGGCGTGGACGATGGGACGCGGATGCTGGCCTGGACCGAACCGGGACGCGCCGCCGCGCTGGTGGATTTCCTGACCTTGATGCGTTTCACGATGCGGGTGGAGGTGCGTCTCCGCGACGACCTGCGCCTGGCCTGGGTCGGCAACGACGTGGAGATCCCCGGCGAGTGGATGCACCGCCCCGCACTGGGGGGTCGCGAGGTGTTCCGTCCCGCGGATGCGCCACTGCCCGAGGGCAGGCCCGCCGGGACCTGGGCCTTCGATGCGCACCGGATCGCCTCGGGAACACCAAGGATCTTCGTCGACACCGACGCCCGCACCATTCCCAACGAGATCGGCCTGTTCGGCACCCATCTGGACAAGGGCTGCTACCGCGGCCAGGAGACGGTGGCGCGCGTCCACAACCTGGGTCGTCCGCCCCGTCGTCTGACGCTGCTGCACCTCGACGGCACCGCCGAGGCGCTGCCCGCCGTCGGGTCCGCGCTGGAGGTAGGCGGCAGATCGGTGGGGTTCGTCGGCTCCTCCGCACGCCACCATGAACTGGGACCGATCGCCTTGGCCCTGGTGAAACGAGCCACCCCCCTCGACGCCACCCTCACCGTCGACGGGATCGCCGCGGCCCAGGAAGTCCTCGTCGACCCGGAGGTGGGTCTGCACTTCCGCGCCACCCTGCGCTGAGGCTCGGGCCTCGCGTACGAGACGCCCGCGCGGCGTTTCGAATCCGGGCGCAGCGAAACGACTGAACGAGGTTCTCGTGACATGCTGGGACAGCGAAGCGGGTCAACAGGGTGATACGGAAGGTGGGACATGGGTATCGATGTGCTGGTCGTGGGATCCGTGAACGAGGACATCGTGGTGTCCGTGGAGCGGCTCCCGGGCCCCGGGGAGACGCTCCTGGCCTCCGAGTTCGCGCTCTCGTGCGGCGGCAAGGGGGCCAATCAGGCCGTCGCCGCGGCCCGCGACGGGGTTCGGGTCGCAATGGTCGGTTCCGTCGGCGATGACGATGCAGGAGGTCGCCAGGGTGCGGCCCTTGACGGAGCGGGCGTGGACACCCGGTGGTTGCGGCGGCTGACCGGCGTTCCCACCGGCACCGCATTCATCCAGGTGGATTCGCGGGGGGAGAACACGATAGTCGTCGTCCAGGGAGCCAACGCCCACGTCACTCTTCCGGTCGGTGACGTCGAACCCCGGGTCGTCGTGACGCAGAACGAGATACCACCGGCTGCTCAGCAGGAAGCGGTCGCACTCGCCGCCCGCACCGGGGCGCGGCTGGTGATCAACGCCGCCCCCGCGCCCGAGAGCCCGCCACCCTGGTACGGCGCCGCGGATCCCCTCGTCGTCAACGAACACGAGGCGGCGCAGCTGACGACCTCGGATGAGACCGGTGCCGAGCTGCTCCGCCGGCTGCGGGAACGAACCGGTGCCCGGAGCGTCGTGATGACCCTCGGGGAACGCGGTGCTCTTGTCGACGACGGAACCGAGGTGCACGCGATCCCGCCGGTGGTCGTGGAGCAGGTCGTCGACGCCACTGGAGCGGGGGACACCTTCGTTGGTGTCCTGGCGGCTCGTCTGGCTCGGGGCGACGCGGTGGTGGCGGCGGCCTCTGCGGCGAACAGGTGCGCCGCGAAGGCCGTCACGTGGTCGGGGGCCCGCCCACTCGCCGGCTGAGCGAGCAGCCGGCGAGCGGGCGTTTCTCCGAAGGTGGTTGAGCAGACCCACGAGCGTCCGTGAACAGGTCGCGGGTCAACCGATTTTTCTGCTCGTGGCGCCCTGAAGCGGGTCAGAGAGCGGCGATGGCCGCCTCGTAATCGGGTTCCGTCGTGATCTCAGGAACCAACTGGCTGTGAACCACGGTGCCCTTCTCGTCGACGACGATGACGGCACGGGCCAGGAGCCCCTCGAGGGGACCGCTGATCATGGTTACCCCGTAGTCCTCGCCGAAGGTGGTGCGGAAATCGGATGCGACCGTCACATTCTCGATGCCCTCGGCGCCACAGAAACGTGCCTGCGCGAAAGGCAGATCACGCGAAATGCACAACACGGTGGTGTTCTCCAGCCCCGCGGCACGCTCGTTGAAGGTACGCACGCTCATGGCACAGACCCCCGTGTCGACGGAGGGGAAGATGTTGAGGATCAACCGGGAGCCGGCGAAGTCAGCGAGGGTGACGGGGGACAGGTCGTTGCCCACCAGCGAGAACTCCGGGGCCTTGGTGCCGACGGTGGGCAACGAACCTTGGGTGTGAACGGGGGTGCCGTTCAGGGTGATATCAGTCATGCATGAATCATTGCCGATCCCGGCCCCGATTCAAAGGAAAACGGACGCGGGAGGTGACCGAGTGGGCGACGTGCCAAGCTTGGTGCATGAATCAGAACCTGCGTGAATTCATCGACATGGTGCGCAACGAGGGCTACACCGTTGGTGATGTTCACGGCGAGGACCAGTACCTCATCGATCCGCTCGGTGATGCCGTCGAGACCTGGCGCGACAAATACCCCTACGACACCCTTCTCGGGCGCGACAGGTACGAGGCAGAGAAACGTCAGCTGCAGATCGAACTGTTGAAATTCCAGTACTCGGCTCAGGACAATGGCACCAAGCACATCATCTTGTTCGAGGGGCGTGACGCCGCAGGCAAGGGTGGGGCGATCAAACGTTTCACCGAGCACCTCAACCCGCGTGGAGCGCGGGTCGTTGCTTTGACGAAACCCACGGAGAAGGAACGTGGACAGTGGTACTTCCAGCGTTACATCGAACACCTCCCGACCGCCGGGGAGATCGTGCTGTTCGACCGTTCCTGGTACAACCGTGCCGGTGTGGAGCGGGTGATGGGTTTTTGCACCGACGAGGAGTACCGCATTTTCATGAGGCAGGCGCCGCTCTTTGAACGGATGCTCATCGAGTCGGGGATCACCGTGACGAAGCTGTGGTTCTCCGTCACTCAACGGGAGCAGCGCACCCGGTTCGCGATCCGGCAGCTCGATCCGGTGCGGCGGTGGAAGCTCTCACCCATGGATCTCGAATCCCTCGACCGCTGGGAGGACTACACCCAGGCGAAAACCGCCATGCTGAAACAGACCGACACCGAGATCGCACCGTGGTACCGGATCAAGTCCAACGACAAGAAACGTGCCCGTCTCAACGCCATGCGCCTGTTCCTCGACCTTCACGACTACGACGGCAAGGACCCGTCGATGATCAAACCCACCGATCCGCTGATCGTGCAGCGGGGTCGTAAGAAGTGGGCGAAGAAGAACGCCGACGGTGAGATAGTCCAGTCCGATGAGAACGAGGACTGACGGTTCCGGGTGGTGGTTCCGATCGCCGTCGGGAGTGGCCACCGCCCACGAAAGTGCAATGATCCCGGCCCGGCATCTACCATGAGTCGCAGGAGGTGAAGATGAGCGACAACCAGCGGCCCGCGGCGGGTCAGGAAATGCCTCCGCAGTCGTCGAAGGGAAGCAACGTCGGTCTGATCGTCGTCCTCTTCCTGATCCTGGGGTGCGGCTTTGCTTTCGGGTTCTGGTGGATTCTCCGGGAGGGACAGGGTATCGCTGACCCCGCGGCCACCACGCCTGTGGAGTCGCCTGTGCACACAGAACACACCCTCGTTCCGGAGACCAGCGCTTCCAGCGCAACGGCGACGATGCCCACACAGGCGAGCGGCACGCCTATCCCGACGCGTACGGGCAGCAAACAGGTGGTCCCCGTCATGCCGAGGAAGTTCGGCGATTTTGAGACCAAGAATGCCGCGGATGGCAAGGACTCCCTCGTCACCTACTGGACGGCGAAGAGGGACAAATTCTTCATCATCGGCTACATGCAGGGAGGCTCGGTCGAAGCGCAGACCAAGGACCTGAAGGAAGTGCGAACCATCGGGAAGACCGTCTGCGGAACCAACGAATTCAAGGGATACGAGTGCTTCGCCCAGGTGCACGGCGGCGTCGGGAGGACCACGATGGGTCCGGGCGGAACGCTGGAAGAATTGGCGGAGATCAGCAGGGCCTTCTACGAAGCCTGGAAGTGATCGGGTCGGGCCCAAGACCTGGGGACACTCGCGTCAGGGAAGAGCGACCAGGGTCTCGACCAGGCAAGCCAGGGGACGCAGCCCGTGGTCGTTGATACGCTGGGAGTTGGCCGACGGGGTGATCCCTTCGAGTTTCGCCGCTGTGGCGTTGTCCTTGCCTGCCCGAAGATGCACCCAACTTCGTCGGACCCCCGGGTTGAGGGAGGCCAGTGCGGCATCGACCATGCGAAGTGCGGGATCGGTGAGGGGATTCGCGACGGCGCGGGTGTCGATTAGCGCGGTACGGGAGGTACGGTTCCCGGGTTGCCGGGACAAGGCCTCCGCGCGTTCGATGGCCTCCCGGGCCTTCCACCAGGCCGACCCATCCTGGATGCCACGTTTCGCGTCGATGACCTGCACGTCCCCGCCGCCCAGGCCGCAGCGCACCTCCGCGGTTCCCAGTAGTTCGTCGCGCAGCATCAACATCGCCGCCACGGCCTGCCCGAGGGTGGCGTAGACGCCCTGGATCTCGTCGCCGACGGTCACGCGCAGCGGATCCAGGGGCGGATGGGCTTTGTTGCAGGCGGCGATGGCTTTCAATAGGGCCTCGTGAACGCGCGCCCGGTCGGAGTCCCGGGAACGCACCACGTCTCCCAGGAGAGCCACGCATTCAGGAAAACCCTTCATATGAAAGATCTTAAGGGCTACCCTTCATTACTCTCTTCCGGGGGGCGTGGTAGGCGCCGCGACTTCGCCAGTCCCAGGATGTGGTCCCTCAACAGCGTGGCCGACGGCAGCATGCGTCGACCGGTCGCCCAGCTCAGCCCTATCTCCCGGAAGGCATCGTCCTCCGCGAGGCGCTGTAGCCGCACTCCGGCTCTGAGGCGACCAGGGGCCAGCGCCACCCCGAGCCCTGCCGCGACGTAGCCGTAGAGCGTTGGGAGGTCGTCGGCGACGAGTCCCGCCGTGGGTTCGATTCCGTGACGAGACAGCAGGGAGTCGGTGACGACCCACAGTTGTGAGGTCTTGCGCATCGTGATGAGGCATTCCCCGCCGAGCCGAGCGAGGGGGATGGGGGCGGTGTCGGCGGCGAGTGGATGTCCCTCGGGCAGCAACAGGCGGAGTGGTTCGCGCAGCAGTCCGCGCCAGTGGTGGGCTCGTCCGTGAGGCCTGAGCGTGGTCAGTTCCAGGTCGATCTCCGATCCGGTCCCGGTGGCCGGGGTGGTTTCGTCATGCCTGGCGCTCAGCTCCAGCTGCACGTCGGGGTGCTTCTTCAGGAAGCCAGCCGCGATCCCGGGCACTAGCCACTCCCCAAGCGAGTGTGGGAAGGCTACGGTGACCACTCCTGATTCCGGGTCCATCAGCTGGGCAACCTCGGCCAGGCCGTCGTCGAGCTGGTGGAGCATCGCGTCCACGTGGTGCTTGAACGTCGCTCCGGCGCGGGTGAGGCGCAGGACGCGCCCCTCGCGCCGCAGCAGGGGGGCGCCCACCTCCTCGGAGAGCCTGGCCAGGGCCCGCGAGACCCCGGGCTGGGAGGTCCACTCCAGCTCGCTCACCTCGGTGACGGTGGCGCCGTCGGCAACGAGCTGAAACCAGCGGAGAACGTTCGTATCCATATTTATAACCTAGCCGCATGGATTATCTTACAAACAAGTATTGGACGCATGGGATATCACGACGCAGCATGGAGTCATGAGCATCCGTAACTTCCTCAACCGTTTCCTCGACTCCGAGTTCGGTGTCTACCCCGCCACCCGCGGCGCTGTGGTCGTGATGCCGACCCTGACGGCTCGTCCCGCCATCATCCATACCTCCGAGACCTCCGAGCACGCCGAGGTGAGCTGGCCCGGACGTGACTGGGCCACCGCCCACTGACCCCTCGATTTTTCTCTGCCGGGCCGGATCGTGACATGCGAACCGGCCCGCAGCTGTGTGTGAGATTGGTTGAGCCGGGCGGTGAGGGGCGCGCGGCCCGCGCGAAGGATTCGACACGGGCCGTCTCCGATCACGGCACTCGCGGCTCCTCCTAGCCGCCCCAGCAAGTACGCACGCCGTATTCGACGTTCTTCACCGTGATGCCCGGTGCGGGTGAGCCGGTGACCAATTCGGTGCCAGTAGCAAGGTAGCCCGATGGTTCGCGTCCCTCCCGCACCTTCGCAACGATTGCCTCGACACCCTCGCGTGCCATGTTCTGCGGGAATTGCATGGCCGTGGCGTCGATGTCTCCAGGGCGCACCGAATTCTTCATGGCCTCGCAGCCACCGTCGACGGCGACCACCACGGTCTTCGCCAGATCCTTGCCCGCCGACTTCAACGCGTCGACGGCGCCCTGCGCGGCGGGTTCGTTGACCGCGTAGACCACGTTGATGTTCGGGTTCTTCGTCAGGGCCTCCGTCATCGCCTGCTGTGCCAGGCCCCGATCTCCTTCGATGTTGGCCTGTTCCACCACCCAGCCCGAGTCGGCGGGGATGTTGAAGCCCTCCTGGAAACCGGCGCTTCGATTCTCACCCGAGGTGATGCCGGGTGAAAGGTTCAGCATCATGATCTGCGGGCTCAACCCGAGTTCGTCGCTCTTGGCCCGGGCGTAGCGACCGATCAGTTCCCCGGCCCGCTTGTTGTCGGTGCCGAAGTAGGCGTTCGTGGTCTCCTGCGGCTCCATGGGGGTGTCGAGGGCGATCACGGTGACGCCCTTGTCGCGTGCGGCCTGGATCTCGGCGGCCAGGGCGGTCGAGTTCGTCGGGGTGATGAGGATGCCGTTGACCCCCTTGTCCACCATCTCCTTCAGGGCCGTGCGCTGCGCTTCAACGTCGACGTCGCTGCTGCCCGTCGCAGTGGTGAGGGTGGCCCCGGCCTTGCGGGCCGAATCCTCGGCCACCGTGCGCAACGTCACCCAGTAGGGATTCGTCTCCTGTTTCGTGATGAGCCCGATGCTGACTGGTGGCCGGTTGTCGGCGCAGGCCCCCAGGGCGGCAGTGATGCCGACGGCCAGGGTGGCGGCCAGCCACTTCGACAGGGTTTTCATGATGCCTCCTTCCGGGTGCGGAGCATGTCGTAGGCGGCGTAGGCGGCCACGAACGCCAGGCACACGGCTGGCACGACGAAGCCGACAGCCGATCCGGCGACGTCCATCACGCGGGCCTGGACCATCGGGATCAGGGCGCCGCCGAGGATGGCCATCACCAGGCCCGCGGAACCGAACTTCGCGTCGTCTCCGAGGCCCTTGAGGGCCATGCCGTAGATGGTGGGGAACATCAGCGACAGGGCCGCCGAGATACACACCACCGCGATCAAACCGACGATGTTCAACACGAGAATCGAGGTCAGGCAGCACCCCACCCCGAAGAGCGCCATGATGAGCAGCAGCACCGCCGGCCGCACGATGCCGAGCACGAAGACCATCACGAACCGGGCCACCAGGAACAGCAGCAGACTGCCCTGCAGCCACCAGCCGGCCGCCTCGGGGGATGTGCCCACCACGTCCTGCGCGTAGATGATGGTGTAGGTCCAGGTGCAGGTCTGGGCGGCCACGTTGAAGAACTGCGCGGCCACGCCGTAGCGGTACAGCTTGTTGCCCCACAGACGTCCGAAACGCCCGCTGCCTCCCTCGGGGGCGGCTTCCTGCGGGGGCAGGGGAAGTCGGCGGAAGGCGATCAGCAGCCAGATGACCACGAGCGCCACCGCGATGCCGAGATAGGGGCCGAGCACCAGGCCGAGGTCGGCCTCCTGCGCGGCGAGGGCCTCCTCCTCGCTCATGATGGACTTCGCGGTCTCGGGGGTCAGGTGCGGCAGGATCAGCACCGCGCCCATGAGTACACCGAGGTTTGCGCCGATCGGGTTGAAGGCCTGTGCCAGGTTGAGTCTCCGGGTGGAGGTCGCCTCGTCGCCCATCGCGATCACCAAGGGGTTCGCGGAGGTCTCGAGGATGGACAGCCCCGCCGCCAGGGTGAACAACGCCAGCAGGAACATGGCGTAGGTGAGGGTCTTGGCCGCCGGGAGGAACAGGAACCCCCCGATCGCGGCCAGCCCGAGGCCGGTCAGCAGGCCGGCCTTGAAGCCGAATCGTTGGTTGATCATCGCGGCCGGAATCGCCAGCAGGAAATAGGCGCCGTAGTACGCGAACTGCACCAGCGACGACTCGAGGATGGTCATGGTGAAGATGCTCCGGAACACACCCACCAACACGTCGGTCAGGTTGGCTGCCGTGCCCCAGGCGGCGAAGCACAGCAGAAGCAGCAGGAATGGAACACGCAACTCCTTTGCTACCAGCGCAGGACGTTGCTGGGTTGACGGGGCGGCCATGTGACCTCCTGTTTCCGGGCGTCGTCGCCCTGTAGGGTCCCGTCAGTCTAACTCCAGTCAGGGACGTTTTCCCATGGTCTGGAGGAAATTCTGGTCCATGAAATTGTCGGTGCTGGGTGGGAAGCTGGTGACATGGAGACGTACTCGCGGGTCGCGGTGGTGGTGCTGGGTTTTCTGCTGGCCACGGCGGTGGGCACACCGGTGGTGCGCGGGTTTTTCAGGTTGGTGGACTGGCAGACTCGACGTGAGGCCCAACGACGTGAGGCCGCCGAGGAGGGGGATGGCGGTCCGGAACTGATAGATCTCCGGCTGGTCAAGGCCGAGAAAGAGCTGCCCGGAGGGCGCTGGATCGGGTTGCTCGAACGCGCCGCAACCTATGCCTGCATCGTCGCGGGTTTCCCCGCCGGGATCGGGGTGGTGATGGTGGTCAAGGGATTCGGTCGCTACCCGGAGCTGCGTACCCCCGACACCGCCAAGAGCGAGCGGTTCATCATAGGAACTCTCGCCAGTCTGCTGTGGGCGTCGCTGTGGGCGGGGGCGGTTGTGCTGGGTTTCTCTTTCGCGGCGGGCTGAGTCGGCTCGGAGCCCGGTGCCAGCGGTCCGCGTCTTCCGTCTTTCCGGTGGGGTCCGGTCTCGTCGTGTTAACTTTCGACATGGATTTAATTGCCTTTGATGAATTATCTGATGAGGGTATTGATCTGGTCCGTGATTTCTGGTTTGTTTGTCCCTCAAGTTGGTTAAATCTGACTGTTGGCGATGTAATCCCGGTAGGCATTATTGAATTTTTCAGAAACAAGTTGAATGGTGTTTCAGACTGCCAAGATGCGCTTGCCGACGCGTTCTTATAATTGAAGGTTCATGTATTGCGGGTCATGTTGTGTAGGTGTTCCATGTCTGCGGCGTGTTGTGGGCGTTAAAAGCCCTAATCAACCCCATTTCAAATGGTTTATTCACTTACTTGGATGACTAGGTTTTTGCTCTTCGTGAAACCGTGGTAGCCTCTCAATTCATGAGCAAACCCCAACAGGTTGCCATTAGTCGTGTTGTGTCAATCGCCCTTCCTGTGGCGCTGCAAAGCCTTCTCATGTCAACTCTTTCGCTTGTCGATCAGTTGATGGTGGGACAGATTGGTTCGACAGCTGTGGCGAGCGTCGGTATCGGCGCTCAGGTTACGATGCTGGTATCAGTTGTGGTCACAGCCCTGTCGACTGCTGTGGGTGCATTCACGGCGCAATTTGCGGCGACGGGCCAAATCGGTCAAGTCCGTGGAGCCCTGCGGTATGCCAGTTTTGTTGCAATGTGCATTGCGGCTCCGGTGGTTACGGTGGGTGCCATCGCACCAGCCCTCCTTGTTCGGCCCTTCAGCGCGGATCCTCACTTGGAGGTGACAGGCGCCCCATATTTGCGGTTGGTCGCTTTGTGGGTCCTGCCCACCGCGGTCATCCTGGTTTGTACGGCCATCATGCGCTCCATGGGTAAGACGAAGCTTCCCTTGCAGGCAGCGGCGGCCGCAATCTTCGTCAATCTGTTTCTCGACTGGGTGCTCATTTTCGGCAATCTCGGAGCGCCGCGTCTGGGACTTGTCGGCGCTGGTGTGGGTTCCTTGGTGGCCCGTTTGCTGGAGTGTATATGTATTCTCATCGCCACGATGCGGCTGTTGGGAACGAAAGGCTGGGGGGAGCGAATGCCTGCTGCCATGAGGCGTAAGATTCGAGACGCCGCTTTGCCGTTGGTGTTGACAGAACTGATCTGGGTTCTCAGTGAAAACACGTACGTGGCTGTCTACGGGCGTATTGGGACGGAAGCGTTGGCCGCAATGACGATGACCTACCCCGTTCAAGGGATTGTCATGGGACTTTTCAGCGGCTTGGCGGCCGCCTCGGTTCCTGTGCTCGGTGACGACCTGGGACATGAGCGTCGGGACAAGGCGCTGGTCAACGCCCGCGCGCTCTTGCGAATTGGTATTGTCAGTGCCGCCCTCGTGGCCATTATTGTGGCGCTCCTTGCGCCCTTCTATGTACATGTCTACTCAGTGACGCCATCGACGGCAACGTTGTCGGCGGCCTGCCTATGGGTCTTCTCGGCCTATCTCGTGGCGAAGGTGGGAAACCTCGTTGTGTCCGGGGGCATTCTTCCCGCAGGTGGCGACACGCGTTACCAGCTGGTCATGGAAAGCCTTGCCACGTGGCTGCTGGGGGTCCCTCTGGCCTTCTTCGGTGCCTCTCTTCTCGGCTGGCCGATATGGGCCGTGTACGCGCTGCTGAGCGTCGAGGAACTGGTGAGGCTGTTGATCGGCTGGAGCCGGGTGAGGAGCGGCCGCTGGATGCGCCTCTCGGTGGGTTCGGCCACCCATAACGCGGAGGTCGTCCGATGACGGGCACTGGCTTGTTCATGCAACTGAGGGACTCCTTGGTGACGGAATATGCCAACCGTGACTACTGGATTCCGGCAGCCTGGCTGCATCCAGCTGGTCGCACCGCGGTCAAGATGGAGGATCGCGGGGAAGTCAACGTGGATCCGGTTGCCTATTACACAGCAGTGCTGGATGAGCTCGATACTCGTAGCGATCAACGTGCCCCTAGGGGGGCCCTCACTCGAATGACGTTTTACGGTGCACTCGTGCGTCACCTTACGGCGTGGCGGCATGATCGGTGTACACCGAGCGCCGGAACGTTGTTGAAGCTCATCGCTCTCATGCCGTATCTCGCGAACCTTGGTGTCCAGTGCCTTTACCTGCTACCTCTCACGCGCATTGGACGCCATCATGCCAAAGGTGAGCTGGGTAGTCCTTTTGCGGTCAGTGGTATTGATGTGCTCGAGCCGCGGTTGCACGACTGCTATTTGGGGTGCTATGACGAAGAGCTGCTGAAGCTGGAGTTCGCGGCCACTGTCGAGGCGGCACACCGTTACGGCCTGAGGGTTATCGTGGATTTCAGCCTGCGAACGGTGGCCCGCGACTGTGACCTCCTTGGCTCTTACCCCGAGAATTTCTACTGGGTGCATTGCTCTGGGGGAAAGAGCCTCATGCCTCCTCACGTGGAAGGCATCGCCCCCAATAGTGCACTACGTCTTGAGCATCTCTCCTCGTTATATGCGGCACCAGACTTGCCTCGATACATGCGGGAATTCAGTGTGTCGCCGCGGCTCTTGGACCCGGCACGATGGGATGCCGTTCGACGGGCCGGTTCGGTGCAAGATCTGTTACCGAGGGTGGAGAGTGCATTCGGCTTGACAACTGCCCCCGCGTTTTCTGATTGCATAAATGACGAGCAAGCCCCTTGGACAGACGTCACTTACCTACGCTTCTATGATGACGATGGCCCCCGTGGTTCGGGGCGTCCGGACTCGCCCGCCCCTTACTGTTTGCAAGACAGCGCCTCGTTGAACATCGGTGTGAGAGAAGGGCCGCACGCCGAGTTGATCGAGTGCGTGACTCGCGTTCCTGCATCTTGGGTTGAACAGTTCGGGATCGATGGTTTTCGCATTGATTCGGCTCACGCCTTATCGCGTGACATCAACACTCGAATCGTCGCCAGTGCTCGTGATGTGGATCCAGCCTGTATCGCGTGGGGTGAGGGGTTCTCGTCGGCCGATGCCGATCATCTCCGGGCCAGTAGCTACGACTTGCTTACCGGGACATCCTGGGTGCCTCGGGAGACTGTGGAACCGGAGGGAATGGTGTGGCTGGGCGCACTTGAAATTCATGATACGGCACGAGCCGCGGTCGTTTTCGACGACTCCGCCTACCGCTCAAGACTGGACTGGTTAGCGGGAAATAATAATTGCTGCTTGTTCATCAATGCCGGTCAGGAACTCGGTGAGCTTCGGCCCCTGAACATGGCTTTATCGCCGAATCTCTGGCGACCTGCTGCCTCAGGTGTGCTTGGTTTGTTCGATTACGATGAACTTGACTGGCTGTCACCGCGCCGTGCCGAGTATTCAAATCTGCTGAGAGCTTCAGCGATACGCAAAAGAAACGAATAATGGATGGAGGGAACATTAATGACATCCCCAACGAATGAAACCTGCCAACTTATGTTCACTTCTGCGGTGCTCAACAGCACCGCGTACGACCCACCTCTGATGAGAGAGCCTTCGGTGCGCCTTCATCTGAACGAGAACTTCTACGGGCCGTCGAACAAATGTTGCGCTGCGACGCTGCCGCATGATCCTGCCGAATTCTCCATGTACGCTGAAGGAAACAAAATTCTTGAGGATGCGCTGGCCGCACACCACGGAGTTGACGTCGATCGAGTGCTGGTGACCTTGGGTGCGGCGGGGGCTTTGCAGCAGATCTTTGCGGCCGCGTTGTCGCCGGGCAGATCCGTCCTGATTCCCAAACCCGGATGGTCGTACTACCGCATGCTGAGCATGACGATGGGAGGCGCGATGCGCGACTATCCACTGGTCGCTGGTGATGGTGGCTGGTCGGTCGACTATGAACGGTTAACGTCTGAGCTGGAGGCCGAGCCCAGCCTCGTCATCATCAACACCCCTCACATGCCCACAGGTTCCACGGTGGACCTCCAGGAGATTCTGCAGCTGGCGCGGGCTTGCCCGCATTCGCTCTTCGTTGTTGATCAGGCCTACTACGGCTATGCCGACCAGAACGAACTCGAACCGGATCAGATTGAGGACTACGAGAACATCCTGCTGGTGCGGACGTTCTCCAAATTGTATGCGCTCGCGTCCCAGCGAGTCGGGTACATTACTGGCTCTGCGGCCATGCTGCGTCAGATCCGGAAACTGAGCCCGTTGTTCGGTATCCCGTTGACTGCGCAGCGGAGTGCTGCGGTTGCCCTGGAAGAACACGAGTACTATGCGGAAATTGCGCAGGAAACTCGAAAGACACGGGATCGGTTCATTGCAGCGGTGAACAGCACAGGGGAGTTCTTGGCCTACCCCTCCAAGTCGAACTTCGTCTTGGTTGAGTGTCTGAGTAGAAGCAGTGAGCACGTCACCGAGCATCTTCGGGGGCGCGGCTACAGCATTCGGGACTGTAGGGGATATGGTTTGGCCCATCACGTCCGGGTCACCCTTGCGCGTCCTACCATGATGGAGACAGTCGCCGGGTTGATGCTCGAACGGTTCAATCAGGAACCCGAATTCGGTGCCAACAGGTCAGAGCGCATCGGATGAGTGGAGAAGGAGGTGACTAGGCGAGCGGTAATCGTGTCTGCGTCCGCCCCCAACAGCGTCTCGCTGGCCCCCGGAGGTGGAGGTGTGGTGATTGACGATCTCGTGGAAGATCTCGTTGACATCGGATTCTTCGTCACTGTGCTGACCCCCGACGATGGTGCGACACCCTTCAATGGGGAGTCGTACTGTGTTGAACCGGTGCTCAGGTCGTCGGGGTACCTCTGGGGCCTAATGGGACCCTTCGACCCCGGAGAGCGACTGGAGGATGTGGCGATCATCGACGAATATGCATTTTCTGCGGATATGGTGATTTTCTCCGATCGTCCGATCCCGCACCCATACCCGTGCCCCACCGCGCTTTTGGTCCAGGCTGTGGCTTATTGGGAGGCGCTTTCATCTGTCCTGCATGGACATTACGACGCGATCTGGACACCATCGGACTATGCGGCCCGGGTATGCAGGTACATGCTAGGTGGTTGCTGTCGTCCGACCGAAATCCAGTTCAAGGTCCTTCCACCCGCAGCGCATGTGACGGCTGAGCGCGTGTCGACCGTCAGTTCTGCGGGGCAGATCCGACTCGCATCCCCACACCGGGCGGAGCACGCCAAGGGGCACCGCGAGGCGATCCAGGTCGCTGCCGCGCTGACTCGTGAAGGTCTTGCATGTCATCTCTCGATTCCTGCCGCAGGATCGCAAATTGAGAAAGATTTGTGGCGGTTGAGCGAAGAACTTCAGGTTGCTGACTCAGTCGAGTTGCATTCATGGATCGTGACGGCAGAAATGGGTACCTATTTGCAAAGCATGAACTGGGTGTTGTCGCTGGGAGTGTATCCCGAGAGTTTTGGCCTTTCCGTAGCTGAGTCTGTCGTTGCCGGAACGCCGGTTATCGCGCAACCTATCGGGGCGGTGCCCGAGGTGATGGAGGGTAACCCAATGGTGCGCCTGCACTGGAGTGATGACTTGGAAGGGATTATCAGCACAGTGCAGAATCATCCGGATGCGCAGGACGTGGAGCTGGGGAAGCGCAGAGTGGTTGAGGTATCTTCGCGGGAAGGCTTCCGTATGGCCGTGCGCGATGCAGTCTCGACGTTTGAGCGCACGAGTCGCGTCCTGCCCGGACGGACGCCGAAATGTTCTTGTGCCGCACCGTGGCTGCGTTCCCGGGAGGGTCGTATTTGGAATGATATTGCCGCCGACTTTGATGATGCAAGGAGGCTTATTCATAGTCGTCGACAAGTATGCCCTGACTAGGGGTTTCGCTGGCCGACGTGTTGTTTGTGATTAAGCCTGGTGAGCTTGTGGCGTTTCTTCCGGAAAGAGGAATTCCAGCTGGTGAGTTCGGGAGACGCGATCCATTTCGTCGTGCGACGACGCGATGACACCATCTCGGTGCTACCCCTGAACCGAGTGTGTACTGTACTCTTCGGCTGTTCATTATGAGGGGGAGGAACCATGCCGGAAATCATCGTCAGTGCCCATGCCACAATGCCGCGTGAACGGGGCGATCAGGAGAGTTTCTACGCGGGACTGGCGGAGCGAGATCTTGCGACCGCGCTCGAGATTCCCTATGCGGATTCCATTCATGAGGATCCGGCTTGGTTTGCAACCCAAGTCCGTGGCCGATTCCGGCATGGCGTCGTCACGGCCCTTCCCGGCACGGTGAGACGCCTCGCCGATGATCCTGCCTTCGGACTGGCCTCCACCGACGACCAGGGGAGGCGGGCCGCCGTCGAGTGGATCACCGAGGTGCGGCAGGCAGCTGAGGATCTGAACCAGCTGACCGGGGAAGAAACCGTCTCGTTCGTTCACGTCCATTCGGCCCCGGGGATGAGGGCATCTGCTGACGCCTTCCATCGTTCCCTCGCCGACCTGGAGGTCGACGACAGGTTCCGGGCGGAGATTGTGATCGAGCACTGCGACGCCTACTCGCCGATCTTTCCCGGAGACAAGAGATTCCTCAGCCTCATCACCGAACTTGCTGTCGCCGATGACTGTGGATTCGCGATCAGCTGGGGCAGTTCCGCCCTCGAATGGCAGAATCCCGACCGCCCCCGCCAACACGTCGAGATCCTCGCCGAGGCCGGACGGCTGCGCGGCCTGGTGTTCTCCGGTGTTGCGGCCATCGACACCCGCTGGGGAAGGGCGTGGACGGATCTTCACCTTCCTCTGTCCATCGACGAGCCGACCTCGCTGATGACCCCGCAGCGTGTGACCGACTGCGTCTCCAGCGCCGGCGACCGGGTTGCCTACCTGGGTGCAAGGGTCAAGGCCCCGGCTGGGGCCAACGTCGAGACCAGGCTCAAGGTCGTGGCCTCTGTGGTCGACCTGCTGAAACCCCGGGACTGAGCTCGGCGCGGTTCAACCGGCTTCGAGAAGAGACGCGTCAGCTGCGTTTCAGGCGGGCTCGGTCCTTCTGGCCCAGCACCACCTTGCGGATCCTCACCACCGCGGGGGTGACCTCCAGGCATTCGTCGGCGGCGCAGAATTCGAGTTGCTGTTCCATCGACATCAGGCGCGGCGGGATGAGGCGCTCCAGTTCCTCGCCGGTGGAGGAACGCACGTTGGTGAGTTTCTTCTCCTTGGTGGGGTTGACGTCCATGTCGTCGGGGCGAGGATTCTCGCCGACGATCATGCCTTCGTACACCTCGGCCCCCGGGCCGACGAACAAAGTGCCCCGCTCCTGCAGGTTGAACAGCGCGTAGGAGGTGACCACGCCGGTGCGGTCGGCCACCAGGGAACTCGTCGGGCGTGTGCGGAAGTCCCCGGCCCACGGTTCGTAGCCCTCCGCGACGTGGTTCATGATCCCGGTCCCGCGGGTTTCAGTCAGGAACTCGGTGCGGAACCCGATCAGGCCGCGCGCCGGCACCAGGAATTCCATGCGCACCCAGCCGGTGCCGTGGTTGACCATCTGCTCCATGCGACCGCGACGCAACCCCATCAGCTGGGTGGTTACGCCGACGAACTCCTCGGGGGCATCCACGGTGAGGCGTTCGATCGGTTCGTGCACCTTCCCGTCGATGACCTTCGTCACCACCTGCGGTTTGCCCACGGTCAGTTCGAAACCCTCGCGCCGCATCATCTCCACCAGCACCGCCAGCTGCAGCTCACCGCGGCCCTGCACCTCCCAGGTGTCGGGACGGTCGGTCGGTTTCACCCGGATCGAGACGTTGCCGATCAGCTCCTGCTCCAGCCGCGCCTTCACCAGCCGAGCAGTCAGGTGCTTGCCCGACCTGCCCGCCAGCGGGGAAGTGTTGATGCCGATGGTCATGGAGATCGACGGCTCGTCGACGTGGATCAGCGGCAGCGGTTTCGGGTCGTTCGGATCGGAGAGGGTCTCTCCGATGGTGATCTCCGGGATGCCGGCGATGGCGACGATGTCGCCGGGGCCCGCGGACTCGGCCGGGACGCGCTCCAGGGCCTCGGTGACCAGCAGCTCGGTGAGTTTCACGTTCTGGACGCTGCCGTCGTGGCGGCACCACGCCACCTGCTGGCCGCGTTTCAGCTCACCCGCCACCACTCGGCACAGCGCCAGCCTGCCCAGGTAGGGGGAGGCATCCAGGTTCGTCACGTGTGCCTGGAGGGTAGCGCCCTCCTCGTAGGAGGGGGCGGGTACGTGTTCCAGGATCGTCTCGAACAGTGGTTCCAGGTTCGGTGAGTCCGGCATCTCGGAGTCGGCGGGCTGGTTCAGGGATGCGCGCCCCGCCTTCGCGGAGGCGTAGACGATCGGGAAGTCCAGCGCGTCGGAGGCGTCGTCGTCGAGCAGGTCCATGAACAGGTCGTAGGTCTCGTCCACCACCGCGGAGATCCGGGCGTCGGAACGATCCACCTTGTTGACCACGACGATCAGCGGCAGCTTCTTCGCCAGGGCCTTGCGCAGCACGAACCGGGTCTGCGGCAGCGGACCCTCGGAGGCGTCGACCAGCAGCACCACGCCGTCGACCATCTCCAGGCCCCGTTCCACCTCGCCGCCGAAGTCAGCGTGGCCGGGAGTGTCGATGATGTTGATGGTCACATCCCGACCGTCGGACATCCGGTGTCGCACGGCGGTGTTCTTCGCCAGGATCGTGATGCCCTTCTCGCGTTCCAGGTCCATGGAATCCATGACCCGTTTGTTGACGTCGGCGCCCTCCCGGAAGGCGCCCGACTGCCACAGCATGGCGTCGACGAGCGTCGTCTTCCCGTGATCGACGTGGGCGACGATCGCCACGTTGCGCAGGTCATGACGGATGGGCATGCGGGCTCCTCGAAGGGTTGGTGGCAGGGCCGCGGGACAGTGTACGCCCCGGGAACCCGTGTCCTTGGCATGAGACGGCCCCGGGCGGCTCACGCCCGGGGCCGGGAAGAGGAGGAATCAGCCCTTGAGTTTCTCGACCTGGGCCTTGAAAATTTCTGTGACAGTTTCCGTGGAGGGATCCCCGCCGTTGAGGTTCAGCAACTGGGCAATGACAGTGTTGCCATTGATGCTGCCGATCAGCAGGTAGGCCTTGGTGCTCAACGCTTTTCCATTGACGGTGGAATCGGAGGTGACTACCACTGCGACGAGATCGTTCACGCCCTCGACGGCGGGTGCCTGCTGCTTCTCGATGCTCTGCTTGACGGGGCTTCCAGCCACGGTTCCGCTGGCCGAGGCGCACTTCTGCGCATATTCCTTGTACTTGCCGGGGACTGAGGAATCGGAGCTCAGCAGGAGCGACACGACCCCGGTCTGGGTGACCGACGTGGCGCCCGCCACGAGTTGCGTGATACCCGTGTTGAGGCAGCCGTCGGGTTCGACCTGGACATCGGCACCCTTGAGAGCGCTGTCCAGGTCCGGGATCTCGGGCATCTCCTTGAGAGTCACCCCCGCGACCTCACCGGTCAGGATCTTGGAGGCCAGACCGGGATCGGCTGTTTTCTGTGCAGTATCGGCAGTGCTCTCGGGATTCGTCGCCGCGGGGGATGTCCGCGAGGTCGTCTGCTGATTCGCGGACGGGGATGCTGTGGGTGTGGTGTTGGAGCATGCGCTCAAGCCGATGGTGAGGGCGGCCAGTGAGGCGACTGCGATGTGGGGGAAACGACGGAACATGAACAGTCCTCCGATGGGTGTGACAACTGGGTCAAGGTGTCATTGTTCCAGGGTTAACTCCTGAGTTTGTCCACTTGGGCCTTGAAAATCGCCACGACGGTGTCGAAGGAGGCCTCCACGCCCGCACCGTTGCCGTCGAATGTGGTGGTCGTGTAGGCCACGATGTTGGTGTTGCCGACGTTTCCGGTGATCACGTAGGACTTGTAACCGGCGTCCCCTTCCGAATTCGGGACGCCGTGGTCGGTCATCGTGGCGACGACATCGCCGGCGCCCTCGATGTGGGGGATCTTCTGTTTCTCGATGTTCAGCAGCACGGGATAACCGTCGATGGTGCCATTGACCTCGGCGCATTTCTTCGCGTACGTCTGGTGCCTCTCGGGGGACATGACGTCGCTGCCCAGCGCGACCGTGACGATCTCGTGTTCGGTCTGCGCATGGGAGCCCACGACGAGGTTCTCGATGCCGGTCGCATCACATGCGGCTGGGTCGAGCTGATGCTCCTCGAAGTAGTAGGGATGTGACAGTTTCGTGAGCGGCTCGGAGTTGGTCTCCTCTACCTTCTCGAGGGTGAAACCGGCCACGGACCCGGTCAGGATCTTTGAGGCTGGAAACGACCCGTCCCCGTGGGAGGAGGATTCGGGGGAAGCCGTGGGATCCGCGGAGGCCGTGACCGGTGGGGAGTCCGTGGCCGGAGCGGACGTCTTCGGTTCCTGGGGCGTCGACTGCTGGGTGCTGGAGGCGGGGCCGGCAGGCGCGGTACTCGAGCAGGCGCTCAGACCGAAGAGGATGGCTGCTGCGGAGGTTGCTGCGATCGCGGGGAGGAGACGGGGCATGGGGACTCCTTGGGGCATTTGCATGTGCGACCATCCTGTCACGTTGATGGGCCATGATGCCTCCACGACCTGCCCCGGGCGGGTCGCGCCGGGACAGGGCAGGGCCATGGGGTCAGCCGCTGAGTTTCTCGACCTGGGCCTTGAAGATCTCCGTTGCGACGTCGGCGGACGGGGAGCCCTGGTCATCTGATGCCGAACGTGTACGAACCACGACGTTGATGTCACCGACATTGCCGCTGACGACGATTAGCCATGGTTCGTTCGCGGGTGCTGTCTCGTCCTCGTGGTGCCAGATGCTCGCCGTCACGACGATGTCACTGACGCCTGCAATGTCAGGCTCCGGCAGCAGCTTCACATTCATGGTGAAGGGCACCGAACTGGCGGTTCCGCTGGCGGAAGGGCAGCGTTGTGCGTATTCCCTGTGTTTCCCGGGGGAGGAGGTGGCGGAGCCCAGCATGACGGTAGTGGCCATGGCGTCACCGTCTGTCTGGGAGGCCGCATCGGGAGAACTGAGGCCGGTCGTGAGGCACTCAGGGGGATCGATCTCGCAGTCCCCGCAGTGACCGAAGACGCTTCCTATGTCGTGTGGAAGCTCGATTCGGTCGATTTCTTGGAGAGTGACCCCGGCGACTGGGCCGGTCAGGAGCTTCGCGGACAGGGCGGAACCGGACGACGGGGACACATCGGTGGCGCTCGGGGATGCGGCCGCCCCGGGGCTTCCGGTGGTGTGTGAGGCGTTGGAGTCCTGGTGGGGAGGTGTTGTCTGCTGGTCAGTGGATGACGCCCCCGCGCAGGATCCCAGAACCAGGGCCGTCAGCACGGCGATTGCGACAGCGTACATGCGACGGAGCATTGGGTCCTCCTTGCGAAGGGAAAGGGTGTGGGCATCATCGCATTCCGGCGGGTCATCCGGTCCCGGGAGACGCAGAGGACGACCTGCGGAAGCGTGCGCGTCCGCAGGTCGTCCTCGGGGTTGGGGCCGGGGTCAGCTCTCAGCTGTTGAGCTTCTCGACCTGGGCCTTGAAGAGCGCCACGGCGTCCGTGAAGGAGGCATCCTGGCCGTCCTCGATCGGGAACAGGTGGACCACGACGTTGATGTTGCCGACGTTTCCGGTGATCAGGTAGGACTTGGGGCCGATCTCGTTGGTGTTGGGGGTGCTGCCGCTCATCGAGGTCGCCACAATGTTGGTGGCGCCGTTAACCACGGGGGCTTCCTCCAGCGTGACGGACTCGAAGACGGCTTCCCCGTTGACGGTTCCGGTGATCGTGGAGCACTTCTGCGCGTACTGCTTGTGCTTCTGGGGAGAGGAGGTGTCGGTCCCCAACGCGACCCTGGCGTGTACGGGGCCGTGGGAGCCTTCGGTTCCCGCGGTGAGGTTGTCGAGGCCGGTCTGGTCGCATCCATCGGGGTTGATGTTGTGCTCCATGGCCTCGTAGAAGGAATTGGAGATTGCCGCGAGCGGGCTGGGGGATTCCATCGGTGCCAAGGAGAAACCGGCCACGGAACCGTTGATGAGTTTCGAGGACAGATCCTGGTTCGAGGTGTTCTGGGAGGGAGCGCTGCTCTCCTGCGAGGATGCAGGCGGCTTCTGGGGGGCAGGAGCGGTGGAACCCTCGGTGGAGTCGGAGGAGCCAGTGAGCTTCTTGACCTGGGCTTCGAAGATCTTCACGGCTGTGTCGAGGGATGCTTCCTTGCCCGTGGAGGTGTCTGTTTGGGATGGGTATGTCTGGACTGTGATGTTGATGTTGCCGACGTTTCCGGTGATCAGGTAGGTGGAGAAGCCTGCGTCCCCCTCCGTGCCGACGAAGCCGTGCTGGGTTTTCGTCGCGACGACATCGATGACGCCGTCAATGGCGGGAATCTGCTGCGTCTGGATGCTGTCCTGGGTGGGGGTTTCGGTGAGGTGGCTGGTGATCTCGGCGCACTTGTTCGCGTAGTCCTTGTGCTTCCGGGGGGAGGAAGTGCCAGTGCCCAGCGCGACCCGGATGCCCTCGTTCTCGGTCTTCCCTTCGGATCCCACGAGGAGCTGCTCGATGCCGGTGGCCTCGCAGCCGGCGGGCTCGATCTTGTGGTCCACATCGCTGTCGTAGTAGGGGTTCTCCAGGTCCGGGAACGGGCTGGTGGCGTCCTCGTGAACCTGCACCTGGGCGAGGGTGACGCCCGCTACCTGGCCGACCAGGAGCTTGGAGGCGAGATCGGAATTGCCTCCCGGTGCGTCCCCGGTTGACTGCGTCAGTCCTGGAGCGACGGTGTCGGCGGGTGAAGGGTTGGCGGGAATGGTGCTTGAGCAGGCGCTCAGACCGAGGCTGAGGGCAGCAAGGGAGGTGGCCACGATGGTGGAGAGACGGCGGCTCATGGTGTTTCCTTCAGTCCGGATTGTTTGCGACTGCAAATAGTATGACATGGGTGGAGGCTTCGTCGTTAACCCCGAATGTGTCACCTCATTGCGAGGAGACGGGACACCTCTGCGCTGGCTGCTGCGGGATCGCTGGACATGAGTGCCGCTTCGGCTGCCCGTCGGCAGTCCTCGATGGTGACCCGGGCCAGCGCGCGGCGCACCGGCTCCAGCGCGCGCAGGGCCATGGACAGCGACGTCACCCCGAGCCCGACCAGCACAGCTGCCAGCGCGGGGTCGGCTGCGGCCTCCCCGCAGACGCCGACCGGTTTGCCCGCGCGCCTTCCCGCGTCGCCAACCATGTGCAGCAGCCTCAGCACGGCGGGCTGCCACAGGTCCTGGAGGTCGCCCAGGCCCGTTGCCTGGCGGTCGGTGGCCATCGTGTACTGGGCGAGGTCGTTGGTTCCGATGCTGACGAAGTCCACAGTGGTGAGGATCTCCTCCGCCTGGAGCGCGGCTGAAGGAATCTCCACCATCACCCCGACCCGCTCCAACCCGGCGGCGTGGGCCAGCTCTGCAAATTCCGCGGCCTCGGTCGGGGTGGAGATCATCGGCGCCATCACCCAGACCTCGGTTTCGCTCACCCGTGCGGCCCGGGCGATGGCCTCGAGTTGCCGAGTGAGCACCCCGGGGGAACGGATCGCGGTGCGGTAGCCGCGCACCCCCAGCGCGGGGTTCTCCTCGCCGGGAATGGTGAGAAAAGGCATTGGTTTGTCGCTGCCCGCGTCCAGGGTGCGCACCACCACGCGACGTCCCGAGAACTGTGCCAGGGCGTCGCGATAGGTGGTGAACTGCTGTTCGAGATCCGGTTCCACAGCGGCGTCGAGGAAGCAGATTTCGGTGCGGAAAAGCCCGATCCCTTCTGCTCCTGCCTTCACCGCGGCCCGGGCCTCGGCGACGGAGCCCACGTTGGCCAGCAACGGTACGGGAACGCCGTCGCGGGTCGCGCCAGGGGCGCTCAACGGCTCCAGGGGGCTGGGAGTGGTGCATGCGCCGGCGCGCTGGGTTTCGTCCGGGGAGACGATCACCTCGCCCGAGGTGCCGTCCACCAGCACCTCGGCCCCGTCGGGAATCGAGAGGGCATCGCCGAAACCCACGACGGCGGGGATACCCATGCTGCGTGCCAGGACTGAGGTGTGAGCGGTGGGGCCACCTTCCACGGTGACGATGCCCAGGCAACGCTCCCGATCCAAGGAAGCGGTGTCGGAAGGCGCCAGGTCGTGGGCAACCAACACGAAGGGATCTTCGGACTCCGGGATTCCGGGCATGGGACATCCCGTCAGGCGGCAGATGATGCGGTCGCGGATGTCGGTGATGTCGGTGGTGCGTTCCGCGAGGAGACCGCCTGCTGTGTGCAGCCGCTCCACGATGTCGTTGGCGGTGCGCCACACCGCCGTCGCAGCGCCCAGGCGCAGGGCGTCGATGAGGGCTTGCGCTGACCGGAGCAACTCGGGATCCCGGGTCAAGGTGGCGGTAGTCCGCATGATCTGGGCCGCATCGTCCCCGGATGCGTCGGCGCGCGCCTCGTAGTCGGCGGCGACCTCCTCCAGCGCGGTCTCCAGGCGTTTCTTCTCCCCGGACAGCTGCGAGGTCCGCACCCGAGCCTCCACCGGGGGATCGACCAGTGGGGGTGCCATCAGCCGGGCAATGCCCACGACACGTCCCGGACTGACTCCCAACGGACCGGTCGGTGTCACGGCAGTCGTTTTCGGGCTCCTCGACGGTTCCCCGAAACCATCGGCGATCAGGGAGGTCAGGGCCGCCACGGCCTCGGCGGCCTGTGGGCCGCGCGCCCCGATCCACACATCGTCGCCCTGCCGGGCGTTCAGGGTTGCCAGGGCGATCGGTGAGGTAGCCCCTCCCTCCAAGCCGTGGCAGCGCAGCCGCACCTCGGCGTCGAACTCCCGGGCCTTGGCGACCAGCAGGGCGGCAGGCCGGGCGTGCAGACCGGACGCGTTGTGGAGTGTGATGTGATTCTCCGCGTCGGTCAGCCACAGCAGCTCGCCGGTTTCTTCCGCGGTGTCGTCAAGTTCGCAGGGGTCTGGCCCCAGCGCGGTCAGTTTCGGGGTGAGCGCGGCACGGGCCTCGTCGGCGACCTCCTCCATGGTGCCGCCCGTGGCGGACCGTACCGTCGCGGCCAGCAGGCCCTCGACGAACGGGGCCGCGACCAGGATCGCGTTCGCGTCCTGGACCAGGTCCAGGGCGAATTCGGCGCTCAATACCGCGGAGCCCAGGTCCGTCAGAACCACCACACCAGCGCCCAGGTCGGCGGCCCGGATCGCGTCCGCCACCTGTGTGGCGTCCGTGCCGAACCTGCCGTCAGGGGTTCCGGCGGCGATCACGATCTCCGGTCGTGGTCCGTGCACCATCTGCAACGACAACTCCACCGCGGCCTCGGCGAGCGGGCGGGAGTGGGAGACGACGACGAGCCCGACCAGAGCCACGGGTCAGCCCTCCTCGACGGCTGTCACGAGGGCCTTGAACAGGTAGACGGTGGAGGTGGCGCCCGGGTCCTGGTGCCCGGCGGAACGTTCTCCCAGATAGGAGGCGCGACCCTTCCTCGCCACGAGCGGGATAGTTGCATCCTGGCCCTGTTCCGCGGCCGCCAGGGCCGCCGTGGCGGCTGCCAGGGGCCCATCGCCGTCGGCGACGTGCGACTCGAAGGCCTCGACCGCCGGGGTCATGGCGTCGAGCATGGTTTTCTCGCCCACGGATGCTTTGCCGCGCTCGACCACCCCATCCCGCCCGGCTTTCAGGGCAGCCGCGAAGGTGGGCAGGGACACGTCCTCGACGTCGCCGAGTCGCGTCCCGAATCTCATGAAGAAGGTTCCGTACAGCGGCCCGGCGGATCCGCCGACGGTACTGACCAGGGTCATGCCGACGGATTTGAACATCGCCCCGAGCGGGATTGTGGCGTCGAGCTTGCCCAGGGTCGCCGTCGTGCCGCGGGCCATGTTGGTGCCGTGATCGGCGTCGCCTATGGCCGCATCGAGGTCGGTGAGGAAAACCGCGTTGTCGTTGATCAGGGCAGCGAAGGCCTGCAGCCAGGCCATGCACTGCTCGTGGGTGAGCATCACAGTCCCCACCGTAGCCCCGCCGTCCTCACGGGCGCGTCCCACAAGGCCAGCAGCTCGTCGTCGACCTTCGCGACGGTGACGGAGCAGCCCGCCATGTCCAGGCTCGTGATGTAGTTGCCCACCAGGTTGCGCGCCACCGTCACGCCGGCGGCGTTGAGGAGGGTCCTGACCTCCCCGTACATCAGGTACAGCTCCATGAGCGGGGTGGCGCCCATGCCGTTGACCATGACGATGGTCTCCGAGCCCGCGAAGTCGTGGTCGGCGAGGATCGGCTCCACCAGCTGACGGGCGATGTCCTTTGCGCCGGTCAGCGGTTCGCGGTGCCTGCCCGGTTCGCCGTGGATGCCGATGCCGATCTCCATCTGGTCTTCGGGAAACTCGAAGGTGGGTTTTCCCGCTGCGGGGACGGTGCAGGAGGTCAGCGCCATGCCCATGGAACGACCGTGTCCGGTGACCTTTTTCGCGACCTCGACCACCGCGTCCAGGTCACGACCCTCCTCGGCGGCAGCGCCGACGATCTTCTCCAGCAGCACCGTCAACCCGACCCCGCGACGGCCTGCGGTGTAGAGCGAATCCTCCACCGCGACGTCGTCGGCCACCACCACCGTCTCGACGCGTATTCCCTGCTCGGCGGCCAGTTCCGCGGCCATCTCGAAATTCATGACGTCGCCGGTGTAGTTCTTCACGACGTGCAGCACTCCTGCGCCGGCATCCGTGCCGACGGTGGCCGCCAGGATCTGGTCTGGGGTGGGGGAGGTGAACACCTGACCTGCGCAGGCCGCGTCCAGCATCCCGACTCCGACGAAACCACCGTGCAGCGGTTCGTGACCGGAGCCTCCCCCGGAAATCACCGCGACCTTCCCGGGGCGGGTGGGTTCGGCCCGGAAGATCACGCGATGGGTGTGATCGACACGGACGTTCTCGTCAGCGGCATCCACGCCCTTGAGGGCCTCGGCCAGAACGTCGTCGGGCGAATTGATCAACTTCTTCATGGGGGTGCTCCTGCTCCCTTGCGATCGTTCATTCCCGATGCTCGCGCGAAACTGCTTGTGAATCAAGCAAGGAGCGCGTGAGCTGCACAAGCGTGCCGGGCCGGTGGCCAGGAGAACCTAACCATCCGGCTGGGGTTGTGGGTGTCGGTGTGGGTAGGATGCGGCGGTAAGGCCCCGGCTTTGCCTGGGGCTTGTTTCGTGTCGTGGAGGAAATCAATGCCTGGTGTTGTCGTGGTCGGAGCCCAGTGGGGTGACGAGGGCAAGGGCAAAGCAACTGATCAGCTGGGGGATCGCGTCGACCTATGTGTGCGCTACTCAGGTGGCAACAATGCGGGTCATACTCTCGTCGTTGGCGGCGAGACCTTCGTCATGCACCTGCTGCCATCCGGGATTCTCAACCCCGGCACCACGACCGTGATCGGTAATGGTGTGGTGGTGGACCTCGACGTTCTCGCAGAGGAACTGCAGACCCTCGCCTCCCGTGGGGTTGAGGTGCCGCACCCGCTGATCAGCGCCAACGCCCACATCATCACCGAGTACCACAAGGTGCTCGACAAGGTCACCGAACGTTTCCTCGGCAAACGGCGCATCGGCACCACCGGTCGCGGTGTCGGTCCCGCCTATTCCGACAAGGTCAACCGCATGGGAGTGCGCATCCAGGACATCTTCGACGAGTCGATCCTGCGGCAGAAGGTCGAGGCGGCCCTCGACCAGAAGAACCAGCTGTTGGTCAAGGTCTACAACCGCCGTCCCATCGAGGCCGACATGATCGTCGAGGCGCTGCTGGTGCACGCCGAGGCCATCCGTCCTTACGTCATCGATGCGGGAAGGTTCGTCAACGACGCCCTCGATCGCGGAGATGTGGTGCTGTTCGAGGGGGCTCAGGCCCACCACCTCGACGTCGACCACGGCACCTACCCGTACGTGACCTCGTCGAACCCGATCGCGGCGGGTGCCTGCACGGGGGCGGGCGTCGGCCCCACCCGCATCGACCGGGCCATCGGCATCGCGAAGGCCTACACCACCCGCGTCGGTGAGGGACCGTTCCCCACCGAGCTGCACGACGAGAACGGCGACCGGCTGCGTCGCGACGGCGGTGAGTTCGGGGCCACGACGGGCAGGCCGCGCCGCTGCGGCTGGTTCGACGCGCTCGTGGTGGAACAGGCGGTCAAGATCAACGGCTTCACCGACGTCTTCCTCACCAAACTAGATGTCCTGTCAGGCTGGAAGAGCATCCCGGTGTGCGTGGCCTACGACGTCGATGGGACACGCCACGACGTGATGCCCGTCACCCAGTCCGACTTCCACCACGCCACACCGATCTACGAGGAAATGCCCGGCTGGAGCGAGGACATCTCGGCCTGCCGTGACTTCGGGGAGCTGCCCGCGAACTGCCGGGCCTACGTGAAACGCCTGGAGGAGCTGATCGGGTGCCGCATCTCCGGGATCGGGGTCGGTCCGGGACGCGAACAGAGCATCATCATCAACGACCTCCTGTGACGGACCAGTAAGTTGACGACATGACATCGAAACCGCGCGCCGTCATCACCCCGCCAGTCCCGTTGGATGCGGCCCTCGCCGAGGACGGGGAACTGCGTGCCGCCTGGGAACGACTTCCTCCCAGTCATCAGCGTGAATGGGTCAAGAGCTTCGAGGATGCGAAACGCCCCGAGACCAAGCAACGCCGCGTGACACAGCTGAGGGAAAAGCTTCTGGGACGCTGAACCGTCCAAGATCGTGTCGGCTTTTGGGCCGGTTTGGGCAAGGAAAGGGCGCGATTCCCCCGAGCTGACCGAAGGTTAGGTGAGTATTGGGCACATGACCTCGGTGGGATCTCACAGGAAACGTCCGAAACTGACCTGGTCCGGAAAATCCTCCGGCAAGACCCCGGACCTGGTGCGCCCTGAGGCTCTCCAGCTGGTCAGGAGATACCTCGAGGCGTCGGGGGAAGCGGAGTCCCGTGACCTCGCGGTCGCGCACGACCTCGAACTCCTGCAGCGTCTGGGAGCGGTCGGGGACGACGGAATGCTCACCAATGCCGCCTGGTGGATGTTCGTGGGGAGCGGACGTCCGGTCATCGAGTACCGACTCCGGGGCGGACACAGGGAGCTGCGGCTGAGCGGAGAACTCTCCGGTTTGGAGCAGTTGACGCTGGTGCTCGATGCTGTCCGCAGGAACAACCCCGAGGTCCGGATGCCCGACTGGGTGGAGGAGGAAACCGTCCCCGCCCTGAGTGCCCAGGCGACCCGGGAGGCCGTCATCAACGGGGTGGTGCACCGCGACTGGAGCGTCTCGCACGCCACCGAGGTGGAGCAGGAGCACCGTCTCGGGACGCTGAGGGTGCGCAGCCCCGGGGGGTTCGTCGGGGGATTCGGGGAGTACAACATGTTCTCCCGGCCACAGTTTCCCCGTAACGCCCATCTGATGAAGCTCCTGAAGCCACTCGGGCTGGTGGAGATGCGGGGGGCCGGGATCCACAGGATGGTCTCCGGGCTGGTCGGGCACGGCCAACCCGCCCCGACCTTCCGGGAGGTGGAAGGCAGCAGCGTCGAGGTGTTCCTAGGCGGTCGTCCCCCCGATCCTGCCTGGCAGCTCTGGATCTCGGAACTCGGGCGGCCTCGGGTGCTGGAGGACCACCGCCTGCTGTTGCTGCTACGGCGGGTCGCGGATCACCGCTGGATCGACATCAGGACCGCGGCCAGGATCACCCACACGAATGAGTTCATGGCCCGTACGCTGCTGAGAAGACTGAGCAGCATCAAAGTTTCCGGCGCCTGGTTTCTCGTCCCGGTGGCCGGTGTGCCGACGGAAGGCCCCGAGGTGTGGACCCTGTCCCAACCGGCACGGGAGGGACTGACTTCCCTGTATGAGCGGGTGAAACTCGCCATGCCGGGGCGCGATCGGCAGGCCGTGGCGCGTAGCTACGTGCAGTCGAGGGGTAGGTTGTCTACGACGGAGCTGGGATCGATCCTCGGAATATCGGCGGCTGGAGCGGTCCCGTTGATCCAGAAGCTGGAACGAGTCGGGGTGGTGCAGCCTGCGTGGGCCCACCGGAAGGGACGTGGGTTCCACTACGTGTTGAAGGATCCGGTGTCGGTGGAAGTCTCGGGTGAAGAATGACACCATGACTTCCTGGCGTATCAAGCGCATCTACGAGGAACCCGCCGGGACGGACGGCTACCGCGTTCTCGTTGACCGGCTCTGGCCTCGTGGGATCTCGAAGGAGACCGCGCACCTGGATGAGTGGTGCAAGGACGTGGCGCCGAGCACCGAGACGAGACGCGACTTCGGGCACGACCCGTCCCGGTTCGAGGAATTCAGGGACCGCTACCGGGCCGAGCTGAAGGCCTCTGGCGCGGCCGGGGCCCTGGCGGAGAGACTCGCCGATCAGCCGGTGGTGACGTTGCTGTACGCGGCCCGCGACCCGCGGATGAACCAGGCGGTGGTGCTGCAGGAGCTCCTGGAGGATCTGCAGGCGATCTCGTGAAGTTGATCGACATGCCTGAGCAGAAGTGGTGCCGGTGGAGGCCAAGGCTTGCCATGATCATCGTCCCAAGGACCCGTGGCCGTAACCGGCCCGTGAGGCTGCCCGGGATCTGGTGATCGGTCATGCGTTGGCCAGGTCAACGTGGGGCATCACTGACGCGGAACAGTTCCACATAAACACCAAGAAATTCGGCAAGGTTCGACAACGGAGGCCGGCACCATGTAGAGGCCAACAAAGATTCAAGCGCCAAACGTTGGCCCCGGCCTGGACTAGGGTCGCCATGAACACCCACCACCGCCCCTTGATCAGGACCTTTTGCCCTACACACCGTGCTCGACGGCCACTCCCCATCTCGCCCACGTCGAAGCCCAGGAGGACAAGACCTAAGGAAATGATTGCTGAGGTCTTACGCAATGCTGTTGCCTGGTTCCATGAACGAGGAAACACCATCCAGTTCCTGACTGACAACGACGATCACTACCGCGCCCACCCCTAACGTGACACCTGTACCGAAATCAGAAACACTCACAAGCACAGACGCCGCTGACCAGCAGTAAGAGGGAACGAATTCACCGCGGGCTTGCCGGGGGTTGGGCGTTCAAGAAGTTCTATGACCCTCGGACGCCGACCATCTCGCTGCCTTGCCCGGATGAGGCCATGCCCATCACCACACCCGGATGAGTAAGTCCAAGGCCCAGCACCGTGGTGGTGAGCCTTGGACTTAACAGATCGTTGACGCCCATCCCATCCTTGCGGGGGATCGTGGTAAGGGCCTTGTGATCTCTCGCCGAGATAGCCCCAGGGCCCATCATCACTCGATCCATAACTCCCGCAGAGTCGCCGACATCCCGGTTCTCCGCACTGTCCCGTCTCTAAAACCTTCCTTCAGTCCCTATCCCTATGGAGACCTTCCGGCGAGAACTTGTGAGGCCTTGGACATCAGGGGCTCGAGTCAAATCCTCGTCACTTGATTCGAAGGATCTTGCACGGTTTCATCACGAGAGATGTTCGCTATCCGACCGATTCCCCGTTATAGGGAAGCTGCCTGCCGACATGGAGGCGAGGGTCAGGCCTCCTGCGCGAGCACGTGCTGGACCGTGCTGTCGATATCTGTGGTCACGCGAATGCTTCGATTGCCGCGTGGCCCCAGACGCTTCTGTTCGTCCGCCCGGTACAGATCTATCAGGCTCTCCGCGATGTGTGGTGCGAAGCCAGCCTTCAGCAAGGCGTCCATCCAGCCAGGCTCGGGAATCGTCACAACCTCAAGTGACTTGCCCAGGGCGTTACTCAGCGACTTGGCAACCTGGCGCTCCGTGTACTCCGGACCCACGATGTCTACAGCCTCGCTGGACTGCGCATCTGCCAGCAGTTCCTGGACCGCGACCTCCGCAATGTCGCGGGTTGCCACCATGGGCAGGGGCGTGTCTGCGCTTGAGGCGAATACCGGGAATATCCCCTCGTGCAGGACAGCTCCGAGGACATCCCCGAACTTCTCCTGGAAATGCCCCGGGCGCAATGCAGTCAGGATAGTGCCCGTCTGCGCGAGGGCTTGCTCCATGTGGTGCAGACCCAGGATCGGGCCGGTGCCTTCGGTTAGGTCGGCACCACCGGAGGAAAGCATCACGGTATGGCGAACGCCAGAGTCTTTGACCGCGTTGGAAACTGAATTCGCCACCTCTGTGGCGTACTGATCCAAGTCCGGTACGGAAAGATCGAAGGGCATCATGGCGAAGAAGGCCTTTGCACCGTTCAGAGCCTCGGTGAGCTTCTGGCTGTCACGCAGATCCAAGACAGCCGCCTCGGCCCCTCGGGAGGTCCAGTCGGTGGCTGCATCTGGACGGCGAACGATAGCGCGGACGGGGTGGCCGGATCTGAGTAGGCGGTCGGCAATGGCTGAGCCGATACGACCGGTGGCTCCAGAGATGACGTACATGGTGACTCCTGATTCTGTATAGCTGATCTTCTCGAGCAAGGTGTGCTGCTGTAGGTAGGAATGTCACCTGTGATGCAGCCTGGCTGCTCGGTATCGATCATGATGATGCTTGCCATTGCAAGCGACTACATTCAACAGTAGGGGGTTCGGCGGGTTTCTGAATGCTCATTCCTCCAGAATCCTTGATCAATCGTCTATAGTTCATGGATTTTCGACCGATAAGTGACAGCATGGTCATATGACCTCCACCACACACCCCTTGGCCGGTGAAGGCCAGCGCACTGCCTACGCACCCTCATCCAGACTCGACGAGATCCTACATAGAATGCGGCTGCGGGGTGATTTCTACTGCCAGACCGAGCTGAGCGCACCTTGGGCGTTGGAGATGCCGGCATCGGAAGAGACCATCAGCTTCCATGTTGTTACGGAAGGACACTGTGTGCTCCGGGTAGACGGCCTGGATCCGGAGTATTTGCGCCCTGGTGATCTTGCGCTGGTGCCACACGGCACGGGCCACATCATGCACAGCCATGACCTGCTGGAGGAGGACACCTTGACCATGGTGCCCCACCGGGTGGATCTTCTTCCCCAGGAGTATTTAGGTCCGAGTTACTCGCTTCTAAAGCACGGCGAGGGTGGGGAATCCACTCGGGTTGCTTGCGGGATCGTGGGGTTCGAGGAGCCGGCAGCCCGGCAGCTGGCGCGTCAGCTGCCTCCCTTGCTCGTCCTCACCCGAGATTCTGTAGTTTCTCATTCACAGATCCTAGAATCCATCCGGCTCATGGGTACTGAGCTCGCCACGCAGCAGGTGGGTGGCGACGTGGTTGCCTCTCGGCTCGCAGACATCATCGTGGTCCAGGCCATCCGCTCATGGTTGGCCGAAACTCACTCTGCACGCGTGGGCTGGTTTGCAGCGGTTAACGACGAGCGGATCGGCCCTGCGCTCCTGGCCATACACTCCAACCCAGGACACCCTTGGGATGTCGCCAGCCTGGCCAGAGTGGCAGCAAGTTCCCGGTCTCTTTTTAGTGCTCGGTTCTCCCAGCTCGTGGGAGAGACACCCATCGCCTACCTGACACGTTGGCGTATGGACAAGGCTCGTCTTCTTTTGAGTCGATCGGACCTGAGCGTGGCCGAGACCGCACGACAGGTCGGGTACGGCTCGGAGGCCTCATTCAGCAGAGCTTTTACACGCACTGTGGGGTCGCCTCCAAGCGCATGGCGACGCTCGTTCGCGGGTGGGGCGGTTGGGGTCACCGGGATCAGCGCCGATGACAGGTCCACATCACTTCGCCTCGGGTCGGGGCGCTGAAAGTGTCATCAAAATCACTATTGCGGCCATATCACCTGAAGCAGGATCAATAGACATGATGGATGTGACAGGAGATCGGGTCTACTGCTAGGTAGGCACGGGGCGAAACGTGTGAAGAACGAGGAGATCAGAACGTATGGAGAACACAAGGGGAGTGCGCCGCTCCTTGATAACCCTCTGTGGGACGCCACAGGTGACGGACAACATCGACGGGACGCCTGTTAGCTCACCGCTGGCGGGTCGGCGAGTCCAAGTGCTGACGGCGCGCCTCGTCCTGGAACGCGAGCGCGGGGGGCTCACGCCCGGGCAGTTGGCGACAACAATATGGGGCGATGACTGGCCGAACACATGGGCATCCGCGTTGCGCGGTCTCATCTCGAAGGCCCGTAGGAGCTTGAATACGCTACACAGTAGAACTTCATTGAAATTCAACGGTGAGTTGTACCGGCTGGTCCTGGACCGTTCTGTTGCGGTGGACGTCGAGGAAGCGCTGAATCTTCTGAAGTACGTTCAGTGCCAAGCCGATGCACTCTCCAAAGACCTCGGGCAGCTGAATTCTCTCTTGTCCTTCGGGGACGGCGCTTCCCCGATGGTCCGCGCTTTGGAAGTACTGGGCAAACCCTTCCTGCCTGATGTCGATGGTGAATGGGTCAATCTCGTTCGTCACAAACTCCAGACCGCGCATCTCGAGTTGGCACAGCTAGCTGCGCAATACACGCTGGAAACTGGGCACGACTCCATGGCCTTGGAGTTCTCGTCCATGGCGGTGGCAGCGGATTCGCTGTCAGATCGCTCGATGCGCCTCCGGCTGCGCGCTCTGATTGCGGCGGGGAACAGAGCTCGAGCCATTGATGAGTACATCCGTTTCCGGGATCATCTGAACGATGAGTTGGGCATAGCCCCCGAGGATGAGACCCAGCACATCTACCTCTCGGCACTCGGCACCCGCACAGGGGCACCGAAAAACCCGCGCCGACAGTCCCGGGCCGCGGTCATGCAGTATGGCGTAACGGATCAGCTCAATCAGGCTAGGCGCTGTTGGCAGGATACGGTCCGAGGCCGCGGCGGGCACCTACGGGTGCGTGGCGAACCAGGCTCTGGAAAATCTACGTTCATCCAGGCACTCCTACGTGAGTTCGGTGCGCAGGCAGAGCATGTGATTGTCTGCAATGCATGGGAAGTTCTGGAGGACCGATCGGTGCTCGCTCATGCCTTAGCCTCATATCATCGATTATCCAGTCAGTGCCTGGAATCTAGATCTGTGAGCCGAAATGAGACTGTGGCGGACTTGGTCCGATATCTGCAGAACGTGGGCGTCGAAGAACCGGTGCTCTTACTGATAGATGACCTGGATCGCAGTGATGAGATCACACGGCGGACACTCACCGCACTCATGGCATCCCAACGTTGGCCGCATCGCCTCATGGTGGTCTCCACGGAAGGAATCGAGGACTTCCTTGATGCTGACCCCCCGCATTCCCTTCTCCCGCAAGCAGCTCCATGGAGCAGGACTGTGACGCTTCGCCGGCTGCGGCCGGATGAGATTCAAAAATTCTTGGCGGACTTGGGACAGCCAGACCTATTGCCTGGACAGGTCAATAGGATCTACGAGCTGTCCGGTGGTAATCCTCTGCTGGCATCATTGATATCTACCAGCCCAGACGAGGGCGACGTTGATTCGGTCGCCCATGCGCATCTCCGATACCGGACCAGGACACTGGGGTCTGATGACTTGGCTGTTCTGGAGGCGACTGCCTTGTGTGGTCCGATAGTGGAGTCATCGGTTCTCGCCGCAGTCCTATCCATCCAAATGCCGGCGGTGCTGAGCTCCTTGGCCACACTCAAGCGGCTCCACTTGCTGACGGACGTACCACTGCCCGATGCTCTCCCTGACACGCAGGCTGTCCGTTTCTCTCACGGGGTGTACGGCGAGGCGATCCTGGCTTCGGTCTCCCCGACTACGGCGGAACGTATCGCGCGGAAGCTGACTCGGGCGGTGTTCCACGATGACGTCGGGACTCCTAGACTCTATGCCCGAAAGATCCTGAAGGGGATGTCAGTTGCACATTTGCAGAACTGCCCCAAGATGTGTCCCCAGTCCATTCTCGAATGCCTCAAGGAGGCCATTGCGGCGGGGGACCGACTCGAGGTCGAGGAACTTTGTCACTCAGTAGTTGGCTTGTTGCCCAACTTCGATGAGGCAACCGCCCTGAGTCTCCGTCTAAAATTGGCACGAGCGCTGGTCCCGTTGGACACCGCTGCGGCGCGCGATCTCCTGCTAGACACAGCAGGAGCGGCGATTCGTACGAACGATCTCCCGCGTGCCATGGAATCTGTCCAGGTGATCGAAGAGTGCTTCCAACAGCACCCGGCTGATTTCCCCTCTCCGGGACCCATCCTGGACGTCATCTCGCACTCGTGGCGTGGGCATGAGGAAGACGCGGGTTGTCTCCAAGCAGCACGTTTTACGGCATCGGTCCTGCGCCACAAGAGCTTGGAGGTGCCAAAGCAAGCCCTGGAAGCGGCGCTCCACGCACTTAGTGAGCGGTTGCAGCTGATGTCCACCAACCCGCTGAATGCATTGCATCGCGCAGTCATCGCCGAGGACCTGTGGGTTGTTGCCGCGCACTCCGGTTTCTCAGATGCAATAGAATTGGCCCTGCGACACGGGTTGTCTGCTGGCGCCATTCTAAATGACCATGAGATAGTTCAGCGTTTCGAAGAACGACTCCGATCCACAGCAGAAACGTTACCAGAGGTCCGTGCTATCCAAAGTGAGTACGATACTGTGCGCATCTTCTGTCAAGGTGAATGGAGACCGCCATTAGACCAGCGATATTGTCTGCGGCAGGGTCTTGTGGCCCTTTGGGCCCTAGGCGATCGCGGTTTATTCACGCATTCGCTGGTTCTCAATATTAAAATCCAGTACTCGGCAGCCGAAAGTGCACTGGTTCACCAGCTTCAAGGACGTTTGTCTGACGGCCGTGAACAGTTCCGGTTCTTGGTGGCATCTTTGCCTGACAGTGTATCCGACGCTGGGTTCCACGACTTGGGTGCCCTGGCGGTGGCTTCTAGTGAGGCGGAGGACCCCGACTCTATGGACATGCTTATTGATAAGCTCATGCCTTACGCGGCTCTGGGTTGCGGGGAGGGGTACCGCACTTCTTGGGGACCGGTGTCCTACCACCTCGGCCGACTCTCTCTTCGTCTAGGTCGCCTGGAGGAGGCTGCCGACTATCTGAATTTTGCAAGTTCGGCAGCATTCCAGATGAGGCAGCCTCTTTGGGTGGGTCATGCAATGCGTGAGACGGCAAAACTTTTAGCGTATCGATCTGCACCCGGTGCAGCAGCAGCTGCCCGCGAGCTGCGTAGAGAGGCGGCTCGCCTATGCGTAAAGCAATGCCAACTGCTTGAGTCCACACCTACGAGTCACCATCGCATGGCTTGAATCCCTGTAATTTCTTCTTGTCGACAAGCAACCAAGATCAATATTCGACCAGGATATGCTGCCAGTAGTCTCAGGACCTCGGCATGCTCCTCCGGTTCGAGCACCCTGTCACAGGTCAGAATGATGCCGACCTCCGTCTCAGGATCCAGAGTGCGAAGCCACCCGTTCAGGTCAGACCAAGTACAGGCCTCTTTCAGAGGGCCTGAAAGAGCAGTTTGGGGCCGTTGCCGGGACGAACCAAAAGCTGGTGAGCGCCCGACGTTCCGATGACTAAAGCCGGCCTCTTTCGCGCCCAAGTAACGATGTCTCCTGCTCGTGCCGAATGGCTGAAGATCGAACGCGGATAAAGGCACACGGCCAACGTCCAAGTGAGTCTTGCCTACGATTCGACCCTCGGCGTGCCATTTCAATGCGGTGTCCGACATCGCTAATTCCAGATCGACTCCAGGTCCAGTAATTGCGGTGACATCGCCGACAGTGCTACCTGAAGGTGCAATGAAGCGACTCTTGGTGTTGTAGGTGTCCCATAGCGCCCAAGTAGGTCGCAGCTCAACGGACCGCTCGTCGTCCGAAGTGCTGCAGACAAGTCGGTATACCCATCTCCCCGCCCACCACTCTGGTGCCTCGATCCGTACGATTTCCCACTCGCGGGGTAGAAGGGGCCAGATGACCAGCGCTGATGCCTCGTCCATGTGTAACTGAAGCCGCCGAGTGTCGTCGTTCGCGACTGGATGCGTCAGAATCTTGCAATCTGCTGTTGCGTCAGACTGACTGTGGAGAAACAGCCACCCCATGGCTTCTTTCCGCCAAGCCGCCAATACGGCGGCCAAGGCCGCGAAATAGGACGGGAACGACCACCTACCGCACTCTGCTCTGCGCAGACCCCCCCAGTCTCGGAAAGCAGAGAAGAGGACGGTGCCTGGCCGGTCGTCTCCCGGATGGAGCGTGAGGTGTGGGCCCGAGGGCTGTGGGAAGACGCGCTCCTCTGCCGGTTGTGCCTTCCGAGGCGCTGCGAAGCGATTGCCCCTGCTCTCCGGCTCATATGGCTTGAGCCCGTTCTCCCGTGCACACCTCATCACGGCCCACTGTCCTTCGTAACAACTGAATCCAGAAAACTCAAAAGTTCGCTCCCCCGGAATCATGTAATCCTGATGAGCACGGAAGTGACATGTGGCAGACACTCAAGTTCATTGCCTACTGGTGTAGGAAGCTCCCGAACGTTCCATCCCCGACCCTGGGAGCCAACTCCAGCACCGCGCGCGCAATCTCGTCCGGTGCCTCCTCGGGAAGTGCATGTCCACGCCCCGTCAGCAACCTGAAGCGTCCATGTGGAAAGGTGAGTGCTGTGGTACGGGCCGAATGAATCGGGAACATCATGTCCTCCGACCCGGTCATCACCAAAGTAGGTACACTGACCCGGCGTCCGAAATCTGTAAGGTCCACATTACGACTTGCTTCGAAGTATGACCGACGCACAGCAGGCGCAACGGCTCGTAGACGAGCGGCTGTGAGAGCACGAGTGGCAGTCGGCAGGGATGGGCCCAAGATCCGCGAAAGCACTATTTCGGAGAGCACTGGGCTGCTCAGGACGATGTCGAGTAGCCGACCTCCTTGGACCCTGAGCATTGCGGCGGTGGCTCCCGGGTCCTGGAGTGCAGCGGAAAGGAACACGAAGCCATCGATTGTGGAGGCCTGCGCCGCAGCGAGTGTCCCGACGAGAGCCGCGCCCGAGTGTCCTACTAGAATGACGGGCCTCACCTCAATGAGGTCAAGCACCCCGCAGAGGCCGGCTGCCAAGCGTTCCAGACTCAGTTGCCCTGTCGGATGAAGGACACTGGCGCCATGGCCCGGCCAGTCGAGAGTAACCACGTCCATCCCTTGCAGCAGGAGCTTCTCCACCGTGCTGTCGAACGCTCGTGAAGATGATCCCCAACCATGTGTCAGGACCGCCGTGGCTCTGGCGGGAGGTTCATCGACCGGCTGCCAGTGCCACATGCGCAAGACATCGCCGTACGCGGTGCGCAGGTCCATCGCCGTACGCGCAGCAGAGGTGGTGCCGCACAGTCGGAATTCTGGGGAGGCTGTTCCTTGATCAGGAACTTGCAAAAACAGCTCGCGAAGTCGTCTGAAAGCGTCCCGAGTGCTCCGGGAACGACTAGCGGACATGTCAACCAGCCGAGAGAACACACCGGCCCATCCGCGGCATTCTGCACTAAATTCCAAGGACAGGCGAGTGTCTTCCTCTACGTCTTCCAGTCGGAATACACTCTTGCCCTCAAAATCACCCCGAAAGGATAGTTCCAGCCGAGATGGACGAACTGCTTCAACGGTGACTGATGTGAATCGGAACCGTGGTCCGGGCTTGTTGATCCCGTTCGGCGCAATCGTCCAGCGGATTCTGCTGCCCAGTGTCCCCGGATCTCTGTCTGCGGCAAAGGTGTTGGTCCGGTTCCACCAAGCGCCAGCCCCGGCCAGTTCTGCCGTCAGCAAATCCCATACCACCTCACGGTCGGCTGGGAGTCGGACCGAGTCTGTGATCTCGATTAGCTGACTCATGAGAAGATCCTCTGCCCAGGCGTAAGCACGCCGCGTGGATCGTAGATCCGTTTGAACACGGAGAGCCAACTGTACCGTGATGACCCATAGTGATTGACCCAGTCTGACTTCGTCATCCCAGGTATGGCACCGATGATATAGCGCTTACCTCCCAAGCTGGTTACTTTGTCGTAGAAGCGTCGGTTCCGCTCGAACATCCCATCCACGTCGGGCGTGTCAGGGTCTGGGAAAGCCAACAGGTCAAAGAAAAACGCCAGACCGTCTGAGGAGCTCGGCACCATGAACATCTCCGTGGCGATTGATTCAAGAGTCAGCGGGGAGAGAAGACACAAACCGGCACCGAGATCCTGCTGAGACATCTGCGGCGAGACCCAGTCCACGAACTCTTGCACCCGGTCGCCGGGGATCAGGAAACTGGCCCATGGTTTCTTCATCTCTAGATGTCCGGACTCGGAGAGAGACTGCATGGTAGGCGCGACACGGAATGCCCAGTCGTGATATGGCATGGTAACTGTGGTTCGTCGATCACGGTCGTCGCTCAGCTCGGAAAGTATGTCCTCTAGGTCGCGAGGCTGCCCCGATGGATGATAGACGCCCAAGTCGATTTTGAAGTTCCATTCCGTGTCATCTTCCACACGGATGAACTCTCCTGTGTGATGCTGCAGGTCTTTTACTTTAAGAAGCGTGCGCTGATCACGTAGGTAGTCCGCTGACGACGAATAATACAGGCTGATGATTGTGGCCATCTCCTGCGCCGGAACAAGGTTCAGCGTTACCTCTGTGATGACACCATATTGGCCAGCCCCGCCGAGAGCCGCCTTAAACAGTGATGCGTTCTGCTGACGACTGGCCCTGTATACAATTCCTGTCGGTGCGACGATCTCGATTTCCTGCACCAGGTCAGAACAGAGCCCGAACCGCTGGACGTTGCCTCCCACGCCGCCCACGGAAACAGTTCCTCCGATGGAGAGGTTGAGATAGTCAGGAAGGGTGGCAACCGTCTGTCCGGTATCCAGTGCTGCTTCGACGAGCTCAGCCCATGTGGTACCGGCTCCCACGACGGCCGTGCCCTCGGTCAGCTTGCGGACTTCGGCGAGTTTGCGGGCGTTGATTTGAAGGCCTCCCTTGGTGAGCGCCTGCCCGTAGTTGGAGTGCGACTCATGCTTGTCGGTCTCACCAGACTGACCGTTCATCGCCATAGGGATGCCGTGAAGCGTGCAGAAACGGGACATAGCGACGATATCCTCAGTACCCTCGGGGTGCAGCACAGCTATTGGCTGGGCGCTGATCTCACGACCGAAATCGGTGATAAAACCGGCAGCCTCTCGGGTAACAGTTCCCTGCAGGCGAGGAAGTTGCCGAAATAGACGCTCTGCCTCGGCCTCCGACGTCTCGGAATCATCGGCCTCGGCCTCCGATATCCAGCCATTTGTCAATGAATAGCCGACCACCGTAGTGGCGGCTGTGCGGAAAAGAAGACGTCGAGAGATTTGGGGCAAGTTGGAGGGGGCGTCAGTAATTCGGCTCACGGGGAATCCTTACTATGGGCAGTGCTGGTGGGGAAATAGTGGGTTTTTCGGTATCCGGGTGTGGCTCAGCGATCCTCTGCAGCGACGGTGAGCAGTCTTGGAACATCAATGCCGCGTGCCCCGATCTCAGGGGTGGTTGCCCGGTAGTGCTCGGGACGGAAGCGTCGGAGGTGGCGTCGGAAGGTCCAGGTATAGGTGGGGTATGTGATGGGATTGTGGCCACTGGCGTCCTGGTACCAACTGGTACAGCCGCCGGTCTGCCAGACCGTTCCGTCCAACTTCATGTCAAGCCACTTGTTGTACTCCCGTTGACTGTCCTCACGTACCTCAACGCTGTCCAAATCGTTCTTCTCCATGTATTCGAGCATGGCGACCAGATAGTCGGCCTGCGCCTCCAACATGACGGTCTGTGAGTGGTGTCCCAATGCGGTGTTCGGGCCAAGCATGGTGATCAGATTCGGAAATCCTGCCACTGTGCTTCCTACATAGGCGCTCATGGAGTGGGCCCATACGGAAGAGAGGGTCTTACCACGCGATCGGATCAGGTGGGCTGCTGCTCGGTCCACTGCACTGAAGCCCGTAGCGAAGATAACCACGTCATGCTTTCGCTCAACTCCCCCCGCAACAGCGATACCGGGTCGGAAGGTGTCTACCGCGTGTGGTACCACCTCCACGTTGTCCCGGCGCAGGGCTGGATAGTACTCATTCGAGAAGAGGATCCGCTTGCATCCAACTACGTAGTCAGGTGTCAGATCGCGTCGGAGGTCCTCGTCTGGGATCTGATCAGCCAGATAGGATTCGATCTGCGGCTGGAGCGTCTTCTGAATGAGTTTGGGCTTGGACATCAGCAGTGCGATTATCTCACGTCCATATTTGTTGATGTTGCGCTGGAATCGCTGATAGCCGGGGATGCCAGCACGGCGACGTTGCTCACGTCCGGTGACTGGAGTGTCCGGTTTTGCATTCACCCAAGCCGGGGTGCGTTGGTAGAGGGTGAGATGGCCGACTTCTCCAGCAATAGCAGGAACCAGCTGGATGGCCGAAGCCCCAGTGCCCACCACAGCCACATCGCGTCCTTCGAGCTGCACCTCGTGGTCCCACTGCGCCGTGTGGAACATCGGCCCGCCGAAGTCCTCGATTCCCGCGACATCAGGCAGCTGGGGATCGCTGAGGTATCCCGTTGCCAGCACTAGAATATCTGCGATCAGCTTCCCCCTGTCCGTGGCGATAGTCCAAGTGCGAGTCTCGTCGTCCCAAGATGCATCCTTCAGCTCCTCTTTAAAGCGGATATGTTCCCGCAGTCCGAAGCGATCCACAGTGCTCTTTAAGTAGTCCAAGATCTCGTCCTGGGATCCAAAAGTGTTCGACCACCCAGGATTCTGCGCGAAAGAGAAAGAGTACAGAAGTGAGGGAATGTCGCAGCCGGCTCCAGGGTAGGAGTTGTCCCGCCAAGTGCCGCCCACTTCGTCAGCGCGCTCAAGGATGACAAAGTCCGTCCGGCCGGACCGAAGGAGCCGGATTCCAACCGCGATGCCGGAGAATCCGGCCCCCACGATGACGATCCTGGTTGCAGAGGGCTGGGGGGTCGAGTGTCCCCTCGACTGTGCTGCAGAATCCTGCATCTTGGCGCTGCCGTTTGACATGAATTTCTCCTGCGTGACCTGGGGTAAGGAGGCGTGACTTGAGTGATTTCGGCTGCAACTCTTCTGGACCATCGCAACGCAGGCGCAACGCGCACTAGAATTCCCCGAATCAAGTTGATCGATTGACTTTGCAGCGCTGTTGCGCCCTGCTTGTTTACTATTGCCCGTGCTGCCGGTTACGCACTCTGCATGAAACGGCAGGCAGCCATCGAATCCGACGCCCATATTGGAGAAAAGAAGAATGAATTTGACCCTTGAAGACTTCGCCCGTCAACTGGAAGAGGTCTCCGGTGCTTCGGCGATCGATCCGGACACCCCATTGGCCGAAGTGTCAGACGTGGACTCGATGGATCTCATGGAGTGGCTGTACAAGTTCCAAACTGAAAACCCGGGCAGCGGCGTGGATGCTGCAGTTTTCGAGAACGAGGACGGTCGGGCCACTCTGCGTACTTTCCATACCCGCCTCGTAAGTGTGGTGGCCTGACGTGCCGAGCATGTCCATCACTGGCTGGGGTATGAGTGTCCCTGAGCGCACCATACACAGTGCAGAGCTGGCCGCCGGATTCGGGCTGGACGAGGAGTGGATCACGAGCCGCTGCGGTATCCGTGAACGCCGTTGGGTTAGCCCGGGGCAGACCACCGCTTCGCTTGCGGTGGAAGCTGGACGCCGAGCGCTGGAGCGTGCGGGCTGCGCGCCCGAGGAGGTCGCACACCTCTTCGTAGCAACGGCCACTCCCGAGCAGCCCTCCCCGGCTACGTCAGCTTTTGTCCAACACGAGTTGGGGATCAGGGGTAGCGCTCACGACGTAAACGCTGAGTGCGCTGGTTTCATGTACGCTCTCGTGACCGCGGCAGCCCTCATTCGAATTGACCCGCGTCCGATACTGGTGATCGGCTCCGACACGCATTCGTTGACAGCAGATCCGAATGATCGGGACCTCGGAATTCTTGTGGGGGACGGTGCGGGTGCGCTGCTGCTCGAACCAAACGATTCCGAATGGATACTGGGCTGGGATCTCGGCGCTGAAGGGCGCTGGACCGGGAGCCTCAAGGTGGAAGCCGGAGGAAGTCGCCTACCGGCCAGCGTCGAAACAGTAGAAAAGGGACTGCACTATGCCAAGATCAACGGCAACGAGATCTATCTCAATGCTGTACGTCTGACCGTGGCGACCCTTCGCAAGACGCTCGCTCAGGCCGGAGTGGACGTCTCCGATGTTGACCTGATGATCCCCCACCAGGCCAATATCCGGATCGTGAATTCTATCGCCACACATTCAGGATTGGATCGCTCGAAAGTCTTCACAAACCTGGAGCGCTACGGAAACACGGCTGCAGCTTCCATCCCCATTGCTCTCACTGAAGCGCTGACAGAAGGACGCATTCATGAAGGAGACCTCGTACTGCTTGCTGGTTTCGGTGCCGGAATGACTTGGGGGTCCATGTTGCTTCGATGGGGTGGATCCGTTGATGCCGGCGCGAAGGAAGCTGGCCAGCAAGAAACGGCCATGGCATGAGCACTAGCAGAGACAGTAACGCGCCTCGGCGCCGCGGACATCGCCCAGATGTCCCAATCGCACTTGTGACGGGTGCCTCAGGTGGTTTCGGACGCGCCTTGGCCGTAGAACTGGATCGGCGTGGCTGCTCAGTTGCAGTTCATTACAACTCTTCTCTCGACGCCGCCAACGAGACTGCCGCCATGCTGAATCATCCTTCCAGCGTCGTGGGCGGTGACATCGCAGAGTGGGATCAGGCAACGGCCCTGGTTGCGCAGGTGGAGCAGACGCTTGGTCCGGTGGACGTTCTGGTCAACAACAGCGGAATCCGGCTAGATGCTCTGATGGCCATGCAGGATCCCGCCGACTGGGCCCGAGTGATCCAGACAAATCTGATTGGCACGTTCCACATGTCGCGGGCAGTCGTTCCGGGGATGCTTGCACGTCGCTGGGGACGGATCGTGAATATCGTGTCACCATCCGGGTTTATTGCCACCAGCGGTCAGACCGCCTATTCCGCATCGAAGGCCGGGGTTATGGGGCTCACCCGAACGTTGGCCGCGGAGTGCGCCAAACGGGGTGTCACAGTGAACGCGCTCTCACCCGGATTCATGATTACAGGGATGACGGAGAACCTCCAGGACAGTGCTAAAGAGGCCATTCGAAGTAAGTGCCCCATGCAGCGCTTCGGCACTGCTGAAGAAATTGCACGCGCCATCGGGGTCTTCTTAGAAGTGGACTACATGACCGGTCAGGTCATCAGCGTCGATGGTGGAGTGACGGTGGTGTAAGACCGACATGACAACCAAACTCCTCGCTTCCGTGGTTCCACCTTGGGTCCAAGTAGCAGAGCACTACGGCCCCTTTCCTGATATCGCTGGCCTGCCCGCCGAGCAGCATTTAGTGGGGCAAAGCCAGGGTCCCCAGAGGTTGCAGTCGTTGGTGGCCCGTGATCAGGCGCGCCGAGCTCTTGCTCGCTGGGGAGTGAAGGAGACCGTGATCGGTCGGGGTGCCGGCGGTATCCCGCTGTTTCCTATGGGATACCAAGGGAGTCTGACCCACACCCGCAATTATGCAGGCGCAGCTGTTGCCCGATCGACCACGGCCGACTTTGGGATCGATGTGGAGACGGCTCGTCACCTTGATGGGGAGCGCCTCCCCTTCACTACCGACCGTGAGCAGCAGGGGCTGCAACGGCTTCGGTGCAGAGAGCCGAACATCCCATGGCCAGTCGTCTATTTCTGCGTCAAGGAGGCGGCCTACAAAGCTTCGTATCGAATCAATCAGCAGTGGCTACCCATGACAGACGGGGAAGCGCATCTGCTGAGAGGGGGGAGGTTCAGTGTCCGGCTCCCCGGCTGGACCTCCGGAGCACGGCTCTTCCGTGGCAAGTGGGTCATGGGGCGCGGTTTCATCGCTGCCTTCGCCGTCCACGTACCCCTGAGTGACCACCCCACATCATCATCCAGCTTTTAGACTAGAGGGACCGATTCCATGAAAAGTACCTCCCCGATCTCGTCCACCGAGTTACTGCAAGACCGCATTGACGCCACGATTCGCCGCGTCGGTCGCTTGGAGCCTACCGAGCACGACTACAACAGCTTCGTGCCCTACGCCCCCAGTACTTCCCGACCCTTCGTCAGACTGGGCGATCGCGAACTACTCATGATGTCCGGCTATAGCTACCTCGGTCTCAACGGTGATCCTCGGGTGATCGCGGCTGCCAAGGAGGCGGCGGAGACCTATGGCACAGGCGCTCACGGCGTTCGTGCCCTCGCCGGTACGATGCCCATTCACAGGGAACTCGAGCAACGGATTGCCGCTTGGGGAAACCGCGAGAATGCTCTTGTTTTCACCTCCGGGTACGCGGTCAACATGGGCGTAATCGGCGCGCTGACTGGAGAAGGTGACACGATTCTGCTCGATAAGTACGCCCATGCCAGCTTGGTGGACGGTGCCAAACTCAGCGGCGCCAACACGGTCAGGTTCCGCCACAACGATCCTGTCCATTTGGACGCGCGGCTGAGTAGCACACCCGCCGGCGGAATTCGCCTGGTGATCGTGGACAGCGTCTACTCCATGGATGGGGATATCGCTCCTTTACCTGAACTGCGGGAAGTATGTGATCAGCACGGTGCTCTCCTGATGGTGGACGAAGCTCATGCGCTGGGAGTGATAGGTGAGACCGGAAAAGGCATCGAAGAACACTTCGGCAACTCTGTTCGGGCCGACATCAAAGTGGGTACGCTCTCCAAGGGTATTCCGTCAGTAGGCGGCTGGGTGATGGGAAGCGAGGAACTCGTATATCACCTGCGCTACGCTGCACGTCCTTTCCTCTTCTCAGCAGCCCTTCCGGCGGCGCAGGTCGGCGCGGCGCTGGAGTCCTTGCGCATCCTTGAATCCGAGCCATGGCGCGTGAAGCACATCCAGACCGAGTCGACCCGCTTTAGGACGATCATGACCGAGTCTGGGCTGCGTACAGGCGATAGTGAGACGGCCGTAGTACCACTGATCATCGGTAGCGACGCTGAGGCGTATGCCTTCGCCACTCTCTGCCGAGACCTCGGAGTCGTGGGACTACCTGTGGTGACTCCGGCGGTACCAACCAACCTGGCACGACTGCGTATCGCGATCACGGCCATGCACACGCAGGATGACATCAATGCCGCCGCGGAAGTCTTCACGACCGCTGCACGACGTCAGGGAATCGTTGAGGACCTCTGAGATGGCAGATTCCCATCGCATCTCCATTACTGGCATGGGTGCTGTGACGCCCGTCGGTGCGACGGCGTCCGACCTATGGGCGGGTGCGCTCCGCGCCCAGCCAACGACTCAGATCATCCCTCATCTACAGGCGTCCGGACACTCCGTTCCCTTCGGTAGCCCCGCAGTCAGTCCCCAGGTACCCGAAGGTATGTCAGCCAAAAATTTTCGCCGGATGGACAGGTTCGCCCAGCTGGGGGTTTCAGCCGGTGTGGAGGCCTACCATGATTCTGGTGTGAGCGGAGCTGATCCGACTCGGGTCGCCGTCGTCGTCGGGAATGCCGTGGGTGGGCGAGCTGCAAGTGATCGGGAGTCGGCTCAATACGCAGTTGCTGGCCCATCCGCCGTTAGTCCACTTATGCCGACCATGACAATGCCGAATGCGGCAGCTGCAATGATTGCCATTCATTTGGGGATATCTGGGCCGGCTCATACTGTAGCAACTACCTGCGCGAGTGGTCTTGATGCCATTGGTTATGGCATGACCTTACTGCGTTCCGGCCGCGTTGATGTGGTGCTGGCGGGCGGCTGCGAGAGCACCCTGACCCCGGTCACCATGGCTGCCTTCGCCGCTTTGAACGCCTTGTCCACACGACGTGAGGATCCGTCCGGAGCGTCACGCCCCTTTGATCGGGACCGAGACGGATTCGTTATGGGCGAAGGCGGGGCCTTCGTGGTCCTGGAACGTGAGAAGGACGCAGTAGCAAGGGGTGCCCGGATCTGGGGGACGGTCTTGGGTTACGGGTCCACCACCGATGCGTTCCATCTCACCCAGCCACATCCTGGCGGTGTTGGCGCTGAGGCGGCCATCCGACAGGCACTGGCAGAAGCAGGGGTGGGGTCGGATGAGATTTCCCATGTGAATTCCCATGGCACCTCCACACCTTTAAACGACAAAGTGGAGGCACAGGTGATCCATCGGGTGTTCACAAACCATAGTCCTCCCGTGACAGCCTTGAAAGGCGTCACCGGGCACATGCTCGGTGCTTCTGGAACCGCAGAGGTTATCGTCACGGTGCGCTCGGTGTCTGAAGGCATTGTCCCTCCAGTGGCGAACCACTCGCTCACAGACCCCGAATGTCCCGTAGACGTGGTGACAGGTGATTCCCGTCAGCTCCGACCCGGACCAGCGCTTACTAATTCGTTCGGATTCGGGGGACACAATGCCGCCCTTGTCGTCGTCTGAGTGGTAGCGCGTCCCTGCCGCACAACAACCAATGCTTGCCTCGATGATGATTGCCCGAAAACGATCTGCCAAGGAGAATTCCGTGAACATCGCAGAATCTGAGTCCTTACAATTGCCCTTTCGAAACACGGCCGTTCTAGACGCGCAACGTACCGCAACGCTGCGTCGGCTTGTACGTCGATGTGCCGGCCTCCCGGAGCGGGGGGCTGGGCTAAACCGCCCCGGTCCTGTGGACGCCTTCATCATTACCCATCCATGCGTGCAGGCTCTAGTGACGGACCATTTTCCTGGACACACAAGCTTGGTCCATGTTTCGCAGGACATCGAGTTGCGGCAAGAGCTCAGCGTGGACACGGCCTACACTAGTTCGAGCTATATCACGATGGCCCGCGCGGCAGTTGGTGGTGCTGACGTCATGGTCACTTGCACACTGGATACCGCGGAACATGCAGAGGTGGCTGCGGTTCTACGGGCACAGATCCGCCTGGGTGGCGTCAGCCCGGAAGAAATCAGCGCTGTCGAGATCAACCAGGACACTCCGGCCGTTGCTCGCATACACCCAGTACGGGAGGGGATGCAGCAGACCAGCAGTCTGCGTTTCACCCACGCTGACGTGGTCGAATACGCTCGGTGCTCCGGGGATGACAATCCCATCCATCTCGATGACAAGGCCGGGCGGGCAGCAGGTTTCGAGGGGGCGATCGTTCATGGGATGGCAGTTGTCGCTGCGTCGTTCGAGACCGTGTTGAACGCCTTCGCCGACAACGACATCAGGCGCGTATCGCGACTTGCCGCCCGCTTTTCCGCTGCGACGCCCGTGGACGCGGTTTCACGGTGCGAGATAACGGGGTCGCCGGGGCAAGGGGCGGTTTCATTCAAAGTGACAGGTCCTTTGGGAACCAGCGTGAAGAACGGGCATGTGATGTTGGCGGTTGGGTCGTGACGCACAGAGAAACGTTTCGTACAGAAGTGACACTCTGCGGACTGTCCGCCACTGTCCGTCGAATCTTGGAGCAGGCCGAGAAGTCTCCGGATACGATAGCCGTCCACCACCGGGCGGGTACGGTCACCTATCGGCAGCTTACCGAACAGGCCCTCGACCTCTTGGAGGCTATGCGCTTGCATACGCTGGTCCAGCCGGGGCAACCTGTGGCAGTGCTCGCTGACCGCGACATCACTACCCTGACCGGTATCCTCGCCTGTCTATTCGGCGGGCATCCGCCCTTGGTGCTCTCTCGCACTTTGCCTTCCGGGATACGTGATGTCGTTGCCCAGGATGCAGGGGTGGCAGCGTGGCTGGATGGTACGGAGGTCATACAGGAGAAGGCCGGCGCTTCTGTTCGCGTCCTGACGGACACCTTTATGATTCTCACGACGTCCGGTTCGACTGGGACACCAAAGGGTGTGCGTCTCACACCCTCGGGCGTCGATCGGTTTGTGGACTGGGCCGCTGGGGAGTTCGGCCTGGGTGCCAACCGCACGACACTCTCCCTGGCCCCGTTCAGTTTCGACATCTCCTTGCTGGACATCTGGGCCACGTTGTCATTTGGTGGCACCGTGGTGGTCCCAACCCAGCTGGAATCTCTGCGGGGGTCCTCGGTGCTGAATCAGGTACGCAAACACGGTGCGCACGTCATCCAGGCCGTGCCTCTGTTCTACACGGGAATGTCTGAGGTCTCTGAACCCTGCGTGAGCGTAGAGCACGTCATCATCACGGGGGACACGGTGGACGCAGCCACCCTGCACACCGTCCGTCGGCTCTTCCCTCGGGCACGGATCGTAAACATCTACGGCTCCACGGAATCCAACGACACCTTTATGCATGTTGTGGATCCGAGCGATGTCGTCCCGCTGCCGATCGGACAGCCTTTGCCGGGAGTAGAGGTGCTCGTACTAGACGAGGCTGGTGGAATCGTAGACGGTGAGAGCGCCGGCGAACTATGGGTGCGCTCCCCTTTCGGCGCCGCTGGATACACCGATCCTTCTCGGGACGTCGACAGATTTCTTCCGGACCCCCGCACTGGTACCGGCCCCCGGGAATGGTTCCGCACCGGGGATCTCGTTGTCCGCACCCAGGAAGGAACTTTCCGGCTCTCCGGTCGCACTGACCGGCAGGCCAAAGTCCGTGGTATCGCGGTGAACTTGGACGAGATCGAAAAGACCGTAACCGAACACCCTGAGATCGTGGAGGCTGCCGCACAAGTCCAGCAGGGAGACCGCGGTGGGCAACATGTCGTGGTGGTAGCGCGAGCCGCGCCGAGCCCACCGCTCATCAGCACTCTCAGGGAACACTGCGCCCTGCGATTGCCTGCGGCCGCGGTTCCAGATCAGTTCACCTTCACTACCCATGCGCTGGCCAGGACCGGCACGGGAAAGTTGGACCGTAGAGCCATCTTCGCTGACCGCCATGAACCTCACATCACCCATGAAGTCCTCCCACAGGAGAACCTTCCTTGAAAGGGCATGAAATGATCATTAATGAGCAAACAATCGCTGATGAAATTCGCACCTACTTGATCACTGAGTTCCATCCCGAAGGCCGTGCTGAAGAAATTACCATGGGCATGGACCTGATGAACTCTGGGATCGTAGACAGCTTGGGCCTGCTTAAGCTGATCGCTTGGATTGAAAACCAGTTCTCCATCACGGTGGGTGACGCTGACCTCGATCCTGAGAATTTCTCCAGCATCCAGGCAATCACTGAGTTCGTGACCTCTCGCCAAGGTGATTAGGTCTGATAACTGTGACTGCCTCAGAGAGAGTGGCATCGATTCTTGCCATGCCCCCCACAGACGTGATGACCTGGAAAGCCTTCTGGGATGACGTTCGAGAACATCGTGTGGAGGGAGTGGAGATTGCTGCTGTGCTTGCAGCAACGGCAAACCGCATGCCCACCCCCGAGACCTTCGTAGCGCTGGTCGGTAGCTTGGTTCCTCCAGGTCTGACTGAAAAGCAGCAGACGACAGCTCTGAACATCGTTGGCACTGGAGGCGGACCTTCCACATTTAACATCTCTACGGCGGCCGCGCTGGTGGTCGCCGCCCTGAAAGTCCCGACCGTCAAGACCGGATCCAGGTCCTATTCCTCGAGCAGGGGAGCCCTGGACCTCCTAGGAACCTTGGGGGTGGATCTCCAGCACAGTGCCCGGGAAATCCTTGACGACCTAGGCAAGGGGCCGCTCTCCTTCGCGAGCATCGGAGTCTATCCCTCTGTTTTCGTTCGGGTGGCACGGGCGATTCTGCCTTTGGGGCTCAGCCACTTCGGTCGGCTCTTCAACTCGTTGGGGCCATTCGTAGCGGATGTCCCGGTTAGCAGCCAGCTGACTGGCGTCTCGTCACGTCTTCCCTTCGACTGTGCGGCGGCATGGGCCGACCTCGAAGAAAGCCGTTCCCTGTGGATTTGTGAGAGTCGTTTCGGAGCAGATGAGTTGATCAGCTTCACCACCTCTCGGCTCCGTGCCCCGCGGTCAGCCCCGAAAGTCATCGAACCGGGAGATGTGGTTCCTGCGGGCGGTTCTCCGGAAGACCTGCTGCCCGCCGCTCAACCTGAGGCAGCGCTCCACCACCTATGTGAGGTTCTTACAGGGCAGCTCAACCACACGGCCACCCACACCGTAGCGCTGAACGCAGGGGCGGGTCTGATGGCTGCTGGCGAGTGCGCCACGTTGAAGGAAGGGGTCGCCTTGGCAATCGATGTGATCCATAGCGGCTCCGCCGTTGTCCTTCTGGAGTCCGTCTCTTCCGCGTGGCCCAAGCTGATGGAGGTGAAAAAATGACACCTCGGGCACTACCTCGCCGGGCTTCCGGTGATGAGGTAGGTATCATCCTCTTCCTTCATGTAGGCGATCCGCCAGGTGAGGAACTGATCGATCTGCTGCTGGCATGTGACGAATTCGGCATTGCCGCTGTGGAATTGGCTGTTCCTTTCCCAGACTCCCCGACCGACGGGCCCACTATCCGCCGTTCTGCGAACCGTGCTCTGCAAGCCGGTGCAGACCTGGAATCCGCACTCGGTATCGTGCGGACGGTCAGCCCTCAGCTTCGGCAGACCCGACTGGTGCTTCTGCTCGACTGGGCATGGACCGTCAGGCCGCGGGGGCTGGAACCTACGCTGGCTGCTGCTGCCGCCGCCGGGGCGGACGGCATTCTTCTGCACGGCATGCCGCCGAAGGAGCGAGCAAACACCATCTCAGTCGCGCACTCGGTCGGGATGCCCATCGTCACCACCTGCTATCACAGGCATTCTTCCCCTTCAGTGCTGGCCCAAGCCGCCCGAGAAGCCACGTCCTATGTCTATCTGGTCTCTCGATTCGGGCGTTCTGGAAGTACAGCCGAACTGGATGTGACGGGGTTGACGGACACCGTCACAGAGATTCGGCGGCACGGCGACGCGCCGATAGCCATCGGATTTGGTGTCTCCAGCCGCCGTGAGGTGGAACAGGTCGGTCAGACCGGTGCGGATGTCGCGATCATTGGCTCTGCCGCTGTCCTGGCCGTGGAGGAGGGCTTGGCTGAGGGCCGGCTTCTGCCTCGCTTCCGTGAATTTCTGGCCGAGCTGACAGGCACTGGATCATCATCACCCATCTAATTCTTTCTTCACCTAAACCTACTGAAATAACACATCGGTCATACCCGAAAGGAGTACAGTCATGTTCACTCGTCACAGGTCCGAGGTCAACACAGTCGAATGGGGAGCCGGTACCAGTGATCGGCTGATCAATGCCGCCGACGCCATGGGGTTCGCGCTGGCCCACACTGTTGTACGTGCCGGCACCGAGTCAAAATTGCAATACCTGAATCACCTAGAGGCTTGCTACTGCATCGGGGGATCTGGCTCTGTCCGTGAACCCGACGGCACCGTGCATGACATCACCCCGGGAACGGTCTACGTGCTGGACCAGCATGATGCTCACGTGCTGTGTGGTGGTGAGAATGAGGACTTGATTCTCGTTTCTGTATTTTGTCCTGCCATCCAGGGCACGGAAGCTCACGTGCTCAGCAATGACGGCTACTCGGGATACTGAGAAAGAGAGGTGATGATTCCCGTGGTAGAAAGTGCGGTTACGGACGCCTCGACCATTCTTCCAGACGTCTCCGGTCCGGGCACGCTGCGAGAGATCGCGGAAGCCGGCTACACCGGTGCTCATGTGGCTCGCCGTCATGGAGGAGGCGGGTTGAACGTAGAGTCCACGAGCCTGAAACTGGAAGAGCTTGGGTTGTTGGGGACGGACGCCGGATTGGCTTTTTCCGCAGTCACTTCCATGGCCTCCACAGGAGTTGCGCTGAGCGACTTTGGTACCGAGAGGCAGCAGATGCAATGGCTGCCGGGCTTGGTATCTGGGGATGTGATTGGGGCCCACGCAATAACCGAAGAGCTGGTCGGCTCGGATGCGCTCAACATGTCCACTCAAGCCGTTCGAGATGGAGAAAGCTGGGTACTCACCGGCTCCAAGACATTCGTCACCAATGGCGGGCTGGCGGACGTGTATGTCGTCTACGCCCGAACCTCGAATCGTGCCTCACCCCTTGGGCTGAGCGCATTCCTGGTCCCTGCGGACACGGCGGGGCTCACGCCAGGACCGCCCTTGGAGACCATGGGACTGGAGGCGTCACCGGTCACCACGCTCGTACTGGACGGCTGCCGATTGGGAGCAGACGCCCTGATCGGTCGCGTGGGTGGTGGGTTCTTGGTGCTCGACCACGTGATGCAACGAGAGATCATCTTTTCTTTCATGTTCAACGTGGGCGAGATGGAGCGAAGGGTCCAACGGTGTGTCAGTTGGGCACGAGACCGGCAACAGTTCGGGCAGCCAATTTCTGCCCAACAAGCGGTGTCCCATAGGTTGGCGGAGATGCGCATCCAGGTGGATACTGCGCGCATGTGGCTCATCCGGGCCGCTCAAACGGTGGACAGCGGCCGCTCAGCCACACTCGACGTCTCGATCGCCAAAGTCATTGCGTCCCGTGCCCATCAACGGACTGCGCAGGATGCCGTCCAGGTTTTCGGTGGCCGCGGGTATCTGAAATCCTTTGGCCTTGAACGTGACGTTCGCAACTCGCTGGCAGGTTCGATTTACTCGGGAACGAATGAGATCCAGCTCAATCGAATTGCCTCGGTAATGGGGCTTCGATGAGCGAAGGGAAGAACGTGGTGAAGGTCTGTGGTGCCACCACGTCCTCGGAAGTTGTCGCGATCGCTCAAGGTGGTGGCACTCATGTGGGACTCTGGTGGCACCTGGCCGGTGCCGAACATGAACTCACTTCCAAGGAAATGGGGGGTCTTGCGAGGCAGGCCAGGTCGGAAGGCCTGATTCCGGTGCTCGTGACATTTTCGGCCGATCCATCAGAGATCGCCAAAGTCGCTTCAACGGCGGACATCGACTGGATCCAGTTGCACGCATTTCAAGGCCCCCTGGTGGTCAGCGCTTTGCGCGACATGCTTGGAGACAGCGCGGTGATAATCAAGGCTCTGCACGTTAACCCAGACGGCACGTCACCGGACTTGCGGTTCGCTGCAGCCCATCGAAGAGCGGGGGCGAACATGTTCCTCCTAGACGCGATGCAACATGACCGCGTGGGAAGCACCGGGGAAGCATTGAAACCCGCCACCATCAATGCGGCTGTCTTCCAGGCGGACCATCCCTTCTTGCTGGCTGGGGGACTAGATGGGAAGCCCAGCCCGGAGCAACTGCAAGTGCGGGCGCTCTCGTTGTTCCGTGGAATTGACGTGGATTCTGGTGCCCGTGGCTCTGACGGTACGATTTGCTCGGATCGAGTCAGTGACCTCGTGGCGGCCTGGACCATGACAGACCCGGCGGCGGTTTCGTGAGCACGCGTTTCCATGATGCACTGCATGAGGCGGCCCTTCCTCTGATAATGGAGGTCAAGCCGCGGAGCGCCGATGGTGTCGACCTTCTCGGTGGGAGGTCTTTGAGTGAGATCGTGAATGCCTACGAGCAAGCTCAGGCGCCCTGCATCTCCGTAGTCACCGGCAAGTGGTTCGGGGGGACCCCACAGTTAGTGGCCGATGTTCGCTCCCGCACTGATCTGCCCATCCTGCGCAAGGATTTCATCACCAGAAGGTCCCAGCTGGAGCAAACAGTTGAACTCGGCGGGGACGCTGTTCTCCTTACTGCCCAACTACTGCCCTCGGAAGCCTTGCTGCGACTTGCTAGGGAGGCCTTAGAGTGTGGGTTGACGCCGTTCATCGAGGTGGTCTCAGCTAAGGAGATCGCTGCTGTCCGTCACGTGGCTCAGCAATCAATCGTGGCCGTCAACAACAAGGACATTCGTACCCAGGAGCGGGAGGCTGCTGATCTTGATCGCAGCCGACGTCTCTTGTCCGCAGTGTTGGAAACTGGCTGTGCGCTCCCGGTTAGTGCCAGCGGCATTGACACCCCGGAAGATGCTCGGAAGGTGCTTTCCTGGGGGTACCGCGGTCTCTTAGTTGGCACTGCTCTTCTGGACGCCGTTCAACTGGACGTATGGTCTGATATTGGCAGCATCAGGGCAGGGAATGGAATTCATGACTGAGCTGAGCGTAGATACCTTGGTTGCTCTGCCTCCGGCAGGTGGCTCTGCCAGCGTGGTCCGCCCTTGGAGGCCTCATCTTGATCGGGCTACGCGCATCATGGTGCCGAATGTGCGTCGCATCCTGTGTGATCTCGAAAGCTCCGGTCCCGTTCCTCCGCCTGAAGAGGGAGGTCGTCTACGCCAGGTCGCACAGGTTGTGTCTGAGCAGCTGCCTCAGACACCGTACGTTCTGGCAGGACACAGCCTGGGGGGTTTGCTAGCCGTGGAGGCAGCGGCTGCTCGACAGGTCGCGGGAGATCGAATGCCTTGTGCCGTGGTCGTCATGGGCAGCCGTCCGCCCATGCAAGGAACCGCACAGCTGTTCCAGCCGTTGCTGTCCCTGGACGATGCGGCGTTCCTGAATGTGATGGTGGCTATGGGAGCTGCTGCGCAAGATCTTGTGGACAGCCACGCCGGGGCCCTGTTCATCCCCACCCTGAGGAGGGACATCCGTTTGGTCTGCGGGTACTCGCCACGACCAACTGATGTGACGCGCTTGACCGTTCCTCTGCACGCTTGGCATGCTGACCAAGACTTGGTGGCTCCCTTGGAGTGTGCCCCCCACTGGGCGATGCATGCAGGTGCCGGTTTCCACACCCGGGTCTTCCAAGGGTTTCACAACTTTCCTCAGGAACAGGGCGAACTGGTTGGAGCAGGTCTACAAAAGCTGCTCAGCCTGCATCGTTTATCGGGTAAGTGATCAGGTAAAGACGGAGCCGCCGCAAAGGAAAACAACTTCTCGTCTGCTCTGATCGCGCCGATAGCTCTGACCGTACCGGTTAGCCGGTCACCGCGAGTTGGAGAAGACATTCATGGCAGTTCCAACGCCCAGCCCCACAGCACCCAAAAGCGAAAGAACAGCTCGCACGCTGTTTGCAGAGGTCCATTCATTCAGGTACATGTGCCAGACTTGGGATGCCTCAGCAGTCCCCGCCACCACGGCGTCCAAGCGGTTGTTGCGCGGAACGTTGTAGACGATGGTCAGTACCCAGCCCGCTAAATATAGAACGCCTCCTACAGCGGATACCTGGTCTCCAACAGTCCGATCCCCCTTGCACAAGCTGTGCACCAGGCTCCACACGCTGGCGACCGCTGTTCCGAAGAAGAAGGTCGTGAACGGCAGTTGCAGGGCATCGCGGTTGAATTGCTGCATGGTCTCAATCGCCTCAACGTCTGGCAGCGAACCCAACCGAGGCATCACCCTAGCCGAGAAGTTGGTGTAGATACCCCCCACAATGGCGGAACCGACCGCACCGCATGCGGACACAATGTTGATTAGTGACATTACTTCTCTCTTTCGAAAACCGGTGTGACCACCGAGACCATGGGTGCCGCTTCTGCGATCGCTATTTTGGTCACTTCCATTCCATCGGTGGGGCGTCCACAGCTCCATGGGCTGGCGACTCACTTCCATGCGATGTCGACTCGGACAGCCGCTGGATGCGTTGAGCGCGGAAGTGAAATTGCTGGCGTTGCGGTCGGCTGATGCAGGGTGCCCACGGCACTCTCCTGTTTGGGCCTAACGTCGCTTGTGAAGACCATGCGACACCGGTCCGGGCGATCTTGCGAAGTTGCCTGTAGTTGTTCCGTGTCAAGTAGGTGGCAGGGATTTCTTCTTCAAAGGCCAAGGTGAGTGCGTCAGGGATCTCGCTGGGGAACAACCGCTCGTAGGCCAGCGCCTCGAACCCACGTTCGCGTGACTCGTTCTGCCCGGGGCTGTGACCCTGGTGCGGACATGCTTCAACCCCACAGAAGCGCGACATGCTCGCCCGCCACCCTAGTGGTGTGGCGTTTGAATAGCTTTATGGTTTGGTGGGGTAATGGGTCATGGCGAGCAAGCCAGTGCTGGTCCTGCTGTTTCGTGATGGTGACCAAGTGATACTTGAGAAGGTGGTGCGTTCGAGTGTCGCAACGGTGGGGGTAGTGCAGTGGGCGAGGATCGTGTTATTGGTCTCCCGAGGAGTTGTGAATGTGTTGGTCTCTGAGTTGGTGGGGGTGTCTCGGCCGACGGTGAATCTGTGGTGGGGTCGCTATCTGGAATACGGTCTGGAGGGGCTGGTTGATATCCCGTGTCCGGGCTGATCGACGGTGGTTGATGATGCGGCGATCGTCATCGCAGCGCCTAGGCCTCCTCCTGAAGTGTGGGGGTGACTTACCGGTCGAGTTGGTTGTTGGCTGTCCGCTTGGGGGTATACAAGTCCGAGGTCACCAAGGCCTGGAAGAAGTACAGGGGTTCGGCCGTGGGAGGCTGACACGTTTAAGTTCTCCATCGTCTCGGAACTGGAGGTTAAGGTTGCCGATGTTGTAGGTCTGTATTTGTATTCGCCGGTTGACGTGGTCGTGTTGTGTGTCGATGAGAATTCCGAGGCCCAGGAGTTGGATCGCATCCAGAAGGTGTGTGCGATGGAATCTGGTCATAACGAGTGACGTAGTCACGGCTACGTTCGCCATGGCGCCAGCATCTTGTTCGCTGCTCTAGAGATCGTCACCGGGAAGGTGGCCGGGTTCTTTGAGGACCGGTACCGCCATCAAGAGTTCCTGGGTTTCCTCAAGTATGTGGCTCGTGCTTACCTGGGACGGGAATTCCACTTGGTGGTGGACAACTACGTCGCGTACAAGCGAGTTGAGGTCTGTTATTGGTTTACAGCGAACTCGCGTATCAGGATTCGCTTCGCTCTGATGTTGGGGTTATGGTTGAATCTGGTCGAGGTTTGGTTCGGCATTTTCGAGCGTCAGATCATCCGAGGCGGTACCTTTGTTTCAGTCCGTGAGTTGATCGGCAAAATCCGCGAATTCGTCAACGGGTGGGACAACCGGAAATACCCGTTTGTCTGGACCAAAACCTCAGAAGAAATCCTCGCCAAAATCGACCGCAAACGTAAACTCACCTCAACGCCACTAGGTGCCCATCATGCCGGGTCAACACCCAGACCTTGTGATGCCCCACGTTGACCTGGCCAACGCATGACCGATCACCAGATCCCGGGCAGCCTCACGGGCCGGTTACGGCCACGGGCCCTTGGGACGATGATCATGGCAAGCCTTGGCCTCCACCTGCTGCTCCCTCTTCGAGGGCCCAGAATTTCCGGCAGTCAACCCGGTCCTTCCCGCTTCAAGGAAATCGGTCTTCTGTCGCCCGATCGACTGCTCATTGAGCTTCTCTCGCCGGGCAGCCTCAGTGATCGTCATCTCGCGGTCAGGGTACTCGACGCGATCCTTGTCTCCTTCTCCACCAGAATCACTGGCGGCCTTCCCCCCTGTCGGTCTCTCCCCCAGAATCTGCATAACGATCCTGCCACTAAATCTGACGCGTGACAGAGCAGCTCGCCAACCAGGTTACGTTCGCAGGTGGTGGAAGGGTTCGCAGGTGATCCGGACAAGGTGGGTGAGTCGGTTCAATCGGTAACGAAGTGGCTGCGACACGGATGGCGGGTGTAGCCATGGGGAGGTGATCGGTAATCTCGACAGGACCTCGATCTGAGGCGAATACGCAAACCGTGGTTCCTCTCCGCCTGGCGGATTGGAGTGTGGCGTGGATAGGTCAGTTGCCCCTCGACGATCAGCCGAGCGGGTTCGGGGCGTGGGGACAGTGTTGGCTTAGGTGGCGTGGGGCTCCGGAAAATCTCTCGTTGTGGGGCTGGTTCCCTGATAGTTCCATTTCACCACGGGAGATTTCCCCGATCCATACCTCGAGCAGATTAATTGAACCGACTCGACCAACGTGCCCCGATGCCATACCTAGACTTAGGCGCATGGACCTGCTGGAGGACTTCTTGGCGCAGCCTCGCGCTCGCGACGCGTTCCTGCTGCACGTGGTCATGGGGCGTCCCTGGTCGTTGTCAGTAGAAGATAAGGCGCCGCTGTCCATCGTCGCTGTGCTCAGCGGCGGGGCGTGGCTCACTGCAAACGGATCACGCTCGCGTTGGTTCGAGGCCGGTGAAGTCCTTGTAGTGCGCTCTCCTACGACCTACACCCTGAGTTCGGACCAGGACAACGGTGGTGTTTTCACCAGGATCGGGGCAGGGCAAGTCTGCTCAGGTCCAGATGGCCGTGATCTATCGGAAGAGCTGAATGCCGGGGTCCGTACCTGGGGCAATGATCCACAGGGTGAAGATCAACTGTTGGTGGGCACCTATCGGCACCACTCCGAGCTGGGGCGACTGATGCTGCAGTCACTGCCGCCATGGTTTCTGGTGAGCTCCCCTATCCCGGAGCTGGTCAGTCTGTTGACCCGCGAGACCGCCCACGACGGGTTTGCACAGTCCAGCGTCCTGGACAGGCTTCTGGACGTCCTGTTGGTCACTACACTGCGTGCCTGGATAGACACCGGGGCACAGGATCATGCCAGTCTCCTCTCCGCCCCCCGGGACGACGTGGTTCGCAGAGCCACGGAAGCGGTTCATGCGGACCCCTCACACGACTGGGCGGTAGAGTCGCTTGCGGCTGTAGCAGGTGTCTCCCGGGCCTCCCTAACGAGACGCTTCAACGCCACTCTTGGTGTCTCTCCCATGACCTACGTGACCCAGTGGCGGTTGGGGTTGGCCGCCGATCTCCTGATCCGCAGTGATGCCAATTTGTCCGCCATTGCCCACCAGGTGGGGTATGCTAGCCCTTTCAGCTTCTCCTCCGCATTCAAGAATCGATACGGACTTAGTCCCCGTGATTTCCGCGCCGCGTCGCACGCCCCCTAATAACTTCCAAAAGAGGGGTATCCGGTTAATCATGAAGATGATGTTGTGGTTTTGGGGCGAGCCTGACTTGCCGATTAGTTAACGGTGCTGTCCTGACACCGACGGGTCGATCCTCTCCGGGACCATGGTGGTTCCGGAGGGTCGGACCGGGCAGGAGTGTGACTGAATCGCCTTGGGTTTCGTTCCTGCTTGGTTTCTTGTTCAGCGAGTGCTGGTTGGGTTGATTTGCGACCGGGGTAGTAGGTTGTTTCGGCCTTGGTCGGGATGTGGTGGCCGAGCCTTTGGCGGGGGCGGGTTTTGTTCCACCACCGCACGTATTCGAGTGTTGCCAGCTCGATCTGCTCGGTCGTCTTCTGCGGGCCATGTCGGTGGATCAGCTCGGTTTTGTAGAGTCTGTTTACCGCCTCAGTGAGGGCATTGGCATGCGGGTCCGCTGATGGTTCTCGTCGAGGGTTTTGCACTGAGCTCGACGGTCTGATCTGTTTACACAATCGAGAGGTGATTCGACCCGTGATCCGTGTGATGGACCAGCTCGTTGAGTGATTCCTGAGTGTTGAACGTGTGCAGTGGGAGCACCTCCGCGTGGAGAGTCGAGGCGAGGTTCCAGCTGGCACGGGAGGGACTGACTTCCCTGTATGAGCGGGTGAAACTCGCCATGCCGGGGCGCGATCGGCAGGCCGTGGCGCGTAGCTACGTGCAGTCGAGGGGTAGGTTGTCTACGACGGAGCTGGGATCGATCCTCGGAATATCGGCGGCTGGAGCGGTCCCGTTGATCCAGAAGCTGGAACGAGTCGGGGTGGTGCAGCCTGCGTGGGCCCACCGGAAGGGACGTGGGTTCCACTACGTGTTGAAGGATCCGGTGTCGGTGGAAGTCTCGGGCGAAGAATGACACTATGACTTCCACGCGGTGGTGTTGCAGGAGGTCCTGGGATCCGCAGATCACTTCGTGAGGCGGGGGACAAGTGGGCTGCACACCGGCTCGTGGCCGCTGCGCTGCTGTGCAGGTCCTGCTCCATCAGGGCATGGTGCTGGGCGTCCTGGGTGCGGATGGCCATGACGCGGTGTCCGCTCACCTCGTTGATGCAGCCCGCACGTGGCTTGTCACAACAGGCGTTCCCCACAATGTGGTGTGAAGAGCTAGATTCAAGGCTCCACGCCAATCAAGGAGTTGAAGGAATGCTCGATATCGGTAGTGCGTCGCTCCGCGATTGCTCAAAGCTGGTCGCATGAGCGAGGGGCCCGGAGAGCACACCAAGCTGACCCCGCGTTCGTTCGCCTCCTTCGGTCTGATGATGCTCGGTCTGGGGCTGC
>ERZ773075.38-NODE-38-length-125302-cov-19.2873_pt1 | contig 125302 bp, 111 predicted proteins | sample MGYA00580614_ERZ773075 | MGnify/ENA primary metagenome ERZ773075 (study PRJEB29015, sample SAMEA2738021) | human oral metagenome | biome: human oral; feature: human-associated habitat; material: dental | place: China | collected 2043 ...
GCCCTACAAAAAGGGTCACTTCAGAAACCCAAATAACCCACATGAATAACGCCCTTAGGCTACTAGCCTTCAGCGGTGGCGCCTTTTAGACTGATTCGTTGCTGAACGCTCTCGGCCGAGCTATGGTGATGGAGTGGTCGGCCGTTGGCGACGATCCCGTCGAGGATGGCGTTGATCTGCGCGGTATCCAGGGGAGTGTGAAGAATCGCGAGGCGGTATATGGCTCCGCCGATGAGCAGGTCGGCTAGGTCTTCGGGGGCGGTCGTCACGTTCAGGAGGCCTGCGTCCCGCACTCGGGTGAGGGTGTCGGTGAGCAGCCGTCGCGGTGGGTCGATGATACGTTCCCGGTAGCGGGCGCGCAGCTCCTCGTCGGGCTGCCGGTGGATGTCCAGCGCGGCGGCCAGCCAAGAGTTCGCCCCGGCGCTGACCGACTCAGCCAGCATCGCGCAGATCCGGCGGAGGTCGGCCACCGGATCGTGGGTGGGGGTGAAACTCCGGTCCCCGATGCTCTGTGCCATGGTGTCGACGACCAGGTGGGCCAGCGACGACCAGCGCCGGTAGATCGTCGTCTTGGCCACCCCGGACAGGCGGGCGACGTCGTCAATGCGCAGACCCGAATAGCCCTTCTGCGTGAGCAGGGCCAAGACGGCCTGCATGATGCGTCCCTCGGCGTCCGGGTTACGGGGGCGTCCCCGCGAGGATCCCGTCGGACGGGGCCGGCTGACGGGGGATGTCCACGTGCCACTCCCGCCACGTTGATTGTCGTCGTGCGGGCCACGACGCCTTCGGTTGCCTCGCCGGGACGATGCCTGGGCATCGCCCGTCTCGCCATCCCTGCCGGTGGTTTCTCTTGGTGGCATCGGTTCCCTCCTGCTGGAAATATTACGCTACTGATAGTAGCGTAATAGCACGCGCAGAGGAGGTTGTGTCATGGACGGCAGGCTTGATGACCGGGAACGGTGGCTCGTCCCGCTCTCGCTGGCGGCGTCCTTCCTCGCCAACGATGGGGAGGAACTGCTCACGATGGCCCCCACGTTTCAGAAGACCCTCGATGCGCTGCCGTCATGGCTCCGGCTCCCGCTTCCCCGGGACCTCGACCAGCGGCATGTGAACGTCGGTATCGCGATGATGGGAGGGCTGTGCGTGGCAGCGGTGGCCAACGGCATCCGGACCCGCGGCCGGGGGCGGCTTTACCAGGACTTCCAATGGGGTTTCGGGCTTCATGGGTTTGGGCATCTCCTGGCGGCTGCGGCGGCTAGGAGATACACCACCGGGTCGGCCACGTCGCCCTTGGTTGTGATTCCCCAGCTGATCTACGCTCTCCGCGCCCTGCGCCGGGCCGGCGTCCCCCGGACGATGCATCCGCTGCGAGCTGCGGGGGTCCTGGGCGGGTGGCTGGTGTTGTCGCACGTGATGGGTGCTGTGGTGTCGGCGCACCTGAGGAAGCGCGATGACAAGCGATGACCACGCGTGGGTCCTCAGTGCGGCGCTCCTGGGGGACTGCGGCCTTCATCAAAGGCTGCCTCAGTGTCTGATTGTGTAGTCTGATACTTTTATATGCATGAGTCGTACGACTATTGCTGTCAGGGAAGAGACGCGTGCCCGCATCAAGGCCGGTGCTGCCAACGAGTCGAAGACCATCGACGCGTATCTGCGCATGCTGCTGGACGAATATGAGCGCCGTCGGTTCTGGGCGTCGTTTGAGGACGTCACCCCGCATTCCTATGCTGCGGCGGTCTCCAGCGACGGCGATGCGCTGGACGAGGGGTACAGCGCTGAGGACCGCGCTCTCGCAGCTGAGGAAGCGTGACGATGGCAACTGCGGTGCCTGGTCGCGGCGACGTGGTGTGGTTGTCGATGGATCCGACCCAAGGGCATGAGCAGCGTGGTCACCGCCCGCACCTGGTGCTGTCGGATGAGCGTTTGGCGCAACGCATGGGTTTGGTGATCGTTGTTCCGATGACCAGCGCACACCGGCCGTGGGCGACCCGGGTGAAACTCGCCGAGAATTCTTACGCCATCGGCGAGCAACCCCGGACGGTCTCGATCGCGCGCATCACCCGCACCGATCGTGCGGGATACGACGTCACGGACGTGGTCCGCGTCATCACCACCCTCCTTGAGAACTGACCCAGCCGGGGTCGCCGAGAGTCCAGTGGGCGGGGCAATAGCAACAAATCGACAGGCCCCAGCTCAGGTTTAAGGCGATAACATGCTGGCCCTGTTGCTGGTTTGCTGGCCTTGTTCACGTTTGCCTGTGCTGTGAGGCCAGCAAACAGCGATAAGGCCAGCAAACCGGGGCGTGAGTGTGCGGTGGGTGCGGCGACCGCGACCCTTAGCGGGGCAGCAGGCCCATCGACCGGACCTCCTCCGCCTCCGACCTCAGCTCGTCGACGGAGGCGTCGAAGCGGGTCTTGGCGAAGGCGTTCAGCGGCAGGCCCTGGACGATCTGCCAGTCCCCGCCGGCGCAGCGGACCGGGAACGACGAGACCAGGCCCGCCGGGACGCCGTAGGAGCCGTCGCTGACGACCGCCATCGACGTCCAGTCGTCCTGGGGTGTGCCGAGCAGCCAGTCGCGGACGTGGGCGATGGTGGCGTTCGCCGCCGACGCCGCGCTCGACTTGCCCCGGGCCATGATCACCGCGGCTCCTCGCCTAGCGACGGTGGGTAGGAAGTCGAAGGCGATCCAGGCGTCGTCCGCGATCCACTCCGCCGCCGGCCTGCCGCAGATCTGCGCATTGAAGGCGTCCGCGTACTGCGTCGCCGAGTGATTGCCCCAGATCGTCACGTGCGTCACATCCGCGACCGGGCGACGGGCCTTCGCCGCCAGCTGCGCCCGGGCCCGGTTGTGATCTAGGCGGGTCAGCGCCGTGAACCGCTCCGCCGGGATCCCGTCGGCATGCCGCGAAGTGATCAATGCGTTCGTATTGGCCGGGTTGCCCGTCACCACCACCCGGACGTTAGGGGCAGCCGACGAGGCCAGAGCCCGGCCCTGCTCGGCGAAGATGGCGGCGTTGGCCTCCAGCAGGTCGGCGCGCTCCATCCCCGCCTTGCGCGGCGAGGCGCCGACCAGCATCGCGACATTCGCGTTGTCGAACGCCACCCGAGGATCGGAGGTGACCTCAATGCCCTTCAACTGCGGGAACGCGCAGTCGAGGAGTTCCATCGCCACCCCATCGAGGGCCCGCACCGCGGCGGGCACCTCCAGCAGCCGCAACTCGACGGGCTCGTCGCCCAGCAGGTCGCCGGAAGCCAGCCGGTAGACCAGCGCGTAGCCGATCTGCCCGGCCGCTCCCGTGACAGCTATCCGCTTGGTCATCGCTCAGCGGACGTTCAGGTCGCCGACGAGCACGCAGCGGCGCCTCCGGGTGAAGCTGCGCGCCGACGTGAGGCCCTCACCGGTGGGCCCGGCGATGGTGAACGTCGGGTAGCCCTCGCCGCCGATGCCGAGGCCGTTGAATGACGGCCCGTTCTTCACGAAGATCGTGGTCTGGATCAGCTTGCCCATCTTCGTCAGCTTGTTGACGTTCAAGCTGTGCATGACGGCGGTGTGACGGTTGCCGTGCTCCAGCTCGACGGCCAGGTCGATGGCGGCGTCCACGTCCGGCACCCGCACCAGCCCGAGCACCGGCATCATCAGCTCGTGCACCACGAACGGATGGGTGGCGCTGGCCTCGCACACGATCAGCCGCACCCCGGGCGGCGGGGTGACGCCGATGGCCTCCAGGATCTTCGCTGCCGGTTTGCCCACCCACTCGGTGCGCGGCTTGTCGCCATTGACCAGCAGCTTCTCCAGCTCCGCGACCTCGGAGGCCGTCACCTCGTAGGCGCCGTGCTTGATCATGCAGAACTTCAGCATGTCGGCGATCGAATCGACCGCGATGATCTCCTTCTCCGCGGTGCAGGGCAGGTTGTTGTCGAAGCTGGCGCCGTCGACGATGCACTTCGCGGCGTGCTCAATGTCGGCGGTCTCGTCGACGACGGCAGGCGGGTTGCCCGCGCCCGCGCCGATCGCCTTCTTGCCGGAGCTCAGCACCGCCTTGACGATGCCCGGACCCCCGGTAGCCACCAGCATCCGGACCTTCGGATGGGCCATCATCGCGTTGGTGTTCTCCAACGACGGCGCGGTGACCGTCACCACGAGATTGTCGGGGGCGCCGGCGGCGCGCAGCGCCCGGTTGATGCGACGCACCTGCCAGCACGACAACTTGGCGACCCGCGGGTGCGGGCTGAACACGACGGCGTTGCCGGCGGCCAGCATCCCGATGGCGTTGCAGGTGATGGTTTCGGTGGGGTTGGTGGTGGGGGTGATGGCCCCGATCACGCCGTAGGGCGAGTACTCGACGGTGGTCAGGCCGTCATCACCCGACCACGCCTCCGTGAGGAGATCCTCCACGCCCGGCGTCTCGGCGGCTGCCACCTTGTTCTTCAGGTACTTGTGGCCGGCATCACCCATCCCCGACTGCGCCACGGCCTGCTCCGACATGTAGTCGAGGGCCTCGGGCGCCAGCATCGCCTCGCGGATTGCGGCGACGTAGCGGCGCCGGTCCGCCATCGTGTGCGTCATGTACTCGCGCTGGGCGCGGTAGGCGGCCTCCACCGCCGAGTCCATGTCCGCGAACACGCCGTCGCCGGTCGGCTCGTCCTGGGCCGGGGCCGGCACCGGGCATGCGGCAGGCGCGGGGGAGGACGCCGCGGACTGGTTGGGGACCATCGCCGCGAGGACCTCGCGGATGGTGGCCTCTAGCTTGTCTGAATCGATCTTCATTGACTATCTCCCATTGTTGTTCCAGTCCTGCAGCGCGCAGGTAGCAATCTCAATATCTTCCTCAGAGGAGCCGCCGGAGACCCCAAGGCCTCCGACCAGTCTCTGGTTCACAAAAACGGGCCTGCCGCCCCCGAACAGGACCACCCGCCCGGAGTTGGTGTCGGCCAGGCCCGGGAAGGCGCCGTCCTCCCTGGCCAGGGGGCCGAGGGACTCGGTCGGGGCCTTGAAGGCGACGGCGCTCCACGCCTTGTTGATGCCCACCTCGGTGGCGGCCAGCAGCGCACCGGGCATCCGGTGCAGCAGCATCAGGTTCCCGCCGGAGTCCACGGTCGTCACCACGACCGCGACCCCCAGCCGTGCCGCATGCGCCTCCGCGCACTCCGCCAGCCGCTTCGCCGACGCCAGCCCGAACTCCTCGGTGCTGGGCGACGGCAGCGCCGCCGGGGCCTCCTGCCCGCTCAGGGAGCGGGTGACGACATCACGCACGATTTGTTCCACCTCTTCATCACGCCAGGTCTCAGTCAGCCTCGACAGCGCATAGACGGCGTCGGAGAGGCGGTTTAAATATTTGATGACCTCTGGCCTCACGGGCTCCGCCTCAGCCAGGGTCAGGACGCGCCGCTCTGCGCGGCGCACGATGGTGCGAGCCGTGTGGAAGGCGCCGGAGCGGCGGTCGCGCCCCGGGACCACGAACTCGCGCTGCGGCCCGGTGACCGCCAGGCAGTCGTCGATCAGGTGCTCCAGGTCGACCACGTCGTCAGCATCGACCTTGCCCGCCAGGATCTCGGCGCCCTCGGCGTCGCTGGCCAGCTCGGCGGCCAGCACGAACAGCCGCTGCTGCACGTCATGGACGCGGCGCCGCCACTCCCCAGGGGGGAGCTGCGCCTTCGCCTGGCCGAGCGCGGCATTCGCCTCATCGACGGTGCCGTAGGCCTCGACGCGCATGCTCTGCTTGGCGACCCGGGAGCCACCGAACAGCCCCGTGTCACCCTTGTCGCCGGTGCGCGTGTAAACGTTTGGCATGTGTTGTAAGCCTTCAAACTCTATGCCGTCGGCGATACCGGCGGCGGTGCCAGCTGGGGGAGTGACGGGTCGACCAGGGTGATCCGGTGCTTGCGTGCCCTGTCGCGGGCCAGGGCCGTCACCAGGGCGCGCGGCCGCAACCTGACGGTGGCGCCGTCCGGGATGCCCATGACGTCGGACTCCGTCAGGAGCCGCTTGTCGCAGTCAATGACGCCCGTATTGGCCGCCGGCTCAGGGGGAATGTTGGTGGCCCGGCGGGGCGGGCTCACCGGTGCCTCGGCGAGCTTCTGCGACGGGTCCAGGGCCGCGCCGACGGCGCTGTCCAGGGACTCGGGCCGCGTCAGGTGCACCCCGAACGACCGCAGCGCATCCAGGTTGCCCCGCAGCATCTCCTGGTAACCCGACGGCATGGCCGGGAACCACTCCTGCTTCTCCGGGGCATCCGGGCAGACCCCGACCTCGGAGACGACCACCGGCTTGTCCAGCATGATGAACTCCGCCATCACATTGCTGGCCAGGCAGTCGCCGATGCCGTGCGCGACCTTCGCCGCCAGGTTCGCCGTGAGAGTCGGCACGATCAGCAGGTCGTGGGCCTGCACCAGCGACTCCGCCGCCGGCGTCATGCCCAGCTCCTCGATGCGCGCCTGGTCCAGGATGCGTGACGCCGAGTCGGTCTGCCGCCAGTCGAGGTTGACGTGCTCCTTGAGCCGTCCGAGCGCCTCCAGGGCCGCGTCGAAGCCGAGCAGCGCCCCCGAGAACAGCACCAGCGCATTGGGCTTGTCGGATTCGCCGACGGCCGGAGCCGGCTGCTGTTGCTCCGCCTCGGCGAACATCTCGCGCACGATCCGGGTCACCAGCTCACGTAGCTGCGTTTCATTCATCGGACACTCCTCATGGCCGCACCCAAGGGGGTTGGGAACAGGGGCTCCTCGGGCCGGTGGACCTCGACTCCGAGCACCTGCTCAAACACCTTAGGCGCATCCGGCAGGGAAGCGGAACCACCGACCAGATACACCTGGCCGGGATCGGTGCCACCGAGCGCCTGGGCTGCGATGGTGGCCATCTTCTCCAGGGTCGGACGCACGATCGGGAACGTCGTGCGGACGTTGACCGGGTTGCACTTGTACGCCTCGGCGTCGTCGTACTCGATGCCCAGCGCACCCGAGAGCACCAGCGTCATGTGGTGGCCACCGGTAGCCTCGTCGATGGAGAAGTCGACGACCCCGTCGCGCAGCCGCGACACCCCGGTGGTGCCGTGGCCGACGTCGATGATGGTGCCATCGGTGACACCGAGGGCCCGGGCCGCGGCCACCGGCTCGTCGACCACCTCGGCCGGCGTCAGCTCGCAAGCGTCGAGCACATTGGTGAACACCTTCACGGTGCCCTCGCTGATGCCCGGCGGGATGGTGACGGCGGCCTCGTCGAAGGTGTGGTCCAGTGTGGGCTGGATCTCCTCCAGGATCTCCCGGACGTTGGTGACCGCCCCAAACCAGTCGACGACGACGCCGTCACGCACCACGTTCGCCCGCCGCAGGCCGCCCGCGACGGGACGGTTGCTGCCGTCGACCACCGCGAGCACGATGTTGGCCGTGCCCAGGTCGACAGCCAGCCGCAGCCCGCTGCGTTTGGCGTTCTTGTGCGCCACCCTCCCAGTCCGCACGAGCTGTGCGAACTGGGCGAGCCTGGCCTGGGGATTGGTGCTCATGCGTGCGGCAGGATCTTCTCGACGTCGTTGTGGGGACGCGGGATGACGTGCTGGGAGACCAGCTCGCCGACCCTCGCGGCGGCGGCTGCGCCGGCGTCGACGGCGGCCTTCACCGCGCCGACGTCACCGCGGACCATCACGGTGACCAGACCGGAGCCGATCTGCTCCTTGCCGATCAGGGTCACGTTGGCGGCCTTGACCATGGCGTCAGCGGCCTCGATGGAACCGACGAGACCCTTGGTCTCGATCATTCCGAGAGCGTTCATGATTGCTTCCTTCTCCTGTTCGATGTCCGGGGAGCGGGTTTCCTCTCCCCGGTTTTCTTGGCGTCCGTGCCCCTCGGCTGGCTGGCCTTCGGGGCGGAACGCGGCTTCTGGCCCGGTTCAGGGGACGTGGGCTGGTCCGGCTCGGGCGGCGTCGGCGCCAGCTGTGGCTTCTCCCCAGGTTTCGTGATGGCCTTCGGGTCGGGCGTGTCCGAGGCCGTGACCTGTTTCTGCTCCTTGCCCCTGGCGGGCGGGGTCACCTGCCGCTGCGTCCTGGTGGGCCCGGACGTGGTCTTGGCCGCCGCGGAACGGGACGGCTGTTTCCTCTCCGGCTTCTTGGCCGGCTCTGGCGCGCTCTTCAGCTCGACGGTCGGCTCCTGGTCCTCGTCGAGAACCAGGGTGGGCTCCGTCTCTCCCAGCGCGTCCTCCAGCGCCTCCGTCACCGCCAGCTCCTCAGGCTCCGGGACGGACCCGGACTTGGCCTTCGCCGGCGGCCGCCGCTTGGCGGCAGGCGCGTCAGGTGCGGGCGGGGTGCAGCCGACGGTGGTGGCCGAGAAGACGATCTGCTCCAGCTCGGGGTGGGGTCTGGGAATCACCAGCTTGCTGACGACCCGGCTCACCTTCGCCGCGGCCGCCTCAGCGGCGTCGATAGCCGCGTTCACAGCTCCCACCTGGCCCTCCACCTTGACGGTGACGTAGCCGCCACCCTTGGTCAGCTCGTAGCCGATGAGGGAGATGTCGGCGGTCTTGCAGGCGACGTCGGCGGCCTCGATGCCAGCGACGAGGCCGACTACTTCAATGCTCCCCAGTGCTTGCATCACTGGCTCCTTTCAGGTTCCCGGAGGGGAAGTCTCTTCACCAGGCGGGCGGCGTTGGACCCGATGATCCGGTCCGCCTGCTCGCTGCGCCCCAGGAAATGCGCCAGGTAGGGGCGCCGCTCGGGGAGTTTCTCGGTGGTGATGACCACGTAGTCGAGGGCGATTCCTAGGCCGATGCCCAGCCGCGACGAGGTCGCGGCGCGGTGCGCCAGGACCAAGGGATTGAGCTCCGAGAGGCGATCCACGCGACTCGGCACCCCCTCCTCCTCGATGCCGAGGAGCACCTGGGTGAGCTGCTCGTCGCCGACGCCCTCATGGACGGCGAGGTTGATGGTGGGACGTTCGTCGGTCACGACTCACCCCCCAGCACCAGGCCGGTGGCGACGGCGTTGCGGGGTCCCTCGACGCCGCGGATGTTCGCGCGCCCGGCCACCACCCGGTAGTCGGCCAGGGCCCGGGTGACCAGCTGCGGGATCTCGAAGTCCAGGGCGGAGCCGCCGACGAGCACCACGAAGTCGATGCCGCGCACCTCCGAGGTGGGGGAGACGCGCTGCAGGGCGCGGATCGCGTTGGTGACGAAGACCTGCTCCTTGGCGCGAATGCGGACCTGGCGGATGGTTTCGACGGGAAGGTCCACGTCGAGGGGCACCATGCCGTCGGGTTTGAGCACCACGGTGCGGGCGTAGACGTTCCCGGGCAGCGGGTCCTCGAAGAACTGCACGGTGCCGTCCTCGTGACGGATGTTGAACACCGACTCCACCTTCGCCAGTGGGTGGCGTTTGATGTCCTCGGCCAGGTCGAAGGAGTCGAGGCCGAGTTCGGACTGGATCATTAGGGTCACCATGTTCCCGGCGCCTGCCAGGTGAATGGAGGTGCCGGTGCCGTCCGGGCGCATGACGGAGGCGTCGGTGGAACCAGCGCCCATGTCGAGGATCGCGATGGGGGCGGCTGTGCCGGGGGTGGTGAGCGCGCCACGGATGGCCATGTCGGCCTCCACGCCGCCGACCTCGACGGGCACACCGATTTCGGCGGCCAGTTCGGAGGCGATCCGTTCCATCTGGAGGCGGTCGGTCCTGACCATCACGGCGATGCCGACGGCGGCCTCCATGGAGAATTCGTTGGCGATGCCGCCCGCCACCTGCTGCGGCACCCGGGTGTCGACGGCGAGCAGATCGGTGATGCGGATGTCGCGGGTGTGTTGGTTGGTCAGCTGCGCCATGGTCACGCGCACCTTCTCCATCATGCCGCCGACATTGGTGCCGGGCTCGCCTGTGATGTCGGAGAGGTCGCGGATCCGGGAGGCGACGTCCATGATGTCGGCCGCACCCAGGTCGACGTCGACGTCGAGGGTGTTGGCGCCGTGGAAGGTGAGGCGGCCCGCGGGGATGCGGCGTTCCTGCACATCGCCTTCCGGGGTTTTGATGACCACGGCGGAACGGTTGCCCACCAGGGACCGGGCCAGCGGCACCACGGAGCGGGTGGCCTCGGCCTCCAGACCGAAGAGGGTCGCGATGCCGAACGGGTTGGACAGGGTCTCGACGATGCGCCCGACGTCGGCCACCTCGATGGCGGCCAGCATCCCGAGCGGCACCTTCTCGATCAGGCGCACTTCGTCGACGATGGGAATCTTGCGGGTCAGGCGGTTGTGGACCAGCACGCCGTCGTCGGCCTGCAGGATCGCGCCGGTGACCTCCAGGCGCTCGGCGACGGAGTTCAGCCGGGCCGCGACCTGGTCGTAGGGGATCGTGCGGGGTGCCACGACGATGTAGGGCTGCCCGGCGGGGGCGTCGGGCAGCTCGTCGAGGGCGATGGTGGTCCCCACCCCGATGCCGAGGCCGCCCGGGGTGGAGGGGTTGTGTCCGATCATCGTGGATTCGGTGATGATCGTCTCGGTGATGGTCTCCATCGCGACGTCGCCGATCACGGGGGCGGCCTCGTTGATGCGGATGGAGTCGAGGTCCTCGATGCGGCGTCCCGCCTTGTTCAGGGCGTCGGTGAGGGAGCGGAACAGCCCACGGATGTTGGTGCTGGTTCCCTTGATGCCGGTGGTGGGGACGATGGCGCTGGACAGGAATCTCACCTGTCCGTCGGCACCAGTCTCAGCGAGCGCCACCTCGGTGGTCGCGTTGCCGATGTCGATGCCAGCGACCAGTTTCGCCATCGTCCTCGCCTCCTTGTCTCGTGTTTCTCAGTCTTCGCGCAGACGTCCGCGGGCCTCGTAGACGTCGGCGGCTTCACGGACGAATCCCGCGCTCACCTTCGCGCCGTACTGACCCTCCAGCTCGTCGGCGATCTCGTACAGCTCCGCTTTGGTGGAGCGGTACGGGCGCAGCGCGTTGTAGATCTCCAGCAGCCGGGCGTCGGGCACCGCCACCAGTTCGGCGGCGCGACGCAGGTTGCGGGCCAGGGTCTGGCGTCCGTCGGCGTCGGCCACCTGGGCCTGGAGCTCCAGGGTCTCCGAGGAGATGCGGAAGTCGAGGGGGCTCAGCTTCCCCGACTTGACGTCCTCGAAGGTGAGGTCGTCGAGGGCCTTGCCGGTGTTGGTTTTCACCAGCTCCGGGTGTTTCTCGGCCAGCGGGTATTCGTCGCGACCGATCCGTCGGGTCCCCGCAGCGGGGGCCTGGGCCGGGGCGGCGGGCGCCGGGGCGTTCTTGGCGAAGGACACGGAGTCGTTCCCGAGGGACTTCATGACCTCCGACATGATCTGGCGGATGAGTTGTTCCTGATCCATGGTGACTCTCCTAGGCGGTGCTGACCCGCAGCGCCTGGGGCTTCTTGGCCAGGTCGCACTGGGCGGTTTCCTTGTTGTGCAGCAGGGCCGCGATGGCCTGGTACTTGGGACGGGCCATCTGGTCGTTGCGGATCGGCACGGGCTGTGGCGACTCGCCCTTGGCGTACTTGGCCGCGTTCTTGCCGATGGCGCGGAAGGTTTCCAGGTCGATCAGCGGGGACTGGCTGAACAGCTCCACGTTGCTGAGCGGCGGCAGGTCCTTCTGGTGGATGACCGTGGTGCCGCGCGACTGGATGCCGATCCCGATGCCGGAGCCCGACAGCTTCGCCGCCTGGTGGGCGATGAAACCGACGTCGGCGCTCTTGTAGATCTTCACGAACCGGTGCTTGAGCCCCTCCTCCTCGATGCCCGCGGCGATCTCCTTGAGGACGTCGGCGTGGGGCAGGCCGATGATGGTCTCGTGGATCAGGGTGCTGAACGCCGGGGAGACTGCGACCACGACCTCCTTCGGGTCGGCGCCGCGCTCCGCAGGACCGGTCTCGGCCAGGGTGAGTTTCCCCGCAGCCGTGGCGGTCATCGTCGCGGTGCCCCCCGAGGTGGGGGACGGGGTGCTCGGCGTCGGGGCCGTGGCGGCCTGGTCCTCGGTGGCCATTTCCTGGACCACCTGCGCGATGATCTGTTTGAGGGTGTTCACATCAATGCTCATGGCTCACCTCAGATGCTCTCGGGGCTGATGGCCTGACGGATGGTCTTGATCTGGTTCCACCGCTCGTCGTCGATCTGGTAGCCGGTCTGCGGGCCGTGGTAGTCGTTGGGCGAGTTCACGGCCGAGATCACGTTGAAGTCGGCGTCGAAGATCGCGGAGGTGTGCAGGTAGTCGCCCGCGACGCGGCGCTTCAGCAGGTTGAACACCGCCTCGGCGACGTCCTCGAAACCGCCTCGCGACAGCGCCTTGGCCACGTCCACGCCGGTGACCTCGCGGTTCATCATGTCCTCGGCGGCCTTCAGGTCCTCGACGACGTTGCGTTTGGGCATGTCATCGGAGCTGTGGGCGTAGGTGGCGGCCTCCACCTCGGCGTCGGTGATGGCCGGCAATCCCAGCTCGTCGAAGACGGCCTGCAGGGCGCGGGCGGCCTTGCGGCGCACCGCGATGACGTCCTCCTCCAGGACGGGGGTGAGGCCGCCGTCGACGCGCAGGTCGCGCTGGATGATGTTCCAGTCGTCGAAGTCCTCGGCATCCCAGTTGGAGCCCGCGAACATGTTGTCCTTGTTCGGGGTGGAGGAGTAGCCGGAGCAGATGAAGTCGGTGCCGGGCACGAACTGCATCAGCGACCGCGACACCCGGCGCAGATCGGAGTGGGTGAAGGTCTGGTCGTTGCTGGAGGCACACTCGAGGTCCAGCATGGTGGCGATCAGGTTCTCGGCCAGCACGGCGCGGATGCCGCCGGGCACGCCCGCGGGCACGCCGATGCAGCTGACGGAACCGTTCTGGGTGCCCTGCGACCCGGCGGCCTTCGTCACGAACAGGCAGCGGGCCTCCAGGTACAGCATGGACTTGCCTTCGGCGTAGCCCATTTGCACCTCGGAGCCGGTGCCGGAGGTGAAGCGCATCTTCAGGCCGCGGGAGGCGTAGCTGGAGGCCAGGAAGGCCTTCGACCAGGGGGTGTCGTCACCGTCCATGAACACCGCCTCGGTGCCGTAGACGGACACGGTTTCGGCGTAGGCGGTCAGTCCGCGCATGCCAAGCTGCAGCTCCGTGGCCTCCTCGACCGCGCACTGGGTGAGGATGCCGGGACGGCCCGTCTGGGCGCCGACCAGCAGCGCCAGCGCGTTGAACGGGGCGTAGCGGACCACACCGACGGTGGTTTCCTGCTCGGCGAAACCGCGCAGCGCGGCCTCGGCGGAGTCGGCGGTGATCTGCACGGGGTTGTCGGCGACGTTGGTGACGTGGCACTGGTTGGCGGGCTGCTTGCGGGCACGCAGTTTCGTGACCGCCATCATCATCTCCAGCACGCTCATGTTGCCGACGACCTCGGTGAGTTTCGCCGGGGTCATGGCGGTGGTCAGCGGGATGATCTCGGTGCGGGGCACGTTGATGTCGCACAGCATGCGGGCCACCTGGAGGGAGTCGATGGCCATGGCCTTCTCCGCCAGCTCCAGGTTGATGCCGTAATCGGCGACGAAGGTGTCGATCATGTCGAACTGGTCGCGGGTCTTGCCGTCGAGCTCGGTCACGAGCCCGTTGGTCAGTGTGATCGACGGTTTCGGATCGTTGGGGGAGTCCATGGCGATGAGGCCCACCTCGGGCCATTCGCTGACGAACCCGTCCTGGTTCACGGGGCGCGCGTCGAGCGCCTCAAACCTCTTGGAACGCATCAGATCGGTCCTCAGATGTAGGGGGTCGTGGTGGATTCGGGCGTGGCGCCGAGCGCACCGAGGAGGGGGATGCCCACCTCGCGGGCGGCGATGATGGCCTGCCGGACGGCACCCGAATCGCCGCTCAGGAACGAGATGACCTCGTTGGAGAAGCTGGTTCCGCCGGCGGGGCTGGCGTAGCCGATGACGTCGACGGTGGCTGCCTTGACGGCGGTGTCGGCCAGGACGACACCGATGCCGGCGGGGGCGCCGACGGTGATGCCGAAGGCCTTGCCGATCGGGGCTCCGAACGCCTTGTTGAGGGCGTAGGAGGCGCGGGCGGTGTACTGGAACTCCAGATGGCCTGCGTCGTTGCCGTAGACGTCACCGAAGGTGCGGTCCAGCTCCCCGAGGGACACCTCGACGGCGCGGCGGGCGTCGGAGACGTCCTCGGCGCCGAAGATGATCAACGAGCCGTGACCGGCGCCGCCCTTGGTGTCGCGGGGCAGCTCGATGGTCAGGATCTCGGAGTTGGTGGCCTTGACGGCCTCGTCGGCGGCGAAGATGTGCGGGCCGGCACCGGTGCGGGCGCCGAGGATGCCGATGGAGCGGTACTCCTTCTCCGGTTTCATCGCCTTGAGCAGCTGCGAGTCGACGTTCGCGATCACTAGGCCGATGGTGTCACCGAGGGCGTTGGTGCCGACGAACTCGGTCACGGCGGGAACGGAGCCGGCCGCGGGCGTGGGTGCGGCCGTGGGGGCTGCGGGAGCGGATGACGGTGCGGGGCCCTCGCCACCCATCTGCTTGACCACTTCGGCCAAGACCTTGTTGATCATTTCCTCAGACATTGTTCAATACTCCTACTTGGCCTGGCCGGGGAGGATCTTGGATACATCATTATGGGGGCGGGGGATCACGTGGACGCTGACGAGTTCGCCCACCCGCTCCGCGGCCGATGCGCCCGCGTCAGTCGCGGCCTTGACCGCTCCAACGTCGCCGCGCACCATCACGGTCACGTAGCCGGCGCCAATCCTCTCCTTGCCCACCAGGGACACATTTGCGGACTTGACCATGGCGTCGGCGGCCTCAACCGCTCCGACATAGCCCTTCGTCTCGACCATCCCGAGCGCTTCCTGCATGCGGACTCCTTCGTCGTTACTCCTAGTGACGGGCCAGTCACACCCGTCACTGCTACCATAGAGCCTCATCGGATACACAGTCCGTCCCGGTTGTTACATATTCTTGATCAGACTTCTGGAGGGTCTTTGAACCAGGGACGAAGTGGCCCTATCGTGATTGCATCCCAGAGGAGCGATGAATGACCGAGCTGACCGATCTCACCGACAAGACCCGCATCATCCAGGAGTTCGTGCCTGGTAAGCAGGTCACGCTCGCTCACGTGATAGCCAACCCGGATCCGCACCTCTACCCGAAGATCGGCCTGCCGACGGGAACCCGCGGCGCCATCGGGGTGCTGACCATCACGCCGGGCGAGGCAGCGGTGATCGCCGCTGACATAGCCACCAAGTCGGCGGGCGTCGAGCTGGCTTTCGTCGACCGCTTCTCCGGGTCGCTCCTGGTCACCGGCCAGCTCGCTGACGTCGAGTCCTCCGTGACGGGCATCGTGAACACCCTTCAGGAGGTCCTCGGATTCACCCCGGCCCCACTGACCCGGACATGAGGTCCATCCTGCTGGTCGGCAGCATCGGTGCCGGTAAGACGACGTTCAGGCAGTGCCTCCAGGGATTGCCGATCGAGTACGCCAAGACCCAGGCCATCGAGACGTTCGCCACCACCATCGACACCCCCGGCGAGTACCTGGAGGTGGGCCGCTACAAGCATGCGCTGATGCTGGCGTCCTATGACGTGGACGTCGTGGTGCTGATCCAGTCGGCCACTGCGGACGAGACGCGCTTCCCGCCCGGCTTCGCCACCACCTTCAACCGCGAGGTGCTGGGGGTTGTGACGAAGGCGGGGATAGCCACGGATGGGCAGATCCACGAGGCCATCGAGCACCTGACTAGCGCAGGCGCCGGTGAGATCCTCGCCGTCGACTCGGTCACGGGCGAGGGATTCGACCAGGTGCGGGAGGTGCTGTGCCGGACCCCATCGTGACCCCGCCGGCGGGCGTCACCGCGCCCCTCGACCTGCGCAGCCTCATCGACGTCGCCGAACTGCAGCGCATCCAGGACGACTTCGCCTCCTCCACCGGCCTGGCGATGATCACCGTCGACGCCATGGGCCGTCCTGTGACGGAGGCGTCGCGGTTCAGCACCCTGTGCCAGTACCTGCGGCGCGATCCCGCGATCCGGGCCAAGTGCTTCAGCTGTGACGCCCACGGTGGGCTGCAGAGCGCCATCGAGGGGCGTCCGGTCGTGTACCGATGTCATGCCGGGCTCGTGGACTTCTCCGTCTCGATCATGTGGGGTTCCCAGTACCTCGGGGCCGTGATGGCTGGGCAGGTGTTGTTGACAGAGGGGGAGCATCACCTCCAGCAGATCGTCGGGGCCTCCGACGTACTGGAGCACGAGGAGACCGCGAAGCTCCTGGACCAGGTGGCGGTGGTCGACCTCGGCAAGCTGCAGGCCGCGGCCAACGAGATCGTCGGGCTGGCGAACGCACGGCTCGGATCCACCCTGGGCGAGGCCGACTTCGCCGTGGCGGGCACCGTGCTGGGACGGCTCGGCCAGATCCCCGACCCGAGTGGCAACGTGGCGCTGGCGCCGTTGCTCGCCGGCACCCGCAAGCCCCTGCCGCTGATCCCCGTGGAGTCGGTGAACCGGCAGATCTCGCTGGAGGCCCCGATCGTCGCGCGCAACATCGCCCGGGGCGATGCCGCCGCGAACCTGGAGCTGCTCGGCAGCTACCTGGACCACCTGCTGCCGCGCTGGAGCCAGAAGGTGGATCCCAAGGAGCTGTCCGAGTACGAGGACATGATGATCGGCATCGCCACCAGCGAGGCCGTGCAGTTCGGGCGTGACATCTCCCAGATCGTCACCCGCCACCGGGGACGCCGCCGCGGGCCCATGAACCGCTACGAGTGCCAGGTGTACTGCGAGAAGCTGCTGATCCGCGTTCATAACCTTTTGGAGCCGACGGCCCGGGGCGGGGAGCGGAGCCTGGCGACGCTGCTCAACGAGATCGAGAAGGACCCATCGTCGTTCCTGACGCTGAGCAAGGCCGCCTCCTACCTGATGTGGTCGGAGTCGCATTTTGCACGCAAGTTCAAGGAACGCACCGGCTCCAGCTTCATCAACTACGTGACCGCGAAACGGCTCGAACGCGCCAAGTTCGTGCTGGTCCACACCGACAAGCCGGTGCTGCGGATCGCGGCTGAGCTGGACTTCACCCCGCTCAACTACTTCTCGCGACAGTTCAAGAAGCACGTCGGGGTGACCCCGTCGGAATACCGGAGGGAACACAGCAAGAGAGCAGCATGACCAGGGTCCGCTCGTCGGTGCACATCCTGCGCTGGATGATTCGCATCGCCCATGAGACAGGCATACCGGGTCGAGAGGTGCCGACCGCGACGTCGGCCGAGCCGCAGGGACGGATACCTGCGGCTCAGGGGAGAAACAAACAACCGGGGGAAGACAGGAGCAAGATATGAAGGAATTCCGACTCGCCACCAGAGTCAGTGTTGGGGTAGGGGCGCTGGAGGTACTCGACGAGTTCCGTGGGAAGTCGGTGTTTCTCATCACCGACGACTTCCTGGCCACCACCGACGTCTACAAGCAGGCGGTCGCGCGGCTTGGCGACAGGGTGAGCGTGTATACCGGGGTGAAGCCGAACCCGACCACCTCCGAGATCGGGGCGGGCGTCGCGGTCTACATGAAGGCCCAGCCTGACGTGGTCGTCGCCTACGGCGGCGGGTCGGCGATGGATGCCGCGAAGGTGATGCACAAGACGGCGCTTGAGGCCGGATTCGGTGCTCCCCTGGGGATCGTCGCCATCCCGACCACCAGCGGGTCGGGATCCGAGGTGACGTCGTTTGCCGTCGTCACCGACGAGACGACGCACACGAAGATCCCGATCATCTCCGAGGACCTGGTGGCGAAGCTGGCGATCCTGGACCCGGCTGCGGTGGCTGGGGTGCCTGCCCACATCACCGCTGACTCCGGCATGGACGCGCTGACCCACGCGATCGAGGCCTACGTGGCCACCGACGCCAACGACCTCTCGGACGCCATGGCTGAGAAGGCCATCAAGCTGATCTTCGCCAACCTGCTGCGCTGCTACACCCACGGCGACGACCTGGAGGCCCGCTCCCACATGCACAACGCCGCATGCATGGCTGCGATCGCCTTTGACAATGCCGGGTTGGGTATCGTGCACTCGCTGGCGCACGCGCTGGGCGGGCACTACCCGATTGCCCATGGCCGGCTGAACTCGCTGCTGCTGCCGCACGTCATCGAGTTCAACGCGGCCGGCAACCCCAAGGCCGCGGAGCGCTACGCGCAGATCGGGCAGATGATCGCGCCGTCGTCGAAGGGCCGCGCGGCGGTGATGTCGCTGGTCGCGGCGGTGGAGAAGCTCAGGGGCCAGCTTGGCATCCCGGCGCGCCTGTCCGACCTGAAGGTCAGCGCATCCGACGTGCGCCGCGACGAGAACGAGCTGGTGGCAGCGGCCCTGGCCGATGGCTGCACCCCGACGAACCCGGTCGCACCAACCGCCGAGGACCTCAAAGCCCTGGTACGCAAGATCGCCTGAGCACCCCATGGTCGCTGGTCTGGTCCAGGTTCCCCCTGGACCAGACCAGCGATTCTGTCGTGGCAGGAATGCTGCACGGCAGCTGCGCAAGGCCAGCCAAGCCCCTGTTTCAACACCCAAACCGGTTTTGTGTAACATAATTGGGTGCAGGTTAAATTCGCTCAGTCGGCCCGGAGGCATCGGGTGTCTTCCGCACCAGGCGCGTGAGGTGATCGTGAACCGGCACGGTGGATCTGGTCAATGGTGATCTGGCCTGGGTGGGTGAGGGCTCCAGGGGAGTTGAGCTGGAGATTCTGGGCCGTCCGGTGATCGATGAGCGGACGGGGGAACCGATCCTGCTGATCATTCATGTTATGCCTACTGATGTAAGGAGGTAGAGATGGGAACCGTGGGTGGAGGGCTGGGAAAGCTGTTCTTTGATGACGCTGAGGAATACGTGGATCTGGATGCCCAGGACTACCGGCTTCCTGATGGGACGCGGTTGACCAATGCGATGGCCGATGAGCTGGCGGATGAAGTTGAGCGGCATGGGCTTGCTGGGCGTCCCCATCTGGACCCGGAACAACGACCCTCGGTGCATCTGGCATTCCGGGTCCCTAGCAGCGTTGGGGAACAGGTGGATTCCCTGGCGAAGCGCACTGGGCGCCGCCGCTCTGACGTACTGCGCGCAGCCCTGGATGCTTACCTGAAGGAAAGTGCCTGATCTGTCGTCTGGCTAACTCGCAGCCGCTCCGCCGTGGTGGTGCGGCGGAAGAGCAGGTCGCCGCCGATGAAGATCACGACGAATAGTGCCCTGACGACTCGCTTGCAGAGCTTCATCGGCAGCCCCTATGCGGTTACTGCAGCTGGCCCACAGCCAATCCGTCGTAACAGCACTCCCAGTGTTGGTTAGCCAGGTGACTCGGTGGTCAGGCTCCCCGGCGTGCTGCGGCATGCAGGTGGTCGGCGGTGATGGACCTGGTGTCCCACTCCTCCTGGATTGCGCCGCCGGACATGACGATCACCCGGTCGCTGAACTGGTGCAGCTCCCGCTCGTCGGTGGTGAACAGCAGCACCCCGACGCCGCGGCCGGTGATCTCCTCCAGGAGCCGCACGAAACGCTCCCGGGTGGCGATGTCCAGGCCGTCGGTGGGCTGGATCAGGATCATGATGCGGGCGTTCTGACTCGCGATCTCCTGCATCTGCTGCCAGCGGCGCTGTCCGGTGGACTGCACGGGACGGTGCAGTATCTCGCTCATCCGGGTCTCCGACTCCTTCAGCATGAGCAGGATCCGGGTGGTGTCCTCGATGGCCTCGTCGTCGACGTTGTCGCCGCCGTCGAGCATGACGATGTTGCGGGCCGCGTGGGCCTCGCTCTCGGGGTCGAGCATGTTGGTCAGCACCGCGATGCCGAGCGCCGGCAGGTCGCGGGGGGCGGTGATGCGGGCTGCGCGGCCATCCACGGTCAGCGACGCCATGTAGGCGGGCCGCTTCCCGATCAGCGCGTCGCGGACCTCCTCGACGCCCGAGTCCCTGACGCCGGTAAAGCCCAGGACCTCGCCGCGGTTCAGCTGGAAGGAGACCGGCTCCTTCGTGCATTCCAGGCCGGCCACATCCATCACCACGTCGGCGGTGGCGTTGGCGCGGCGCGGGGTGATTTCGACGACCGAGCCGAACATCGCCTCGGTGAGCTCCTCAACGGTGGTGGTAGCCGAGTCGAAGATCGCCTCGACCTTGCCGTCACGCAGCACCGCGATGCGGTTGCACAGTCGCAGTGCCTCCTCAAGCTGGTGCGTGATGTAGAGGACTCCCCGCCCTTCCTCGACGGTCCGGTTCAGGGCGTAGCGCAGGTCCTCCAGCTCCTCGGAGTTGAGGGCGTTGCTGAGCTCGTCGATGACGATGACATCCCGTGGGTCGGCGAGCATCCGCACCACCTCCGCCATGCGGCGTTCTGTGTGGCTGAGGCCGCCGAGCCGGTGGGTGGGGGACAGCGGGATCCCGGTCTCGGAGAGGATCCGTTTCGCCCTGGTCATCAGCTCCGCGAGGCTGTGTTGCCCCTCGACGTGCCGGAACATGGCCTCGACGACGGTGAGCTTCGGGTCCAGCTCGTTCTGGGGGTCGATCAGCATGATCCGTCGTGGATCCCATGCGCCACCCCCGAGGCTGGCCACCCCCTCGTCGGCCGAGGTGTAGCCGGCGATGATCGAGGCCATGGTGGACTTCCCCACGCCGTTGGGGCCGACGATGCCGAGCACCTCCCCGTATTGGAGGTCGATGTCGACCCCGGTCAGCACCTCAAGGCGGCCGAAGGACTTGCGCATCCCTCGGACCGCCAGCAGCGGTTCCTTATCCCACATGCATACCTCGTAGTTGTCATTTGTCCGCAACGCGAAGCCGTCTTCTCAGCACCGGGCAGGATCCAGGTGAGTCCTTCTCCCGGCAGGAAGGCGACATGACCCGACTCTAGGCGATGACGGAGTCACTGGCGTAGCGAACCTGCCCTTGGTTAACTGAGATTCCGCAGATAGGACCTTACCGCTGGTTTGCCTTCCTTGCGAGCCAAACCGGTCGGGGAGGGTCGTTTTTTGCCGCGAATGCTCAGATTTCTTGTCAGACGACCGGCTGACATGAATGATTGTTTTTTCAATCAGAATATCCGATGCCGAAGGAACCGGACATCGATGAATCCCGGTGAAACAGGAACGACCGCTCGTCACCACCAGGGATCTGCTCCGGAGGCCAGGTGGTCCAGCATGCTCAGCCCCCCGGCGAAGTCGCCGTGCGGCTGCGGGTAGGGGACGGGCTGGTAGGCGTGGTAGTCCAGTGCGATCCCGCGGTCCGCGAAGACTGACTCGTCCAGGTAGTTTCGGCCCGACGGCCCCGACAGGTACACGTCCCCGCCCAGCTCCCCGGTGATCGAAGCCAGCAGCTCGGAGGCCGACCCCGTCGCCTCCAGCTCCGACGAGCGCACCAGCCGCGCCGGGATCTGGTAGTGGTCGCGCAGCCGGGTGATCAGGTCGGTGCACAGATCCGCCAGATTCGTCGTCCCGGGGGCGTAGACGGCCTCCAGCATCGCCGCGGCCGCCTCGTACCCCGGGCAGCGTCCGTACAAGGTCTGGAGGGTCTTGAGATGGTCGCTGCGCCAGGGCTTCAGCTCGTTGGTCTCCACCTGCGAGGTGAGCTGTCCCAGCCGGCCTTTGGTGTGCACCGGAACCGTCAGCCACTGCGGGCCCCCCGTGCCCTTGATCCTCACCCGGTTCTGGAAGCCGCCCTTGGTGAAGGGCACCGTGTCGAGCAGGACGAAGACATCCGCCTTCGTCATCTTGTCGAAGAACCCCGTCCACGGGGCGAAGTTCGGCTGGTGGATGGTGACTATCATGCCCGGCTCACAGGACGACGCGGATCAGCTCGAAGGCTTCGGCCCAGTCGTGTTTCACCTGGAGGCCGCGCACCCGGGCGAGGGACTCGTGGAACTCACGCGTGAAGTACGGCCTGCCCATCTCCAGCTGCGACGTGTACTTCGTCAGTGCTTCCCACTTGGTGTCCAGGTGATGTCTCTCCAGCGTCACGAAGGCCGACGCCGAGAACGTGATGTGGTTCCACGGCAGCTCGTAGCCCAGCACCGTCTTGTGCTTGAACGCCCGCAGCGCCTCATCGTGGATCGTGGCGTGGTCCTGGTGCAGGTCGGAGCCTGAGGGGATCAGGACCCAGCCGGGATCTAGGCGCCGCGCCAGCTCCACGATGTTCTCCAGCACCTCCTGGCGGTGGTACCCGAGCTTGCGCACCGGGTAGTGCAGGATCGTGCGGTTCTCCGGCTTGACCCCGAGGACGTCCAGCGACGCATTGCACTCGTCGGCCAGCTGCGACGGCGACGACCCAGCGGGCAGCGAGTCCTCCGCCGTCGAGAACACCGCCACGTGCAGGTCCACCCCTGCCTCCAGCCACTTGGCCATCGACCCGCCCGCGCCGAGCTCCGCGTCGTCGGTGTGCGGGGCGAGTACCAGGATCCGTTCGGGGATGATCATCACGTCAGAGGCTTTCGTAACACGACAGGAGCTTGCCCAGCTCCACGTCCCAGTTGTACTTGCGCAGGATCGCCTGCCGGCCGTTCTCGCCGATCCGGGCCGCCTCCTGCGGATCGCTGAGAAGACGGTCGAGGGCCTGCGCGACGGCGGCGGTGTCAAACGGGTCGACGGTGATGCCGCAGTCGTGCTCGGCGACGATCCGCTGCCACAGCGGGAAGTCCGAGGCGATGAACGGCAGCCCGCACGCCATGTACTCGAACATCTTCGTCGAATAGCCCTCGACGTAGTTGCTGATCGGGTGGTCCAGGACGATGCCGACCTGCGCGTCGCGCAGCCCGGCCACCACCTCGTCGCGGGGCAGCGGGCCCGGATAGCGGACGTGCTGCCACCCCGGATGGGCCTCGGCCTGCTCCTGGAGCTGCTTGAACTTGCCCGCCAGCAGGCCCGTCACGCCGCCGGGAAGCTGCTCGAAGGCGGCGAGCATCTCGAACAGCCCCTGCTGCTCGGATAGCCCGCCGACGTAGATGAAGGCGTTGTCCCGCTCGCCGAAGGGCTTCTCGTTGCGCTGGTTCGCCAGCCCCTTTTCGGGGAAGTTCTGCACCACCACCGTCTTCGCGGCCGGGAACTTGGCGGCTATCGACGGGGTGGCGGCGACGATCGCGCTCAGCGCCCGTCCCGAGATTCCCTCCAGGACCCGGACGATCCCGGACAGCGGCCTCTTCAGCCAGCCCGGGATCCAGGTCTTGTTCATGATCTGCAGCGGGACGTCCTCGTGGACGTCGTAGACGACCTTCTTGCCACACAGCCGCAGCGCCAGCCCCACCCCCATCAGCTCGGGGTCGTGGAAATGGTAGATGTCTGCGCGCTCCCGCAGCGCTCGGAGGAAAATCGCCCACGTCTTGCGGAAGATCCGGTCGATGCGGCCGCGCGGTGCACCCAGGCCGATCACCCGCACCCCCGCCACGTCGGTGTCGCCGTCGTGGCAGTCGATCAGCGCGACGTCATGTCCCGCCGCGGCCAGAGACGCGCACTCCTTGTAGGTGACGCGGGTGTCGTGGACGTCATGGACCGACGAGAGGTGCCGGACCCGTTTCATCGAGCTGTGCCGTCACCGATCGAACGGTAGGCCACTCCCTCCCAGCGTGCGGGGTCGAGGGCGCCGCGGCCGTCGACGATCACGGCGATGCCGGGCAGGTCGGAGGGAGCCAGCTCCAGGTATTCGGGGTGGTCCGCCTGCAGGATGGCGGCCTCGACGGGATCGCCCAGGTGGTACGGGGTGAAGCCGTACTTCGCGAGCTCCTCGTCAGTGTACATGGGGTCGTGCACCAGCACCTCGGCGCCGCGGGCCCTCAGGCCGTCGACGGTCGGGAAGATCCCGGAGAACGCGGTCTCCTTCACCCGGCCCCGGTAGGAGGCGCCCAGCACCACGACGCGGCGTCCCTTCAGGTCGCCCAGCGCACCCTCGGCCAGCGCGATCGCGTACTCGGGCATCGTCATGTTCGCCTCGCGGGCGGTGCGCACGATCGTGGCATCCGGGTCGGTGTAGAGGTAGAGCCGCGGATAGACGGGGATGCAGTGGCCGCCGACGGCGATGCCGGGACGGTGGATGTGGCTGTAGGGCTGCGAGTTGGAGGCGTCGATGACCTTGTGGACGTCGATGCCGTTGGCGGCCGCGAACTTGCCGAACTGGTTCGCCAGGCCGATGTTGACGTCGCGGTAGGTGGTCTCGGCGAGCTTGGCCATCTCGGCGGCCTCCGCGGAGCCCATGTCCCACACGCCGTTGCCCTGGGGCAGGTCGGGGCGCTCGTCGAAGGTGAGGACCTGCTCGTAGAAGTCGATGCCCTTGCGGGTGCCCTCTTCGGAGAGGCCGCCGACCAGCTTCGGGTACTTGCGCAGGTCCGCGAAGACGCGGCCGGTCAGCACCCGCTCTGGCGAGAAGACCAGGTGGAAGTCCTTGCCCTCGGTCAGCCCGGAGATCTCCTCGATCATCGGCTTCCAGCGGTTCCGGGTGGTGCCGACGGGCAGCGTGGTCTCGTAGGAGATGAGGGTGCCGGGGGTTAGGTGCTCGGAGAAGGAGCGGGTGGCGGCCTCCATCCAGCCGAAGTCCGGCTGCCAGGTCTCGTCGTTGACGAACAGCGGGACGACGATCACGATCGCGTCGGTGCCCGGGATGGCGTCGCTGTAGTCGGTGGTGGCGCGCAGCTTCCCGGCCGGGACGAGCTCCGAGAGCTTCTCCTGGAGGTGGGCTTCACCCGGGAAGGGCTCGATCCCTGCGTTGACCTTGTCCACCACGGCCTGCTGGACGTCGACGCCGACGACCTCGTGGCCCATGTCTGCGAACTGGACTGCCAACGGCAGGCCGATCTTGCCGAGTGCGATGACGGCGATCTTCACGAAAGGATCCTTCCAACGGTGAGAACTGGCGCGCTGCCGAGGCGATTCTACCCACCCGATAACCTGAGCCGCATGAGACCAGTCCTGGCCATCGGGCCGTCGAACTACGCCGGGCAGGCCACCGCCTGGGCGCGGGCCGTGGCCGCCCATCTGCCCGCGGACGCGTGGTCGTTCTCCGGGGTGCCGCTGCGCGGCGGCGGTTTCCACTTCGAGGTAGACCGGCTGCTGGGCCGGTTCGCTTTCCGCACCCCCGTCGCGTGGAAGTCCCGTGCCAGGCGGATGTTCGAGGGCGTCACCCACGTCGCGCTCGACGGTTTCATGTCCTTCGCCCGCTGGGACCGCGCCTCCCATTTCCAGGCCGACGCCCGGCAGCTGGCGGAGATGGGCTACTCGATGGCGCTGATCGCGCACGGCTCCGACGTCCGCGACCCCCTGGCGCACATGGCCCGCGACGAGTGGTCGTACTTCACCGTCGGCGACGACGACTGGCGGGCCTCGCTGATCCGGCGCACCGAGATCAACCGGGGCTTCGCAGAGGGCTGCGGCTGGCCGGTGTTCCACTCCACCCCCGACATGGGCTTCGACCTGCCGTCCAGCACCTGGCTGCCCGTGGTGGTCGACGTCGGGGCGTGGGCCTCGGACGCGCCGCTGCTGGAGCGCGAACGTCCGCTCGTGGTGCACGTCCCGTCGCAGCGGCACCCGCCGATCAAGGGCACCCAGTTCATCGACCCGGTGCTGCGCCGTCTCCACGACGAAGGGGCCATCGAGTACGTCGCGCCGTCCGGGCTGCCCCACGCGCAGCTGCGGGAGCTCGTGAAGTCCTGCGACGTCGTGGTGGATCAGGTGATGTTCGGCTCCTACGGGGTGGCGGCCGTGGAGGCGATGGCCGCGGGCCGGGTCTGTGTCGGACGCATGATCGACGCGGTACGCGAGAGAATGCCGGAGTCGCCACAGCTGCTGGAGGCCACACCTCAGACGCTCTACGAGGTGGTCGCCTCCATCCGTGACCGCCGCGACGAGCTGCGCGCCCAGGCGGCCGCGGGCCGAGAGTTCGCGCACACGTGGCATGACGGGCGGCTCTCAGCCGAACGGCTGGCGCCGTGGCTGGGATAGAGTGGCGCATTGCCACGCCCGACTCGCGGCGAGGTCCCTTGAGGGGGTGTGAGAATCGCTGGGCAGGGATACAGGGATAAGGGTGGCTTTCTCCAGGATCGTCAAGAACAGCGCCGTCAGGTATGTGCTGGCGGGGGGTCTCGCGTTCGTGTTCAACGTCGTCCTGCTGAACGTCTTCCAGGTGGGGCTGAAATGGCCCACCAGCGTCGCGGCGATGCTCGCCTTCTGGGGCACTTTCGGATTCAGCTACGCGATGCAGCGGATCTTCGCCTTCCAGTCGAAGTCCCCGGTCGCCGGGTCGCTGGTCCGGTACTCGATTCTCGTCGCCTTCAACTCGATCGTGGTCTCCGTCGTCGTCACGCTCTGCAACGAGGGACTCGGCATCGGGCTCGGCACCTCGCAGCTGATCGCGACGGTCCTGACCACCGCCTGGAACTACTTCGCCTACAAGCACTGGGTCTACGCCGGCACATCCCGGGCCACGGCGGCTGGGAACGGCGGGCAGGACGCGGTCCCGGACGGGCATGCCGAGACGAAGCGGTCCTGACATGCCGGTGCTGTCGATCATCGTGCCCGCCCACAACAGCGGCACCCGCCTGGAGGGCACCGTGGACCTCCTGCGGCGGGAGCTGGGGGACGCCGGGATCGAGGTGATCATCGTCGAGAACGGCTCGACAGACGACACCTGGGAGGTCGCGCAGCGCCTGGCGGCCACCTCCGGGCCGTTCCCCGTCCTGGCCTGCCAGTCGGACGTCGGCCTGGGCGCGGCCTACCGGGAGGGCATCCGCCGCGCCAGCGGTCAGACGCTGCTGCTGACCGCCGACGACCTCCCATTCGGCCTGACGGACATCGACGCCTGGCGGCGGGTGGACGCGACGGCCCTGGTCGTCGGGTCGAAGGCGCACCGGGAATCGCGGGTGCCCCGCTCGCTGCTGCGCTCGGTCATGTCCGGTGGGTATCGGGTGCTGCGCTGGGTCGTCCTCGGCATGACCGTCGCCGACTGCCAGGGCACGATCTTCGCGCCGCGCGACTGGCTGGCTGCGCGGCTTCCCGACCTGCGTGAGGACGGCTACCTGGCCAGCACCGAGATCGTCTATCTCGCCCAGCAGCAGGGCAAGCCGGTCATCGAGGTGCCTGTCACTCTGGCTCCCCGCCACGACGACGGCAAGACCCGGATCCGGCTGGGCGACATCCGGGACATGGCCTTCGGCCTGCTCAGGCTCCGGGCTCGTCGCAGGGAGCTACGCCAGGGTCACTGAACTGGACAGGAGTAGACGGTCTCGGGAACCTGCACCCGGACCGGCACGTCCCGGTCCAGGCCGTAATAGATCCGCCACTGATGCGCCGCGAGCTCGGGATATGTGCTGGTGAAATACCACGTCACGCTGGGACACGGCAGGAAGCTCGGGATCGTCACCGTGCTCTGCTGCCCGGCCTTGACCGCCGCCACCTGCTGTTCGACGCCTCGCCAGGTCGCCCAGTTCACCGCCAGCTGGGTGCCGGTGATCACCAGCGAGTGCAGCGCCACCGCGACCAGCAGGACGGGGGCCGCTAAGGACGCCGTCCTGGCCTCGGGGCGTCGCTGCCCGGCGTGCCCGAGCAGGTCGGAGCAGGCCATGACCACCGCCAGGACCGCCAGGATCCCCGACAGGTAGAACGTCCTGTGCACCCAGGCGTAGTGCGGCGAGCTGGAGTACGCCACCGCCCCGGACGTGAGGAACGCCGCCAGCAGCGTGCCCTTCGTCAGCGGCGAGAGCAGGTCCCTGGGCAGCAGGAACAGCACCAGCAGGACACCGGCCACGAAGACCCCGGCGGCGGCCAGCACCAGGACCGCCTCGCCGAGGAGGTTGCTGATCGCGTCCAGGTCAGTCCCACCGACGCGCTTCTGCTCCCGGACGAAGTGCACGTTGGCCGCCAGCCACGCGAACACCCCCAGCGTCATCGCCGACGCGCAGGCCGCCAGCGACCGCCGCCGCAGCGGCGAAAGTCCGCTGGGCCACGCCAGGTAGACGGCGAAGACCAGGACTGCGGCCAGCGCCAGCAGCAGCTTGAGGTCCCGCTGCGGCCACAGGTTCAGCGCCATCGCTCCGCTGACCAGCTTCGCGCGCGGGGTCGTCAGCAGGGCCGGGTCGATGCCCTGGTATGTCGCGACGCGCGCCCGCAGCCCGGGGGCCGTGAACTTCACATAGACCCCGAGGACCGCGCTGAGTGTGATCACCCCGACCGGCACCGTCACCATCCGGGAGCGCGCCGTGAGCAGGGCCACCCCCACCAGGACCACACCCGTGACGGTCACCAGCTCGTGCATCAGGAAGGTCACGAACACCAGCGGGACGGACAGCAGTTCGGCCCACCACGCCACTGGACGCCCGGCCCACCGCCGGAACAGGGGATAGAGGGCAGCCAGCAGCAGCGCCAGCGGGAACACGTAGTTCCACGTGGCGGCCATCAGCATGACGCTCTCCCCGGCGACCCCGGCGCTGAGACCGATCAGCGTGAACGGCCACGAGGCGGCCAGCAGCCAGCAGATCCAGGTCCTGCCGGGGGCGTCTTTCCCGGACAGCGCAGGCAGGGGCCGCCGCATCGCCTCGGCGGCCAGGCGCAGGTAGACCCAGACCATGGCTGTCAGCGCGACGTAGAACAACGCCATCGCCAGGCGGATCCCAGTGTTTCCCAAGGCGAACAGCACCGTCCCGAAGCCGTCGACGAGCCGTCCGTTGATCAGCTTCCAGCAGTCCTTGAAGGTCTTCACGATCCCGTCCCAGGTCTGGGCGCCGCCCGGCAGCTCGGAGGCGATGGCGAAGAACCGGTCGTCGGCCATCAGGACGGGGAAACGCCACAGCACCACCCAGATCAGCGTCAGCACGCCGTAGGCGATGACCGGGCCCTTGGGTACCCGCCGGAGCGCATGCCGGGCCGGGGCATCCAGGTGTCGGCTCATCGAGGGGTCCTCTGCTTGTCCGCGTTAGCTGGCACCTGCGGGGGCTCAGTCGGTGCCGAAGTCCATGGCCGACCGCAGGGCCGCGTCCTCGACCTCCTCCGTCGTCTTCCCGGATCCGAGGGCGGCGATCTTCGCGGCCCCGCCCTGCTCCAGGCGTCCGATGAGGTCGGCGTGGTCTGCCAGCAGCGTGCCCTGGGCGGCGTACAGCTCCAGGCGTTCGCGGGAGTCGGCGATGTCCAGGTTGCGCATGGTGAGCTGCCCGATGCGGTCGGTGGGCCCGAAAGCCGCGTCCTCGACGCGCTCCATCGACAGCTTCTCCGGCTGGTAGGACAGGTTCGGGCCGCGGGTGTCGAGGATGGTGTAGTCGTCGCCGCGACGCAGCCTCAGGTCCACCTCACCGGTGACGGCGGAGGCCACCCAACGCTGGATCGACTCGCGCAGCATCAGCGACTGCGGGTCCAGCCAGCGGCCCTCGTACAGCAGCCGACCGAGTCGCAGTCCCTCGGAGCGGTAGTTCGCGAGGGTGTCCTCGTTGTGGATCGCCGCCAGGAGACGTTCGTAGGCGATCCACAGCAGCGCCATGCCCGGGGCCTCGTAGATGCCGCGCGACTTGGCCTCGATGATGCGGTTCTCGATCTGGTCGCTCATGCCCAGGCCGTGGCGGCCGCCGATGGCGTTGGCCTCCAGCACCAGGGAGACGGGGCTGTCGAAGTGCTTGCCGTTGATGGCGACGGGCTGGCCCTGCTCGAAGCGGATCGAGACGTCCTCCGTCGCGATCTCCACCGCCGGGTCCCAGAACTTGACGCCCATGATCGGCTCCACCGTCTCCAGGGAGACGCTCAGCTCCTCCAGGGTCTTGGCCTCGTGGGTGGCGCCCCAGATGTTGGCGTCCGTGGAGTAGGCCTTCTCCTTGGAGTCGCGGTAGGGCAGGCCGCGTTCGGCCAGCCAGGTGCTCATCTCGGCGCGACCGCCCAGCAGTGAGACGAACGCCTCGTCGAGCCACGGCTTGTAGATCCGCAGCTCCGGGTTCGCCATCAGGCCGTAGCGGTAGAAGCGTTCGATGTCGTTGCCCTTGTAGGTGGAGCCGTCACCCCACACGAACACGTCGTCCTCGGCCATGGCTCTCACCAGGAGCGTCCCGGTGACGGCCCGGCCGATAGGGGTGGTGTTGAAGTATGCGCGACCACCCGAGCGGATGTGGAAGGCGCCGCATGCCAGCGCCGACAGCCCCTCCGCGACGAGGGCCTCCTTGCAGTCCACGAGCCGGGAGATCTCGGCGCCGTAGACCTCGGCGCGGCCCGGCACCGACGCGATGTCGGGCTCGTCGTACTGGCCGATGTCGGCGGTGTAGGTGCAGGGGACGGCGCCCGACTCGCGCATCCACGCGACGGCGACGGAGGTGTCGAGGCCGCCGGAGAATGCGATGCCGACGCGCTCGCCGACGGGAAGAGAAGTCAGAACCTTGGTCACGGCCGCCAGCCTAGTAGACCCGCTGCCGAATCGCGCACCGGTAATCGCGCAGAGTGAATGCCGCGGGGTCCGAATGCCGCGGGGTCCGATCCGGTTTTGCTGGCCTTATTGCTGTTTGCTGGCCTCACAGCACAGGCAAACGTGAACAAGGCCAGCAAAACCGGGTTAAGGCCAGCAAACCTGTGGCAGGGCCAGCAGCGCCAGCTGGATGTTGCTCAGAACTCCAGGACCAGCTTGCCGACGTTGTCGCCCGACTCCAGGATCTTGTGCGCCCGGCGCACCTCGTCGAAGGGGACGCGGGTCTCGGGGGCGGGACGGATCTCGCCGGAGGCGATCTTCGGCCACACCTTCTCCGCGACCTGAGTGCAGATCTCGGCCTTCTCGCCGGCGGGACGGAACCGCAGCGACGTCGCGGCGATGGTGCCCATCTTCTGCAGCAGCAGGCCCAGGTTGAGGGTCCCCTTGGTGCCGCCCTGGAGGCCGATCACCACCATCCGGCCGCGCTTGGCCAAGGCTTTGACGTTGGCCTCAAGGTACTTGGCGCCCATGATGTCGAGGATCACGTTGGCACCGTGGCCGCCGGTGGCCTGGCGTACGCCGTCGACCCAGTCGCCGTGGTAGTCGAGCGCCACCTCGGCGCCGTGCGCTAAGCAATGGAGCAGTTTTGGGTCGCTGCCGGCTGTCGCGACGACGTGCGCGCCCAGGGCCTTGGCGTACTGCGTCGCGAAGGTGCCGACGCCCCCGGCCCCGCCGTGCACCAGCAGCGTCTCCCCGGGCTTCAAGCCGGCGACGTCCATGTTCGAGACCACCGTGGCCGCGACCTCCAGCAGCCCCGCCGCAGTCACGAGGTCGACCGACGGGGGAGGGGCGATCAGCTGTCCCTCAGGGACGACGAAGTACTCGGCATATCCGCCGCCGGCGAGCAGCGCCACCACTTCGTCGCCGGGCTGCCACTTGGTCACGCCGTCGCCGGTCGCCTCGACGACTCCGGAGGCTTCCAATCCGATGATGTCGGTGATGCCCTTCGGGGGCGGGTAGTAGCCGCGGCGCTGCAGGAGATCGGCGCGGTTCACGCCTGCGGCGACGGTGCGCACCAGCACCTCCCCGGGCTGCGGGGTGGGGGTGGGGGTTTCCTCGATGTTCAGGGCCTCAATATCCCCGGGCTCCTCGACGATGACAGCTCGCATGACGTCGAGTCTATGCGAGTCGCCAGATCACTGGACTGCCCTTCCCGGCCTGCCCGCCGGCCTGCCTCTGAAATCCCGTTTGCTGGCCTTGCTCACATTTGCCTGTGCTGTGGAGCCAGCAAGCAGCAATAAGACCAGCAAATAAGGGTTAAGGCCAGCGGGTGTCCTCGCCGGAGCAAGAAACTCGATACGGACAGTGCATCGATCAGCAAGCCAGTCCTTCCGGATTAGCTGTTGAGCCGGTCAAGCCAGTAGCCAGGTTCACGGTGATCATGGCTGTAAGCAAGAATGAGGATGAGGTTTGGTTCCACGGAATAGACAATGTGGTAAGGGTAGCCGCGAATCCTTTTACTGCGAATCACCGTTCCATCGTCACCGGTTGCGAAGAGCGGGGCTGCTTCTGGCCATTCTGCAATGTCTAGTCGCGCCTGCTGTGCGTGTTCAATGAATCTAAGGCCGATACCTTGCTTCTGCTCTTCATACCAGCGCACAGCAGCATCAAACTCGGCAATTGCTTCGGGATGCTCCCATTGGCTGAGAGTCATGCGGTGAGGGAATCGCGCAAACGCCGATAATGCTCATCGGCATCCACGAGCTCGACTGCGCCAGAACGTGCTTCGGCGAGTCGTCTGGTGGCTTCAGCGCGCCAAGCGGCATCGACCTCGGTGGTCTCATCGGTGTCGTGAATGCTCTCAAGCAGAACGTTAGCGACGACCGCGCGACGATCAGCGTCGAGCGCGAGAACGTCTCGAATCAGCCTTGCAGTGTCCGGTGCCATAAGCCAAGCCTACCCGGTCGGCCGCTGCCGCACCGCGCCAGTTTCGCAGCCCAGGACCGGGTATGGACGCAGTCGGTCTCGCAGCCCCGGCTCCGTCCAGATCATCTTCCCGATGGTGTTCCGAGTCCGATGGCTCCGATGTAGTAGTAATCTCCGGTGGGTGTTGGGAGATGGTGGGTGGCGAGTTTTTGCATGGTGTCGGGTTGGTAGATTTCGAGGACGGGATTGTCTCGGTCGTAGTGGAGGACGTGGAGGAGGCCGTCGGAGAATGCGATTTCTCTGAGCAGTGGTCCGACGTCGAAGGTTTCCACTTTCCCGGTTTCGGGTGTGATGCGGGAGATATAGCGGTATTCGCTGAAGTCGCGGGGGCCTGGATTGATAAAGGTGTGAGCCACGTAGATTTGCCCATTGTGCTGCTCCACCTGGTAGGGCATGTCGTGTTCCAGTTGGATCTGGTCGACGTGCCCGGAGGCCTGATCCACCACTTCGAGGGTGGTGAGCTTCTCATCGAGCATCGGCTCGATGTGCTGGTTCTCCCAGAATGGCATGGCGAAGTAGACCTTGCCGTCCAGGACAGTGGCGTCGCCGATACTTCCGTCGATGGGTGGCCAGTCGAAGGCTTTGGAGAGATTCACTCGGTTGGAGAGGGTCAGATTGTCTGGTGGGCCGCTGATGGTCTGTAACTCGACGGGGCCTTGGGGTGGGGTGGCGTCTTTGGTCATGGTGGTGGTGAAGGCCAGTAGGTCGCTTCCGGAGACAGCCAGCTGCGATGGGGCAGCGTTGCCGGTGCGGTAGCTACCCTGCCGGATGCCCTCGGGGGAATAGATATCCATCCAGGAATTATCAAACCCGCCGCTGACGTAGGAGACCACAGGGTTGCCTGCCACATCGGCGAAATCAAGGACCCCAGCCTCTTCCAGCTGGCTGATTTGGACCGAGCAGTCGCTGCGATTGAGCCGGCCAATGCTGGACTTGTCGTGGACGGTATTGCCATTGGTAGAAAACCAGGCAGAAGGCGTTGCACCACTGAACTCAGCGGTTTTATCAATTCCCTGGACCTCGGCTCTGATTTTGGCCTGCCGGCCACCGGTGGTCCATATCTCCACCCAGGAAGGGAAGGCGGTCCCGGAAGACCACAGCACCGCCACCCCGGTGCTGCAGTCCCTCCGGATCTCGGTATCCCCGATGCAGCCCGCCGTCCAGGCGGTGATCCCGGCCAGGGCGAGGGTTGCCATCACGCGTCGCCGGATACTCATGGCCGCATCTTGTAGACCAGCTTGGTGTTCGGCGTTTTGACCAGCTCCATCGGATGAATGGCCTTGCCATTCTCCTCGGTATTGAGATCGATGCCGTACAGGTCCTTGAAGGCGGCCCACACCAGTTGAGCGCAGTAGAAGCTGTCGCGTTGATCCACGTTGAAGAAAGCGAGGTTATAAGGCTTGTCGACCTGCGCATGGGCCCAGTCGGCGGCTTTGGCGTCCTGGGCGGTCGAGGTGCCGCGCACAGTCACCCCATAGACCTGCTTCTTGTCCATGTACCATTTATTGCCCATAACCTTCACGCCTGTGTTTATGGCTTCCACCGTGGAATCTCGTGAGTAGATGATCCCGGCGTGGCCAGTGGGTATGATCCCGCCGAACTTGTCGTCGGTGACCAGGATCACGCCACTGCGTTGCGGGTAGTAGCCGATGTACCCCTTTGTGGTGCCGGTTCCCTGGTTGCTGCCTCCGCTGCTGGAGGCGGGCTGGATGCCGTCTTCGTGTGCGAGCTCGGTCTCGCCCTTGTCGGGCGTGAGACGCCCGGCTTCGAAGTCGGCATTGATCTGCTCATTGAGACGGGCCCAGGCCTCCTCCTCGGTGTCCTGCCCGTCGGCGTGTGCCACGGCTGCGGGCCCGAGGAACCCGAGTGCCATCACCACTATGCTTCCAATCAACCTCTTCATTGCGGTTTCTCCCTCGTGGAGTTGCTTTTGGACTGGCTTGACGCTAACACGATGCTGCCGCAGGGTGAAGGATATATGTGAAAGAATTTTCAACCTCCGGTGCCGCCTCGATGTTTACAATAGTAAATCCCCATGCCGGAGCCATGTTGGGGTGGAGGCAAAAGTCATTACGTCGTCCAAAAAGACGACCAATGGGCCGAATGTCTCTCGTGTTTCGAGGGGATTATTCAAGGTAATTGCCAAATATATACAGGCTTGTTTTGTTGAGGAATTCATCGACCGGAGCGGGCGGCATCTACCTGGGCTGCGGTGTGGGGTTTGCTCAATGTTCAGGGCCTCAATGCCCTGGGCTCCTCGACGGTCACAGCTCGCATGACACGATTCTATGCGAGTTGTCAGATCGCCGGACTGCCTTTCCCAGTCCTGCTGCGCACGATCAATGAGCCTAAAGGTGTGCTGGTAATACTGTGATGGCCCCTCCGGTAGTCTGACGGTATGACTCGGAAGATTGCGGTGAGCCTGCCGGACGAGCAAGTCGACTCGATTCGTCGTGCCGTGGAGCAAGGTAGGGCGGTGTCCGTGTCCGGTTTCATCAGTGCGGCTGTTGCCCGGGCAGAGCGCGAGGACAGCCTGGCGCAGTTGTTGGACGACCTGGACCGTGAACTGGGTGAGGTGAGCGCTGACGACCTGGCCTGGGCTGACAAGGCGCTGGGTCTGTGATGACAAAGTGCGGCAGGGTGACTGGGCTGACTTTGGACACCGGGGCGCTGCTCGCGCTTGAGCGAGGCGACTCCAGGGTGCGGGCGTTGCTACGGCGGGCCCTCGAAAGTGGCATCGGGTTCTCAGTGCCCGCTAGCGTTGTGGCGCAATCGTGGCGTGGCGGGCCCCGGCAGGCGCGTGTGGCTCGCCTGCTCGGTGATCCTGCGGTGGACGTGCCGCCGCTGGACGATACGACGGCCCGAGCCGTTGGGCTGTTGTGTGGACGAACCGGGCATCCGGACGTCGTGGATGTTCACGTGGCGCTGCATGCACGGGAGCAGGGCCAGACCGTGGTCACTTCTGATCCTGATGATCTGCGTACGATTGATCCCACTCTTTCCCTGATTGTCGTGTGAGAGCACCCAGCGCATGCCCCGCCTCACCAGTCAAACCTCCCGCGACGGCCGCAACGAAGTGCCTTCCATGAGAGCGCTGCGCTGCTGGGCGCATTCCGGCCGTGGGAGAAACTCTCGTAGACATTCGGTGGCCTTTCCCTGATCTCCGCCGTCCCTGGTTGCTGACTAGGCTTTCTCGTCGATGAGTGAGGAGATCTATCTGGCGGGCGGGTGTCTGTGGGGTGTGCAGGCATTCGTGTCCACCCTGCCCGGGGTGGTCGAGACGGAGGCTGGGCGGGCCAATGGCGCCAGCTGCAGTCTCGACGGTCCCTACGACGGCTATGTCGAGTGCGTGTGGACGCGCTTCGACCCGGTCGCTGTCAGTGTCGCTCAACTCGTCGGGCACCTGTTCGAGATCATCGACCCCTACAGTGTGAACCGGCAGGGGCCGGACGTCGGGGAGAAGTACCGGACGGGGGTGTACTCGCAGAACCCGGCGCACCTGGCGGAGGCGCGGGCTTTCATCGACGGCCGCAGCGACGCGGGCCGGATTGTCGTCGAAGTTCTTCCGCTGACCAATTTCATCTGCAGCGCCGACGAGCACCAGGATCACCTGGCCCGCTGCCCCGACGACCCCTGCCACATTCCACGAGAGTTGCTGACGAAGTACCGACGGTGACCGGCTGCGGGTCGTCGGCACCTTCTACGGATTGCCGCTGGCCACAGGAGCCACAGGGACCGTGCTCAAGAGCCGCCATCAGAGCGCGCCCCTTCAGGGGATTGATTGAATCGACGGTTTCAGATGGGGTCCTCTGGCCAGGCCAGCTGCCGGGCTGAAACGAAATGGCGCGGGCTGCCGTCGACCGGGTCGGTGAAGGACAGCTCCCGGGCCAGCAGGCGCAGCGGGGTGGTGAAGTCGTCGATGCCCACGTCCGCGACTTCCGGGTAGAGCGGATCCCCTAGCAGCGGTAGTCCGAGCTGGTTGAAGTGGGCGCGGATCTGGTGCGTCCTGCCCGTGAGCGGACGCACCTCGTAGCGCGCCCAGGAACCACGCACCTCGATCACGTCGATCCACGTCTCCGAGTTTGGCGGCAGGTCCAGGACTTCGGCCTGCAGCACCCCGACCCGCTTGACCAGATGCGACCGCACCACCTGCGGGAAGCTGGCGTCCGGGTCGAACGGGGCGATAGCTTCGTAGACCTTGCGCACCTCGCGGCGCGCGAACACGTCCTGGTACGCCGACCGCCACCGCCGCTGCGCGGTCATCAGCAGCACCCCAGCCGTGCCGCGGTCGAGACGATGCGCCGCCGACAACTCCGGCAGGCCCGTCGCCGCCCGTCCCCGGACGACGGCGCTCTGCAGCACATGCCGTCCCCGCGGGATGGTGGACAGGAAATGCGGCTTGTCGAACACCACGATCCGCTCGTCGCGGTGCAGCACCTCCAGCGTCCCCGGCACCTCCGCCTCCGGGCGCAGCTCCCGGTGGAACCAGACGAAGGTGTTCGGCCGGTACGGCTCATCGCCCCGCCACGGGACGCCATGCTCGTCGACGAAATCGCCGCGCGCCAGCATCGGATCGACCGAGTCACGACCCGGCCCCAGCTTGTCGAGCAGAAACTCCCGCATCGTCGCCCACGGCGCGGGCGCCCCACGGTCCAGGGTCCGCACCCACGCAGCCTGCAACCCATGCCGGGGTGGGAGCGGCGACTTCGGAGGCATGGCCACCATTGTCACGGATCAATCGGCATACCGGACGATTCGGCCACCTCGCCGCCAACCGGCTAGGATGGTCGCCGCGGACACAACCCGCACGGCGAGATCGCATAGTGGACTAGTGCAGCCGCCTTGAAAGCGGCCGAGGGGCAACTCTCCGTGGGTTCGAATCCCACTCTCGCCGCCACGCACAGCCACAGCTCAGAAAACGTCCCCTGGTTCCTAGCCTCACCCCTCGGGATGATAGGCGCAGGCATCCGACACCCCTTCCGCAGCGGGACTCGCAGCGGCGGACGGCGTCTCAGAGGGTTGCTGTGGATTGGTTTGGGCTGGCTGGGATGGGGCAGTCGAGGTTGCTGACGGCTTGGCCGTGCTGGGAGCCGCAGAGGATGTGGGCGCTGCGCTTGTGCTGCTGTCTGTCGGCTCATTCGCGACCGAGGACGGGTCGATGACCGACTGCACGGTCCTGCGCATCTCAGCGAAGTCTGGGTTGCCGTAGATGAAGCCGTGGTTGCCATCCACGAAGGCCAGCCGCGAGACATTGCCGTCCTTGACCTTCAAAGCCAGTCCCGTCAGCGGCTCCACCACGTTCCGGGGGATGTCGGTCATTACCATCTCCGAGGAGGCCTGGGCGATGGCCTCGTAGGAGGTGGCCATCGTCGTTGGATTCGCCTGTTTAATGACTGCATTGACCAGGCAGGACTGGCGGGCCATGCGGTCATAGTCGCTGGAGTCGAAGCGGCTGCGGGCGTACCACATGGCGTGATAGCCGTCGAGGAGCTGGTCGGGGCCGGAATCCAGCCAGGCGTGGGGCCTGGCCCCGGTGGAATGGTCGCCGCCGATGGGGAGTTTCCGGTTGACGTTGAGTTTGACTCCGCCCATGGCGTCGATCAGAGCCTGTAGGCCGTCGATGTTCACTAGCGCGAAGTAGTCCATGTGGAGTCCGGTGATGCCTTCCACTCCCTGTTTGAGGGCTTCCGCGCCGGGATAGGGGGCTGAGGAGACGGCCTCGGCCATCTGCGGCATGTCCCCGCTGACGGTCCGTTCCCAGATAGCGTTGACGAACCATTCCTGCTCGTTTCCGGCCCCCCGGAAACCACGGGGGAACAGCTGCTCCAGCTTGCTGCCCGCCGGGAATGGCGTGTGCTGCACATTCCTGGGGATCTGGATCAGGGCGGTGTCGCCCGTCGAGGTGTTGATGGAGGCCACCATGATGGTGTCAGTGCGGGGAATATAGCTGCCCTTGTTGTCGGCGATGCGGCTGCCCGTGCTATCGGCGCCGAGCAGCAGGATGTTCACGCGAGGGGTGTTCTCCCACGGATTAGCCGCTCCCGGGTCGATGGTGGGCTGGCCAGGCGCAGGGCCTTCGCGGAAGACCTTACTCAGCAGATCCAGTTGTGACAGGGTGTAGCGGGCGCCGACTGCCAGGGGTGCTGAGGTGACGAAGGTGAGGGCGACGACCAGGCCGGCCCCGATGCCTCGTTTCGCCATCTCCAGGCCGCGTGGCCTGGTCAGCAGGTGGGTCGTGGCGATCAGCAGAGGCAGCCCTATGGCACCGATGATCAGGGCCATCATGATGACGACCAGCGCCTTGGGGCTGGCCACCCACCCCAGGACCCTTTTCGTGTTCATGATGGCCTGCCAGGCCAGCAGCACCAGGAGCAGCAGGAAGCCTGATGGGATCAGGATTCCCAGGATCTTGGCCCAGCGAGACTTGGCTCCTAGTAGGCCGGCTCCCGGTAGGATGGCGCTGGCTGCGGTCAGGGCGGCGCTGCGGCGGAAGGAATCGTGCCATGGCCCCTTCGCGCCAGCAGCGTGTTTGGGGGTGGTTTTGTGGTCGCTGTCCTTGGACGCCCTCGTCTTGCTGCTGCCGTCACGCGAAGCCGACGATGCGGTCTTCCTGCTCTGCGAATCTCTGGCGGAGTCTTTGGGCTTCCTCCGGGATGTGGAGGACTTCCGGCTGCTGTTGCCGGATGGTGTCTTGTGTGGACGGATGGAGGTTCGCTCGGCTTCGGACTCGTCGCTGAACTCGTGTGTGACGTCGTCGCGCTGGCGTCCGGGGTTACCGCCGCGGTAGATCCGTGGGAACCTCTTGCTGTCGGACAAGACACGTCCTCCCTTCCATACTGCGGCTCAGTGTACTTGCCAGTCGGATGAATGGACGACAGTCACCCAGCAGGCCAGAACCCCATTTGCTGGTGCCGTCGTGCCTCGGCTAGGCTTTGGGCCTACATGGAGGTGTCGCCTAGTCCGGTCTATGGCGCCCGCCTGCTAAGCGGGTTTGGGACTTAATCCCATCGCGGGTTCAAATCCCGCCACCTCCGCTGAGGTGTTCAGCCCAGGTCCCCGGTCGCAGGACCGGGGATCTTTTCATCTCTATTTCTTCTATTCGTCTATCGGGCGGGAAGCGCACCTTGCCTGGTGTCAGGTTACCGCCCGACATCAGGCAGGGGATTCGGAATCGGATCCGGGTTCAGCGCGACCCAGGCGACGGCGAGTTCGCTGACGCGGTTGACGGCATGCTCATCTATGATCCCCTGCATCAGGACATCTGTTAGGTCGTTTGCCTCTGTGAGCTGTTCTCGGGGCAGCGGCGTTCCTGAGGCGAGGATGTCGCACATTCCCTCAGCCAGGGCATCGTAGGCATCATCCCAGTTGCCCCCACCGTTGCCGAGAATCTCGTTCCCGATCTTTCCGCTGATGCGGATCACCTCTCCTTGAGCGGTAGCTGCGCGTCCCGACCCAGGCACAAGCGAATCCCACAAGGCGCTGTACGCCTGCCTCCACGTCCCCTGCGGCACATCAATGCGACTTACCCCGTCGTGGATATGGATCGGAGCGACGGGCGGAACCTCGCAGATCTCGAATAGGCGATCCAGAGCCTCGCTGGTTGCGTCGAGCGCCTCGCCGCGATGACCGCGGGCGAGGGCGCGCTGGAAATCCTTGCCGATGGGTCTGAGCAGGGAGGCCTCTTCGCCGGTGAGCTGAGCCCCAGCAGCCATGAGCCGCTCGACGACGGGGAGCATCCACCTGGCCAGATAGGTTTCCCCGCTACGCAGCACAAAGGTAATGGCGCTGTAGCCCTCCACGGGCCATCCGCTCGCACGCCGAGTGGCATCCGCGCCAGCGGCAAGGAGAAATTCTATGGCCTCCAGGGAATGTAGCTCAGCGGCTGTGTGCAGAGCGGTTCTGCCATGGTGATCGGAGGCATCGACGTCGGCTCCCAGGCTCAGCAGCAGTGGGATCTGTTCCGTCTGCCGGGCGGCACGGGTGTGTAGAGGGCGATCGCCGTACCTGTCCTCTGCGTTGATGTCCTCGCCACGCTCGACGAGCCATTTCACCACCTCGTCGGGACACGGAGTGAAATGTAGTAGAGACTTCTGATAGTAATCATCTTCCCGGGCTCCGACCTGGCAGTGTGAGAGGTCTGCGGATATCTTTTCGAGGTCGCCGCTGGCTAGAAGATACGCGATTCCAGCGGGAAGGATATTGCTTAATTGAGGCATGATGCTCTCCTCTGAGTCTTTGGTGGCCTGCGCTGGCCGGTTGGCCACATTGTACTTGCTGCTGTTTAACGTTGTCCATGCCGGCATGATCTGATTTCCTCTTGGTGGTTCAGATAGATTTCTTTGTGATATATCTGACCCGGAATATTGGGTGCTGAATGGGTAGTTTCTGAGGGGTGAACCTGTCGCATGATAGAGTAAAGTTAGCAAAAGCAAATATATGAGATTCATTCATGGCTGTGTGTAATTCGATGCTGAATATGAAATCTATATGACATTGACTGCCAAATGAAGTGGGTCTCATGCGTAACCGGAAAGGTGGGAAGAATGTATGTTGCGTGAGAAGCTACGTGGACGGTTTCCACGAGGGATGATCGCCGCGGCCATGGCTCTTGCTCTGGGAGGTGGGGGCCTGATGGTGCATGCCGCCCCGGAGGCTCAGGCGGCGGATCGCCTCAACAGTGTCTATCAGTTCAAGGATACGAATTATCCTGTCCCGGACAGCAATGTCCTGTGGGTGGCGACGGACGGCAGTGACAGCAATCCTGGAACCGAGGCCGCGCCTCTTCGCAATATCGGCGACGCGGTGAAAAAAGCCAGTGACGGCTACACCATCGTCGTCAAGAGTGGTGTCTATCGTGAGGCCCATTTCTTCGTCAACAAGCCGAACCTGACAATTCAGGCGGCGCCTCATGCCGAGGTGTGGCTGAAGGGCAGTGATGTCGTCGAGGGTTCGCAGTGGGCGAAGGACGGTAATGCCTGGAAGACCGCGGGCAAATTCAACAATATGTGCCATGTCTGCACAGTCAATGTTGATCCCAGCGTGGAGGGTCTGGCCGCCTATCCCGAACAGGTCTTCATCAATGACAAGCCACTCCGCCAGGTCGCGTCCAAGGAGGAGGTCACGGAGGGTACCTTCTTCGTCGAGGACAAGACGCCGACCACGGCGAAAGACCCGAAGAACAACAAGGCCGGCCTGAACTACGGCGCGGAGGACGAGATCATCTATTACGTCGGCTCCGACCCGACGGCGGGCACCACCGAGATCTCCGAGCGGCCGCGGGCTTTCACGTCCGTGGGTGCGAATTTCGCCTGGAAGGGTATCAACGTCTCCCAGTACGCCCCTGTCCAGGAGTGGGGCTTCGACAGCGTGAAATACCCAGGCCTCAACGGCACCTCCGCGGCGTCAGTCAACCAGGCGAACTCCGTGGTGCAGGACTCGATCTTCGCCCAGAGCTCAACCATCGGACTCAACCTCGACCAGTCCGAGGGGACGCGCGTTGTTGGCAACACGTTCATCGACAACGGGGCCAATGGCGCCGGAGCGAACAAGGCGCATGGCTCCTCGTATGAGGGCAACACCTTCACGAACAACAATGCCGCGGGTTTCGAGGCTCGCGGGACGGTGTGCAAGGCCTTCTGCACCGTCTCGGACATCAAGGTCACGCACATAGAGAACTTCTCCTTCCGTGACAACATCGTCGACTACTCGCAGCTGGGCCGTGACTCCTCGGACGCCGCCAATGCGAAGGAATACCGTGCTCCGTCCTTCTGGTGTGATGAGGGGTGCATCAACACGACGGTGACGGGGAACTTCTTCACCAATGTGCCGCACGCCATCTTCTACGAGGTGTCCGGCAGTGGCGTCATCGCCTCGAATATCATCGAGGGCAGCGGCAAGGGAATCGGCATCTCCAGCAGCAATGATGTCAAGGTCTACAACAATTCGATATCGCGCACATTCCAGCCATTCGAGTTGTTTGAGGATACACGCATCAATGGCTGCAACAGTTTCTCCGATGGCAAATGCAATAGCCCGGAGAAATGGTCGATGAGCAAGAAGCTGCCGTGGGATCTGAAGAACATTGAGATGTACAACAACATCATCTCGTCCCGCGCCTGGGTGTCGAATGACGGCAGCGAGCCCTATTACGCCTATCCGGTGCGCACCACCGGCGCCACCAACCAGGATGGCACCGTCGTCACCACCAACGACATGTTCAAGGGATTCGACTACAATGCGTACTACCGCAGCAGCCAGCAGAATGAGCCGGGGCTGTTCACGTGGGACTACCCGGGTGGCAATCCCATAGATCAGGTCTACAAGTCCGCGGCTGAGATCTCCAAGGACTCCCGGGTCAGCTCCAGCATTGACGGACGGGACGCGAACTCGCTCGACACCTTCGGGTCGCGTCAGGAGAATCCGTACTTCGTGTCGGAGGCCGGGAACAACAACGACTACAAGAAGAGCGACTACACCATCAAGGCCGGCAGCCCCGCCGAGAACTCAGGCAAGCCGCTGCCGGAGGACGTCGCCAAGGCGATCGACCCGAGCGGCCAGAGTGTCAAGGCCGGGACGCCCGTCAACCGGGGTGCCCTCCTCAACCCCATGATGAAGGCTGGCGGCTGACATCCGCTAGACCCCTGTCTGTGCCCCGCCGGTTCGCCGGCGGGGCACAGCTGATTCTCCGGTGGTATGTGGTTTCGCTGCTGGCGTCCGGGGGTTTTGCCAAGCGTCCTGGGGGCGCGTATAGTTACCTCTCGCCCAAGCGCTCGTAGCTTAATGGATAGAGCATCTGACTACGGATCAGAAGGTTGGGGGTTCGAGTCCCTCCGAGCGCGCGTGAAGATCGGCTCACCCAGTCTGAGCGATCTGAAAGACCAGCATCAAAGCCTCCGTTTTCCTCAGCTGGGGCGACGAGGACCCACAGGTCTTGCCGCCCCAGCCTCTTGACACTAGCGTCAGCGTCCGGTTTCCTGTTGCGCGCGGACCTCACGGGTTGCGGCGACGAGATTGGCCAGGGACGCCTCGGTCTCGGCGTAGCCGCGGGTCTTGAGGCCGCAGTCCGGATTCACCCACAGACGGCCGGCGGGAACCGACTCGGCGGCGAGCGTGATGAGCTCACGCAGCTCCTCGACGGAGGGGACGCGCGGAGAGTGAATGTCCCAGATGCCGGGCCCGATGCCGTGGTCGAAGCCGTGCCTGGATAGCTCCGGCAGCACCTCCATCCTGGAGCGGGCGGCCTCGATGGAGGTGACGTCCGCATCAAGGCCGGCTATCGCGTCGATGATCTGCCCGAACTCCGAGTAGCACAGGTGCGTGTGGATCTGGGTGCTTGGCCGCACGGAGGACGTCGCCGCGCGGAAGGCGCCGACCGACCACGCCAGGTAGTCGCCGTGGTGCGCCGCATCGAGGGGGAGCAGCTCGCGCAGGGCCGGTTCGTCGACCTGGATGACGCCGATGCCCGCAGCCTCAAGCTCCTCGACCTCGTCGCGCAGGGCCAGCCCGATCTGGTCCGCGACCTGTCCAAGCGGCAGGTCATTGCGCGGAAAGGACCACGCGATGATCGTCACCGGTCCCGTCAGCATGCCCTTGACGGGCTTGTCGGTGAGGGATTGCGCGTAGGTGGCCCACTCGACGGTCATGGCCTGCGGGCGTGCGACGTCTCCCCACAGGACCGACGGGCGGGTGCAGCGCGAGCCATAGGACTGGACCCAGCCGTTGCGGGTCGCGGCAAAGCCGTCGAGGAGTTCCGCGAAGTACTGGACCATGTCGTTGCGCTCGGCCTCGCCATGGACCAGGACATCCAGGCCGATCTCCTCCTGCAGCCTGATGACCGATGCGATCTCGGCCTTCATCCGCTTGACGTAGTCGGCGTCGGAGAGCTCCCCGCGGGCATTGGCCGCGCGGGTCCTGCGGATCTCGCTCGTCTGCGGGAAAGATCCGATGGTCGTGGTCGGCAGGTCCGGCAGGTCGAGGCGTTCGCGCTGCGCGGCCTCGCGTGCCGGGAATTCCTCGCGCCGGCGATCCGCCTCCGCCAGGGCCGCGACGCGTTCACGGACCTCGGGCCGGACGACGCCGGGCGCCTGGGCGCGCTCGGCGAGCACCCGGGAGGACTCGGCGATCTCGTTCGCCACCGCGTCCCAGCCCAGGTCGAGGCCGCGGGCGAGCGTGACGACCTCGCCGACCTTCTGGTCCGCGAAGGCCAGCCACGCGTGGAGGTTGCGGTCGAGCTCCTCGTCGTCCCAGGTTTCAAGCCCGGTGTCATGGGGGACGTGCTGCAGAGAGTTCGTGGTGGCGACGGTAACCCGCGCGGCCCCGAGCGCGCGGGCCTGATCGAGGAGATCCCGTGCCCGGGCGAGGTCGGCACGCCAGATGTTGCGGCCATCGATGGCGCCGACGACGAGGGTCACGCCGGACAGGTCGGCGCTACCCGGAGCCGGCAGCCGACCGCGCCCCGCGTCCACGTGGATGGCCTCGACGCCTGAGGCGGCCAGCGCCGCCACGGCACCGGTGCCGTCGCCGTACGGGGTCGTCACGAGGATCGCGGGCCGCTCCACTCCAGCCTGCGCCCCAGCAAGAGTCCGATACGCTCGTCCTGCTGTCTTAGCCAGCTCTGCGCGTGGGTGCCCGAGGTTGTCCGAGACGAGGGCGGGTTCGTCGAGCTGCACCCATGGGGCGCCGGCTGCGGCGAGTGCACGCAGCACGTCCGCGTAGGCGGCCACGACCTCGTCGATCCGGGAGAGCGGATCGAATCCCTTAGGCGCGTCTGTGCTGGCCTTCGCGAGCGCAAGATAGGTGACGGGGCCGACCAGGACCGGGCGGGTGACGTACCCCCAGCTGAGCGCGTCGGTGAACTGCCGGACGATCGTATTGTCGGTGAGGGAGATGGGGGTCTGTGGCCCGATCTCGGGGACGAGGTAGTGGTAGTTGGTGTCGAACCACTTGGTCATTTCCTGCGGCGCCACCCCCGCGTCGCCGCGTGCCAGCGCGAAGTACAGGTCGAGGCCTTCGCGGCCGCGGAAGCGCTCCGGGACTGCCCCGAGCAGGAGTGTGATGTCCAGGACCTGGTCGTAGAGCGATGGCGCGTCGGCCAGCGAGGCATCCGAGGCTCCGAGTCCGAGTTCGACGAGGCGCGCCAGGTTGGTTTTGCGTAGCTGGGCTTGGGCATCGAGCAGGGCGGCGTCGCTGATCCGGCCGGCCCAGCGAGCTTCGAGAGCCTTCTTCAGTTCGCGGCCGCGGCCGATGCGTGGATAGGCGAGGATGGAGGCTGAGGGGAATGGAGGCATGGGTTCTCCTGGGTGTGGTACGTGGTTGTGGTGTGGCTCGGCGGTTCCGGGGTGGCATGCGAGCGCCAGCAGCAGATATGCCGACGAGCCACGTCAGGGCTTTGCTCAAGGAACATCCGCCGTCGTATGCGCGCGGGCGGAGCTGGTTCAGGTCAGGCGCGCATTCGGGCGCGAGCATTCCCGCGGTGTGTGCGGGTGGTGATCGACGGCCCGGTCATGGGCCCAGTGTGCCTGACCCGTGCCTGCGGCGGACCGGATCCCGGATGCTGGGATGGCGACCTCAGCGGGCTGTCATGTCGTGGTGGGTTGGTGATGTGGAGTTGGTGATCTGCCAGTGCGGCATGCTCGTGTCATGAGCGATCTCAACGAGCCCAACACCAGCCCCGAACACCTGCTCGCTGAGGTGGTGGCGAGTCACTTCATCAACGCGAGGGTCGCCGAGGAGGACGGCGACCAGGTCGTGGTGCTGGGGGAGGGGCTGCCGACGATCGAGTGCCATATCAACTCGATGCAGGAGGTCCTGCCGCACGGGACGTTCATCATGCTGATCATCCGGGGCGGGGCGCTCGGTCCGCACGGGGCGACGGTCACCGCCAGCGGCTACGGCGAGAATATGCATCACGCGCTCGTCGCGGCGGGGTGCAACTGGGCGTGCGCGTTCGGCCCGGTGCTGCTGACCGGGATCGGCCGCGCCGACCTCATCAACACGCAGGACCCCGACGTCGAGCAGTTCGAGGCCACCGTCGGCGGGCGGCGCTACCTGGTGACGATGAGCCGCCTGGACCGTGGTCTGGGCGCTGGGATTGGCAGCGATGAGCTGGCGGCCTGCCGTCGGCAGATCGGGGGATCCCAGGCCCTGACGAGGGCGGTGCTGGCCAGCGGGACCCTCCCCGCGTCGCGGTCCGGGGACGTCATCCCGCTGGGGTGCTTCCTGGGAATCGGGCCGACGATTTCCTCCGAGGTCAAATACGGTCTCGGTGACTGGGCTCCCGCGTGTGCCGTCTGGGACAACCTCCCCACCCAGGCATCGGGCTACCGGATGCTGCGTGAATGGGCGATCCTGGCGCCGGTCGAGCCTGCCCCGCCCCTGACCCGCGAGTCGTTGCAGCGCACCCTCGACCTGCTGCGTGCCGCCGGCGACAGTCCCCAGGGCGAGGCCGGCTGGCTGGGAGGCCGTCACCACGGCATGAGGCTCGGCGTCCCCGCTACACCCGCGCAACTGGCCTCCTGGGGGCCGCTGCCGCCCGATGCCCGCTGGTACCTGGAGACGATCGCCGCTTCTGGGGCCGGGCCCGGCTACGGACTCGACCTGAAACACTTCGAGGATGGCTGGCTGCACCTGGCCGCTGCCGGCTGTGGTGCTAGCTGGCTTCTCAACCTCGGCGACGGATCGGTGTGGCTGGACTCCCGCGCCTGCGATGATGACGTCAAGCAGGTGGCCCCTGGGTTCGCGTCCTGGTACGAGGCCTGGCTCGACAATGCGATCCGCGGCGGCGGGCCCTTCGCCCAGTGGGAATACCGGGTTGACGCGGCGTACCAGATGCTGGTGCAGGCCGCCCGCCACTACGACGACGTTGAGAACCTGCTGGGGTCAGACTTCCGGGTGAATATCAAAGGACCTGACGGGACAACCGTCGGGCCCTGCCACGCCTGCGAGGCCCTCTACGACCAGTGCGGGGTGCCGAGCACCGTCTTCAACCCCTCGAAGTAGGTTCCCTGGATGCGGTCATCAGGTTCCAGACCAGGTCGTCCTCATAGACCGGGATATCGGTGGCGACCCGGCCCTCCGCGAGCCGGATCACACGCTGGCAGCAGGCTGCCACGAACTCGGCGTCGTGGGTGATGACCAGCAGGGCATGGCCTGCGGCCGCCAGCTCCCTCACCAGTCCAGCCACCGCCCGCATGCCTACCAGGTCGAGGCCACTGGTGGGCTCGTCGAGGATGAGCAGGGACTTGCCGCTGGCGATGCAGGCTGCGATGGCCAGTTGCTGCTTCTGCCCGCCCGACAACGTGGCGGGATGCCGTCCAGCCAGCTGCGCCAAGCCCAGGCAGTCCAGGATCTCCTGGGTGTGCTCTGCCGACGGCACCCGGGCCTTGGGCAGCCCCAGGGTCACCTCGGCCTGGACGGAGTTGGCGAACAGCTGATGCCCGACGTCCTGGAAGACGATGGCCGAGGCCCGGTTCCGGTCCTTGACGAAGGCTGCACCGCCACGCATCCGAATTGTTCCCGCCGATGCCCGGTGCAGTCCGCACAGCACCCGCGCGAGCGTCGACTTCCCCGCGCCGTTGCCGCCGGTCAGCGCCACGGTCTCCCCGCTCCGCACCTCTAGGTCGACGCCATGCAGCACCTCCTGCCTCCCATAGCGTGCTCGCAGCCCCCGGGCTTGGAGGAACGGTTCCGGGGAGCCTCCCGTGCCTCGGGGGGAGGTCGCGCGGACTTCGCGGATATCTGTGGTCCGTAGCCCTAGCCCGGCCAGCCCGCAGGAGTCCAGAGCAGCGAACTCCACAGGAGTCAGCCGCTGGGCGATGCCCCCGCCGGCCATGACCACCACCTCGTCGACGACGTTCAGGAGCCACCACAGCCGGTGCTCGGTGACCAGGATCGCAGCCCCCTTGCGTTTGGCGTCGAGCAGGTAGCCGCGCAGGGCCCTGATCGACTCCAGGTCGAGGTTCCCGGTCGGCTCGTCCAGCACCAGGTTCCGCGGGTGCGCTGCCCAGGCGCTGGCATAGGCGATGCGCTGTCTCTGCCCGCCGGAGAGGGAGAAGATTGAACGATCCGCCAGCGTAGACAATCCGAGTTCTGAGATGGTGGCATCGGTGCGTTCCCGGATCTTCTCCTCAGGCCAGCCCATGCTCTCCAGCGTGAAGGCGACCTCGCCGGTGGAGTCGACGTTGAAGAACTGGGTCCGCGGGTTCTGGAACACCGACCCGACGCGCTCGGCCACTTGCCAGCTCTCCAGCCCGGCACAGTCTTCGCCATCGATCAGCACCTGCCCGCTGAGCTCCCCGGGGAAGAAAGCGGGCGCGAGCCCGTTCGCCAGCCGGGTGATGGTGGTTTTCCCGCATCCTGACGCTCCGCAGAACAGGACGCACCGGCCGTCGCTCACCGTCAAGTCGATCCCACGGACCCCTGGGGCCTCAGAGGCCGGGGTGGGGTCGGCCTGCCGGTAGGTGAAGGTGACGTCACGCAGCTCGATCATCCGACGCCTCCCGGCAGGCCGGCCATGGGCAGGGCAAGCGCGACCAGGACGGCGAGTGCCCCGGCCGTCATCAGCGCCACATCGATGGCCCGCAACTCGATGTGGGTGTAGCAGGTCCGGTGTGCCGGGTTCTCGATCCCGCGGGCGACGGCAGCCATCGAGAGCTCGTCGGCGAGAACGGATGCGCTCATCATCAGGGGTACGTAGAGGCATTCCGCCGTGAGGGCCGGGTGCCGTAGGAAACCGGACGGGCCAAGCGAGATCCCGCGTATCCGCATGGCGTCCCGTAGATGTCGCCAGTCCTCGCGGATCGCTGGGAGGTAACGCATCATCACTGCGAGGGGAATGGTCACGGCCCGGGGCACGCGCATCCGGGAGAACGCCGCCATGAGCTCGTTGACGTGCGTCGTCGCGACGACCCCCGCGCCCAGCAGTGCACACGGCAGCACTTTCCGCAGCATCACCAGGAACGAGACGACCGTGGTTGTGAAGATTCCCAGGTCGAGAGGCTGCGCTAGCACGGAAACTCCTATCAGCGTGGCATATCCGGCGGCCAGCAGCGTGGCTATCCCAGGCCGTCCGAGCGCTGCCGTCAGGGTGGCGACGGCAGCCATCAGGCCCAGCTCATACCAGTGCGACGGCGACAGCAGCACGGCCAGGGCGCACGCCAAGAGGAGGAACAGCTTCGTCCGGGGATCAAGACGCAGCCTCCCGTGCCTCGGGTTGCTAGGCCGTGACACCGGCCTTCTCGAACTGTTTGCGCAGCAGCTTGAGGCCGGCCATGCCGCTGATGAGCGCGCACACCACGTTCAAGATGATCATTCCGGCCAGCACCCAGCCAGTTCCGGTGGCGGTCATGGTGGCCATGTAGTCCTGGCTGGAACCCCGGCCGGTGAGGTACTCGGAGTAGGCGGCAGGGGTGATCCATAACATCAGGTAGGAACCCAGGGGATTCAGCGAGAACACCACAAAGCTCAGTAGGTTGAGGCCCCGGTTCCGGAAGTCCCCGGCACCGGCGATGAGGTCGGCCACGATCCCCAGCGCGAACAGCGCCACCGCCCACAGCCAGTACATGCCGGTGACGAAGATGACGATCGCCTCGATGGCACCGAGGACCATGACCGGGCCGTGCTTGGGAACCTTGGCGATCAGCAGCAGATAGACCGGCCCGGTGAGCAGCGCTGCACCCGCGGGCATCAGGAAGGTAAGTACGGGATTCGGGGCGAAGAACCCGCCCCCGGCCATCATGAAGACTAGGTGGAGCGCTGTGAAGATCCCGGTGATCACCAGGTCACGCGCCGTCAGCCCCGATTGCTGTGCACCCGTCATGGTCTTCATCGCAGTCTGCCTCCTAAGGTTTGCCTAACGAATTTTCTGGGTCAGCGTATGGTTCACACTGGGTTGACGGAGCTTGACCGGCGCAGGATGCGTCCGGGCGCCGTTGCACGGCGTCTGATCGCCGCACTGCGGCCGTGGCTTGTCGATAGGAGCAGCTGGGTATGGACACCATCCACGGCGGATCCCTCAGGGCCTCCGGGTTCCATGAGGTCACCTCGCCTGAGGGGTTCTGCCCGCTGTGGCGGTCCTACTCCTCCCAGGAAGGCGCGATTGGCTTCTTCCACGTGCTGGCCCCGCATGACGGCTGGCAGATCGCCATCCACGATTTCACCCTCGTCCACGACATGATCTTGGGATTCCCTCTGCCCGAGTACCTTTCCGTCACCTGGCATGACTCCATCGCGGGAGAGGATCTGACGACGGGACGGCGCATCCAGCCGAAGAGCCTCTGGGGTTTCTACAGCGACGGGGCCTGGCGCGGTCGCATCCGCGGCGGGGTGCCGGTCCGGTCTGTTGGCATCGAGGTGAAGCTTGCGATGTCCCGCGACTACCTGGAGCAGGAGTACGGTGGACAGTTCGAGCACGTCCGTGACGCCTTCGTCTCGCTGAGCGACATGACCGACTTTCCGGAGCTGCGCTCCCTGCTGCAGGGACTGTGGCCCCTCGCCGGGGACGAACGGCGCAGCAGCCTCTACTACGAGGGCAAGGTGCTCCAGGCGATGGGACTGATCATCGAGCGCACCAGGATCCAGCAGACTGGGCGGCGGAGATCATTGCTCCGACGTGACCGGGAACAGATTCTCAGAATCGTCGAGCGTATCGACCAGGACCCGGCCGCGGTGCCGCGCCTCGCCGACTTGGCCTGGGAGACCTGCATGAGCCCGACCAAGTTCAAGGAGAGCTTCCGGGTGGTGACGGGGTTGTCGCTGACCCGCTACGTGCGTCGCGCCCGGGTTGAGCGGGCCGAGGTGCTGTTGAGACAGCCTGAGGCCACAGTCCAGGGGATTGCTCGGGCTGTTGGATACAGCCGCGCATCCAGCTTCTCGGAGATGTTCCGGAGCGAGACGGGGATGTCACCGAGTGAGTATCGTCAAGAACGAGCGAATCCCTGGCGACCTTGACCTGCCTGCGGCTACCCTCGAAAGATGCCTGGTGACTCCCCGCCGCCTCTGGACCTGAGGCCAGTGCGGTTCGAAACCCAGCTGGGGGAGCTGACCTCGCCCGTGGTCATCGAGTTCGAGGACACGTCGCTGCGGGTGCTGACCATCCGGGGACGGCACGGCGAGATGGTCAAGCTACTGATGTCGCGGGCCGGGGCCACGCCGGAGTTCCTGGAGGCGCCCAGCCGGCTTGAGCTGGGCGACCTGGTTGTCGCTCATCTGACGTCCCGGCCGGTGCGGGCCTTCGCCCTCCCGGAGGGCGTGGTGGCTCACCGGTTCCGGCCGGGAGTCCTTCTGGTCCGGGCGGTCGCCGGCATGGTCTTCGCCTCGCTGGCGGTGTTCGGCCTGGGGACCGGCATCTGGCAGACCTGGCAGGGCCTGCTGGCTGCGCTCCTGTTCGTCGCTGTGGTCGCCGGGGCGGTGCCGCTGCTGGCGAGGTGGCCCGCGTTACGGCAGGTGTATGCGACTGGCGAGGGACGCTATGCGCTGGATACCCTCCTCGACGACCGTCCAGCCGCGAGAGCCGCCGTCGCGCTGGTGGACGGCATCAAGGAGGAATACGGGCGGCTGCTGACCGACCTCGCCTACCGCATCGAGACGCCCGCGCTCTTCGACCCGGCCGACGAGCTGACCCGGCACCTCACCACCGCCCTGATCCGGTGGGACACGACCCACGAGACCCTCGACGGGTCCGAGCTGGGAACCCTGGCAGCTGAGGTCCGCGTCGCCTTCGAGGCCGCCAGAGACCATGCCGAGGCGGTGGGGCTACGGCATCTGCCTGAGGAGGCCCGGGAACCGGCGGGCCGTGCGCTCAAGGCCGCGCGGGTTGCCGCCGGCACCGACAGCCCGGGGGAGCGGGAAGCGGCCCTAGAACAGGTGACCGGTATCCTCGACTCCCTCGCCCTCTACTATTTGCCCCGTCCCAGCCAAGTGCGGCGCATGCTGGAGGGTCGCGCCCTGCTGGCGCTGCCGGGCCGCCGCAGTGTGGAAGAGGGCCGGGTGGAGGAGAAATGACCTTTGAGCTGTGGCAGCGGGTCCCCCTGAACACCAGCATGTTCGCGGTCGACAAACTTTCCCTGCTGGTGCTGGTCAAAGACAAAGAGGAGATACTGGCCAGTGTCCGGGGAAATTCAGGACAGAACAACTTTGTCTTCTACGCTTCCATCTCCAAAGCCGATCACCCGATTCCCTATTACAGCCCGCAGGACAACCTCGGCGCATTGATGAGCGAGGTGGCGAAATCCAGCGATATCGAAATGATCGCGATCCCACCCATCCAATGGGGATCGGAGGCCTTCTCCCTGCGCAATCCCGCGAACCTCAAGCGGTTGGCGGCGATCGTCGGCGGACTGGCGCTGATCGTGGTCGTGGGCGTGCTCAACCCGCTGTACCTGACGTTCATCACGCCGCTGTATGGCGTCCTGATCTCCTTGATGTATTCCCGGGGCCGGCGCTCCGGCACCAAGACCACCCAGATCGCCGCGGCAGGTGAGATGCGACTGGACGGCAGCAATATCGTCGGATATGCCCTGGCGCGCAGTCGCGGTGAGCATCCGCAATTGCCGACGGACGCCCAGCGGCGGGCTGACATCGTCAAACGCGTGGAGGACCTCAAGGAGGAGTACGGACGGCTTTACTCCGACCTGGTCTATCGCATCGAGAATGCGGCCCTGTTCGACTCCTCCGCTCCGCTGACCTCGGAATTCCTGGTGCTGCTTTCCCGCTACGACCTGGAGGGCGACACCCTCCCGGTCGGTGACCTCGACGACCTGGCTGCGGAGCTGGAGATCAGCTACGTCACCGCCCGCGACCACGCGGAGACCGCCGGGATGCGGCACCTCCCTGCCGAGGCCAGGGCAGATGCGGACCGCGCGGCGAAGGCGGCCCGGCTGGCCGCCAAGACCACGAACGACGGGGAGCGGGCTGTGGCGCTGGAGCAGGTCCGGCGGATCCTGGAGTCGCTCTCGCTGTACTACCTGCCGGCCAGCCTGGTGCGCCGCGGCATCACGGACGGCGGCCAGTGATGCGGCGGATGCTGAAGAGGGCCGTGGTCCTGCTGTTGGGCCTGGCCTCGCTGCTGGCGACCCTGCACGTCGCCCGGGCCGCGATCCCCGGGATCCGCGGGACCCAGGCCGTCTCCAGCCAGCTGACCTGGCTGCGCCGAGTGAACCCCCGGGCCGCGCCTGAGATGCAGCGGTTGTTCCCAGAGGGGGAGTTCTTCCAGTGGGCGCTGTCCGGGCTCGCGGCGGGCAGGCTTGCCCGGGACGGCGTCGACCCAGCGGACAACCTCGCCCTGCTTGAGGAGGCCATCGCGGCGACCGGGGCGTCGCAGGTCGTGGACCGGTTCGGGGCTGGCGACCCGCTTCCGCACGGTGCCTTCTACCACGGCTGGCGGCTGTTGCTGCTGGTCGACCGCGCGGCCCTGACCGGCGACCCCGCCCAGCGGGCGGAGGTGGAGACCGAGGCCCGCCGGATCCTGACGGCCCTCCAGGCTGACCCGCTGCCGGCCTCCTACCCGGGGCGGGCCTGGCCGTGCGACGTGGTGGTCGCCCTGGCGGCGGCCCACCGGGCGGCGGGACTGGTGGAGCTGCCCGGGCTGCCGGCCGTGACGAGGCAGTGGTTCGCGGCCGTGGAAACCCACCGCGATCCCTCGGGCCTGCTGGTCCACCGGCGCGGTGGCGACGTGGCCAGAGGGTCGTCGCAGGCGATCATCCAGGCCTTCCTGCCTGACATCGACCCCGTCCGGGCCGCCCGCGAGTGGCGGGTCTTCAAGGAGCAGTTCGTCGTCTCGGAGCTGGGACTGGTCGGTGTCCGGGAGTATCCACGCGGCGTCGCCGACGACGGGGACGTGGACTCCGGCCCGCTGGTTGCCGGGGTGTCGGCCAGCGCCTCGGCGGTGACCCTGGCCGCCGCCCGCCGCAACGGCGACCTTGAGCTCGCGAAGGTCTTGGACCGGGAGGCCGACCTGCTGGGCCTGCCGCTGCCGATGGGCTCTGGCGCCGCTTTCGCCCTGGGGCTCATGCCGGTCGGGGACGCCTTCGTCGCCTGGGCGCGATCAGCCCCGCTGGGCGCGGCCTTGGACGTTCCCTCACCGCAGCCCTGGTTCTGGTTGTTCTGGCTGCTCGCCCTGGTGCCGGGCGTGGTCGCGCTCTGGATGTGCCGACGTCGGATAGCTGGTCTCGTCGCCCTCCGCCGGCCTGGTAGCGCAGGTAGGCGTGAAGAGTGCCAGCACATCAAGGACGGTGCCAGTGAACCAGGCGGATCTGTCATGAATGAGACGACTGTCGGCCGGTGAGTTTGCTGCGCTCCTAGCGCACCTCCGGGACTGGGCGGGGCCAGGCACCCAGGTTCTGCCAGACGAAGTCGGGCACGCGTCCGAAGAAGCCGACGAGGAAGGACAGCACCGCCTCGATGTTCTGCGGCCACCAGTCATTGTCGCCACCTATGAGGATGCGACCCTCTGAGATGTTGAAGCTGACGGGGCCCGACGCCATGAGGTACTCCATCTGGCGCTGGTGGATCACGTCGGAGGCGAAGCGAGGATTGGCGGAGCGGATCTTGAACTGCCGGTTGAACTCCTCCCACTCGAACTTCTGCTTCTTGCCGAAGAATCCCCAGTTGGCGGAGAGGTCCATGAAGGGGAATCCCGGACGGAATTCGCACAGCATCTCCTCGTGGTGCTCGGTGTGGGTTTGGGTGTTCCCCTGCCCGTCGGTGGTGGTGTACGTCGTCTCCCAGGTGTGCGTCAGCCGCAGGAAGGAGATGTTCGCCGCCGTGCCGTAGATGATGTCCTTCGCCTTGTGGTTGCTGCCGCCGGTGGTGTGCCCGATCTGCTGCAGGTAGGAGTCGTCCCGGGGTAGATAGGTCCAGTCGTCGTGTCCGTAGACGCTGAGCCCGGGCGGTGGGGGAGGCCCGGCGAACTGCTCGTGGGGCAGCGCCAGCAGGGCACCGCGAGCCTGCGCCATCACCTCGACGACCGCCGCCAGCTCCTCAGCCTTCTTCGGGGCGTCGATGAGCACCAGGTCCTGGTGGTCGATGCTGAGACGCCAGGGTCCCTGCAGCTGGGGAGCCAGCGCGGCCCCGTAGGCCTGCGCCACCCGAGGGTCGGGGGCGGTGGCCGTCGCGGCGCCGTACTGGACTGGGGCGGGGGCCAGCGGCAGGTCCGCCGAGCAGGCAGGACCGGTGACCTCGCCGGGCAGGTAGGGCGCGGGCAGCGGCATCCGCACCACATAGCCGGCGCTGCGCCAGTTCGTGCAGCGGTACTTGAAGGCGACGAAAGGCGTCGCCTGGTCGCGGGAGGCGCCGTGGATGGCGTCGTCGACTGAGCGACCGAAGCCGATGCCGAACGGCGGCACGTTGAGTCCGTTGGCGACGTCGATGGGCGGGTTCGAGTCGAATTCCCAGCCCAGCGCCTTCAACGACTTGACATAGCGGTAGCGGACGATCCCCCAGATAGCCAACCCGATGAGCGCCAGAGCGAGAAGCACCAGCAGGATGTTGATGAAAATCGCCATACCCCGATACTGCCAGCCGGCGAGCGCATGGCCACCGTCGGCCTGCAAGATAGTCGGCGCTTTGTGGCGGCAGACGCGTCTGAAATGTCGCTGATGAGTGGTGGTGATCTGATGATCCCGGGCAAGCATCATGACGTTAAGGTGGACGGGTGAGGACCACAGTCAACATTGCAGACGATGTTTACGCTGAGGTAGAGCGTCTTCGCCGGGAGGCTGGCCTGGGCCCCAGTGAGGCAATCAATGTGCTCGCGCGCAGAGGCATGAGGACGGATGAATCTCCCGTACCCTATGTGCACCGCAGCGGCAGGCTAGGGCTCCGTCTCGATGTCTCCAATATCGGGGACCTCCTGGATGCCCTGGAAGACGATGGGCAGCCCGGTGATCGTTGACGCCAATATCCTCCTCTACGCCGTTGACGAGGCTTCTGCACATCACCTGGCGGCTGCGGAATGGCTGACCTCGGCCCTGAACGGGAACACCCGGGTCGGTCTTCCGTGGCAGACACTGGGCGCTTTCGTCCGCATCAGTACGCATCCACGTGTGGCGGCTTCCCCGTTGAGCGCGGCTGAGGCGCTAAGCTGGATTGAATCGAGTTCGGCAGGCCGCTTTGCGTGGGTTAGTGCCCCTGCAGCCATCTGAAGCCAGGGGACGTCCGGGGCGAGCGCGGGAAACGTCACGAGGACTTCGCCGTCCTGGCAGAGCGCCGGCCCAGCCAGCGGGGGACGCGTCGCTGGTAGTCGCGGTATGCACGTCCGAAGCGGTCTTCTAGGGCTTTCTCCTCGGCTGGGATCTGGTGGCGGTCGATGAGCCACCAGAACACGAGCGCCGGCACTGCCGACGCTAGGTGCCGGCGCGCCACGGTGTGGGCCAGCAGCATGCCGGTCATGCCCACGTACATGGGGTTGCGTGTGAACTGGTTGGGGCCGTCCACCACCAGGGACGTCGCCTCGCCGGCTCTGTGGGGGTTGACGGTGGTCCGGCTGCGGAGGAAGCTTCTCAGACTGCCCGCCAGCAGCCATGCTGAGACCCCGAGGACCGGGAGGCCAACAGCCAGGGACCATGGCGTCGCACGCCGGCCCCGGGAGATGACGGCCTGCGCCAATCCCGCCGCAGCCAGCAGGACCGCCGGAGGCATCCGCGGGCCGCCCTCGGCCTGCTGCTTTTCCCCGGGCTGGGGGTTTTCCGCCCCGGTGCAGCTGTGCTTGCGTCCGTTCATGGCTGAAGCCTACCCGCGGTGCGGACGGTCGATCCTGCCTGTGGCTAGGCCGTCAACTGCCTTGGGGCAGGACGATGACCTCAGCCTGGTGACCACCCGCGCTGAGCTTCGCGTCGCATGTCACCACGGGCGCATCCAATCCCTCGGCCAGGGCGAGGTATGTGGCGTCGTAGCTCGTGTACTGGTTCCGCAGTTCCCAGATCCTGCCGATCAACGGCTCTGACCCATACCGGGTCAGGCTGAGGGTGGTGTAGTCCTGGAGGGCCTCGTTGGCGCGGTCGGCCGCGAGGACCCCGCCGAGCACCATTCCGCGGAGCGCGGACAGGACCTCGACGTCGAGTAGGTGGGGAGCGGCGAGGTCGTCCTCCAGCATGTCGAGTAGACGTGGGTCGGCATCGCTGCCCACGAGCACCTCGACCATCGCCGAGGCGTCGAAGACGATCACCGCCGCCCTGCCCGCACAGCCTCCACCACCTGAGCCGTGTCCGGGCCGGTGGACCGGTCGCGGGTCCGCAGGCGGCGTATGACCTGCTCGTTCGTAGGCCGGGAGGCGATTGCTGTGAGCTGCGCAGCAACGTAAGCCGACAGGGATAGTCCCTCGGTCGCCGCCCGCTCCTTCAGCTCCTTGGCCACGTCCTCGGCCACGTCGCGAATGTAAAGGGTCGCCATGCAGACATGCTAGCAATGTGCAATCAGGTCGTTGTGGAGCAGGCCGTAGGATCGTCGACGCTTTGGGGCAGACGCGCTTGAAATGTCGAATGTCTTGCGCTTCTCTGGGACCTTTCCGCGCCGGACTATTTGTCGGTGGCCCCTCCTAGACTCCCTGCCATGCGTTCGTTCTCACATGGATCGACTCTCACCGACGAGGCCTGACGCTGGATCTCGCTCCGGCGCTCACCCCGTCGGGCCTCGTCGAGCATCCTAGTTTCTTCCACGGTTTCGCCGCGCACCCGGTCGTGGTGACGCGGTCGCTGCTGGTGCTGGCCGACATCGCCGCCACCCGGTACTTCCGGCCCGTCCCCGTGGATTTGCGCGACCCCATCCTGACGGCCAACGGCGACCGGCTACGCGCCGAGTGCTTCTCCGCTTGCAACGGGGTGCTGGCCCGCCTCGACCTCCTGGAGGCCGGCCTCGACGGTGGCCAGATCGGGCACGGTACCACCAATGTCGATATCGGCCCGGCGATGCGGCAGGCCCTCACCCGGGTGCCGCGCGGCGGGCTGCTGCACCTCGACGTCGGGGCTGACCGGCTGCGCGCCTCCACCCCAGCCGAGACGGTGGAGGAGCGTCGCGTCCAGATGCCCGACCGCTGGGTCCGGGCCCTCGGCAACGCCGCCGAGTTGACGCAGCCCCTGGTCGAGCAGTTCAGCGTCGGGGCCGCGGCTGCCCGGCGTTTTGTGCAGACCCGGCCCCGGGCTGGCGCCGCGCGGGCGGATGAGGTGTGGCTGAGCGCTGCGCGAGGTCAGCTGATGGCCAAGCCCCACCGCACCCCAGGGGCGGTACGGCTGACCGGCACCCATCGCCTGGCCGCCGTCTCCCGGCTGCTCGTCGACCTTCAAGGCCTCACCGTCTATGCCGCTGACGACGGCGTCACCGCATTGGAGTTCGCGCTGCCCGGGGCTCGCCTCACGCTGGTGCTCACCGCCGAGCCTTTCCGCGGCTTCTCCGGTGAGGGGTCGCTTCTGACGGCGCTGGCCGCCCCCAACGTCGCTGAGGATGTCGACCTCGTCTCGGCGCTGCTGGCCTTCGACCCGCGTATCGACGAGGTCCGGCTGGCCCGGGAGGCTGACCTGTCCGAGGCGTGGGTGCGGGCTGCGCTGGCGGTGCTCGGCGCGTCGGGGCGGGTCGGCTGGGACAACCACGAGCGGGCCTGGTTCCACCGCGAAGTGCCCCACGACCCGAGCCGGGTCGAGCGCGACAACCCCCGTCTGGTCGCGGCGCAGCGGCTCGCTGATTCCGGGGCGCTCACCCGGGACGGTGACCGCTGGCTCGTGGCCAGCGGCGAGACCCGGTACCGCGTCCAGGACGGGAGCTGCACCTGCGCCTGGTACCTGCGGCACGCTGGCTCCCGCGGGCCCTGCAAACATGTGCTGGCGGCACAGCTCGCGGAGAAGGCAGAAAAGACAGGAAAGGCAAACGCATGAACACCAGGCAGGCAGCCGCCATCGACGTCTTCCGTGACCTTGGCTGGGTGGGTACCGCCGCTGAGCAGTGGCCGGTGCTGCCCATCGGCACCGCTGAGCAGCGACGCATCGCCCGCGACGGACTGAAGTCGGGGGATTGGATGGAGTACAACCGTGAACAGCGTCATTTCGAGTCGCCCTTCCCTGACGACGTCGACCGTGCTGCACTCCTGGCCTTCGCCATCCGGTGCGGTATCCCGGCCCGCCGGGCGGTGAGGCTGCGCTGGTTCGGTTCCTTCGACAATGACCTGCTGGTCGCGCTGCTCACTGAGCGCGGCGCGAAGTTCGCCGCCGATTACATCGACCGCGAGTCCAGTGGCCACGACATCGCGTACGTGACGATGACCCCGAGTCACGGCGACGCCTGGGTCCAACTCGTGCGTGACCTGGAACTGGAGCCGCCCCGCCAGCTGGGCTACGCCGTCGCCTGGACGACGCTGGCGCTGCAGGCCTGTCGCGGCGAGGGTGACCCGGAGCCCTTCACCGCGGAGGCGGAGGAGCATCTCAGCCTCGCCGTCGAGGTGCACCTGCCCCCGCACGGCGCCCTTGGCGACCTACTGCGCCTCGATCTGCTGCCTCGCGAACGTCGCCTAGAGCTCTGCCTGGCAGGCCTGGAGTCCGCGCCGCGTCCCAGCGATCGTGCCGACTGGGGGTGTCTGCTCCTCGACCTGGCGGTTACCGACGACGAGCTGCGTGCCCGCGCAGACCTCCTCCTTGGAGCCCTCGCCAGCGGAGAAGGGCCGCTTCTGGAGGGCCTGGGAACCCGCTGCGTAGCGGTGCTGGGCGACGAATACCTGCCCGACCTGCTCGTCATCGCGGGAGCCGCCCGCACCAAGAAGGCCGCGAAGGCGCTGCTGTCGGCCCTGGCCAGCCGGCCCCGTCCCGCGGAGACTACGGAACTTGAATCGCTCCTGACCGACCTGCTGGTCCGTGACGCCGACATCGCCAAGGCCACGCAGCGGCTGTGCGAGGCCTGGGGGATCACCCCGCAGGCTCCCGAACCGGAGACGGCGCTGCTGCCCTGGCAGCCGGTCCCGCCCACCTGGCAGGTCCCGGCCTTCGACCCTGGGCCCGCCACCGCTGAGCGCCTCACCGAGCTCGCGGCCGCGCTGGGGAGCTTCGAGGACTCGCTGCTGGCTGAGCAGTTCGTCGCCACCCTGCACGCCGTCGTCCGCCGCGACCCGGAGGAGGCCAGGCTCGCGCTGGCTGGGGTCGGGGACAGGTACCGCCTTGGTCTCGATGTCTATGCCGAGTGGCAGCGGTCCCTCGTCAGAACCTCGGACAATGTGGCGGATGTGCGCGCCCGGGACCTTGGTCCCCGGCTGGCGGAGGTGCCCGCCATTGTGTCACTGCCGAGCCACGACGACCTCACCATCGACCCCGAGGATCTCCTCGCCCGGTTACGGCAGTTCGACGAGGCCGGCATCGCGGTGCCGGCCGGGGATCTCTACTGGGCGCTGCTGCGCGTCGACACCAGCGACATCACCAAGGACCTGATCTCCCGTGCCCGCACGATCCAGGCCGCTGTGCGGTTCGCCGACGGCTCTGTCCTGACCCGCGGAGCCCACAGCCCATCCGGTCCAGGAGACCAGCTGACCGCCGGTGACGCCTTGGCCCAGCTGCTGGAGCATCCCCTCGTCGATCTTTGGGACGATGACAGGGATCATTTCATCCGGGCTGACCTGGCCGGGCAGCCCGGGATGGCTGGCTGGCCGGTGGGAATGGAGCTGTGCCAAGGGGACGCCCACTACCTGCTTCCCGGCTTTCCGGATTTTCTGATTCAAGCGTTCTATTACCCGGGGGGCGCAGAAAGTGCCGTGCAGACCGCCAGGTGCCGCCGTCCGCTGCCGTGTCGCGCCGTCGTCAACCTGCTCAGCGTCGCGGTCCATGGGGAGGACCGCGCCCGAGCCTTCCAGGCCGCCATCGACGCCTGGGAACGCGGCCTGCTGCTGCCCGAACGCTTCCAGCCGGGCGCTCTGCCTGACCGGCTGGCGGCCTGGGCCACCACCGTGGAGGACCTCGCCGAGGCCGGGATGCTCGCGCTGTCCTGGCGAGTACTCGATGCGCTGCTCGCCCTGGCTGCCGCCTCGTCCCGGCTGCCCGCCGGAGCCAAGGAGCTGGTGGTGGCGATGTCGCACCTGACCGATTCGGTGCTGGCCGCCGTCGCCTCCGGAGACGCCCCTGCCGCAGCTCTGGAGCAACCTGGGCTCCGGGCCGTCGCGGGGCGCAGCGGCGGTTCTGAGGCGGTCAAGCTGGCTCGCGAGCTGGCCGGGAAACTGCCCTCGGCAAATACGACCGTACCGGCTGGGACGACGATCCAGCTGTGGCGTTATGAGGACGTCTGGCGGGGGGATCCCCGCTGGGAGCCGGTCGACGACGGGCTCACCGTCGAGGTCATGGAGGTTTCAGCCTCCGACCGCTCGGTCATGCTGGACCTGATCGCTGGCGACGGGACGCGTTATGTGACGGTCACCGACTGGGCCTATTGCCTCAGAGACGAGCGGCAGCACTCCTGTGAGCTGGCTGGGACAGAAACCAAGGTCTGGCTGTGGTGGGACCCGGAGGAGAAGAAGCTGCGGGTCACCGGCGAACGGGAAGATAAGCCCAGGACTGACGGGCCGCTCAGCAGCGGGCTGACGGCGGTGGCCCTGGCCTCCGGCTACGGTCCTGACGGTGACTATCACCTGAGGGATTTCCTGTGTGACGGTGCGCTGGCCCCGGCCGCTGTCGCCTCGGCGGTGGTCCCGCTCCTGTCTCAACCCCGGCTGGCCACAGCCCTGCTGCGAGGGGTGGAGAAGAACCCGCGGCACTGCGGGGTGCTGTGGCCGATCGTCACGGAGGCCATTGCCTACGCCGGAGCCCAGGACGTCCCGCCCCGCTGGACTCCGCGGGCCCTGGCCCTCGGTCTCCAGATCGCGCTGGTGCTGCAGGAGGCTGCCCGCCGCGGCAAGGTGGCCGAGTGTCCCTGGACCGGCCTGGCGGAGCTGACCAAGGCCAAGGGCGTGGCGGGAACCCGGGCGAGGGAGCTGCTGGCGGTGGTGGGGTAAGGACCAGCGGCCGCTGAGCCCTCCAGCGCGAGACGGCTGGGGTCCGGCGGCCGCGCCGGCGGGGTGGTGCTGGTCCCTCCACGCGAGGGACGGCCCCTCGGCGGTGTGCGGCTGTGGGCACATCCTCCCTTCGGCTCGATGTCGACTAGAAGTCCTGCTAGATGTCGACTAGATTATCTGCTAGATGTCGACTAAGGGTCGTGCTAAACGTCGACTAGGAGGGGATGTGTACCTGCCACGCAGTGTTGACAAGCTGTTGGACGACTATCTGCCTCAAGCGTCTGCGATTGCGCTTGATGGGGCAAAGGGCGTCGGCAAGACAGGCACCGCTCTTCAGCGCGCCACCCACCGGTACCTGCTGGATCGAGCTGACCAGCGTGCTTTGGTCGCCGCCAACCCGGATGGCCTCCTGACTTCCGGCACAACACTGCTTGATGAGTGGTCGCGCATGCCCGAGGTGTGGGACCTCGTGCGCCGTAGTGTCGATGACGGTGCGCCGCCGGGCAGTTTTCTGCTCACTGGATCCGCTACTCCGGCCACAGCGCAGGGAACGCACAGTGGGGCTGGGCGTATCCTGTCGCTTCGGATGCGTCCCATGGCACTCCATGAGCGCGGAGAGATTACCCCGACTGTTTCTGTGCGGCAGCTGTTCGAGACGGAGACGCCGTGTTCGGGGGAGATCGGCGGTAAGACATCATTCATGCTTCCCGACTACCTGGAGGCCATCGAGGCCAGCGGTTTCCCAGGGATGATGGGGCTTGGGCGTCAGCTGCGTTCTGATCAGCTCAGCGTCTATGTGCAGCGGGTCATCGACCGGGATCTGCCTGACGCAGGCTATGCCGTACGCCGTCCTGAGGCGCTGCGACGCTGGCTCGCCGCCTATGCCGCAGCCTCGTCGACGACCACCGCCTACTCCAAACTGCTGCACACCACGACAGCAGGAGATGGCAGCCAGCCGACTCGGGACACCACCCTGGCATACCGGGACTACCTGACACAGCTGTGGTTATTGGATCCTGTTCCTGGATGGAGCCCGAGTGGCAATCCTTTCACGCGGCTGCAACAGGCGCCCAAGCATCAGCTGGCGGATCCCGCACTGGCGGCAACCCTGCTGAGAGCCACAGCGGCATCCATGATGACTCCACGCAGTTCGCACCTGGCTGGCCCGCTGTTCGAGTCCTTGGCAACGCTCACAGTGCGGGTCGCGGCCGAGGCCATCCGTGCGCACGTCGGCCATCTTCGCACCCGCAACGGCGACCACGAGATCGACCTCGTCGTCGAGGGACGTGATGGCCGGATCGTCGCCTGTGAGGTGAAACTAGCGGCAGCCGTTGCGGACAGTGACGTGCGGCACCTGCTGTGGCTGCGTGAGCAACTACCTGATGATGTGAGCGATCTTGTCGTGATCACCACCGGAACTCACGCCTACCGTCGTGGCGATGGTGTCGCCGTCGTGCCGCTGGCGCTGCTTGGCCCTTGACCACGTCAGCTCGTGTCACCGGTGGCTCGGAATGAGTGCCTCGGATGGCTCTCTGAGCGGCATGGGTGTTGTTGTGTTCTGGAGGCTCAGAATTTGCCCAGGTACTGCGGCCGGGCTTTCATCGCGTGGATGACCAGTTCGTAGCCATCGTCGTAGACCAGGACCACGAGCTCTAGGAGACGTCCGGCTGGATCACTTCCGATCACCAGCCAGCGACGAGGATCATCCTCTTCATCTAGCGCACGTGCATGCAGCACATGCGCGGTGGCGTGGTGACTGCTTCATCGTCGAACCGGTCGCGACGGAAGTGTTTTCGTGCGGACTTGTGGAGGTCAGGCAACGTGCGTCCAGGCTTGTATCGCGGCCCGGATCGCATCTGAGCGGTTCTGGATACCTTCAGCCTCAGCGCGGGCGGTGAGAGCCGCGATGGTGGCGGCGTCGAGTCGTACGGGAACGACGGTGCCGGGGCCGTCACCCACCGGGGGACGGCCCCGGTGAGGCTGAGGGAGGCGTGCGAGGTCGTATCCTGCCTCGGCCTCATCTGCCCAGGCCTGTATCTGCTCGTCGCTGACGGACTTGCCGTGCAGGAGGTGCTCATTCACTCCAATATCGTATACGGAACGCCTCGCGGCCCGGGAGTCCTGGTTGCTGGGGTTTCTTGACGCGATGGCTGAGGCCGGGGCGCGGGGGGTGCCGACCGGCCTGCCGGCACCCCACCGCGTGGTCAGTCGGCGGACTCCCGCAGTTCTGCGATGGTCGGGAACACCTTGCGCAGGGCCGGGTAGAGCGCCTGGTGGGCTTTGGCGGCTTTCTTGTAGAGCTTCTTCAGGTGCGGCTGCGGTTCGACGGTGTGGGAGACGCGGCTCATCCGGCTTGCCGTCGCTCGGACGTCCGTGACGCCGTCCGCCCCAACTGCCGCGGCCCCCAGGATGGCCGCGCCCAGGCAGGTGGTCTCCGGCTCGGCGCACACATCGATGGGCCGCTGCAGCGCGTCGGCGAGGATCTGGTTGAACAGCGCCGACTTGGTGCCGCCGCCCATCACGACCAGGCGTTCGACGGCGGTGCCGGTGGCCTTCTCGACCCGCTTCAGCGTCAGCCGCTCCTCCAGGGCGAGCCCCTCCAGCACCGCCCGGTACAGCTCCGGGACGCCGTGGGTGTCGGAGAACCCGACGAACGCGCCGCGCGCGTCCGCGTCCCAGTACGGGGTCTCGGCGCTGGTCAGGTACGGCAGGAACTGCACCCCGCGGGCGCCGGGCGGCACGTCGGCGGCCAGGTCGTTGAGGCGCGGCTCGATGGGTCCGTCCTTGGGGTCCATGCCGGAGAGTCGGTCGCGGAACCACGCGATGCACAGCCCGCCCGATGACAGCAGCGCCTCCAGGGTGTAGCTGCCCGCGATGGGGCTCGACAGGGTCCGGAACGCCCGCGAGTAGAGGTACTGGTCGGAGTGGATGCCCATCGTCATCGACGTGCCGAGGCTCAGGTAGGCCCGGGACGCCGTGGTGACGTTCGCGCCCAGCCCGGCGGACTGCCCGTCGCCCGCGCCGGCGACGACGGGGAGGTCGCGGGGCAGACCCAGGTCGTCGGCGACGGCGTCGCTGACGGTGGCCATGATGCTGCCCGGGGGCCGCAACTCCGCCATCTGCTCGCTCGTCAGCCCGGTCAGCGCCAGCAGCGCGTCGGAGTAGGTGAAGGAGCTCATGTCGAGCACCGCCATGGGGTCGGCGGTGGCCCAGCTGGTCACCCACTGCCCCGTGAGCTTGTGGGTGAGATAGGCGTGGACCTCGACGACGCGGCGAGCGGCGCGCATCGCCTGCGGCTCGTGCTCGGCCAGCCAGATCAGCTTGTAGAAGCTGGGGGTGGTCGACGGTGGCTTGCCGGAGAGTGCGTGCACCTGGTCGCTGCCGACCCGCGCGATCTGCTCGCCGGCGCGGGTGTCGAGCCACAGCACGGCGGGCCGGATCGGCTGGTCGTGCTCGTCGAGCAGCACGAAGGACTCACGTTGGTGGGTCATGCACAGCGACAGGACCTCCCGGCCGCTGGGCTGGAGCTTCGCCGTCACCTCGCGGATGGCGTCGGCGGCGGCGCGCCACCAGTCCTCGGCGTCCTGCTCCTGCCAGCCGGGTCTCGGGTTGTGGCGTGGGTATTCGCGGCGGGCCTCAACGACGGTGCGGCCCTCCAGGTCGAAGGCGATGGCCTTGGTGGCGGTGGTCGAGGAGTCGAGGGCGAGGATTACGGGGGTGGTGTCAGTCATGATGGCCTCTTTGCCGTAGTGGGGGTTCAGTGCGGTAGGGCGGCGTCGATGATGCGCTGGAGGCCGGCGCCCTCGTGGACGACGGCGTGGATGGCGTGCAGCAGGGGGAGCTCCCCGGCCAGTTCGGGGTGGCGCTGCTGGATGAAGGTAGTGGCCAGGGCGACCGCGGGAACGCCCTCGACGGTCTGCTCGGCGGCGACCATCTCCGCGAGGGCCTCGTCAGCGCCCTGTCCTTTCCCCAGGCGGGTGCCGTAGACCTTGTTGCGGCCCGACAGCCCGGTGACCTCCAGGTCGCCCGCGCCCGCCAGTCCGAGGGCCGTCCACGGGTCGGCGCCTTCCGCTTCCAGGAGCCGCCGCAGTTCGGCCAGCGCCTGGCCGAACGCGGCCGCCTTGAGGTCGTGGAACGGCTCCCCGCCGGACTCCGTCAGCCCATCGGCGACCCCGAGGGCGATGGCGTAGACGTTCTTCAGCGCGGCGCACAGCTCGACGCCGTTGCGGTCGGTGGTGTGGGCGACGCGGTAGGCGTCGGTGGTGGCGAACCGCGCCCAGCCCTGGGGGTCCTCGGCGGCGGCGTAGATGGCGGCGGTCGGACGACGGGCCGCCACCTCGTTGGCCTTGCAGGGCCCGCCGACGGCGACGATGGGCAGGGGCGTGGCCAGCTGCGCTTCCACCGCCTGCGGCAGCAGGATGATGCGGCCGTCGTGGTCCGGGGCGAAGCCCTTCGAGGTCAGCAGGACCGCCCGGATACCCGCCAGATGGGGTGCGGCGAGCCGGGCGATGTCGATCACGCCGGCCGATGACACCGCCAGCACCACGACATCCGCCCCGTCGAGCGCTGCTGTCAGGTCGCCTGCCAGGAAGGTCGCGACCCCGCCGGCCAGTGGAACCTTCGTGCGCGGGTGGGGTTTGCCGTCGCGGACGGCGGCAATGAGGTGGTCGTCCAGGTGCGTTCCCCAGAGCCTGACCTGGTGTCCCGCGTCCCGCAGCGGGGTGGCGATGGCGGAACCCATCGCCCCGGCACCAAGAATCGTGATGGTGCTCATGACAACTCCTTTGTTATATGTCACGTCTTTGGTGTTAAAGGTATCAGGAGGGCATGGCGGCCCGGCAAGAACTAGAGTGCGACCTGTGCGGGGAATCGGCAGGATCCTGATTGCGGCCCGGCAGCTGTGGCCGCTGTACGTCGGTGTGGTGTGTGGTGCGGTCGCGATCTCCGCCACCACGTTGCTGATGCCGTTCATCATCGCCCGTGCCACGGACACCGTCATCGGCATGGTGCAGGGTGGCCCCGGGACGGTCGGCGGGCTGTTGTGGCTGGCCGTGGCGCTGCTGGCGGTTAGCCTGGCGAACTCCGTTCTGACGAACATCACCGGCTACTGGGGTGACGTGCTGGCCGCCCGGCTCCGGGTGATCCTGTCGCAGCGCTACTTCGACAAGCTGCTGCGCCTGCCCCTGCGCTACTACGACGACGAGCTGACCGGCACCATCATCTCCCGGCTCAACCGGTCGATTACCGCCATCAGCGACTTCCTGAAAGAGTTCGCCAACGCATTCTTCCCGCTGCTGCTGACCATCGGGGCGGTGCTGGTGATCGCGGTGGTCTACTCGCCGTGGCTGGCGGTGCTCCTGATCGTGATCTACCCGGCGTTCGTGTGGCTGACGGCGCTGACGTCGAGGCGCTGGCAGGAGTGGGAGCACGCCAAGAACGCTGCCTACGACTCCGCGGGCGGCCGGTTCGCGGAGGTCATCGGCCAGATGCGGGTGGTCAAGTCCTTTCTGGCTGAGCGCAGCGAGTACGAGCGGTTCTCGCGGCTCTACGACGGCACCATCGCCACCACCAGCGCCCAGTCGCGGTTCTGGCACCGTATGGACACCGCTCGGCGGGCGGTCCTGGACGTGGTGTTCTTCGCCATCTACGCCATCATCTTCGTGCAGACCGCGCAGGGCACCTACAGCGTTGGCGTCATGATCCTGCTGATTCAGCTGGTCAACATGGCCCGCGAGCCCGTCGCATCGATGAGCTGGCTCGTCGACACCAGCCAGCGCGCCATCGCCGGTAGCCGCGAGTACTTCACGGTCATGGACCAGGCCGACGAGCCGCGCAACGCCCTGGAGGCCGGCGATATCCAGCACGTATGGGCGCAGACCGGCCCCGCCATCGAGCTGGACCACGTGAGCTTCCGCTACAGCGAGGACACCAGCCTGGTCCTCGACGACATCACCCTGGTGATCAGCCGCGGCGAGCGGGTAGCGTTCGTCGGCGAGTCTGGTGGCGGGAAAACCACTCTGGTGAACCTCATCATGAAGCTCTACCCCGTCACCTCCGGACAGATCCGCGTCTACGGCGAACCCATCGGCGAGATCCCCGTGACGGTGCTGCGCCGCGAGATCGGGGCCGTGTTCCAGGATGCCTCCCTGTTCAGCGGCACCATCCGCGAGAACCTCGCTTACGGGCGTGACGCCACCGATCAGGAGCTGGCGGAGGCCGTCCGTCGCGCGAACGCCGCGGGGTTCACCGGCAAGTTGAAAGATGGCCTCGACACCGAGATCGGGGAGCGGGGCATCAAGCTCTCCGGCGGGCAGAAGCAGCGGATCTCCGTCGCCCGGGCCCTGCTGAAGGACGCTCCTATCCTGATTCTCGACGAGGCCACCAGTTCCCTCGATACCAAAGCCGAGCGCGCCGTCCAGGCCGGTCTCGACGAGCTGATGGAGGGCCGGACCACACTGATCATCGCGCACCGGCTGTCCACGATCTCGTCGGTAGACCGGATCGTGACGCTGCGGGACGGGCGGATCGACGAGATCGGCTCACCCGCCGAGCTGGCCACCACCGGTGGCATCTATGCCGAGCTGCTGACCCTGCAAGGCTCCACCCGCAAAGCCGACAAGGCGAAACTGCTGCGCTACGACATCACGCATTGAGCGCCAGCCAGGTCACGCGCCCAGCAGCGCCAGGGGTATGACGGCGATGCCGTCTGGACGCCGGTAGGCCGTCGGCCCGGTGGTCACCACCATGAGATCGGCCACCCGGCTGGGAAGCTGTTCTCGTAGCCAGCGGAGATGCCGCACAGACGAGTCTGTGATCTCAGGTGCCAGTTTGACCTCGATGCCGAGGAGCTGCCCCTCCGGCCCCTGCACGATCAGGTCGATCTCCCGGTCTCCTCCAGAAGTTCTCAGATGGAAGACCTTTGCCTCTGCGGCCTGTGCGGCGACACGGACCCCCAGGCTGACGAGGGACTCAAACAACGGGCCCGCCATGTGGGCTCCCGCCTGGCCCAGTAGCGCACCGGCTGACAGGTCTAGGAGCCGGGCCGCCAGTGCGGGGTCGGCGAGCTGGTGCTTCGGGGCCTGCTGAAGCCGCCGGATGGGATTGTTGGCGGGGATCCAACCAGGGACCGGGTCGAGTAGCCAGAGCTGCGAGAGATGGTCTCGGTAAGCGATCGTCGTCTCTTTCGCAGGCTGGCCACCGTCCCCGCCAGTGGTGGCGGCTAGGAGGCGTGAATAGCTGGTGGTCGTCGACGAAGCCGCTGCGTAGGCGCTCAGCCATCGGCGGAGCGTCTCCGGGCGTCGCACGCTGTATCCCTGCTCGGGGAGGTCGCGGTCGATGATCCGTTGTAAATAGGCGTCCAGCATGCTCCGCCTCAGCCGTGGTACGGAGTTCATGATGCCGGGGAAGCCGCTGTCGACGATGGCATCGGCGTAGTCACGCAGGCTGAAGCCGGTGTGGCCCTCAACCTTCTGCCCCCTGCCCGCCAGCAACTCACTGAGAGAGACGGTGGGCTCTGTCCGTCCGCGTTCGTGGAGGCCCATCGGGCGCATCCGCAGTGACAGGATGCGGCCAGCCCCACTGTGCGTGCCTGTCGGATCGGCTGGTGTGGCTGAGCCTGTCAGGAGGAACCTTCCCGGTGACGCGCCCGCATCGACCTGCCGACGCACGGAGTCCCACACCTGCGGAAGCTTCTGCCACTCATCAAGCAACAGCGTCCCGGGTGGAGCTGAGACGAGGTCGAAGTCGGCGCGGGCGATCTCACGCTGAGCTGGGTTGTCCAGGAACCATGTCGTCTTGGCCCGTCGGAGGGCGGTGTCCGTCTTGCCCACGCCTTTGGGGCCGTCGATCGCGATGGCAGACGCCGCAGGCAGCAGCTCGTCAAGCTCCTGGTCGAGGGTCCGCGGAAGATAATCCATCCCCTTACTCTACCGTTTCCGGCCCACGAACTCTTCCATTTCCGGCATCGGAACTCTTCCATTTGTCGGCTGGCTGCTCGTCTGGCAGAGCCGTTCGGCAACCGCCCAGGGCTTCGTTGGTCCAAGCCACGTCGTCCTGACTGACTGGGTCCAATTCCTGGTCGAGGTCATCCAGTAGTTCCGCGAGGCTGTCTTCCCGTTCGGCGCGAGCGATGGCATCGCTGATGAAAACCGATACCGACGCCGACCTGCCCCTTCTGACCACATGGCAAAGCCAGTTCACCTGATCGTCCGGCAGACTTACCACGATCCTCATGACTATGCCCAAAGGATACGGGTGTTTCACGGCCGGGATGTTGGCTACTGAGAGGAGCCGCAAGCCCCGCCCGGCCTACTCGGTGATCAGGGCCCGGGCGCTGATGCTTCCGATCCTCAGCGTCGCAAGCCAGGTGATGGCCCAGGCCAGGACCACTATGAGGGCTGGTCCGCCGAGGACGACCGCGGGGGAGACTCGCAGGTCGGCTGCCGTTCCACCGCCCAGTAGGGTTCCGGCCAGGTACGCGCACCACGCTGCCAGGACCGCTCCAGTGAGGCTTGCGACGGCGACCGTGGGTAGGTAAGACCACAGCACCTGGCGGGTCAGATCCGACCGCGTGAACCCGAGGGCCTTCTTGACACCCAGCTCACGACGGGTTCGTGCGATCATCGTCGCCGTGACCAGCAGCATCACCAGCGACACCACGCAGACGGTTACCGCGACCGCAGCGCCCGCCGCTATCGACAACATCCCGAGATAGGAACCCAGCCGGGAGCCGACGGAGTCCTTGTTATTGAAGATGACGGCACTCCGCGACCCCACCGCCGCGCTCAGAGCGTCCATGACGCTGCCCACATCGGCGCCCTCGGCGGTGTAGATGTTGATCGTCCGCTGTCTGAAGGCGGGGGAGAGGACCTTGAAGCCCTCGGCGGTCACCATCACACCCTCCCGGGGCGACGTCAGGCCGGTGACCAGGTATTCGGTCTGCTGCCCGCCGGCTGCGACGGCATAGACATCGCCCACGGACAGCCCCAGCCGCCGCGCCACCCCTCTGCTGACCGCAACCTCGTTGGCATGGATGGGTAGCCGGCCCTCAGCGACCGGGGTGTAGCGCAAGACCGCGGGGTCGTCGAGCACGTCGAACCTGATGCTTCCCCGGTCGGTCTTCAGGGTGACCACAGTCTCACAGAATGCCTTCGACACACCCGGGACCTTCCCAGCCTCGTCGCTGAGAGCCGCTGCGTCTACATCGTCCCGAGCGGTGATCATGACCTCGGGAAAGTCGCCGATCAGCATGTTGACGACGCGCTGCGGGGTCAGGTTGGCTGCCAGCGTCAGGGTGAACACCGAGGCGAAGGACAACACCAGGCAGGTTGTCGCCAACGCCAGGTTCTGTCCTATCTGCTGGATTGCCGCCTTGACGCCGAGCAGCATGGATAGCGGCCCGGGTGTGGAGTCCAAGGGCAGCCAGGTCCTCTTGAATGTGTGCGTGCGTGTCCCGCCGCGTAGCGCTTCCACCGTGCTGACCCGTCGCAGCCGTACGGCGCTGCCCCCGGCCGCGAGTGCGAACACGACGACGAGGAGTCCCAGCACCACGGCCATCAGTGCCGGGTCCAGGTGGGCTCTCCAGGCCAGACCGGTCTGGATGTTGAGGATCTCCTCCACTGGAGCGAACAGGACCGAGCTGGCCGCTGTCCCGATGCCCGAGGCCAGCGCCGCCACCAAGCCGAACGTCAGCATGAGCTGCCAGATGACCCCGCCAGTGGTGAAACCTCCTGCTCGTAGCGTCCCGATGACGCCGAGTTCTGCGGCAACCACGTTGCGCACCACGAACCGGACCAGGACCACCATCACCGCGCCCAGCAGTATCGCCAGCGCGACGATCAGGACCACAAACATCATGGGGGCCATCAGGGTGCCGTTGCGCCAGCTGTCTAGGGAGTCGTTGGTCTGGGTGTTCTTGCCGTCCGTGGTCGCTGACAATGCCTCCCGAACCGCCCTGCCGTCTGGTCCCTGCACCTGGAGACACGTCGAGTCCTGGTATCCCGGAGCATCGAAACCGGTGAAACCCGCATGGCTGAGCCCGAGGAAGAGGAAGCTGGAGGTCGAACTGCCGTAGATGCTCTCGAAGAATCCCTGGATGTGGAAAGTCGCCTTACCCTCTGGACTTTTCAGCGTCAGCTCGTCGCCGAGGTGATAGCTGCCTTGGGTGGCGAGCATCCGCGGCACCCAGACCGGGTTCGGCACCGGGGAGACACTCTCAGAGAGGATCCGGATCTTGCCCAGTTCGGGAGGGGCTGCCATGTCGAAGAACAAGACGGGCGTATTGGCCTCTAGGCCGTTCAACCTGATCTGTGGATTCCCGGACTTGACCGCCATGGCGCGGACGTCGGTGACCCGGCCGTCGGCCTGTAGCAGCTCTGTGACCTGTCCGGCTTCCTCCTTAGGAAGGGAGACCAGCGCGGCTGGGGCGTCCGTCTCGCTGGCGAGACGGTCGAAGTAGCTGCCGTAGTCCGTGGACACGACCAAGCCCAGGTAGGCCATGGCGGAGGTGGTCAGCACTAGGATGAAGAGCACCGCCAGCTGACCAGGACGCCTGCGGAGATTGCGCACAGTGAGTAGGAGCGCCGGTCGCATCCTCACCACCCCATCTTGGTCAGGAAGCCGTTGAGGTGCTGGCTCCTGGCGTGGTCGTCGCCCTGATAACGTCCCAGGACGAGCTCATCGACGACGCCGCCGTCGCGCAGGTAGAGCACTCGACTGCCGCGCGCCGCCACGTGCGGGTCGTGGGTGACTAACACGATGCTTTGCCCATCCCGGTGGATACCGGTCAGCAGATTCAGGACCCGGTCGGTGTTGTCGTGGTTCAGCTGTCCGGTGGGCTCGTCGGCGAAGCACACCGCGGGCGAGTTGATCAGTGCACGCGCGATTCCGACCCGCTGGGCCTCGCCGCCTGAGAGCATACTGGGGAACTTGCGGTAGTCCTGTTCGAAGAGTCCGACGAGAGTCAGCAGCTGCCGGGCCCGCTCGGCGACGGCCCGCCGGTTCCGGCCGACCAGCAGGCCGAGCACCATGAGGTTGTCGAACACCGACAGCGAGTCCAGCAGGTGGATCTGCTGGAAGACGAAACCGCAGTGGCTGCGGCGGAAGCGGGCCAGTCGGTTCTCGCTGTAGCCGGTGATGTCGGTGCCCAGGAAGCGGATCCGGCCCAGGCTGGGGCGGTCCATGCCGGAGAGCGTATACAGCAGCGTCGACTTACCGGACCCCGAGGGGCCCATGATGACGGTGAAATCACCGGCCTCGATCCTCAGGTCGAGATTCACCAGGACGTGCTGCTGCGTGCCACCGACGGAGAACGTCTTCGACAGCTTCGAGGTCTCGATGATGGGGTTCATGGCCATGAAGTCCTTTCCGTCCCCGACGTTACGGACATAGTCCTGACCAGAGCCTTTCCGGTTCCCTAACAAAGTCTTAACTGTGCGGGTCTTGCGGTGGTCCTGGTGGCGTGCGCTGGAGATCCGTCAGTGGAAAGCGGTTCCGGGGTGGAATGCTCCTGGATCATGCTGTGAGCGAGGTGGACTTCTGCCATGCACGCGCCTGGGGTTGGAGAACCCGGCGGCATGACGGCTCGCGAGATCAGCCTCAGCGTGCCAGCGGCAGGCCGAGGCGGATGCGGAAACCGGGATCCCCGCTCGCCGAGATCGAGCCGCCCATCGCGTCCATCAGCTGGGCGCAGGTGTGAAGACCCAGCCCCTCGCCGGGAATCCCGGCGGAGTTCGAGCCGCGGAACCGGTGATCGAAGACCGCCTGCACCTCTGCAGCAGGCAGCCCCGGCCCCTCGTCCTGCACATCGATGCACAGCACGTCGGCGTCGAGCCGGGCGGTGACGGTGACGGCCGTACGAGCGTATTTTGTAGCGTTGGTGAGGATGTTGTCGAAGACCTGCTGCATCCTGCCGGGATCGACCTCGACCAGGCAGTCCGGGATGGGCCCGACGGTGACGCCGTACGCGGAGCCGGCGTGGCTCACCCACGTGGCGATTTCGCTGCCGGTCACCACCTCGGGCCTGATCTCCAGGCTGGGGCGCGAGGCGGTGCCGGCAGTCGCGAGGTCGGCCACCAGGGACTGCAACTGGGCCACCTTGGAGTCGATGACGCCGAGGCGCTCCAGCCGTGAGGGGTCCGTCTCTTTGAGGCCCAACACCTCCGCCGTCGCCTTGATGGATGCTAGCGGTGTGCGGATGTCGTGACTGATCTGGGCCACCAGCTGCCTCTTGGACTCCTCGGCGGCAGCAGCCTGGGTGCGGGCGGCTGCCAGCTCGCGCCGCATGACGTCGAAGCTCTCACTCCAGGCTCCGAACACATTTCCGGCATCCACCTGTAGGGGAGCGTCGAGATCGCCCGCCGCGACGTCGGCCGCGAACCGTTCCAGCCGCCGGAACGGAAGCACCACCCGGCGCCGCAGCCACCAGGTGTGAGCGGTGGCGAGCAGCGTCACCGCTGCGATCGCGCCGGTGACAGCCCAGGCGGTCAGGTGTTGCCGGGCCGCGTAGTCCCCGGCGGGGATGTTGGGGAAGTACACCTGTGCCACCCAGCGGCCCGAGACCAGCACGGGCAGGCTGGGAGAACCGGCTCCAGCCGCCTGCAGCGTGCTGGCCGGGATGTCACCGCGTCTGAAGAGTGGTGTCCCGTCCTCGCCGATGACCAGGAAGGGAACCGGCGAGCGGGCGAAGTCCTCCTCGTGGATACTGGGCCAATGCTCCGCCAGCGTCTGGGCGATGTCGTTGAACTCGGCGGTCTGAGGGGTGGGCGTCGGACGGCTGGCCAGCCACCACGTGACAACGATGCCTACCACCGCGACCACTACGATGCCGATGCCAAAGCCCCGTCTCACCTGGTGTCCTCGAACAGATAGCCTCGTCCCCACACGGTCTTGAGATAGGTGGGGCGTTCGGGGTCCGGCTCGATCCGCCGCCGCAGCCGACGGATGTGAACCGTCAGCGTCCCGTCCGAGGTAAACGGCTCGCCCCAGACCTCGTCGAACAGCTCCTGCTTCGTGACGACGCGGCCGCGGTGGCGCACCAGGTGTCGTAGCAGGCGGTCCTCCATGGTCGGCAGCCTAAGTTCCCGGTCATGCAGCCAAACCCGTCCCGCCTCGTCGTCGACCCGTAGCCTCCCATCGTCGAACCCGGCGGTGTGTTGACCGGACCTGCTCAGCATGCGGCTGATCTTGGCGGCCAGTACGGCTAGCGAGAAGGGCTTGATGATGTAGTCATCGCCGCCGACGCTCAGGGCGAGCACCTGGTCGTCCTCGCTGCCGCGGGCGCTGATGAAGATGACCGGGACCTGTGAGGCCTGCCGCAGCTGCCGGCAGAACGCGAACCCGCTGTCGCCTGGCAGGTTCACATCCAGCAGGACCACCCCCGCCTCCCGGCGGCTCAGGACGTCAAGAGCGGCCTCCGCCGTCGGTTCGTGATGGCTGCTGATCCCCATGGCATCGAGGTATTCAGCGGTGGCCTCGGCGAGCTCCCGCTCATCCTCGACGATCAGCACATCCACCCGCCCCGGTGGGAGGCCGGTTATGGGTGTCGGGTACTCAGGCATGGCCCCTCCTCGTCCTCAGACCTGCTGAGAACAACCTACGGCAGGCCAGCGAGGACCTGCCGTAGGCGCCGGGGTGAGGTTAGAAGCCGAAGGTCTGCGTCCAGTAGATTCCCTTCGCGGGTGAGGACGCGGTGCCGAGGCCCATGGTGTGCAGGCTGCAGTTGAGGATGTTGGCCCGGTGGCCTGGGCTGTTCATCCAGCCGTCGACCGCCGCCTGCTCGTCGGCATAGCCCTGGGCTATGTTCTCGGCCCCCGGCGACGGGTAGCCGGCGTCACGCATCCGCTGGAACGGGTCGCGGCCGTCCTGGGAGTTGTGTGCGAAATAGTTGTTCTTGCTCATGTCCTGGGAGTGGGCGGTGGCTGCCTGGGTCAGCCGGTTGTCGAGGGTCAGCGGTCCGCAGCCGGCGGCTGAGCGTTGCTGGTTGACCAGGTTCAGCACTTTATTGGCGGAGCTGTTGTCTCTCTCCTGGGGAGCTTCCTGCGGCGGGGCCTTGACCTCGGCCGGGGCCGACCGCTCCGGGCTCTTCCCAGTGGAGGTGGGGGAATCAGTGGCCTGCCTGGACTTCCTGCTGGCCTTCGGTGACCGCGTGGCAGAAGGCTCCTCGCTCGGTGTCGGACTGGGAGTCGGTTCCACGCTCGGCGTTGGACTCTCCGTGGGGGTGGGGCTTTCTGAGGGCGTCGGACTCTCTGACGGCGTCGGCGTTACATCTATGGTCGGGGTGGTATCGACGTTGGGCGCCGGGGAGATCGACGAAACTGAAGGTGGCGCCGGGAGAGCTGAAACCGGCAGGCCTCCCTCCGTTGAATTGATATTCGCACCGCAACCAGCCAGGGCTAGGGTGGTGGCGGCGATCGCTAGGCCTCGTTGCTTGGGCATCCGCATCCGGAATCCTTAACTATTTAAAGTTTATCTTAAGGTTAGGTTCAGGAACATAGCCTGCTCAGGAGCCGGCAGGCAAGCAACACGGCGCTGCCCGAAGGGCATCGGCGACGAAACGTTGATCCAGATCAATGATCAGTTGGGGAGCAGCTGGAGTCCTGGGAGCTGGCTGAACACTGGGTTGGCGCTGACCAGGTGATAGCTGCGTTGGATCGCTTGGACCGTGAGCGTCCAGGCCAATGCGTTCGTATTTTAGGGTCTGTCTGGGCTCACTCCCACTCGGCCAGCTCGGCTTCGCTCATCGGGGGCAGGAGCTCGTCGCGTGGGATCGCGAATTCAGGGTGCTGGCCGAGGATGCGTTTTGGTGCATTTTCCACGGGGTTCAACGTGGCGATGGGTCGTCCGGCGCGCGCCAATGTGATCTGCTCGCCCTTCTCTACCCTGGTGAGGAGCTCTGAGAGCCTCGCCTTGGCGTCAGCCACGTTGATCTGGATGCTCATCCTTCTTAGAGTACCAGCGGGTGGCTAAGTTGATCAGGTCTACATGGCCATATGCTGGCTGTGATGGTGAAAGCTAGGCAATGCTTGAATGAACAAGAATGTCTGTCCCAACGCAACCGAGCTGGCGCTGGACCGTACCTTCGATCTGGTCGCGACTGCAAGCCAATGGATTTACCAGTTTGAGGAAACCGGGCTGTCCCGGCGATGTAACCTCAGGGCATGAAGACGACGCTGGAGTTGCCCGCTGCGTTATTGATGCGCGCCAAACGCTACGCGGCGGCTGAAGGCGTGACCATGGCTGACTTGATCGTTGCTGGTTTGGAGGCGGAGCTGGCTCGCCGTGACGCCAGCTCGGTGCTGGCGTTCACGTGGGCAACAACCGGTGGAATGGGACTCAAGGTCGCGGCGAATCAGATCATCGAGGTGGCTTACGGGCAATGATCGCACTCGACACCAACATCCTGGTATACGCGCACCGTGAGGACAGCCCGCACCATACGGCCGCCCTCCGGGTCATTCAAGAGCTGACGGACGCGCCGGGAGTGTTCGGCATCCCCTGGCCCTGCGTCTCTGAGTTCCTGGCGGTGACCACGCACCCCCGCATCTACGACCCACCGTCCCTGCTGGATGTCGCCCTGGACGCGATAGAGCAGCTGACCTCGCTGCCCAAGGCCCTTCTCCTAGGGGAGACGTCCGACTATCTGCGGACCCTCAGGGGTTTCGGCGGCCCTGGAATGACCGGGGCGAGACTGCACGAAGCCAGGATCGCGGCCATCTGCCTGGGTCACGGCGTCACAGAACTGCTGACCGCGGATCGCGACTACTCGCCCTTCCCCAGTCTGAAAACCCGGAACCCGCTCACGCAAACCTAGATCTGTCGGCCTTTGCCCGTGTCCGAGTGCTGTTATGCCGGGGAGCGGGGAGTATGTATCGCATCGCCCTGGAAGCATTCTTATTTATCTGATCTGACAAAATCAGGGCGTTATTCACGACCTTAGGCGACTGGGCTCTGACAAGGGATTTTGTATTCTCTCAAGGCGCTCGTGAATAACCCCCTCGGTCTATGAGTGTTCCGCGTCCGTCAGTCGATTCTGGCGTGGAGCAGATCCTGACGTCAGCGGCACGGCTCCAGGAAATTGTGCCCGATGCTGTCCTGGTGAGAGGTTCGGTTGCCGGCCTCTATGCCCATCATCGGCTGTCCTACGACCATGACCATGTGGTCGCCGACCTGATATCACGCTGTGACATGGTCTTGGAGGCTATGGAGGAGACAGATGGCTGGATCCTCTCCCAGCGCCACTCACGGCGACCTGTCACGATCATGGGCTCACTGGACGGTGTTGAGGCGGGCCTGCGGCAGGTACGCCGGTCGCGTCCGCCTGAGACCGAACAGCTGAATTTCCGGAATGTCGATGCAGACCCGGCGGATCCGGCGGCGTCGTGGCCTTTCGAGGCCAATCGGTGATGTGCTGGCCTTAATGTCATTTTGCTGGCCTTGTTTGCGTTTGCCTGTGCTGTGAGGCCAGCAAACAGCAATGAGGCCAGCAAAACCGGGTTAGGGCCAGCAAAACCGGGTTAGGGCCAGCAAAACCGGGTTAGGGCCAGCAAAACCGGGTTAGGGCCAGCAAAACCGGGTTAGGGTCAGCAAAACCGGGTTAGGACCAGCGGAACGGGTGAAGGCCAGTGAACCGTCGGCTCAGGGTTTCAGAGGAACTCCGGTGTGGTCGGCGAGGGCGGCGGCGAGTTCCTGCTGAAGTTTTGGGTCGCGGGTGGCGGGGTGGGGGTCCTGTCGCTGCTGGTGGTGCCAGTATTCCCCGCTGACCTGGGCTTCGGGATCGTCGCTCACTGCCAGCCAGGTCTGGGTCTTGTGGCCGAGGGTGAGGTCGTCCGTGGCGGCGGGTCCGCCCATGCGGGTGGGCACCCAGCCGGGGCAGACGGCGTTGCTCAGCACGTGAGGCCACAGGCGGGCGATGTGGAAGACAAGTGTGGTGAGCAGGAGTTTGCTGTCGGCGTAGGTGCGGGTCTCCTGTTCCCCCGACCAGTCGATGCCGCTGAGGCCGGGCTGCCCACTCAGGTGCATGCCGCTGCTCAGGTACACCAGGCGGCTGGGCCGCTCAATCAGCGCGGTTAGCAGGTATGGGGCCACGACATTGACCGGAAGCAGTGCCTTCGGGTTCCCCGGGTGCGTTGATTTCGGGTTGTTGGCGGCACCCGCGTTGTGGATCACCGCGTCCATCCGTCCGAGGCTGTTCACCGCCTCCGCCAGCTCTTTGGCGTCCTCAGTCTGGGCGAGGTCGCCGACAACGAGGTCGGCGCCGCGGGCGACAAGATCGTCGAGTGCGGCGGCGCGCTGCTGGTTGCGGGCATGCACGACGACGTCGTGTCCCGCGTCGAGGAGCTCCTCGGCGGCGTTTCTGCCCAGTCCCTCCGTCGAACCGGTGATGAAGATTCGTGCCATGACAGGTGTCCTTCCGGTCGGGACCACCAGTGAACCACCCAGCCCAAAGACCAACCACCCAGCTCAAAGACATGGGTCTCCTGGACCCACAGATATTCGGCGCCTCGGGCGCGCCCGCCCCCGCAAAGCGTTGGCTGTCCTGATGTGCTGGCGGGTGGCTTTCAAGTGTCATCCGTGGAGGACTGTTTCGTGGATTCAACGGCGGTTCGATGAAGAGCATGAACATGTTGATCCGCACCTTTGGGCTGACCAAGCGTTACGGAGACCAGACCGTCGTCAACCAAATCGGCCTTGAAGTCACGCAGGGCCGCGTCTACGGCTTCCTCGGACCCAACGGGGCCGGGAAGTCCACCACCTTCAAACTGCTACTCGGCCTGACCCAGCCCACCGCAGGCAGCATCGAGATCCTCGGCCGCGACCTCATCCACAACGCATCGGAGATCCTGCCGCGCATCGGTTCCCTCATCGAGGGCCCCGCCTTCGTTCCCCGCCTGACTGGCCGGGAGAACGTCTCCCTCGTCGCTGACTATCTCGGCGCACCCGCGAGCGCCGTCCAATGGGTCCTGGAGACCGTGGACCTCGCTCACGCCGCCGACCGCCGCGCCGGCCAGTACTCGCTGGGTATGAAGCAGCGGCTCGGCATCGCGATCGCGCTGGTCGGTGGGCCGCGCCTGCTGCTGCTCGACGAGCCCACCAACGGACTCGACCCGGCGGGAGTCGTCGAGATCCGGAACCTGATCGTCCGCCTGACCCGCGAGCACGGCATCACCGTGCTGGTCTCAAGCCACATCCTGAGCGAGATCGAGCAGATGGCCGACGACGTAGGCATCATCAAGGATGGTGTGCTGCGCTATCAGGGTCCCCTCTCGCGGCTCCGTGATGAGGGACGCATGGTGTTCCGCACCTCCGACCTGTCCGGCGCCGCCGGCGTCCTGGCTCAGCGTGGCATCCGCACCCGGGTCGAGAGAGGCGAGCTGATCTCCAGCCACCTGCCCGACCCGGTCGTGGCCGACGGCGTCGCAGCGCTGGCACGTGCGGGACATCAGATCACTCGCGTCGAGCATCGCAGACGGTCACTGGAGCAGATCTTCCTGTCCTTGACTGAGACGGCTGTCCCGGCCACCGCAACCGTCCCCGTGGGCCTGCGCCCCCAGGACACCTCCCGCCGGGAGCAGGTGATGGTCTGATGAGCGCAGCAGCACTTCCCCTGAAACTTGAACTACGCAAGCAGCGGCGGGGCCGGATCATCCTGTCCACCGTCGGCATCCTGGGACTGTGGCTCGTGTGGACGCTCTTCCTGATCCAGGCCCGGGCAGCCAAGAGCGGGCAGTTCGCCGCGACCGACTTCGCCCTGCGCGACGGGATGGGCATGTCTTGGTTGTTCTCCCCGCTCTTTGTCGCCGTGATCGCAGCGCGGCTGGCTGCTGTCGACCATCAGGAGCGCATGGGGCAGGTCTTCGATGCGCTGGGCCAGTCGCTACGGCAGCGGTTCGTGGCGAAGCTGCTGATCCTGAATGCCCTGGCAGCCCTGTGCTGTGTGCTGCTCGTCGCGGTCGCGGTTGGTTTCGGCGTCGCCACCGGGATGCCGTCCAGTCCGGAACTGCCCGCGACGGCGGCCCGCTGCCTGGTCGTGCTCCTGCTGGGGTCCGTCGCCGTCGCTGCCGTGCAGCTGGCGCTGGCCATGCGATTCCCCGACCGTCCCATCGGGCTGATCGTCAGCGTGGCCGGGGCATTCCTGACAACGGCACTTGAACCGCTGCGCATCCCCGAGGCCGGGTGGCTAACGCCCTGGAGCCTGACCGTCGGCGCCTCCCCGCTGGAGCCCGCCACCGCCTATCCCGCCGGGACCGCAGCCGCCACCCCGCAGCTGCTGACCACCCCGACCGGCGTCTTCGACGTCATAGCCCTGATCGTCCTGGCCGCGGCCTGGACCGCCGCCGCCATCTGGTTCGTCACCAAACCCAAGGAACTCTCATGACTCAAGCAACCATCACCCGGCCCCGTCACCTGACCATGCGTGCCTGGCGGTGGGAACGCCGCAAGACCTCCCTGCTGCCCGTGGCCGCCACCGCTGCTCTGTTCGGCCTCCTGGGCGCACTGTCCGGGTGCTGGAACTACCAGTACAACCAGGAGATCTATGCCGAACAGCAGATGACCTGGGAGGCCGTGCTGATCAACGGCGTCCAGCTGCCCGCCATGGTTTTCCTGCCCGCGGGGCTGGCGATGTTCGCGGCCGTCGACGCAGCCCGCGCGCAGAAAGCCCGCAGCTGGCAGCGTGCCCGGTCGCTGGACCGAGCCGGGGTGCTGTTACGTGCCCAGGTTCTGCGTAACCTGGAGCGTGCCGTGGTCACGGCGCTGGTGTTCTCCAGCATGATCATCGGAGCCATCATGGTGATGGGCTTCGGACAGGACCTGCTCGCGGACGGCGGACTCGCGGTGATCGTGGGTCGCACCCTGGCGTCGGTGCCCTGCTACTGGGCCGTCGGATCTGTCATCACCGCGGCTGGGCTGTGGATTCGTGAATTCTCAGGGCTGGCGGCCGCCGGACTGCTGGGGTCGATCCTGGCCATGGCGATCCGGGTTGCGGCCCCGGGGCTCTCCTGGCTCATGCCGTTCGCGTTGCCGGTGAATGCGATGGTGGCGAAGGGTGGCGACGAGCTCTTCTCTTTCTCAGACATGGCAGGCTGGGCCGGGATCGGGCTGGCATGGGTGATCGCACTCTATGGTGTTGCCAGGCGGCGTGCGGCACGAATGGAGGCGTGAGGTGAGCAGCGACATCCGGGTGCGGCGCACTCCTTTCGAGGCCCGGATCGAGGGCTGGGAGCACAGCCCCCGCCTGGTCGACGGCTTCTGGTGCGGGCTCGTAGCGCTGTACCTGACGGTCATGGTCTGGCGGCTGCTGTTGATTGAGCACCTCCCTCTGGGGCTGCTGCCGTGGGAGATCATCTGCGCGGCCGCCGGGCTGGTGGCGGTGGCTCTGCGACGCCGGCACCCGGAGGCTGCGGTGGGGCTGGTGATCGTCGCTGCGCTCGCCGAGGCGGTGCTGACTGGTGCTTTTCTCGTCATGGTCCCGGCGGTCATGGTGCAGTACAGCATCGTGCGGGCTGGTCGTCTCCCCGCGGCGGTGGTGGCCACCGTGCTGCTGCAGGCGGCGGTACTGGCCGGGAGCTGGCTTGCGACACTCGGAGACCGGTTCAATGGAGGCTATTTCTCCATGGCCTTCATGCTGCTGGCCGGGGCATCCGCTGGGCTATTGATCAGGTGGCGGTACGACCGGCTAACGGCCCGTGACCACGACCTGCGCGCCGATGCCTCCCAGCGTCAGGCCCAGGCCCGGATATCCATCGCGACCGATCTCCACGACACCGTCGGGCATGCCCTGACCGCCGTCATCAGCCTGTCGCGGGGCGCGCTGGCGACCTTCGACGACGACCCCGCCGCCGCCCGCGAGGCCCTCGTCATGCTGCAAGAGGCCGCCCAGGTGGGGTTGGACCGCACCCGCGGCGTGGTTGCCCAGCTGAACAGCGACACCCCGGTCAGCAACGACGGCGACGACACGGTTGCCGGGCTGGTCGCGCGGGTCCGGGCTGCGGGCCGGAGGGTCCGGGTCGTCGCGGGGCCCGCCCCTGAGGTCGCGCATTCCCTCGTGGTGCCGGTGGTGCGGGAGGCCCTGACCAATGCGCTGCGCTACGCCGACGACTCCCAGATCCTGGTCGCCATCACTCCCGCGGCGGCGGGGGGAGCCGAGGTGCGGGTGGCCAGCGGACTGCCCCCCACCGCGGCGCCGCCCTCCGGGGGAGGCCGGGGCCTGGCCGGCATAGCGCGCCGCATCGCCGAGGCGGGCGGTGAATTCTACGCAGGTCCTGCCGGCGACCAGTGGGTACTGGCCGCGCGACTTCCGGAGCTGGCCCGATGACCCGGGTACTGATCGTCGACGACCAGCAGTCCATCCGGCTGGGTCTCACGTTGCAGCTGCGCAGCGTCCCGGGGATCGAGGTGGTGGGCGCCGCGGCCGATGGCCAGGAGGCCCTCGACCTGATCGGCTCCGGCACCGCGGACCCTCAGGTGGTGCTGATGGACGTGCGGATGCCGCGGCTCGACGGGATCGCCGCGACCGCCCAGCTTGCCGCAACCCGTCCCGAGGTGCGGGTGCTGATCCTGACCACCTTCGACGAGGACGAAGCCGCGTTCGCCGCGCTCGATTCCGGGGCGTCGGGGTTCCTCCTCAAGGATGCGACGACATCGCAGCTGGCCGACGCCATAGCGGCCGTCGCGAACGGTGATGCGGTGCTGGCCCCGCGCATCACCCGCGAACTCCTGGCTCGCAGCGTCCTGAACCAGCAGCCGCAACCCCGGCTGGACGAACGCCAGGCAGCGGCCAGGGCGCTTCTGAGGCGGCTCAGCGAACGAGAGCTGGAGGTGCTGGTCGCCGTCGGACGGGGCTTGACGAACGCCGAGATTGCCGAAACCCAGCACCTGGCCCCGTCGAGCGTGAAAACCTACATCAGCCGGCTGCTGACCAAGCTCGGCCGCCGCGACCGGGTGGGGTTGGTGATCCTCGCCCGTGATGCCGACCTTCGCTGAACAGCCGGCCTCCGCTGAACATTGGTATTACCATTGCAGCCAAGGAGGAGGCATGACAGCGATCTGGGCTCACCGCGGAGCATCGGCTTACGCTCCTGAGAACACCATTCCGGCTTTCGAGCAGGCCATCGAGATGGGGGCGGACGGCGTCGAGTTCGACGTCCAGCGCACCAGCGACGGGCAGCTCGTCGTCATTCACGACGAGACCATCAACCGCACCTCGAACGGGTTCGGGAGGGTGGTGGACCTGACGCTGGAGCAGCTGCGGCTGTGCAACTTCAGCAACGGCTTCGTCGGGCACCGCAAGGTGCAGATCCCGACACTGCGGGAGGCCCTCGACCTGCTCGGCCCCACCGGGGTGCGCATCAACATCGAGTTGAAGAACTCCGTCGAGCTCTACCCCGGCATGGAGAGCGAAGCCCTCGACATCGTCCAGGAGGCGGGGCTGCTCGACCGGGTGCTGTTCTCCTCCTTCAACCACTTCTCCCTGGCGAACCTGCGCGACGCCGTCCCGGCGGAGAACCTGGCCCTGCTGTACTCCGACGGCCTCTACGACCCGTGGAAGTACGCCCATCTCTTCGGTGCCCGCTACCTGCACCCGCACTTCTACGCGCTCCAGCAGCCGAACTACATGTGGCTGTGCCACGAGGCCGGGATCGGGGTGAACGTGTGGACGGTCGACAAGAACGAGGACATCCGGGCCCTCGCGGCCCTGGGTGTCGACGCCATCTTCACAAACCTTCCCGACCGGGCCCGCCGCGCCCTGGAACGCCCCTATCTCTGAGACTGAGACCGGCAGGACGGCACCTCCTCCAGACAGGGCGGCTCCCACTAGGCTGGTGGGCCATGACCAATCCGTTCAGGCCTGAGCGGTGGGACGAGGTCCCCGGCTTCGGCTTCACCGACATCACCTACCACCGCGCCCGCGACGTCGCCGCCGTGCGGATCGCGTTCAACCGGCCCGAGGTGCGCAACGCCTTCCGGCCGCACACCGTCGACGAGCTGATCGCCGCCCTCGACCACGCCCGCACCAGCTCCGACGTCGGGTGCGTGCTGCTCACCGGCAACGGCCCGAGCCCCAAGGACGGCGGCTGGGCATTCTGCTCCGGCGGCGACCAGCGCATCCGCGGCCGGGCCGGCTACCAGTACGCCGACGGCGAGTCCGCAGGCACCGTCGACAAAGCCCGGCTCGCCCGCCTGCACATCCTGGAGGCGCAGCGCCTCATCCGATTCATGCCGAAGGTCGTGATCGCGCTCGTCAACGGCTGGGCCGCGGGTGGTGGCCACTCCCTCCACGTCGTCGCCGACCTGAGCATCGCCTCCGCCGAGCACGCCCGCTTCAAGCAGACCGACGCTGACGTCGGATCGTTCGACGGCGGTTTCGGGTCGGCCTACCTGGCCCGCCAGGTGGGGCAGAAGTTCGCGCGCCAGATCTTCTTCCTCGGCGACGTCCACGACGCCCAGGAGGCCCGTGAGATGGGCATGGTCAACAAGGTGGTGCCCCACGCCGACCTGGAGGAGACAGGCCTGGAGTGGGCGGCGAAGATCTGCGCGAAGTCCCCGACGGCGCAGCGGATGCTGAAATACTCCTTCAACCTGGTCGACGACGGCTTGGTCGGCCAGCAGGTGCTGCTCGGCGAGGCGACCCGCCTGGCCTACATGACCGACGAGGCGGTAGAGGGCCGCGACGCGTTCCTGCAGCACCGCGCCCCCGACTGGTCGGATTTCCCCTACTACTACTGAAGCCACTGCTACTCCTGATACTGAGGCAGAGGACACCGCGCAGGCATCCCCAACCTGTTTCCACTACGGCAGATAGTGGGTTGGGGTGGCTCATGGGGTCCCCGCCCCATGGTCGTGACGCTGCTGCCCGCTGCCCCAGAGGTTATGATTCCGAACTGATCCGACCAGACGATAACTGTTACGGGGGAGTTGACTTGCTGTTCACACGACGCCGCATCGAGACAGGTATCGTCGGTCTGCTGCTGGCGTCGCTGACCGGATTCGCGCTGGTCCATCAGGGAGTGCCAGCCACCGAGGTGGATCTCCACGACGGCGGCGTCTGGGTCACCAACCCCGCCGAAGGCCTCGTCGGGCATCTCAACTATCAGTCCCGGACCCTCGACGGCGGCCTCGACCCCGCCTCCCACCAGTTCGACGTCAGCCAGGAGGGCAACCGCGTCCTGCTGCACGACTCGCAGGGCTCCGCGGCCGCCACCATCACCACCGCATCGCTGCTTCTCAACTCCCGCGTCTCCGTCGGGGACATGACGGTGGTCCAGGGCGACGACACCGTCCTGATCGCCGACACCGCCGGGGGCAAGGTCTGGGCCACCACCCTGGAGGATTTCGCCTCCTTCAACACCGCCTCCGCTACACCGGTGGCCGAGGACCTGCAACAGCCGCGCGTGACCGCCGGCCGCGGCGGCGTGGGGTTCATCGTCGATGCCGCCGGCGCCGTTACCCGAGTCACCTCCCGCGACCACCACTTCACCACCGAGGACGCCGGGCGCCTCGACGGCGGGATCACCTCCGACACCCAGCTCACCGTGGCAGGAGATGAGATCGTGGCCGTCGGCGCGGGCCGGGTGCGCACCACCGGCAGATCCATCGACGTCCCCCAGGCCGACGGCACCGCCCGCGCCCAGCTGCCCAGCCGCACTGGCGGCCAGGTCAGCATCGCCACCCCCAGCGCGCTCATCACCGTCCCCCTGGGTGGTGGCTCCCCGAAAACCACCGATGTCCCTCAGGGAGAACCGGCCGCCCCCGCGGACGTCGCAGGCTGTGTCTACGGCGCCTGGGGCGGCTCCGGCGCCTACGTCCGCGACTGCGCAGGTGATGGCGACGACCTGAACGCCGTCAATGACACCCTCGCCGCAGCCAAGACGCCTGTCTTTCGCACCAACCGCGACATCGTCGTCATCAATGACGCTGCAGGCAACGTCTACCTGCCCAACGAGGGCATGAAGATCGTCAGCAACTGGGAACTCGTCAGATCCCAGGTGCAGGAGCAGAAGAAGGAAACCGAGGAGGAATCCGACGACGAGGTCCGGCATGAGCAGTCCGTCGAGAACCAGGACCAGGTGCCGCCCGTCGCCACCGATGACGAGTTCGGGGCCCGCCCCGGCACATCCACCAGCCTCCCCGTGCTGCTCAATGACATCGACGCCGACGGCGATGTGCTGACCGTGAAGCTGGGAGACATCCCAGAGGGAGTGCAGGTCACCTCCGGTCGCAACGGCCGTTCCGCGCAGATCTTCCTGCCTCCTGGGCAGACCGCACCGGTGACCTTCACCTACCAGGCCTTCGACGGCCAGGACCTCTCCAACACCGCCACCGTCACCGTCACACCCCGGTCGGCGGGGGAGAACTCGCCTCCTGAGAAGAAACGCGACAGCACCGTCAGCATGTCGGAGCAGGCCTCCGTCGAATATTCGGCGCTGCCTGACTGGGTGGATCCCGACGGCGACCCCCTCTACCTGGTCAACGCCGTCGGCGACGATGGCATGCAGGTGACCTTCCGGCAGGACGGCTACCTGTCCCTGCGGGACAACGGCACCGGCGGACCTGGGGCCCGCAAGGTGCAGCTCACCGTCTCCGACGGCAAACAAGAAGCGTCCGGTGAGCTGCAGGTGCAGGTCGCGTCCGGGGCCACGAATCTGCCGCCGATAGCCAACGCCGACCACTATGTCGTCAACCTCGGTGAGGAAGTGGTGCTGAGGCCCCTGAGCAACGACTCCGACCCCAACGGGGAGCCGCTGCAGCTCTCCGAGCTGGGCCAGCCCGCCTCCGACGAGACCTTGCAGCCCGACTTCGAGCAGGCGACGGCGCTGTTCAGCTCCACTCGCGCTGGCACCCACGAGATCACCTACAAGGTCTCCGACGGCCCCAACACGGCAGAGAGCCGCATCCGGATTGACGTCCTCGACCCGGCCACCGCATCCAAGACTCCGAGCGCCGAGAATGACCTAGCGCTGCTTCCGGAGAGCTCCTCCACCGTCGTCAACGTCTTGGAGAATGACTCCGACCCGGCGGGCGGGGTGCTCGCGGTGCGATCGCTGTCCATGGGCAACTGCACGGGCCTGAACGCCGAGGTCATCGACCACTCGTCGCTGCGTCTCTCCGCGCCCGCAGGTCTCCAGGAGTCCTGCAGCTTCACGTACTCCGTCTCCAACGGGGCCGAGACGGCGTCGGCGACGGTGCTGGTGCTGCCCCAGCCTCCTAAGGCCACCAACCAGCCGCCGGTCGCCGTCGATGACCAGGCGACGGTGCGGGCCGGGGACATCGTCACCATCCCCGTATTGGACAATGACTACTCGCCGACGGACCTCGACCTGAGCGTCGCCCCTGACGTCGAGGTGCGCGACCCGGACATCGGCCAAGCGTTCGTCTCCGGAAACCTGGTGCGCTTCAAAGCAGGTCAGACCCCGGGCGCGGTGAACCTCGTCTACACCACCACCGACGCCGCCGGGAACCGCGCCAGCGCCAAGATCAGCGTGACGGTGCGGGGCCTCGACGCCGGGAACCAGAAACCCAACCCGGTGCCCGTCACCGCCCGCGTGTTCTCGGACTCCGAGGTGGACATTGCGGTGCCGCTGGACGGCGTGGATCCCGACGGCGACTCAGTCGAGCTCATCGAAGGCGGCTCCACCGGCCCCACTCTCGGCCGGGCGCAGGTCAAGGGCGGCTACCTCACCTACAAGGCCCCGCGCGGAGCCAGCGGAACCGATACCTTCACCTATCAGGTCAGGGACCGGTTCGGGGACATCGGGGAGGGCAAGATCCGGGTCGGCGTGATTCCCCCGCCGGACAGCAACCAGCTGCCCGTGGCGGTACCGGACCAGATCAAGGTCCGCCCCGGCCAGCGCTTCGACCTGCCCGTCACCAAGAACGACGTCGACCCCGACGGCGACACCATCAGCATCGTGAACGGCTCTGCTCGTTCCCTCGGCTCCTGGCAGACGGACCTGGAGGTGGTCGGCCAGGACGTCCGGGTCGTCGCCCCGGAAAAAGAGGGCAGCTACCAGCTCTCCTACGACATCACCGACAAGGGCGGCGCCCCCGTCACCGGGTATGCCACCGTCCTGGTCGACCAGAACGCGCCGCTGCTGCCGCCGGTCGCCGCTGACGACAGGGTCCCCATGGCCGATGTCTTCCGCAACCGTGAGGTGGAGGTCCCCGTCCTGGAGAACGACGAGGACCCCGACGGCGCCCGCGACGACCTGACCGTCTCCGTGGCAGAACCGGCCCGAGTCACCGGGGGAGGCAACGTCGTCGTGCCGGTCGCCGAGGATCCGCAGGTCGTGCTCTACACCATCAGGGACAAGGACGGGAACACGGCACAGGCCGCGATCTTCGTGCCCGGCACCCGGCACCTGCCACCAACCCTCGACCCAGACCAGCTGCCTGCCCAGGCCAAAAGCGGCGAGACCCTGCAGATCGACCTGTCGAAGTATGTTCTCACCCGCCCCGACCACGTCGCCAAGGTGACCTCAGCTGACTCCGTCACCGCAGCCTCCGGGGCGTGGACCGGCGGCCCAGACCAGGGTCTCAAAGTCGTCAGCGACACCATGATCGAGTTCACCCCCGACCCATCGTTCAACGGGCCGACCTCCGTCACCTTCGGGGTCTACGATGGCGCCGATCCTGATGATCCGAACGGCCTACGTGCCACCCTCACCCTGCCCATCGAAGTCATCAGCTCCGGTGCGACCCCGCCTGTGCTGCGCCCCACCCCCGTTGAGGTCGCGCCTGGTGAGGCCCCCATCGATGTCGCGCTGAAGGACATGGTCGACGACCCCGACGAAGGCGACAACGAACGGATGACCTACCAGCTGCTTTCGGCCCCCACCGACCAGTTCGACGTCACCGTCACCGGGCAGCAGATGCAGGTCTCCGCGAAGTCCGGTGTGCCCACGGGGACGTCTGGAACCGCCGTCGTCCAAGTCCACGACGGCAGCACAGACCCCCTGCAGATGAGCATCCCGCTCAGCGTGGTGACCTCCACCCGCCCGCTGATCACCACCACCGAACTGACCGAGCCGGATGGACGGGTGGGCCAGTCCAAGACGTTCGACCTGGCCCAGGCGATCACCAACCCATTCGCCGATCAGGGCGGTCAGGTCACCATCCTCGATCCGCAGGTCACCCAGGGCACTGCCACCGTCGCCGCGTCCGGGATGGAGCTGACCGCCACCCCTGGCGCGGTCGGCAGCGTCGTCGTCACCTATGTCGCGCAGGATGCCACTGGCGATGCGTCACGGCAGGTCACAGGCCAGGTCTCCATCACCGTCAAGGACAAACCTCAGCCGCCCAGCAACCTGACCGCCAAGTCGGATGTCTCCGGCACCGTGGAGCTGGCGTGGACGCAGGGCGACCTGAACGGCGGTGCCCTACAGAGTTTCGTGGTCAACTGGAACGGTGGCTCCCAGAACTGTCCGGCGGTGACGAATTGCCGCGTCACAGGCCTGCAGAACAATGTCGACTACAGCTTCACCGTCTCGGCGGTCACGGAGGCAGGCACGTCGGATCCCTCTGCGCCGGCCACGGCCCGGCCCGACGCCAAACCCAACCAGCCCGCAGTCCCCACCACGAAGTTCGGCGACCGGGTGATCGATCTCAGCTGGCCCGCAACCACCGTCCCCGACGGGGGATCTCCGGTGACCCAGTACAAGATCCAGGTCAGCCCAGGTATCAACGGGCAGACCGAGTTCACCACAGCGGACACCGCGTGGCAGGCGACGGGCCTCAGCAACGGCACCGCATACCGGTTCCGCATCCAGGCACTCAACCGCTACGCGGAGGGCAATGTCGCTCGCGAGTCCGAATACTTGTGGAGCGACTATTCGGCCCCTGAGATCCCGGCAGGCGCACCCACCGGGCAGGGTGCGCCCACCGTCAACAAGAACAAGGCCTCTGGAGCTGCGCCCAGCGCCACCGTCAGCTGGGGAGCCCCCGGTGACGCCAATGGCGACCGCAGCTTCGTCTACGAGCTGCGGGAATCCGGCTCCGGAGAGGTGAAATACTCCGGACCTGCCACCAGCACCACCGTCACCATGAGCGTCAGCTCCGAGGACAAGACCTTCCAGGTGCGCTCCAGCAACAAGTCCGGGCTATGGAGCGACTGGTCATCCGCGTCGAATGCGGTGCGGGCCTTCCAGCCGCCGGGCGCGCCGACCGGGTTCTCGCTCACGCCCACCGGCGTCTCGAATCAGGTCAGGTTCTCCTTCTCCGGCGCGGACGGCAAGGGCGCCAGGGCTGGCGAGATCCGCTACCGCTGGTCGGCGGGCGGCGCATCCGGTGTCGTGGGCAACGGGGAGACCGTCACCAACGGGGCGTTCGTCAACGGCCGGGACGTCGCAGTGAACCTGACGGCCATCGCGACGGTGAACGGTGAGACCGCGGAGGGTGATTCCGCGACCGCCACCGTCAACGCCTATGCGCCGCCTGAGGCACCGGTTGTCAGCGCCGAGGGCACCTACCGGCGCGTCAACTACAGCTGGAGCCACGACCCCAACTCCGGCGGCCGGCCGTCGACCATCACCACCTCCACGGGGGAGCGCAGTAGCGCTGGCAGCGGCGGCGGCGGCGGGCAGGACGTCGACTTCGGCACGCAGGCCTGCATCACGGTCACGGCAACCAACTCAGAGGGGCAGAGCGCCAGCACTCAGAAGTGCAATTCCAGCTGGCCTGCGCCCAAGGCCGCCGACTTGCACGGCCCGCCCCTCGGCTCGGGGGAGCCGTGCAGTTTCGCATCGTGTGACCAGTTCCACGTGCGGCTGGACTACTGGAAGCCGAACTCTGCTGTGGTCTGCACCATCAGCTACAACGGATACACGAGCTCAGGCCGCCTCAATGTCGATCAGAATGGCTACTTCCAGGGCCGGTTCGAGCAGTGGTTCATAGACACCAGGTTCCCTGCGGGAAATGACATCACCAGCCAATGCAAGCAGCAGTGAAAGAGGACCACCGATGACAGTCACCCCCGAACATGCTGCCTGGTTCGCGGACACCTTCGCGAAGATCGTCGACAACGTCGGCCAGGCGCTGCTGGGCAAGGCGCCCGTTGTCCGGCTGGCGCTGACCTGCTTGCTCTCCGAGGGACACCTGCTGCTGGAGGATGCTCCGGGCACCGGCAAGACGGCCCTGGCCCGCGCCATCGCGGCCTCGGTGCAGGGCAGCCACAGCCGCATCCAGTTCACCCCCGACCTGCTGCCCTCCGATATCACTGGCATCACCATGTACGACCAGGAAAAGAGCCAGTGGGACTTCCACAAGGGTCCCATCTTCGCGTCCATCGTGCTGGCGGACGAGATCAACCGGGCCTCGCCCAAAACCCAGTCCGCGCTGCTGGAGGTGATGGAGGAAGCCATGGTCACCGTCGACGGCGTGCGCTACCCCGCAGGCCGTCCGTTCATGGTGATCGCCACCCAGAACCCGGTGGAGCAGGCCGGAACCTATAAGCTCCCCGAGGCCCAGCTGGACCGGTTCCTGATGAAAACCTCCGTCGGCTATCCCAGCCGCGACGCAGCCCGGAAGGTGCTGGCCGAATCCGCGCAGCCAGACCGCTCCAAGAAACTGAGCCCCGTCATCTCTCAGCAAGCCATCGCCGAGATGTGCGACCTGGTGCGCGACAATCACGTCGACGATGGCATCCTCGACTACGTCCAGGACTTGGCCGACGCCACCCGCAATGATCCCGACACGTCCATGGGCGTCTCGACCCGGGGAGCCATCGCCATGGTGCGGGCCTGCCGGGTCTGGGCCGCCGCCCACGGTCGCAACTTCGTGATACCGGACGATGTCAAAGAGTTGGTGGTCCCGGTGTGGACGCACCGCATCATCATGTCCCCGACGGCCACCTTCGGTGGGTCGTCGGCGGAGAAGGTGATCGCCCGCGTCCTAGGCACCGTCCCCAGCCCGGCGAGTCAGGCTGGCTGAGACTCGTGGGGTTGCGGGGTCTGAAAGATGCGGCCGTAGGCCTGATGCGCCGGGTGCGGCGCGCCGAGTTCGTATCCGCTGTCACCCCACTGGGCTGGGGTGTCGCCGGGCTCGGTGCGGTGTGCGCCGTCATCGGCTGGCTGTGGGGCTGGCTGGAATTCCGGACCCTTGCGTTCCTGGCGTTGGCGCTGGTCGTCGTCGCCGTACTCCTGACCCTGCGTCGCGCCATCCACGACGTGACGCTTGAGCTGCACCAGCCGCGCGTGCAAGTGGGAGAGCCTGGCCTGGGGCGGGTGTGGATCCGCGGCCAGCGGCGCGGATCGTCCTCCGCCACCATCGAGTTGCCCGTCGGTCGCGCTGTCGCCCGGTTCCGGGTGGCTGCGCTGGGTGCCGACGACTTCCACGAGGAGCTGTTTTCCATCCCCACCCGGAGGCGTGGCGTGGTCCCCGTCGGACCGGTGCGCGCCGTGCAGGCCGACCCGGTGGGGCTGATCCGCCGCACCCGGGAGCTGACGCCCTCACAGGAACTGTTCATCCACCCCCGGGTGGTGATGGTGGAGGCCACCGCAATCGGCTTCCTCAAGGACGTCGAGGGCATCACCACGGCCAACCTGTCCAGCTCGGACGTCAGCTTCCATGCCCTGCGCGACTACGTTCCCGGCGACGACCGTCGCTCCGTCCACTGGAAGACCACCGCCCGCACCGGACGGCTCATGGTGCGTCAGTTCGAGGAGACTATGCGGGCGCACCTGCTTCTGATGCTGTCGACGGTGCGCCGTGACTACGCCACCGGCGACGACTTTGAGGCGGCCCTGTCCGCGGCCGCGTCGCTCAGCGTCGCCGCGCTGCGGGAGGAACGGCAGGTCTCGTTCTACACCTCGGCGGGCAGGCTTACGTTCCCGACGGGCGTGGGACTGCTCGACGAGCTGTGTCGTGTCGAGCTGACAGACGACGGCCCCAGCCTGCAGGAGCTGGCGCTGCTGGCGGGCAGTGAGGCCTCGGGGGTCTCCGTCGCTGGATTCATCACGGGGGGAACCGATCCGATGGAGCTGCGGGCAGCGCAGCTCGTGCTGCCCCAGCAGATCAAGACCTTCGCCCTGCGCAACCAGTCCAGCCTGACGATCGCGCGCCACCAAGTGGGCGACATCACGGTGCTGGACCTGCCAGAGCTGGAGCAGCTGCCGCGAGCCCTGGGGAGCCTGACATGAGGGGCTCCGTGATCCGGGCGCTCGGGATCTGGGCGCTGCTCGTCCCTGGCGCTGTCGCGCTGCAACCAGCCTTCGGCGACTGGCAGGGCTTCGTCCCCGGCCTTGCAGGCATAACGGCGGGCGTCGCCGTCGGCTGGGCAGCAGCCCGGTTCCGGCTGTCCGCGGCCCTCACGGTGCTCATGGCCACTGTCGTATACCTGCTGTTCGGTGGTGCAGCGGCCCTGCCTCGCACCACCATCGCTGGGGTCATCCCCACCGTGGAGACGTTGCGGCGTCTGGTGCTGCTCGCGGTGTACAGCTGGCGCGACCTACTGACCATCGCCACCCCGGCGGGCGACTTCACGGGACCGGCGGTGGTTCCGTGGCTCGCCGGGCTGCTGGCCGGGGTGGTCGCTGCCACCATCGCCCTGCGGCGGCGGACTGTGTTCTGGCCGCTGCTGGTCCCACCCCTCTACCTCGCGGTCAGCATCGCCTTCGGGGTGCGTACCGCGCCTACCGCCCTGTGGCTGGGAGGCGCGCTCGGACTGGGCATGGTCACCTGGGTGTGGCTACACCAGCTGGCAGCTCAACGCAGCGACAACGCCGACATCCTGGTCAACCGCAAGGCCGACGCGGCGCAGGTCGCCCGGCAGGCCGTCGCCGCCGTCATCATCCTGGCGGCCGCCGCCACCGGCGCCGTCGGAGCCACCGCCGCGACGGGGACCCACGCCGACCGGCAGGTGCTGCGCGACCGGATCGCCCCGCCTCTCGACCTGCGGAACTATCCGTCGCCGCTGATGAGCTACCGGCTGATGGAACTCGATCTCAAGGACACCACGCTGTTCACAGTGACCGGCATGCCAGAGGGTGCCCGGCTGCGGCTGGCGGTGATGGACCGCTACGACGGCAACGTGTTCAACGTGTCCCAGCAGGCCAACCAGTACCTGCGCACCGGCCGCACCGTCTCCCAAGATGTCCAGGCCAACGCCGGCCTGAGCGTCGAGGTGGCAGCCGAGTACTCCGGTGTCTGGGTGCCGCAGGCCGGGGCGCCGAGCTGGCTGGAGTTCACGGGCGAGCACGCTGTCAAACTATCCGAGGGAGCCTATTACAACCGCACCGCGAACCAGACCCTCACCACCAGCGCTCTAGCCCCAGGCGACCGCTACCGGCTGGAAGCGGCGATCAGCCCGGAGCCGACCCCGGAGGAGCGGGCCGCCCTGGGGGCCGAGACGGCGGGTAACGCGCCGCTGGCGAAACTGGACGCTGCCCCGGAGATCCTCACCACCCGGGCCACCGAGTACGCGGAGGGGGCAGGAACCGATTTCGAGCGGCTGGTGGCTATCGAGACCAGACTCGTTGAGGACGGCTACTACTCCGACGGTTCTGACCAGAAGTCTCGCTCCGGCCACACCGCCGAACGGCTAGCCACGATGTTCAACAGCCCGGCTCTGGTCGGCGACGACGAGCAATACGCCACCGCCATGGCGATCATGGCCGGTCAGCTCGGCGTGCCTGCGCGTGTCGTCATGGGTTTCTACCCCAAGGAGTATCCGGGACAGGAATGGCAGGTCAAGGGCACCGAGGCCCACGTGTGGGTTGAGGCCTATTTTGCCGGTGCGGGCTGGGTGGCCTTCAACCCGACTCCGGACCGGGACAAGACCCTGCAGACCGAGGTCCCCAAGCCGAAACCCAAGCCCAAGCCTCAGGTCGACCCGCCGCCGAACCCGCCCGAGAAGCTGCCGGACGAGCCGGTGCTCGCTGACCGTGATGCCGAGGACGGGGAGGGCGACGACCGGTTCACCATCGACTGGGGACTGGTGCTGATGGCGCTCGGCGTCCTGGGCGGTGCCGGAGTGATCGCGTCGCCGTTCCTGCTGGTCCTGGGCCTGAAGGCCAGACGCACGACCCGCCGCCGCAACGCTGCTGTGGTGCGCGACGCGGTGTCCGGTGGCTGGAAGGACATCGTCGACCGGGCCCGCGACCTCGGCTTCCCGGCATCGCAGTGCGAGACCCGGCGGGAGGCCGCCGCCAGGATGCAGGAGGCCTACCCGGAGGTCCCGATCATGCCCACAGCGCGGCTGATGGACTCCGCCCTCTACGGTCCTAACCAGCTGGCACCTGCCGCCTCCGAGGAGACGTGGCGGCAGGTGGACCAGATCAAGCGCGGCATGCTGCAACAGGTGGAGTGGTACCGGCGTCCGCTGGCTCTGCTGTCCCTGCGTTCCCTGCGGCGGGCCGACAAGCCAGCCGACGGCTTTGCGACGAGCCTGAGCAAGTCCTGCAGTCGGGGGAAGGTCATGACCGAGGAGGTCAAGGATGCCTGAGACAGCCCTCTCACCGCGCCTGGAGAAGGCGCTTGCCGGACGGGGCGTGCGCGTCGGTGCCCAGGTGCTGAATGCCGTCCCGATGCTGCTGCTCGCAGGGGCTGAGGTGTTCCTTTTCTACACCGGCAAGGACGCCACCGGCTATCGGGTGGGGATCGTCGAGATCCTGCTGGGGGTCTGCGCGCTGGCCGTCGTGGTGATGCAGCTGGTGCTGGTCCTCAGACGCGCCCAGACCATCGGCTCCTCGCTTCTGAGGTTCGACTACCGCGACCCGGAGACGGCCCGTCCCAGGGGAGGCCGCCTGTTCTGTCAGCTGCTTCTGACATCGCTGCTGACCACCGTCACGGTGGGCGTCATGGCGATTGTGCTGCTGGTGACCTACCGTCGCGGCCAGTCGATGGTCGACCGCTGGCTCGGGCTGGTCGCGACGAGGCCGAAGGACATCCCGGAGGAGCCCAGGCCGAAACTCAATGCTGCCCCGGTGGGGCGGGTGCGTCAGGTGACCATGCCCGGCATGGCGACGGCGGCGCCGGTGAGCCAGCAGCCGCCGGATCCCCCCGGAATGCAGCCGCTGCCACCCCAGCAGGGTGCTGCCACGCCGCCGCCGGGCATTCCGTCGTCCTGGGTCGCAGCTGGTCCGGTCTCCCCGCCGCACGCTGCTGGAGCCTCGCCCGCCGCACCCATGCCGGCCTCGCGGCCCGTGTCCCCCGTGACCTCGGCATCAGCCGGTGCGCTGATCGAACGGTCACCGTTCGCCCCCAAGGACGCCGCTCCCACACCGGCCACGATCCTTCGGGAAGGATCCGCGGCGGTTCCGCTCGTTTCCGTGTCGCAACCGCTGCATACGCCTGCCTCCTCCCAGGAGACTGTGTCGGAGACCAGGACCACAGGCCGCGACGAGACCATGCTCGACAAGGTTGCGGTGTCCGCGGAACCCAAGCTTTGTCTTGATGACGGCACGGTGCTCAGCCTTGACACACCGCTGGTCTTCGGCCGCAACCCCGTCGCTCTGCCGGAATACCCGGAGTCGCAGCCCCACGAGCTGATCGACGAAACCATGAAGATGTCCAAGGTTCATGCAGTGGTGCTGGCCAACGATGGGGACGTGCACGTCGTTGATGTGGGTGCGCGCAATGGCGTCATCTTCGAGTTCGAGGGGACCAGGTGGCGCATCGAGCAGCACCTGAGGACACCGGTTCGTCCCGGCACCGTGGTCTACCTGGGTGGGCGCTCTTTCCAGGTGGAGTCATGATCGACACACCACACGGCAGGCTCACGGAGCCGAGGGTTGAGCTGCGGTTCGGTGCCCGCTCAGATCGCGGGATGGTGCGGCTCCACAATGAGGACTCCTACATCACAGCGCCCCCCTGCTTCGTCGTGGCTGACGGTATGGGCGGGCATGCCCGCGGTCAGGCCGCGTCGCAGGCTGCCGTCGAGAATTTCCTCTCCCTGACAGGCCACAAGTGGGCGACCGGTGAAGAGGTGCTGGCTGCTATCGACGGCGCCAGTGCGGCTGTGTCCCGGCTGTCAGGGGAGGGACGGCCGCCGGGCAGCACGCTGGCCGGGGTGGTGCTGACCCTGCAGGCCAATCAGCCGCGCTGGCTGGTGTTCAACATCGGTGATTCCCGGGTCTACCTGCTGCGCAAAGGCGAACTCACCCAGATCAGTGAGGACCACTCGGTGCTGTGGGAACGCCCCGGGGAAGGGTCGCGCAACGTCATCACCCGGGCGCTCGGGGCTGGGATGGTCAAGCCTCTCGTCGCCGACCAGTGGCTGCTCAGCATCCACAAGGGTGACCAGATCCTGATCTGCAGTGACGGCCTGTACTCCGAGGTGACCGAGTTTCTCATGACCGCGCTCCTGCTGGGGGACGCCGATCCCCGTGACAAGGCTGCGGCGCTCGTCGATGCGGCGAAACGCGCTGGGGGACGCGATAACGTGACTGCCGTTGTCGTCGTCGTTGACACCGTTGACGCAGATGGCGTTGACTCTGATCCGGACGAGGAGACCATCCCCGGCAATGACGACACCGTTCAGGATCTGGAGATGCCATGACTGTGCGCTGGACCCCAGGCACCCACCGTGCCCTGGTCTGGGAGGCGGGGATGGCGCTGGTGGATGCTCAGGTGAGCGACGAGCAGGCGGAGCAAGTGTGGCTCTCGATGCTGCGCGATCCCCAGCTCGGAACCTTCCTGCAGGTCCTGATGGAGGCCACTGGCACGGGGCTGCTGACGATCCCGGCCTTCGCGGTGACCATCCTCTCTGAGGGAGCCCACGTCGCTGTGCGCGGCCCCCTGCGGGCCCGGATCACCTCCGTGGACGGCGACACGCTGATCAGCGGGCAGGAGGTGACGACCTGGGATGAGAAACATGTTGCCGGCCCGGTTGCGGTGGAGCTGAGCGCTGATGACGCCGGTGGTCGTTCGCTTCCCCTGATTGCAGGCCTGACAGATGCGTCCCGCCTCGTCTGGGATGGCCGGTCCGAACAGCAACCGACGACGACCCCGCCGGTCACGTCCGCGCCCCGCAAACCCGAGCCGGAGGAAGTCGCGGCGGAGGAAGCCGAGCCCAGGAAAGAAGAGGCCGGCACCGCGAGTCCCGTGTCGGAGAGCCCGGAGTCCGTGGAGAGGAAAGCGGAGCAGAAACCCGATTCGGACGAGGACGACGATGCCGAGGCAGGCGCATCTGCCGCTGCACCAGCCTCAGCCTCTCCGAAGCCACCTGAGTCGCAGGAGAGCGACGCCGAGGAAGAGGCAAACGAGGCCGAGTCAGAGGGGCCTGTGACAGCATCCCAGCCCGCGGTGCCTGCTGAACCGGTGATCCAGCCGGAGCAGATCCCTACCCTGATGCCTGACCCCACCCATGCTGATCCTGCCGCGGACGACTCTGTGGCAGAGTCCGCTTCTTCGTCCACTGACTCCTCCGCGCGGCGAGCTGGCCCCTACGACGCCATGTGGGATGACTCCCAGCTGCTGGAGGAAGAACCTGAGTCCTCCGTCCCGCAGAGGCTCGAGGAGCTGCGCCATGGCGAGACGATAGCTGACGAGGATGCCGAGGTCGCCGTCACCGCTGTCCCGTCGCGCAACGGCATCGAGGTGTTGGCGGTGGTCTGCGACAACGGACACCCCAACCCGCCGCAGCGCGCCACCTGTTATACCTGCGACGCTCCCGTCGGGGGGCAGCCACGCCAGATGCCCAGGCCACAGCTCGGGTGGCTGCGGATCAACGGCGGGGAGAAGGTGCCGCTGCTCGGCCCGGTGGTGGCAGGGCGCAACCCCCAGTCCAGGGTGATCTCCGCGGAGACGACACCGCGCCTGGTGGCCCTTCCGCACGCGCACGTCTCCAGCAGCCACATCGCGTTCCTGCTGGAGGGTTGGACGGTGCTCGCCCGGGACCTTGGGTCCCGCAACGGCTCCTACCTGCGCCGTCACGGCAAACCACCGATGCGGATGCCCGAGCAAGACGTCCCGCTCGTCCCAGGCGACGTCATTGACCTCGGTCATGGCGTGTTCATCAACGTGGAACGGATTCCCTGACATGGCGCAACGCACTCCTGCCCCAGAGCTTCCCGGCTACACCTTCAGGAAATGGCTGGGCGGCGGCGGTTTCGCAGATGTGTTTCACTACCACCAGGAAGGCCTCGGACGCGACGTCGCCATCAAGATGCTGCACCACGGTGTCAATCCCAAGACCCTGGCTGCCTTCCAGACCGAGGCCAGCCTGATGGCCAAGCTCAGCAGCCATCCCAACATCGTGACGATCTTCGAGATGGACATCGCTTCCGACGGACGTCCCTACCTGGTGATGGAGATGTGCCCGGCAGCGCACCTGGGGGAGCGGGTGTCGCGCCGCCTCTACAGTCCCGCGAAGGCCATGGAGGTCGGTGTCCAGATCGCTGGGGCCGTCGAGACCGCTCACCGTCTTGGCGTGCTGCACCGCGACATCAAGCCTGCGAATATCCTGTTCACCCAGTTCAGTGTGCCTGCGTTGACCGACTTCGGTATCTCCATCTCCGTGGACCAGGGGGCGACGGCGTCGACGGCCATGAGCCCGCTGTGGGCGCCGCCCGAGCAGTTCGGCAACTCTCCGGTGGGTATCGGGCCGTGGAGTGACGTGTACTCGCTGGCCGCCAGCGTCTGGGCGACGTTGGTCGGGCACAGCCCCATGTACCTTCAAGGCCAGGGCAATGACGTTCTACACCTCAACGCCAGGGTGCGCAGCATGCCAGCGCCCCGCACGGGACGGGCGGATGTGCCCGATGAGTTGGAACGGGTGCTCGCCGTCGCCATGGCCAAGGATCCAAGGGAGAGGTTCCAGAGCGCCCTGGAGTTCGCGCGAGCCATGCAAGGTGTGCAGGGCCTGCTGAACCAGTCCGTGACCGCCGTCCAGGTGTTTACCGACGAGGCGGATGAGCCCGGTTTCGAACCGGAGCAGCGCGACGGGGGCACCCGGATCCAGGGGTTTCAGCTCATTGACCCCGAGGCAGGCGAGCCCACCAGTCATGCCACGGGACCGAGTGGCGGCCTCACCTCCCCGCTGGACCGTTCCGAACCGACCGGCGGCTACCTGGTCCCGGGTCAGGGCGTCCTACAGCATGGCCGGGGTGTGGCCCAGCCGGGCCTGCGGGATTTCACCGGTCCTGTTGCTCCTGCCCCGCCAGAGGAGAAAAGCGCCCCCGCCACCCTGCTGCCGGAGCCGGAATCTGAGCCTTCTGCCAGGAAACGGCTTCCCCGGGTGGCGGTCGTGGCGTCGCTGCTGATTGTGCTGGTGGGGGTCGTCGTGACAGTGGTCGTCCTGGTGAACCGGAACAACGCGGCCACGACCCCCAATGAGACCGGCAGCCCATCGGCCTCCGCCAAACCCGTTGACCCGCTCGCCGCCGCGGTGCCTGCGGTCACGGACCTCAGCGGCAGCGTCAGCGGTTCCGAGGTGACCTTCACCTGGACCAACCCGGATCCGCAGCAGGGGGACCGGTTCCGTTACGCCGTGAGGGACCCGCGCGGTGGTTCGGTATCCGAGCTCACCAGCGAGACCACGGTGACGGTCGCGGCGCTGGCGGGTGACACCTGCCTGGAGGTGCATCTGGTGCGGCTCAATGGCCGGGAGTCACAGCCGGCGACGGTGTGCGCGCCATGAGCACGCTGCTGGTTGACTTCGCGGGTGAGATCCACCAGGTGCAGCCTGGTGAGGAGTTCACCATCGGGCGCTGCGGAAACCTCGTCATCGACGACAATCCCTACCTGCACCGTAACTTCCTGGCGATACGGCACGACGGCAAGATCTGGTGGATCCACAACGTCGGGTCGCGGATTCCCGCGCGGTTGTCGGACGTCAACCGGCTCATCGAGTCCACTCTCACCCCGGGCTCCGCCATGCCGCTGGTGTTCGAGTCGATGCTGCTGACCTTTCATGCCGGGAACACCAGCTACGAACTGGAGATCTCGCTGGCCTCGGCGGTCTATCAGACGGTTGTGATCTCCGAGGACAACGGGGGAGAGACGACGCTGGGGGAGACCCAGTTCACGCACTCTCAGCTTTTGGTGATCCTCGCCCTCGCGGAACCGGTGCTGCGACGCGCGGGAGTTGGTGCCTGGCAGATTCCATCAGCCGTCGAGGCCGCCCAGCGCCTGGGATGGACGCAGACCCGGTTCAACCGGAAACTCGACAATGTGTGCGACAAGCTCGACAAGGCCGGGGTACGTGGACTCCACGGCGGGCCCACCTCCCAGGCCCACTCCCGTCGCGCCAACCTGGTGGACTGGGCTGTCAGCTCCCGCCTGGTTACCGCTGATCATCTTCCCGCCCTCGATGCCGAGGCGGAGCAGAACCGGAAGATCGGGGAACAGTAGTGCAGATCCGAGTGACGCTGCTCCGGGGCGGGGCAGCGCGCAACATCCTGATCCGGGCCGATGCCACCGCCACCGCGACGGACGTCGCCAATGCCATTCTCAGCGAGGGTCTGAGCGAGCCCTTCCAGTCCTCCGAGGGACGCCCGACCCTGCGTGTCCAGGATCCGATCGGCCGGGCCCGGGTGCTGGCTGCGGACGCGGCCGTGTCCGAGTCAGGAGTGCAGTCCGGTGGCGTCATCGAGGTGGTCCGCGAGCAGCGGGGAGCTGTTGACGAGATCGGGGCCGTGCTGCGTGTCGTCGCCGGGCCGGACGCCGGCGCGGAGGTCCCGCTGCGCTTCGGATCCTCCCGGATCGGGCGTTCCCCTCAGAGCGATGTGCGGCTCACCGACCCCAGGGTCTCGAAGTCCCACGCCCGGGTGCTGGTGGGCGCGGGCATCGACATCATCGACGATGACTCTGCCAACGGCGTGGTGGTCGGCGACCAGCGGGTGACCCGCGCCACCCTGGGAGCTGGGGACATCGCGGTGCTGGGTGGCACCCAGGTGCGGATTGACGCCGTCGGGAATCGCAGCGGCCAGAGCCTCGGCACCGAGGTGGCCTTCATGCGCCCCCCGCGGGTGCTGGCGCGGCCCACGAAGACCGAGGTGGAGCTGCCCGAGGTGCCGGAGCCGCCCAATAATTCCCGATTCCCGTGGATCTCGCTGGTTGCGCCCATCGTCATGGGTGTGGGCATGTATGTGTTCACCCGCTCACCCATGACGCTGATGTTTGTCGCTCTGAGCCCTGTGCTCATGATCGGCAACTACGTCAGCCAACGCATCGACGGCTCTCGCAAGAGGAAAGCCGACCTGGCGAACTTCACCGAAGGAATGCGTGCAGCCGAGGAGGAGATGGCCGAGGCCCAGGCTCTGGAGACCCGGCAGTTGCAGCGCCTCTACCCGGCTACCGACGAGTGCATAGAAGCTGCCACGCAGCGCAACGGCGCCCTGTGGTGCCGGCATCCGGAGCATCCCGAGTTCCTACAGGTGCGGATCGGTGCTGGCTCGGTCAGGGCCCTGCATCAGTTCTCAAAGCCCGGTAGACGCCGAGGCTTCGTCCATCTGCAGCGTCAGCAGACCGAGCTGCGGGAGCGATACCGGTTGCTGCACAACACCCCCATCGTCGCTGACCTGCGCTCCGTGGGCGGTCTGGGCGTGGTGGGGTGCGACCCGAGCCTCATCGAGATCGCCCGGGGGCTGATCATCCAGGTCGCCTCACTGCACTCGCCCGCCGAGGTGGTGATCGCCTGCCTGACCTCCACCGACAGCAAACCTGAATGGGCCTGGCTCGAATGGTTGCCGCACACCTCCTCGCCCCACTGTCCCATCCCCGGCCCCTGCCTGGCGGCCGACGGGCCTCGGGGACGGGTGCTGCTGGACCAGCTGGAGGAGCTGATCGAGCAGCGGGCTGAGGGCGACGAGCCCACTCTGCGGGGACCGGTCCAGTCCAGCGAGAAGACCGAGCAGCCTGTGACGCCGTCGGTGGTGGTCATCGTGCACGAGGCCTCCGTAGACCTGGCGCGTGTCGCCCGGCTGGCCGAACGCGGACCTGATGTCGGCGTCTATGTGGTGTGGGTGTCATCCACCCGCGACCAACTGCCCGCGGCCTGCCGGACCTACGTCGAGTTGCAGCCTGACGGCCAGGCCGTCATCGGCATGGTTCGCTCTGAGCGGGTGTTCGCGAATGTCTCCACTGAAGCCGTCGGTCTGGATACCGCCTACACGGTGGCCCGGACCATGGCCCCCCTGGTGGACGCCTCCGCCCCCGTCGCGGACGAGTCCGACCTACCGCGCCTGGTGTCGGTGGTCGGGCTGCTCGGCGGTTCCGCCGACGACGAGGAGCAGATCCTGGCCCGCTGGAAGGACAACGGGTCGTTCGTCAACCGATCCCTACCCGCCATTCCCCGGGAGCGGTCCGGGGATCTGCGGGCCGTGGTCGGGCATGCGGGTGCGGAGCCGTTCACCATTGATCTGCGCACGCAGGGGCCGCATGCCCTGGTTGGCGGCACCACGGGCGCCGGGAAGTCGGAGTTCCTGCAGGCTTGGGTGCTGGGCATGGCGCATGCGCACAGCCCGGACCGGGTGACGTTCCTGTTCGTCGACTACAAGGGTGGTGCGGCCTTCGCGCGATGCGTTGATCTGCCGCACTGCGTCGGCATCGTCACCGACCTGTCGCCATACCTGGTCCGGCGGGCTCTGCAGAGCCTCCGCGCCGAGATCCACCGGCGGGAGCATCTGTTCAACAGCAAGGGCGTCAAGGACCTGATCGATTTCGAGAAGACGGGTGATCCCGACTGCCCGCCGAGCCTGATCATCATCGTCGACGAGTTCGCGGCCCTCGTCGGCGAGGTGCCGGAGTTCGTCGACGGGGTGATCGACGTGGCCCAGCGCGGTCGGTCCCTCGGCCTACACCTGGTGCTGGCCACGCAGCGCCCCGCCGGCGTCATCAAGGACAGCCTGCGAGCGAACACCAACCTGCGGGTGGCACTGCGCATGAATGACGAGCACGACTCCACCGACGTGCTGGGCAGTCCGCAAGCAGCCGCGATCGACCCCTCGACCCCCGGCCGGGGCGTCGCGAAGATGGGTCCAGGACGGCTGATCCGGTTCCAGTCGGCTTTCCCCGGGGCCAGGACACCCGCTGAGCCGCCTGCCCCGCCCATTGACATCGACGAGTTCGATTTCGGTCTGGACACCGCCTGGAAACTGCCCCGGCCGAAGCTCAAGGGTGAACAGGTGGACAAGGACATCGACCGGGTGGTGCGTAGCGTGTCCGCAGCCGCGCAGCTCGGCCGGATACCGGAGCCCCGCAAGCCATGGCTGGACACGTTGGCCGAGGTCTACGACCTGATGGAGCTGAGGCAGCGCCGGGACACCAGCATCGTGCTCGGCATGGTGGATGTGCCTGCGCAGCAGGCCCAGCATGCCGAGGTGTTTCGTCCCGACGAGGCGGGCAACATCATCTACTACGGCACCAGCGGCTCGGGCAAGACCACGGCACTGCGGTCGCTGGCGATCGCCGCCTCCATCACCCCACGGTCCGGCCCGGTGCACATCTACGGCCTTGACTTCGCCGGTGGTGGTTTGACGTTGCTGGAGCCGCTCAGCAATGTCGGCGCCATCATCATGGGTGATGACGACGAGCGGGTCACGCGGCTGATGGAGTTCCTGACCAAGAAGCTCGACGAGCGGGCTGCCGCCTTCACGGCTGTGCGGGCCGACAATCTGAGCAGCTACCGGCAGCACGGCAACCCCGACGAGCCGCGCGTCCTGGTGCTGCTAGATGGTTTCGAGAGTTTCCGCACGGAATATGACTCGGGGTTGCAGCGGGCCAAGACCTACGCTCAGTTCCACCGGCTCCTCAGTGAGGGCCGGTCCGTCGGTATCCACTTCGCGGCGACGGCAGACCGCGGTGCGGCGGTTCCGTCATCCATGCAGGGCGCATTCCAACAGCGCATGGTGCTGAGGATGAGTGACCCCGATCAGTACATCGCGTTGAATGTCCCGAAGGACGTGCTGAACCCGAACAGCCCACCGGGACGCTGTATGAACGTCAAGGAGCCGAACGAACTGCAGATCGCGGTGCTGGGGCCGGACCCGTCGCCACCCGCGCAGGCTCGGGAGATCGAGTCGCTGGCGACCAGCGTCGCTCGCTTCCAGCCGTCGAGGCCGGAGCCGATCCGCAGGCTGCCTTCCCTGGTGCCCGCCGCCTCTCTGCCCGCCACGGTCGGCGGTCTGCCGACGCTCGGTCTGGAAGACCGCACTCTGGGGCCGATCGGCTTCGAGCCACAGGGTGTCTATCTCGTGGCAGGGCCACCCAAATCGGGGCTCAGCTCGGCAGTGCGCTGGTTTGCGCAGTCGATGGCGAATGTGTATCCGGATGTGCCCAGGGTGCTGCTCACGGCACGCAGCACTCCGCTGGCCGGGTTGCCGTTGTGGACGGCCACCGTGCACGGTGCCGACCGGGTACAAGAGTTCCTGACGAACCAGTTGAAGCCCTATCTGACCACGGAGACCACGCCGGGGCTTCCACGGGTCGCGGTGTTCGTGGAGCAGTTCTCCGAGCTGGCGGGCTCCCCGGCAGATTCCACGCTTGCCGAGTCCCTGAAGCTGGCGCGCCGCAATGGCCACCTGCTGATCGGCGCGGGCGAGATCGCCACCATGTCCGGTTTCAACTCCAGCATGCCGGAGTTGAAGGGTGCGCGGCAGGGACTGCTGCTGCAGCCGGAGATGAACGACGGTGACCTGCTGAAGGCGCAGCTGCCGCGCGTGAGGGCTGCTGATTTCCCGCCTGGCCGTGGCTACTGGATCGCTGCCGGTGACGCGGTCCGGGTCCAGATCCCAGAAGTGGACTGAGGGCACTGGTGAATATGGGCAGTTGACCCCATTGCAGGGTTGTGAAAGTGCTGAGAACATCGTATGCGTCGAAAGGAGGCCCAGGGTGGCAGACCGGCTAGTCGTCAAGGAAAGCCTGGTACAGGATGCGACTACGGGTGCGCGTGAGGCCAAGAACTACCTGGATTCTGCTCAGGGATTTGCAGAGGGTTTGGCGGAAGCCGTCGGTAAAGCAGGCCGTCTCAATTCGGTGATCGAGGGGCAGGAGAGCGACTGGGAGATTGCCCGCGGAAAGATGGCTGAATCGCTGGGCAAGCTCGCCGACGTGGTGCAGCAGTGTGACGACGAATTCAAGAGGCTTGACGAGAAAATCAAGGGCGATCTCAACAAGAGCGTTGAAGATGCCCAGGGAAAGCGGTCTGCTGGAAAGGGGGGCGATAAGCAGCAGGCTGCTGGGGCTGGCAACCCTGGAACCGGGAGTCCTGATCCGGCTGCTGGGGGTGAGACCTGTCCCCCGGCTTCGGGTGGCGGTGGTTCTGCCGCTGGTAGCGCCAGCATTCCTCCCTTGAGTGGTGGTGGCAGTTCCGTTGGTGGTGACGGGGGTGGCTTCGGCGGTGGTGGTTCTGCTGGTGGCGGTGGCGCCAGCGTTCCTCCCCTGGAAAGTTCTGGTGGTGCTTCCGGTGGCGGTGCCCATGGAGGTGGCGTTGATGTACCTCCGCTTTCCTCAAGCGGCACCGATCTGTCTTCGTCATCAGGCGGGACGGGAACAGACCATCCCTCCAGCCCGGGTGCGGGAGGGAGCGAGGTGCCTTCCCTGCAGGGCGCGGACGGGAGTGAACTTCCTGACTCGCAGGGCACCGACAGGGACGATGGCGCGCAGCTGGGCATTCACGGACTTCCTGAGACAGGGACGAGCCCGGAGCGTGATCGGCAGCTCGGTTCTCTGATTCGCGCTTTCGCCGAACGATGGGCGAAGCTGACTGGGCGTCCCGTCGGCGAGGTCCTCTCCGTTATCGGAGGAATGATCGGCACCGGCGCCCTGGCCAGCCTCTCCGGCACGATGAAAGAAGGCATCCTCGGGCAGGTGGGCACTGGCGACAACTCGCTCACCGATCCACTGCACTCAGGGTCAGCCTTTGAGGGCAGCGGAAGCCTCGGGGATCTCCAGGGGCTGGAGGGCGCGCTGCCCAGTTCCCAGGATGACATGCTCGGCATGGGTGAGGGTCTGAAAGGCCTGGATGACGGTGAGTCCACGTCCCTGGCGGACATCGCGGACGTTAAGGCCCCGGAGGAACTTACAGACAGCAACCTCCAGGAGGCTGTCGCGGATCTTCAGGACCCTGCTGGGGATCTTGGCGGAGCCACCGGGGCTGGGGGCGGGGACGCACCGGATCTGCCGCCCCTGACCTCGTCAGGCGGTGGCGGCGGTGGGGTTGAGCCGCTTCCCTCGCTCGAGACGGCGTCCCAGGCTTCCACCCCTGCAGAGCCGAGTGGCACTGATCTGCCGAGCCTGGAGACCGCGTCTGAACCGACGGCATCCTCAGCGCCGCAGCAGGACCTGCCGGATCTGGAGGAGAAGCCGCAGGGCTCCCCGGCGCGGGCTGGCGTCCCGCTGATGATGGGCGGTATGGCGGCTGCCATGGGTGCGGCCGCCTCCGCAAGCCGCTCCGAGGGCGAGCCGTCGCTGGACGTGCTGGGTGAACGCCAGGCGATACGCGAGGAAGCCGCAGAAGTGCTGAGAAACGACGCAGTCGCGGACGACGGAGGGGAGGAGTGACATGTCTTCTTATGTCACTAACATCATGATTCAAGCAGCCCTCGAGGACTTGAAGGGAAACCCGGAGGCTGTGCATTCCGGCGCTTCTCAGATGCAGACCACCGGAAATCAGCTCAACGATGCTGCCCGCGCCGTCGATAAATTAGTCAGCAGCACAGATGAAGTCACCTCAGATGCCTTCAAGGCGCTAGGTGAGAAGGGCATTGTGGCCACGGAGAAGCTGCGCGCCGCAGGTCTCCGCTACCAGGGCATGGCCAAAGCCCTTCATGAATTCGCCAATGTGCTGGAGGAGGAGCAGCAGGTCGGGCGGCGAGCGGCCCCCCAGGCCCAAAGTGCCCTCGCCCGGAGGGATCATGCGGAACAACAGCATAAAACCGCGGTGTTGAGGGCTATGAACTCGGACCCTGGGCAACAGCGCCAAGCCTGCGAAGATGGAAATCGCGCGGCTGTTGCATACAAGAATGCAGACGCTGATTTTCAGACATCTTTAAAGCAACTTATGGTTGCTGTAAGTAAAGTCAAGGAAGCCAATGAGAGGGCCGCTGCGAAGATCGAGCAGATCAGCGACGACTCTGGCCTGGAAGATTCCTGGTGGGATCGCTGCAAGTCAATTTTCAGCAAAATCTGGAATGGCATCTGCAAAGTTGCTCAATGGGTCTGGGAACACTTGGATGAGATCTGTCTTGTCCTGGAGATAGCTTCCTTCGTGTTGGCGTTTGTTCCTGGGCTTGCTCCAGCGCTCCAGCTTGTTTCGAAGGCCTTGAGAGTGGTTAATTTCCTCACCAAGTGCAAAACAGCCTTCGATATCACTGTATCTGTCGGCAAGGCAATCATCGATCCTTCGCAGAAGAACATCTCTGGGGCTTTCAAGACCGTGGGCGGGGCTGCTTTGAAGAAGTTCGCTGGGAAGAAGATCGATAAGATCGCGGGGAAGATCGGAAGCAAACCAGGGGCATACGTTGCTCGGCTGACACGTTCATCGGAGAAAATCTCGCCAGGCCTCAAGAAGTTCCTGCCTGCCGCTGCGGGCTGGGGTACTTTCAAAGCCGCAGACAAGGGTATCAAATGGGCCGCCAAAACGGGCATCGGAGTGGCGTCTGACACCGTCACCGGGCTGTTTGTTCCAAAAAACAGCGCCAAGGTACATCGCCCCCAGCCCCTTGGTGCGGGCGGCGGTTTCACCGGCGGCAGCGGAGGCGGAGGAGGGAGTGCGTGGTGAAGTACAGGTATGTGCTGCCCCGTGATTGGGAGCAGATCAGGCTGGACCCTGTGGAGCCGAAGGCTGTTAAAAAGGCCACGGAAAAGATGTTTTCCAACATTTCCGATGAGGTGGCCCGAGTGAGGATTTCCGGCTGGGTAACCAGCCGCATGATCTCAATGCTGGAGCCGCTCTCAGAGCGGGGGGCCTGGGCTGCCTACCTACCGGTGGAGGATCCGCGGGCTTCGGTGGTGCGGCCGATGATCGTAACCCGGCCTTTCGACGCCACGGAGATAGGTGACGATCCGATGGAGGCCGTGCTTGCCATGGCTACGAGCGGGGAGGGTGAGACCTCCTTGATACAGCCGAGCGGCATGGTGGGAGCCAAGCTGCGGATCCCAGAGGACGCCAAATCCGCTCTCCTGGATAGCCTGGACATACTCCCGGATGATGTCCGGGAGCTCACGGATGAAAAGAAGATGCTGGCTGCGGCGGCGGAACGTACACGTTTGGTGCGCCAGGTCCGCTATATCATCGGTCAGCCGGGGACTCCGGAACGCTGGATGCATGTGGAGGCGTCGGTGAGCTGTGATCTGGCCGAGGGGGCCGGTGAGGCACTTGATGCCGTCGAGGAATTCTTTGACGCTTGGGTGGAGACGCTGAGCTGGGAGGACGATGACGATGAGTGATGTCACTCCGACGATCCTCCCTTTGCCGCCAGGGATGCCCGAGTCCGACTGGCAGGCCTGGTTCGAAACAGTGCGTCCAGAACTGCTGTCAGCTGGGTTTGAGGAGGAAATGGGTTTGGTCGTGGACCGGCTGAACCGGATGCTGGTCTTCGGTATCCCCGATGCGGCTGTGGGCTGCTGCGCGTTGCTGCAACCAGGTACTGAACCTTGCCTGGTGACGGTCTATGCTTCTCCAGAGCCCGCTGGGCAAGCCCAAGAGATGCCGCGGGCTCTCGTCGATATTCCAGCTGCGCACGTGTTCAATAGCGTGGATGACACTGTCGATGTAAAAGGATTCACTTTGTACCGTGCGTCTCGTGTGGTGGCTCCAGCTGATGAACCGGAATCAGTTGTGCTGCGCGGAGCTATTGCGACCACTCGGGGTATCGCTGGGCTGCAACGGGACGTGTGCTTGTACTTCGTTGGTGGAGAAATCGACCACTTGGCTACCGTGTTCTGGCCCCTGGGGGTATTCCTGGCCGGTGAATTAGCCGAGCAACTCATCCTTGTTGGCGAGGGTCGGTAAATAAGGTGTGGCGACGGGACGGTGGGGCCCTGCGTCAAAAACAAATGTAACCCACACATCAGAAAGGGAATGAAATGGCAAATCTCAACGTAAGCTACGACGCGATGGAGTCCGAGGCCAGCGCTCTGGTCAGTGGCAAGGATCAGATCCACCAGCAGCTGCAGGCGATGAAAGCCCGTATTGAGGGTCTGGTCACCAATGGTTTCGTGACTGACCAGGCGTCAGGCGCGTTCAACGAGATGTACCAGAATTTCACCACCTCGGCTTCCAACACCATCTCGTCACTCGATGGCATTGCGCAGGGCCTGCGCTCCATGGCCAATGCCATGCGCGAGACCGATACCCAGATGGCGAACCAGGTTCGCGGCTGAGTGCCCCTCCCGGACCCGGGTGCCTGAGGAACATCAGGTGCCCGGGTCTGTGTTTGCAGTGATGCCCTCGTTTTTATGTGGACTTTGATGATCTCCTGCCCCAGGCGGGATGCCCTCAGTCGGCCAGCCCGTACAGCCGGTCGCCGGCGTCGCCCAGCCCGGGGACGATGAAGCCTTGTTCGTTGAGGCGTTCGTCGACGGCCGACACCACCAGGGTGCAGGGGACGTGGAGGTCCGCCAGCAGGTCCTGGATCCGCTCGATCCCCTCCGGGGCGGCCAGCAGGCAGATGCAGGTGATGTCGTCGGCGCCGCGGCCGACGAGGAACTTCACGGCCTCACCCAGTGACCCGCCCGTCGCCAGCATCGGGTCCAGCACGTAGCACTGGCGTCCGGAGAGGTCCTGCGGGAGGCGTTCGGCATAGGTGGTGGGCTCAAGCGTCGTCTCGTCGCGGATCATCCCCAGGAAACCGACCTCGGCGGTCGGCACCAAGCGCAGCATGCCGTCGAGCATTCCCAGGCCGGCGCGCAGGATCGGCACGACGAGCGGGGCGGGGGAGTCCAGCTTCGTGCCGGTGGCCGGGGCGACGGGGGTCTCGATGGCGGTTTCGTGGACGCGCACCCCGCGGGTCGCCTCATAGGCCAGCAGCGTCACCAGCTCCTCGACGAGACGCCGGAAGATGGGCTGTTCGGTGGTGCGGCTGCGCAGGAGGGTCAGCTTGTGATCGACGAGGGGATGAGAGATGACGCGAAGTTCCACGAGGTAACTTTCGCATACCGGAGGGGTTTGGGCGAACGGATATTGGCCCGAGTCCTCAAGCGGGTGCAGGATCTGGAAGGATGGGTTCTCTATAACACCCGTGAGGAGATCAGCCGTGGACGCCTTTGACGAAGACGCCGAGCCCTTTGACCTGAAGGATGACCGCGACCTGGATGCCGCCGACGACTCCGACGACGAGTTCTTCGACGACGATCTCGAGGACGCAGGTGAGGACGACATCGACCTCGTTGTCGCCGTCTACCGGGAGGACGGCAAGGCGACGGCGGTGCCGCTCGACTACGACCTGGCCAACGACCTGGAGGAGTTGATCCGCCAGCTCGGCCGCCTGCCCGGCGACTCGGGGGCGGACGGGTTCGTGTCGGTGGCGGGGGAGTTCTTCGTGATTTGCCGGGTGCGGGGGCGCATCGTGGAGGTGCTGCTCAGCGACGTCACCGCCGCCAACGACTGGCCCATCGCCCGCGACGTCGTGGACTACCTGGGCGAGGAGATCCCCGACGAGGACGAGGAGTCCGCGCCGATCGGCGACCTCGACATGTTCGCCGCCGCCGGGCTGCGTGGTTTCGAGCTGGAGGCCATCGCCACGAACTACGACGAAGACTCCGACGAGCTGCTGATGCAGGTCGCGAGCCGGCTGAAGATCGCCGACGTGTTCGAGCGGGCCGTCGAGGCCTTCGACGAGTGACCTGTGGCGCGACGCTTCGAGCCCGCGATGCGGCTGGCCCTGGAGGAAGCGCGCGCAGCGGGACGGCGCGGCGACGTGCCCGTCGGGGCTGTGGTCCTGGATCCCGGCGGCGGCCTGCTCGCGGCCGGAGGCAATGAGCGAGAGCTGGCCGGTGACCCGACGGCCCACGCCGAAGTCGTCGCCGTCCGCCGCGCTGCCGCGAGGCTGGGGCAGTGGCGTCTGACGGGCTGCACCCTGGTCGTCACGCTGGAGCCGTGCACGATGTGCGCGGGAGCCATCGTCGCCTCCCGGGTCGACCACCTGGTGTTCGGGGCCTTCGACCTGAAGGCCGGCGCGGTGGCGTCGCTGTTCGACGTGGTGCGCGATCCACGTCTCAATCACCGGCCCCGCGTCACCTCGGGGGTGCTCGTGGCGGAGTGCGAGGACCTGTTGGCGGAGTTCTTCGGGGAGCGCCGGTGACTTCCTGCGCCTGTTGCGGACAGCCTTCAACCATGGCCTGAATGTCACCTAGGCTTAGGCGCATGGCGATCAGTGACGCATGGCGCGACAGGCTGCTGGGTAGTCTCCTCGGGCTCGCGGTGGGTGATGCGCTGGGCACCGCCGTCGAGTTTCAGGCTCGCGACTCCTTCCCGCCCGTCACCGGCATGACGGGCGGCGGGGTGTTCAACCTCGCGCCCGGGCAGTGGACCGACGACACGTCGATGGCGCTGTGCATCGCGGCCAGCCTGACGGAGACCGGGGCCTACGATCCCCTCGACCAGCTCGCCCGGTTCGTCCGCTGGTACCGCGACGGGTACCTCAGCAGCACGGGGGAGTGCTTCGACATCGGCAACCGGACCAGGACCGCCGTGGAGCAGTTCGAGATGAGCGGCGAGCCGTACCGCGCGACGGTGGACGGGATGAGCGCGGGTAACGGGTCGCTGATGCGGCTGGCGCCGGTCGCGATGGCGTTCTGCGACGACCCCGATGCCGTCGTTAGGCTCTCCGCGGACAGCTCTCGCACCACCCACCCCGCCATCGAGTGCGTCGAGGCATGCGGGGCGTACGGCAGGCTGATAGCGGCCGCCATCGAGGGGGCGTCGCGGACGGAGCTGTTCGTTCTGGCCGCGGACCTCGGCGAGCAAGTGACCGACCCCATCCTGGCGACGATCCTGCGCGGCTCCTACCGGGTGAAGGGACGCGACGAGATCTCGTCGTCGGGGTATGTGCTGCACAGCCTGGAGGCGGCGCTGTGGGCGTTCGCCCGGGCCGATGACTTCACCGAGGGCGCATTGCTGGCGGTGAACCTGGGCGATGACGCAGACACCGTCGGCGCCATCTACGGCCAGCTGGCCGGGGCATTCCACGGCCGGCAGGGCATCCCGGAGAGCTGGCGGGACAAGCTGCACGCCGCCGGGCTGATCGAGGACCTGGCAGCGGGGATCGCAGACCGGGTGGGGTCGTTCGCGATCGCGCCCGTCGCCGCCATCTAGCCAGCCAGCCCCGCCGGTGCTGCGCTGGTGTCGCTGTCGTTCGCTGGTGGTTTTCTCCCGCGGCGCCTTGCTGCGTTCACCTTCATCGCGGTACGCCCCGGCAGCGTCGTCTTACTCGGTTGCCTTGTGCAGCATCCGCCCCGGGACCGCCTCCCGCTGAACCTCCGGTACACGGCACCAGCGCCGGACCGAACTTGTCCACGAGGCCGCTCTGGGATACGCTCATCGGCGGTGACGTGTCTGAGCGGCCGAAAGAGCTCGCCTCGAAAGCGAGTGTGGTGCAAGCCACCGTGGGTTCAAATCCCACCGTCACCGCAGCAGCCCCCGGCAACGCCGGGGGCTTGATTTTATTGTCGGCTCAGTTGCCCACCGCTGCTCACGAAACACCGGGTCCTCCAGTCACGCGGCGAAACGTTTCATGGCTCCCTGGCGCGTCATGCCGATGATGTCGCCGATTGCCTGCCAGGAGCACCCGGCGGTACGGGCATGCTGGACGGCCGTGTCAAGACGGTTTTCGGCAGCCTTGATTCCCAAGAGGGCTTTGTAGACCTCTATCAGTGCTGGGTCGGTGATGGTGGCGATGGGGTCGGGTCCTTCGCCGTTGTTGGCATTCTCGATCTCGTCGAGAAGTTCTTCTGTTCGTATAGTCCGTTTCATAGCACGGGCGGCCGGTTGGGTTATGTCGCGGAGGAGATGCGCCGCCGGTCCAGGAGCCAGCCTACGACGAACAGCGCCGCGGTCAGCAGGAAGGTGGCGCTCAGCTGTGCTGCGACCTCCGGGACGGTGAAGCCGAGGACGACGATGCCGAGCAGCGCCGCCAGGGTCAGCCAGGACAGATAGGGGAAGCCCCACATCTTCAGCGGCAGGTCCGTGCCTTCGCGTTCAGCCCGGCGCCGCAGCACCAGGTGAGAGACGATGATCGCCAGCCAGGTGACGATCAGGGTCGAGCCGACGATGTTCAGCAGCGCTTTGAGCACCGCGTCGCCCCAGAAATAGTTGAGCGCCACGGCGACGAAACCGAACACCGACGTCGCCAGGACGCTGCTGACCGGCACCCCGCGCGAGTTGGTGCGGTGCAGCGCGGCTGGCGCCATGCCGCGTTCGGCCAGGGAGAAGATCATCCGTGAAGCGCCGTAGAGGTTCGCGTTGAGCGAGGAGAGCAGGGCGATGATGATGACGACCGCGATCGCCGCGGCCAGGGCCGGGAACCCCGCCGCGTTCAGCACGGCGACGAACGGGGCCTGCTCGATCTCGGGGCTGTCCCAGGGCAGGACCAGCAGCATCACGGTCACCGCCCCCATGTAGAACAGCAGGATGCGCCACAAGATGGTGCGCACGGCCTTGGCGACGCTGCGCTGCGGGTCCGCCGTCTCAGCGGCGGCGACAGCCATCAGCTCGATCCCCCCGAACGCGAAGATCACCACCAGCAGCGCCCCCGCGACCCCGCTGACCCCCTTCGGCATGAACGGCACGTCGACGATGTTGTGCAGCCCCGGGGAAGTCCCGGAGGTGAGGCCCAGCAGGAAGGCGGCCCCCAGGATGAGGAACCCGACGACGAACCCCACCTTGATGAGCGCGAACCAGAATTCCAGCTCCCCGAAGTTGCCGACGTGCACGAGATTGCTCGCCGTGAACGCGACCATCGCGATCAGCGCGAACACCCACGGGGCCACCGACGGGAAAATGCCGTTCAGGTACTGCGCGGCCGCCGTCGCCTCCGCGGCGACCACCAGGCAAAACTCGATCCACCACAGCCACCCCAGCGCGAACGCCGCGGGCTGGCCCATGGCCTTGCCCGCGTAGTAGGAGAACGCTCCCGGGTTCGGATCGGCGGCGACCATCTCGGCCAGCATCCGCATCACCGCCAGGATGACGGCTCCCGAGATCAGGTAGGCCAGCAGCACAGCGGGGCCGGCGGCCGCGATGCCGACACCGGAGCCCACGAACAGCCCAGCCCCGATCGCCGACCCGAGGCTCATCATCACCAGGTGACGGGGACGCATGGTGGCCTTCAGGCCGGTAGAGGGGGCTGCTGACATGGGGGTCACTATACGGGCAGATGTCTGCGCCCTTGCTGTCCTCGCAGCCATGAGACGCCGCTGCACTACCCCGCGACGGGCGGCAGCTCCATGAGGTGCCGCAGCCAGCTGGCGCCGGTGTCCCGCGCGGCGGCCAGTGAGTCGGTGTGCCCGGCGCCGGGCAGCACGACCTTGTGGCGTTCCGGCACCTCGGCGGGCCAGCGCTCTATGGGCGTGGACGTGTCGAACTCCCCGGAGACCAGCAGGGTATTGGCGTAGTCGATGGCAGTTACCTCCTCGCGGCGGCCGCCCGCCTCGAAGAAGCCGTCGAGGCCGCTGAACAGCAGCGACGACGGGCTCTGGAACATGGCCGCTCCCCCTTGGGCGTCCGCGCGGGCGACGGCGGCGGGATCCCCGTCGACGACATAGCCTGTCACGAAGAAGGCGGGCCAGCTGAAGGTCATCCGCATCACCGGCGAGTACAGCCGGGCCATGAGCCACCAGGCGGCACTCGGGCCGCGCTGCGCCGCGAGCATGGTGCGCAGGACACGCTGCCGGGTGCTTTGGCCAAAGGCCATGAAGAAGGCCGTCACCAGAGCCCGGGAGTCCGACGCGCTCCAACGGCCCCGCCGGCTCCAGCCGTCCAGCAGCCTGGCGGCGACCTCCGCCCCGATCGTATTCTCGGCCTCCTGCGTGCCCAGCCACCGCCGCCACACCGCCTGGATCTCGTCGGGAAACCAGATCAGCCCCGGGGCGGTGTTCGACCCAAGGAGCAGAGAACCCTGCACCGACGCGCGGTGACGGGTCTGCATCACCTGCGCCACCCGGGTCCCGAAACTGTGGGCGACGAGCAGCACCGGTCCCAGGCCGAGCTGCTGGCGGAGCGCCTCCAGGTCGTCGGCCATGCTCGTCAAGCCGAAGTCGTCGAACACCGCCCCCTGCGACCTCAGGTCCGCGAAACCTCGCGCCAGGTCGCCGGCGACGGCGGCGGAACCGGCCAGGCTCAGTCTCTTCACAGGCCTGAGGACTGCTTTAGTGAAGTGAGGGGACCGCAGGACCGGCGCCGACTTGCCCACTCCGCGATACTCCAGCACGACGACGTCCATGAGGTCGAGCCAGGCCTCGGGAGGCCTGAAGCCGAGGTTGCTCATCCCCGGCCCGCCGCCGAGGAAGAAGCAGGTGCCGCGTGCGGTCCCGGTGCCCCGGTAGCGCCGGTAGGGCAGGCGGATCGTGCCGGGAGCCGACTGGCAGGGGCGCTCGATGAAATCGCTCTCATGATCTGGCATGCGAGGTGCTCTCTCTGTTAGGGAGATGGGGGCAGCCACCACGTTACCCATAGCCAGGGGCTGAACAAGGCTTGCGGCTGCGCAGACCAGACCGATACGCTCAATCACGCCCCATAGCCGAGCCTGAGAATTATCAGTTGTAGGGAACTATCCGCGCATGAGCAAACGTTAATGCGACGGGGGTCGCAGCACCACCGCGCGCTGGAAAGCGACATGGCGCACCAGGCATTGCCTCACCCAGTCCAGGCCGCCATCCCCGCGCTTCCCGGCCACAGGCAAGGAAAGACATGACAGATTCCCCCATTCGCAAGGGGCAGGGCCGCACCTGGGCGAAGGCCATCCTGCTGGGCGAGCACTCCGTCGTATACGGGCATCCCGCCGTCGCCGTCCCGCTCCACGACCTGCAGATGCAGGCGACCGCCACCCCCGTCCCCGGCCCCTCGACGCTGAACAGCCTCGGCTATCACGGCCCCATGGACGAGAGCGGATCACACTTCGCGTGCGTCGTGCGCGCGTTCGACGCAGCCCGGGAGTTCGCGGGGTGTCCCGGTCAGTGCTTCGAGATCACCACCCACAGCGACTTCCCCCACGAGCGCGGGCTGGGGTCGTCGGCCGCGGCGGCGGGGGCGGTCATCCGCGCGGTCCTGGACGCCTGCCAGCGCGCCGCCTCCGCTGATGAGCTGTTCGCGCTCACGCAGCTGGCCGAGCAGGTCGCGCACGGGAGACCATCCGGGCTGGATGCGGCAGCCACCAGCTCTCCCTCGCCGATACGGTTCCAGCGCGGTGAGATGCGGTTCCTCAGCCAGCGCATCGGCCGTGCGCACCTCGTCATCGCCGACTCGGGAGTCCACGGCAGCACCCGGGAGGCCGTCGGCGGACTGCGCCAGCGCTACGAGGCCGACACCGCGGCCATCGGCCCGCTCATCGACACTCTCGGCGCGCTCACGCAGACGGCGATCACAGCACTGCGCGACGGCGACGCCCCCGCGCTCGGGGCCGCAATGAACCAGGGGCATGCGGTGCTGCGGGAACTCGGCCTGAGCCTGCCGGTCCTCGACCGGCTCACCGACGCCGCCCGCCAGGCCGGGGCGCTGGGCGCCAAGCTCACCGGCGGAGGACTTGGCGGCTGCATGATCGCGCTGGCGGACAGCGCCGGAACGGCAGACCGCATCCGCGCCGCCCTCCTGGCTGCGGGCTCACCCGCCACATGGACCTACCAGATGCGTATCAGCGAGGTAACTGAGTGACACCCACCGCAACAGCCAGCGCCAACACCAACATCGCCCTGATCAAGTACTGGGGCAAGGCGGACGAGTCGCTGACCATCCCCACCACCTCAAGCCTGTCCCTCACCCTCGACGACACCTGGACGACCACCACGGTCTGTTTCGACGGCGGCTCCGCAGGCGAGGACGCGGTGACCATCAACGGCGCGTCTCCCAGCGGGACCGAGCTGGCCCGGGTGAGCCGCTTCCTCGACCTCGTCCGCGGCGTGGCGGGCCAGAGCGCGAAGGCGAGCGTCACCTCCGCCAGCACGGTGCCGCTCGCCGCCGGCCTGGCGAGCTCCGCCGCCGGTTTCGCCGCGCTCGCCGCCGCCGCCTCACGTGCGGCCGGCCTGGACCTCGACGACCGGGCGCTCTCCCGGCTGGCCCGCCGCGGCTCCGGCTCGGCGGCGCGATCCATCTTCGGCGGGCTGGTGCTGTGGAACGCCGGCACCGACGACGAAAGCTCCTACGCGGAGCCCGTCGAGACCACCCTGGACCTGGCGATGGTCGTGGTCGTGGTCTCCGGGCAGCACAAGACCATCGGCAGCACGCAGGCCATGCGCGAGACCATGCGCACCTCGCCGCTCTACCCCGCCTGGGTCGCCTCCAGCCGCCAGGACCTGAGCGTGGCGCTGGCGGCGGTGCGCTCCGGCGACCTGCCGCGTCTCGGTGAGGTCGTCGAGGCCAACGCCCTGGGGATGCACGCCGCGATGCTCACCTCCCGTCCCGGCATCATGTACTGGCTGCCCCGCACGGTCGAGGTGCTGCACACCGTCCGGGCCCTGCGCGACGAGGGCCTTCCCGCCTGGGCGACCATCGACGCCGGGCCGAACGTGAAGGTCCTCACCCAGGGCAGCAGCGCGGAGCAGGTCGCCGCCGCCCTGCGGGAGCGCGTCCCCGGTGCGGCGGTGTCGCTCCGCCACCCGGGCGCCGGGGTGCGCAGCGGGGAGGCCGTCTCGTGATCTCGCAGAGCGCGCCCGGGAAGCTCTACATCGCCGGGGAGTACGCCGTCGTCGAGCCCGGTCACCGGGCGGTGCTGGTCGCGGTTGACCGGTTCATCACCGTACGCATCACACCCGCCGAGCACGCCGGCCGCATCAGCTCTGCCCTGTACGAGACGCGCTCCCTGGCCTGGTACCGGCGTCCGGAGGACGGCATGGTGGAGGTCGAGGAGCAGTTCGACGACTACGTGGTCTCGGCGATCCGCCTCGTCGAGCAGCTGGTGCGCGAGGCGGGTGGTCCGCTGCGGTTCTTTGACCTGGACGTCTCCAGCGAGCTGGACGACGGCAGCGGGCGCAAACTCGGCCTGGGGTCCTCGTCGGCGGTGACCGTAGCCACGGTGCGTGCCGTGGCGAGGTTCTACAACCTGCCCCTCGACGACCTGGCTGTGTACAAGCTGGCGCTGCTGGCCAGCGAGGCCGTGCAGCCCATCGGCTCCGGCGGTGACATCGCGGCCAGCGCCTTCACCGGATGGGTCAGCTACACCTCACCCGACCGCTGGTGGCTGCACCAGCTGCGCGCTCACACGAGCGTCGGGGAGCTGGTGCGGATGGACTGGCCCCACCTGAGCATCCGCCGCCTGCCGCCGCCGAACCTGAACCTGCGCGTGGGCTGGACCGGGGCTCCCGCGTCCACCCCGCGGCTGGTGGCGGGCGTCCAGGCCCACACCCGCGGATCCCACGACGCCGCCTACGCCGCGTTCCTGCGGGGCAGCGAAAGCTGCCTGAGCGCGCTGATCCAGGCTCTGGAGGGCGACGACGCCCAGGAGATCGGACGTCAGATCGAGGAGAACCGGCGGCTGCTGTCAGATCTCAGCCGCACGAGCGGGATCGTCATCGAGACCCCTCAGCTGCGGCGGCTCGTGGAGATCGCCCGTCAGTGCGGGGCAATGGCCAAGAGCTCCGGCGCCGGTGGCGGGGACTGCGGCATCGCCCTGTGCCTGCCCGAGACGGACGTGGCCGCCATGTGCGCGTCCTGGGAGTCGGCGGGCATCCAGCCTCTGGACCTGTCGGTCTACTCGCACGGCGAGGCCACCCCATGAGCTTCGAGCCCACCGCGTCGGAGCGCGCCGTGCGCAAGGACGAGCACCTCGACCTGGCGGTGCGCCTGCACGGCCAGGAGCGGCCCAACGCTTTCGATGATGTGTCCTTCATGCACCACGCCCTTCCAGGCACCGCAACCGGGCTCGCCGACACCGGTACGACGGTGTGCGGGGTGCGCTGGGAGGTGCCGTTCTACATCAACGCGATGACCGGGGGGACGCAGGCCACGGCCCAGGTCAACGCCGGCCTGGCCAGGGCGGCCGCCGAGGCGGGCGTCGCGATCGCCTGCGGGTCGCAGCACATCGCCCTGCGGGAGCCGGAGCGCGCCGACGGCTTCCAGGTCATCCGCCGCGAGGCCCCCGACGCCTTCGTGCTCGCCAACGTCGGCCCGACCGTCACCGGGGAGCAGGCGTTGCGCGCCGTCGAGATGCTGCAGGCCGATGCCCTGCAAGTCCACCTCAACGTCGCGCAGGAGCTGATCATGCCGGAGGGCGACCGCGACTTCCGCGACTGGGCCGGGCGCATCGCCGCCATCGCCGACGCGGTGCCCGTCCCGGTGGTCGCTAAGGAGGTCGGGTTCGGGCTGTCGCGCCGCACGATCGCGACTCTCACGCAGGCTGGTGTCGACGCCGTCGACGTGGCCGGGGCCGGCGGCACCGACTTCATCGCCATCGAGAACGAGCGGCGCCCCCACCGCGACTACTCCTACCTGACCGGCTGGGGGCAGTCGGCGGTGCTGTGCCTCCTGGAGTCGCTGAGTGGCGACGACCCCGTCACCCTGCCGGTGCTGGCCTCCGGCGGGGTACGCACCCCCCTCGACGTCGTGCGGGCGCTCGCGCTGGGTGCCCGGGCCGTCGGTGTCTCGGGGCATTTCCTGCGCACCCTGGTGGCTGACGGGGCCAACACGCTCCGGCGGGAGCTGCGCTCGTGGACTGAGCACGTGCGCACCCTGATGACCTTGCTGGGCGCGGCTAGCGTCGAGCAGCTGCGCCATACGGACGTCCTGGTGACGGGCCGCACCGCCGAGCAGGCGCGCCTGCTCGGCGTGGACCTCGGACAGCTCGCCCGCCGGTCAGCGGGCTGAGCACGTCAGGACAGGGCCGCGAGCGCCGCGACGATGCCGGGGGCGGCGTAGAGCGTCATGAACTGCACGCCGTAGTTGACCCCCAGCCGGTTGAGCGTCCCGCACACCACGCCGATGAGCAGCACCCCGAAGATGTTCGGGATGCCTGCGTCGATGTAGGCCAGCAGCAGGATGAAGGCCGTGAACAGCGCGAGCACCGCCTCGTGTGGGATGCGCCGCATCACGAAGTAGGTGATCTGCGACGACCAGCGCACGGCGATCACGTAGGTGATCACGACGGAGATCAGCGTGCCCACGGTCACGGCCAGGATGAACTCGGGCAGCTGCAGCAGGTGGTGCAGGTTGTTCTCCAGGCTGTAGACAGGGGGCGCGTTGAACAGCGGCCCCGCGGGTCCGGCGGAGACCCCCGAGATGGGGATGCCCAGCGCGACCAGCGGGATGATCACGCCGGCGAGATAGGTGGAGTGCGTCAGCGCGCTCATCACGGTGACCGCGCGCTGGGAGCGTTGGACGTGATCCTCCTTGTGACGCGCGACAGACGCCTCGCCCAGCAGGAAGGTCAGGCCGACGGGGCTGAGCACGAACAGGGGCGTGGATGCAGCCGCCATGCCGGCGCTCCACCATCCCTCGGACTGGGTGACCAGGCGTCCCGGCATCAGCTGGTGGGACTCGAAGCCGGAGCGCAGCAGCGTCGTCTTGGTGTGCCCGCCATGGGGGAGGGCCTCGCGGCGCTTGGCGTTGAGCAGCTCCAGGAGGGTGATGAGCATGGGACCCACCGTGATCCCCAGGAAGAAGGAGATGCTCACCTTCTTCTCGGCGGGGATGATCCCGGCCGCGTGATAAAGCGCGGGCAGCGCCTGGAACAGGATCGCCATCGGGATGATCGAGATGAGCGCGAGGATCCGATTCTTGCCGAGCAGCGCCAGGAGCACCGCGCCGGCCGCGAGGATGATGTTGGTCTGGGCCTTGATCGGGCCGGCGAGGGGCGCGAGCAGCCCCGCCAGGGCGAAGCTCAGGGGAATGGAGACCACGGTTCCGATGGTGGAGCCGACGGCCATCTTCCGGATCGTGTCCGAGGCCAGGCCCTTGCCGCGCAGGAACAGGGAGTGCTCCATCAGCGGAGCCGACATCACCCCGCCCGGCAGGCCGACCAGCGCCGTCGGGATGCCGTTCATCAGGTTGAGCGTGACGATTGCGGAGATGAAGAACGCGAGCACCACCTGCGGCGGCGCCCCGGCCAACACAATGGCGAGGGTGACGGGCGCCAGCACGCTCGTCTCGTCGGTGCCGGGGATGAAGCCAATGAAGGTGTAGAGGACGACGGCGCCGAGCACCGCTGCCAGCATCATGACAATGAGGTCCGGGGTCACTGGGCACCGCTTTCAGTGGCGTACTCGCCGGCGGCGGAGTCGGCGCCGTCGACGATGCTGACCTCGCGTTTGGGGGTCACGAGGAAGCAGTTCACGGTGAAGCCGACGACCGAGGCTCCCAGCCCCCAGAAGAGGGTCTGCCCGCCGACGGCCAACGACAGCAGCACCGCCGCGACGGCGCACACCACAGCCACCAGCAGGGAGATCACAAGGTCTTTGGGTGAGACGAGGTCATTCCAGACCTCGATGTTCTGGTGCTCCGCGTCCTCGGAGCCCGCTTCGGGAATATCGCGCACGGGGGGTGATGTTATTCGACTTCTTCCCGGCGCACTATATGTTCCTCGCTGTGAATTTCACATTCCCCGTCACGGCTGGACGGCGCGCATCGGAGAACGGGGTCGTCCCAGACGGCGGCAAACCCATTCTCACAAGCATTTTCACATCGACGGTGAGGGGCTGGGGGCCAGGCAGATGGTCCCGGACTCGACGGGGACCTCTGACAGCCCGGACTCCGACATGCCCTGGAAGTCGTTTTTGGAGCCGATCAGCACATCGACGGTGCCGTCGACGCGGGAGTCGGTCTCCATGGTCGGCTCCACCAGGTAGCTGGCCACCAGTTTTGCCGCCTCGGCGTTGTTCGAGCCGGCGCGGATGATCGTCTTGGTGATCTGCTCCTCGGTGTTCTTGGTCTTGCTGACCTCGAAGCCTGCCGTCTTCAGCGCCTGGCTCACCGTCGACCCCAGGCCGTCGGTGGAGCCGCCGTTGAAGACCCGGACTGTGACGTCCTTCGGAGTGACCGACCCCAGTTTCTGCGATACGCACGGCGTCGGGGGCGGGCCGGGGAAGGGGGCCGTCATGGCGCTCCAGCCCCAGCTCGCGCCCCAGAGCAGGAAGATCAGCAGCCCGATCAGTATGACCGGAGTGGCGAGGAGTCGGAAGATACGCACTGTCTCAGATTCTCACGAGAGTTCCAGCACGCGGGCGTGCATCGTCTGGCGTTGTTGTAGGGCCGCCCGCAGGGCGCGGTGGAGGCCGTCCTCTAGGTATAGGTCACCGTGCCAGGACACCACGTGCGCGAACAGGTCGCCGTAGAAAGTGGAGTCCTCCTCCAGGAGGGCCTCAAGGTCGAGAGTGCGCTTCGTCGTGACCAGCTCATCCAGCCGTACCTGATGCGGAGCGATGGCGGCCCACTGCTTCTGGACGTAGCCGTGGTCCGGGTAGGGGCGGGAATCACCGACACGCTTGAAGATCACGCGGTCAGTCTAGCCATTTCCGGTGTCGGATAGTTCCTCGCGCGCATTAATGCATATCCAGGCCGTGCCGGGAGGTGTTGTCCGCTGCGTTTGGGGGAGTGGCATGGCAGGCTAGGGGCGTGAGTGAAGAACTGGTTGCGACGATTCAGGCAGGCTACGGATTCGACGGTGACGCGGTGCAGCTCGGTGTGCTCCTCGACGAGGGGAGTCCGGTGGTCGAGGCTCCCATCCGCATTCCGCTGGGGATGTTCAACCGGCACGGGCTCGTCGCCGGGGCCACGGGCACCGGCAAAACCAAGACCCTCCAGCTGATGGCCGAGGCCCTCAGCAAGGCGGGAGTGCCCGTCTTCGCCGCCGACATCAAAGGGGATCTGTCCGGGATGGCCTCCCCCGGGGTGGCGAGCGAGAAACTGGCCGCGCGAACCGAGGCGCAGGGGCAGCCCTGGGAGGCGAAGGCCGCGCCCTGCGAGTTCCTGGCGCTCGGCGGGCAGGGCACCGGAATCCCGGTGCGGGCGACGATCTCGTCGTTCGGCCCGATCCTGCTGTCGAAGGTGCTGG